>Ga0310121_10000072_pt1 | contig 94065 bp, 79 predicted proteins | sample CB27_Tmax_986_MG_FD_203504 | JGI IMG/M metagenome (GOLD analysis project Ga0310121, IMG submission 203504) | Marine microbial communities from Western Arctic Ocean, Canada - CB27_Tmax_986 | ecosystem: Environmental > Aquatic > Marine > Oceanic | place: Canada: Western Arctic Ocean | collected... | reverse complement strand
CATCCCCGGACACACCCCGCCTGATCAATTCATCCTGACACCCAGGGCCCTCATCACCATCGGCGCAAACGTCTCGGCAATCAGGCGGCTTGACGTGTCGTTCGAATGGACGGCATCGACAAACTCCATGTCCTCGCGCAACGTGAAATCATGAAAGCCTTCCCTTCCCACCATTTTTTTCGACAATTGCCTCATCAGGGAATAGACCCTCGGATAGATCAGGGGCATATCCCCGCTGGTCCCGTCAAAACCCTGCAGACCCATCATGAATCTTCCGCCATTCGCCTCCACCAGTGTCCTGTATTTATCAATATTCCTGAGGAATCCATCCGTAATTTCGTCGTCGCTGCCCTCCCTCGTAACCCAGGGGTCCTCCCGGGGCGATATCACGGGGTGAATCGCCGAGGACCAACCCTCGTAGAAATTGGGGTATGCCAGCCCCAGCTTCTTGAAGTTCAGGGGGGCAACCTGGCTGTAGACCATGTCATTCCATCCACACAATGAGATCACGACCTCGGGCTGCAGGTGCCAGGCCAGGTGCACATACGTCGAGATTTCCTGTGAGATACAATAGCTGTTCACCGCAAGGTTGAGCACCCGCACCTCCCTGCCAGATTCCTCATTGAGGATCGCCTCCAGGTGCTCGGCGATGGTGGTCCTGTGGGAAAATCCCGCCCCCTCGCTGCCGCTGGTGATCAACACGAGAAGATATTCACGATTTTCATCAAAATACAGGTTGCGGTCGTTGCGAAACCCGAAATAGTCGAGCTGGATGTCATCGGGAAATTGCCCGTGCACGCTGCTGTAATCGAAGAAGGGATGATACGCATAACCGGGCTTAAGCCTGCCTGACAGGAACGGGTTGTCATGTGGTTCCAGGAGGTTGATGGTCTCGCCCATGGGCGCCGCTGCCGGGGGGGTCTTCTCCCCGGCAAAAACACAACAGCCGACCCCAAACACCCAGGCCAGCATCAGGATCAACATTTCATGCTGGATGATTTTATGGTTTCGCATTTTCCCTCATACCCTTCGTCAAATGTTATTCCGTCAGTTCATACCGGTAGTGAATATAATCGATCAGTATTTTCTGGTATTCAGGATAATTGCCCACCCCCCACTACCCCAGGGGCACCAAGTGCTGCACTCGGCCCTTTGCGATGGTCGCGTGACCAGCTGGGCTAGGCAATACTCCGCGGATTGCACGGAAGCACTACCTGACGGTCACGGACGACGATTTCAGGCGGGCAACCGGACGCAGCGCACCAAAAGCGCAAAACGCAGCGCAGCACCCACAGGCACTCAGTCGCACTGAGCGGCCAGAAACGACATAACCCCTTGGAGAGCCAAGGGGTTATGCGAAAGTTTGCCAGCTGGTGCCGCCTGGTGCGACACCCTCAAGTAGCGGGGACAGGATTCGAACCTGCGACCTCGAGGTTATGAGCCTCGCGAGCTACCTGACTGCTCCACCCCGCGCCAGTGTTCGTGCCCCTATCCTATCGCTTGCAAAATTTGCTGGCAAGTCAGGTTCGGGGTGGTTCGTGTTCGAACCTGATTGGGCGACACCCTCAAACCAATCGCTCACCCGGTGACCTTTTGACTGTGGGTCCCGAAATGTGCAAGGAATCTGCAGTGGTGGCAAAACAACCCACCAGTCCCACTTGAGCGTACCATGTATATACATGGGTTGTGTGTCGGCGGCGGGCTCTGTTTGCCGGTTATGCGGATTGTCCGTGTTCAGGTCGTGCGAAAACGGCCGTTGCCCGATACCCGTCCAGGCCGATGTATAAATGGGACCCACAATGCAATAAAGCTCTTGAGGGAAGGAAGTTCACACCCCGGCGGGGTTAGGGTGTTTCTGTTGAAGAAATCCCGGAAGTCGACCATTCTTCCTGGGCAAAGAGTCCCCTTTTGGGCTCCCAATCTGTAATATTACGGCATATTCCAAGGAGATCTCAAACCGCCTGCGGGCGACTCGGTGACTTCCTCCCCCCAACCATACCCCCCATGGCGGATCCGTCGAACCAAACTGTGAACGAGCTTGCTACCACGGCTCGTGATGCGCCAAAATGTGAGATCTCGATGGTTGATCCTCCGCTGGTCGCGAGTTCTGAATTGGATCGGTCTGCCTCGAAAAGCGAACTGCCCGATCGCCCCAGCGACACACGAGTCGGCAATGCCATGTCGATTGAACGGCCAACGATATTACTGGAAGCGGGACTGGGTCGGCCCCACCCGACAGCCGGGCGCCCACATGAGCTGAGTTCGCCGTCAGAGCCTGCACCACCCCCGTCAGACGAATCGCCCCTTTTAGACCTGACGCCGGTGCTCCGCCAGTCTCCCCCCTGGCTGGTGAGCGCGATCATCCACATGGTGCTGCTGATCGTGCTGGGCCTACTGTTTGCCAAGAGTATCGAAGACCCTCGGCTGCTGCTGGATGTCACGTATGCCGAGGACCTGAAGGACCAATTGATCGAGGAAAACCTCGACATGATGCTTTCGGATACCAAAATGGATTTCCAAGAACAGTTGATCACGCCTGAGGATTTGCCCGACGTGATCGACCCTCTGGCAACACCTGAACTGGCGGACATTGTTCACAACCCAACGGTCAGGGCAGGTACTTTTGAACCGACGACGATTGGGCTGGCGTTGACTGGACGAACGGTGGGTCACAAAAACGCGCTGCTTAAAGCGTACGGTGGCAATGCCATGACCGAAGAAGCTGTGTTATTGGGCCTGAAGTGGCTCCAACGCCAGCAGCAGAACTCCGGCCTGTGGAGTTTAAAGGGTCCCTACACAGACGGGACGATGACTGAAAACGAAGAGGCAGCCACGGCGATGGCACTGCTGGCCTTTCAGGGGGCGGGCAATACCCACAAACGGGGCCCGTTCAAGCGGGAGGTCAACAAAGCTTGGAAGGCTATGCTTGAGCGCCAAGCGGACGATGGGAATTTTTATGGCGACGGTCCCGATCACAGCCGGTTTTACACCGAAGCCCAATGCACGATTGCCCTGTGTGAACTCTTCGGGATGAGTCGGGATGAGTCGCTGCGTCGTCCTGCCCAACGTGCTGTCGACTATCTCGTTAAAACCCAGGCGAATGCTGGTGGTTGGAAGTACTACGCGGGTGAAAACAGCGACCTCTCGGTGACCGGCTGGGTCGTCATGGCGCTGCAAAGTGCGCGGATGGCCGGCCTGGAAGTGCCCAGCGACACCCTGGAACGGATCAGCCGGTTCCTCGATTCGGTACAGGAATATGACGGCCAGCAGTACGCGTATCGCCCGCGAGATAGAGCCAAGCGTTCGATGACTGCCGAAGGCCTGCTCTGCCGCCAATACTTGGGTTGGGCCCACGATGATCCACGCCTACGAGGAGGTGCCGACTACCTGGTCTCCGAGGCCAATCTTCCAAGTTGGGCGGTTGGCGACAAAAACGTTTACTACTGGTATTACGCTACCCAGGTCTGTCATCACATGGAAGGAGACTGGTGGAAGCGGTGGAACGAAGTGATGCGTCAGAAGATGCCCGAAATACAAATAAAACGTGGCCGCGAACGAGGCAGTTGGACCCCACACGGCGATCAGTGGGGACGACAGGGTGGCCGGTTATACGTGACTTGCCTTTCGATCTACATCCTGGAAGTCTACTACCGCCACCTGCCAATCTATCAGAGCGGGTTGTTGGATCGGGGCTAAAGTTTCTGAGATATGGCCAGGCTCACTTTGGGTAATGAGCCACGATTAAGGGCGCCGACCAAGGGGACGTGAACCGGGCAATAAAACAACCCTCGGGTAACCGCGAGTACCCGAGGGTTGCGTAATGAAGCCCGCCGTGACGCGGGTGGCCGAACCGGTCGGCCTGACCACCGCAGCGTCGTGGCAGAGCATTGCGAATTACAGTAGTACGTCGAATCGATCCATTTCGATCGTATCATCGTCATCGGCAAAGATGTAGTCGAGGATTCCATCCCTGGCGAAAATCCTGTCCTTACCTTGGCCGCCGACGAAGACGTCGGTACCGCCGCCACCTATGAGGATGTCGTTACCGGCTTGTCCAGCGAGCAGGTCAACGCCGTCACCACCATCGATGGTGTCGTCGCCTTCGCCACCGAGCAACACATCGTCGCCCTGGTTGCCTGAGATTTTGTCATTGCCGGCCATTCCATAAATAAAGTCTTTGCCAGCTTGACCGACGATGTAATCGTCACCGTCACCACCGTCGATGCGGTCATCTCCAGAACCACCGTAGATCCGATCATTACCGGCACCGCCGCGGATATTGTCGTTACCCAACATCCCGCGGATGACGTCGTCACCGTCGCCACCAGTAATGCGATCGCTGGCGGAGTGAACGATATCGATCGGTTGTGGCCTGACCGTCAGCGGTGACACGCGCCTGACCTTCACCGTGTCGACGACTGCATCGGTCGACAAGGGAACACTATCCACATCGCGGGCGACGCTATCGGCATTACTCACACCGTCGACCTTAACTACGAAGTCGACTGGAACCGGAGTGATCACCGGGCCATCGGTGGTAAAGTCGACCGGATCACCCGTGATCCCATCGTTGCCACCTCTGCCGTGGAGGCTATCGGAACCGTAACCACCAAAGATGAAGTCGCGGTCTTCGCCACCGACGACTACGTCGTTGCCGTTACCGGCAAGTACCAAGTTGACGCCATCGCCGGTTTGCACGTTGTCGTTGCCATTGCCAGCGAAGATCAAATCAGTGTCATCTCCACCCAAGATCCGGTCATTGCCGTAGTTATGATCGGCATAGTTCCGGGCATAGTGACCCAGTCCTTGATAATCCCTTGGGACTTCGTTGGTTCCATCACCAAATAGCCAGTTGACGCCATTACCACCACGGATCATGTCGTCACCACTGCCACCTGCGATGGCGTCATCTCCTTGGTTGCCAGCGAGCCCGTCATTGCCGAGACCGCCGAGGATGGCGTCATTTCCAGCTTGCCCGGAAATGCGGTCACTGTCCGCACCGCCGTCAAGCAGGTCATTTCCGGCACCGCCACGAATGGAATCATGGCCTGCGCCACCAAGGATGTAGTCATGCCCTGAGCCACCCTGCAGGACGTCGTTACCGCCGCCACCGAAGATGAGGCCGTTCTGCGTGACGCTCCGGCTAAACATGACTCGGTCATTTCCACCTCTCGCCCAAACGGCGATGATGTCGACCTCGCTAGCATCGTGGACCTGAACTTCACCGTTGACACTGATGAACAGGCGATTGCCGTCAACCGTTGCCTTGATTGCATCATCCCTGTCAGTCCCGTGGACAATTACGACGCCCGGTGGTGGTGTGATGAACACCGGTGGAGCTTCGCTCGGTTGTATACGATCGGTCGTGTCGATGACCTCTGCGGGCATGAAGTCGGCCGCGAGCAGGGTGCGGGACTCAAGATCTTCCATCCGCATTTTCCGGGGACCTTTGTTTCGCTTCTTGGTTTTTTTAGACATAGCCACAGTCTTCCTCTCTCAATAAAGTTCTTAACCCCATGGCGGGTGACAGGCTATTTGGTCGGTTAGCAAAGTGTGGACTTACCTGGCCGCGCATATCGCAAGCGCTCAGCCAAAAGGCTTTTCTTCATCGGTCTGGCGCCGATCAGACAACTGCGACGTCAGGCATCCAAAGAAATTGTTCCACGAAAATTGCCGTGCGGCCTTTCCATAACACCGTCACTCCGGCTGACCCATTGTCCCTTTACCATTTCATCGCTTGGTCGTTCTGTGTCGGTATCCACTTGCCTGAATCCTCGGGATCTGGAAAACAAACGACACCTATCACGACTTGGTAAAACTTGGCCTGGAACAACAAACCTCGGTTGGCGTTTCGAGGTTCACTTGCATCCTACGAACTCATCGGACAAAAGCAATGTTATTTTCCAGCTTTTCCTATAATGAGATTGACCTCGGAGCCGTTCCCGGAATGAGACCAAAATCCCAACCAAGTACGTAGCAATATCGCACGACCCGGTGTATTAGTCCCTAGAATTGCACACCGGTGCGTTGCGAAAACCAACTCCAATTGCCAAGGTGACTTGACCGGGCAAGACCACCGCGTCGCAAAAAGAGACCACCCCGTATGTTCGGCACGCCGGGCGTGTAGAATCATCTCCTGAATCGGGTCGGTTGGTTGGCAACGCCCGATCCACCGCATACCAGGGGAGCTGGAGTCCCCAAACCCGCAGATTTCTTTCCCAAAAACCAGATGTCCTATGGAAAAATGTCGGCCAACTCAATGTTATGGCTTCCTGGCGGTGATGATCGGGGCAAGCTGTTTCTCGTTGACGATGGCTGCAGCTCCGCCGCCCATGATCCAAGCGGAGGTCGACGCCACGCAGGTGGCGCGACACCTGCTCCACAGCAAGCTCACGATTCCGGTCACGCCTGGCGAACTGGTGTTGTGGTTTCCGAAATGGATCCCTGGCATTCATGGTCCCGGTGCCCAAATCAGCAATCTGGCCGGCCTGACGGTTACTTCTACTGATGGTGAGCCCATCCGGTGGCAACGTGATCCGAACGAACTGTACCGATTCCTGGTCGACGTTCCGGCAGGAACCGAGTCGATACAGGTCGACTTGACCTATCTCGCCAACCAACCGACAAAATTGTCCACGGGCGTCGACACGCAAGGCAATGCGGACCTGTTGGTGATGAACTTCAACACGTGCCTGCTTTATCCGGAAGGAGCCACCGCGAGTGAGATTCCGATATCGCTGCGGGTCCGACTTCCGCAGAACTGGCAATTCGGTACGGCCCTCAGCTCCGAGCCCACCGCCATCGATGACGGCTGGCACCAGTTTGCGCCGACCTCGCTTGAGACGGTCATCGACTCACCATTGGTAGCTGGCCGGCATCTCCGCAAACTTGAGTTCGAGACGCCAGATTTTCCCGTAACCCGGATGCATTTTGTGAGCGAATCGCCGGCTGCGTTGGCGTTTGACGAGGCGCAGGCCGAGCGGTACCGTCGGCTTTCCGCCGAAGCGTTGAATTTATTCGGTGGCACACCGTTTTCTTCCTACGACTACCTGGTCGTCTGTAGTGAGCAATTTCCGGCTTTCGGGCTGGAACATTCCGACAGTTCTTTGAACAGCATTCCCGAGCAGGCCCTGGTCGACGACGACCAGCGGAAAGGTTGGCACGCCTACCTGCTTCCCCACGAACTGGTTCACGCATGGTGTGGTAAGTACCGCCGGCCCGAGGGTATGACCCGGGCAAATTACCACACCAACAAACAAACCGAACTGTTGTGGATTTACGAGGGACTGACCCAATATTTGGGCCAGGTGCTGGCCGTGCGATCAGGATTAATGACGTTCGATGGGCACTTAGAGTCGCTGGCTGGCCGGGTAGGCTATCTGTCGCATCGCGCCGGGCGAAAGTGGCGTTCGCTGGCCGATACGGCAATTGCGAATTACACCCTGCGGGGAAGCTCGCCAAACTGGAACGACCTTCGTCGCGGCCAGGACTATTACGACGAGGGGGCCTTGTTCTGGCTTGAAGTCGACTGCCTGCTACGCAAGCTAACGCAGGGGGGAAAATCCCTGAACGATTTCTGCCAGGAGTTCTTTCACAAATCCCCCAGCGATCCAAAGATCAAACCTTACGAACTGAACGAGGTGGTCGACCTGTTGTCGTCGCTGGCCCCTCACGATTGGGAAGGGTTAATTCGCCGTCGCGTCTATCAACCGCTCGACCAGTTGCAACTCGACGCGTTGTGGCACGCCGGCTACGAGTACACCTACACCGACGAGCGGCCGGAGTTCGTCAAGCTGCGTGAAAAAGACCGCAAGACCATTTCGGCAGAGCATTCCCTGGGCATCAGACTCAAGGAAGACGGCACCGTTGAGCAGGTGGTCCCGGGAAGTCCATCCGACAAGACAGGACTGGCAACGAAAATGAAAATCATGGGGATTGACCGTCGGAAATTTACGCCGGAACGTTTTCGCTCCGCGATCAAAGAGACCCCGGCCACGGGTCAGATTGAACTGCTGGTCCTGGAGGGTGATACCTTTCGCACGCTTGTCGTTACGTATGCCGATGGGACCCGGTACCCGGTGCTGGAGAGGGTTGTCGATCGCCCGGATTTGCTGCGGGAAATCTGCGCGCCCCGGTCAGAGGATTCGGAGGCATCGGTGCAATGACAAAATCGCAACCGGAATGCAGGCAATTCAACCGCCGGCGTTAACCTTTGGTCACCACGGGCTAACGTCGCAACGGGTCCTGTGACCCCGACCGTCGCCCGAAGGAATTTTTTCGCTGTGCCACACTTGGCTGCTTCGAGCGGCCATTTTGGGATTTTCGCCGGTAAAGCTGGGCAACCGACTGCCCCTCAAGCGGATTCACAAAGACTTGCGGGTCATCGATGATCCAGGCTGTCGACCAGCTGCGGCCGTTCTCCCAGTTGGCGACGTTGAAAAAGAAATTGTCGAAGGCAAGTGTCTTATAGCCATAGGGGAAACCGGACATCAAGTAGTCGTCTTCGGTGAGGTCCTCGATCCCAGCCGACGCGTAGTAGTGCACCTGGCCGTCCTGCGTGAACGACATCCCCAGGGTCCACCATCCTGGCTCCCGAATCTCGTGACTGCGAACATCCCGCCCGCGGTGATCGGCCCGTACGGTGAGCTTGGCGTGATCATTTTCGATTTGCTTACTTGTCTTGCTGCGGAACAAGAAAAACATTCCTGGCCAGTAATGTTCATTCTCCCCGTCGCGATTCCGTGCCACACAGTCTGCCCGCATTCCGAACGAGGCACCTGTCCGATTTTCCCACTTTTCGAACGGAGGCAAATAAACGCGTACGGTGCAACTCGGCTGGTAGGCGACCGGGATTGATCCTCCCAGGACTCGGTCGACCTTCATGAGCAAGTCATCCTGCTGTTGCTTGTTCGAAGTACGTCGTGGTACGCCAGACATTTTGGTTGCCATCATCAGCGCGCCGGTGCTGCCCAAAATACCACCGGGGGGAGTCGGCACGCGTTTAACAACGTCGGGAGTACCGCGCATGGCTCCCTCGTGCCATAAGCGGTTGGCCGAAACCCCACCTGGCCCTCGTTGCCGTTCATCTTGTTCGTAACTGCTCTTGGGAAGATTATAGCTGTAGCCCCAGTTGGGATTCTCAAAGTTGTCGGAGCAGTTTTTCAGGAACCGACCGGTGCCGGGCACGAACGGTTCGGCAGCATTACCAGGACCGGTGGCAAGGATCAAACAACCGACGACCCCAGCGAATACCAATGAACCTGATGTCTGGAAACGTGGTTGGTATGTCATTGTGGTTTCCTGCGCGTATTGTGGTTTCCTGCGCGTCACGACAGGATCGACAAAGAAAGCAGGCAAACGGTACCATCGAACGTTCGCGTGCGACAACGTATTAAAGTTATCGGCAAAGGCGCAAAAAGGATTCAGTGAGAAGCCTGTGCGAGAGCAGATGCCGCTGCCACAGGTAGCATGGCTATCACCCGGGGTCAGCTTGCCGTGTCGACAAACTTGCAACGGTTCGACCCTTCACAGATTGGGCATTCGGGTGCCTGTTTTCGGGCATGGTCGAGACAGTGCTGAATCCGGTCGCCCATGATCTCCGCCATGAGGGAGTGAACGCCCAAGGGTGCCGTAACGAGAAACCGGGTCCCGGGATGTTGACAAGCTGCTTCTGCAGCTAGCTTAGGGATATCTTGATCCCAATGTCGCCCCGGCAGCAGGAAGTAGGGAAAAATGACGATGCTATTGGCGCCCTGCTGAACACAGCGATCGAAAGCAACTTGGATCGAGGGGTGCGCCAATTCCATGTGGGCTGGCTCGACGATCTGAATTTCCGTGGCGGCACGAAAGACTTCGACCACATCGACGAGCAATTGATTGCTTTGATCACGGCGGGAACCGTGATCGACCACAATCACGCCAGCATTCTCACCCAGTTCTAAATTCAGAGGAGTCATGTGGTCATCCGAATCTGGTCTAGGAGGGAACCTGACCTGATGGGGTGGACCTGGTCGGATCCGAAATCATCCTGCGCCAGTGGGCAACCACAAGCGGGCATGGGCCAAAGTCAGTCCACTGCCGACAACGTGGCCAAAGGCCCCACGGCAATGGTGGAATGGGCGGAGAAGGGAAAGCGGTGGAGAACTTCCTGGATATCGTCCCGCGTAACGGCGTCGACGGCAGCCAGGTCATCGGCGATTGAGCGGTACTCACTGCGCTGCATCCAGTTGCCACCAACGTTAAATAGCCGGTTACGAGGCCGTTCGCTACTCAAAACAACCCGGGCCTTGACTTTGTTTTTCGCCTGCAAGAGTTCGTCGGCGGTTATTCCCTCCTGCTGAACCAGTTGATAAATCTTTTCCAGGCAGGCAAGGTTTCCTTCAGCCTGCTGTGGTTCACAGGCCAACCAGGTGAAATACATTCCCGCGCCCTGGTATTCATAGTGACCAACCGAAGCACTTTCGGCCAACCCGGGATCGGTAATTTCCCAATACATACGACTGCCTGAATCATCTCCGACAACGGTCGACAGCAGTTTGGCAGCATAACGGGCAGGATCTTCCGAAGCTGGCGCGTCGGCCAATTGAAGAATGTACTCCTGGACAGAGGAGTCGCGTTGAACGGTTTTAAAGCGACTTTGCCCACGGGGAGGGGGAGTCTCTCGCCGGGTGCGGGTGGTTTCCCAGCCGCCGCAACGGCTCTCGATTTCATTGCACAAGGCGGGAAAGTCGATTTTGCCGGCGGCGACAAAAAACACGTTGGCCGGACTATAGCGATGCTGGAAATAGGCCCGCATTTGCTCGGCGGTCAGGTCGGTGATCGTGGCGTCGCTCCCCAGCACGCTGCGGGCCAGGGGATGGTCGCCGAGGTGCAGTTCCTTAATTTGATCATCCATTCCGAAGGGAGGTTGATCGAGATACATTTGAATTTCTTCCAGGATGACTTTTTTTTCCATGTTAAAGTCATCTTCGCGAAGGCTGGGTCGCATGATGTCGGCCAACAGGTCTACACTTGCCTCCTGGTATTCGGGCAGGACCGAGGCGTAGTAAACCGTGCTTTCTTCGCTGGTAAATGCATTGTAGTGCGCACCGATCTCGTCGAACTCGCGATTGACCTCCTCGGCAGTGCGACGGGGTGTACCTTTAAAACACATGTGTTCCAGGAAATGGCTCACTCCGGCGACTTCGTCAGATTCATCGCGCGAACCGGTACGAACAAAGAATCCCAGGCCGGTCGTCGCCGCATCCCGGTTGCATTCAGCAACAATCTCCAGACCGTTAGCGAGGGTATGGCTACGAAATTCCAACGGGCACCTCCAACGGTTTCGGGCCCAGGGTGAGAAAGGTAAAATCGCCCGGTCGATTTGCAGACAGAAACGCGTTAATGCTGTCGGCCGAGAGGGTGTCGATGATTTTCCCAATCTCCTCCAATGACCTCACTCGGCCCAGGTGATACCAGTCGCGGGCAATCGATCCACTGCGAGCGGTGGTCGATTCTTGTTGCATGATCAGCGCGCTTTTGATGCGGGCTTTGAGCCGATCGAGTTCAGCTTGCTCGACGCCATCGCCCAAGCGGTGCAATTCGGCCAGCGTCACATCGAACGTTTCCTGGGCCCGTTCGACGGTCGTTCCAGCATAGCACAACACGCTGGCCCGTTCTCGCTGGGTGTGGAGCGCAGCCGAAACGGTGTAGCAAAGCCCGCGCTTTTCGCGAACCTCGTTGAACAGCCGGGAACTCATGCCACTAGACAATACCCCTACGGCAGCCCACGCTTCAAAATAATCAGGGTGCCGGTAGGGAATCGTAGGATACGCAATCCCGATGTGGCATTGGTTGGACTGGAAATCGATATGGGTCCCAGTGGCGGGTGGCCCAACAGCCAGGGTGGTTTGAATTTTTTCGACCCGCCAGTCACCGAAAAGTTTTTCGACACTGTCGCAGATCTCAGGCCAATCGAATTTACCCGCAACGGCCAGGATTGCCCCATCGGGGCGGTAACGCTGGCGGTAAAATGCGGCAACTTCAGAAATGGTCATTTGCTCGATGGCAGCGGCATCCCCATAACTTGAACGCCCCCAGGGGTCGGGATAATGGTGACGACGAAGCTCGAGCATGAGCTTCTGGGAGGGCTCGTCTTCGACACCCCGGAGTTCCTGCAAGCAAACGGCACGCCCCGCGTCCAACTGTGCTTGGGGCAGGTGTGGATTGCGAATCAAATCAGCAAAGATCGTCAGTGCGGCAGGAAGGTTGTCGCTGAGCGTGCCGCCAGTATAACTCGCCTGCGAAACGCCAACCGACTCACCCCGTTCGACGCCCAGGTTGTCCAGATCGGTAATGAATGCCCGGCTATCGCGTGCTCCCGATCCCCGCAACATCATCTCGCACGTTAAGGCGGCCAACCCGTCGCGGTTCTGGTCGTCGTAACAGCAGCCAGCGGGAACCAGGATGGTGAAGGCAGCCGACTGAACACCACCCATTGGCTGGCCTATCAAGACCATGCCATTATCGAATTCATGGGTAAGGATGGTGGCAACCATGGCCCCCGGACAACGAGTCTCGTCCCTTGAGCGTTTCGAACCGAAAAGACCATAGCCTACCCATCTACTCAGGTGCAGGCAAGTTCAACGGCCTTGTAGAGCGTTTTGGTGGGTTGAAACCCCATCCGCTGATAGAGTTTGACGGCCCGCCCGTTCTGAACCGTAACCTCCAGATAGGCGCGCTGCAAGCCAACCTGCTGGAAGCCCGATAGTGTAGCCGCTATCAAACAACTGCCAATTCCCCGGCCACGGTGCGATGGGGTAATGCCAACATTCTGGATTCCGCCGTGGCGACGACTGACACGAATCCCCTGAATCGTACCGCACGCCTCAACCTGATTAGCCCCAGCTCCAACGTACTCGGCCAGCCAGGTGGCCTCCGCGAGGAAACCTTCCTTGCGGGCAATCTCTTCGACCAACCTGCGGCATCCATCCATCTCTCCCAGGCAGGGGAAGAGGGTCGCGTCGATCTCCTCGCGAAAACTGTGATACTTGGCATCGGCGTGGTCGGCAACCAGACCAGGCGTCCAGGGACGAAGCCGGTACCCCGTGGGCGGCTTGACGATGTTAAAACGCCGGCCCCGCAGGTCGATTTCCATACGGTAACGTTTGAAATAAGTGACACTCATAATGCTCTCTTGGAATGTACCTGTTGAGCCGCAGCGGGTCAAATTCTGCCGTTCCCGGTTGTGTTGCGGTCGGCGTACAATGCTTAAAACCGGGGCCTGGGGGGCGCCATAAACGGTGTAAACCATCTGACTGAGTCAATCGACATTACCGGCGACAAACGTTTCTTGTCCCTACGCCGACAAATCGACTAGAATGGGGTTCCCAGTAAGCCCCCACCTGTCCCATTGAAAGCTCGGGCGGAATCTTGGAACTTCTCCGCGAATTAACACGTATCCAACTTGAACAGGGCTATCTTTCGGACGGGACGTTACGTGAGCTTGCCGCCCTTCGCAATGTACCGCTCTACCGACTGGAAGGGCTGGTCAGCTTCTATCCTTCCTTTCGCCGGACCCCTGCACCGCCGACCGTGATCCACGTCTGCCGGGATCTATCCTGCTTGATGGCCGGCGGAGACGCCTGCCGGCAGAAACTGGTTGAAGAATTTTCCTCGAACGACGACATCCTGATCGAAGAAGTCTCATGCCTGGGCCGCTGCGATGCCGCTCCCGCCGCAGCAATCGATGAAGTCCCACTAGCTCCCGACACACTCGCTAATTTCGAGCGGGTGATCAAGTCGGTGCGCGCCGGGTCGGTACCCACCGGAACGCCAGGTGACGTGCAGCCGAAATGCCAATGTGATCCTTACACCAGCGCCGCCGATCACTACAGCACGGTCCGTTCGCTGTTGGAACCGGGAAACTTCAAAGCAGGCGAAACCGTGGGCAAACACTCTGTCTTGGGCAAACACTCTGTCTTGGGCAAACACTGCATCGAGCGGCTCCACGAGAGCCGCCTGTGCGGAATGGGGGGGGCCGGTTTTCCGACCGGCCGCAAATGGGAGCTGGTCGCCAGCGAGGCGGCCCGGCCCAAGTACGTTATTTGCAATGCCGACGAAAGCGAGCCAGGTACGTTCAAAGACCGTTTTATCCTGGCCCACCTTGCTCACCTGGTCGTGGAAGGCATGCTGCTGGCCGGCCTGACGATCGGTGCCGAACGGGGAATCATTTATTTGCGTCACGAATACGCACCAGAACAGCGCTCGTTGGAGTTGGCGATCGACCAGGCCCGCCAACATGGCGTGCTCGGTGAGAATGCGGCCGGCTCGGGACAACGCTTTGAGATTGAAATCTTTGTTTCACCCGGCGGTTACATTCTGGGTGAAGAAACCGCCTTGCTCGAGGCACTGGAAGACAAGCGGGGGGAGCCCCGCAACAAGCCCCCTTATCCGGGAACCCATGGCTTGTGGGGCAAACCGACCCTCATTAACAACGTTGAGACTTTTGCCCTGGCAACGTCGATCGTGCACTTTGGCAGTCAGTGGTGGCATGACCAGGGCTGCGGCGGGTGCTCTGGAATCAAGTTTTTTTCCATTTCCGGCGATATCGCACGGCCGGGGGTCTACGAAATTCCGATGGGAACCCCTGTGGCCGAACTGATTGAACTGGCCGGCGGGATGAAACAAAACAAGTCACTCAGGGCATTTCTGCCAGGGGGTGCAAGCTCGAATTTCCTGACTGCCGATCACGTTCATACACCACTTGACTTCGACGCCATGAAAAAAGTCGGTAGCATGCTGGGAACCGGAGCAGTCATCGTGATTGCCGACGATCAAGACTTGTTCAAACTCGCCACGAATCTGGTGCAGTTCTTCCGCAACGAATCTTGCGGCAAGTGTGTCCCGTGCCGTGTTGGCAGCGATCAGGCTGTACAATTGCTCAACCGCGTCGCACTGGGCGAAACCCCACCGGGTGAACTGGAAATCCTGAGTGATTTAGGGGAAACCCTGGAGCAAACATCGATTTGCGGCCTCGGTCAGGTCGCCTTGAACCCAGTTCTCTCAATGATGAAACACTTTCCGAACGATGTCCCCAGCTAGCTTAAAGGCTGTCGTATGACGACACAGGTCACACTCACGATTGATGATCAGCCGGTCACGGTGCCAGCAGGAACAACCGTCTGGGAAGCCGCCCGGCAGCAAGGGATCGATATTCCGGTCTTATGCCACTCTCCACAGCTCAATCCGGTGGGGGTTTGTCGACTGTGCGTTGTGGACGCGGGTGAGCGTGTCCTCACGGCATCGTGTGTGCGCGAGTGCGAGGAAGGAATGACCGTCGCCACGTCGTCAGACAAGGTAAACCAACACCGCCATATGCTGACCCGGTTGTTGCTTCATGAACATCCCACGCCGTGTGAACGGGAAACCACCACGAAAGACTGCGAACTGGAGCGGCTAGGCCGCGATTACGGTCTCCTGCCGACAGCATCGAACGGACAAGCCGTACCGGCCCGCAACGGCGCGAAGCCCAAAGACCTTTCTTCGCCAGTGATCGCAGTCGATCATGCAGCCTGCATCCTGTGCGATCGCTGTATTCGAGCTTGCGACGACGTGCAATCCAACGAAGTGATTGGCCGCAGCGAAAAGGGGGCTGGAACTCAAATCGTGTTTGATTTGAACAATCCGATGGGAGCGAGTACGTGCGTCTCTTGTGGCGAATGCGTCAGTTCCTGCCCAACGGGTGCCTTAACCAACAAACCAATCACCTTACCAGTCATTCCGCGTGTTGATCTCAAGCCAATCGACACTGTTTGTCCTTATTGCGGCGTTGGTTGCGCTATCACCTTCCATGTCAAGGATAACCAGATTGTCTATGCCGAAGGCCGCGAAAGCCCGGTTAATCATGGTCGCTTATGTGTCAAAGGCCGCTATGGTTGGGACTATACGTCCCACGAACAACGGCTAACCCAACCGCTGATCCGGCGAGAAAACTATTATCCCAAGGGCCCCTTATCGACCGAGGTCCAAACATCGGTAGGTGCCCGTGGCCAAAAACCGGGGGGTATTGTCGATTACGGCAGAATCATGCCCGCATTTCGGGAAGCAACCTGGGACGAGGCACTCGATTTAGTTGCCCGACGGCTCACGGATTTGCGCCTCGAGTATGGCAGTGGTGTGCTAGCCGGGTTCGGTTCGGCAAAATGTTCAAACGAAGAGGCCTATTTGTTCCAGAAACTCCTGCGAGCTGGTCTTGGCACGAACAATGTCGATCACTGCACACGTTTGTGCCATGCCTCTTCGGTGGCAGCCCTGATGGAGACGATCGGATCGGGTGCCGTTACGAATGTTTTCGCCGACGTCCAGCGCTCGGCAGTCGCTTTGGTTGCCGGTTCGAATGCAAGCACCAACCATCCGGTTGCGGCAACTTTCATGAAGGAGGCGGCCAAACGTGGCACGAAGCTCATTGTGGTCGACATACGTCGGCACGAACTGGCTGATTTCGCAACCCATTTCGCCCAACTGAATCCGGGCACCGATGTGGCTTTCTACAACGGCATCATGCACGTGCTGATTACCGAAGATCTGGTCGACCGGCAGTTTGTTGCCGACCGCACCGAGGGATTCGAGCAGCTCTGCGAAATGGTCCGCGCAGACTACGCACCGGAAATGGTTGCAGAAATCTGTGGAATTCCGGCCGCTGAAATCAGAGCCATTGCCCGCACCATTGGTGAAGCCGAAAGCATGATCGTGTTTTGGGGAATGGGAATCTCGCAACATACAACCGGGACAAATAATGCCCGCTGCTTGATTTCTCTTTGCCTGATGACCGGTAATGTAGGCCGCCCCGGCACGGGACTTCATCCGTTGCGTGGCCAGAACAACGTCCAAGGTGCAAGTGACGCGGGACTGATCCCGATGGTCTATCCCGACTACCAGCCAGTCACATCGGACGCAAATCGACTCAAGTTCGAACAGGCTTGGGACGTTCCGCTGGACCCCCAACCCGGCTTGACCGTCGTGGAGATTATGATGGGAGCACTGGACAAGTCGATTCGCGGCATGTACATCCTGGGAGAGAACCCGTTTATTTCCGACCCGAATTCGAACAAGGTACGCAAGGCTCTTGCAGCATTAGATTTCCTGGTCGTTCAGGATATCTTCCTGACCGAGACGGCCGAGTTCGCCGACGTCATTCTTCCGGCCAGCAGCTACTTCGAAAAAACTGGCACCTACACCAATACCGATCGGCGGGTTCAACTGGGGCCGCAGGTTTTGGACCCACCAGGTGAAGCCCGACAGGACTGGAAGATTATTTGCGAGATCGGTAATCGCAGCGGGTATCCCATGCCGTACGAGTCGGTCGCCGACGTGTTTGACGAATTCGCCAGCCTTACGAAAAACTACAATGGCCTCTCGCACGACAACCTGGGCAGTACCGGCAAACTCTGGCCCTGCCCTTCACCCACCACGACCGATGGCACCCAAATCTTGTTTGGAGATCAATTTCCAACAGCCTCGGGTAAAGGCAAGTTCGTGGCTTGTCCCTATCAAGCTGCCGACGAAATCCCGGACGAAGCGTATCCCTTCGTGTTGACGACCGGCCGCGTATTGGAACACTGGCACACCGGCAGCATGACACGGCGAAGCTACGCATTGTCGCAAATTGAACCCGCTGCTTTTGCCGCCATGCACCCGGACGACTTGCATCAACTGGGACTGGCACATGATGAGCAGATCCGGGTCAGCAGTCGACGTGGTACGATTGAGCTGGTGGTCCGTGCCGACGATTCCCTGGAAACGGGCATCATATTTATCCCATTTCATTTCCGCGAAGCCGCGGCCAACGTGCTCACGAACGATTCGCTTGATCCGGATGGTAAAATCCCCGGGTTCAAGTTTTGCGCCGTCAAAGTAGAACCGGCTTAGCCCCTCACCAAAGCTGAATTTTCTGCAGCAAGGTTTCCCATGAACCAAAACTTTTGCTCCTCGGTATTGGTTACCACCGCAATCTTCACCCTGGCCTGCCCTGCAACTCCCACCTGCGCGGACGACACTGGTGATCTGAACACCGCACTGGAAACCCTTCGCACAGCTGGTCCTGGTGGTAGCGGACAGGCTCAATTCCAAACAGCCTGGCAAAAAGTCGCCTCGTCAGACAGCTCGGCGATTGTGACCATCCTGCAGGCGATGCCTGACTCAAACCCGCTCGCTCAAAACTGGCTGCGCAGCGCGGTCGACACGATTGCCGAACGTACCCTCCAAAGTGGCGGACTGCTCCCAACCGTGGAATTGGAACTATTCCTGCTGGACGATTCACATACCCCCCGGGCACGGCGGGTTGCCTACGAGTGGCTTGTCGAAGTGGCCCCCGGCCCAACCACGGAACTGTTATCGCAGCTCTTGAACGATCCCAGCCTGGAAATCCGTTTCGAGGCAGTCGCGCAACTGATAGACAAAGCCGAAACCATCGAAGGCACGGCAGGAAAAATTGAAACGTATCGCAAGGCAATTGCCGCGGCACGTGACAAACAACAAATTGACCAGTGCATCGACGCAATCCAGAAACTAGGAGAAACCGTCGACAGGAGCTCGCTGTTGGGATTTATCCCCACCTGGCAACTGATTGGCCCGTTTGACAATGTGGGAAAGGAGGGATTTGCAATCAGTTATCCACCCGAACAAGTCGTTGACCTCACCGCAACGCATGCCGGAAAGGAAGGCGATGTCACTTGGCGCCCGCTGACAACCACCACCGACTCCGCTAAGGTCGACCTCAACAAGGTGATCGACAAACACATGGGAGTTGTGGCTTATGCCTGGATATCAATCCTTTCTCCAACCCAACAAGCGATCGAGTGTCGCTGGATGACTCCCAACGCATCAAAACTCTGGGTGAACGGGAAACTCCTTGCCGAGCATGAAATTTACCATGCCGCGTCAGATCCGTTTGACCAATACAAGGCCCCCGCAGAGCTCCGCGAGGGACCCAACACGATCCTGCTTAAGGTGTGCCAGAACGAACAAACTGAGTCATGGGCCCAGGAATGGGAATTCCAACTAAGGCTTACTGACCAACTCGGTGGTCCCGTGCAGCACCTCACCACAAAACTTCAGGCAAATCCATGACAACCATGATGCATAATGCCCCCTACTCTTGGACTCCCAACGTGACGGGATGTTCTACCGGGACCGGCAAAAAAAGGAGGACATCCCTCGCCAGGGTTCTCTCCGCAGGCCTGGCCACACTGCTGGTGATGGCAGTCAGCCAGCCAATGACAGCCTCCGACTGGCAACAATTTCGGGGACCCAGCGCAACCAGCACAGCCCCAGGGGATCATCCGTTACCACTAAGCTGGTCAGCCGAAGCCGGCGAAAACATTGCCTGGTTGGCCGACTTGCCGGGACGAGGGCTTTCCAGTCCGATTGTGGTGGATGGCCGGGTAATTGTGACTTGTTCGAGCGGGACGGGGCAAGACCGACTGCATGTATTAGCTTTTGATTCGGTCACCGGAGCACAACTCTGGCATCGACAATTCTGGGCAACTGGCCGTACGTTTTGTCATCCCACTTCTGCCAACGCGGCCCCTACCCCTGCCAGTAACGGCCAGCAGATCTTTGCCTTCTTTTCGTCCAACGACCTGGTCTGCCTTGATCTGGATGGCAAGCTGCAGTGGATCCGTGGCTTCGCACTCGATTATTCCAAAGCGGGAAACGATGTTGGGATGTCATCTTCGCCCGTGGTGGTGGACAACCTGGTCATTATTCAGAGTGAATCGCAGGGTGACTCCTTTGTAGAAGCCCTCGACTGCTGCGACGGTTCGCACGTCTGGCACCGTGATCGCCCCCGGCAGGCCAACTGGACTTCACCGGTTGGTCTTCCCCACCATGAAGGAAGTCAGGTTTTACTCACCAATGCGCAGGGTGTGCAGTTACTCGACGCCAAGTCGGGCAACCTGCTGTGGGAATGGGAAGGTGACTGCGGGCTTGTTCCTTCACCCACCTGCGATCGTTGGTTGGTAGTCCCCAGCAACGGCCTGGCTACCTGGAAGCAAGTGAAACCTGGCCAATTCGAACTTGTGTGGCAGGAAAATCGCCTGCAGGTAGGCAAACCCAGCCCCGTGTTGGCCGGTGACCAGGTTTATGTGATCGCGGGCAATGTTGTCTCCTGTGGCGACTTGTCCGCCAAAGAAGTTCGTTGGAAAAAACGCCTGGGAGGTTCGTTCTGGGCCACTCCCGTCCTGGCCGGGCAGTATCTCTACTGCTTCAATACCGATGGCACGGCGTACGTTGTGGACGTTGGTGCCAAAGGAAAAATTGCTGCCCAGAACGAATTAGGGGAAGCGATTTGGGGTTCGCCAGCGGTGGCCAACAACGCAATTTACGTCCGCAGCCACGATCACTTGTGGAAAATTGCCGAGTCGGGTCATCCCCCCTCTGGCAGCTAACGGCATGTCTGAACCACTACTGATCACGCCTGCCACTGCACCTCTGAACGCCTGCGTACGTCCTCCTGGCTCCAAGAGCATTACGAACCGCGCCCTGGTCTGCGCCAGCCTGGCATCAGGAAAGTCGACGCTGACCGGAGCCCTCCAAAGCGATGACACGCAAGCCATGATAACCGGGCTTCAACAGTTGGGGATCGATATCGATACCCGGCAGGAAGGAGAAACGCTCCTGGTTACAGGGGCATCAGGCCGGCTGCCAGCGTTGGAGGCTCATCTGTTTTGCGGGAACAGCGGAACCACCATCCGTTTTCTTACTGCCGTAGCTACGTTAGGACAGGGCCTATTTCGACTGGATGGGGTCCCCCGGATGCGCCAGCGGCCGATTGGCGATCTGGTCGATGCACTCCGCCAGCTTGGCGCAAATGTCATGAGCGAACTTAACAACAACTGCCCACCGATCGCCGTCCACGCCAACGGACTGACGGGCGGCATGGCCAGGATTCGCGGCAATATTTCAAGTCAGTTCCTGAGCGGGCTGCTGATGGCCGCGCCCGCTGCCGACGCTCCCGTCGAACTGCAAATCGAGGGTCCGCTGGTATCGACCCCCTATGTCAAAATGACGCTGGCCGTCATGAAAGCTTTTGGGGTTACCGTCACCTATGACGAGTCCTTCCAACAGTTTTCGATTGCTGCCCCAACGCCCTACCAACCCTGCCAGTTCGCCATTGAACCCGACGCATCGGCAGCCAGCTATTTTTGGGCTGCCGCCGCGATTGTCGGCGGCGAAGTCCTCGTCGAAGGACTGACTCCGGCGAGTTTGCAGGGCGATGTCGCCTTCGTCGATGCACTTGACCAGATGGGATGCGGGGTACGACACACTCCCAATTCAATGACGGTCGTTGGCGGCCAGCTGCGGGGAATCGAAATCGACATGAACGGAATCAGCGATACCGTCCAAACCCTTGCTGTGGTGGCACTGTTTGCCGAGGGTCCCACAACGATTCGAGGGGTTGGCCATATTCGTCACAAAGAAACCGACCGCATTGGCGACCTCGCTGTCGAATTGCGCAAGTTGGGTGCAGAGGTCCACGAACACGAAGACGGCTTGACGGTGCACCCCGGCCCGCTCCGAGCAGCCACCCTCAATACCTACGAGGATCACCGCATGGCCATGAGCTTCGCACTGGCAGGCTTGAGAATCGAGGGCGTGCGAATCCACGACCCGGGCTGTACCGCCAAAACATACCCCCACTACTTTGCCGATCTTCAAATGGCGATCCGCTAGCGGCGCGGGTGGAATGAAGACTACGATCAATGCCAACATAACCTGCAGCACGAACCGCCCTACCCGACTGGCCCTACCCGACTGATTGTTTCGGGCACACGATGGCTTATTTCGGGCGCACCGGTGCTGACTTCCCGGTCGCCGGCGATGGGGGCACCGCACTGGCATTCGGAGAAACTGTCTGACCAACCACTGAAGTGATTGTGCTAGACGACTCCAGGAGTTCTTCAGCCCGTTGCAACAGCGAAAGACTCGAGGCAGAGGGTGGATAGGCGGCGGATCCCGGTTCGCACGCCTCGAAACAAGCCCCACAGTGTTGGCAAACCACCTGTTTGCCAAGATATTCAATTCGAATTTGAAGGTTCCTGCCGCAAGTGGGACACTCCTGAACATAGTACGTCGATTTTGGCATAATGGTATCTCCTACTACCCGCCGTTCCACCAGTTATCCCTACCCACCGTTCCACCAGTCATCGGGATACGGGCCCCTCAGTATAGTCAGACGATGCCGCAAATTCAATCGTCCCGGTATCGACTTGCTGGACAAGAACGATCTCGGGGCACCACTAAGCTGGGGCTAATAAATAGGTTGTGACGTTGCCGAAGAGAAGGTTAATTTTCACGCTTATTTTACTTTTAATTTTACCGCGGTCAGAACCAACTGTCCAATAACTGGAACCACGACGATTCGCGGACAAACCGGTGTCACTCCTGTTTAAGCAGCGGAAACGCCCGCCCATTCGGGCGCCCCTCGTGATCACGGTGACTTGCCCGCCAGCCGTGGCCACCTTCCAGCCGTTTAGATAGTCAGCCCAGCTGTTTGGACAGCCAGCAAGTTTCGACAGTGGTCGTGCCGAACTGTCCAGGCCTCCCCACCGGAGCGTTCCTGTCGGCATAAGGTCGGCCACACAGCGTGGACCTGCAAGCCACCTGCACCATCTCAGCACAACGCGCGACGGTCACAAGCATGTTGGCTGCCTGCGCAACCCACAAGGCGGGTTATTTACGAATCCAAACCACAACGACCGCCGGCAGCGTCAAACAGCTGTCGCAAGCGGCGCAGGAAGTCAGCCCCGGTAAAGAGGCCTATCGCTTCGACTTGGTCGGGGCGTTACTTGCGGGATTAGAAGCGAAGCCAGGGCAAGCGGCCCGTAACGCGACACAAATCGCCGGCTGTGGCCAAGGGACTTTTTGGGGCAAGTGTGTTAGCGAACGAGCTTAATGGACTCAATGACAACGGCTGTCTGCGGCGCCTGCACGAGGTCACCCCCACGGTTCTCAAACGGCTGCTGGGAGATCCGTTCAACAATCTCAAGTCCTTCGATGACCTCACCAAAGACACAGTAGCCGTAGTTGGCAGCCATGTCACCGGTGTGATCAAGGTTTGGCGCATCGACCAAGCTAATGAAAAACTGGGTGGTTGCGCCATCGATTAAATCGGAATCTCGCGCCATGGCAACGGTACCGCGGCGATTCAAGAGACCATTGTGGGCTTCGTTGCGGATCGAAAGCCGGGTCGGTTTCAATTGGCCGTTGTGGGTGTAACCGCCACCCAGAATCATCTTGCCTCCATCCACATAGTGAAACAGCGTGTCGGTGTAGAATCCTTCGCTCACGTAGTCGAGAAAATTACGGACGGTGCCAGGTGCTTTTTCGGCATCGAGCTTCAGGACGATCGGACCCTCGGAAGTTTTGATGTGCACGATGGGATTGCGCAGATCAACCTCGGGCGGATGTTGCTCAGCGGCAACCGAGGAAGGGATAACGGCTGTGGTGGACTCATCGGTCGATTGGGAACTACAACCGGCCATTGCAACCGCCAAGACAATCACCACTGGCAGCACGAACGTGCCGATGTCCAAGCGGGACTGCACCGCTGCCCGAATTCGCCTCCCGGTGGTCTGAAATGTCTCCCGCATGGGAACCTGAATGTGAGGCTGCATACCTTGACCAGGCACGACCGGGGCCCGGCATGTTCGATTGGCTGGCTGCTGCAACATGAACGCATCGCTCCTTCGACCAACGGGTGACGACCGACCTATTCTGGACGGCATTGGGTTTCTTCGCATGACTGAGGCATATAATCGGCCGCCAGGCAAAAAAGTGCAATGTCGGTTACCTCAAATCTACGGGTGCCGGGCCGACAGCGGCAACGAAAAAAGCTGAGGAAATTGGGGGATTGACGTCTGAAACGTGGTTCCCAACCATCCCCAGGGGCCTCACGGTTTTCGGGCGACTTGTGGAATTTCGTCCGCGGTTGGTTCTTGAAATGTTCGTGGCATCAATCCCCGAAACTATTTAGACTACGGCAGAGGTCTCGCGCGTGGCATTTCTGAACTGGCGGTACACCAAGCCAGCCAGCGGGCTGGAAGAAAAGGGCTCATCGGGATGGGTAACCGGATTTTCACGGTGGTTGTTCTCGCCCTGTGGGCAGTCACGATGTCGTGGCTGGTGGTTGCCCACGTGCTTCCTCCCTTCTTCCAGGGCGAGCCCCCCGGTATCGGCTCCCTGGCGGAGCAATCGATCGTATGCTGGCAGATCAAATGCCTCAATGAAGAAGTCGGATGGGCGGTCAGCCAGGCTGCTCAAGAGAGCCCCGACACAACCGATCTCCATAGCCGCATTGTGTTGGAAAACATTCCACTCAGAGAGATGGCTCCGCGGTGGATGAGCGCGATCGTCGACCATCTGGGGCAGATCAAGCTCGACATGAGGAATCGAATCTCCCTGGATTCATTTGGTCAACTAACAGCTTTCGATACCCAAGTTCGTCTTAACAACATGCCAGCCGTGATTAAAATGCATGGGCGGTGCAATGGCTCGGATTTGCGGTTGCGAATTGTAACCGGTGACATCACGCACCGCATCAACTACCCCATGCCGCAAGACTCAACATTGGCAGGTGAACTAACCCCTGACGCCAAACTTCTGCAGCTGTTCGTGGGGCGGCGCTGGCAGAGAGAAGTTATCAGCCCGTTCCGACCACTGAACCAATCGATTGAAATCCTGCAAGCCGAAGTCGTGACCGAGGAGCCAGTGCACCATGAGGGCCAGTTGGTCAACACCAAGCGGGTGGAATACCGAACCCTCGACAACACGGGTATTGCGGCAAAGGACAGCCTGCGTGCCAAGTTATGGGTCACGGATGACGGAACAGTGATCCGACAAGATATTTTCCTACTCAACGTGCGACTTCGTTTTGACCGCAAGTTAGACGACCAGTCGCTCGCTTGGGCTGAGCAGCAGCTCGGTCTTGATTCTGTCACAACAGCCACCAATCAACCACATCACAAACCCGAGGTACCGAACAACTCGCCATGAACCAGGGTGCGCGTTCACGTGGTCTCACATGCCAGGCAGAGAAATCGGGATCTGAACTCAGGGCAATCTGGCACTCGCGGCGACCCCGACACGATGATCGAATTCCAGAACGCCAGCCGCAACTATGGCACAAAGATCGCAGTTGAAGAGCTCACTTTGAACATTCCTGCCGGTGAAGTGTTCGCCTTGCTGGGCCACAATGGCGCTGGCAAGACGACCACGATCAAAATGCTGGTCGGTCTTCTGCTGCCTAACAGCGGCCAGATCAGCGTTGGCGGGCATAACATTGCGACCCGCGCCCGCGACACAGCAGCGTCAATTGGCTACATTCCCGACCAACCCTATTTGTACGAGAAACTCTCCGGTCGAGAATTTCTGACCTTTGTCGCCGAAATGTACGGGATGGATCCTGACCAAACGGCCCAGGGAATCGCCCGCGAAATTGAACGTTTTGAACTCCAGGAATTCATCGACGAACTTACCGAACGTTACTCTCACGGCATGAAGCAACGCACGGTGTTTGCGTCAGCCATGCTCCACAATCCCCGCGTTCTGGTCATCGACGAACCCCTGGTGGGACTCGACCCGCATAGTATCCGCCTGGTCAAAGACCTGCTGCGAAGCGAAGCGACTGCCGGCACGTGCGTCTTCATGTCGACCCACACGCTGGTTGTAGCTGAAGAAATTGCTGATCGTATTGGCATCATGCAACGTGGAAAACTCATCTTCGACGGCACCATCTGCGAACTTCGCCACCAACTTGATGGACCGGGTCAATCGCTCGAGGCACTCTATCTCTCGCTGGTCGGCAACTCGACAGACCTGACCTCCGCTGCTCTCCACCGGTCATCGTAACGATAAACTTTCTGCCCCACGATCATCATGAGCCACCTCCCCGCTACGGTCTCGCTAGCTCCGGTCCCAGCCGACGCACGTGTCGGCAACCCTCTCCCGACCGAAGATCGTGAAGCCCAAATCATGTGGCGGTTGCGCAACCGGATCTCCATCGCCCAGCTGCGGCATCTGTTCGCAACGGCCAGGCTCCGCACGACCGTGGTCATTTGCTTGAGCCTCCTCTTCTGGTTGGGTCTCTTCGGACTCTTCTTCGAAGGATTCGAATTCGTCGTAAAACATGTCGGTGAGGCAGGAGCTGCACATCATGCGCGAACGGTTAGTTTCGTGTTCCACCTCTTCTTTGCTTCGTTGAATGTAATGTTAGTGTTTTCGTCCGGCATTATCCTCTATTCGGGATTGTACAGTTCCCCCGACACCCGCTACTTGCTCACGATCCCCATCCGCAGCGAACGAATCGTGCTTTACAAGTTTCAGGAGGCCGTGTTCTTCAGCAGTTGGGGCTTCTTTCTGCTGGCAAGCCCGATGATGGTCGCCTATGGCATTGTCGTTGGTGCACCGTGGCATTATTTCGCGTTACTGCTGCCGCTCATCGTAGCATTCGTATACATCCCGTGTGGGCTGGGGGCGCTCGGGTGCCTTTGGATCGTCCACAAAATCCCAAAGCTGCGCAAAGTGATCGTAGGCGTGGCTAGCATCATGCTGATTGCCCTGACGGGCAAATATATCTGGAATACCATCAGCGTTCCCCAGTCTTCGCTCTTTGGTGCGGAATGGTTTCAAGAAACAATCGACCGGTTTGCCTTCACGCGAGGTGCACTTCTGCCAAGTACCTGGCTGACAGGAGGTTTGCTGGAAGCTGCCCGCGGGCCGTCGCTGGGACTGGAAAGCGGCAACTGGCCCGACATGCCGGCGGTGAAAAGCTGCCTTTACCTCTCCGTGTTAATTTCCAATGCCCTGTTATTGCACCTGTTGATCATTTGGGGTGCGAAGCGCTGGTTTCGGATCGGGTTCAGTCGGTACGAATGCCGGCAGACACGCCGCCGCACTGCACAAATCGCGCTGGTCGACAAACTCGTCACCTTGGTGCTTTCTCCCTTCTCCTCGCAGATCCGCCTCTTGTTGGTGAAAGACTGGCGGTTGCTGCGCCGGGACCCGGTGCAGTGGTCCCAATTCCTCATCTTCTTCGGTTTACTGGGACTTTATCTGCTGAATGTCGACCGCTTCAGTAATCCGAACAACAATCTCAGCTATGTCACCTGGGTTCATATGGTAAGTTTTTTGAATCTCGCCGTTGTCGGGCTGATCCTTTCAACTTTCACAACCCGCTTCATCTACCCGATGATCAGCCTGGAAGGTCATTGCTTCTGGATTCTGGGATTGCTGCCCGTGCGCCGCGATACCATCATCTGGAGCAAATTCCTGTTTGCTGCCATCGGCTCCTGGATTCCGTGCTCGGCCTTGATTCTCCTAAGTGATGTCCTGCTTTGTGTTTCACCACTGGCCATCGGACTGCACCAATTGACTTGCGTACTGCTCTGTTTCGGGTTGGCCTCAATCGCTGTGGGGCTCGGTGCGATGATGCCCAACTTTAGCGAACGATCCCCGTCAAAAATTGCTGCCGGGTTCGGAGGGACATTGAATCTGGTGCTCAGCGCGATCTACATCGTCGTGACAGTTGTCCTGACTGCACTTCCCTCGCACTTCTTTCTGGTCGCCGCTACCAGTCCCTTTCACAACTCGCTGCTCCTCCCCGAACTGCTCCGTTTCTGGCTCTTCTCAGGCATCGGGCTGGCCATTCTGATCGCCGCCCTGACAACCATCCTGCCACTTCGCTGGGGTCTCCAAGCCTTTCGCCGACTCGAATTCTGCTAGCCGTCCCAACGGACAGGCCTGTTGGCTTGCCGGACAACCAACATCATCTGGGGAAGCTTTTGCTTTCGCGATTTTTATTGTTCGGACCGCAACATGAAGAGACTCGTTGTTGCCACAACGGGGTTAAATCCGGGTGGAAAATGCGGTTCATCCAGTGGCCTAGCGGACGTGCGAGTTGGACGCCTATAATGAGCCCCCTGGAGAAATCTTTCGTGACCAAATCGCCGAAAAACCATGCCACGCCGCTCCGCATCGGTGCGGTCAACTACCTAAATTCCAAACCGCTCATCCACGGATTGACCGATTCGGGACAAAGCCGTGATGGCCAGGAGTACCGCCTGCTGCTCGATTTACCGAGCCGGCTTGCGGACTCGCTGGCTGAACATCGTATTGATGTAGCCTTGATCCCATCCGTTGAGTTTTTCCGGAATCCCAACTACACGATTGTTTCGGACGCGTGCATTGCCTGCAGCGGCCCGGTCATGAGCGTCAAATTGTTTTTTCGGGTTCCCCCCCGCAAGGTACAGCGACTGGCTCTGGATGAGGGATCGCGCACCAGCGTCGCGTTGGCCCGCATCCTGCTCGACGAACTACATGGGGTTTCCCCCGAACTGGAACCTCTGCCGATTGGATCGGATGCGAGTGATACCGATGCAGATGCGACGCTGTTGATTGGTGATCGGGCGATGCACCCTCCCCTCGAACCGTTTGTCGAGGTCTGGGATCTGGGGGAAAAGTGGTGTGAGTGGTCGCGACTGCCATTCGTCTTCGCGATGTGGGTTGGGCGACCCGGTGCGAATCTGGCAAGTATTGGCCCCTTGCTATCGGATGCACGTAATCTGGGCCTCACCGCAACCGACGAGATCGCAGAGCGCGAAGCGGCTCTGCTCGACATCGACCCGAAAATTGCGGCCAGTTACCTCCGCGACAATTTGCACTTTGTTTTTTCTGCACCAGAGCGCCAGGGCCTTTTGCGGTTTTATCACTTGTGTGCCGAACGTGAACTCGTCCCGATTGGTATGGAATCGATGATCGACCAGCTCAACATCGATGGCTGCACCGTTTGACGATGATCCTTCCTGATTGAAATGATCCTTCCTGATTGAAATGATCCTTCCTGATTGAAATGATCCTTACTGATTGAAATGATCCTTACTGATCCAGAAGCCCAACTGATCGAAAAAACGGTAGCCGGAGAGCGGCTCTCGCCCGAAGAAGGGCTGCGGTTGTTCTGCGCACACGACCTGGCTGCACTGGGCCGTGGTGCCGACGAAGTCACGCGACGGCTTCACCCGGAAAACTATCGTACCTACAACATCGATCGGAATATCAATTACACAAATGTCTGTACCGCCGTCTGCGATTTTTGCGCATTCTATCGCAAACCCGGATCACCCGAAGGATACGTCCTGGAACGGGAAGAGCTTCTCCAAAAAATCGAGGAAACGGTTGAGCTGGGAGGCGATCAAATTCTGATGCAGGGAGGCTTGCATCCAGAATTCAAATTAGAGTGGTACGAGGAGTTGCTGCATGACATTAAAACGCGATTTCCCCAGGTGAACGTACATGGCTTCAGTCCTCCCGAGATCCACCATTTCACGAAAGTCTCGAAGCTGCCTCTGCGGAGCGTGTTGGAGCGACTCCGCGACGCGGGCCTGGGCAGCCTGCCTGGCGGCGGAGCCGAGATTCTCGTCGACCGGGTCCGCAAAGCAATGACCCGCGGCAAGGTGATGACCGACGACTGGCTCAACGTAAACCGCGTTTGGCATGAACTGGGAGGCCGCAGTACCGCAACGATGATGTTTGGACACCTCGAAACGCTTGAGGAGAGAATTGAGCATTTACAGCGACTCCGGGAACTGCAAGACGAGACCGGGGGATTCACGGCCTTTATTTGCTGGACTTTCCAGCCAGATCACACCGAGATGTCCGAGATCTCCGCAGCTGGTGCCTATGAATACCTCAAAACCAACGCGGTGGCCCGACTTTACCTGGACAATTTCCCGAATATTCAATCGAGTTGGGTGACCCAGGGACTGAAAGTGGGGCAATTGGCCCTTTACTATGGGGCCAACGACATGGGCAGCCTCATGATCGAGGAAAATGTTGTTGCCCAAGCGGGTACCGTTCATTACCTCACCCTCGACCAGATTCGCGGAGCGATTGCCGAAATGGGCTATCAACCCCGCCAACGCAATGTCTTCTATGAGTTGATTGACGAGGCACAAGAGGTGAGCTCAACCCAACCAGCCAATCTCTCTCCGCTGCCGATTATCAACTAGCCTCTTCAAGGAGGTTATCACCTGCCAGGCAGGCCACACCGCTACAGGCAAGGAAGCAACGGAGTCATGATCGAAGCGCGTTCGCTAACCAAGACGTATTCCGATTTGCGACGTGGAGAGGTTGTGGCGCTGGACAGCATCAGCTTTCGAGCCGAACCAGGGCAAATCTACGGCCTTCTAGGTCCCAATGGGGCTGGCAAAACCACGGCGTTGCGGATTTTCAGCACCGTTCTGCAACCGACCAGCGGCACTGTGGTTGTATGTGGGTTCGATTGTGTGACCCAACCAACACTGGTGCGACACCACATTGGCTTTATGTCCGCCAATACAGCGGTTTACGATCGGATGACCGCTTGGGAAATGGTCGAGTACTTTGGCCGCCTTTATGGAATGGATGACGACGAGCTGCGCGAGCGGATGGAGAGCCTCTTCGACCGATTGCAGATGCAGGAAATCCGTGACTTGCTGGGGGCCAAGATGTCGACTGGCATGAAGCAAAAAGTCTCGATTGCCCGGTCGATTGTCCACGACCCCCCTGTTTTGATTTTCGACGAAGCAACGAGTGGCCTGGATGTCCTCGTTGCCCGCGCACTTTTGGAAACCGTGGCTGAACTCCGCGACCAGGGGAAATGTATTCTCTTCTCGACCCACATCATGCGCGAAGCAGAACGCCTTTGCGATTGTGTGGCCATCATTCATCGCGGCAAGATCCTCACCGAAGGGACACTTGCTGAATTGCGCGAACGCCACCAGGAACACGACCTGGAGGAGTTGTTCTTCCACCTCATACGACAACATGACCAGGATGAATGCTTTCACGAGACGTTGAACCTCAACCCGTAGCAAAACAGGCAACCACGAATCCCCCAGCACCCAACGCCCAAACGCGCGACTGACGTCAGGGAAGGCTTACCCTCACCGGTTGGCGTCGACAAAGCCCCCGCCCAACACCGGCGACTCATAACCACTATGTCTTGGCGAATCGTACGACTGATCTATGCGCGCGAGATCCTCGACCAGTTCCGTGATCGGCGGACCGTGTTCATGATCGCGGTGCTGCCGCTGCTGCTTTATCCACTGCTGGGCATGACTGTGTTCCAACTCTCCCAGTTCATGCGGAAACACGAGGCTCGGGTGATTATCGTCGGTGCCGCGCAATTCGAGAAGTTTCCCAACTTGCCTCCTTTGTTTGAAGCTGGGCATTTTGCCCCCGACACACTGGGCGATCCGGCGTGGGGCGAACGAATCACCCTCGAATTCACGCCGCCCCAATCTGGCAATCAGATCCGCGACGCAACAACCAAGGGGCCGGCCGAAATGGGCCTCGACACCGAACCGGACGGAATCTCCAGCTATCTGACGGACAACGGTGCCGACGTGGTCGTAGTCTTTCCACCCGATTTCGCTGCCCGACTTGCACACTTGCGCAAGCAGCTGGGGGAGCGCAAATCCGTTGACGCAGAAGCGACCACGCAAAGTGACATCCGTGCGATTCCCCAGCCAGAGATTCTGTACAATTCGTCCAGCGATGAATCGCGCCTTACACACATGCGGCTGGAACGCATCCTGGAACAATGGCGTCGGCAGGTGACCCGGCAAAATCTGCGGGAAAGTAACCTCCCTGTAAACATTACCCGGCCCTTCACAATCAAGCCGTTCGACATTGCCGCAAAACAACAGCGCGATGCGATGCTCTGGTCAAAGATCCTGCCGTTTGTGTTGTTTGTATGGGCGTTGACCGGTGCATTTTATCCCTCGATTGACCTTTGTCCTGGAGAAAAGGAACGTGGCACACTCGAAACCCTGCTCTCCAGCCCCGCCCTGCGGGCAGAAATTGTATGGGCCAAGCTGCTGACCATCATGACCTTCAGCATCGCCACGGCTTTATTAAATCTCATCAGCCTCGGCGTTACGGCTCAGTATGTAATTTCGCAACTGCAGGGAATTGCGGAATTTGGGATTGGCGACAGCCTCTCCTTCCCATCGCTTATCGCATTGTTCTGGCTCGTCGTGGCCCTCATTCCAATGGCTGCCCTGTTCAGCGCCCTGTGCCTTGCCTGCGCGGCATTCGCGCGCAGCACCAAAGAAGGGCAGTACTACTTTATGCCATTGTTTATGATCATGATGCCGCTGATGATCCTCCCGATGGCGCCCGGAGTCAAACTGGAACTCGGTAACTGTTTGATCCCGGTTACTGGCATGGTGTTGCTTTTGCGGTCTTTGATCGAAGGTCACTATGCCGCTGCCTTGCCCTACGTACTTCCGGTTGCAGGAATCACATTTCTTTGTGTGCTGCTGGCGATCCGCGGGGCGATTGAGTTGTTTCAGCAAGAATCGGTACTCTTTCGTGAGAGCGAACGGCTTGATTTGCGTCGTTGGATCACCCATCTGGTCCGGGACCGACGACCCACCCCTCAGGCAGCCCAGGCATTCACCTGTGTTGCCTTGATATTTGTCATCCAGTTCTTTTTCCATCTTGCGATTTCAGCGAACGTGCCCGCTGAACCTGGTTTCTCCTACTTCGCCCTGATGATTTTTGTCAGCCAGGTGGTTAGTATTGCCCTCCCCGCCGTATTCATGACGATCGTCCTGACCTCACGGCCCTGGCAAACTTTACTGCTCGACAAGTTCCCGTCGATCTCTTCCTGTGTTGTTGCACTTATGTTGGCGGGTTTTCTTCACCCGGTCGGGCAGCAGTTGGCCATTTGGATCAGCCAGCTTTACCCGGTGAGTGATGACGTCGTCGCCAGCAGTCAGGCCATGGTCAAAATGCTCCAGTTGGCACCCTACGCCTGGCTACCATTCGTGCTGATTGCCATGCTCCCAGCCATTTGCGAAGAATTGGCATTCCGAGGATTTATCCTGTCTGGTTTCCGACATCTGGGTCACAAGTGGTGGGCGATCGTTTTGTCGGCTGTGTTCTTTGGCCTGGCACACACGGTGCTCCAGCAATCGCTGGCAGCAATCGTGGTCGGTGTCGTCCTCGGTTTCCTCGCCATTCAAACAAGTAGTCTGGTACCCTGCATGTTGTTTCACATGGCCTATAACGGCCTGATGTTCTTTTCAACACAATGGTTCGAACTTACGGGTGACGCCGTCAGCAAATCCCCGGTCCTGCGCTGGGTGCTGACTGAGGCCGAGCCGGGACAGGTAGGCTACAGTCGCCCGGTGGTAATCGTTTGTGCCCTGCTGGCGGGCTGCCTGCTTTACTGGTTCCAACGCCTGCCTTACGAACAAACTGAAGAAGAACGTCTGCAAGAACTCCGCGCCCGGCAACAACGGCCCGACCACGTGACTGTGGACGCCACCTCCGGTAACTAATAGGTTGGTTGTGCGCTACCGTCGTTTTTTTCATGGTCAATTTTGGTCACCACATTTGTCGCAGTTCCCGGCCTTCGCACCTGTTTGTGAACTCCCTTTGAAATATGGCTTCCCCATCCCTGGCACTACGTGCCCGAGTTGTCTTCCCGGTTGACGCACCACCTGTTGAAAACGGTGCCTTGACCGTGGCCGAGGGACGTATCGCCTGGATCGGTCCAGCCGATCGTGCCGAGGGAAAACTCATCGACCTGGGCGACGTTGCGCTGCTACCCGGCCTGGTCAACGCGCACACCCACCTGGAGTTCAGCGACCGACAAGAACCAATCGGCGAACCTGGCCTGCCATTAGTGGAGTGGATTCGCGCCGCCATAGCTGAAAGGGGTCGCCGCAAACGTAGTCCCGCCAAGGCAATCCGGTCGGGCTACCAGCAAAGCCTGACCAGCGGGGTCACCACGGTGGGCGAAATCGTCACGGCCAACACACTGGCCTACCACACCCGGGAAAACGCACCGCGACTCACCGCCTTTCGGGAGGTGATCGGCTTCTCGCGGGCAAGAGCCGACTCGGCACTGGCTGCGGCGACCGCTTCGCTCGACGACTTGGACCACGCCCAGGCAAACCAGCCCAACGACCTGCAACTTGGTGTGAGCCCGCATGCCCCGTACACCGTGTCGCCACAGTTGGTTAAGGATCTGGTCGAACTTGCCAAGCGTCGCCGCTGGCCCGTGGCGATGCACGTGGCCGAATCGTCAGCCGAACTCGAACTTCTCGCCAACGGCACCGGCCCGTTTCGCGAATTGCTTGAGGAGCGGAGCATGTGGGACTCAGAAGTCCTCGCACCCGGCGGCCACCCGCTCGATTATCTGAAGTTGCTGGCCCAGGCACCGCGGGCGTTGGTCGTGCATGGCAACTATTTGTGCGATGAAGCATTTTGCTTTCTGGCCAGTCACCGCGCGCACATGTCCCTGATCCATTGCCCCCGTACACATGCATTTTTTGACCATCCGCCACTCGATCTGGGCGGTTTGCTGGACCAGGGAGTCCGCCTTACCCTGGGAACCGACAGCCGCGCGTCAAATCCGGACCTCTGCATCCTCCGCGAGATGCAACACGTGGCCAGGTACCATCCCAAAGTTCGTCCCGACGACATCCTGGCGATGGGGACACTGGCGAGTGCCAAAGCGCTGGGCAGGGCCACTCAGATTGGCAGCCTCACCGTTGGCAAACAGGCCGATCTGGTGGCAATACCGACGACCGAGATGAACGGACCGTCACCACAGGCCATGCTGGAGGAAGTTCTTGGTTCCGGACAACCGGTGCAACAGGTATGGCTGGCAGGTGCGTTGGTCTAAAGCCCCCACCTCAGCTAACGAATGGTTCCCGCCCGGCGGCGTGCCTGGTTGGCCACGTTCATCTGACCATACAAAGTGTCTTCACCACGCAACACATAGAACTTGACCGAACCGAGGTCGCCCATCCTGGCACGCCGAACAATGTAGTCGACATCCTGGTTTGTGGTGGTCTCCCAGCGATGCATACCGACCAGAATATCGCCCGGCAAAATCCCTTGAAGTGCTGCGGGGCCCGCGTCGCGCACACCCACCACGCGCATCCCACCTCGGTATCTCGAACCGCTGCGGGCGAAGGTCACTTGAGGCTCTTCGTTCAGGTCCATGCCGAGCACTTCCCAACTCCGCTCATTGCGGGCCGGTGAGTTGCGTTGCCCGGTGGTCGACCGTACGACTCCTGGGCGTGCGGTCGACCGGCGCCCCAAAATAAGATTCAAAACTTGCCGGCGCCCGTTCCGTACGATTTCTACCTCAACGGGTTCTCCACTGCGACGACCAAGCAAAGCCCGCTCCAGGTCGAGGGGATGTGTCACCGGAGTCGAGGCAACCGATGTAATCCGGTCGCCTACCTTAAAGCCACATTTTCCGGCAGGGCTTTGGGGCTTGACCCGGTAGACCAGCAGCGGCCCACCAACCACGTCTGTTGCACGCGTCGACAGCCCATGGATACGGTTCTCCAGGTGGCTGATGCTCATCAGACCCGCCGCAACCTCCAGGGCCTTGTCGACGGGAATCGCAAACCCAATTCCTTGTGCCCCGGCACGCACCGCAACGTTAATGCCAATCATCTCCCCGTGAATGTTAAGGAGCGGTCCGCCCGAGTTACCCGGGTTGATGCTCGCATCAGTCTGAATCAAATCGTCGTACGACTGGGTATCGGTAACCTGCACATTGCGGTGCAGCGCACTGATAATACCCTGCGTTACGGTATGCTCGTAACCGTAAGCATTTCCCAAAGCGATGACCGTTTCACCAGTCATCAGGTCGGACGACGTACCAGTCGAAATGACTGCCATCGGCTGCGGAGCACGCACTTTGATAATAGCTAAGTCGGTGTCCTCATCATGTGCAACGAGATGTGCAATCAACTTGTCACCGCCGTCCAGGATGACGTTGATCCGATGAACACCAGCTACGACATGATGGTTCGTAAGCAAGTAACCACGTGGATCAATGACCACGCCTGTCCCCATTCCGCTGACTTCGCGCGGTGCGGCAACTGCCCCGCTAGCGGGAACTCCCGGAACCGTCTTCTGCCCCTGAATGTTCACGACGGATTTCCGGGCACGTTGCACAGCCTTAACGGCAGGACTGGCCTGCCGTTCCAGCGCGTGCGATTCTTGGCACAAGACGACCGTCATCAACACCGCGACCGCCTTCACCACCAAGTAGACGTGAGTCGTTCGGTAGAGGACAGTGCTCCAACCAGGATAAGCAGGCGGGAGAAAAGGCATGGCGTGGGTCGTCGCGGGGAGATAGGTAGCCGCGCCAAACTTCCAACTAAACTCAAGCTAGCCGGGAATCTGGCGTGCCTGGCTTGGAGACACGCAACCAGAAATCGGCTTTTCCTTGCCAACGTCTTAAGCCCTACAATCCCGCGGCGTCATAGCTCACCCAACTTCACACGGCCCGACCCCCAAAATAGTTCCCCCACCAAACACCTCCGGCTGCGATGCAAAACCGGGACGTGTCGGGACAGACCAACACGATTCGGGGGCGACTCTTGCATAAATGCCTTGCTTTGTGGCCCATTGCCTGCCGCAGTGGTGCGAACAGCCGGTCATTGGTCAGAATGCAAGCACCGCGGTGCCCACTCAGACGACAGAAGATTCCGCGAATTTTGCTGGCACCTGACCAGGATTCCCAACGCGCGCATTTTCTGCGCAAGCGGTTTGTCGGACCGCGGCAATCAAGATCTTTGACCCAATCTGAAAACTCTCCCAAATAACCAGCAACTCGGCCCCCCACTCGAACCTGGCAACCGTCACGTTGGGACCACCCGAGCAAGACTTCCCAGGGAAACGGGGCACCAGGGCAAGATTCAAGTGGCGATCAATCGCCTCGACTACCAAGCCGGCTGACATTGCTGCGCGATGACTCCGGGTTGGTGGCTCCGGCTCGATGGCTCCGGCGGGTTGCATTGGCAAAAGTAAACCCGAGAACCATACTGGCGGTCGAAAGAATCCCGTCATTGACACCCAGAACGGCTACGCGAAGTTAACCTGTTTCGTACCGTACGGTGTTTTTGTTTTGTGCGACAAGTGAATTCCAATCGACTTGTTTGCAGCCGCGCCCATGCGGTCGGTGCCCGACATAGCGAAGGGTGGGACAAGTCATGCAAGCCGTTGAATCTAAGGGCCAAACCGTTGTTAATCGCCACCTCCACCATCTTCCTGGCCGGCGTTTTCAACATGCTGCCTGGTTGAGCCTCCCCTGGTATGTGGCACGAGTTGCAAGAGCAGGAACAGCACGAGCAAAACAGCCAGTCCCACGGGCCACCAGGCAAAAAGTGGCGGATAAAATGTGTCACCCAGCACACCCGCCGCCAGCAAGATCAAAAGTCCCAAGAGTAACAGTCCGCAACCAAATATTGACATCATGCCCCGAAAGGCAAGTTGCTCAGTGAGTTGCTGATGATGGACATCAATAGTCCGCCCACGCTGCAAGCTGAACTGAACCGCGTCGACAATCTCCACTGCCTTGACTGCCTGATCCCAGTCCGCCTCCCCTGTCGTAGGCGATTGCTCGTGAACTGCTTGATCAAGTCGGGCACATGTTTGCAGCGGCCCGTTATGACTGGCAAGATGCTTTACGGGAACGTCAGGGTCTGCAACATTTTTCAGGACCCACGGATCTGCGTTTGCTTCGTTCCCGGCAATTGCGGGATGAGGAATCGCGACTTCAAGCCGTCCCTTGTCGCCAACCAAGGTAAGCAGCGCGGTGATTTCTCCATCGGCCCTGGCCGCTGACCAGTGCACGGGGATTTTGGGCGCTCCCTGCAACTGCACGCTTAGTCCGGAAAGATCGTCACTGTCGTGGGCTGGTCCAAAGGCACTGACCTTGGTGATGTTGCCAACGAGACCGAGAATTGCCTCGGCATCGGCTGCCAGCGCTTCCAAAACCACCACGCGGCCGGAAGTGGCAAGCTGCCGAACCCAGGAGATGCTGCGAATCTGACCGATGTCACCATGACCATCTGTAATCAAGTCGGCCAGTTGCCGCAGTGGAGGTGCTTGAGTCCATGGCCCCAGAACCAGCAATATTCCACCCACGTCGCGACGAACCATATCGAGTTCGTAATAGGGCAACACCGACGTACTGAACGGAAAGGTAACGACTGTGGCAATGCCGTCTGCCACCAACCGTTTGACCCGCTCGAATCGTTCGTTTTCGGGCTGAGTCCCTTGACCAACAATCACAGCGTCAGCCAGCGCATGATCGAGTACGACTTCCCAGTTGGGCTCAGGAGTCAGGGCCGGGAAGAGATGATGCAGGGCAACCGCGTTCTCAGGCCGCACATCGCCGAGCCAAACGACCTGGTGTCCGAGCGATATTGCGGCTTCGATAAAAACGAGGACGGTGGAATCGGTTCCTAGAATTGCGAGATTCATGGCAGTTTAAAGATAACTTTCGACAGCGGTTGCCGACCGGGGGTAACCATTGGATAATGCAAGTGTGCAGTGGTATTGGTCCTTCAATCTCCAAATCGTCACGGTGTTACAAGATGCAAACCTGGATGTTAGTCGTTGGGATCGTGCTGGTACAGCCGCCTGTAGCCATCTTGGCACAAGCTGTTGCCCAGAGTCCAGCGCCCAGCAGTTCCGAATCTGGTTCGACGGATGTGTCACCGGCAGCGGGTGAAATCGTCCGCTGGATTGAGCAACTCGACAGCGACCGGTACCTCACACGTGAAGAAGCGACGCAAAAACTGGTTGCGGCCGGTGCTGCAGCTTTTGATGTGCTACTTGAGGTGGCAAATGGGGACAAACCCGAACCGGCTGACCGCGCTATTTGGGCCCTGCAACAAGGTGCCGGAGATGATGATGAAAACGTGCAATGGGAAGCGCACACGCACTTGGCGCAAGTTGAAGATCGCCCCTTGCTTGTTGCCCGTTCGCTGTTGGCACTGGCTGAAATCAAGCATCGGCGAGCGGTGACCCGCATCCTGGCACAAGGTGCGAAGATCATGGAACCAGGGGCCGACGAGGTATTCGGCCGAACCCGGGAAAGGCAAATCGTACTGGATAAAGAGTGGCGGGGTGGCGATGAAGGACTGAAAGACGTTGCTGCCGTGCGTGATATCCGGGTCGTTTTCATCCGCGGTGCCGACGTCACGCCAACGGGAATTGCCAAACTCTCCAAGATGCCCTACTTGCAACAGTTGCTCATCTACGGGGTGAAATTAAGCGACGAACAAGTCACCGACCTTAAGCATCAACTCGCGAAGGTTCCGTTTGTCGATTTTCGCCGTGGTGCGCTGTTGGGGATCACGAGTCAACAGAACGGGCCCAAAGCAATTGTCGGCAGCGTACGCCCCAACACAGCCGCCGCCGCCGCCGGACTTCTCCCAGGTGACATTATCGAGCAGCTCGACGGCCAGGACGTTGGCAACTTCCAGCATCTCACTTCGTTAATCAGCAAACATTATGCAGGGGACGAAGTGACTCTGCAGATTGCCCGCGGCAAGGATACGCTGACCCAAAAAATCCAATTTGGCAGTTGGTAGGCTATCGAACACCCTCAGCCGTCGTCCCCAACTGTCGGCAAAGCAGCCCTGCACCAGGTACTCTTACAAATTGCCAATCAGCCTGCAAACCTGCTCCCAGGGTAGCGTGTTGGCAACGTCATTTCTGGTAAGCCCTGCCCGCCGTGCTTGCAGCACACCGTAGCGCATGACGTCCAGGCCAGCGACCGAGTGCGCATCGGTACTGATGACCACGGGAACGTGGTGACGGCTGGCTGCTGCCAGGTGTACGTCGTTCAGATCAAGCCGGGCGGGATTCGCGTTCAACTCCAGCAACTTTCCCTGCTCGGCAGCAGCCACAATGATTTGCTCCATATCGACGTCATACGGCTCACGACGATTGATCAAACGTCCCGTCGGGTGCCCAATGATCGATACATGGGGATGCTCGATCGCTTCCAGCAATCTCGCCATAATCTGGGCGCGTGGCTGGTTCTGTCCGTAATGCAGGCTGGCGACAACCCAGTCGGCCTCGGCGAGAACACCGTCTGGTAAATCCATCCCACCTTTCTCAAGGACATCGCACTCGACTCCTTTGAGCACGAGAAGATCGTCCAGTTCGTCATTCAGCTGATCGACTTCCTTCCACTGCCTGCGAAGCCGCTTTTCATCAAGACCTCGAGCCATGGAAACCCGCTTGGAATGGTCGGTAATCGCGATGTAGTGCAAGCCGCGGTCACGGGCAGCAGCGGCCATTTCCCGCAAGGTCGCTTTCCCGTCGGTTGCGGTCGTATGCATGTGCAAATCGCCGACGATATCATCCAACTCGATCAGTTCCGGAAGCTTTCCCTCCTTGGCCCAACGAAACTCCTGCCGTGCCTCGCGAATCTCCGGAGGAAAACAAGGAAGTTCCAGAACCGCATAAACGTCTTCCTCGGTTCGCCCGGCAAGTGACTCGCCGTCGACATCGGGCTGGTCTTTGTCGACCCGATAAACGCCGTACTCGTTAATCTTCAGCCCACGCTCTTTCGCCATTCCCCGGAGCACGACGTTGTGGTCCTTGGAGCCAGTGAAGTACTGCAAGGCGGCACCAAACGACTCGGCCGGTACGACGCGGAGATCGATTTGCAAACCACTTTCCAGCCGCACCGACATTTTTGTCCCGCCGCGGGCAAGGATATCGGTCACACCGTCAAACTCAGCCAATCGATCCATCACCGGTCCACTGGGACTGGCATCGACCAATAAATCAAGATCGCCAACCGTTTCGCGTCCCCGACGGTAGCTCCCGGCAAATTCAATTTTACCGATATTCTTTTCACCACGGATGTGTTCCAGTAACTGTCGTGCGATATTGTCGGCCTCTGCCCAGTAGATACGTTTTCCCGCCTGCTCGGCCAGTGGGATACCCGCGAGGATTGTTTCTTCGGTCTTGGCCCCAAATCCTTTCAGCGTGCGGACTTGCTGAGCTTCGCACGCCGCGCGGAGCATCTCCAGTGAGGCGATGCCAAGTTCCTTGTAAAGTACGGCAGCTTTTTTGGGCCCCAAGCCAGGAATCCGCAGCAACGCGAAAACTTCATCGGGAACTTGTTCCCGCAACTCCTCGAGCAGAGACAACTTTCCTGTCTGCAGGAGTTCGACGATTTTGGCCGCCATCTCTTTGCCAATACCGTCCAGGTCGGTCAAGTGGCGTTCTCCATCGGCCACGATAACCGAGAGCGGTTCGGGAAAATCCTGGATGCGTCGCGCCGCACCACGATACGCCCGCACTCGGAACGGGTTGGAATTCTGAAATTCGAGCAGGTCGGCAACCTGCTCAAGAACCGCGGCAATCGCCTGATTGTTCATGACGTCATGGTAAAACATGCCGCGAGTTGACAACAGGTGCGATCGCGCGGGGCACCACGAACAGTTCGTCATCTGGAGGGGACCAGGAGCCAATTCCATCGATAATCGCTGCGCTGGCGTCAGCTACGACAGCAACTGCAAAATTCGCTCGGTCCGCTCCAGCGTTTCGAGTAGCAAATCGGGCTTTCCTTGCTGGAGCACTTCGGCACTGCTTTGACCGGTCGACACGGCCACCACTTTGGCCCCAATCGAGCGGGCACAACGAATGTCATTAAGCGTGTCGCCGAAAACCAGAACCGTACCGAGCGACTCGCGCTGGACCCCCTCCGCAGCCGCATGCTCCACTGCCGCGGCGAGAGCCTCGGCCGCGATCAGGTTGCGATCGAAGTGATGGTCGCCAAACCCTCCAAACGCAAACAGGTGCCACAAGTCGTGGTGACTGAGCTTTCTGCAAGCGGTTTCGCGAACATTACCCGTCAGCAGTCCGATTAACACGTCGTCGCGGAGCGTCAATTCGGACAGCAACGCTTCGACACCATGCAAAACGGTTCCTTCATGCCGCGGCAGCTCCTCATCGACACGGGTGATATAGCCGGTACAAAACCGCTCCCAGTTCTCGAGTGACGGATCGATGCCATGCGCGTGGAAGAGGTCGGTTGCAATCGCCCGGTCGCTACGACCCGCAAATGAGACGTCGCCGCTGATTGAGTCAACACCAAACTCTTCGGCAAAGGTGCGGCGAAATGCCTCCATGCCGGCACCGCCCGTGAGGAGAATGGTTCCATCAATATCAAACAAGCAGATGTGCATAAGGAATAAGACCACACGCTGGCAGGGAGACGCTGCGGAAGATCCGCGGCACAACCGTTTCGACGTCGCCTTCTGGTTTGGTTGCAAATATTGACCAATCCTGGCACGATTCTACGTGCGGTGCGCCGGTCAACGCAACACAAGAGCCCCTGGAAGCGAACCGGTCCAAAAGGGTTACTTGAGGGGCCGCAAGCCACGCTTTTGCCGCTCGGCACTGACCAGTTGCCAGACCACTGGCTCCAGTTTCAAGAATTTGCCGAGTTGCGAGGATGTCACTTGGAGTTGGCGGGCCGCCGCTGAAAAATCAAACTCCGCTGCGTCGAGAATATCCAAGGCTTCAGCAACCAGCGCAGGAAAATCTTCGTGACCCGTGTTGACGGAGATCCGCCCGCCACGAATCCGAGTTTGCCACCGCCCGCTGGGGTGGCCCTGCTCGGTTGTGTCAAGGGGACGGCGGACGTGTAGGGCAAGTTCGATTCGTAGACGGAACAGGGCCCGACGTTGATTGGCTGACTGGCTACGCCGCTCACTTGCCTGCGCCGAAATACCGGTCGGGCGGTGAGTGAGGACCACCGCTGTCTCAACTTTGTTGCGGTGCTGGCCACCGGGACCACTCCGTCGCAGGCGACGGGTATCACAAGCGGCTAGAAGTTTCTCGGCCGACAGGGCGGCAGGATGGGGCGGGCACATGCTGACCAGCTTAGTCGTTTTGGACAGACCTAGCCAAACGGGTTGCGGTCTGTTAACGTTCGCTGTAAGCGGGATCGCCTCCTCCAACACTCCAGCAGCGACCTCGGATCCCACACCCCGCCGACTTGAATTGCCCCATGGCTACCCATCAACCGATCGCGGGCGTTGCCCCGTCCCAAATCAAGGAAGTGACGACAATGGTCGTTTGGCCATCGATGGCCAGCCTGCACGTTGGGCCGCTCCGAATTGGCCAGCTATTGGGGGCGATCTATTCCTGGCGACTCGGCTTTCAGGAGCCCATTTTTGGCGTACCGATTCGCATCGGCTGGATTCTCGCCATCGTCACCGCGCCACTTACCGTCCCGCTCTATCTCCTCATGCGTTTACCGCGGTTCCCCTTTGTCTTGATGGGCGTTACCAACTGGTTTTGTTGGCATTACCGTTTGACCAACCGACGGCTGATTCAGGAACATCCCTTCGGCGGGGAAATCAAAAGTATTACCCTGGACCGCTTCGATTCCATCAAACCAGAGGCCCATTGGGGACAAGCATGGTATCACGCCGGCGACCTCATCTTTTACCAGGGCCAAACCGAAACCTTCCGCATCGAGGCGGTGCCTCGACCGGAAACTTTCAGGCAAACGCTGCTCAAAGCACACGCCTCGTACGTCGGTGTGCAAAAAGCACGTGAAGCGGGATGTGCGGTTTGAGAAGTGCAGGCTAAATGCGTGCTTTGGGTATTGTGTTAGCCAACTTCAGCCCTCGGCACCCTGTCGTCACCTGTTTATGTTGGCAGAATCACGTGACTTGGCGGTACGTCCGGCCGATACCACAACCAGTGCCGACCGTCTTGGACCCGCCAAAGGAACCCTCAAAATGCTCCGTTTTTTGAAACGGCTCACGCTAGTCGCCAGCTTTGCCTGTCTGACTGCCCAAAATGGCTCGGCGCAACCCCAAACAGCAGTGCCAGTCACACCCACCGCTGCCGACACCAAGATTTTTACGTACACCGACGTCGACCAGGCCTGGACAGCCGTCCAACAATCACAACGGCCCCTGTTGCTGTTCGTATCGACCAATAACTGTTATTTTTGCAACAAGATGGAGGTAGAAACCTACGTCCACCCGCAGATCCTGGCCAGCGTTCGGGAGCTTTTTGTAACCGCCAAGATCAAGAAGGAGCAAAACCCCAAACTCGTTGAGCAGTTAGGGGTTCGTGCCTTCCCCACAACACTCTTGATCGCCCCGAATGGTGACTTGATCACCAGGATTGAAGGCTTTGCCGATCCCAAGAAGTTTGTCCTCAAAATCCGGCCCGCTCTGGCCGAACTGGCCAAGAACCGTGACCGAACTGCCGGCAAACCTGCGGACCCGTCGGCAACTGGCCAGCAATAGCCGTCGCGACTCGCCGACCTGGAAACGTCGATCTGGAAACGCTGAGAAGAGACCTCGTTGAGACCCGTTCGGCGGGTGGCCACCTCTTGGGTTGGGTGCGTTTGTTCGACCCCTGGATGCCACCTGAACCCCGCCGACCGAGACCAACCGTTGGAGAACTCTGGCTGAGACGTTACATTAATGCGGTTGTCCACTGCTTAAGAAAAACAGCTCAAGACCAACCAAAGCACGATCCACAACTTGTGCCTGCAATAACAAGCTGTTGACCTGGCAACCCGCGTAACACCAACCGGCCCGACCGACGACCTCCCCGATGGTCACAAAACTCCAAATCGCTGTGGATTGGCTCACCCGTTACACGGGCATGCCTCTGGACGAGTTTGGCAACTGGGTTCTGCTGACAAACTTTCGCGACTATTTGAACCGGTTTTCAAGGCAGTTTGGTTGCGAAATCTACGGCGATGACTGCCCCATGCAGGCTGCGACCAACTCGGACGGGCTCACCATGATTTGCTTTGGTATGGGCTCGCCCAACGCGGCAACCATCATGGACCTGTTAACCGCTTATCAACCCAAGGGCGTGCTCTTGCTTGGCAAATGTGGAAGTCTGAAAGAATCGACAGAAATCGGCCATTTCATCCTGCCCATCGGTGCGATCCGCGGTGAGGGAACCTCCGACGACTATGTCCATCCGTTGGTTCCCGCCTTGCCTTCCTTTAAGTTGCACAAGTTTGTCTCGCAAAAACTGGTCAACCAAGGCCTGGAATACCGGACCGGAGTGGTATACACCACGAATCGTCGAGTGTGGGAACACGACACTGCTTTCCGCGACCAACTCAAAGGGTACTCCCCCATTGCGATCGACATGGAGACGGCCACGATCTTTGTGGTCGGGCATAAAAACCAGATTTCTCGCGGCGCTTTGCTGTTGGTCTCCGACAAGCCGCTCACCCCGGAGGGAGTCAAAACTTCCAAAAGCGATGCCAAAGTCACGCGGGATTGGTCGGACGTCCACCTTCAGATTGGCATCGATGCCCTGACCGAGATTGGCGAAAAGGGCGAAAAAATCCGCCATTTTCAGTATTAGACGATGTACTCCCCATATCGCGATGTTTTATAGTATTTCTCAAAAAACAGCTTACAAAATATTGGCAAAAATGGGATGCCAATTATATTGAATGTAACGTCCCCTTCATACTTTCCCGTTGGTACCCGGCCGCTGGTACCCCCGAATCTGGCCCAAAAAGCGGCTCGTCTTGCCCCCCTTCTACCCATTTTTCGTTATGCTGAAATAGGCAAGCCAACCTGTCGGCCAGGCTCTCTTTGTGAGGACCGTTTCTTGATGTGTAAGCCCCCCCATGCTTTTACGCTGGTTGAAATGTTAGTGGTCATTTCAATCATTGGCGTTCTGATTGCCCTGCTCTTGCCGGCGGTGCAAGCGACGCGAGAATCGGCGCGCCGCGCCGAGTGCCAGAACCACCTGAAGAACCTGGCCCTGGCGACTCTCAATTTCGAAACGATTCAAACCAGGTTTCCATCCGCAGCCAATGAGCGAATCGGAGCCGTTGCCAACGGTACGAAGCCCCCCTTCGCACGGCACAACGGAATTTCCTTCCTGCTACCTCATTTCGAGGAAGGGACCACGGCCAACTTGATCGACTATGACTGGGATTGGAATCACCCGATCAACGAAGATCACACCAAGCAAAACCTGGGAGGTATTCTTATTTGTCCGTCGGCTCCCGGCGGGCGGTCTCACCACCACATTACCGATTACGTGGCTGCGAAAACCCTGAACATCACCTCCAGTGGGCTGAAACCACTGATCGATGCGGGGATTATTGAAGCGAAGAAGAGACCTCGACGGTGGCGTGGCATCCTGCAGGAAGACAAGGTTGTTTTAGATCAAAACAAACAGATCGATCCGCAGCGAAGCGATCGAAGGCTGGTCCGACCGGCGCACGTGAAAGATGGTCTTTCAAACACCTGGCTGTGGTTTGAGTCGGCAGGCAAACCGCAGATCTACGGTATCGATCAGATTCTCATGGACCGTAATGTCGGCTATGGAGAAGAGAATACCAGCGTCAACAGCCGTTTTCGCTGGGCAAGTCAACGTACGACCATGTCGATCGACACGTTCTGTGGGAGCGAGCAGTTGATTAACTGTGACAACGTTTCGAATCCGTACAGTTTTCACGGTAACGGGACCAACGTGGCCTATGCCGATGGGACCGTTCGGTTTCATACCGATGACATCTCGGCCCAGATTTTTGTTTCACTTTTCACGCTGGCCGGACGCGAAATCATTTCGGCAGACAGCCTGTAGCGGCGAACGGTCATCTGTGCGAAAATGAGTGTCCGGGACCGGTGCAATCATCGGTCCACCGTATCTGCCAACTCCCGCCAAGGAGAGGGTCACTCTGCCCTGATTTTCCTTGGTGCCAATTCAACTTGTTGCTGACCATGACGAAGCACCTGGTGCTCACCTTTGTTCTGGCTGCTATTCAAATTGGCTGCTCCACTGAGCGACTGCCAGCCCAACCTGGCCCGCCAGCCAGGCAGGTCATTCCGCTTCGCATCGCCACGTTTAACGCCGAAATCCTCACCGCTCCACAGGCGCCCTCTGGTAATATCCATAAATATCGCTTTGATCGCGCCCGGCGGATGCACCTGGAACGGGTAGCCGCGGTGATCGAAACGTTGAATCCTGACATTCTCAACCTCGTGGAAGTGACCTCGCGCGAAACTCTCGACCAGCTCGTCAAAATCCTCCACGAAAAAGGTCTCACAGACTACCGAGGTTACCATGTCGAGTGTAACGACACCTACACAGAACTCGACGTCGCGTTGATCAGTCGGTACAAACCCGACCTGATCGCAGGCGAGGCGATCCGTACATTCTTCTCCGAAGCGAATGACCCGAAGTGGCGGCAAAGCTACCGGTTCACGGACCGCAATGGAAAACCGAGTCAGCGGACCACGTCGATTTCGAGAAATTGCCTTTACTGTTTCACAATTGGCGGCCACAAGCTGGCCTTTTTAGGCCTGCACCTGAAATCCAACCCACAAAACGAATATGCAAATGCCAAACGTTCGGCCGAAGCTGATGTTGCCGGGCGGATCCTGCGTACAGAGGTCTTACCACTTCGTTATATTCCGATCGTGCTGGGAGACATTAATGACTACGATGCGGACGTACTTGACCGCGATGAAACCCGCGCAACCTCGACAAATGTACTCCGTAAACTCAAGGATTTCGATCACGCATCCGAAGGCGATGAACTCGTGAATGTGGCGGAACGCATTGTCCGCCAGTCCGATCGATTTACATCGCACTGGGACTGGAACGAGAACGGAGCCCATGATGGCGAAGATGTTTACACAATGATCGACCACATTCTCATTGACAAACAACTCATGCCCCATGTCAAACGCGTGTTCATTTCGCACTCGATTTCTATCGATACTTCCGACCATTATCCGATTGTGGTAGACCTGGAACTTCCCGTCAAAACCGGTGCCGACTAAGCCTTTTCATGAACGTCGCCTGGTTTTTGCAGCACCAACTGAAAAAGCTGTTTCCTCACCCAAAAGACTTCCCGGTATGTCTGGTTCGCTTGTCAAGCTGATTGACCACGCGGTTTTGCAACCGACCCAAACCGATCGCGATGTTCGTACAGCCTGTCAGCTATGTGATGCTTTGGGTACGGCAAGCATTTGCGTGAAACCATCGCATGTCGTTCTCGCTGCCGAAGAGCTCAGCAACTCAAACGTGCACGTCGGCACCGTCATTGGATTTCCCCACGGGGGAACTTCGACCGCCGCTAAACTGGCCGAGACCCAGGCAGCCTGCGCGCAGGGAGCTCAGGAAGTCGACATGGTGGTTAATGTTGGCAAGGTGCTATCGGGAGATTGGGATTATGTGCAGTCCGACATAGACGCCGTGGTGGCGTCGGCTCGGACCGCCGGTGCCATCACCAAGGTAATCTTCGAAACGGGGCTGCTACCCGATGACGAGACAAAAATACGTCTCTGCAAGATCTGTGAGAGCGTTGGTGCGGCGTTTGTAAAAACCTCGACTGGATTCGGGTTCGTGAAGAATGCCTCTGGGCAACTCATTTCGACCGGTGCCACCAGGCACGATATTCAATTGATGCGCACCCATTGCAGTGAGCAAGTCGGCGTGAAGGCATCTGGCGGAATCCGCACGATCGAAGACGCCCAAACCTTCGTCACCCTGGGGGCAACGCGACTGGGAACCAGTGGTACGCAGGAAATTGCAGCGGGAGAAACCAACGCGGCTGCCTACTAGGCCAATGCCTGCTAGAGGAGACACGCAACCAGTAAGGTGACCTTGTCGCACACCCTGAACCAAACGGACTTCTTTCAAGTGACCAGGAGGCACGATGCTCGATCTTTACGACAAGATAGAGACCGCCGCTGCCAAAATCCGGGAATCTTTTCCCACTCCACTCCACGCGGGAATTATTCTCGGAACAGGGCTGGGCGGGCTGGCTGACCAGATCGACGTGAAGGCGTCCTTCAACTACGAAGAAATCCCAAACTTCCCCGAATCAACGGCCCTGAGCCATCGAGGGCGGCTTGTGTGTGGCACCCTCGAAGACTTGCCCGTCGTCGCGATGGAAGGCAGGTTCCATCAATACGAAGGATATTCACTTCAGCAAATCACGTTACCGGTGCGCGTGATGAAGGCACTTGGAGCTGAGCTCTTGATCGTGTCGCAGGCCGTGGGCGGGATGAACCCGTACTACGATTCGGGCGACGTGATGATCATCGACGATCACATTAACATGATGGGGGACAACCCGCTTGTCGGCGTGAATGACGACCGACTCGGTCCACGATTTCCCGATATGTGTGCCCCTTATGATGCGAAGTTGATCGAGAAGGGACTGGAGATCGCCCGCCAGCAAAATTTTGCTGCCCACAAAGGTGTGGTTGTAGCCGTAACCGGGCCCAATCTCGAAACTCGCGCCGAATACCGCTTTCTGAGGGCTATCGGCGCCGATGTCGTCGGCATGTCCACGGTTCCTGAAGTGATTGTAGCGGTCCACTGCGGGATGCGTGTGTTTGGCGTGTCGGTCATCACCGACATGTGCCTGCCCGACGCACTTGAACCTGCAGATGTAGAAAAGATCATCGCAATTGCCGGTGCAGCCGAACCCAAACTTCGCGCCCTGGTCACGGGCGTGTTGGCCTACGAAGCCGCCAAACCCCGTTAAGGTGCGAGCAGCCTAACCAAAATGGTTTTCCAACGCAGCCAAATTGAGGAGGCGGCAAACCACATTCGAGCAGCGTGGAAACCGAACCCGCGCGTCGGCATCGTGCTTGGCTCTGGCCTGGGATCGAGTGTCGAATCGATGGATGTCGAAGTAGAGTTTGAGTACGGCGATCTGCCCCACTTTCCCCGCTCAACCGCGATCGGTCATCGCGGGCGCTTGCTGGCAGGCGAACTGGCAGGTCTGCCGGTCATCGCGATGCAAGGTCGTTTTCACCTTTACGAAGGCTACACCCCGCAGCAGGTGGCTTTCCCGGTCCGAGTGATGCGCGGCTTGGGGGCCGATTTGCTTATCGTTTGCAACGCGGCAGGTGGGTTGCATTCGACCTATGCTGCGGGTGACATCATGGTCATCGATAACCACATCAATATGATGTTTCAGAATCCGTTGATCGGAATCAACGACGATCGCCTGGGGCCACGGTTCCCCGATATGAGTTCACCCTACGACCCTGCCCTCATTCAACAGGCGATGGGGATTGCTTGTGAGCACGATTTCACCTGCCACCGCGGCGTGTACATTGGTATGCTGGGCCCCAATTACGAGACACGTGCCGAGTACCGTTTTTTACGTCGGTTCGGTGGCCACGTTGTGGGCATGTCGACGGTAACTGAAGTCCTTGCCGCCGTCCACGCGGGTATGCGCGTGCTGGGACTCTCGATGATTGCAAATGTTGCCACCCCCGACAACCTGGTCGCAACTTCTGGCGCAGAGGTCGTGGCCGTGGCCGACAGGGCAGCCAACAAAGTCGCCACGATTATCCATGGGATCATCTCCCAGTTTGGTGCGGAGTTACAGGAACGGGCGGGTCACTGAAAAACTTGCAGGAGAGCGTGGCTTACGGGACCTTGATATGAACGCGGCATTGCTCATTGAAAAAAAACGTGATGGCGGTGAGCTCAACTCGGATGAAATTGGCTTGCTCATCGACGGTTACGTCAAGGGCGATATTCCCGACTATCAAATGGCTGCCTGGGCCATGGCCGTCTTCATCCGCGGCATGACGGTTGCCGAGACAGCGGCACTCACCGAACACATGCTCTATTCGGGAGTCATGCTCAGTTGGCCGGAAGACGCCCCGCTCAAAGTCGACAAACACTCCACCGGGGGCATCGGCGACAAGGTATCGCTGGTGCTCGCTCCGCTTTTGGCATGCTGTGACCTGCATGTGCCCATGATCTCAGGCCGCGGGCTGGGGGCAACTGGCGGAACCCTCGACAAACTCGAGTCGATCCCCGGATTTCGCACCGATCTATCCGTGGCCGAAATGCAACAAGTGGCCGAACAGGTCGGGTGCGTGATCACGGGAGCCACGCCAGATTTGGTCCCGGCAGATCAGCGGTTGTACGGCCTGCGCGACGTGACCGCAACCGTCCCCTCAATTCCGCTGATCACCGCCAGCATCATGAGCAAAAAGCTGGCCCAGGGGCTCCATGCCCTAGTGCTTGACGTGAAATATGGTTCCGGGGCTTTTATGAAATCGCTCGACGACGCTCGGGCACTGGCCGAATCGCTAGTGGCAACCGGGCAACGAATGGGGGTCGCGACGACGGCACTCGTGACTGATATGAACCAACCACTTGGACGGATGGTCGGTAACGCGGTGGAAGTCGACGAATCGGTTGCCGCGTTGCGGGACGAGGGTCCACCCGACCTCCGTGAAATCACGGTCGCGCTGGGTGGCGAATTGATCACCCTGGCAAAGGTCGAACCGACCTATGAAAGCGGGAAACGTCGAATCAGCGAGTTAATTTCCTCCGGGCAGGGACTGGCGAAGTTTCGAGACATGGTCGCCGCGCAGGGAGGCGATCTCGACGCCCAGCGACATGTGAGCCCGGCTCACGTTATCGAAAGCCCTGTCGCTGGCTACGTGAACTCGATGGAAGCAGAGCAATTTGGCCATACAGTCATCGAGTTGGGAGGCGGTCGCAAGAAAATAGGGGATGCCCTGGATCATTCCACTGGTCTGGAAATCCTGGTCCAACTTGGGGAAAAGGTCGAAGTCGGTCAACCACTGGCCCGCGTCTTTGCGAGCAATAGTACTGCCTCGGCAGCGACCGCGTCCGTACTTTCCGCCATTGAAATTCTCGATGCGCCCTTTGAACCTCATCCGCTCCTGATTGAATACGTGAACACCCCAAGTCAACCATGAATCCCACCCAACAAGGCCGGCTTGTGCAGCTGGCTATTGAAGCCCGCGACATGGCGTATGCTCCTTACTCCAATTTCCGGGTAGGTGTGGCCCTGCTTACACGGCAAGGCGATATCTACCAGGGAGTCAACGTGGAAAACCGCTCGTTGGGGCTCACGATATGTGCCGAACGCACAGCGGCAGCAACCGCTGTATCCCAAGGCCAGAAAGATTTCGTAGCGATTGGCATCGCCAGCAGTGGGGGCGTCACACCTTGCGGCGCATGCCGACAATTCCTTGCCGAATTCAGTGACGACTTGACGGTCTTGCTCGTCGACGTCGAAACGGGTAATACTGTTCGCGAAACGACACTCAACGAACTATTACCCGACAGGTTCACCGAGTTTGGTTAGCGCGACTGGTACGAGGCCAGTTGTGCAGCGGTGCTACTTTGTTTGTGCCGGGCGATATCATCAGGTTCCAACGCTGCCAAGTAGGGCAGGTTACGGTACATATCTTCGTAATCGAGCCCGTAACCAACCACGAATTCATCCGGAATATTAAACGCAACGAAGTCTGGCTGAACATCCACTTCCTGCCGGCCCTCCTTCCGTAGCAGTACCGCAGACCGGATCGACTTCGGGTTAAACGCGCGCATTTTTTTTATGACCTCGACGAGCGTGTGTCCGGTATCAAAAATGTCGTCGACCAACAGTACATCACGTCCCGAGATATCGAGCATCAATTCGGCATTGATGAGCAGTTCGCCACGCAACGTGGTAGCCCCCCGGTAACTGCTCGCCTGGACCACACCAACGCGTAGGGGAAGGTCGATGAGCCGAATTAAATCGGCCAGGAGCACAATACTTCCCGTAAGCACACCCACGGCCGTGAGCTGCCGATCTTTGTAGGTTTCCGCGATATCCTTAGCGATTCGAGAAACACCATCGTACAACTCTTTTTCGCTAAGCATCGTTTTCATGGCTGGCCTTCCTTTTATTTTTTGTTATCTACAAGAGAATACTGGCGACGCAGGCAGTCATAAATGCCGCCAGTGTACCACCCAACATGGCTCGCAACCCGAGTTTGGCCAGATCGCCTCTGCGCTTGGGAGCAATTCCTCCGATGCCACCCAGTTGGATGCCAATCGAACTGAAGTTTGCAAACCCACACAGCGCATAGGTCAAGATCGTCTGCGAGCGTTCGCTGAGGTGGACATGACTGTCAGGTCGCGCCCACTCTGCCAACCTGCCGTAGGCAATAAATTCATTCGCCGCCATTTTCAGGCCCATGAGTTCACCTGCTCGCGGGCAATCTTTCCACTCAATCCCAATTACCCAGGCCAAGGGAGCAAACGCAAACCCAAGAATGGCTTCCAGCGACCACTGTGGCTGCCCCTCGACAGAGACAAACCCGAACTGCCCCCCCACCCAGCCAAGAATGCCGTTGACCACAGCAATCAGGGCTAAAAAGACAATCAACATTGCACCTACGTTCAGCGCCAGCTTGAGACCTCCGACCGTACCTACCGCAATCGCCTCGAGCACATTGGCATGGTCATTCTCAACCTCAATTTTTACGTCTCCCAATGTGTCGGGCTCTCCCGTCTCGGGTTGCAATATTTTTGCAATCAACAGGGCTGCCGGAGCTGCAATCACCGACGCACCCAACAAATGCTTGGCACTAATTCCCATTTCAACCAGGGCACCGAGGACTCCTCCTGCCATGGTCGCAAATCCACCCACCATCACGGCGTTCAATTCGGAGACCGTCATGCTATTAATGTAGGGACGTATGACCAGGGGAGCTTCGGTTTGCCCCACAAACACGTTTGCCGCGGTCGAGAGAGTTTCCGCCCCGGAAGTCCCCAGGGTCCTCTGCATGATGCGGGCAAACAGGCCGACAACCCGTTGCATCACACCGTAGTAGTAGAAAATGGACATGAAGGCCGAAAAGAAAATAATGGTCGGCAAGACTTTAAAAGCGAAGAAATGTTCGTAAAAAGTGGGTCCAAACACAAACTTCGAGCCTGCACTCACACAGTTCAATAATCCGACAAAGAGTTGGTCAAGCTCATCGAAGAGATACTCACCCGGCCTGGTGCGCAAGATGATTGCAGCAAACAGGAATTGCAAAAGCAATCCCCCAACCACAATCCGGACGTTCACCTTGCGCTTGTGGGAACTCATCAGCCAGGCGAGACCCAGCATCACCAAGAGGCCAAAAAAACCGATAAGTCGATGCATGTGCGGTGACGAAGGATGAGCAATACCCCCCTGAGTTCTCGCCTGGCGACACTCCGGAGGATGTGCATGGGGTTGTTTGAAGTAAATCTAAATCCCGGACAACTTGCCTCGAATCACCCTTCGGTGTCCGGGGTGTTAAAGATCCGATCCCCGGCATCTCCCAACCCTGGTATGATAAACTTCTTGTCGTTCAACTCAGGATCAATCTGACCAACATAAATCTGTGCGTCGGGGAATTCGGTTTCAACACGGCGAACTCCCTCCTCGGCAGCAAGCAACGAAACAACTTTTATTTGAGGCACCCCCCAGTTGTGCAGGGCTGCCAAAGTAACAATCGCTGAGCCACCCGTGGCCAGCATGGGGTCCAATATCAGGGCCACATCCACAGCCCGATGATGGGGAAACTTGCGGTAGTACTCAACTGGCGTGGCTGTCTCCTCATCTCGATAAAGCCCCAGATGCCACACCTCAGCTGTAGGAATAAGATCAAGCACCGGCTCGACCATCCCCAAACCTGCCCTCAAAATAGGGACCAGACCAACACGTTGCGAAAGGCGTGCCCCCTGAGTTGTAGTGAGCGGGGTTTCGACCGTAACCGGTTCGGTTAAAAGGTCTTTGGTTGCCTCGTAAACAAGCAACGAAGTAAGTCGACGTACAAGCTGTCGAAATTCGGCGGCAGGGGTCGACAGGCTGCGAAGCTGTGCCAGATGCCATGCGATGAGCGGATGCTGAACCTCAACGACACCTTGCTGTAGATGTTCGCTACTGCCAATTGGTGAAGAAATCTGAGCCAGTGTGGTCGTAGACATGTTTTTCTCGCTTGAGCCACTTGATACCAGGGCCGTCCGGTTTGCCGACCTTGGTCTCATTCTAATAAACTGGCCGGGCCATGAAAAGATTCGCTCTTTCGTGGCGAGGTTCCCCAGACGGAGTCCTCGCCAAAAGCCGTTCCTCGCTTGTAAAATGGTCAGATCACGTAGAATGAACCGGTCGGACGTTCCACCCTCCCTTCGGGCCTACGACCATGACACGACTGCTTGTTCTTCAAATCCTGCTTTCAGGTGTTCCAGTAATTACGGCTGCCGAGTCTCCTTCCACCATTCGCATCGCCACCTACAACGTTGCCTTCCACAGGAACGAAGCAGGTAAGCTGAGTCACGACCTGCACAGTGGCACCCATCGGCAGACAAGGCAAATCGCCGAAGTTATCCAGCGAATACAACCCGATATCCTGCTCCTTAATGAGTTCGACTACGACGACCAGAGCCGTGCGCTGGACCTGTTTGAGAAGCTTTACCTGGGCAGACCCCAGGCAGACCAGAAAGCCATCGAATTTGCCCATCGTTACGTGGGCACTGTCAACACGGGACGACCGACTCGCTTCGACTTGAACCGCGACGGGAAATTTGGCGGTCCCGCCGACGCGGTGGGCTTTGGGCACCACGAAGGGCAGTACGGCATGGCTGTACTTTCCAAATTCCCGTTTTCGGCCGGGCAGACCCGTACGTTCCAACAATTTCTTTGGGCCGACATGCCAGGGGCTTTGTTGCCGGTCAATCCCAGCGATGAATCGTCCTATTACTCTCCGGAAGAACTCCAGATTCTCAGGCTCTCTTCGAAAAGCTTTTGGGACCTCCCCATCTTGGTTGACGGCCCTTCCGGATCCACCCGCAGCTTGCACCTCTTGTGCGCGCACCCAACACCGCCCGTTTTCGATGGACCAGAAGACCGCAACGGGCGGCGAAACCACGACGAATTGCGGATGATTGCCGACTATCTCGACCCGCAAAAATCCGACTACCTGGTGGACGACAACGGTCAACCAGGGGGACTGAATGAATCGCTCCCGTTCGTCATCGCTGGCGACCTCAACGCCGACCCCATGGATGGCGACAGTTTGCCCGGCGCGATCGACCAGTTGCTCAATCATCGGCGGGTCGACTCGAATTGGATTCCCAGCAGCGAGGGCAGCATAACTTCGACTCCAAAGCCCTTGCAAAACAGTTCTTCGCAACGGGGCAATCCAGCCCACCACACCGCAAGCTTTGGAAGAAACAAACCACGCAACTATCGCGTTGACTACCTGCTACCGTCGCGGGAACTCGTCGTAGTGAACGGCGGTGTTTTTTGGCCTCGCCCGGGAGAACCGGGGGGCCAAGCAGTGACCGCCAGCGACCACCGCCTTGTTTGGCTCGACATGCGTTGGCGGCAATAAACGCATTGGCGGAAATCAACCGCCTGCTGCAAGTCGCTCACGGAGTTGGCAATGCGTGAGAATCTCGTCAGCGGTCGCAACATAGCCTGTTAAAAATGGTCCAAACTCCGCGTAGCGAGCACTCGCCTCATCAAACCTCATGCGGTAGACAATTTCCTTGAGGTAATCGGGATTGGCAGCCCAAAGCGTCACCCCCCATTCCCAATCCTCCAGGGCAATCCCAACCGTAATCAACTGAGACACTTTACCGGCAAAGGCGATACCACTGCGAGCATGCTCAATCATCAACTCGCTGCGGTCTTGCTTGGGTAGCGCGAACCAATTCTCTTTTCCTACCCTTTTTTTGTTCATCGGATAAAAACACATTGCCGGGTAGGGTGGAAACTCCGGGGTGAGCCGCTGTCGGTTCATCGCCTCGAGCCTGTCGGCATAGGCCTTCACACGCGCTGCCAGGCGGTCGCTCCCTGCTTCCAGCCCTTCGGCAACCAGACGCTCGCCATATTGTTCTGGACTTTGCACGTATTCACTGATTTCAGTCAGCGAAACAAACGAGTACCCTGGAACCAAGGCAGTACCCAAAATGCCCGCCATGAGCCGCTGATGGACCCGGTCGATTTTGAGCGGATCGGGATCGAGCATCATGATTCCAAAATCGGCTTTATGTCCGCTCACGATAAAAGACTGGATCCGCAAGGGAGCCTCTTCGCTAGCTGGATCCAGGCAAGCGATCATCGAGTCGCAAGCCTTCTGCAACTGCGACTCAGAAAACTGGTACAACTTCCCGTGGTCAAATGAGTAATACAGATGGCTGCAATGCCATCCACCCGAAACGGGTTCCAGGGAGGGTTCGACGTTGCTGGCTGGTCTTGGGCGGCTCATCGGGGGGTCCTCTGCGTTTGCCGGAACAGGCAACGCGCTGCCATGAATGGAAGGTAAGTGCGAAGTCTAACACAATCTCCCAGCGAAGCTAAGGTGTTAAACCCACGCAACCGGGCCAGACGACCGCGACACCACGTCGCAACCGGATAGCTACCGCGTGGGAGGGACACTTGTAACGTCCAGGCAAGTTAGCAAGAGTTAGCCCCGTCAGGCCAGCCCGGACCGCAAAGCCGGGCACAACCCGGAGAAATCGCGCTACGCCGCGACAAATTCATCGAGTACGGCGTTCAAGTCACCAATGAGTCGCACGAGCACTTCGCCGGTGACTGTGGCCGCAATCTGCAGCCGCGCGTCGCCTGGCTCTTTGCGGTAACGGGCAAGGTAAAGCTCACCTCCACGACAAACCAGCAATTCGTAGTAGTTTCGGCCATCATCATCTTGTTGAGGCGGGCTACTCCGCATCTGAACGACACACTCCTGCTGGTCGGATTCAATGGGAGCAATTGGTTCGAGGAGATAGGTCAACCGTGCGCTGATGGCTTCGCACAGTTGTTGCAATTCGGTCACCGACGCCGTTGCCAACTCGTCAGAAGCCAAACGAACTTCGTCAAACGAAACAGCCAGGGGACTGCGCTCCGCCAGTCGGCAAGTGAGGTGCCGGGGCTCCGCATCCAGCGTGACAGTGATCGGCCCTCCAGATCCCAAACTTGCAAATTTTTCTTCAAATTGTGCTTCAATGTTCATGTTTCGGGTGCCTTTTCCGGTTCGATTGGGTCCCCCTTCTCAACAGCGTGATCCGAGCCGTCAAACGAAATCACGGTCAGATCATTCTCAAGCACAGTTTCCAAGTGTACGGGACGACTCCACAGTCGCTGCAAATTCTGCAAAGTGTCCTTTGCGTAGTCCATTTGCAACTCAACACCGTCAAATTGGTGCTTCAAGAAGAGTTCACCTCGATTCCCATGATTACCGTCGACCACAGAAATTCGGGGGCGCCCCATATTGGTGAGATTCACCAGCAGTTGCTGCTTCACCTTGGGGAAGGCACGACTTTCAATTTCATAATAGTCGGTGCTGGGGTTGTACCCGAATTTGAACAGTTTGTGCTCCCGCACAAAGTCGAGTGTGAGGAATTCGTCGATAAAGGTCAGGTCATTGTGAATCTTGCGTACGTCAAAGATCTTCTCTCGCCCCAAGCCGGCGTCGGTATTCCAGTCACGGCGGGTATGATGGTCGTCGCAATCTTCGTACTCTTTCCCAAACGCCCCGCGATTCCAACGATCCTCGATGTGGCGAAATAATTCAATTCCCATTTTGTAGGGGTTGAGTTGCGTCGGCGAACTGGCCATGGTACCGCTATGATGGTCTGCGTAATTGATAATCTCCGCAGAGGTAATCCCTTGACGCGTCATGATCGTTGAGTGCCAGTAGCTGGCCCATCCTTCGTTCATGATCTTCGTTTGTCCCTGGGGAGCAAAATAGTAAGCCTCTTTGCGGAGAATGGCGAGTACATCGGATTGCCACCCAGTCAAGGGGGCATGTTCCAACAAGAACAACATCACATCGCATTCTGGTTGTTTTGGAAAAGAAGACGATTCCTTTTCCTGCTGTTCACGTAGCTCTTGTTCCGCGGCAAGTGCTTCCGGCGGATTCACAAAACGATCCATATAGGGCTTTGCCTGGAATCGCCCTGGTCCGGATGACTTATTATCAGCTCGAATAAGTTGCCCGGAAAAGTTATACCGGCTTTGCTCTTCACGGCGTTTTATGAAAGGCGAGTGAATGTCAATAAGGTCGTCAATACTCAAGCACGCATCGATAAACTCCTCGACTTCGTCGACACCAACTTCATCCATAAAGCGGCGAATCCGGTTCCCATGATTAGCCATCTCATCCATCATTTTTCGATTCGTTTGGCCGAACCAATAGTTACACTTAAAGAAGTCGCAATGGCCATAAACGTGGGCCATGACCAGCTTTTGATCTGTCAGCCCGTTGCTCTTCATCAGATAGGCATAGCAGGGATCGTTGTTGATCACCATTTCGTAAATTTTCTGCAAGCCGTAGTGATACCCCTTGGTGAGTTGTTCGTACTCCATCCCAAAACGCCAGTGAGGATACCGGACTGGAAATCCTCCTTTGGATGCGATCGCGTTGAGCCGATCCGCGTCGACCATTTCGAACATCGTGGGGAAAAAGTCGAGCCCATGGCCACGTGCGTACTCTTCAATCTCAACTTGCATGTCGGCAAGGTTCTGCGGCAATTGATGAAGTTCTGCACCACGCATAAATCTCAACCTACTTTTGGGGAACGGGGTGTGAAGGCGATGTCTTACTGGGCCGGCAGGTGCAAATTCGACGCAACAACGTAATCAACCCGGAAATGGGCAGGCTTTAACGCCCGAATAATGTCGTACAGGCGGGGCAACTCCTGGCCCAGCTTGCGGCGCCCGACAGTCAAGGCCTCCTGCACGTCGCGAGCCTGGACGCATACCTCGTAATGTCCCACCCGAACGCGATATTTTTTCAACTTGCTCGTTTGATCAAACATTGTGGTATTCCCCCAGCTTTCTCTTGCTGCAGTGTCCTGATGTTGTGGTGACAATTCGTGCCTCGATCGACCTTACCCACTTGGTGCATGGACTGCCCTACTTGCCCTTCCCCAGGAACGTTTTGATGGACGCATAAATCGCATCGCGGTCTTCTATTTCCGACAAGACGAGCGACTCATACTTTTCACCAAACCGACCATTGAGGTACCCCAGAAACTCACCGCTTCCGTAGGGGCTTTCGACTTGCCCGTAGCAGAAGAGATTGACAACTGGCAGGAGGTGCTCTCCTAAAACAGAAAATGCTTCCTCATTATCTTCACCCCAGTTGTCACCGTCTGAGAACTGGAAACAGTACAGGTTCCAATCTGTGGGTGGAAACTGTTCACGAATCAACGCCTCACACGCTTTGTAGGCTGAGCTGATTCGCGTCCCCCCGCTTTCACGAGTGTGATAAAAGGTATGCTCGTCCACTTCTTTGCCAACAGCATCGTGAATGATGTAACGCTTTTCGATACCGTCATACTGGCGACCCAGCCAGGCATCGATCCAGAACGCCGTGGTTCGGACAATTTCTTTTTGTTCATCGGTCATCGACCCGGAAACATCCATCAAGTAAATGACGGCTGCGTTAACCTCGGGGTGCTGGATCGTTGTCCAACTGCGATACCGCTTGTCCTCTTTGTAAGGAATGATGAGCGGGTCTTCGGGCCGATACACCCCAGTCGCAATCTGCCGTTGAAGTGCCTTGAGATAAGTCCGCTTGAAATGCCTTAGCGACTCCGGCCCCGTTTGCCGGATGCTGTTGTACTTGGCCTTCTCTTGAACGATGGTGGACTGTCCCTTTGGTTCGATCCGCGGTAGTTCCAGTTCCTCCCCCATAATTTCCGCCAACTCGTCAAGCGAAACATCGACTTCCATCAGGTGGCCATCACCCGGATCGCTCCCAGCCTGCCCAGCGCCACTCTGCGGATCTCCTCCCCTGCCGACTGGCTGACCGTCTTCGCCATCGCCCTGACCCACACCGCCAGCGCCATTGTCACCGAAGCGAAATCTCGGCACCTCCAACTTGGGTAGTGGAATACTGATCAGGTCGCTCCCCTTCCGACCGATCATTTCCCCGTGGGTTATATACTTCCGCAGGTGCTTGCGGATCCGCCCACGCACAATCTGCCTGAAACGACGTTGGTCTCGCTCAATCTTCATGACCATCGGAACACCTCTTTTGTCCAGAAACGTTGGTACCGCAGGAGCACCGGCCCGCTGGGCATTCTTCTTCGGCAACCCCCAACTTTGGTCACGCTCAACTCTCCTTGACATCGCCGCGGGCAAAAATGCTCGCTACGTAGTTCAACACATCCGTCGCGCTTTCCTCGTCATAACCGTAATCTCGAATCAGACGACCCTTAACAACATCGATCTTTTGCTGCGTTTCGGCGTCAACCACATTCGACACCAAACTTGTGAGCTTGATCGAGTCTTTTTGATCTTCAAACAATTTCAATTCGAGAGCATTGTTCAATCGCTCATTTGTCTTGTAATCAAACTTTTTTCCGTCGATCGAGAGGGCTCCAATGTAATTCATGATTTCGCGGCGGAAGTCGTCTTTGCGACTTTCGGGAATATCGATCTTCTCTTCGATCGATCGCATGAGTCGCTCATCGGGCTCCTCATACTGACCCGTAAATGGATTCTTGACCTTTTCCTTCTGGGTGTACGCCTTAACGTTGTCAATGTAATTGCCACAAAGACGCTTCAATGCATCCTCATCCGCGGCAATCGCGCGCTGCACTTCGTTTTTGACGATGTTCTCGTACTCCTCCTTCACCAGTCCAAGTAAATCGCGATACTCCTGCTTGATCTCCTCGTCGTTAATGAGGCTGTGGTGTTTGAGGCCCGATTCCAGTTCATTCAAAACCATGAAGGGATTGACACTCTGGGCCTCGGGGTGCGATACCAACGCGTTCGATACCTTGTCCTGAACGTAACGCGGCGAAATGCCAACCATCCCCTCGTTCACCGCTTGATCCCTCAGTTCCTTGATGTTTTCTTCCGTGAAACCAGGCAAGCTCTTACCGTTGTACAATTTCAACTTTTGCAAACGCGTCAGCCCAGCATGCTTTGGCTCTTCCAGCCGGGTAAGAATTGCCCACATCGCTGCCATCTCAATGGTATGGGGTGCCATGTGCTTACCCTTCACCGTATCCCTGTTGTAGTCCTTCTCATAGATTTTCTGTTCGTAGGACAAGGTGGTCACGTAGGGGATATCGATCTTGACGGTGCGATCACGGAGCGCCTCCATGAACTCGTTACTCTGCAGCTTGCGATACTCCGGCTCATTGGTGTGACCGATGATGACTTCATCGATATCGGTCTGGGCGAATTTTTTCGGCTTGATCCGATGTTCCTGGCTCGCTCCCAAGAGCTCATACAAAAATGCCACATCGAGCTTAAGCATCTCGACAAATTCAATGATTCCACGGTTGGAAATATTGAACTCGCCATCGAAATTAAACGCCCGCGGATCGCTGTCGCTACCGTACTCAGCAATTTTCCGGTAGTTGATATCGCCAGTCAGTTCGGTCGCATCCTGGTTTTTCTCGTCTTTCGGTTGAAAAGTACCGATACCAACACGATCCTTCTCGCTGAGAATGACCCGCCTCACCCGCACATCCTGGATAACTCGTGTCCAGTCACCATCGTATTTCTTGAGCCGCTGGTGATAGAGGAACCGACAGAAAGGATCGAGTTCACCGTTGATGCGCACCTGGTAGTCATTTTCCCCCCGCCCGTCGTTGAGGCGTGCTTCAATGTCAGGCCGAAACCGCCCCGGAATGAAGTGCAGCGGCTCCTCATTCATGGGGCACCACTGAATTTTCTCCGGGTTTGCCGGCTCTTCTTGATCGATCCATCCAAACGTGTAGAGCGCACCCTCGTCCTTGACGGAATAGCGTTCCAGTCCCTTCTTGAGCAAGCGGGCAATAGTGCTCTTGCTACTGCCGACCGGGCCATGCAGAAGCAAGACACGACGTTCAATGCCGTAACCCTTGGCTGCACTCTTGAGCGCGTTCACCAGTTGATGCAGTGCAATTCTGAGCCCAAACACCGCGTCCCGACCGTTATTCTCCGGATCGTCAAAGAATCTGTAGTGATACTCCTTCTCGCGACCGTTATCATTCACCTCCATCCCGTATGAGAGAATCATGTCGTAGAGTCGCTGGTACGCAGACCGCGTGACCTCAGGCTTCTCCCGGACAATCTCGAGATAATCTTCAAACGATCCCACCCAGGTCTTGCGGCGAAATTGCTCGCGATCCTGTCGCTCGGAAATCAACTCAATGATCTTGCGGCCATCGCTCATCGTCAGTTCCTCCTTTAAACAACGCAAATCATGCCGTGCCCATCTCTCCCGAGGACAACCGTGAATAAGGCTTATGTCTTGCGAACCCAACTAAGCTCTTGTCGCTGCAAAACCTTGCTACTCCTCGGTCCCTGCTGGCAGGCAATTTGCGCCACCTCGTGGTTTGGTTAAAAACCCTCACCAGCCACTTCAGTCCCAATCCGCTTACGCGTGCCTGAACCGCTCTTGATCCACCTTACCAACCATCAATGCGACGACCGAAGGGTCGAAGGGCACACCAAGACATCGGACACACCAAAACACCACGTCGACTGGTGCCGGATGAAACATTCCACGTTGCACAGCACTTGTGCTGGCAGAACGGAAACACCCAGCTGCAAAAGCCGGGGTTGATGCACACGACGGGCGAGACGTGAAAGAGTCTCTCGGAGCGCCTGGTTGCAAACACCAAAGCGAAGGTTGGAAAAGAGCGGTGTGAAGGTGGTGGCGTGTCGGCCAGATCCTGTACCTGGCCGCGACCCGGCGAATCGTTCATGACCGCACAGGTCGCACCTCAAATAGTTCTCTTTTCAGTATCAGCACAAATTCCGGTTGTGGCAACATTCCGTTTTGTATAACAATTCCGGACGAAAGGGGGCCAGTCACGGCTGGACGGCCAGATTCGATTGGAAAAGACCTATCCCACGAAGGAGTTCTTCTCCCCGACACCTCAACAACCAGTCAACTTATTTGGTATTTTCGCAACCGGGCCCCCAATTTTTTTTTTGGGGAAGGGCCGAAAACGACCTGCTGCAAAACAACGCCGCTGGCAGAATCAGCTTTTCTTCTTGCGTCGCCCTCGAGGCCGCCCGCGGCCACCCGCGCGCGGAGAAGTTTGCCCACGTTCGGTTCGAGCCTGTAGATTGCCATCCACAATAAATGCCATCGCATCTTCCCAAGCAGGAATATTGCGATGGCTGGGTGGTTTGGCTTTGCTCGAACGTGGCTTTGAACCCGCCTCTCCTGGAGAAACATCCGCGTGATCATCCCCCGAATCATCCCCCGAATCATCGACTGAATCATCGGCTGAATCATCGGCTGAATCATCGGCTGAATCATAGGCTGAATCATAGGCTGAATCATAGGCTGCTTCTGTGGCGCGCGAATCGGTCGCTTTTGGTGAAGGCGATTCAGATTGCGGCTGCGCTGATTTGTCGGATCGGGACCGACGACGTCGCGGCCGGCGTCGCGGACGGTCTGCCTCGGCGTCTTCACGACCGCGGTCCGTAGGGTCACCCACCAGTAACTCCTTGCCAGCCTGATCTGAAACGACCTGTTGCTCTTGGGTGGTCGTGGTCTCGGCCACTTCGGGCATTGGTGTTTCCTGGGGGGATCCTTCGGGGAGCGGTGTTTCCTGTCGGGGTCCAAAGATACTTTCCCAAAAACTGGTGGTACGCCCCTCGTCAGCCGCGGCTGGTGGCTCGGTCGCTTCGTCGGTAGATTGATGGGACATTTCAGCATTGGCTCCGGCATCGGAAGGTTCGAAACTCTGGTCGGGCGGGGCGACCGACTCTGCAGCGGGAATCTCCGTGGTAGGTGTCTGGTCATGACCGAGTTGCGGATCCGCTGATTCGGAGCCGTCCGTTTCCGCCAATGCTGGGGGCGTTGGTTCGAGATCCGCGGCGACAGACGACCAGTCGTCAACGGGACTGGAAATACCCGCCCCAAAGGAAGAATTTTCGTGGCTGGCCGGCGGGGTATCTTTCCCGACTGACTTCTCAGCCACAGAGGCAGGCGATTCGGAAACCGCTTGTGACGTCACAGTCGGGTTCGGTGGCTGTGGATTTTCCGCAAGTGGCCCGCTTGGTGATGTTTCCGAGATTTCGTCCGGTGCTGGCATATCGGGCCGCTCTGGAGTTTCGGCCGGCTCTGGGGTGGCGATCCCAAACTCCTCTGCTAGAGAGTCCCACCCACTCGGTCCGGGCCGGAGCGGCTCGGCCGGAAGCTGCGAAGAAGCCTCGGCCGGTTCGGTCTGGGCTCTCTTTTCCGGCGTTTCCGGCGTTTCTGGGGACTCCGGCAGATCGGCACCAAGCTGACCTGCCAACGCATCCCAATTCTCTTTTTTGCGCTCGTCTTCCATCGTCGAATACAATGCTGGTGCGAGTAAACCTGCCAGAAAACCCGGCAGCAGTACCTATTTGGTGATAAAACAAGCCGTATTATAGTCCCTGGCTGTGCTCGCCGAAAGGTGTCCTGCCGGCGATCCGTGGGCAACGGACTCCCTTGCCCCTCCCCACATTAACCCCCCTTTTTCCCGCCCCCTTTTTTCGTTGGGTTCTACAACTATGGCCGACATGACCCCGTCACCACGTTTGTTCAGCGAAGAAATTGAGGTTTCCGGGCATATCATCGACAGCTTGATCTTGCCGAAAGTACTCGACTGCATCACTTCCAACAACGGCACATTTCAAATCAAGCAAATCGCTGTGGGCCAAAATCGCCATGACCCGAGCTTTGCGCTCATCGAAGTCCAAGCCTCGGCGCAACCCATCCTGGACGCAATTTTGAACCAGGTTGCCGACCATGGGGCGCAGCCAACTTCTGCCAATGACTGTCTACGAGTGAAGGCGGATATCGATGGCACCTTCCCAGAAGGCTTCTATGTGACCACCAATCAGCGGACACAAATCCGACTGGTAGGAGACTGGGTTGAAGTTGACGATCAGGAAATGGACTGTGGTATCGTCATTGAACCTGCCACCGGCAAGGCCCGCTGCATTCCTATGAGCGAAGTCCACCAAGGCATGTCGATCGTGGTAGGCCACTCCGGTGTGCGGGTCTTTCCCCTGGAAAGAAGTGAATCACCGAGCGAGTTTGGGTTCATGTCCAGTACGGTGTCGACCGAAAAGCCCAAAGGTGCCATGGTCCGAGCCATTGCCCGCCAACTGATGGAAGTGAAACGGACCGGCGGCAAGACGTTGCTGGTGGGTGGACCAGCTATCATACACACTGGCAGCGCGCCGTTCGTCTGCGAATTGGTTCGCGAAGGTTACATCCACAAACTGTTTGCCGGCAACGCCCTGGCAGCTCATGATTTGGAACAGTCTATGTTCGGAACCAGTCTCGGAGTGCACCTGGAAGACGCTCACACGGCTGAAACAGGACACGAACATCATTTGCGGGCGATCAATCGGGTTCGCAGATGCGGTTCGATCAAAGCGGCCGTTCAACAGGAGGTGATCCGATCGGGCATTATGTATGAATGTATCAAACACGACGTCGACTTTTGGCTGGCGGGAAGCATTCGTGACGATGGCCCACTGCCAGACGTAACAACTGACGCCCTCCAGGCACAGCGACAAATGCGCGAGGCCGTCCGCGATGTCACGTTTTGTTTGATGGTCGCAACCATGCTCCACTCCGTCGCCGTCGGAAATCTACTCCCTGCCTGGGTCACAGTTGTCTGTATCGATATCAATCCATCGACCGTCATCAAACTGGGAGACCGGGGAAGTTTTCAAACGGTAGGTCTCGTGACCGACGTGGAACCGTTCCTGCGAGCGTTGGTCCAGGAAATCAACTCCACAAGCGGAAACCAACCGTGAACATGCCGTGACAAACCAGCCCCACATCCTGATGTGCCCGCCCAATCACTACGGAATTGAGTATGAGATCAACCCGTGGATGAACACCAAGCGACAAGCCGATCACACCGTTGCAATGGCGCAGTGGCACCTTTTACACGACAAACTACAGCAGGCGGGAGCCCGGGTCTCCTTGTTGCAGCCGGTGAAAGGACTGCCCGACCTGGTATTCACGGCCAACGCCGCTTTGATCTACCGTGGACAGGCCGTCGTGGCCCGCTTCAAACACCCACAACGTCAAGGAGAGGAACCGCACTTCCGCAGGTGGCTTGCATCGACCGGCTACACAGTTCTCGACTCACCGCAGGAGACCTCGTTCGAAGGTTCCGGTGACGCACTCTTTTGCGATGACACGCTGTACGCGGGATACCGAATGCGAAGTGATGCTAAAGCGATGCAGGCAATCGGTGCCCTCCTCGGAGTGAGGGTCCTTCCCCTGGAACTTGTCCGTTCGGAGTACTACCACGTCGATACCTGTTTTTGTCCGCTTGCCTTCGATGAAGCAATCTATTATCCCGCTGCTTTTGACGAATACGCGCGTACCGTTCTCCAAGAGCACATTCCCAAATTGATCGCCGTCCGTCCGGACGAAGCGGCACGATTCGCCTGCAACGCCGTGGTTATCGGCCAGCAGGTCATTACCAATACCGGATGTGACCAACTCCATACCGAACTGGTAAAACGAGGCTACCGACCTCATGCCACGCCGCTGGACGAGTTCGTGAAGGCCGGAGGTAGCGCAAAATGCTTGACGTTACGCCTCGATGGTGAGGAGGCCGCCGCCTGGAAACACGCTTAGCAGACCGTCACGACAGGCTGCTTTACGTCGGGCCAACTCCACCAAATGCTCAACGGTAACACCGCCGAATTACGGTTGGTCGTCGACCATCAGTGACCCGTTGTCAGCCACGTTAAACAATGGGCGATAGCGGTTGGCATCACAAGATCGTGCCCGACATCCAAGGTGCCATACAAGATTCATGCTCAGGTTCCACCCTTCCTGTTCCGCGCCCGTGCCCAGGGCATCTTCTTCTGGAATCAAGTAGCGGAATTGGCTCGCCAGCGACCAACGGTCGCTCAGTGGCACAATACCATCGGCGCCTACGATACCCTTGTTCTGGTGGGCCCAACCACCAAAAAACCGTAGTTCGCCACCCCGTTGCCTGTGAATGCGGTAATAAAAGAAGAACTGGTCGAGCGCGTGATAGGGAGTCAGCGTGCTGCTCGCGTCATTCGTATGAACCGTGGCATGAAAACCAATTTCGCGGCCGTAAGGATTCACCAACCCAATTTCAGACCGCACCTGGTGGTAGCTGAGGCTGTGATCGCGGTCGTCCCGCAACGTGTCCCACACAATGCCGTACTGCACACCGCCGCACTCGGGCCGACGGAACAAACCGGCTGTAACAAAATTCTGCGTATGCCCGCCCGACGTTTCTCCTTGCTCCGACCCGTGTAACTGGCTGTGCACGGCCTGGTAACCAATCTGGTAACCTACCCTGCTGGAATACCACCACGGCAACTTCGCTGACCAATTGAAACCTTCGTGGAAGCCAAAGTTGCCGCTGTCGCGGTCTCGATCCAGTGGCCCTTTAAACGCCTGGACACCACCAAAAAGAACCAGCTCCCGGGTATCGGGAAACACACTCCAACCCCAGTTCCTCCAGCCACGAGAATCACCACAGCCACACCGATCTGAATCACAGCATGGCGATACTCCGCAAGAGCATTCCACGCAATCGCAGTTCGGACATGACAAGTCAAAGTCCGATGGGTATTCATCTGGTTTTAAAACTTCTTCGCCGTTATTTAACACGTATTGGTTCAGGCTGCTTTGAATGGCTACCGTGCCGTCGGTTTCCGCCGCTGCAGTCTGCTTTTCCACGACTCGGTCGGACTGAAACACCACCTGCCCACCTGCAACCGGTTCCAGTGGTTCCGCCCGATCAATTCGGGGACCCTGTCCACGTTCGTCGATGGTCCCGGCAAATTGGTCTTGGCGGCCGTGCACCAGTCGGCCTTCGTCAAACGGATCGTACGGATCTGCCAAGTGGCCAACCGAAGATTGCCGTAATGGTTTTTTTGCCGATTGCTCAACACCCCGTTGTTGCCCACCGGCTACCGCCGGACGTGCAATCTGGTTGACCGTGGCCGAGACCGTAAAGCCATTCGGCTCAGCCGTCGACTGGTCGGTGAAATGGGTGGCGTGAACGGGTGATGTCTCGCGTTTTTCGCCCGCCTCGGAAAAGGAACCCCGAGGGGCGGGCTGCTGCTTGTCGCCCACAAAACGAGGCTGCGTTTGCCAACGGACCATCTGCGGACTCGGACGAGCACTTGGCGCGACGGAGTCGTTGCTCCGCGTCACCAAACCGCGTCTCCATTGCAGATTCGCAGTCTCACTTGATCCTGCGCCCACGCAGTAGGTAACGGCGTAACCGTTAACCAAGAGGGCAGCCAGAAGTGTCGTCGACGCGACACGAAAATTCAGTCCGGTCGTAATTGGAAAGTTCATCACAGGGACATCCTTCCGCAGGTCTTAAGTGCAGATTGGCGTACGCTTACCCGCGACCAAACAGCCAGCGCACGTCAACGGCTCAGGCCCCCCTGGACGATGTACTGTGGAACCTTATCGGCATCCAAAACCCCACACTACCGTTAAAATCTACGAAATCCAAAAAATCGTTCCAGGCGTCAAAAGTTACCAGCGAGCGAAACTCCAAATACCGGCTCTCAATGCCAGTGCTATCACTACCGCTTCCGCTGGCAAATGCCGTGTAGGCGGTTCTTCGCTCCTGCTTTTCTCGCGAATCGAAGAACGTGCGGAAAATTGCCCCGGCACCTCCCGGCTTGATGTCCACCTGTCTGCCAGACAAGGAATTTCCCAGTGTCGCGAAGAAGGTTGAGCACGAATTAACGCCCCGCCATAATGCGTCCAGCCTCAAGCCGTGATACTGAACCTGTCAAGGCATTTCGTAAGTGTTGCGATTGTCACCACCTGAAACGTGTACACGCCAGGATTAACACCTTGAGTAACTTCGCGTACTGGAGACACCAATTTGACCAAACAAGAAATCCTTATCGAATTAGCAAGAATCCGCACACCGATTCTCTACGACGCGATCGAGAAATTTGACGTTCGCCCCCGCACCGAGGGGATTATGGACCCTTCGATCCGCTCGCTACTCCCTTCGCTGGGCCCCATGATCGGCTATGCCTGCACCGGCAAGGTGGTTGGTGCCGAGCCACCCACCGAAGGTGAGCCGGTCGTCGCGTGGCGCGATGTGTGGGAACTGGCCCAAAAATCCCCCAGCCCTACGGTCATGGTCGCACAGGACCTCGACAATCCGCCGGCCAGAAGCTGTGCCTGGGGGGACGTGGCCGCCAGCCTGATGTTACAGCTGGAGGTGGTGGGCGCCGTCACCAATGGGGGCGTACGCGATTTACCGGAGGTCGAGCAGTTGGGCTTCCAGCTCTTCGCCCCGGCTGCGGTCGTCGGACATGCCCACACTCGTTGGGTCGAAATCAACGAACCGGTCCAGGTTGGGTCACTCGTCGTGCATCCGGGTGACCTGATCCACGGCGACGAGCATGGCGTGATGACCATTCCCCAGGAAATCCCGCTGGAAGACCTACTTGTTTTTGTCCACAAGTTCCTGGCTTCGGAAAAAACGATCGTCGACTACTGCCAGGGACCCGATTTCGACATCGACACCCTTTGCCAAGTCATGGAAGAGCATAACCGGCGAACTTCGGGACATATGTCGTGATGATTCGGGAATAGGTCCTCAGTTCCATACGGTTTTTTGTCGGGTGCAAAAAGTAGATCCCGTGGTTCGATTAACAGTGTCTTTTCAGTCCGAAGAGGGTCGACACCTAGTCAGTTATCAGGCAGGTTTCCAAAAGTACGCTGTCGGTTTATTTGACTCTCTGGTAGGATGAAAAGAGAGAGGCCTTTGGTCACGCGGCTGTTGCAAATCACGGGGCCAGCGGTGGAAGTATCTGTCTGGGAAGTTCTTGAGTCGTCTGCCAGAACGGCCGATCGGCGAGTAAAACCCGAAACGTCTGAAATTTCACCTGTGTAGTTGGCCAACACCGGTAATCAAACTAACGACTGTGGTTCACCGACAGGGCCCTCAGGATGCGTCAACATGGGCGGGACCTCCGAATTCGATCCGTACCACAAATGGTTAGGGATTCCTCCGACCGAACGTCCGGTGAACCATTATCGTTTGCTCGGACTGGCGCTGTTCGAAGACGATGCCGATGTGATCACCCACGCCGCCGACCGGCAGATGGCACATCTCAAGTCGTTTTCTGCAGGCCCACACGCGTCGACTTCCCAACAGTTGCTCAACGAATTGGCCGAGGCTCGACTGTGCTTGCTCAGCGCTGAAGCGAAAACCGCCTACGACCGGCAGCTGCGCGCGACGCTCTCTCCAGTTCCCAAACAAATGGCATCGTCGCCTGTCGAGTCGACACCACAGATACCATCGATCAAGATCAACGCCCCACCGCAAAGTACCCCGCAACGAAAAGGGCGTCGTAAAGTTCGGGTTCTAACCAGGCTGTTGAATCTTGCCATCCTGGTAGCGATGCCGGCGGCGGTCGCTTATGTGTTGCTGGTTAAATTCAATCCGAGATACGATTTTATCGGGATCTTTACCCCACCGGCTGCCACGGCTGCAAAAGATCCCGCTAACTCTGCACAGCCCGGCGCACAAAAAACAGCTCCTGAGCAGCGACCTAAACCTTTGACGGCCCAAGAGCTGCCAGCGGTTGTACCGGTCACGAAAAAGCCGCTGACAACCGCCACGGCGGAAAAATATCCCGATAACTCTGCGCAACGCAGCGAACAAAAAATAGCAGATGAGTCATCGGCTCAACCTTTTACAGACCAAGACCTGCCACCGCTTACATCTGTCACGACAAATCCGCTGACAACCCTGGTTAATCCCGACTCACCTGCAAACCAGAATCCCACTGTTGAACCAGAACTTAATTTACCACCTGCCGGGAACTGGCAGCCGAGCACAATAATCCCAGATAGTCAGCCCCCCGATCTTCGCCACGTTGTACCCGACAAAGAGGCGCAGGAAAAATCCCTACTCTTAAATCCGATTTACCGGGCACGACTTGAACGTGCCCATGAGCTGCCTACCCCCGACAAGCAGGCCGCGATGAAAGCACTGGCCGAAGAAGTCTACGCAGCCCACCGCGAAGAAGAGGACCCGCCAACGAGGTTTGTGCTGCTCGAGAAAGCGATCCAAATTGCCACAGAAAGCGGTGATCCTACTCTGACAACACAGATCATTGACGACCTGGTCCAACAGTTTAAGGTCGATGACCGGGTGCTTCGCGCAACCGCCGTCAAAGCCTGGTCGGAACAAATTTCCAAAAAATACCGTGGTCTCGAGGCCCAGCAAATGCGAGGCCAACTCCTACCCTTGATTTTGCCACTGGCCGAGCGTGCAGAGAGCGAACATCGTTATGTCGGAGCTGCCAAACTTTATGAACTTGCCAGCAAACAGGCCGCCGGAAACCGAGATCGCCAGCGTGAACTCAGAAAACTTGCCGGCGAGGCGCGAAGTAAATCCAAACGTCACGACGCCATGATGAAACTGGCTGAGGAGCTTGAAGTACCGGGTGCTGATCATTCAGACCAGCTTTTAGAGCTTGGCAGGTACTGGTGTTTTGAGCAGGGAGATTGGGAGCAGGGGCTACGTTATTTTGCAGCGTCCAGTTCAGAGGAAATCTCAGAAATTGCCCAGCGTGATTTGGACAGCCAGGCTAACTTGGAGAACGCCCAGTCAGTGGGGGACCGCTGGTGGAATTTGACTCCACCGCCGCGTTTTTCAAAGCACAAGAATCATATCAAAGCTAGAGCCGTACATTGGTATGAACTTGCTGTGGACGACAGGCAGGGACTCGCGAAAAATAGACTTGAAAAGCGGATTCAAGAAGCGGGATATGTGCTGGATGAGAGTGGGATGATTCAAGAAGTTGCTGCATCTTCAACGCCCGTCAGTCTCCGCAAGGGCCTCGTCGCCTATTACCCCTTTGATCGCGATGCCAATGATCTGAGCGGAAACGATCGCCATGCGAGTCCGCAGAATAATCCGGAATGGATCAAAGACCCGGAGAGGGGAATGGTGACCCGACTGGTCGGCCGGGAGTTCGTAGGTGATAGTGGAAGCCATTTTCTTTTACCCGACATGCCGGTAAACGACTGGAAAGCAATCACGATGAGTATCTGGCTGAATGAAGAAAACATGGTCAGGCCCGATAAGTTCGTTGGGAAGCAGTTGGGTGGAGAGTCGTATATCAACCTGGGGCACCAGGCTGGCTCTGGAAACAATAGCTTTAGATTTCATTCGAACGGCCAGCCGGCCGGCGATCCGCCCGAATTTAGAGTCGACCAGATACACTGGGGACCAGTCTGGCATTACCGAAACACCTGGACGCATCACGTCGCAACTTTTGATGTGAACGGTTCAAAAGCTTACTTCAATGGTGTGCACGTGGGCACCCACGAAAAGCCGGGCCATTATGCTTCTCTAGTGAAGAATTATGTGGCAGGTAAAAACGCCATCGGCCGGCGCTGGTGGTCCAGGGGAACCTCAACTCGATTCACTGGAAAAGTCGACGACGTCCGCATCTACAACCGGGCCTTGTCCGCTGCGGAGGTAAAGTCGCTGTACGATCACGAAAAATAACCAGCCATGGTGTCTTCAGAAAAATTACCCCGCACCGATTCCACAGAAGACAAGTCGGCATTCCCCGGCTGGCGGCAGTTTGCAGTCCACCAGCGCCGCGCTCACTCCGGTTGGTTCCCGACGTGTTACGAGATGCTACTGCGGGCTGCCGGAGTCGAAGGCATCGACTACCGGACGTTCCAGGACGAGTTTGATCTGGACATCAATCTGGGCCATGGCCAAACACAACCACGGAATAATTTTGTGAGTGTCGCACAGGCAGTCAACGAGAAATATCCCCAGGTTCAATTCGAGCAAAAGTCGTTTGTCAGCGGCGCGGAAAAGACCGCGTTCATCGATCGCTGCCTGGCACAGCAAAAGCCGGTCCTGGTCTCGGTAACCCAGCTACGCGATGGCCGACCTGCCGGCTGGCACATCATGCCGGTCGTCGATGCGAAATCCGACAGTTACCTCCTGTTGCAATCGGTTCAGGCAGATGGCACTCACATCACGCAGTGGATGGAAAAATCGGAGCTGGCCAGAATTCACGACGAGTACGAGGGTGGCAAGGAGGTTGCTTTTTTAGTGCAACCGGGCGGATAAAAGCAGTATACAACTCGCCTGTGAATTTCGGCTCAGGTGACCTCCCTTCCACTGCAACTGGCTATGAATAAACGTTGGCAGAAGTTGGGATCCAAAACCTGGCTCTGCATCCCATAGCAAAAGGCATGTGATGCAAACCTTCACGAACTTTCACCGGGCGGCGGCTACTGGACAGGTGGTTTGAGTCCGGGCAGGTCCCAGTTCAGGAAGTTTGATTCCGGGTTGATCAAGCACAGCACGTAATATCCAACCACCAGACCCAACACGCTAAAAACGACAAATCCCACCACGCTGATCACGAGTGGTAATATACCGCTGTCGGAGGTATCCGAATCTTCGCTCGGCGTGGGCAAAGCGGAACTTGCGGTTTGGTCCTCGCGACGCCCCTTGACCTCACCCCGCAGCGTGTCGGCAGCAGCTTGCGGTGCCCCGTAGGGCACGGCCGGCTCGAACATCGGTTTTGCCGGTCTGTTGTCAGGCTTTTCATCTAATGGCGACGCATCGGCCTCATCGAACAATTCTTGAAGGTCCATGACTTCGAACATCGAATTGCCTATCGACTCAAACCCACCATCCAGGGAAATGATCTGCTTCCACTGGTTGACCCGCTGATCGTCAAGTCCACGCAGCCGCTCCAGTTCAATCCGTGCTTCCCCACCCGTACCTTCAACTTTGGCTCGGACCGAAAGCCGTCCATTCGCATCGAAGCGGTACACAACATCAATTTTGGTGCCCGCCGGGTTACCCGGCGGCAAATTCCTGATGGCTGCTGTCGCCAATTCACGGCACTCACCGGGCAATGTGCTTTCCCCTTCGAGCAACTGCACTTTGATCGACTGTTGATTATCATGTTTGGTGACAAACGTGCGATGCACTTCAACCGGAAGCGGCGAGTTCCTGGGAATAACGACTGCGTTTTCCTTGCGCAGGCTTGCTTGATTGATACCTTCGATTCCCAGACTGTGTGCATTGACGTCGGTGATCGATAACTGGTGAACCGAACTCTGAATATTTTTTACGGCCAACAGGTGCTGTGCGTAGATCGCTGCGCCGCGGGCAACCGCTTCGTCTGGACTGACGTTGGCGTCCGGCACTAATCCCGACATGGTCTCCATTGCCCTCCGAACCATTGGCATCCGGCTCGACCCACCCACCAACAACAACCGGTCGACGTCCTTCCAAAGTAATCCCGCCGCCTTGAGTGTCTGGCGGGTTGTAAACATGGTCCGTTCGAGGAGATTGGCTGTGAGAGATTCAAATTCGCTGCGGGTCAGCGCGACTTCGAGCTTCCGACCGGCACAGTCAAAGACGATTTTGGTTTCCAGCTGGTCAGTCAGCGCATGCTTGGCAGCCTGGGCAGCATCACGGGCCTGGTTCATCCCCGCCTCGTCAATCTCGGGAGCATCCGCAAATCGCTGCCGAAAGTTTTCCAACAGAAAGTCCACAATCCGTGAATCCCAATCAACTCCCCCCAGTTCGGAATCACCATCGGTCGCCAGGGTCACGATTTCGCCCTCGTCCAGGCGTACAACCGTGGCGTCAAAAGTACCTCCCCCCAGATCGTAGACCATCAGCGTGAGCGGATCACTTGGTGCGCCAGTCGCATTGATGTAGCCGAGTTGCTCTCCGAACGCGAGTGCGGCGGCAGTGGGCTCGTTCACAATATCGAGCACATCAAGCCCGCTGATTTGGCCCGCATCGGCAGTTGCTTTACGACGGGCTTCATCAAAATATGCTGGCACCGTGATGACGGCTTTGTGCGAGCCTCCAATGATGTCAATAATTTGAGCCCGCAGCTTGCGCAAAATACAGCTTTGGATCACCTCCGACGGCATCATTTTCCCGCGGATCGGCCGCTGATAGTGGGGCTTGCCCATGTCCCGCTTGGCCTCATATGCCACCTGCTTCGGCTTGAGGTGACCAGCCCGTTTTGCCGCTTCGCCCACCAGAATTTCACCTTCACCGAAAAAGACCACGCTGGGCACAAGTGTCTTGCCCTCTGCATGGCAAATCATTTTCGACGTACCCTCCTGATCGATAAGAGCGGCCGCTGAGAGCGTTGTACCGAGATCGATTCCCACAGGGTGAAAATAAGACATGCTGTTTCCCGTAACGGGTACTGGACGACCGGCGATCGATTGGTGTCGATCGCCGATATCATAGCAAGTCCGCACGCCTCCCGCAGCAGCTGCCTCACTCAAAACTTCCCACTCAGGTTTCCCTTTCCAACCAAAACCACGCGGTAAAGACCAGGACCACGTTCAATTCTTGACAACCCACGCAGGTCGTGTTTCCATACACCAACCACCTCCTCCGTGCGTACCCGAGTGTCCTCGCCACAGGCATCAACCCTCAGGAGGCGGTAAAATATTCGCCAGAATTGACCGATCACACATCGCAAGGGATGACCCCGCGTGGACAATTCCTCCCATCAGCGACTTCGCCAAGTCGGACAGCGCATCTTCACCGCCGGTGGCGCTTCGACCGACGAAGCCACCCTCGTGACCGACGTGCTGGTCGATGCCAACCTGATGGGGCTCGATTCGCACGGCATCATCCGCATCGTGTGGTATATGGATGACCTGCTCAACAAGAAAATCCACCCGGGAGTACCGCTTACCGTTTGTAGAGAATCGACAACCACGGCGGTGTTGGATGGTGGTGGGAATTTTGGGTCCGTGGTGGCCATGCAGGCCGTTAAGTTGGCGGTCGAAAAGGCAAAGCAGCATCATTTAGGCTGCACCACCGTTTACAACTGCCATCACATGGCTCGGCTGGGTGCCTTTGCCGAGGTGGTCGCCCGGCAGCACAACATGATCTGCATCGCTACGGCCAGCTGGCCGATCGCGGGGCATTATGTCTCCCCCTGGGGAGGGCGCGAGCCGCGCCTGGCCACCAATCCCTTTGCCTATGCCATTCCCACCAACGGTGACCCACTCATCCTGGATATGTCGACCAGTGCAATCTCCGAAGGAAAGATCCGGCTGTTCCGCAACCAGGGCGATGAACTTCCCGACAATTTTGTGCTCGATGCCAACGGCGCGGTCACCCGCGATCCCAACGACTTTTACGGCCCCCCCCCTGGCACCATTCTTCCGTTGGGCGGCGTGCACGGCTTTAAGGGCTTTGGACTGGGCATGCTTGTCGAGGTGCTGAGCAATACGCTAAGCGGACATTTGGCAACGGCCGAAGGTCCTTACGGACAACGTGCCTGCTTTATCGTTGTTGATCCAAGCCAGTTTGCCCCACCCGCAGAGTTCAAAACGGCCATTGAAGAGCTCAAGTCCTACATAAAGTCATCGGCACCGGCCCAAGGTTATGACGATGTGATTCTGCCTGGAGAATATCACTTCCGCCGCAAGGCGCACCGCGAGCGCGAGGGAATACCACTCGATCCGGAAACCTGGGACCAGATCATCCACACGGCCCGGCGGGTCGGTGTGGAAATCGACGAAACGACTGAGTGTTAGTCCGGGCGCACTATTTTTCATGGTGACCTACGGGGGTTGCAACCGATTTTTTCGCCTGGGGCACTTTGCAAAAATTTTCATGCCGCCACCTGCGCGGCACGAACTCAGTATTGGTTCTGGTCCGCCGACCGTTGGTCGGGCTGTTTGCGTCTGCTAACTGGAATGAGCGACCCCCGATTTCGCAACTTCGTGGCTGGTTTATCATTCATCTGCCAGCGCATCTTCCGACGTTGCTGCCGCCATGGCGTAAACACCGCCGTCGGTGGTGATGCTGGCACCGGTCACGTAATCAGAATCTGCGGAGGCAAGAAACAGGGCCACCCGGGCCTGGTCCTCCGGGCTGCCGAGCCGCCCGAGCGGAATCCGCCGCTGCCGCGCGGACCGCCACTTTTGATTGGTGCAGCCCAACATCAACGGCGTGGTGGTGGCACCTGGGCAAATGCAGTTGACGTACACGTTGTATTTGCCCCACTCGACGGCCAGTGCCCGGGTCAAACCGAGTACACCGTGCTTGGCGGCCGTGTAATGCACCATGCCGGGCACACCGCTGAGGCTGGCCGTGGAACCGAAGTTGACGATTTTTCCCGAGCGCCGCTCAACCATCTGCCGGCCAAAAGCGAGGCAGGTCAGGAATGTGCCCGTTAAGTTCACGTCGATCATCTGCCGCCACTGTTCATAACTTATGTTCTACCAGCGGGACAAACACCGCCAGACCGAAGGTATTGACGAGAACATCGGTAGGTCCCGGTTCATTGCTGACAAAGCGGGCCGAATCCTCCACACTCGCTTCAACTGTCACATTAACGCACTTGGCAAGAACAACAGTGTCAGGCCTGGTATCTTGAATCGTTTGAGCTACGGCTTGAGCAGCCTGCTCGTCAAGGTCGGCGACGACAACCGCAACACCTTCTTCCGCAAAGAGCTTTGCGGTGATGTCACCCATACCCGACCCACCCCCGACAATCACGGCAATTTTTCCTGTGAGCCTCATGCGGTACATGCTGTTGGCCCGCAGTGCCGGAGTCAATCAAACGGCACGAAGGAACCGAGAGGTGCATCGTCCTGTTTGGTCACACAGTTGGTGGTCGCAACCCAGGTCGTACACAACAATGGCGGTACCAAAGTCCAATCTCAAAAACCATTGACCACCTGATCGGTTGGTTGACAGACTGTGATGCGATTGGCAATTGGACCGTTTCTGCCTTTTGCCCGTCACTTCCAGACCTTATCGATTTGAGTCGTACCAACATGATCAACCAGGTAGCCTACGACCAATACTGGGAAAAGGGATGGCTAGTCGTAGAAGGGGTGTTCCAGCCGGAGGAAGTAGAGCAGGTCGCTGAATTGGCGACAAAAATTGGCTTTGAAGAATTGAGGTCTGCCCCCGAACCAGGGTTGACCATTCAGAAGATGGCCAACAGGCGCCGCGCAAAATTGAGCAACCCTTTCTGAAGCAGCCGCTCTTTCGCCAGCTCATACTTGATACGAGGGTCATTGACATCCTCAAGATGCTGCTCGGCAAACAACCGCTACTGATGAGCGACCAGATATTCATGAAGCCACCCCACTTTGGTTCAGCCAAGCCATTCCACCAGGACAACGCCTATTTTCAATGTTTTCCCGCCGACGATGTAATCACATCGTGGATTGCTATGGACGATGTCGATGCCGGCAACGGCTGCCTGCGGTATATCGACGGCTCCCACAAGGGCCCCTTGCCACACGCGCCACTTCCGCATGACCCGAACCACCAGGTGCCCCCCGAGGAGTTGATCGACCGAAGCAAAGAGTCGCTTGCACTGGTCCGCAAAGGAGGGGTGGTCTTCCATCACAGCCAGGCCCTGCACACCTCGCACCGCAATGAGTCCGATCGCTGGCGACGCGGCTACGGAGGCCATTGGATCACGGCAGATGTCTGCTGCAAAAAAACTGTAGAAAATATGCCGGATATGCCCATCGACTTACTGGGTAATGCCTATTTCCGCAACGATCTCTATCCAGAGTCTCTCCGGATCAGCAATTCGTCATCGGGGGGGTAGTCACCGAACAGCTGGAACGCTACCTGGAAGAAACCGACACCAACCTGGTCAACGTCCTCCCCAACACGAGACATCGTACCTACCGTGGTGGAGATCCCATCGCCAAGTGCAATCAGCAGTTTCTGCGCGACATAGGCATCGGATAGCATCCGATATCTGAATCCACGGGCCAACCACGATGCTGCTGAGCCGAAGCGGTGTTGTTGCTGACGCCGAAAACGTCTTTGTTCATGACCGCAACCCAACTGCTGGTCGGTGGCGATCTGACCTCGATCATCCGCAAGGTTCCCATGCAAATCCCGCCGCACTAGTGACCGTCGCCGGTCACAGTTTCCACGAGGCCCAAGTGGCGAATTGCCGCCAAAACAGCGTTGAAAAAATGGGTCGTTCTCCGTAAGTGCGCAGGGTATGATAATCGGCTGAGAACCGTTTGCTGGACGAGTCTTCTGAAGCAGATAGGAATTACCAAAATGGCCAAACAAAACACCATTCGTTTGACGGTAGCGCAGGCCCTGGTCCGCTACCTGTCGGTACAACACTCCCAGCACGACGGCAATGTCCAGCGATTGATCCCTGGCCTCTATGGTATTTTTGGGCACGGCAATGTGGCGGGGCTGGGTCAGGCCCTGGACGAATTCAGCGATCTGCTGCCGTTTTACAAGGGTTGTAACGAGCAGGCGATGGTTCATATTGCTGCCGGCTTTGCTCGAGCCACGCTGCGGACTCAGACCCTTGCGGTCACCTCCTCGATCGGGCCGGGATCCACCAATATGCTCACCGGTGCAGCTTTGGCCACCATCAATCGACTCCCCGTGCTTTTGCTGCCGGCTGATTATTACTGCACACGTCACCAAGGCCCGGTACTACAACAACTGGAACACCCGGTAAGTGCGGACATTTCTGTGAACGATGCATTTCGCCCGCTGTCGCGTTTCTTCGACCGCATTACCCGTCCCGAACACCTCTTGACCGCACTGCCTGAAGCCATGCGTGTGCTGACAGATCCTGCCGAGACGGGCGCAGTCACCATCAGCCTGCCTCAGGACATCCAGGCTCAGGCGCACGACTTTCCGGCACATTTTTTTGAGAAGCGGATCTGGCGGATCGAGCGGCGTCAACCTGATTCAGAACGAATTGATGAAGTAGTCGCTCTGCTCGAGAAGGCAAAAACTCCCCTGATCGTCGCCGGCGGTGGGGTGCATTACTCCCAAGCGTCCGACGAGCTCTTGCAATTCGCCGAAGCTTTTGGCATTCCCGTCGGTGAAACGTTTGCCGGCAAGGGGGCGATACTCAAACAGTCGCCAATCCAACTTGGCGCGTGCGGCGTTTGCGGTACCGCGGCAAGCATCGAATTTATGAAAGAGGCGGATCTGGTACTTTGTGTCGGCACACGTCTGACCGACTTCAGCACCGGCTCGCAGTCGGCCTTCCAGAATCCAGACGTCCAGTTTGTCAGCATTAACGTGTGCGGCCACGACGCGTTCAAACAGGGCGCTGTGCCGATCCTGGCCGACGCCCGCGAAGGGCTCAAACGGCTGCACAGCAAGGCAAAGTCGGCTGGTCTCGCGCATCGGGCCCAACTCGCGAGCCGCGCCGAAAGTGCCTATAACGCATACCGCAAACACGTGCAGGACGTTGAATTTCACACCGCCCCCGATGACCTTCTGGGCCAGGCGCACCTGGTCGGGATCGTTAACGAGATGGCCCAGGCCGGCGATACGGTCGTTGGTGCTTCCGGAACGCTTCCTGACACCACCAACAAGATGTGGGACACCAACCAGGGAACCCGGGTGATCCTCGAGTTCGGTTTCTCCTGCATGGGATTTGAGATTCCAGCCGGCATCGGTATCCGCATGACCCAACCCGAAGGCGAAGTGTATGTACTGATCGGCGATGGGGCCTACCTGATGAACCCGACTGAACTCGTAACTGCTGTACAAAACGGGCTGAAGATCACGGTCGTCGTCTCAGACAACCACGGCTTCCAGTGCATCCACCATTTGCAAAAATTCAAGACCGGCCGGAGCTTCGGCAACGAGATGCGGGTTCGTGAAAAGAAGACAAACTGCCTGTCTGGCGACTTTGTTGAACTCGACCTGGCAAAAACAGGTGAAGGCTTCGGCGCACAGGCATGGCATTGTCAAACCGAGGACGAAGTCCGTGATGCCCTGGCCAAGTCAAGAAAAGAGAGCGGATGTTGTGTGATCGTGGTAGACAACGATGTCGAGCGTGGCTCTCAACCTTCCGGGACCTGGTGGGACGTCGCGCCAGCCGAAGTAAGTCAATCGGATTACATCAAGAAAAACCGTGCCGAATACGAACGGGACCGTGACCAGCTCCAACGACTTTATTATTGAACTCTGCCCGATGAGACCGACCAGCTGAACGCGTTTTCCGTACCGCAAACGACGCGAATCGACGGGGCCAAAGCCCCTTTTATTCGGGCCCGCTGGTCTTTGTCCCAATTTCCCCAATTTCGGCAGAGAACGCCTCGGATCCTGACCTGTTCGTTAACAAGCATCAGGGTTCCCCAACCGTTTGAGCGACTGTGTTTGGGAATGAAAATGCGGCGAGAACCTACTATAATGAACTGAACCTGATAACATCGAATGGATACCAATCGGTCTGGCTGCGTTGAGATTTAAAAATGATCTGGTTGAGCATACTTTCAACCGTTTGGCTAATGCTGATTACGTGCGTGAGTTCCGCCACCGGCGACGATGGCGCAACCCATTGGTCGTTGATAAAACCGTCTCGTCCTGCTGTACCCGCGGCGGGGAGCTTAGAGTATGACAACCGAGTCGGGAATGAAATCGACGCATTCATTCTTGCCAGGCTCGAAGCAGCGGGTCTCTCTCCCGCACCGATGGCAGGCAAACACACGTTGGTCCGCCGCGCGTATTTTGACCTGTTGGGATTGCCACCGTCACCTGAACAGGTACGGGAATTCGTCGAGGATGAGTCCCCAGATGCCTGGCCTCAACTGATTGACAAGTTGCTTCAATCCCCCCATTACGGGGAACGCTGGGGCCGCCACTGGTTGGATGTAGTACGGTATGCGGACTCCGCCGGTTTCGAAGCGGACGAATCGTACCCGTATGCCTGGAGGTACCGCGATTATGTGGTCAAGTCGTTCAATGACGATAAGCCCTATGACCAATTCGTGCAGGAACAGATCGCCGGAGACGAGATCTGGCCCGACAATCTCGATTTGGATCCGAAGCACGTTTACGAGGTCTCCGCAACCAAGCAGCGGCATCGGGAGGCACTGCTGGGGACAGGCCTCTATGGTTTTGGGCCGAAAGTTGCCGAGTCGGCACTCGACGCAAAACGCCTGCAGTACGAAACGCTCACCGACTGGGTCGACACAACCGGAGCCGTGTTTATGGGACTCACTTTTGCCTGTGCCCGCTGCCACGATCACAAATTCGACCCGATCTCCCAGGAAGATTACTTTGCCATGCAGGCAGTATTTTCCGGCACCGTTCAACAAGAAATACCAGTTTTAACAGCGATGGAGATCGTCTCTTATTATGATGAGTACCCGCATATTCTTGTGGCGCATGAGGCCATCCGTACCTATGAGCTGTTCCAACAGCGGATGGGCGAGAAAGAACTCACCGCTGACGAACAAGCCGAACACGATCGGCTTCGTAATAGGCTTGTAGAAAAGGTCTTAGCACTTCCCAAATTTGGATCATCAAAGCCCAACAGTTTGTATGACCCGATGATGGGGATCCCCAAGGCCGTCGTTTTTGGGCATGAACATCCCGCACTGATCAAACCAATCCATCTGTTGCACCGGGGTGAACTCTCTCAGCCTCAACAACAAATCGAGCCGGCATTACCAGCAGCGGTAGCTGCCGCTACGGGGCGCACGAAGAAGGTGACCGGCCCCTTTGGCAGTCGCAGGGAACTGGCACTTTGGCTGACAGAACCTGACCACCCGTTGACGAGTCGCGTGATGGCAAACCGGCTCTGGGGCTGGCATATGGGACAAGGACTTGTCGCCTCGCCCAACGATTTTGGCACCAACGGAGTACCGCCCTCCCACCCAAAATTACTCGATTGGCTGGCGAGGGAATTTGTCAGTCGGGGCTGGAGCATCCATGCGATGCATCGGCTGATCATGACCTCCAGCACCTACCAGATGGCGAGCGGTTACGCGACCGAAGATCATTTGGAGCTGGATCCTCAAAACCGACTTTTGTGGCGGATGAACCGACGCCGACTTGAAGCCGAAGCTCTCTGGGATGCAGTTCATGCAACAGCCGGCACGATAAATCTCAAAATCGGCGGTCGTCCCGTGGTACCACCGCTGGCAAAAGATGAGAGTGCAGCCATGCGTCTTGACTGGAAGTGGCCTGTTTCTGCCGATCCGGAAGATCACACCCGACGAGGACTCTATATTCTCTCACGTCGCAACTTCCGCTTCCCCATGTTTCAGATTTTTGACGCACCGCAAAATTCAACCAGCTGCCCTCAGCGCAATGTAACCACGGTTGCTCTCCAGGCACTCTGGAGTCTGAATAATCCATCGGTAAACCGGCAGGCACAACATCTCGCCCAGCGGCTGGTGCGCGAATCAGGAGAAGATATCGACAGCATGCTCGAGCGGCTCTGGATGATCGCCCTTTCACGCCCGATTCGTGATATCGAGCGGCGCGAGGCCAATGAGTTCATACAAGAATTGATCGTGGCTGCCGACGCCAAGAAGGCAAATGAGCAGGGGGAAAGTTTCGCACAACTCGACACGATGCCAGCCTCTCAGGGGGCAGCGTTGGTGAACATATGTTTGGCAGTCTACAATCTTAATGAGTTTTCTTTCGTCGATTGACAGAAGGACGGCAGCCTTTCGGCCACCTCGAATAAATTTATCCACCATGGTAAGTGACCAGGTTACCCGCCGCGCTGGTCCCCAGCGAATCACTTGTCTTTTAGACGATCCAGCCTCGCCATGAATGATCACAGCCCATTCGGCATACCAGGCCTGTCGCGACGTCGGTTTCTCCGCCGCTTTGGTTTAGGGTTTGGCGGCCTGGCGCTCACTGAGTTACTGTCTCGCGACGGTTTCACACCCGAGGGCCAGGCTGCGAACCTGCTTGCGCCACAAGTCGCCAGTTTCGCTCCCCGGGCAAAGCATGTGATTTTCCTGTTCATGCAGGGGGGACCAAGCCATTTGGAAACATTTGATCCAAAACCACAAATGGCCAGGTACGACGGCCAGCTCCTGCCCGAGAATTTTCAAGCCTATGATTTGGCTCAAGTAAACACGATTGACAGCCAGGTCATGGCGCCACGATTTCCCTTCCAGAAACATGGCCAGTCGGGTCTTGATATTTCCAGCCTTTTTCCCAACATCGCAAAACATGCAGATAAACTCGCGGTCATTCGCTCCTGTCATCACGACTTGTTCATCCATGGATCGGCACTCACGATCATGAATACGGGGACCCGGCTGCTAGGGCATCCGAGCGTGGGCTCGTGGGTGACTTACGGGCTTGGGGGAGAGAGTGATCGTTTGCCCTCCTACATGGTCATGACCGATCACTTCATTCGAAATGGGGCTGCAACTTACAGTTCTGGTTTTCTGCCCGCAACCCATCAAGGGACTTTTTTCTCGACGGATGGGGTTCCCATTCAAAACCTGGGACGTCCACCCGACATGGATGAACGATCGCAGAGAATTCTGCTCAACAAGCTCAACCACTGGAATGACCGTCACCGTGAGGCGCGACCTGGCGACAGTCGATTGGATGCGCGGATTGCGAACTACGAGCTGGCTTTTCGTATGCAGTCGGCAGCGCCCGAGTTGATCGACCTCTCGCAAGAAACACAACAGACACGCGACCTGTACGGTGTGGATGATAAGTCGACCCGAAAGTTTGGCAGGCTTTGCTTGTTTGGTCGCCGGATGGTCGAACGTGGTGTTCGCTATGTCCAGCTCGTGAGCGCCGGTTGGGATTCTCATTCCCAATGTGAACAACAGCACTTAAAACAGGCTGAAAAAACCGATCGGCCAATTGCCGGATTACTCACCGACCTGGCCCAGCGTGGCTTGCTGGACGAAACATTGCTGGTCTGGGCTGGAGAATTCGGCCGTACACCGATCAAGCAAGGCAACGATGGTCGTGATCACCATCCGTACGGTTTTAGCGTCTGGATGGCCGGCGGGGGGATTCGTGGTGGGCAGGTCATCGGTGCCACCGATGACTTCGGATTCCACGCCGTCGAAGACAAAGTCCATGTGAACGATTTACACGCGACCATGCTTTCACTGCTGGGGCTCGATCACGAAAAGTTGACCTACTTTTTCAATGGGCGGGACCAACGCCTCACGGATGTTGGCGGGTACAACGATCTGTCGGACCGCTTAACCGCCTAAGTACGGTTGCCCGGCTCATAAGCCATCGCAAGGGAACTGCCAGCAGGAAACACGCCATCAGCACGCCTCCAAGGGTCAAAAACGCCTCGGGCACTGCTGGGAAATGTGTTCTAAATACCGAATGCCTGCTTCAGGTTGTCGACCTGAAAATCGTCGCGGTCGAGCAGCTCAAAATACTTTTGTTCTTGTTCCACCACGTCGTTAGCACGGTCCACTACGTCGGCGGCAATGGCATGCGGGATGGTGAGCAAACCGTTCTCGTCGCCGTGCAAGAGATCTCCCGCCTCAATCGCCAGTCCACACACAGAGACGGGAATGCCAAAATCGAGAAAGGCACCATGACCGTGGGAAACCACGGTCCCCGGTGAAAAGATCTGCAAGTTCGGCGCGTGCCTTTTAATGCCCTTCTTGTCGCGGAAGCCTCCGTCCGTGACCATGCCCACCACGCCGAGTTTATGCATCGCCTTGGCCATCATATCACCAATAAATCAGCTTCTCAGGCGGTCCGAACCCTGATACTGGATCACGAGGACGGCGGGCTTGGGAGCGGCCCGCAGGTGATCCAGAAGGTCACCCAGTCGCTTGGGCCGGTCATCATTGTTGGCCGTCGTGTCACCCGTACATGTCACGGCATAGCCCACCATGGTCTCATAATCGGGAAATTGGCTGCGAAGCTCCATACTCGCATACCCTGTCACCTGGTCACGCACCTTGAAGTGTTCTACTGCGTTAGAGATCGTTGCGCTATCAAACCGGCGGAGCGAGTTGAGGGTTTCGAGGGGGATTGACTCCTGCGTCATGTTCTTGCTCCTATGTTTTCAACTCCCAATGAAGAAGCACACTCGACGATCGAGTGCCAGACTTCATCCTCGATGGGAATGCCATCGCGCTCACGTGTCGCCTGTGTCCGCCGTTCAGGATCGCCGGGTACGAGAACCTCTGTGAAGCCCGGCGCTGGGGGAATCTCGCGGGTTTTTCGTTCCAACTCGTCCACGCGGCTCGCATAATCGTCCAACGTCTGGAACAGGTCAGCCCGGAACACGATCAGGGTGACCCCTTGGCGTCGCAGAATGGGACCGCCGCGATCGGGATCTGCGAGGGCGTCAGCCCCGCTGAAGATGCGCCCCAGGAATTCGGCCGCCATCATCACCGCATACCCCTTGTGCTCGCCAAAGGGCAAGTGCCCTCCTCCGTCATAAAAGTCGGCCGGGTTGGTGGTCGGTTTTCCCTGCCGATCGACAATGCATCCCGGTGGGAGTTGTTGTTTTTGGTTGTGGGCAGTGAGCACCTTGACGCCTGCAAGCCCGGTGGTGGCGAAATCGAACATCATGGGCGGCTCGTCACCGGCGGGAAATCCCATCGCGATCGGATTGGTGTGCAGTAGCGGCTGCCGGCCACCGTACGGCATCGCGGCAGGGTTTTCCGCGCCGTATCCTCCGGCCCAGACCATGGAGATCAGTTCATCGGCCGCCGCCATCTCAACATAATGCCCCAGTCGCCCGATGTGATGTGTTTGTACCAGAGACACGATCGCCACATTTTCCGCCTTGGCCTTCTCGATTGCTACTTCCATTGCAAAACGAGCACCGGTCTGTCCAAATGTCCAATGGCCGCTCACCAGGGCCGTGCTGGCTGTTTCCTGGTGGACCTCCGGCCAGGCGGTTGGCACGATCAGGCCTTCGTGGATGTCTTTGACATACCCGACCACGTGGCACACGCCGTGGGTATCGACGCCGCAGAGATTAGCCAGCACGAGATGCTGGGCCACCGCCACCGCATTGGGCTCATCTGCGCCGGCGGACCGCAGAATCTTCGTTACCAGTTCGCGAAGTTCATCGGCAGGTTTAACGATCATAAGCCCTGTTCAGGTTTCCGTGGCCGGATTTCAGCAATGAGTGTTCCGGAAGGACCAGCGCACCGCAATCTTCCTTGAGCACTGATACCTAAAGTTTTGTCAAACCACAAGATGCGAAAATCTGTGGCTACGCAATGCTGCACCGGGGTATTAACCTACCCGATTCGCTGTACAAACAACAGCACCGCTGTTACACCAGACAACTTAAAGAGGATTCTCATGAAACGATTTGCCACAACCTGTCAATTGAAAGACGAACCCGGAATTATTGGGAAATACGAGCACTATCACGCCAATTCATGGCCGGAGGTGGTCGAGGGCATCTTGAACTGTGGCATCCAACGGGTGTTCATCTATCGCATCGGTCATCGCCTGTTTATGTTCATGGAAACTGGTGACGACTTCGACATGGAAAGAGACTTCCCGAAGTACATGGAAAACCCAAAGGCTAAGGAGTGGGACGAACTGATGCGTACTTTCCAGACCAACGTCCCCGAGGCCCAAGAAGGCACCAAGTGGGTTGAAATGAAAGAAGTCTTTGCCCTGGAGAAAGAGGCTCCCACCAGCTGAAAAAGTGCCTGACAACCAATCGCCCCCCACAGGAAACCGTGATGGAGGAGAGCAACAATGCCGGCAAGACCGCCCATCGTCATTAATCGCAGCGGGTTGCATTTCACCGACAAGGTCACAATTATCACCGGAGGTGCGAAGGGAATCGGCGAAGGTTGTGTCCGCGTGTTTGTCGACGCCGGTGCCTGGGTTGTATTCCTTGATCGTGACGAAGCCGCCGGGAAACAATTGGAAACGGAACTCAGCGATTCTGCGCCGGGGGGATGCAGGTTCCTGGCGGGCGACGTTAGCCGCCCCGAAGACCTGGAAAAACTGGTTCAAACGGCCGTCGACTCGTATGGCACGATCGACTGTTTGTTAAACAACGCAGGTTACCATCCGCCGACAAGACGGATTGACGACTTTACCGCAGAAGAGTTTCGCGACGTGCTTAACATCAACCTCGTCAGTTACTTCACTACCTGCCAACTGGCGCTGCCCTATCTCCGCAAATCCAAAGGCTCGATTGTCAACATCAGCAGCCTGGTTGGTGAAATGGGACAGGAAGGCGCCAGCACCTACGCCGCTACCAAAGGTGGGGTCAATGGTTTTACCAAGGCCCTCGCCATCGATGAGGCAGCAGCCGGTGTGCGCGTCAATGCAATCCTGCCCAGCAACGCGATCAGTCACGGGCGGATTGTAGGAGTTGCCGCTTGCGAAAATCCCGAGGCGGTCGACGCCTGGATCGATTCCAACCAGCACAATAACCGCAGCGCCAGTGTTGAAGAAGTCGGCCAGGCATGTCTCTTCCTGGCTACGGCAGCCTCCTCCTACATCTCGGGGGTGTTGCTCAATCTCAGCTTTGGAGCCGAATTGGGTTACGGCGTGAAATTTCCGTGCTATTTCCTCGATCAAGACAAGGCCTCCACAAGCGGAAAGTAACGGCATACCCACTGTACTGTCCTTCCCACGGTTGACTGAACGTAAAAATCACGCGTTCATCCTTCGGGGCACACCGAGCCCGCTCGGCATCGCCAGGCGGGTCAAAATCGCAGAGAGCCGGTAGCCAGCAGTGCAGGGTCTAACCGATGTGCGAAATTAAACAAACTCAACAGGTCACCTCCGACGGGGTGGAACTGAGCCTCCTGGAAGCAGGCTCGGGGAGCCCTCTGATGATGCTGCCCGGCTGGTCACAAACTGCCGCCATGTTTCGCCACCAGCTCGAGGGACTGTCCGATCGCTATCGGGTGATCGCACTCGATTGGCGGGGACACGGCCATTCGCAGAAAGTTGCCCACGGCTACCGCCTGTCGCGCTTTGCCATGGACCTGCACGAGGTAATCGAGGCCCTCGACCTCGAGTCGGTGGCGGTCCTCGGCCACTCCAGGGGCAACGGGGTGCTCTGGTGCCATTGGGACCTGTTTGGCCGCGATCGATTTTCAAAGATGATCATCGCCGAACAACCCCCCACCTTGCTGGCCCGTAGTGCGTGGTCCCCCGAGGAGCGGATCCGCGCCGGCTGCATCGTGGAGGCCTCGGAACTGGTGACCAGCTGCGACAGCCTCGAGGGTCCCATCGCAACAGTATTCGCCCGCGACTTTGTCGCGGGCATGCTGTCGGACCGGGTCTCTAAAGAGGACCGACGTTTTATCATCCAGGAAAACCTGCGGCTGCCTCGACGCGCGGCGGCCTCTCTTCTGCAGGATACGGCAACGGCCGATTGGCGCGACCAGATTCCCCAGATCGACATCCCTACCCTCATCTGTGCCGGCAAGGCGAGTGTTGTCCCTTATGCCTCCCAGGAGTGGATCCAGCAGCAGATTGCCGGCGCGAAGATCGTACCGTTTGAAGCAGACGAAGGTGGATCCCACTTCATGTTTTGGGAGGCGTTTGAGAAGTTCAATCGCGTCGTGGCAGAATTTCTCGGCTGAGACACACTCTCAGCACAGGCCATCCGCCCGAGAGGGGGTCTGGCCGGATGGCGTGGATAGAAGCGAGACATTGGGATCCTAACGTGGGACAGGTCAGCCCCCGCGGGCAAAAACATGTCCCCCCGGTTAGGAGACGTCACGGGAAGCAGCCGCGAACACGCGATCGAATTCCTCGAGGGCCACGCCACCGTAATACTCGGCCATGGCACGATATCCCGGTCGGCGATAATCCCACTCCTGTGAACGTGTCACTTGTTCGAGCCAATCGCACAGGTGCATAAACCCGAGATCGTCAAAGTCCTTGGGGTCAACCTCGTACACATCACCCGTCTCGCGGTTGATCACACGTCGTGCTGACTTTCCTTCGATAAAGATTGCGTCAAAGTCTTCACGGTCCATAAAACAGTTCAGGAATGCGATCCACTCGGCACGGTCTCCGATCAACTCTTTTACCTGGTCCCTCTTGTCGGTCGGCAAACAAAACCGCCGGAACTTTTGTGTCCCGTAGATGGAATGAAATAGACCGGCACGGCAGACATCCTGATCAGCCCCCCATCTTCTCAAGTCATTAAACACGCTGATCAAGTGCGCCATAAATGACTTGCCAACATGCTGGATATCGTCTGTCTCCAGGTCCTTGAGGAACTGCACCATCTCGCGATATTTCGGGTCGTCCATTGCGTGAAACCCCTCTGACATCTACGGCGTTATGGTTTCTTGATTTACCTCCGGCAGTATAGCGTTTCGTGCGCCGATACGACAAATGACATTGCCAATATGTGCAGGCCCCCAGTCCCACAACCTGAGTATCCGGTTGACCGACCGGCCCCGTGCTTGATTCGCGTCGTCGGTCAACACTGTACGACTGCCTGTCGTACTAACGCGTTCAAATTCTCCTCAGCGCGAGTCAAACGGATCTAGGTCGGCAGGATCGCCTCAGCCAGAGAACCGATCCCACCAAAAAACACTGTCGTACTCGACCTGAGGTCAACATGCCGGCACCCGCATGATAATCCCAGCCTCCTGATCAGCTTTCCCAGTGGTGCGCACGACGGCAACAGGTCAAACCACCATCGACTGGCAACACGACACCGGTAATGAAATCGGCCTGCGGCGATGCGAGGAATAACACGGCATTGACCATGTCCGACACCTTGCCCAGGCGACCAAGGGGAATCTGCTCAGTCATCCTCGCGCGAAACTCGGGCGTTGTCGACTTGAGCCCCAACGGTGTCTCGACCGTCGCGGGGCAAACACAATTCACATTAATCTGGGAAGGGCCCAAGTCAGCCGCCAACGCCCGGGTGATGCCCACCACCCCATGTTTCGATACAACATAAGGGGCCTGGTGGGGATTGGCCAGGATACCCGCCGACGAACCAATGTTGACGATCTTTCCTCGGCGCTGTTCTCGCATCGGTACAGCCACCGCCTGGCTGAAGTACCAGGTCCCGTCCAAATTGATCGAACGAACCCTTTGCCAATACTCGTCTGTGTAGTCTTCGGGGTTCATGAACACATTCCAGCCGGCACAGTTGACCAAAATGTCGACCCGTCCAAACCGCTCGACCACCTCGTTCACGGACCTGGCAACCTGGTCTGACCGGGAAACATCGACTTCGGTCATCATCACGTTTGGCGAAGCCATGTTGGCAGCGACGGACTCGGTCGTGGAGCGATCTACATCAGCGATCGCAACCCGTGCCCCTTGGCCAACCAGTGCCTGGACAATACCCTCGCCGATACCAGAGGCGCCTCCGGTGATAATGGCAACCTGGTCCTGGAAAGGATTTTGAGTTGTCGCATCCATAAACAAACCCTGCTTTCATTAAAGCCCTGTAGATTTTTGTGTTAACAACGGAACCAAAATAAGGAGCCCTAGAAACGAGGTCTTGCCGGCTGGCTCGGCCCGTTGTCAAAACAAACGGGTGCAAAGGTCCTAGACGACAACTCTATATAACGGCTTATTGACAACCGGTCCAAGTTAGACAAGGACCTGTCGGGATGTCGCCACCTCATTGAAGTGGCATTTTCGCAGTGCCCTCCACCCCGTTTTTTACCTGTGACGTTAGTAAACAGAATAGTTTTATTCATCAGAGTGCTGTTTTAAATACCAATGGCACTAAAAATAGACGCGTATTTTGTTTACACTTTCTGTACGATACTTTGGTCGTCGAACACTGTTTGGCCGTCGAACACTGCAAGTTGTAAGAGCCAATACTACTCCGCATCGGGCCTACTACTCATACTAAACATACCCTCCCCTTCATAATGATCAATGCTTACGTTGTTCTCGTCTGTTTTGTCGCGGCCGTCGGCGGCTTCCTGTTCGGTTTCGACCTGGTCATCATTGCAGGTGCCCAACTTCCGATCACACAGTACTTTGGCATTTCTGAGGGCAGCCTTACTCATGGCATGGTGCTGGGAAGTGCCTCTATCGGCTGCATCTTTGGGCCATTCCTCGGGATGTTTCTGTGTGACGCAATCGGGCGGCGGCGCACACTCTTTGTGGCCGCTCTTTTGTTCGGGGTGAGTGCCATTGGAACCGCCCTCGCCTGGGACTCCATAAGTTTATTTTCCTTGCGCGCCATGGGTGGGCTGGGAGTTGGCCTGGCATCGATCGCCTCGCCGATGTACATCATTGAAATTGCTCCCCCCAAGTGGCGTGGTGCACTCGGGTTGATGTTCCAACTGGCCGTCTGCATCGGAGCCGTGGCTGCCGTCGTAGTGGCCTACTATCTGGCCCGTGATCTACCCGACCAGACAAACTGGCGTTGGATGTTCGGGTCGGAAATAGTCGCTGTTCTTGCCTTTGCAGTCGCCCTGTTGTTCGTACCAAACAGCCCGCGCTGGCTGGCTGGAAAAGGACGGAATGACGAAGCCTTGGGGGTCATGACACGTATCAGTGGAGCCGAACAGGCGCACCAGGAGTTGACAGAAATTCGCCAATCCCTCGACACAGAGACAGGCACACTGGGCGAACTTTTTCGGCCAGGCATGCGGATGGCGCTGTTGGTTGGCATCCTTTTGGCTTTTTTCAACAATTGGACTGGCTGGTCGGCAACCGCCTATTACCTGGCCACGCTGTTTCAGAAAGTTGGTTTTTCTGAAACCAGTTCCGCTATTAAACAAACAATCCCGGTGTTTTTAGGTAACGTCATCCTGACAATCATCGCCATGTGGCTGGTCGACCGCGTCGGTCGGCGACTCCTTTGGAATTTCTGTGCCTTGGGGATGATTTTTGCCACACTGCTTGCCGGATTGGTATTCCAATTGGATATCAAGGGACCGCTGGTCGTGCTGGTGATCTTCGGTACCGCAATCCCCCATGCAATTGGCCTGGGTGGGTTGCCCTGGCTTATGATGTCGGAACTTTACCCTACCCGGGTTCGAGCCAAGGCGGTGGCCATCACAACAACCGTCATTTGGATCGGAAGTTTTACTGCGGGTCTGTTGTTCCCGAAAATCGTGAAACTGTCAGAGGAGAGCGCTCTAGGCACACCGGCGGGAGCCTTCTGGATGTATTCGGTGCTATGTATCTTTGCCCTGATCTTCGGGCTCACGCTGCTACCAGAAACGAAGAACAAGACGCTGGAGCAGATTACGCAGCACTGGCTGAGTGATTAAGGAAACCGACGGGCAGAGTTTGCTCCTCCTAGCCTGGTGTTGCGAAAGTGATCGCTGCCCGAGGTCAAACCGCCCACATAGAACCCGTCCGGTCCGAACCCGTCCGGTCCGAACCCGTCTCAAGTCCAGTCGTGCGAACTGTCACAAAAGTGCACCGCCGAAAACCAGTTCAGCCAGAGTTCGGGAAGTGCCTCGGTGGCAAGAACGGGACAGTCCCCGGACAACAGTACACACCTAGGCCGCAAGGTCCACGCAACACAGAGTTGTGGCCAATTTGCGGGAATAGTATAATAGAAGGATACTCTTCGATTTCCAATTAGAGAATCTTTAAGCGAATCGGCGGCTACCTGGGCTTCCCCCCTTTAACTGATCCAGGTCTATGAGAGAATCGCATCCGGGCGTAGCCCGGAAAGGATTTCCTCAGATGAAGAAGAACCGACACACGACCAAGCAGATTATTGAGAAGCTTCGT
>Ga0310121_10000071_pt1 | contig 94235 bp, 92 predicted proteins | sample CB27_Tmax_986_MG_FD_203504 | JGI IMG/M metagenome (GOLD analysis project Ga0310121, IMG submission 203504) | Marine microbial communities from Western Arctic Ocean, Canada - CB27_Tmax_986 | ecosystem: Environmental > Aquatic > Marine > Oceanic | place: Canada: Western Arctic Ocean | collected... | reverse complement strand
CGCACGACACCACCACGCGGCCTTGGGCCTCCCCGAAAAGGAGGGGAAGGACCGGGAGCGAGTCATGGAGTGTAACGTGCACGCCAAGCGGGTTTTCTCCTGCGCCAAGTGCGCTTTCAGCCAAGGCGCATGTGAGGCCGCCCTCCGACACATCGTGGGCGGAGTGGAGCAGCCCTTGTTGGATCATCGCCAATACGGCGTGCTGGAGTGCGCGTTCTGCGAGGAGATCGACCGAGGGCGGCTCTCCGGCGACGAGGCCCTCAATCACATAAAGATACTCCGAGGCACCCAACTCGTCCGTGTTGTCGCCGAGCAGGATGACGGTGTCGCCTTCTTTCTGAAAGGCATGACGAGTAATGTGATCCACATCCTCCAGGACGCCGACCATACCGATGACGGGGGTCGGGTAGATCGCGACGCCGTCCGTCTCGTTATAGAACGACACGTTTCCGCCGGTGACCGGTGTCTCGAACAGCTTGCAGGCCTCAGCCATCCCCCCCACGGCCTCACGGAATTGGTAGTAGATGTGGGGCTTGAGCGGATTTCCGAAATTCAGATTGTTCGTCACTGCTGTTGGAAGCGCACCCACACAGACCAGGTTCCTCGCGGCCTCGGCCACAGCGGCCATCGTACCCGACCGTGGATTCAGATAGACATATCGGCCATTGCAGTCGGTGGTGGCGGCCACGGCCCGGCGGGTATCGCGAAGGCGCACGACCCCGGCGTCCCCGCCCGGACCCACCGCTGTGCCGGTTCGCACGGTGGTGTCGTACTGTCTGTAGATCCAGCGCTTGGAGGCGATGTTCGGCGAAGCTATCAACTTTAGGAACGCCTCCGACGGATCAGTGTCCTCCGCGTTGAAACGGGTAAGATCCGCACAGCGAAGGTCGCGGATTTCTTCGGACTCGACGCCGTCTCGCTCGTACGTCGGGCATCCCTCCGTCAGCGGAAGGGAGGGGATTTCCGCCACCACGCGGTCGCCCTCAAGAACCCGGAAGAGACCGTCATCGGTGACGCGGCCTATTTTCTCGGCCTCCAGTTCCCACTTGGCCAGGATATCCCGCACTACGCTTTCACTGCCCGATTTCGCGACCACAAGCATGCGCTCTTGAGATTCTGACAGCAGGATCTCGTAAGGGGTCATCCCGGGTTCCCGGACGGGCACGCTCTCCATGTCGATTTCCACCCCGTTCCCGGAACGGCCCGCCATTTCTGAGGCGCTCGACGTAATCCCGGCCGCTCCCATGTCCTGGATGCCTGTGATATGACCGCTCTTGATGAGTTCGAGGCTAGCTTCCAAAAGTAGTTTTTCGGTAAAGGGGTCTCCGACCTGGACCTGCGGCCGACTGGACTGGGAATCCTCGCTGAGTTCCTCAGACGCGAACGTCGCTCCATGAATTCCATCTCGTCCGGTACGTGCACCCACCGCCATGAGCGGGTTCCCGACCCCTTCCGCTTCGCCCTTGATGAGATCCTCAGCCTCCATGAGTCCGAGGCACATCGCGTTCACGATGGGATTTCCCTCATAGCCGCGGTCGAAGAAAACCTCTCCGCCGATATTCGGGATGCCTACACAGTTTCCATAGTCGCCCACCCCCTTCACCACGCCGGAGAAGAGGTAACGCACACGGCCGCTATCGAGATCGCCGAAGCGAAGAGAGTCCAGGACGGCGATCGGGCGGGCGCCCATCGTGAACACGTCACGGAGAATGCCACCGACGCCGGTCGCCGCACCCTGGTACGGCTCGACGGCCGATGGGTGGTTGTGCGATTCGATCTTGAACGCCAAGGCCTGGCCGTCTCCGATATCGATCACGCCCGCGTTCTCGCCTGGCCCCTGGATCACCCAGGGCGCTGTGGTCGGGAGTGTGCTGAGGAGGCGTTTGGAGTTCTTGTAGCCACAGTGCTCCGACCACATGGCGCTGAACACGCCGAGCTCAGTGAATGTGGGCTCCCGCCCGAGGATCTCTAGTACGCGCTCGTACTCCGACGGAGACAGGCCGTGATCCTCCACCAACTCCCGTGTGATGAGGGGGTCGCCCTCTCTGGGCGATACGCTCGATGCGGTCAAAGCTCCGGCACCGTCCTCTCTATGGGTCACAATTCGATGAATCCGTCCGTGGAAGTCTTTTCAAGGATTACAGGGGGCTGCCACCCGTTCTCTCGCACGGGCACCAGGTTACCACCGGTCAAACCGCCCCGAGAGGGGCAAGGTGCGACAGGAGTGATTTGAAGACGCTGAGCCCGTCTACAGACCCGAGAATGGGCTCCACCGCTCGCTCCGGGTGGGGCATCAGGCCCATGACGTTACCCGCCTCATTCAGGATGCCGGCGATGGAGCGGGCCGAGCCGTTCGGGTTCGCACTGTCCACGGCCTCCCCTTCAGTATCCGTATACCGAAAGAGGACTCGGCCCTCGCCTTCGAGGAGGTCGAGGGTTTCATCATCGGCGTGATAATTCCCTTCAGCATGGGCGATCGGCATGCGGAGGATCTGGCCGGCTTCGTATTCCTGAGTAAAGATCGAGGATGTGTTTTCGACCCGCAGCAGGACGTCCTGGCCTGCGAAGAGAAGAGAGCGGTTTCGCAGGAGTGCCCCGGGTAGCAGCCCCGATTCACAAAGCGACTGAAAGCCATTACAGATTCCCAGAACCGGACCACCGGAGCCCGCGAAGGCTTTCACCGCATCCATGATCGGGCTCATGGTGGCGATCGCCCCGGCTCGGAGGTAATCCCCGTACGAGAAACCACCGGGGAGCATGACCACGTCGACGTCACCTAGTTCGGCGTCTCGGTGCCAACGGAACTCAGGTTTGCCCCCGACGAGTTGAACGCACTTGTAGAGGTCGTAGTCGCAGTTGGACCCGGGGAAGGTGACGATGGCGACCCTCATGCGGACACTGCCTCTTCCGCGGCCTCTCGGACATCGATCTCGAAATCCTCCGTGACCGGGTTGGCCAGCAATCGACGGCACATCGCGTCCGCGCCGTCTCGTGCTTCTTCAGCGGAGGCCGCCTCCACGTCCAAGTAGAGGAGCTTGCCCACGCGGACTTCATGGACTTGCTCGTAGTCCAAAGAGCCCAGGGCACTTTGGATGGCCTTTCCCTCCGGGTCCAGCAGTCCCGGGCGCGGTATCACTCGAATCTCAAGGCGAAAACGACTCACGTTCCGCCCTCCACATCGTCAGGATGAATAGGGGTTATGGGACGGCGGAGCCCATCAGGCGCCAACTCTCCGTAGTCTACGGGCCGCTCTTCTGCGTCCGTGTCGTCGAAGCTGTCCTCCAGCGGATCCCGGTCCGGAAGACGTTCCAGAAGTCCGTGGATCACCGACCCGAACAGCCCCCAGGCGGTGTAGCCCAGGAGCATGGGGAAGAAGTAGTACGCGGGAACCATAATGGCCACGAGGACGTTCCCGAAAAGCCAAAGTGAAACCAGGATGCCTTTCGGGGTTGTAAAACTCAGCCTCGGGACCAGCGCATACGGGATGTTGCTCAGCATCAAGGCCCCGAGCACGACCAACAAGATACCAACGATGAGAGGCCACGGCATGGCCGCGAGGTACGTCTCGAAAAAGGGCGTTTGGCTGAACGGGTAGAAGGTGGCTAGGATCATTCCGGCCGTCGGCGAGGGAAGCCCGTGGAAGTGTCGCTTCGCTTCTCCCCCTTGCTCGATGTTGAAGCGGGCCAGCCGGATTACGACGGCCATCACGTAGACCAACGGAAGCACCCAGCTCCAGGCCCCGTCGGAGAAATACAGTGTGTACATGATGAACGCGGGCGCGACCCCGAAGGAGATCGCGTCCACCAGCGAGTCCAACTCCCCACCGAATGCGGATCCTGTTCGGGTGAAGCGGGCGACGCGCCCGTCGAGCAGATCCGTGACGGCAGCCCAGACGATGAACCACCCGGCCCACTCGAAGTCCCCCCGTGTGGCGGCCACGATCGCATAGAAGCCGAAGAAAAGGCTCGCCATCGTGAACGCCGACGGCAGAATGATGATACCCCTCTGAAGCCTTCGGGCCGGCCGCATTCGATCGATCACGTGGTTCCCTCCCGACCGTCGATCCATGCCAAGACGGTGGATCCACCGGCCACTTTGTCTCCCACCGCGCAGTCGAGACTCCAGGCGAGTGGAATGAAGAGGTCCACCCTAGATCCGAACCGAATGAGACCGATGCGTTCCCCCCGCTCGACGTGTTCACCCTGCTCAGGGTACGTGACGATCCGGCGGGCGATGAGTCCGGCGATCTGGCGGACGAGCACCCTGTGGCCCCGCGCAATCAATCCCAAGGAGGACTGTTCGTTCTTCTCGCTGGCTTTCGGATGCCAAGCCACGGCGTATTCGCCGGAGCGATATTCGCGGTGCGCCACGTCCCCCGAAACCGGCGCGCGCTGCACGTGGACGTTGAAGACGCTCAGAAAGATCGTGATGCGGCGGCACACGCCCTTCACAAATGAGGGCTCGTCCACTTCACGTATATCGATAATCTTGCCATCGCCAGGAGCAATGACCCCGCCTTCTGCGGAAGGGAGCTCACGCTCAGGGTCACGGAAGAAGTAGAAGACGAAGGCCGCCAGCAGGGTCAGCAGACTCGCGAGCACGGTCGTCCAGGGTCCCGCAACGGCCACCGCGGCCCAGGTCAGCGCGGCGAAGATCGCGGTGCCGAGCATGAACGGATATCCCTCTCGGGCGAAGCGCATCAGGCTGCTACTCGAAGTGGGGGGGGCGAAAGTCATCAAGTTCCGTTCCGGTCAGGCGCCTGAAGATCTCAAGATACCGTTCCGTTGTCTCGCGCACGACATGATCGGGTAGATCCGGAGGCGGGGGGGACTTGTCCCAGTCCGTCAACCCGTCCAGAAAATCTCGAACCGGCTGTTTGTCCAGAGACGGTTGGCCCCGGCCGGGCTCGTACAGGTCGGCGGGCCAGAACCGGGAGGAGTCCGGAGTGAGGACCTCATCGATCAACAGAAGTCGGCCGTCCGGGTGGTGCCCGAACTCGAATTTGGTGTCAGCAAGGATGATTCCGTGCTCCTGCGCAAGGGTCGCTCCGTGTCCGTACACGGCGAAGGAGAGGTCCCGCAAACGGTTGGCCTCGTCGATACCCAATTGCTCCACGACGCCAGAGAAAGGGATATTCTCGTCGTGCCCGGTCTGGGCCTTCGTGGACGGAGAGAAAATTGGAGCGGGTAGCTTCTGACTCTCGACCAGACCCTCAGGAAGCGGTTCCCCCGCCAGGGTTCCGGAGGTCCGGTACTCCTTCCAGGCCGAACCCGACACGTACCCCCTGACCACGCACTCCACCAGAACCGGTTCGGTGCGGTGAACGAGCATGCTCCGGCGGGCCCAGGCATCTTTGGACTCTCGCAAAGATGGCACTTGGTCGGCGATCTCGTCCGGGTCGGTGCTCAGGAGATGGTGGTCGAGCACGCCTTCCAGCGAGTCCAGCCACCACGCCGTGAGCTGTGTGAGCACCTCACCCTTACGAGGAATCGGTTGGGTGAGGATCACATCGAACGCGCTCACGCGATCGCTTGCAACCATCAGGAGCCGGTCGTCCCCGACGTCGTAGATGTCACGCACTTTCCCTCGGTAGAGGAGGGGTAGGGGCACTTGCGTATCCAGCACGGCCATGGTGTCAGACTCGGACATCGGGTTCTCCAAGGCGCTCGTTGGCACCGGTTTCGAGGCGTACCAAGGCCGGCTGTACCCACTCGGCTAGGAAGCGGTCCACTTGTTCGGGAGCCCGCCCGACGAATCGCACAGGATCCGAAATTTCGCGCAATTGCTGCAAATCCATATCGAAGGTGTCGTCGTCCGCGATGCGCTCCAATAGGTCGGCTGGAGGACCCTCGTTTTTCATTCGGTCCGCGGAGGCCAGCGCATGCCGTCTGATCCGCTCGTGAAGATCCTGGCGGTCGCCTCCTGAGGACGTCGCATGCATGAGAATCGTCTCCGAAGCCATGAACGGAAGGTGATCCTCCAGATTCCTTCGGATCACCTCAGCGTTCACGACCAGTCCTGAGGACACGTTTTCCACAAGGACGAGAATCCCATCCAGCGTGAGGAAGGCGTCCGGGATCGACAGCCTCCGATTGGCCGAATCATCGAGTGTGCGTTCGAGCCACTGCGTGGCGGCCGTAAAGAGAGGGTCCTGGGCCAGAACGATCACATGGCGCGCCATGGCACAGATGCGCTCGGCTCGCATCGGGTTTCTCTTGTACGGCATGGCCGATGAGCCGATCTGTTCCTCCTCGAACGGCTCCTCGACTTCTCGCATGTGGGCGAGAAGTCGTAGGTCATGACCCATTTTGGACGCGGACGCGGCCACGTTCGCGAGCGTCCCGAGAATCTGGGCGTCCACTTTTCTCGTGTACGTCTGGCCCGTAACGCCGTACTCCTCCCCGAAACCCATGCGCTTCGCCACGGCCTCGTTCAGCGCATCCACCTTTTCGTGATCCCCTTCGAACAAGTCGAGGAACGAGGCCTGGGTCCCGGTCGTGCCCCGTACACCTCTGAAACGCAGCGTCTTCAGGCGAAATTCCAGTTCTTCGATGTCGAGAAGGAAGTCCTGCAACCAAAGGGTGGCCCGCTTTCCGACGGTCGTGGGCTGCGCGGGCTGAAGGTGGGTGAATCCGAGTGTGGGGAGATCACGATGCTCAGCGGCGAATTCGGCCAGGCGTGCGATGCATTTGACGAGTCGGTCCCGAACAAGCGTGAGGGCCTCCCGGTGAAGGATGAGATCCGCGTTGTCCCCGACGAAAGCACTCGTGGCGCCAAGATGGATGATGCCGCTGGCCGCGGGCGCCACCTCCCCAAAGAGGTGTACGTGGGCCATCACGTCATGGCGAAACCGCTTCTCGTACTCCGCTGCTTTCTCGAAGTCGATCTGGTCGAGTCCGCTCCGCATTTCGTCGAGTGCCTGTTGCGGAATCGACAGCCCCAACTCGTGTTGTGCTGCGGCGAGAGCCAACCACAAACGCCTCCACGTTCCATAGCGATTCGCGTGGGAGAAGATGGCCTGCATCTCACGGGAGGCGTATCGCTCCCCGAGGGGATGGCTGTAGCGGTCCATTCCGTCCTCAGCCACGGGGATCTCTGAAGAGGAGGCGTCGCACGATCACTTCGCCGTTCCGTTCGATGTAGACGGCGACATTCCCGGAGGCTCGGCGGAGGACCTCTGCGGCCTGTTCCGCCGATTCGACCCGCTGCCGGTTGATCTGAAGGATCACGTCCCCCTCCCGGATATCGATCTCTCTCTCGAGGTCGCGCTCGATGTCCACGACGAGCGCTCCCGTCTCATAACCAAGGCTACGTTCGGCGCGGATGCCCGGGGTCACGGTGATCAAGTCCATCTGCTCGAGGGCGGTGACCCGATCGGCGGAGACGGAAGGAAGTGCCTCTGACACGAGCATCACCGGCCCTTGTCGTCCGTCGATTCCCAGCGCGATGGACTCGCCCTCCTCGAGGTCCAGCATCAGGGACTCGAAGTCCAGCAGGGTCCGCAACGCCCTTCCGTTGGCGGTGACCACGCGGTCGCCTCGCGAGACCTCTGCGCGCGCGGCTGGTGAAGACGGGGACACGCTCGATACGGCGACACCGTGCGTCCTTCCCCAGATGTCCTCTTCTCCCGGGTCCACCTCGAAGCCGAGCCAGGCCCGCTTGACTTCTCCAAAGGAGATGAGCTCATTCGCGACGCGGACCGCCCGGTCGATGGGGATGGCGAAGCCAAGCCCCTCGCTCCCCCCACTTCGGGAAAAGATGGAGCTGTTGACACCAATGACCTCTCCGACGGAGTTCACCAAGGGCCCGCCCGAATTACCGGGGTTGATGGAGGCGTCGGTCTGGATCATCCCCAGATAGACCACACGGTCCTCGTCATCTGGGATGATGTGGCGCCCGGTTCCGCTGATCACGCCCGCGGTCACCGACGGTTCCGAGTTAGAGAACAGGTTGCCGAATGGGTTGCCGATCGCCAAGGACCACTCTCCGATGAGCAGTCCCTCAGAGGTGCCCACGGGCGCCAGCGGTAAGTCGTTTCCTTGGATTCTGAGCACCGCCACGTCCGTGAGTTGGTCCGCTCCGACCAACTCAGCGTCGAAGTCCCGGCCATCGGGGAGCGTCACCATGATGCGCTCGCTGTCCCGAACCACGTGATCGTTCGTGAGGATCACCCCGTCGCCACTGACGATGAATCCGGATCCCAGGCCGCGGCTGCGCCGGGTGCGAGGCATCGGGAAGGGGTCGAAGAAGGATCTCGTCTGCACCTGTTCGGTGCGAATCACGTTGACGCTCACGACGGCCGGCGCCACCCGGGCGGCGGCCTCGACGATGGCAGTGCTTCTAGAACCGGAGATCGCATCCGACTGGCTCTGGCGCGGCTCAGTCGGCCTCACCGGGGGAGAGGCCGGAGATGCAATCGTCTCGAAAGCGACGGCCGGGTCGCGCGTACTCTCGCCTCCGTCGCAGGCGCCTAGAGGGACCGCCATGCTTACGGCCCAAAGCAACTTCGGCCTGAATCTGCGGGGACTCATCATCGGGTCCGCCATGGATTCACCATTGGCGGTTAGAGATCTCTCCTGAGGGATTTCCAGTCCGCCATGAAGCCGTCGAGGCCCCTGTCCGTCAACGGATGTTCCAACAACTGATACAGCACTTTGGGGGGCAACGTGCCACAGTCCGCTCCAATCAGGAGGGCTTGAACCATGTGTTGTGGGTGTCGGATGGACGCGGCCAAGATTTCCGTGTCGATGTCGTAGTTGTCATAAATCTGGCGGATCTGGCTGATCAACTCCATGCCGTCCCCCGCAACATCGTCGATTCGTCCGATGAACGGAGAGATGTACGTGGCTCCCGCCTTCGCGGCGAGGTGAGCTTGGGTGGGCGAAAAACAGAGCGTCACGTTCACGCGAATGCCGTCGCTCGTCAGGGTGCGGCAGGCGCGAAGTCCGGCCTCAGTGAGTGGGACCTTGATCACGATGTTGTCGTGAATCTTCGCGAGGCGCCGACCTTGCTCGATCATGCCCTCAGCATCCAGCGCGACGACCTCAGCACTAACGGGCCCGTCCACAGCCTGGCAAATGTCGAGGAATAGTTCTGCCGGGTCGCGCTCGGCCCCTACCTTCGCCATGAGCGACGGATTGGTGGTCACGCCATCGATCAGACCGGCTTCGGCGGCGCGGCGAATCTCCGCGATGTCTGCTGTATCCAGAAAGATTTTCATTTAGTCAGCGTTTCAGTCGGTGGTGAGGACTGCTCTGGTGCGGGAAGCTGTGCCGGATGCATGACGTGATCCGGATACGTAACGTGATGAAGAAACAGACCCGTCGGAGGCGCGGGAGGGGACGTCAGAAGGTCACCCTCAGGCTCTTCCAGCAGACGGTGAAGGTCCGACAACGGTCGCTTACCTCGCGCGATATCCACCATCGTTCCGACCAAATACCTAACCATGCGATGGAGGAAGCGGTCAGCGGCGATTCTAAACTTGAGCCCGAGCCGCTCCCAGGGCTCCCAACTGGATTCGTGAACCGTGCACCGGTCTCCCCTCTCAGGTTGTCCCGACTTGGCGAAGGCCTTGAAGGAATACTCGCCCACGATAGTCTCAGCCGCGCCCTGGAGAAGTGCCTCATCCAACGCATTGGCGAAGGGCCAGCACCAACGCCGGTGGAAAGGTGACCTGGACTCCGCAGAAAGACCAAGATGATAAAAATACGTACGCTTCACCGCGTCGTAGCGGGGATGGAAATCGGGCGAGGTGATCTCTACGCTCTTGATCCAGATGTCGTCAGGCAGTACAGCGGACAAGGCCTTCTCTAGTTTTTCGGGCTGCCACGTGTCTGGAAGGGAGGCGACGGCCACTTGGCCGGTCGCATGAACGCCGCTATCGGTTCGTCCCGATCCGATCACCGGGCGACGGGTACTCGTGAGCTGCTCCAGGGCCGCCTCCAACTCCCCTTGAACGGTGCGCTCCTCGCGCTGTATTTGCCAGCCGTGGAAGGCGGATCCATCATATTGCAGAATCAGCTTGAGGCGATTGTCCTTCACGGCGTTCACGCCCGGAAGGTAGGTGGGGCGCAAGCGTTGTCAAGCCGCGGTAAAAAGGATGAATTCGCACCCATCCAAGAGCGCCGTCGGCTGTGCCCGAGGACGCTGAATCGTCACCCGAACCCCGTGTTGAATGAGTCAAGATTCCGCTTCTTCACTGACGCCTTTCGACCTCCAGGCCGTCATCCGAAAGGCCGCCGGGGGCGGGAATCTCACCGCGTTCGAGGCCGAATTCGCGTTCGACGTCTTCATGGAGGGTGAGGCCTCTCCGGTGCAAATGGCCGCCCTTCTGACCGCGCTCAGCGTGAAAGGACTTGCGCCCGGCGAGGTTGCTGGCGGTGTGAGGGCGCTTCGAAAAGCCATGATCCCGATCGCCTCGGCGGCGTCCGACGCGTTGATCGATACTTGCGGGACGGGTGGTGGCACCGTGACTACGTTCAATATCTCGACGGCTGCCGCTCTCGTCGCTCGTGGTGCGGGCGCACGGATCGCGAAGCACGGGAACCGCTCGTTCACGTCCCGAAGCGGGAGCGCCGACGTCCTCGAGGCGTTGCAGGTCCGCATCGAGCTGAATCCGGAGGAGATGGCTCGGGTCCTCGAGGAGGCGGGTCTGGTATTCATGTTCGCGCCCTTGCTCCATCCTGCGATGCGCCACGTGGGGCCGGTCCGCCGGGAGCTGGGTTTCCCGACGATCATGAACGTTCTCGGTCCGCTGACCAACCCCGCCGGGGTGCGCCGGCAATTGGTCGGCGTCGCCGACCCCGCGTTGGTTCCTCTCGTCGTCGAGGCGCTCAAGGAGCTCGGTCACATTCGGGCGCTCGTCGTGCACGGCGAGGCGGGGCTGGACGAGCTGAGTCCGATGGGACCGACCGCGGTCGCCGAACTCGATGATGGCGCCATAACCCACCGGACCGTCAGCCCGGAGGACTTCGGATTGGAGTCCTGCTCGGCGGAGGAATTGGCCGGAGGGGAGCCCGAAGACAATGCGGCAATAATCTTGCGCGTACTCGGGGGTAAGGACCGGGGAGGCGCCGGAACAGCCGTCGTCATGAACGCCGGAGCGGCGATCTACGTCGCGGGCATTTCAGAGACCCTCGAAGAGGGTGTCGCAGCAGCAACGGCCGCTATCGACGACGGGAGTGCGCTGGAAGCGCTCGAGGGCCTGCGGAAGGCTACGCACACTTAACCGTAGCTACGACTATGGCGTCGTCGCTCCGCCTAGGGCCTGGGACTGTGGCATCCCGGGTACCCGTGCGGCAGCACGGGTGGCGACCCCCTAATACTTCCGGATGACCCCCACGACCACCCCCTGAATCTGCACGTTGTGCGCATCCTCGAGGATCGGTGCCATAGTGGGATTCGCCGGCTGAAGCCGGATCCGGCCGTCTGGTTCCCGGTACATCTTCTTCACGGTCGCCGAATCACCGCCGACGAGCGCGACGACCATCTGGCCATCCGAAGCGGTCTCCTGGGAGCTCACCACAATGTAGTCGCCGTCCCGGATCTGCTCGTCGATCATCGACTCACCTTCGACCCGCAACACGAAGTTATCACTTCCGGACTTTACCATATCCGGCGGCACGGCGAGCGTCTCCTGTTGCTCGATCGCTTCGATGGGTAGGCCGGCGGCCACCGCGCCGAGAAGCGGCAGTTCAGCTACGTTTGTGCCGAAGGCCTCGCCCACCAATTCGATGGAGCGACTCTCGTTGTAGGCCTTCCGGATATAGCCCTTGCGTTCCAGATTGCTCAGGTGCTCGTGCACGGTAGCCAGGGAAGAGTACCCGAACGCTTCGGCGATCTCTTCGAAGCTCGGGGCGTACCCATTTCTTTCGATAAAGCTCTCAACATGGTCGAGGATCTCTTTCTGTCGCTTCGTCAGGGGCATATCGATGACCTCTGTCTGATGGAAACCCGAATAAGACCCGAACAAAAATTACCCGGAGGTTGCCCGAAGTGCAAGGCCGTAGGCCGCTTCAGGCTTGCTGGACGGATACAGTGGGTCGATCGGGTCTCCGGATGAGACCGCCCGGGGACATCCTCCAACAGATCGTCGAGACCAAGCGGGGCGAAGTCGAGGCCTTGAGGACGGGCCTCCCGGAACTCCGGGATCGCGCTGAGGACGCTCCGCCGGCGAGAGATTTCGTCGGTTCACTCGCGGGAGGGGATGAGGTGTCGGTCATCGCTGAGATCAAGCGGCGCTCGCCGGGTGCCGGCCCGATCCGCACGGATCTCGATCCGCTTCTTCTTGGACCGACGTATGAGTCGGGGGGGGCCGCTGCACTCAGCGTTCTCACGGATGAAGAGTATTTCGGCGGTTCGCTCAGGGATCTGGCCGGAGTGCGCGGTCTCGTGACGATTCCTGTGCTTCGCAAGGACTTCGTCGTCGACGAGTCGCAGGTGTACGAGGCGAGAGCAGCGGGGGCGGATGCGATCCTGCTCATCGTGCGCATCCTCGACGATGAGAGGCTCCGTGCGTTGAGGATGTTGGCCGAAGAGCTCGGGATGTCCGTGCTCGTCGAGGCCCACGACGGCGCCGAAGTGGACCGTGGTGTGGCCTCGGGGGCCAGTCTCCTCGGCATCAACAATCGAAACCTTCGGACGTTCGAGACGCGGATTGATGTAACCCTGTCATTGGCGGCTCGAGTCCCTCCCAGCGTGATTCTGGTGTCCGAAAGCGGGATTCACACCGCCGCCGATGTCCGCAGCGTGGGAGAGATGGGTGTGGACGCCGTGCTCATAGGCGAGTCTCTCCTTCGGCAGGAAGACCCCGGAGCTGGCGTGACCGCTTTGGCGGGGCAGGGGAGCGCATCGCGGTGAATCTCGGCGCTCTCGATGGCTCGCGAGCCTAGGACACGGCACTAGATGAGCGACGTGGAAATAAAGATCTGCGGCATCACCAACCCGGAGGATGCCGTTGCCGCCAGAGAGCTCGGCGCCGATTACCTGGGCATGATTCTGTCCCAGGGGTTCTCGCGAAGTATTCTGCCCGATGAGGCAGTCGACATCGGGCTTGCGGCGGAAGCGCCCCTGGTGGCGGTCCTCGTGGACGAATCGTTGGGCGAGGCCGAGCGTATCGCGGGGTCGAGCGGGGCGTCGGTGATCCAGTTGCACGGTGAGGAGGACGGTGATTACGCAGAGGAGTTGCGCCGGCGGGGAAAGTGGGCCATTTGGAAGGCTGTTCGGGTCCGAGACCCGGAAGATGTGACAAGGGCCGTGGAGGCCTTTGGGGCCCGTGTCGACGGCCTGCTCCTCGACGGGTGGCATCCCGATCGGCCCGGCGGTAGCGGAGAATCGTTCTCCTGGGAGGGTGTGGGCGCGTTGAGGGATCGCATTCCGCACGATTTGAAGGTGATCGCCGCGGGAGGCCTCACGCCACGGAATGTGGCCGATGCGATCCAGGCTCTTTGGCCCAATATCGTCGACGTGAGCTCGGGCGTGGAGTTCCAAGTTCGCCGCAAGGACCCGGAGCTGATCCGCGCATTCGTCCGTAACGCCCGCGGGGAGAAATGACCATGGAAGCTGAAGTGGAGCGCTTCGGCCCGTACGGGGGCCGGTACGTACCCGAAACGCTCATCTCGGCTTTGGACGAACTGGCTGCCGCCTACGAAGAGTCGAAGGCCGATTCCGCCTTCCGCGAAGACCTCGACTTACTACTTCGCGACTACGTGGGCCGTCCTTCTCCTCTTTACCGTGCCTCCCGATTGGAGGCGTCGGTGGCCGGCGCGCCGATTTTTCTGAAGCGCGAGGACCTCAACCACACCGGCGCACACAAGATCAACAACACGATCGGGCAAGCCCTGCTCGCCCGCCGCATGGGAAAGCGCCGAATCATCGCGGAGACCGGGGCGGGCCAACACGGCGTCGCTACGGCCACCGCATGCGCGCTTTTCGATCTCGAGTGCATCGTTTACATGGGCGAAGTCGACGTGGAGCGACAAGCGTTGAACGTCTACCGGATGGAACTCCTCGGCGCGGAGGTCAGGCCGGTCGGATCAGGGACGCGCACGCTCAAGGATGCGACCAACGAAGCCATCCGTGATTGGGTCACCAACGTTGAGACCACGCACTACATCATCGGCTCAGTCGTTGGGCCATCACCGTTCCCGCGTATCGTTCGTGACTTTCAAGCTGTGATCGGCCATGAGGCCCGCGAGCAAATGCTCGCTCGCACCGGCGCGCTACCCGCGGCAGTGGTGGCGTGCGTCGGCGGCGGTTCGAATGCCATGGGCATTTTCCACGCGTTCCGGGGGGACGACGGGGTGGACTTCATCGGCGTCGAGGCCGCCGGTGAGGGCATCGATTCCGGGAGACACTCCGCTACGCTCGCGGCAGGACGGCCCGGGGTGCTTCATGGGGCTATGAGTTACCTCCTGCAGGATAGAGACGGTCAAGTATCACCGGCGCATTCGATCTCCGCTGGCCTCGATTATCCGGGCGTCGGCCCTGAACACTCCCACCTCAAAGACACTGGACGCGCCCAGTACGTATCCGTCACAGACAAGAAAGCTCTTGCGGCCTTTCACCAGTTGTCCGATCTAGAAGGAATCATACCGGCACTGGAGAGCGCGCACGCCATTGCGCATGTCCTGCGGATTGCTCCGGAATACCGGGAGCGAGGACCACTTTTGGTGTGCTTGAGTGGTAGGGGCGACAAGGACGTCAATCATGTTGCTCGCGTTGAAGAAGGAGACGGTTAACATTAGATAGTTGTGCATACCCCCCAAGTAGTTGTGCATGCGACTCAGGGCGAGGGACCATTGACCGACAACCCCCTGGAAATCTCCGACGCGACCTCGGACGGGCCCGAAGACTGGGCGGAGGGCGACGATCTTCCCGTCGTCGAGGCCCGAGGGCTTTTCGTCGTGCTCGCCAAGGCCCTGCGGGCCTTTCAGCTCTACGACGATAGCAACCCGGTTCGGAAGCGTTTCGTCACCAGCTTGCGCGAGGCGTTCGAGCAGCTTTGGCTGGAGGTGGAGGGCCTCAACCTGTTGGTTGAGGAGCACCGGATCGTGTTGGTCTGGGAACAAGTCTACGAGAACTCTTCCCGCTCGGATTCCCTCGCTTTCCTGCTGTACAAGGACCACGGATGCGCAGAAGTATGGCATCCGCGTCAGCGACTACCTCATCTGAACGACTCCCTCATCTGAATCTGAGCTCAATGCCGAGTATCTCTGAGAGGTTCGGAGAGCGCCGGGGCGAGGGGCGGGCCACCCTTGTCCCCTATGTGACCTCCGGCTTTCCGTCCCGTTCCGCGACCGTAGACGTGCTGGCAGGCCTGGCGGAAGCGGGTGGCGACGTGCTGGAGCTGGGGATCCCGTTCAGTGACCCGCTAGCGGATGGGCCAACGATCCAGGAGTCCACTTTCCGGGCGCTCGAGGGAGGGATGTCGGTTGAGGGGACCCTGGAGGTGCTCGCGGAGTTCAGGCGGGGATCGGACACCCCGATTGTGCTCTTCAGCTATTTGAATCCGCTCCTTCGTTACGGTCTCGAGGCGTTTTTGGCGCGCGCCGAAGAGGCAGGAGCGCAGGGGTTGCTTCTCACCGATGTGCCCACCGGCGCCGACCAGCAGATCGAGGAAGCCATCCTCGCTTCCGCGCTGGACTTGATCCGCTTGATCGCTCCCACGACCCAACCGGATCGTGCTGCCGCGATCGCGAAGAACGGTCAGGGATTCCTCTATTACATCTCCAGGACGGGAGTGACGGGGGCCCGTGAGGCCCTGGCGGAAGATTTGGAGGAAGAGGTGAGGGCTCTCCGGGAAGTCGTCGAGCTTCCGGTGGCCGTGGGTTTCGGGATTTCCACGCCTGAGCAGGCGGCGCTGGTCAGCGGCGTTGCCGACGGCGTGATCGTCGGCAGCGCGCTGATCCGTGCCCTGGATGAGGGCGGCCCGGAGGGCGCGTGTACCTTCCTCGCCTCTTTGCGGTCCGCCATGGATGAAGTTTCGAGCGGAGCCGAAGTCTCCTAGGCCTTACGCTCCTTGAGCCGATCCAGAAGCGAGGGATCGGGTTCGACGAACAGCGTTTTTGCCCGGTCCAACTGTACGCTGCCCGGTGGGGCTTTTCTGGGTTTTCGCACGTACTTCCTCCTCGTCCAGTCGACCGGAACGCTCCCCGAGGATCGAGCCTTCGAGTGTAGGGCGGCGAGGATGGCCGCCTGTTCTAGATCTCGAGCCGGCGGCGTCTCTCCTCCGTCCCACCGGAGCACCACGTGAGCGCCCGCCGAATGTCTGGCATGAAGCCAGATATCGTTGGGTGCGGAGTGCTTGAAGGTCAGTTGATCGTTGTGTTTTGACCCGCGTCCAACCCGTACTTCCAATCCCCCTGATGTCCAATAGCGCCGGTAGGGAAGGGACGGTCCGGAGGCGTCCGGCGTTCCTCTCCCGCCGCCTTCCGACTCGGGAAGCGCCTCCCGGATCTCATCCGCTGCGGCCTCCCCATCTCGAACCCGTTCCAGGAGATCGCTCAGTTCGGCGACGCGGGCCTCCGCTTCTCCGATCAAGGCCGGCAAACTCGCCCGGGCCCGCTCGGACCTCCCAGCACGGTCGTAGAAGTGCTCGGCGTTCTCGTGGGGGGAGAGCGTGGGATCGAGAACGATTGTCTCCAGGGTGCCTTCGAAGCCCGGAAGGGTCACCTCGGCGGCTCCCTTGTTCACGAGGTACAGGTGCGAGAGAAGCATGTCTCCTTGCCTGCGTAGCGACTGTGGGTCCGGCGTGGCTCCGAATTCTCGCTCAAGCTTGCCGTGCTTCTTGCGCACGGCCCTGAGGGCGTTCTCCAAGGCCTTCGTCCATCGGGAGGGCGTCAGGACTGCACCGGCTCCGTCGGCTCGCCGTACGCCCTGGAGGGCTTCGAGGAGAGACTTCGATGTCTGGTGACGATATACGGGCAGCTCCACCGGGTAGGGCTGGTCTCCCCACTCGCAGTCGAGAGTGAAGGCCGCCTGGGGAGACCGGCCCTCGTCGCCCGGGGGGGAGCCACCGCCGCCCGCGCCGAGGCCGATCTCCCTGAGGCGCCGCCAGAGTTGATAGCCGGTCTCCAGGGCGGCGTCTCCGCTCTCCGGCGCGGCCTCCTCGCCCGGTCCGTGTGCGCCGCCCAAGAGTGCCGGGGCGTTGATGGGAGACGTGAACGCGACTTCTTGAAGCAGCGCGCGTCGTCTCTCTTTCAGCGTCTCCTCAGGTTCGAGGATCTCGAGCCAGTCCTGAAGGGCCAAGGGAGCATCTACCCCGCGCCTGTCGGACACCGGCTTTGCGTAGGGGCCTCCAATCCTCGGCGCTCGAGCTCCCGAGCGAGGCACCAGCACATGCCGGACCGTCCATTCGTCCCCCTCGACCACCGTAGCGTTGCTCCGGCCGGGTACGAACTCGACGACAACACGAACCGCGCCTCCCCTCCCACGAATCCGCGTGAAAACGAAAACGAGAACCCTTTCGTCCCGTATGTGGTCCACAGCCGCCAGTACACAAGGGAACGTGCGGCTGCCTTCCGGAGGTTCGGACCCTCCGAGAACCTCCACGCTGAGACGGGAGGGCGCGACATCCACCAAGACGGTCGCGTCGCGAAAGTAGACGTGGAGGGCCCCCGCGCCGTGATCGAGAAAGATTCCCTGGAGCCGCGCCCCCGACAGGGCGTCGTTCAGTTCGGCGGCTATGGCGGCGGTCAGAATCGGATCCCATCGCATCATCAAGGAAAGATAGCGTAGAACAGGGGGCGCCTGGCCGTTTGGTGGGGCCTCGGCTAGGTTTTGGCGCTATCAATCCGCTGATGCAAGACTGAGCAATGCCCCGACGTATAGCCTTCCAGTGATCCAGGGCACACCAATTCCTGCCGGAAGGCGGGTATGAGCGAACTCCACCCCTGGGTCGCCGCGGCTGCTACGGGCGTGCTTCCTGATTGGGCCGTCGCCCGCAAGAAACGAAGGGCCCATATGGGGCGGGTGGCGGAGCTGCTTCGGGAGTGGGGCGAAGTCAGGGGTGACGACCCGCTGGACGTCGAGCGTTGGACTGCCGCGGGTTATCTTCATGACGCTTTGCGTGATGCGGATCCGTACGAACTCCGTGGGGCGCTCTCGACCCCCCTGGATGAACTGCCGGACGAGGTGATCCACGGTCCGGCGGCGGCGGATCGGCTTCGCCTAGCCGGCGTCACGGACGAGCCGCTACTTACTGCAATCGCGTTCCACTCACTGGGAAGTCCAGACTTCGATGACATCGGAAAAGCGCTCTATGTGGCGGACTTCCTCGAGCCTGGGCGTAAGATTCAGCCCAAGTGGAGGGCTCGGCTGCGCAGTGAAATGCCCGGAGGCCTCGATGCGGTGGCCAGAGCCGTGGTGGGTAAGCGGATTCAGTTCCTGGTGAAGAAAGGGCGTCCCGTGCCGCTGGAGACGCTGGGACTGTGGAACGTGCTGGTGAAGGGGAGGTCATGGGCGAGCGCCTCCGCAGTCTGATCGTCCTCAGCGTCGTACTGGCCACGGGCATTTTCATAGGATCGGCCGTCTCGCAGTGGAAGCCATTACCCCAGCAGGAGCGTCCAGCGCCGTCGCCGCCGCTGAACTCCACCGCCGAGGGGTTGGGCCGAGTGCGGGTGGAAGTCCTCAACGCAGGGGGGACGGAGGGTATGGCCCGCCTCGCTACCGACCACCTACGAGACCGCGGTTTCGACGTCGTGTTCTTCGGTAATGCGGACACCTTCGGACAGGATTCCACGATCGTACTGGACCGCTCCGCGAGGCCACGAGCGGCGGCTGCGGTCGGACAAGCGCTCGGCACGAACCTGGTGGAGAGCCGACCCGATGCGAACCTTTACCTTGATGCAACCGTAATGCTGGGTAGTGATTGGACACCCGACATGGGCAGCGACGCGGACGAGGGAGAGCAATCTCCTTGGTGGGACGTCCGCAGGTTTCTACGGTAACCGATTATGGCAAAGAAAAATCGGCGACGGCGACATAAACATGGCGTGAGTGCGAGCGCGAGCGACAGTGAAGTGAATACGAGCGACAGCGGGGTGGGTGCGAGCGACCGGGGAGGCGGTCCCGAAGTAGGGAAGCGGGTGAAGGCGAAGCCTCAGCGCGCTGCCAAGGCGCCGGACGGCGCGGTCATGGAGTGGGCGAAATCGCTTCTGGTGGCCGCGGTGCTTTTCGTCGTCATTCGCACTTTTATTCTGCAGACCTTCGTGATCACGTCGGGGTCCATGGAGAACGCGCTTCTGGTCGGTGATTTCCTCATCGCGAATCGGGCTGCCGTGGGCGTACGGATTCCGGGTACACAGACTCGTATCCGTGGGTACTCGTCGGTCCGACGCGGCGACGTCCTGGTTTTCGATCCACCGCACGAGCCCGATCTCAAGCTCGTCAAGCGCCTCATCGGCGTTGCGGGAGATACCGTCTCCATGAAGGACGGCGTGCTTACGCTCAACGGGCAGGTCCAGAGCGAGCCGTACGTCAAACATGTGGATCCCGCTGGGGATGACCCGCACGCCTGGATGGCGTGGCAGTCGGAGCATCTGGTCGATACGGTGTCGGAGACGGATTACCGGCCGACGCGGGACAACTGGGGTCCGCTCGTGATTCCGGAGGACCGGTACTTCATGTTGGGGGACAACCGGGACACGAGCCTCGATTCCCGGTACTGGGGACTGCTCGAGGGCTGGCGGCTCGAGGGGCGCGCCTCGTTTATCTACTTCTCCTACAACAGGGGCTCATTCAGGCCCTTTCCATGGCTTCGGGAGGTCCGGCTCGGTCGGGTCTTCTCCCGCATTCGCTGAGGGCCGCCGGCCTTCCCCGGCGGCTTCAAGCTTTCGCCGGCCCTCCTCTGTATCCGGTACGCGACGAGGCTCCATCCTAGTCGCCCGAAGCTGGCCGCACGCCGCATCGATGTCCCGTCCGCGTGGAACCCGAACGGCCACAGATACACCTCGGGCATCGAGTACCGAGCGAAACTCTTCGATGCGTTCTCCCCGGCTCGCCGTCCAATTCTGGAAGGGGATGGGATTGTAGGGGATCAGGTTTACGAAAGCGTCGACGGAGGAGGCGAGATCCGCCAGCTCGGGAGCCAAGTGCGGGGCGTCGTTGACACCCCGTATCATGGTGTATTCGAACGTTATTCTTCGTCCGCCGGCCCGGCCGAACGTCGCGAGGGCGGCCATGAGTTCTCTGAGGGAGTGTCTCTTCTCCAGTGGAATCAGTGTGCTCCGCAGCTCAGACTCCGGCGCGTGCAGGGAAACGGCCAGGCGAAACTGCTCTTCGCGTTCAGCTAACTCGAGGATGCCTGGAACGACGCCGACCGTCGACACGGTGATCCGCCGTGCTCCAACGCCATAACCTTGGTTGAGAATGGTCAGGGAGGGGTGAAGCGCCTTTCGGTTGCTGAGCGGTTCCCCCATTCCCATATACACGATGTTAGAAATCCGTCCGTAGCCATTATCGAGGGCCCACCTCCGGGACGCACGGTATTGGGACACGATTTCGCCTGACGTGAGTTGGCGTTGGAAGCCGGCCCAGCCGGTCGCGCAGAACGTGCATCCCATCGCACAGCCGGCTTGAGACGAGATGCAAAGGGTCAGGCGGTCGGTCGTGGGGATCAAGACGGATTCCACGAGTTCTCCATCCGCGAGTTTCCAGAGGTGTTTGACGGTCCCGTCCGAGGAGCGGGATACGGTATCGGCAATGGGTTCCACGAGGGAGAATTTGGCGTCGAGTGCACCCCGCTCAGCCACCGGGAGATTGGTCATCCCGGCGATGTCGGGGACGCACTCTTCGAAGACCCACTTCTTGACCTGCTCTACTCGGTATGAGGGTTGCCCGCGGGTCTCGAAATGCTTGGCCAAGACCGACCCGACTTCCTCAGGTGGAAGGCTGAGGAGATCGGTTTTCGTGTCGGGCATGGGGGGCGTCCTTCGGGCCGGAGCCGCCCGATGGGTTCGGAGTCACCGTGCGGCGATGACGAGAAAGATAACGGCATACAGAGTGGTGCGGGTGATGGGTCGGTTCGACCCATCACCGTTGGTACGACGATTTCTTGTATCGCCCAGATGCCCAGGTTAAACTTGAAGCGTTCTCATTGTGCTTCTTCGACAGCCTTTCTAGTGTGGACAACTACACTAGAGGAGGGCCGGGTACTGTATCTGTTTTCGAACAATCAGTGAAGGCTTGGGTTCTTGGTTGGGGGCCGGCCGCTCTCTGGGCGGCGGTCCTCTTTTTATTGAGCGAACTGGAGGGGCTGGGACTTAGCGCGCCGACCGGTGTCGACAAGTTGGCCCATGGGGGTCTGTATTTGATTATGGGCTTGTCTCTCGCGTGGGGAAAAAGGAGGACCGGAGCCGGTATTCCGGGACTCCTGTTGTTACTCATGGGTGTAGCGTACGGGGCGTTGGATGAATGGCATCAAAACTTCGTTCCGGGCCGATACTCGACCGTGGGTGACTGGGTGGCGGACAGCGCGGGCGTGATGCTCGGCTTGGTGTTGTTCTCACGATTCTCCTCTCGGTCTAGTGACGCTTGGAGCTCGCCGAACGGACGCGGTATGCCGAGCGAAGGCGCTACAACAACGGGTTAGGCCGTGAAGGCCGTTGAGGAAGTACAGCGGGTCGCGCACAGGGCGCTTGTGCGCGTTCAGACGAGGAGGAGAGATGCAGGATCAACCGCACAACCGCTCTGTGCCCACGGACGAGAATGACATGACCTTACAAGTTGAAGGGTTGCGGCCCGCTGTACTTCCTCAACGGCCTTCTAACATGAACCGCATCGAAATCGAACGGACCGCACTTCGCTCGCGCATGCTGGGAGGCATTCGCGCCAATGACGAGGGGGCTGAGGTCGAGTTGGCGGGCTGGGTTCACCGCCGCAGGGATCTGGGCGGGTTGATCTTCCTCGACCTTCGAGACCGAAGCGGGCTGGTCCAGGTGTCCCTTGGGCCTGATTGGACCGATGCGACCTCGCTCGACCTCGCGCATCAGCTTGGGGCCGAGGACGTGGTGGCCCTAGTTGGATCCGTGGCGGTTCGGCCGACTGAGAACCGGAATCCAGGGATTCCGACGGGAGAGGTCGAGATCCGCGCGACGGCTCTGCGTCGCCTCACCCATGCCGACACGCCGGCCATCCCTGTATACCGGGGACCTGAGGACGAGCTGCCGTCTGAGGAACTCCGGCTGAAGCATCGTGTTCTGGATCTCCGCCGCACGGAGCTTCAGGAAAACCTCCAACTCCGGCACCGGCTGATTCTCGCGTGCAGAAATTACTTGGACGGGCTCGGGTTCATCGAAGTCGAGACTCCCATTCTGACCAAGCCGACTCCTGAGGGCGCACGCGACTATCTGGTGCCGAGCCGTTTACACCACGGAGAATTCTACGCGCTTCCGCAGAGTCCGCAGATCTATAAGCAACTCTGCATGGCGGCGGGCTTCGATCGCTATTTCCAGATTGCGCGGTGCTTCCGGGACGAGGATTTGAGGGCCGACCGACAGCCGGAGTTCACACAGATCGATGTCGAGGCATCCTTCGTGGATTCCGACGACATCCTCGGGTGGATGGAGGGGCTCATGGTCGCTCTCGCGGCTGAGGCTCCGCGAATTCAAGCTACGGCGCCTTTCATCCGGATGACGCACGCCGAGGCGCTGGAGTGGTATGGGACCGACCGACCCGATCTCCGCTACGGGTTGAAAATCCAGAATTGGACGACCGCACTGGCACGGCTCGACGCACCGGTGTTCTCCGCCGCGGTCGGCGAGGGGGGGCGGGTGCGTGGACTCCTGCTTGAGGGTGGGGCTGGGCTTTCTCGAAAACAGATCGAGGCGATCGAGGGCGTCGCTAAGGAAACGGGTGCGCCCGGGCTTCTGTGGGCGAAGCGCACGGAGGACCGAGGATCGGGCTCACTTGCGCGCTTCATGGACGAAGAGGCGTATCAAGAGTTGGGAGCCAACCCGGGCGACCTCGTGCTGGTCGCGGCCGGAAGCGATGGAGTGACGTCGCCGGCCCTCTCTGCGGCGAGGTTGGCTGCGATCGAGGCGCTGGACATTCCCCAGGACCAGGAACACGCCTGGCTCTGGGTCGTGGACTTCCCCGTCTTCGAGGACGGACTGGACGGCGCGGTAAGCGCGAACCACCATCCGTTCGTGATGCCCCACCCGGAAGACGAGGAGCGACTCGAGAAGGAGCCGATGAGCGTCCGTGGGCTGGCCTACGACTTGGTTTTCAATGGTGTTGAGCTCGGCTCGGGCAGCATCCGTAATCACGATCCGGATTTACAACGCCGCATCCTTCGCTTGCTCGGGTTGGATGACGCCGAGATCGAGCGGAAGTTCGGGTTTCTATTGAGTGCCCTCTCTTCGGGTGCGCCGCCCCATGGCGGCGTAGCCTTGGGTGTGGATCGACTGGTCGCGCTCTTTGTCGGCGCCGGTAGTCTGAGAGAGGTCATCGCGTTTCCCAAGACGACCGCCGCTCGCGCCCTTTTCGAGGGGGCGCCCACGCCGCTTGACGCCGACGGTCTTGCCGAACTGGGTCTGTCTCTGAAGCCGGCGGCCTCCGAGGGGGGATCTGGTGAGAACGGAGTCGTCCACTTGAGCGGGGCGGAAACATGACGTCGGAGGGCGTGAAGTCGGGTCGGAGCGGGGCGGTAGAACACCGCCTCGACGCCGAAGGGGTCGATCCGCTGCTCTTTACGGGTGCGCACGACGTCAACCTTCGGGAAGTCACGGGTCTGTATGACATTCGGCTGGTGCTTCGAGGGGACCATGTCATCTTGTCCGGAGAGCTGTCGGCGGTGGAGAAGGCTGCCCCGTTGGTCCAGCATCTGATCGAGCTGTCCCGCTTGCGGGTGTCGTTCGACCGGAACGACATCGCGCGCTTTGCGGAGGGCCTGGCCTCGAACGGCCCAGAGGGCGTCGTGTCCCCCGACGCGGACGCCCGGGTCGCGCTGCCGGGGTCCCGGAAGGCGATCCACCCCAAATCGGAGGGACAGCGCCAGTACGTCAAGTCGATCAGGGAAAACGACGTCGTCATCGGCATCGGGCCCGCCGGGACCGGTAAGACGTATCTCGCGGTTGCCCTCGCGGTGGATGCTCTCTACAAGAAGCGCGTGCGGCGCATTGTCCTGGCCCGGCCGGCCGTCGAGGCGGGCGAGAGCTTGGGGTTCCTCCCGGGAGACATGCAGGAGAAGGTCGATCCCTACCTGAGGCCTCTGTACGATGCCCTGGAGGACATGATGCCCCACGATCGAGTGCGAAAGGCGCTCGAGGATTTGACCATCGAGATCGCGCCGCTCGCCTATATGCGCGGCCGAACCCTCTCTGATGCCTTCGTGATCCTGGATGAGGCCCAGAACTCCACAACGGCACAGATGAAGATGTTCCTGACGCGTCTTGGATTGAACTCCCAGGTGGTGATCACGGGAGACAAGACACAGATCGACCTTCCGTGCAAGGAAGATTCGGGCCTGCTCCAGGTCGAGGCCATTTTGCGCGGCGTCGAGGGCATCGAATTCATTTATCTGGACGACACGGACGTCATACGGCATCGTCTTGTAAAGGACATCATTCGCGCGTACGCCCGTTCGGATTCGGAGGTGGGTTCGTGAGCCGGGACGGCCTGTCCACATACAGTGTTGCCAGTGAAGCGGGGGGGGACCACGTCCGTCCACCCTGGCCGGACGGAATTTTATACCATGGATCGCGGCTGCTGCTTGTGGTCGCGTTGGCCCTGGCGATCACCGCGCTCTTCCCCCCGATGGGGGGCTCCACGCTCGGCCGATTCGAAGAGGGTATGGTGCTCGCGGACCCGGTGATCGCCCAGGTGCCCTTCACCATTCCCAAGTCGACCGCGGAGCTACAGCGGGAGCGTGCGGATGCCGCAGCAGGCGTTCCACCCACGTTCAACTACAGGCCGGAGGCCGGAGACACCATGGCTGTCCGGCTCGGTAGGTTGTTCGCCGGACTCGACTCGGTTGCTTCCGGGGTCGACTCAGTTGCTTCCGGGGTCGACTCAGTTGCTTCCGGGGTCGGTTCGGAGATCCTCCGAGCGCATCTGCTCGAAGCCGAAGTCTCCATCGTGGTCAGTCCGGGGCAGGCGCTTCTCCTCATGGACGGAGCGACCCGCCGACTCCTGAGTACCAGCTCGGTGGCTGGGGTACGGCGCTACGCGCAGATGGGTGTGGTCGACGCCACGGAGTCGAGCGAACTCACCCTGGACCGCGTTCTGGTTCAGGACCCCGGAGCAAACAGCCGCCGCGCGGAGGCACGTGAGAACATTTTGATCGGGGGAGACCTCCCGGCGCGGATCGTGCGCGACCTTCCCTCGACCAGCCCCGAACTCGGTGAGTTGCTCCGGCTGATCATCATCAGTCACACCGTCTATTCTCTCGAGTTCGACGCCGGGGTGACCGCTGCCGATCGTGAGCAGACCCGCCAGGCGGTTCCTGAGTCGACCGGGAACGTGGTCCAGCAGGAAGCGATCGTTCGGGCGAACGAGCCCATTGCGGAGGCGGATCTGGAGCGCCTGAACGCGTACGAGGCCGAGCTGCGCCGGCTTCAACTTCTCGAGGAACCTGGCCTCCAGTTCGGGCTGACCCTCGGGGCGTTCCTGCTGAACTTGTCACTCGTAGCTGTATTCGGGGCGCTCATCTACTTCTTACGGCCGGGAATCTACGCATCTCTTCGGTGGTTGGTGCTACAGGCGGCCCTGGTCGTGATCTACTTCATCGTGGCCCGTGTCATCGCATTCAACGGTCTGGCGCCTGAGGGACTACCGGTGGCCTTCGTCGTGTTGGCGATGGCGATCCTTTGGGATTCCAGAGTGGCTTTGGTGATGGGGCTCGTTTTGGCAGGCCTCACGGTCGCCCAGCCTGCGTTCGCGGACACGGACGTTCTGTTTCCGGTGATGATCGGTGGTGCGGCAGCGGCCATGAGCGTCAGGGTCGTCCGTCGCAGGGCACAAACTTGGGTGTTCGTGGCGATCATCACGGGGGCCTATGCGGTAACGCTCTTGGCGCTGAGCTTGTTGGGGGAGCGGTCCGCAGCGGATTTCGCCATCTCGATGGCCTGGGCCGGCTCGAACGCGGCGCTGAGCGCGATCATCGCGATGGGCTTCGTTCCCGTGTTCGAGTGGTTCACCGGGATCACTACGGACCAAACGCTCCTCGAATGGGCCGATCCGAACGCACCGCTCCTTCGTCGCCTGTCACTCGAAGCTCCAGGCACGTACGCGCACACGATCAACGTGGCGAACCTTGCCGAACTGGCCGCCAACGCAGTCGGCGCTCACGGATTGCTTTGTCGGGTCGGTCTGTACTACCACGATGTGGGGAAGGTGCTCAAACCCCATTACTTCGTGGAGAACCAGGTCGAGGGCAGGAATCCTCACGACAAGCTGAAGCCTGATACGTCTGCGGCCATTCTTATCGAGCATGTCGTCGAGGGGCTGCAACTCGGGAAGGAAGCAGGGCTTCCTGAGGTCATTCAGCGGTTTATCACTGAGCATCATGGGACCCAACCCATCGCCTTCTTCCATAGCCGAGCAAAAGAACAACTCGGTGAGGACAACGTCGATGAAGCGGAATACCGTTATCCCGGGCCGAAGCCACAGTCGCAGGAGACCGCCATCGCGATGATGGCGGACTCGATCGAATCCGCCACGCGGGTCCTTCAGGAGCCGACACCTGAGCGAGTCCGTGATCTCGTGGAGGGGATCATCGAGAGTAAGCAGCAGGATGGCCAACTCGACCAAGCGCCGTTGACGATGCGCGAAATCACCGTCCTCAAAGACACCTTCGTGAAAGTATTGAGTGGCATTTATCACCACCGCATCGACTATCCCACCACCAAACATCTAACCGACGCTCCCGACGATACTTCGGAGCAGAAATCTGGTCCTGAGGCGGAATCCGGTTCGAAAGGGGAGCAAGTCACCGCCAAGGATGACGTGTCAGTGGACCTGCGCGGATCCGACGAAGGGGGCGCTGAGGGCGCCAGCGAGCAGATGGAACTCGGCGACGTACGTCGGCCCTAGTTTCCTTGGAAATCCAGGTCTCCGGAGGATCCTCTGCCGGCGTGTCGAAGGATTGGCTCCGCTCGGCGGTCTCTCTGGTTCTCCAGAGCGCGGGACTCGACGATGGCGAGATTTCCCTGACGCTCCTGGATGATGACTCTATTCGGGAGTTGCATCGTACCTATTTGGGCAAGGACGTCCCCACCGACGTCATCTCTTTCGCCCTCCACGAAGGTGATGAGGCGGTGCTAGGGGACGTCTACGTCGGATACGAACAGGCGGCGATGCAGGCGGCAGAGGCGGGAATCTCAGTCGAAGAAGAGTTGGCCCGCCTGTCGATCCACGGCACCCTACACGTTCTGGGGTACGACCATCCGGACACTGAGGCTCGCTCTTCCAGCGAGATGTTCGTTCTCCAGGAGCACTTGGTCCGGAAGCTACTGGACGAAGCGATCTGAAGACGCCACTCTCCGGGGCATGACCACCAGCCAAACCGACGAATCCCTGGTTCTTCAGGAGCGGATCGCCGCACTGATCGGCGAAGGCGACATTTCCAGACTCGAGGCGATGCTCGAGGAGTTTCATCCGTCGGACATCGCCGACGTGGTGGAGTCGCTCAATGACGAGTTTCGCTTGGCTCTGGTTCGTGCACTCCCGACCGAGTTGGCTTCGGAAACGCTCTCCGAGATGGAAGAAGGTGAGGTCCGGTCTGAGCTTTTGACCACGCTGGCCCCCTCCGAGGGCGCGGAACTCCTGCAGGAACTATCGGACGACGACGCCACGGACCTCGTGGGTGAGCTCGCGCCGGAGACGCAGGATCGGCTTCTCGCGGAGTTACCCACAGAGGAGGCGGGTGACATCCGCGACCTTCTCCAGTATGACGAGGAAACAGCAGGAGGGATCATGACCACCGCTCTCGTGTCGGTGCTGGGCCATTTCACCGCGGGTGAGGCGATCGAGGCGGTGCGTGTGCAGGGGAGGGAGGTGGAGGACTTCTACACCGTGTTCGTGGTCGATGACGATGCCAAGCTGCTCGGCACCGTGCCGTTGGACGACCTGATCCTATCCGATCCTGGACATCGCATCCGGGACCTGGTTCAGCCCACCGTCGCGTCCGTGGTCCCGAAGTCGGACCAAGAGGAGGTCGGGCATATGATCTCCCGCTACAACCTGGCTTCCATCCCGGTCGTTTCGGCAGACGGGGTCCTGCTGGGCCGCGTGACCTTCGACGATGTCATCGACGTCATCGAAGCCGAGACCACGGAAGACCTTCTTCTCTTTTCCGGTGTCTCAGAGGCCGAAGAGCTGCGCGGGAGCTCGATGGAGGCGGTACGCGCCCGGCTCCCGTGGCTTCTTCTCAACACGATGACCGCGAGCCTTGCCGCCACCGTGGTCTGGCTTTTCAGGAGCGAAATCGCCGCAGCCACCCTCCTCGCGGTGGTCATGCCGGTGGTGGCTGGACTCGGAGGAAATGCCGGCCAGCAAGCGCTCGCCGTCACCGTACGGCGGCTCGCGACATCGGCGGGCCCGCTCGAAGCTCGTGGCCGCGTCGTGGGCAAGGAGATCCAGGTGGCGTTGTTCAACGGAGGAGCCATCGGCCTCATCGTTGCCGGGGCTTCAGGGATGCTCGCGTTGGCTATGGGGGTGGACGCCCGGCTCGGTTTGGTCGTGCTGTTGGCCATGTGGGGGAACATCGCGATGGCCGGGTTCGCCGGCTCGTTCATCCCCACGCTCCTCGATCGCGTGGGGCAGGATCCGGCGGTTGCCTCCACCGTGTTCTTGACCGCCCTCACCGACTTGACGGGCTTTCTACTGCTTCTTGGACTCGCCACGATCATTTTGTGAGGGAAAGCCCATGAAAGTTGTGAGGGAGAGGCCATGAAAGGCCTCCTGTGAGGAGTTTCTGGAGGGGGATCCGGGTTCTGGTCTGCCTTACGCCCTTGGTCGTGGGTTTTCTGAGGGATCGGAAGCGATGGATCGTCGTGGGGTCTCCCGCGCGCCGCACCGAGCGGCATCATCAGCGGCGGGCGGAAAAACTGGTGGCGAGGGCGGCCAAGCTGGGTCCGACGTTCATCAAGCTCTGCCAACTCATGTCGGCCCGGGCGGATATCTTCCCTGAGCCCTACCTGACAGCGATTAGCACGCTTCAGGATCAGGCCCCTCCCGATCCCCCGGATCAGATCATCGCGGTTATCGAGCGCGAGTTGGGGCAGCCGGTGGATGAGGTCTTCGACGAGTTCGAACGGGAGCCGGCCGCCGCGGCCAGCCTCGGACAGGTGCATCGGGCAGTCGTCGATGGAAGGAGCGTTGCGGTCAAGGTGCTACGCCCGGGTGTCGAGGAACTCGTGGCGCTCGATCTCGACATCAGCTTCAGGCTTCTGTTCTGGCTCAATGTCCTCTTCCCGAACCATCACATTCAGGCGTTGAGCAACGTCGTGCGTGAATTCTCCCACCGCGTGAGGGAGGAGATGGATTTCCGGAGAGAGTCGGAAAACATCGAGCGTTTCCAACGGTATTTCAGGGATGATGCCACAGTCCGAGCCCCCGAGGTCCTGGACGAATACACGCGCCGCCGCGTCCTGGTCATGGAGCACTGCACGGGAACTAAAATCGACCAGTTGCACGACAAGTTTACGGAGGGACGCATCAGGTTCAACGATGTAATGGAGCGCCTGACGGGGCTCTACCTTCGCATGATGATGGTCGACGGGTTTCTGCACGCCGATCCCCACCCCGGTAACCTCCTCGTTCAGGATGACGGAACGATTGTGGTGCTCGACTGGGGCATGGTGCTCGATGTTCCCAGCTGGACGCGTGAGTACATTCTGGACCTCGCGTTGACCGTCGAGCGGGACGATCTGGACGGGATGATCAACGGCATGTACCGATTGGGTATGATCAGCCCAGAAGTGTCACGGGGCGAGATCCGCGAGGCGGCCACTGAGATTCTCAGCATCCTGGCAAGGGTGAAAATCTCCAATCAAGATCGCGTCGAAGAGGTCGTCCATGAAATCTTCGACACGTTCTACACTTGGCCCCTCATGCTCCCGCAGGAACTGGTTTATCTCTTTCGGACGTCGGTATTGTTGGAGGGCATCGGAATCCACTACAACGAAAATTTCGATGGGTTGGGGCTCCTCAAGCGTGTCGTCCGGGACCTCAAGGGCGAAATCGTGAAGACGTCTGTCCGCCAACCTGTGGCGGTCGCGAAGGATCTGCTCGAGGAGGCGCAGACGGCGATTCGGACCATGGTCGACCTGCTAGGACGGGCGGAGCGCGAGGAACTGAGAGTGCGGGTCCATCCCCGAGATATCCAAGGCCAGGAGCGGTTTCTCAACTTGCAGGCCCGGCGCATCAGCTTGAGTATCTTCGCCACGGCCACGGCGGTTATCTCGTCCATTCTTTTCATTGCGGTTCGGAGTTTCTGGTTGCTCGGGGGTGGTCTTCTCGTGGCTCTGCTCATGTTCGTGCTCGTGTTCTTCATCCCCACTCATCTGCTGGAGAACCCGCTACGTCACGCTCGACGGGTCAGGCTCGGTGAGCGTGGCTGATAGTCAGAATGGATCCGACTGAGCCTCTCCCCGAAAAACTCGAAGCACTCTTCGAGCGTTTTCGCGCCGGGAACCGGACGGCTCTCGCCCGGGCGATTTCGGTGATCGAGAGTGAGCGGCCCGGCTTTCAGGGATTTCTCCATCGTGTGCTCGCCGCAGGACCTCGCGCCAGGCGCGTCGGGGTGACCGGTCCGCCGGGGGGAGGCAAGTCGAGTCTGATTGCTGTGCTGGCCAACTTGTGCCGCGCATGTAACGAGGAGATCGGTGTGGTGGCGGTGGACCCGACGTCATCTGTTTCGGGAGGGGCCCTTCTCGGGGACCGGATCCGCATGAACGACCTTGCCACCGATGACGGCATATTCATTCGCTCCATGGCGACCCGTGGATCGCTCGGAGGGCTGGCCGCCACCTCCAAGGAAGTCATCGACCTGATGGACGCCTTCGGGCTCGCGCGGGTTCTCATCGAGACGGTCGGAGTGGGACAGACCGAACTGGAGATTACCGGGGCGGCCGACACGGTGGTCGTCGTATTGGTCCCTGAGTCGGGCGACGGAATCCAGGCCATGAAGGCGGGACTCATGGAGATTGCGGACATCTTCGTCGTGAACAAAGCGGATCGGCCAGGTGCCGATCGTGTGCTCAACGATTTACGGACCGCCCTACACCTTCGGGCTGGAAAGACCTTGGGCGATCTCCCGGCCCATCACGGGGTCGATCTCGCGAGCGCGAAGAAGAAAGCTGAGGTCCCCGCTCCGAAGCCCGTCCCGGAGGGCACCACCCACTGGACCATTCCCGTACTCAAGACGGTGGCCCAGACCGGGGAAGGAGTGCCGGAGCTGCTCGACGCTGTGGACCGGCATAGGGAATATCTTGATGACTCCGGTGAGCTGGGGGTCCGCCAGCGTGGGCGGGCGGCGGTGCGGGTGCGTGAGGTCACGGAGCGTTCTCTTCGCGGGATCCTTTGGCGGGGCGAAGCGACCAAGGAGTTGCTCGACACGGGCCTTGATGACATTCAACAGGGCACCGCCACCCCGTACTCCGTCTCAGCCTCAATCTTGAAGGAGCTTCTGGCCTAGAATCAGGCTTGTTTGCTTCGGATCACGGGACATTTTACCAGATCTTGGGTAGAGTTTCTCAGCCCAAATCATGGAAGACCCCATGTCGATCATAGAACGTGACGTGACTGTCCCAGGCGAGTTGGCCGAGCGGGTTCGCGAGCAGGAGTTGGAGCTCGAGCGGCTCAGAGAGGAGCTCCGCCTTTGGGAGGAGGAGTTCGGCGCGACCCCGGCGAGGGAGGCCCTTTTCAGCACGATTTCGGGGATGGAAGTCGCGCCGCTGTACACCCCGGCCGATCAGATGTCCGGGGAGGCGTACACTGAGGCGCTCGGCGTTCCGGGACGATATCCCTTCACTCGGGGTCCGTACGCGAGCATGTATCGAACCCGCCTATGGACGATGCGGCAGTTCGCCGGATTCGGAGCCGCTGAGGACACGAACCGGCGGTACAAATACCTACTCGAACACGGGATGACGGGGCTCTCGGTGGCCTTCGATTTTCCGACGCTCATGGGGTACGATAGCGATCACCCACGCTCACTGGGTGAGGTGGGTGTGTGCGGCGTTGTGATTTCGTCATTGGCCGACATGGAGACTCTCTTCGAAGGCATCCCGCTCGATCAGGTCTCGGTCTCCATGACCATCAACGGTCCGGCCATCATTCTCTTCTGCTTCTACGTCGTGGCGGCCGAGCGACAGGGTGTTCGCCCCGAGCAACTCCTCGGCACGGTGCAGAACGACATCCTCAAGGAGTATCAGGCTCAACACGCTTGGGTCTTCCCACCCGAACCCGCGTTGCGATGCATCGTCGACATGTTCGAGTGGTGTACGGAGTACGCACTGAGGTACAACCCGATCTCCATCTCGGGATACCATATCCGAGAGGCAGGGGCAACGGCGGCGCAGGAGCTCGCCTTCACGCTGCGCAACGGGTTCGAATATGTCGAAAGGGGCATCGCCCGTGGGCTCGACGTCGATACTTTCGCGCCGCGCCTCTCGTTCTTCTTCGATGTCCACAACGATTTCTTCGAGGAAATCGCCAAGTTCCGCGCCGCGCGGCGCATTTGGGCCCGCTTCATGCGCGATAAGTATGGTGCCACCAACCCCGAGGCGTGGCGCCTGCGAACACACGCTCAAACGGCGGGTGTGAGCCTCACAGCCCAGCAACCCGAAAACAACATCGTCAGGGTAGCTTACCAGGCCATGGCCGCCGTTCTTGGAGGAACCCAATCTCTCCATACCAACTCCATGGACGAGACCCTGGCGCTGCCGACTGAGAAGAGCGTCAGAATCGCTCTGAGGACCCAACAGATTCTCGCCTACGAGAGTGGCGTGTCGAACACGATCGATCCCTTGGCGGGATCGTACTACTTGGAGTCGCTCACGGACCGGCTGGAGAGCGAGGCCCTGGAGATTTTCGACCGAATCGCCGAATTGGGTGGCGTCGTGCCCGGGATCAAGGCGGGGTTCTTCCAAAAGGAGATCGCCGAGTCGGCACGCCGACAGCAGGCCGAAGTGGAGTCCTACCAGCGGTTCGTGGTCGGGGTCAACGAGTTCACAGAGGGGTCGGAGGAGGTCCAAATGGACACCCTTAAGATCGACGCTTCGGTAGAGGAGCGTCAGCGGCAACGCATGGCCGATCTGAGGGCGTCGCGGGACGACCTCGAGGTGGCTCGGGCTCTTGAGGAACTGGAAAGGTTGTGCAGGGACGGCAAGAACGTCGTGCCCGGCATTCTAGGGTGCGCCCGGGCCGACTGTACCCTCTACGAGATCCGGCACGCGATGGAGAAGACCTTCGGAAGCTACAAAGAGCCCGTCTTCTTTTAGCGGCCAGGCCTTTTCCGGGCTGGCCCTTTTCTGCGTTGAATCTTTTCCGGGTCAGGTCTTTTCAATGATGTGGCTGATCCGCCAGTTGCTCATCGCTTCAGGGTCGCCCGAACCCTCGTCGGCGGGCTCGTAGATACCCACCCAGTCGTCGACGGGACCACGGTGCTCACGCACGTAGTGATCGAACTCGTCGTTGGCACTCATCAAGTCGATCTCTTCGCCGTACAACTCGACGATCAGGTGCTCGTCCGCTTCGCCCTCGTAGAGGATCTTGTTCAGCGTGACGTAATTCTGCCCTGGCTTGTCGGAGAGCGAATAATGTCCCTCCTCAGGGAACTGAGTCTCATGCGACAATCCTTCACCAGCTTCGCTCGAAACCGAAATTCTCTGGTTTCTTTGAAGAACGGCTCGAGGTTGTCGAGAATCTTGATCCACCTGAGCGTGACACGGATGGGCGCCATTGATTGGCTCCTCCAGCCTGGAGGGTTCGTAGTTTCGTTGAGTGCGGGCACCGTTTTCGGGTCCCGCAGTGGCCGATGTTATGCCCGCAGGGCCGGCTTTGTCCAGCCAGGCGGGCCCTCCCCGTCCCTCAGGGGCCGGAGCTGCGTTGGGAAGTCCTACAGGCAGGCCACTGTTGGCCTGCGGCAAGGGGTCGCCGAGCGTTCGAGACTCGAACCGGATCCTCCGAGGCCATGTACGCGAGCATCGCGACCAATGTGGCGTTGTTCCTCAGGTCGTCGAAGACGATTTTGTCATAAGTATCGAGCTCCGTGTGCCAGGTGTACTGTTGATAATCCGGATAGTGTGACAATACCCGGAATCCGAGAGCACCTCTGCAGATGAGCGACATTTCGTCGCTGCTGCCGGTCTCGGGCACGACCCCGAAGTCGAGCTCGATGTGTTGGGTGATATCCCGCGGAATCGGAGCCACCCATCGCTCCCAGTTCTCAGCGGCCTCCGGGAACTCCTGCATCCGAATGGCTTCGATTCGCCAAGTGCCGTTGTCCTGGTTGAACGAAGCTTGGAGTCCCTCGGCCACTTCGGGATGATCCTCCGCGAACGCGAGTGATCCGTTGGCTCCTTGCTCCTCCCCGCCCCAATGCGCCACCAGAATGGTCCGTCGGGGCTGCGGCAGGACCTCCTTCAGGATGCGCATGGCCTCCATCATCATGATCGAGCCGGTTCCGTTGTCCGTCGCGCCTGAGCCGCCATCCCAGGAGTCGAAGTGCGCGTTCAGAAGAACGTATTCGTCCGGTAACTCAGTGCCCCGGAGTTCGCCGATCACGTTGAAGACCGGCATGTCGCCCAGAAATTCCGCTTCCGCGTCGATCCGCAGCACGGGCCCCTGATCGTTCGACGCCAACCGGTGCACCAGCCCATACTCTTCGCAGCTCAAGTGGATGGAGGGGACGCGCGCCGTGTACGTAGAAAAAATCTTGTTGGCGCCCCATCCATTAGACCACTGGGAGATTATGACCCCGGCGGCTCCCGCGCCTTCGATTCCCTGGGCTATACGCCCCAGACCACCGCCGCTCCGGACGCTGGAGAACCACTCGTTTTGAACGCGTTGTTGCAGTTCCTGTATGCGGCCCTGGGACTCCGGCGTAGCCAGAGCTGCCCAACTCTCGGGCGCACGGCAGGTAGGCTCAGCGTACCAGAGCGCGACGAACTTTTCGGCGACGCTGGGCAGCCAAGCCTCGAAATCGGCCTGATTGCTGAACGAGGGAATCGCGATCACCTCCCCCTCGACCGGTCCGTCGGTGCCCGGGCTCCAGGCGAGCATCGTTCCATTGAGCGTGCGCTTCCGCGGGGCCACGAGATCGATGTGTGTGTACCCGCGGTCCCACCCCCGCCACGTACCGTATTGCTCTGCTCGGACCGGGACGTCCCAACTCTCGTACATGGACATCGCCCACTCGACCGAGTTGCGCTGACCGGGGCTTCCAGAGAGGCGGGGGCCGATGGAGTCTAGCAAAACCTGCGCGAGCCGCTCGACTTGCGACCCCTCTTCCATGCCCTGATCCCAGATCGCCCGGATGATCGGGTCGTCGGAGGGAAAATCCTGAGCGCTCAGTTGGCCTGTACCGAGCCATGACGCGAGCGTGGCCGCGAACGAAAAAACGAGAAAGCGCGACGCATTCATCCGGTTCTCCTCAGTGACATTCGACTCAGCATTCGATGGTGGGATCCTGCAAACTACCCTTGCTCTGTCGAGACCGGTAGCTTTCCCAGTGACTACCGTGCGTTTCTATCTCGCGGTGATCCTAGTGGTCTCTGTCCCCCCCCGTCGTGGTCTTCTGGTGTGCCGCCCAGGACCATTTGAAGCCAGGACCAAGGGAGAATGTGCATGACGTCTGAGGAACGGAAGATCCGCATCCTCGTGGCCAAACCCGGGTTGGATGGCCATGATCGCGGCGCCAAGGTCATCGCCGCCTCGTTCAGAGATGCTGGCTTCGAGGTGATCTACACCGGCCTTCATCAGACGCCTGAAATGATCGTCAACGCCGCTGTTCAGGAGGATGTCGATGTAGTGGCATTGTCGGTTCTGTCGGGGGCCCACATGACGCTTTTCCCCCGTGTCCTCGAATTACTGAGGGAGGAGGGCGCCGATCGTGTGTTGCTCACTGGGGGCGGAATCATTCCCGAAGCGGACATGGAGGCGCTCAAGGAGGCTGGAGTGGGGCACCTGTTTGGTCCGGGGACGCCGACCTCGGAGGCTGTAGAGTACATCCGTGAATGGGCCGCCACGCGCGAGGAACGGGTCTGAAGTGCTCTTGTCCCTGTGGCAGCGGACAAGAGGCACCCTCGCCCTTCTTCAGTGGAGGATCGGGGCGTTCTTCCTCGGCGCGGTCCTGGGACTCGCGGGTGTCTTCTTTGACATTTCTTGGCTCGTGACTGCTGCTCTGGTTGTCTTACTGGGTGGAGTCGTGCTACGGATCTTGGCCGCCCGCGAGTCGGTCTCGAGTGAACAGGAGCCGAGGTCGGAGCGGTAGTCTCGCCATGCCCTGCCGTCCATGGATTCGCCCGGAGTCCCAGATCAGGATTCTGGATGCCCGCGACCCCGGCCGACGCCCGCCGCATTCTACGGGATCACTTTGGATTCTCATCGTTTCGTGATGGACAGGACCGTCTGGTGGCCGCCGCGCTCGCGGGTCGGGATGCCCTCAGAGTCCTCCCAACGGGCGCTGGCAAGAGCCTCTGCTATCAGGTCCCCGCCCTAGCGCTCCCCGGGCTCACTTTCGTGCTGAGCCCCCTGATCTCGCTCATGGAGGATCAGACCTAGCGCGCCCTCAGTGTTTCGATTCCGGCGGCCTTCATCACCAGCGCACTGTCCGTACTCGAGCGACGTACGGTGCTACGACGTGTGCTCAGTGGTAGCATCAAGCTGCTCTTCGTGGCGCCGGAGCGTCTGGAGACGCCGGGCTTCATGGACATGCTCGGGACGTCCGGGGTCTCGCTGATTGCCGTGGACGAGGACCGTTGCATCAGCGAGTGGGGGCATGACTTCCGGCCCTTGTATCGTCGCTTGGGCGTGTTGCGCCGCAAGCTCACGGCGCCGATCATGGCTCTCACGGAGACCGCCACGCCTAGAGCGCGCCAGGACATCCTCGACGTGCTTTCGCTGAACCGGCCGATACGGATCGTGGGGTCGTTCGATCGTCCGAACCTGGGTTGGTACGTCGAACGGGCGGATGGGCATTCGGCCAAGATGAGCGCGATTCGCCGCCTCACTCGTGCCGAGCCAGGCGCGGCGGTGATCTACGTGGGCACGCGCCGTGTCGTAGAGACGATTCGCTCCGATCTCGCTCAGCTCGGGATGTCGGCCGCCGCGTATCACGCTGGGTTGGAACCGGAGGCACGAAGTCGGGTGCAGGAGGGCTGACCGGAAAGACCCGTAAGGTACTGACCACCAACGCGTTCGGAATGGGCGTGGACAAGAGCGACGTCCGGCTCGTGCTTCACTATCAGATGCCCGCGACCCTGGAGTCATACTATCAGGAGGCGGGCCGTGCCGGTCGGGACGGGGACGCCGCTCGTTGTGTCGCTCTCTGGGGCGAAGACGATCAACGTCTGCACAGGGCGTTCCTGGACCGGTCTCGTCCGCCCATCCGCCTCCTGAAGCGTGCGGTTCGAACCATCCGGCGCACCGGCGGACCGGGTAAGCGAGGTCTAGTGACGGCCGACCAACTCCTCGGCGCCACAGGTTGCACGAACGAATATTTGTGGACGCTTCTCACGTCCTTGGAACGCCTCGATGTGATCCGCGTCTACGGTCGACCGGAGCAGGCAGGCGCAGAGCCGGACCCGACCGGCCCGATCCTCGATTTGGGGGTTCGCGCCTCGGGCCCGGATTGGTCGAGGGCGCGACGACTCCGTGAGGCCGGCACTGAGGCCCTGCGGGCGGTCTGAAAATGCCACCACGCCGAAGTGCAGGAGGACGGGTGCTTCTCGGCTGCTTCGGTGACGACACGCCAACGTGCGGCGGTTGTGACGTATGTGGAGACACTGGAGTGGGGACCGCTGTCATGGGTCGAGGGGTATCCCTAGCTTCGTCATCCACGGGCCGACCGTTAGCTTGGAATAAGCACGAATCGACAAGCTTTATCGCCACTGAAGTCCAAGCGAGAAGACACATAGAATCAGGAATACACCTCATCGATCACGCGGCTTGGTTACTGAGCCAGTCTGCGAGGTGAGGTTACAAGCGAAATCCAGTGTCTGGTCACTGGGCGGCAACTCATGACAGAGATGTCGGCCATGACGGCGCCCGAATAACAGGGAAGTCCACTCTGGCCGCTGGCCTGCCATTACGGGCTCAGTCCGAAGCCGACCTCGCTCCCCCTGAGGCTTGAGGGGGGGCGGCGCCGGGACGGGTTGAGCGCACGGCGGGATTGGTCATGAGGGACCGACCGGGAGAAGAATTATAGTGAACAGAGAAATCCTCGTGAGTGCCAATGTCCACGAATCGTGGGTGGCGCTCATGGAAGACAGGCAGTTGGTGGAGATGATGCTCGACCGCGCCGACGAAGATCGGTTGCTCGGAGACATATACTTGGGCAAGGTGGAGGCCGTCTTGCCCGGCATTCAGGCCGCTTTCATCGATATCGGGACGGACAAGGCTGGATTCCTCCATGCCTCCGACCTCGAGACCGACGACGACGACGACGAAAATGGGGGAGGTGGCGGCGGCCGCCGCCGCCGAGACCGAAAATACCCGCCCATCCAGGATCAGATCAGGAAGGGTCAGGAGATCATCGTCCAGGTCACCAAGGAGCCCATGAGTACCAAAGGGCCCCGTCTGACCGCTGAGATCTCGCTTCCTGGGCGGTTCCTCGTCTACATGCCTGGGTCGTCCCGGGTGGGTGTGAGCCGCAAGATCGAGGATCGCGAGGAGCGTGCGCGCCTGCGCAAGCTCGCCAAGGGGGTTCTTCCCAAAGACAGCGGCGGCATCATCGTTCGCACGGTCAGCGAGGAACTCAACCAGGAAACGTTCCAGAAGGACTTCAATCGCCTCAGTTCAATGTGGCGGAAGATCCTGAAGAAGAAGGAGGGAGTGAAAGCTCCGAGCCCCCTCCACGGCGAGGCGAAGCTCATCAGTGGGGTGATCCGGGACTTGTTCAGCAGTCGCTTCGAGTCGATTACCGTGGACGATCAGGGGATCTACAATGAGATCCTCCAGTACGTGAAAAGCGTCGCCCCGGAGCTCAAGGATCGCGTCCGGCTCTACAAGGATTCTGAGTCACTTTTCGACAAGTATGGAGTCGAGGAGGAATTTCAAGCGACGCTCCAGAAGAGGGCGATGCTCCAGTCGGGCGGCCATCTCATTATCGAGCCCACTGAGGCGCTCGTGTCGATCGACGTCAACACGGGGCGGTACAAAGGGAAGAAGGATCCTGAGAGCACGATTCTGAAAACCAACCTGGAGGCCACCCGAGAGATCGCGCGCCAACTCCGATTGAGGGACATCGGGGGCATCATCGTATGTGACTTCATCGACATGGAGTCCCAGGAGAACCGCGACAAGGTCCTGAATGAGCTCCGGATGCATCTGGGGAGGGACCGGGCCCGGACCAAGGCCTTCGAGGTCTCCAGCCTGGGACTGGTCGAGATGACGCGACAGAGGGTTCGGCCCTCGTTGTTCCAGACGCTCACCGATTCGTGCGATCATTGCGAGGGTTCTGGTCGCGTGTATACGCCGACTACGGTCCTCCGTCAGATCGAGAGGAGCATCCGTCGCGTTTCCGTGAAGGGCGACGACAACAGGCTCATGATCCGGATGCATCCAGAGGTTGCGCTGCGGATCATGGAGGAGGAGCCCGACTTCATACGGAAATTGAGACAGGGCACCAGCCTGAAGCTCGACATGAGCGACGATCCGCTCCTTCGGGAAGATGAGTTCAGGATTCTGTCTGGCGCCGCGCAGACCGACGTGACATCCAGGTACGCTGCTGCGTGACGATGGGGCGGAGGTCTTGACCGTCCGCCGGCATTCCGCAAGCTTTTCGGCTATTACTTGTGTCAATTCGAAGCTCGACGAGGCATCATGTACGCGGTTTTTCGCACGGGCGGTAAACAATTTCGGGCGGAACCGGGCAGCAAGCTCCGGATTCCCACACTGGAAGCGGAGGAGGGCACGACGGTCTCTTTTGAGAACGTGCTGATCGCGTCAAACGGGGAGGCAGTTTCAGTGGGCCAGCCCACCGTTGCCGGCGCCTCCGTGAAAGCTGAGGTTTTGCGTCATGGCAAGGACCGCAAGATCATCGTGTTCAAGCGGAAGAAGCGTAAGGGTTATCGCAGGAAACAGGGACATCGTCAGAAATTCACGGAAATCCGAGTCGATGAAATCAAGCTCTAGCGCTCGGTTTTTCGTACGACGCTCCCAAGGAGCACCCGATGGCACATAAAAAGGGCGTGGGATCAAGCCGAAACGGCCGAGACAGTAATCCGAGCCGGCTCGGCGTAAAGCGGTACGGCGGCGAGCGGGTGAGTGCTGGCAGCATCCTTGTTCGCCAGCGAGGTACGCCGTTCCATCCCGGCCACAATGTGGGCCGCGGGAGCGACGATACCTTGTTCGCCACTGCCGACGGCGTGGTCAAATTCGAGAAGTACCGACGCCGTAAGGCGGTCTCAGTCTACCCGACCGCCTGACGCGAGGCTAATGTCCCTTGAGGCCCGTTTCGCAGCGACACGCTGCGGGACGGGCCCTTTCTGTTTCGCCCGTCCTCTATAGAGGACACCCACCTGGACTTTTTCCGACTCTTCTAACGCAGGGTGCTCAGCCGACGGAGAGGCATAGATATGTTCGATATGATAAAATTGTTCAAACGGTCGCCATCGCTTCGTGGCCGCTCGCCCGCATTGTCGTCTCGACGCTTGTTCGGGAGCGGATGGCACACGCTGCGTGGCACGGCGCGGAAATCCGCAGAGCCGGTTCTGCAGCTCGCCGCACTGAGTTTCACTCTGGGCGCGTTGTTGATCGATTGGACCCAGGTGCGTCAGTTCGCAGTAGACGTCGAGGCGAAGTGGTCCTCCGACCAGGTCGGGCCGGTGGTCGTCGTTCCGGTGGCGCTGGCCGATATGGAGCGTGACTTGGCCGACGTTGAGTTTCCGATCGAACTCAACGAACGCATCGAACAGTGGAAGCTGCGGTTCTCCACTACGGACAAGCCCGCGTTCGAAGAGACACTCTCTCGCGCGGGACTATACTCAGATATGATCCGGGGTAAGCTGCGCGCTCGTGGAATGCCCACGGAGTTGTTCTACCTCGCCATGATCGAGTCGGGATTCCTCAACCACGCTCGATCGTTGGTTTCGGCTACCGGCATGTGGCAGTTCATGGATCCCACGGCGAGAGCGTACGGGCTGCGCATCGATGCCTACGTAGATGAGCGACGCGATCCGGTGAGGGCCACCGACGCCGCTCTCGATTATCTCAGCGATCTCTACCAGCAGTACGGATCGTGGTATCTCGCCGCCGCCGCATATAACGCCGGTCCTACGCGGGTGTCGCTTGCCGTCGCACGCCATTCGGACGGACGGGCCGGGGATGAGAGCCTCTATTGGGAGATTGTCGATCATCTTCCGGCGGAGACCGCTCAGTATGTGCCCAAACTGCTCGCTGCCACGTACCTGGCTCGTGATGCTGCCCTTTTCGACCTTGAGGTGACTCTGGCGGATCCTTATGTGTACGACTTGGTGTGGGCCCCTGGCGCGACATCTTTGGCCGGCATCGAGGAGACCATGGGGTTGCCCCACAATCGAATGCGAGAGCTCAATCCGCAGCTCATCCGCGGCATTACCCCGCCCGGTACCATATATCCGTTACGGGTTCCCGTTGGGCAGGCCTTCGAAGTGATCGCTGCTTTGGCTGCACCCGGACGCCGGAGCCGTCTGGCGGATGACTAAGTATCTGAAGACCCGGGCGCGGTAGCTGTAGATCCTTGCTCGCTTTGTGTTTGGCGGGCGGAAGAGATGATTCGCCAAATCACGTCCCGTGTGAGCTCTTCGTCCACTCCCAGGGCTCTGGATCGCTCCGCTACGCGCCGTACCACTCGAGCCTCTCGAGCTGGATCGAGGACCGGGATGCCGAGAGATTCCTTGATGCGACCGACGTCCAGGACCAGGTCCCGGCGCTCCCCGATCAGTCGAATGATCTCATCGTCGACGGCGATGATCCGCTCCCGCAGCTCCTCGAGCCGTTCCTGGGGAGACGCGGTCGAATCCGGATCAGTGCTCATCCGACTGGCTATCCTTTCTCAGCTGTCCGGCTATCGTCACTCCACTTGTAGAAACCCTCTCCGGATTTCTTGCCGATCTTGTCTTCCACAACCATCCGCTCGAGAAGTTCGGGTGGACGAAACGCCTCCGATCCCAACGCTTCATACAGATACTTGGCGGCCTCCAGCGACGGGATTGATGATCAGCATTATTTGACCCAATTTATATGTCGGTGGGGGGCTCCGCTCGAAGCGGGCATTCTAGCCCGAATCGGCCGATCGGGAAACCACGCCCCAGGACTTGCCGTGGCTCGCGAACTTCGGGAACACCACACTTGAGAAGGTTACTGGACCTCGATTCGTACTCGAAGCAGATGCTGACTGGGGCGGTGGGTCCCACGGCATGTGCGGTCGGGGGATTCGTGACGGGATCAGGCTATGTTAAGACTCGGGTTCCGGTCGTACCTTAAGTCGTCCGATACGATGAGCGACCCCGGGGAGGGGAGTGCCGTGCCACGGAATCTTATGATTGCAGCCGCCCTGCTGTTTGGGGCATTTCTGAGCTGGCCGCCGCTTATCCATGCACAGGACGCCGACAGGGTGTTCAGGGTGCCCGTGACAGGTGTGGTGGAAATGGGGCTCGCACCGTTCATCGAGCGTGCCATCCGTGAGGCTGAGGACGCAGGAGTCAGTGTGGTCGTCCTCGATATCGATACTCCTGGCGGACGCGTCGATTCGGCTGAGCGCATTGCGGACGCAATTTCGGATTCCAGCGTGCCGGTCTATGCTTTCGTGAACCGCCGAGCGTTTTCGGCGGGTGCTTTGATCGCCCTGGCGACCCGTGGCATCTACATGAGGCCGGGGTCGGTCATCGGCGCGGCGACCCCGGTGGATGGTGGCGGTACGAAGGCTCCGGAGAAGATCGTCTCCGCCATGCGGAGTGAAATGCGTGCACTTGCTGAGGCCCAAGGGCTCGATCCTGCGGTTGCTGAGGCGATGGTGGACGAGTCCTTGGCCATTCCGGATGTGGTAGACGCCGGGCGGCTGCTCACGTTGACGACGGAAGAGGCGGTCGGCATCGGGTATGCGACGGGAACCCAGGACTTCACTACGCTACTCGATGCTCTCGGCGTGGCCGGGGCTGAGGTTACCGACATCGGAGTGAATTGGGCTGAACGATTCGTCCGGTTCTTCTCGCATCCGGTGGTCGCCCCCTTCCTGTTGTCGCTCGGGTTCCTGGGGCTCATCATCGAAATCAAAACATCTACCTTCGGGCTCGCGGGGCTGGCCGGTCTGCTCTCTTTGTCCCTGTTCTTCGGATCCCATTTGATTCTCGGTTTGGCCGGCTGGGAAGATCTCCTGCTCTTTGGGGCCGGGGTTTTGTTCGTTGCGGTTGAAGTCATTTTGATCCCAGGTTTCGGCCTGTTCGGTATCGCGGGCCTGTTCGGTATCGCGGGCGGCATTTACATGAGCCTGCTCGGCAGCCTTCCCACGGGGCAGGACTTCAGCCGGGCAGGGGGTGTGCTTAGCACCACGTTGTTGCTCTTGTTGGTCACGGGATGGGCTCTCCTGCGACATTTGCCGAAGAGCAATAGGCTGTTTCAGTCTGGTATTTTCCTCGGTACGCGGACCGACAGGGCCATCGGGTACGAGTCGTCCGAAAGGAGGACCGACCTCATCGGCGCCGAGGGTGTCGCGGTCACAGATCTTCGGCCCTCGGGTGTCGGTCTTTTCAGTGACGAACGCGTCGATATCGTGTCCGATTCGGAGTGGATCGTGGAGGGCACGCCTATCCGTGTCGTGAGCGCTGAGGGATACCGCCAAGTCGTTCGGCCCGTCTTCCTAGACTCATCCGGAGAAAAGTCATCCGTCGAGGAGCCATCCGGCGACGACTCATCCGGAGAGGATCCATCTCAAGTAGCGGACGGTTAATTCTGCCGGACTGATTTTGCGGAGGATCCTCCGCAAAATCAGCCGGTTCAGCGAAAGGAACACTCGATGCAGCAGCTCGACATTTTCAGTCTGTTCGTACTGGTCATGGCCGTCTCGTTCGTTTCCGTGATCGCCTGGGCGGTTCCGGTACGTTTGTGGGTCGAGGCGATATCTGCCGGTGTGCATATCGGCATCGGGTACCTGGTCGGTATGCGTCTGCGTAAGGTGAGTCCACCGGCGGTGGTGCGGCCTCTGATTTGGGCTACCAAGGCGGGCATCCCGTTGAGCGTGAACGACCTCGAGGCGCACTACCTCGCGGGAGGGGAGGTGAGCCGGGTGGTGCGCGCGCTCATCAGTGCCGACAAGGCCAACATCGAACTGGGATTCCAGCAGGCGGCCGCGATCGACTTGGCGGGCCGTGACGTCTTCGAGGCCGTTCAGGTCTCAGTGAACCCCAAGGTGATCAACACGCCCAAGGTGGCCGCAATGGCGAAAGACGGCATCCAGCTCATTGCGCAGGCCCGTGTGACGGTACGGGCGAACATCAATCGCTTGGTGGGCGGCGCCGGTGAGGACACCATTCTGGCCCGTGTGGGAGAGGGCATCGTGTCCTCCATCGGTTCGGCGAACTCGCACAAGGAGGTCCTCGAGAATCCGGACGCCATCTCCAAGAACGTCCTCGCGAAGGGACTCGATTCGGGCACGGCCTTCGAGATCCTCTCGATCGACATCGCCGACGTGGACGTCGGAAAGAACATCGGCGCCGACCTCCAAACCCATCAGGCCGACGCCGACAAGCGGGTGGCGCAGGCCAGGGCTGAGGAGCGGCGCGCGATGGCGGTGGCGCAGGAGCAGGAGATGCAGGCGAAGGTCGTAGAGATGAGAGCGAGTCTGGTAAAGGCCGAGGCGGAGGTTCCGCTCGCGCTGGCCGAGGCCTTTCGGCAAGGTCATATGGGTGTGATGGACTACGTCCGGTACAACAACATCCAATCCGACACATCCATGCGGCAGGCCATCGCGACTAACGATGGGCCGGATCCGGAGCCGCTGGCCTGAGTAGGGAGACAGGAGGACGCTCATGGATAACGGACTGATCCAGTTTCTGTTCATCGCCATCTTCGTGATTGTCTCGATGATGGACGGAGCCGCCCGAAAGCGGCGCAAGGAGGCACAACGCCTGGGGCATATCCCCGCGGCAAGCGGGATTCAGGAAGCGGACGACGATCTGGATGAGGTCGCTCAGGCCTCTGAGGGGATGGTGCCTGAGGATCCTTGGAAGGAGATCGCCGCCTTGGCTCGTGGAGAGACGACGGCTCCGGCCCGAGGACGTCCGGCGACGCCCGATCCAAGCTCGATTCGCGATCGGAGCTCTGAGGAAGACGGGTGGACCGCCACGCGCCAGGAGCTACCGCTGAACGGCGTTCCCTGGGTGGACACCGGAGAGCGTGTGCGTCGGTCCACGGAGCGTCCCGAACGGCTGGATGCTCCCGAACGGATGGGTGGTCCCGTGCCGATGGAGACACGATCGGGGGACCTGCAGGGCGGGTACGGACACCCCGACCAGGCGGCGACCCACAACGAGCACAGGGCCCGGCGATTTCGGGAGGAGCGGCCACACGAGCCGGTGCTGCATGCCTCTGAGCCATCGACGGTTCTGAGCAAGGCGCCGCTGAGCCGAGGAGGAGCTTCGAGGAGCCTACTCGCGGGGGTCAGGCACGGCGCGAGGAGGTCCCTCAGGGATGCCATCGTCATTGCCGAGGTGCTCGATCCCCCAATAGCGTTGCGCGAGTCGGAGGGGGGCCACCACTCTTAGCTCCGCGCTCCCGCCACTCCACCCTCCCCACCACACCGACCCACCCTGTCCTACATCTCGCCCGAAGCGATCCTCCGGAGCACCGTGTGTAGGATCCCGCCGTTTCGGTAATACTCCACATCCACATCGGAATCGAGACGGGCTATGGCCAAAAAGCTCGTCTCTTCGCCGTCGTCTGTACGGGCCACGACGGTCAATCGGGCGTGAGGTTCCAGCCCCTCGGAGACCCCTTGGATGTCGAATGTCTCGCGTCCGCTCAGGCCGAGTGACTCGGGGGTGTCCCCCTCTTCGAATTGAAGGGGCAACACGCCCATGCCCACCAGATTGCTGCGGTGGATGCGCTCGTAGCTCTCCGCGATCACGGCCTTGACGCCGAGCAGGAGGGTGCCCTTCGCGGCCCAATCCCGGGAGCTGCCGGTCCCATATTCCCGGCCGGCCAGAATGACCAGAGGTGTGCCTTCGGCCTGATACCGCATGGCCGCATCGTAGATGGGCAGCTCGTCGCCGCTCGGGATGTGGACGGTGTAGCCGCCCTCTCGGTCGTCGAGCATGAGGTTTCGGATGCGTACGTTGCCGAACGTGCCGCGCATCATGACCTCGTGGTTGCCGCGCCTCGAGCCGAATGTGTTGAACTGCCACGGTTTTACACCTCGCTCCTGGAGATACATTCCCGCGGGCTCGTCCTTCGGGATGGCGCCGGCCGGCGAGATGTGGTCCGTGGTCGTGGTTTGACCGAACATTCCCAGGACACGAGCTCCCTGGATGTCGTCGAGTGCCCCGGCATCGGGAGACATCCCGTGGAAGAAGGGAGGATTGCGGATGTAGGTGGAATCATCCTCCCAGTTGTAGAGGCCGTCCTCGTCGGAGGGGAGCGGAAGGGCCTGCCACAGGTCGTTTCCTTCAAAAACCTCGGCGTAGCGCCGCTCGAACATCTCGGGCACCAGCGCCTCCTGGACGGTTTCCCGGATGGCGTCCGATCCGGGCCAGAGGTCGCGGAGGTAGACCGGCCCATCCGGGCCTTGACCCAGGGGCTCGGTCTGCCAGTCGATGTCGACTCGACCCGCCAGGGCGTACGCCACCACGAGCATCGGAGACGTCAGGTAGTTGGCCCGGACGTCGGGGTGGATACGCGCCTCGAAATTCCGATTCCCGGAGAGCACGGCGGCGACCACTAGGCCCTCGTTCCGAACGGCCTCGGCGATCGGCTCAGCGAGAGGACCGGAGTTCCCGATGCAGGTCGTACATCCGTACCCGACGACGCCGAATCGGAGCTGTTCGAGATAGTCCAGGAGGCCGGAGGCTTCCAAGTAGTCCGAGACCACCTTCGAGCCCGGAGCCATGCTAGACTTGACCCACGGCTTGATCTGGAGTCCGAGCTCCACCGCCTTCTTCGCCAATAGCCCCGCCCCCACCATGACCGACGGGTTGGATGTATTTGTGCAGCTCGTGATCGCGGCGATCACGACACTTCCGTCTCCCAGTTCATACGTCCCCCCGTCCAGATCCACCTGGACGCTTCGCGCGCCATCCCCGTTTAACGAAAATCCGGAAGGCAGCAAAGCAGGAAGGTCTCTGGCGAACGCCTGTGGCAGATCACCCAGCGCGATCCGATCCTGGGGTCTCTTGGGGCCCGCCACGCTGGGCTCGACGGTGCCGAGATCCATGTGGAGCACCTCAGTGAACTCAGGATCCGGAGTCCCGTCGGTTCGGAAGAGACGCTGCTCCTTGCTGATCCGCTCGACACGTTCGACGAGTTCCTCACTCCGTCCCGAACCCCTCAAGTAGGCCAGGGTCTCGTCGTCCACCGGAAAGAAACCGATGGTCGCGCCATATTCGGGAGACATGTTGGCCAGCGTGGCCCGGTCCGGCAGTGTCAACTTCGAGAGCCCCGGCCCGAAGTACTCCACGAAGCGGCCGACCACGCCGTGGGCGCGCAGCATCTGTACCACATGGAGGACCAAATCCGTAGCCGTGGCGCCCTCAGGAAGCCCTCCGGTGAACTTCACGCCCACGACCTCGGGGAGGAGCATGTAGTAGGGCTGACCGGTGAGAACCGCTTCCGCCTCGATCCCTCCTACGCCCCAACCGACGACGCCGAGTCCGTTGATCATCGTCGTGTGGGAGTCCGTGCCCACCAACGTATCCGGGTAAGCGACGGAAGCGCCGTTCTCCATCCTGCGGTGCACCACGGAGGCCAAGTACTCCAAGTTGACTTGGTGTACGATACCGGTGCCCGGAGGAACGACGCGGAAGTCCTCGAAAGCGTGCTGGGCCCAGCGCAGAAGGGCATAACGCTCCCTGTTTCGTTCGAATTCGCGCTCCACGTTCTGCCGGTACGCCTCAGCGGTTCCGAAGAAGTCGACTTGCACGGAATGATCGATGACGAGGTCGGCCGGTACCACGGGGTTGATTCGGTTGGGATCGCCGCCCAGCACTTTGAGTCCATCCCGCATGGCGGCCAGGTCGACGACCGCAGGAACGCCCGTGAAGTCCTGGAGAACGACGCGCGAAGGCATGAAGGGCAAATCCGCACCCGCGTTGGTGGGGCTCCACTCGGCCACGGCCTTCACGTGTTCTTCGGCTACGTACCGTCCTCCTGAATGCCGGAGGGCGTTCTCGAGGAGGATGCGTATCGAAAACGGCAGGCGGTCCAGATCGGTGATAGCCGACGACTCGAGCTTCGCCAGGCTGTAGAACGAGGTGGAGCCCTCCTTCAAGTCGATCTTGGTGAGCGTGCCAAACGGGTCGTTACTCATGGGTCCTCATGTTCCTGCGTGTGGTCGTCCATCCGTAGTCGTTCATCTGTGGGGCGGCGACGCGTGCGCTGTCGAGTGGATGGTCCTCGCGCGTGACAGGAAAACAATATCAAAGGCGCCGCATCGGAAACAGTCCGCGCCCTCTCCGGGACGCGGGGGATCCCCAACGGACGAGGCGTCAGTTCAAAAAGCCGACTCTAGGCAGCAGCTTAAGTACTCCCCGGCCCGCCAGTACCGCCACGATCAGGCCGATCACACCCCAGGCCACATTTCCGTACAACAGGAAACCGGTGCCGAAGAGCGCGGCATACACCATCACGCATCCGAGGAACCAAGAGAGGAGGCCGGCGGCGAACTCGCCCGATCCGTTCTCTCCCGTGTGGGTGGCGCCCGTGTCGGCGGCACCGGAGACTATTGCGTCCCACCCTCGCCCCAGCGGGCGGATCTTGGCGTGGAAGTCCCGGAGCGTCTGGGTCTCCACCGGAGAGGTCAGGGACGTGACCACGAGCCAACCGACAGTCGTTATGGCGACGCCGACCACGAGTTCTGCAGAGGGATCCCACCTCGTGAAACCGAGCCGCACGTGGAAAAATCCGAAATACACCGCGACCAGGAACGAGATCACCATCGCGGAAATCTCGCTCCATGTGTTGATGCGCCACCAGAACCACCGAAGCAGAAACACCAACCCGGTGCCGGCACCGATCTGAAGGAGGATCTGGAACGCCTGCATCGCCGTCTCCAACTGGAGGCCGACGAAGGAGGAGAGAACGATGAGTGCGACCGTCGAGACGCGGGCCACCATCACGTAGTCCTTCTCCTCACGATCCGGGGCCACGAAGCGGCGGTATACGTCGTCCACGACGTAGGAGGCCCCCCAGTTCAGGTGCGTACTGATCGTGGACATGTACGCCGCTGCGAGGGACGCCACGACCAGGCCGAGAAGGCCGCTCGGGAGGAACACCAGCATGGCTGGATAGGCCAGGTCGTTCCCGATGACGGAGGGATCGACGTTCGGGAAGGCGGCGGTGAGGTCACTCAGCGTCGGGTAGACGATCAGCGAGGCCAGCGCGACCAGAATCCACGGCCACGGCCGAATAGCGTAATGAGCCACATTGAACCAGAGCGTGGCCTGCATGGCGTTCTTTTCGTCCTTGGCCGCCAGCATCCGCTGCGCGATGTATCCGCCTCCTCCGGGTTCGGCTCCCGGGTACCAGGTGCTCCACCACTGCACGGCGATCGGCACGATGAAGACCGCAGCGGCCGTCATAGGATCGGAAAAATCAGGGAGAAACGAGAGCTTTTCGGCGACGCTGGCGTTGCTCATCAGCCCTGAAAGCCCTCCCACCTCGGGGAGCCGAAGGGCATAGACCGCAGCTGCCACTGAACCGATCATCGAGATGCTGAACAAGAGCAGGTCCGTGACCAGGATTCCCCACAAGCCTGAAGTGGCGGAGTAGATCACTGTGGCGGTGCCAGCGACTAGAACCACGGTGTACTTGTCGACCCCCAGCAGAACCCCGCCGATCTTGATGGCCGCGAGCGTCACGGTGGCCATGATCATGACGTTGAAGAACACGCCGAGGTAGACTGCGCGGAACGCCCTCAGAAACGCGGCCGGCCGCCCGGCGTAGCGCAGTTCGTAGAATCCGATGTCTGTGAGCACCCCGGAGCGTCGCCAGAGCTTGGCATAGAAGAACACGGTGCACATTCCAGTGATGACGAATGCCCACCAAACCCAGTTCTGGCTGACACCCCCAGTGCGGACAAGGTCGGTGACCAGGTTGGGCGTATCGGCCGAGAAGGTCGTGGCCACCATCGAGGTCCCGATCAACCACCACGGCATGGTGCGGCCCGCGAGGAAGTAGTCCTCCCGACCCCCTCCGGCCCGACGGGCGAAGGCCAGCCCTACGCTGAGGACAGTGACGCCATAGAGCGCCAAAACCCACCAGTCGAGTGCCGAGAGTTGCATCAGATCACAAGTCCCAGCCGGCGCGCGCGAGCATCCAGAGGTTGATGACCACGACCACTAGGGCGGTGAGATAGAACGACGGGGGGGTCATGGTGTCGGGCGACGCGAAGAAGGCGCCCCCGATCAGGGTCGGCGTTCGCATGGCGTTCAGCGCCCAGATGATTCGGGCGATCCCGACGTTGCACCAGCTGTAAAGGCCCACGAATACGAAGGCGGCCAACGCGGCACCGGCGACGAGCCACGCCCATGGCGGGCCGAAGCGAAGGGGTAGGGTGCCCGCCTCCAGCATCGCGTACACCGTCGCCTCATAGAGGACCGCCACATGGAGGTAAACGAAACCTGCCTGCCGGAACTTCGCTACCCGCTCAGGCGGCCAATTTTGTTTCAGCACGGCTCGTCCTACGTCGATTAAACGCGAATGTCGCTGGCATGCTCTGCCGCAGAGCCAGGGAGGACCGTGGGGATTCTACCGGTTCTCCACGAAGTCGGACACTGCCGATACTTGACAGGGCCGAATTCAAGAACGGTTATGGGATACGTTTTGGAAGTCACACCTGAGAGGGGGGGGCTCATGCCTTTCCGTAGCGGTACGTTACTCGTCTTGGCGCTCGTCGTGTCCGCTTGTAGTTCGTCTGCCGGCGCGTCTCTCAGCGGCGGCGGCCCAAGGGCGGAGGCGCCGACCCGGGGGAACTCCTCGCTGATCGTCCGAGCCGAGATTGATAACTTCCAGGGTCTGAGCGCCTGGGAGGCCGTCGATGTTCTTCGCCGGCGTTGGACCCAACCTCGACGAGGCACCAACTTTGGTGGATCGCCGGTCTATGCGAACGTGGTGGTCGATGGAACGGTCCGTGGCACGCTCGGTGAGCTGAATCGAGTGAATGTTGATAACATCGAAACCATGCGGTACCTCAACCCCGCCGACGCAACCACGAAGTACGGCACCGGCTTTCTGGGTGGCGTCATCGAAGTGAGCACGATTAGGGGCCGCTGACGGAGGAGACTGGGATGTCCTTTGCCTAAGGACGAAATTGCCGGCTAGTCGTTGGCCCCGAACATTTTGGCCCTCGCCGGTGTCCATGTTTTTAGATTCGCTATCCTCCAGATATGTGGAGTGGGAGGTCCCGGGTTCTGAGCCGATTTGGATTGTTCGCCGTGTTCGCCGCGTGCTTGTCGTCCTCCGTACTGGGGCAGGAAAAAATCAGCACGGTGACAGGCACCGTCGTCGACTCAGAGAATCAACCCGTGAGCGGCGTGCTCGTCTTCGTGGATGAAGGACCCGGCTCAGCCGCGACGGGCGCCCTCGGGGCGTTTCAACTGGAGGGTGTCACCGCGGGCACGCGTCTCCTGAACTTCCGTAGAGCCGGGTTCGCGCCGCGCACCTTGGACCTGGAATTGGCCCCGAACGAGGACGTCGGAGACGTCGTACTCGAGGAGGGACCCGATCCGACGGCTACCCTGATCGGTAGGATAACCGACGGGATCAGTGGCGAGCCGCTTGGCAACGCCGTGGTGAAACTCAACGGCGATGTCGTCGCGCTTACCGATGGCAACGGTGACTTTTTGCTCTCCGAGGTACCGATCGCGTGGGGCAGCAACGAGTTCGAAGTGGGTCGTTTCGCGTTCCTCGCGCAGGTCGCCCAGTTTTGGATCGTCAACCCCGATGAGACGGTCGACTTTTCCGCGGAGCTCGATCCGGTTCCAATCGGCCTAAGCGGAGTCGTGGCCACCCTCTTGGGCGCGGGGGGCGGACCGGCGACAGAGGTCGCTGAGCATGGCGGCCGGGATTTCATCCCCCGAGCCGAACTCGAAGAGTACCGTGGCGAGAGTGCCTATTCCACCATCAATTTGATACGTCGGCGCTGGGTACGCCCCCAACGAAGCTTCAACACCGCCTTTGGTAGGGACCCTGTGTACGCCCGGGTTGTGATCGACGGAAGCAGCCGACGGCAACTCGGAGACCTGCGCTCGATGAACGTGGACGGCATCGAAAACATGCGCTATATGAGCGCCATCGACGCCACCACGAAGTACGGCACCGGCTTTTCGGGCGGGGTCATCGAAGTGACAACGAGGGGGCGCTGACGAGGATGCCCAGGCGGTTCGGGAAGATGCCCGGGCTCCAGCCAGCGACCATCTAACAAACCATCCGCTCACCTTCCCAGCATGCCGTGAGAAACCGGTTTTCGACTCTGTGGTGAAGACGGTGCGGCAGGCGCCCTAACGCCATTCCGTCCTAACATTCCAGCCGTGGTCGGTGTCCACATCTTGAGGATACGTGGTATCAGAATTTGTTGCCTTGAACGAAGAAGAGGATACACCATGACTGGGAAGAGCAACCGTTGCGCCGTTTGGCTGGTGGGTCTGGTGGGCCTGGTGCTTGTCATCCCCATGGACTTGTCGGGCCTGCAGGAGGCGGAGCCGTACGAGGTCGGCACTGCCCTGCCACCCGTCGACCCAGATAGGACGCTGGTTGATATCACGCTCGACGCCGCCATCGCGCGTGCTCTCGAAAGGAACCTGGACATACAGACTGCGAGGCTCAGCCCCCTGATCCAGCAATACGCTCTGCAGGCGGCCGAAGCCGTGTTCAGCCCGACGCTGAGCAGCACCTACGGATATAACAACAGCACCAACCAATCCACGAGCCAGCTCGACGGGGGCGCTTCGACCTCGACCCAGCGTCAGACCTACAACGCCTCTCTTTCCAAGACGATGCCCTGGTATGGAGGCCGGCTGAGCACCGATTTTAACAACAGTCGCACGGAGACGAACAACGCCTTCTCGACCCTCAATCCGAGCTTCCGCTCCACCGTCAGATTCAACTACACCCAACCCCTGCTGGCGGGGTTCTCGACCGACAACCAGCGCACAGCGCTGGAGACCCAGGCGATCCAAGGCCAAATCGCCGATCTTGGGTTGACGAGCGAGATTGCGAACATCAGCCACCGGGTCCAAGTGGCGTACTGGGGTTTGCGGGCAACCATCGAGCAGATCGAGATTCAGCGTCGCAACCTGGCCCAGGCTCAGGAATTGCTCGCGCAGAACGCGATCCGGGTCCAACTCGGCTCGCTGTCCGACTTGCAGGTGATCCAAGCGGAAGCCCAAGTGGCGAATGCCGAACAGTCCCTCCTCAATGCCGAGATCCAGTGGCGAAATCAGGAGCTCATTTTCAAACGGCTCTTGGTGGGTGGCACCGACGACCCACTCCTGGCACAGACGATGAATCCCATCGGGCTTCCCGTCTTGTTAGAGCAAGTGGTCGACATCGATGCGGCCGTCGCCATTGCACTGGAGCAGCGCACTGACCTCAGGCAAACACGGCAGCAGCGGCAGATCTCAGAGCTGGACCTGGCGGTAACCAGAAACAACACACGCCCGGATCTGAACCTGACTGCCGCCTATTCGCTCCAGGGAACGGGCGGGGACCTCTTCGATCGGTCCGGCTTGGGTGGCGACCCGACATTGGTGCAGCCGGGCGGTTATGTGGACGGACTCAGTTCCATCCGGGAACGGGACGCCCCGACGTGGAGTCTCACGCTGAATTTCTCCTACCCCATCGGAAACAAAGGGGCCAGGGCCAACCTGCAGCGGGCGGAGCTTCAAATCGAGCAGACGGACTTGGCACTGAGGAATCAGGAGTTGGGCATCGTTACCGAGGTGACCAACGCGGGTTTGGCGGTGAACGACTACTTCCTTCTGTTACAAGCGGCGCAGCGGAGTCGTGAAGTATCCGAGCGCGCCGCAGAGGTCGAGGTGACGAGGTTCAGCGTAGGGGCGTCCACGAACTACGAGGTTGGGTTGGCCCAAGACGCGGTGACTTCCGCCCGCCTCTCGGAATTGCGGGCCATGTTCAACTACGTGATCGCTATCGCAGAGTTCGAGTTGGTCCAGTACGTGGGTGGATAAGGGCGTTTGGATTGGGCCTCTCGGTGCTTTTCGCTATACGCTGTAAACGTTAGGTTATAAGCCGCTAATCCCCTTATTGTAGATTCGCCGGGATGGTGGAATTGGTAGACGCACCGGACTCAAAATCCGGCGGGCTTCGGCCCTTGGGGGTTCGAGTCCCCCTCCCGGCACTGGGCTTCGGTCCCGAAGGGTCTTGAACAATCCTCACGCGGGAACCTTCTCTGCGCGCGGTCGATTGAGAAGACGACCAAGCGATTCTCTCGGGGCCCACGTTTGAAAACGTGCGCCGAATGCTGGTCGACCCGAAGCGATTGCCATTCGTACCCAGCACTCTGGGGGTGATGATGTTGACTCGACTGTCCGGTCTCTCGGTCCTCACACTAACCGTGTTTCTCCCGTTGTCCCTCTCGGGGCAAGCCATTTGCAGCGCTCCACATTCATCGCCGACTCTTTCACAAGGCGGATCGATCACCAGCCAGCCTCCCGGTGGCGGCTGGGCCCAAATCTCCTTCTTTCGTCAGCGGTCCCTGAGCTTTTACAACTAGAATGGTGACATTCAGGATTTTCTGGCGGCAAGCAATTTCCGGACCCGCTCGGTTTTCTTGACCGCTTCGGTGGGCCTGGTGGAGGACCTTGATGTCTGGGCACAGATGCCGATCCATAACTTCGATGTGAGGAGTGATGGCGGAAACAGCGCGAGCTCCGGGGTTGGGACGTGCGGGTCGCGCTTCGCGTGACTCCTGAAATCCTCGGATGTGAGGTACCGCTGGGGCTTAGGATCGATGGAAAATTGCCTGCCAGCACGTTTCCCGTGGACGCGACGGTTTTGCCGCTCACGGAGGGGCAGTCCGACTTCAAAGTGAGCCTCGAAGCCGGCACCGCTTTCGACTTTCTTCCCATCTATGTGGCGGGGTGGGTGGGGTACCGGAGGCGAGGCCTCAGTGACGTCCGGGAGTGCAACCCCGGCGAGGAGGCCTTCGGCCATCTGGCCGTCGGTGGCTCAGTGGGCGAACTGACTTTGGAACTCGGAGCGGATGGTCTCATCGGCCAGGCACCGACCGTATCCGGACTCACGTTGTCCGACGACGAGGCGCGCCGCTTGCTCCAGATTGTGCCCACCGTCGGGTATCCCGTCGGTCCCCGTAAAATCGAGGTGTCGGGCCAGATTCCGCTGGCTGGGCGGAACCTCCCGACCGGAGTCGGGATCGGGGTGAGTTACCGTACCACTTGGGGACTCAGACTCTTTTGAGTCGAGTACCCTTTGAGGTCCTTCGGGGCTTGGGCCTGATGGGCTTGATGGGGCTAGGAACGGTCTCGCAAGGTGGCGCCGCCGCACAGGATGTCGCTCTCGACGGTATCGGCCATGTACTGGGATCGCCGGAAGCGAGCGTCACCGTCGTGGAGTTGGGAGATTTCGGCTGTTGGGCCTGCGCGCTTTTCCACCAAACGACGTGGCCCGCCGTCCAGCGGGAGTTCGTCCAGGCGGGGCGGGTTCAATGGAGGCACGTTCCCTTCCTTTTTGGGCTCCGCCACGGTGATGATGGCGCAAAAGCAGCGGAGTGCGCGGCCGATCAAGGTCGAGATTGGGAGATGCACGACGTGCTCTACACTCGGCACGACGAGTGGGCGAAGCCGCGGAACCCCAAGGACTTCCTCCACGCGTACGCCAGCGAGTTCAGGCTGGAGACCGAGGCCTTCGAAGACTGCTACGAGGAGGACCACGGGAAGGACCGGACCTGAGCGGCCACCCGGGCCGCTGACGAGTTGGACGTGAGCGGTGCCCCGACGTTTTTCATCAACGGATCCCGGGCTCTCTGGGCTCTGATGATGGAGGTGTTCCGTGGTCTCCTGGAGGAGGCCGAACGCGGCGTAGCTTCGGGTCGCTGAGCCCGCTCTCCTTCCGTCCCTCAGGTGGTGATGTAGGCTACGTCCGGCGGCAGTCGAGTTCGGATCCAGTCGGCGAGACTAGTGGAATCACCTGGTCCGACCACGCGTTTGGGAAGGAAGTAGGCCGTGCGCCTACTGTAGTAGAAGAGAAACATATCCGACGTTTCCCGGACCCTGTTCATCCCCGCCCACTTGAGTTCGGCGTTGAGCGTGCGCGTGCCGATATGTAGCCCTGAGTCGTCGAGAGTGTAGGTTATCGGATGCGTTACGTTGGGATCACTCCGTCTTGCCCGCCAAGCTTGAAGTCGTCCAGTCAGGATCGGCAGTTTCCAGGTCAGTCCGGACACTAGGAGGGTGAGTGGGCCGAGCTGCACCGTAGATGTCAGATCTCCCACTGCCGCGACGGTGACGGCCAGTGTGGCGCTCAGGACCAACACCAAGACCACCGCCCACTTGAGGAACACGCCACGGTCCGGACGAGAACTGTTCGTGGATCAGCAAGCTCAACGTGGGCGTGCTCGGCGGGGCGCCGGCCGAAGGTGAAGGAGATTGGTGTGGCACTCATCGGCGGACTCCGTTCGAACGGCTGGGCGGCGGTTCCCTCTTTCGCCTGCGACTTCGGGCGCCGCCGGTGGCCGAACTGAATCAGCCGGGCCAGCGCACTTCATCGGCGACCGTGAATTCCCTAAATTAAGGCCTACCCAGCTTCAGAGGCACGACATTCAGGCGCTTTCGAGGGTCGGGTTCGCTGGAGTCACGGGCTGTGTGACCCCTTTACGGAGAGGAAATGACTGAAGACGGGAGTGGGAAAGACAGCCTGACGATCAGGGACAACCGGAACGGGCGGGAGTACGAGGTCGACATCCTCGAGGGCGAGGTCATCCGCGCCATGGATCTCCGGCAGATCAAGATCGACGACGACGATTTCGGTATGATGACGTACGATCCCGGATTCAAGAACACGGCCTCGACCCGAAGCACGATCACCTACATCGATGGCGACAAGGGGATCCTTCGGTACCGCGGATATCCGATCGAACAGCTCGCCGAGCGCAGCACATTTCTCGAGGTGGCCTATCTGCTTCTGAACGGAGAGCTGCCTACCCCGTCTGAGTTGGACGATTTCGTGCACGACATCACGTACCACACCTACGTGCACGAGAATATCCGGACGGTCATCAACGGGTTCCGGTACGATGCTCACGCCATGAGCATGTTGATCAGCAGCGTAGCCGCGCTCGGAACCTTCTACCCCGAAGCCAGGAACGTGCGAGACGCGGCGAACCGTAGGCTCCAAATCCACCGGCTCGTGGCGAAGATGCCAACGCTCGCGGGGCTCGCGTACCGGCACCATCAAGGCCTCCCTCCCGTGTTGCCGGAGAACGAGCTCTCCTTCCCTGCCAACTTTCTGAACATGCTGTTCCGCATCGGAGGGGGCGCTTACAAACCCAACCCGGTCGTGGAGCGCGCGCTGGACGTGTTGTTCATCCTCCATGCGGACCACGAGCAGAATTGTTCGACGACGGCTATGCGGACAATCGGGAGTAGTGATGCGGACCCTTACTCGGCTCTCGCCGGAGGGATGGGGGCACTTTTCGGGCCGCTCCACGGCGGTGCGAACGAGGCGGTTCTGAGGATGCTTCAGAGGGTTGGAACGATGGAAAACATTCCTGCCTTCCTGGAGGGGGTGAAGCGTAAGGAAGAGCGACTGATGGGCTTCGGGCATCGCGTGTACAAGGCGTACGATCCCCGCGCGAGCATCATCAAGCGCACCGCAGAAGAGGTCTTCGAGGTTACCGGACGAAATCCGCTTCTCGATATCGCGCTCGAGTTGGAGAAGATCGCGCTCGAGGACGACTTCTTCGTCTCCCGAAATCTGTACCCGAACGTCGATTTCTATTCAGGGCTCATCTACCAGGCGTTGGGGTTTCCGGTGGAGATGTTCCCCGTGCTCTTTGCGATTCCGAGGACGGCCGGGTGGCTGGCTCAGTGGGATGAACTCCTCGAAGACGAGGAGCAGAGCATCTCACGCCCGAGGCAGATATTCGTGGGAAGCGCAGAGCGCGACTTCGTTCCGATGGATGATCGTTAGGCCGTTCTCTCCCGCCACCACCACGACACGGCTCGCCCATGACGGTTAGTCCGATCGACATCATACACCTCGGTCTTCGCGGGGTGATTTCATCCTATTGGATCGACGGTCCTGAGCCGGCGATCGTAGACCCGGGCCCCTCCACGTCGCTCGACGGGCTCGAGGACGGCTTGACTGAGTTGGGTGTGAGATTCTCCGACATTCGGCATATCCTACTCACGCATGTTCACCTCGATCATGCGGGTGGGACTGGACACTTGGTTTCCCGCCTTCCGGACCTCGAAGTTCATCTACACACCGATGGCGTTCCGCACATGGCCGACCCCGAGCGGCTCGTGGCCAGCACCCGGCGGACGTTCGGCGAGGCGCACGATCGCCTGTGGGGAGAGGTCATGCCGGTTTCGGTGGATCGTATTCGACCGTGGGAGCCAGAGCGGCCCTTGCCGGTCCCCGGGGTCAGAGCCTTCGCCACCCCGGGACACACCGCCCATCATGTGTCCTACTTGTGCGAGGCCGACGGGACGTTTGTGGCGGGCGACGCCTTGGGGGTGATTCTTGCGCCGGGCGCGCCGACGCACCCGCCGACACCGCCCCCCTCCGTCGACGTGCCCGCTTGGTTGGATACTCTGCACGACCTCGAGTCGGTAGACCCTGAGGCGTTCGGCGTCTCCCATTTCGGTATCCACAACGGTTTCGCGGGCCGCGTTGTCGAGATGCGAGAACGGCTGTCCGCCTTCCGAGATAGGGTCGAGGCGGCCCTGGCCTCCGGGAACGACGGGGACCGCGACGTATATGAGCGCGAAGTCCGAGAGGAGATCTCTGCGTTCCGCCCGCGGGACGAGGTCGATGGGTATTTCGACGCGTTCAAGGCTGCGGGGGATTGGGACGGGATGCGGCTTTACCTGGAGCGGGCGAATCGCGCCGAAGAGGGATCCTCAGCAAAATCCGCAGACTAATCCACCGGTGGTGGGTATGACCCACTCTACCTATCCGCGCTCTGGGTTGCCACGTAGGCCGAAACCAATAAGCTGAGACAGTGGTGCGAATATCGTGTGCCTGAGAACGGAAGATCGAAGAGATGCAAGCGGAGAGGCTATGATGAAGCGAGTCCGCTCCGGTGCACCGATTCTTTTTGTTCTTGCCGCGCTGTTATGGTCGCACAGCCTGACTGCGGCCCAGGTGCCGGCGTTCCAGGCCGGCAACGACTTTGGCTTCGAGCTGCTCAGGCGGCTGCACGCGGAGCGGTCGGATGACGCGGTCAACGTCTTCATCTCACCCCTCAGCCTGTCCATGTCATTGGGGATGCTGCTGAACGCGGCCGGCGGCGAGACCTTCAATGCCATGGGGAACGTCCTGGGCCTGAACGGCCTCCCGGTGGCAGAGGCCAACGATGCCTACAGGGCCTTGGCTGAGTCACTCTTGCGTAAGGACCCCAGTGTCGAGTTTCGGCTCGCCAACACTTCGTGGCTCGAGGAGGGCATTCGGATCCGGCGGGACTACCGAAGCAGAGTGGAGGAGACTTTCGGCGCCCGGATCGAGACCGTGCGCTTCCGGGAGCCCGACATGGCCGGTGCGATCAATGGCCGGGTGGACGCGGCCACCGAAGGCCGCGTTCCGAACTTGGTCTCCGCTGAGGACTTCCGGGGTATGCTCGCCTTGCTGGTCAACACGATCTACTTCAAAGGTGGATGGACCGACCCGTTCGACCCGGCTGAGACCACGGCGGTCGACTTCCGGCAAGCCGACGGCTCCACCGTGAGTGTTCCGATGATGTGGCAGGCGCTGGACGCACGGATGGCGGGAGGCGTGGGCTCCGGTGAGGACTTCGCGGTGGTGGACTTGCCATACGGTGCGCGATCCTTCTCGATGATGGTGGTGGTCCCGGTTGGTGACGCAACGCTGGCTGAGTTGGTAGAAGATATGGACAGTGAACGCTGGCAAGAGTTGGTGGACGCGCTGCAGCAGGAGACGCGAACGGAGGTCCAGCTGCCTCGCTTCGAGCTGAGCTACGAGCGGGGACTCAACGATGTCCTCAAGGCGATGGGCATGGAGGTGGCCTTCGATCAATCTAGGGCGGACTTCGGTTGGCTGTTGGGGGACGCCAGAGTTGCCGCCGGACCCCACATCGGCCGGATGAAGCAGAAGGGCTTCCTGAGGGTGGATGAGGAGGGCACCGAGACCGCCGCCGCTACTGGGACCGCTCGCGCCGCAGCAGCGACTGCGGTTCTTCGGGCTGACCGGCCGTTTCTTTTCGCGATCCGTGAACGGACATCCGGCGCGATTCTCTTCGTGGGAACCGTGTCCGACCCGACGTCCTGACCAGGCCCGGCAGGCACTGAGGCCCGGCGGAGCCACCCGTCACTCGAAATCCTTGATCCGCGGCGGAGCTTGATCCACGGCGGAGACTGCCGCAGCCCTGTGGGGTGTGAAACTCGAACTCACCCCAAGCAGGAGGAAGACCCATGCACCAACTTCGTCAGATTACCCTCACGCTGTTGCTCTTGACCCTGGCCGCCACCGCTAACCTCCTCCCCACGCCCCACCCAGCCCAGGCCCAGTCCGTCCTGGATCGAACCCCGAACCTCTCCGGTGGCTGGACCGGCATAGAGGGCACCGTCTACTTCAACTTCCTCCACCGCTTCTGGAAGATGGGGACGACCAACAGCAAGGTCCTCAACTCGCCGACGTTCTTCTTGGCCGTTCCACTGCCCGAACGCACGCTCGTGGGCGTCGACTACTCCAGCAACTCAATCGTGGATGGTGCCAAGTTCAACGAGTATGAGTTCTTCTCCCGTTGGACTCCAGTATCCGCGTCCGCTGGCAGCCCCCTCGACGTTTCCATCATGGCGGCCTACAACAGCGCGGCCTCCAGCGGCGACGTCGAGGTCACAGCGGCCATTCCCGCAGGTCCGGTGAAGCTCATGGCGATCGGGCGTTTCCTGCCGGATGTCTACGACGACGGGCTCGACGAATCGAAGTGGGCCGTAGGCGGGGGAGCGACGCTCCGCGTCTCGGACAACGTGTCCCTGGCGGGAGACGTGGCGGCTGAGGTCTCGATGAGCGACCGGTTCCAGGTACGCGCCCGCGGTCGTCACCATCTCGGCGGGTCAGGCGGTGCGCTGGCGTAACCCGTCGGCTGTGGTCCACACGGTAACCGCTGATCCGTCCCAGGCCATGGAGGCGGACAACGTCTGACTTCCCTCCGGTGCCGGCGCTTTCGATTCGGGAGATATCGGCCCGGGGGGGAGCTTCACGTGGACGTTCAGGGAGCGGGGCGAGTACCGGTACGTCTGCATCGCACACGAAGGAGCCGCCATGGTGGGCACGATCATGGTTCGTTGACGCGGTGGGGCGGTTTCGTTGAGCTTTTGACGCTCCGCGGACGCCCACCCCTCACCCGAAGTTCTTGATACCCGGCGGAGACTGCCTGAGCGCCGTCAAGTAACGAAAAGGAGCGCCGGGGCTTCGCTCCGGCGCGGCCCAATATTCCAGGGTCTCCGGCAAATCCGGACGCCCCGGCAGGGCAGGGTGGACCGCCGCCGGCTGTTCCGCTTCACGGACTCGAACGGCCTTCACGCTGTGGGCGATCACATTCGTGGTCAGCCCGCCTTTTTGAAGGCGTCCACGGACCACGAGAAACGGCTCCATCCGCACGGTCGTTCGGCATTTGCCGTAGATTTTTGGTTTAATAATCACATTTATGGGACCAGACTCATCTTCCATTAACACAAATACATAGCCGTTTGCGGTAGAAGGACGTTGGCGGGCCACGACAATGCCGGCCACCGTCACGGTGGCGTGATTGGGAAGGTCCGAAAAACGATCGCCGGTCACGGTTTCGGGGGGAAGTTCATCCCGGAGTAGAGAGAGGGGATGGAGGTCCGTGGAGAAGCGGAGCATGCGGTACTCGGCCACCATCCGCTCCGAATCGTCGAGGTCGGGGAAGACGATTCGCGCGTGCGGGTCCTCCAAGCCGAGTTCGGTTTGGGGATGGTCGTCCCGGCCGCCGCTCCGCCCCGCATCGTCTTCCGGGCCCAGCCAGAGCCCGGCCTGCCATAGCAGTTCCCTCCTAGTCAGGCCGAAGCTCTCGAACCCACCGACCCAGATCAGGTTCTCGACGGCGGGCCTCTTCAGGGCCGCGGGCGTTCTGCGGAGGAAGTCTGAGAGGGAGGCGAACGGCCCATGTCGCTCCCGCTCCTCGACCACGCATTTGGCGATGTCGGTTCCCCAACCTCGGACGAAACCCAGGCCGATCCGGAGGTCGGACTCCTCAGGCGTGCACTTCACGCCGCTGTGGTTGACGTCGGGCAGGCGGATTCCGATGCCATGGCGGCGGGCGTCGCGGCCCAGGGCGTCCAGGGAATAGAAGCCCATCGGTTGGTTGTTGAAGAGCGCGACGTAGTACTCCGTGCCATGGTAGTAGCGGAGCCAGGCGGATTGGTAGGCGAGCAGGCCGAAGGCGGCGGCGTGGGACTTGGGAAACCCGAACTCGCTGAAGGCGGCCACTTGCTGAAAGACCTTTTGAGCGGTGGTCTCGTCGACGCCCCGCTCACGTGAGCCGTCGCGGAAGGCCTCCCAGTGGGCGTCCATGGCCTCCTCGGAGCGTTTTCGGCTCATGGAACGCCGCAGACTCTCCGCCTGGCCGTCCGAGAATCCCGCGAGGGCCTGGCATACCTGGAGCACCTGATCCTGGAAGATGATGACACCCAGTGTCTCTCCCAGGGCCTCTTCGAGGAGAGGATGGTCGTACGGGACCCGGAAGTTCGGGTCCTCGCGCAGGAGCTCGCGCCGGCGCACGTATGGGTTGACCGCGCCCCCCACGATGGGACCGGGCCTCACGATGGCCACCTGGATGGCCAGATCCTCCAGATTACGGGGCTGCACACGGCGGATCATCTGGATCTGGGCCCGGCTCTCCACCTGGAACATGCCGATGGTGTCCCCCGTGCAGATGTGCTCGTAGAGCGTCTCGTCGGCGAAGTCGATGCGTGACAGGTCCGGGGCCCGGCCTTGTCGCTCCGAGATCAGGTCCACGGCGTCTTCGACGAGGGAGAGCATGCCCAGCGCGAGAAAGTCGATCTTGATGAACCCCGCGTCGTCGCAGGAGTCCTTGTCCCACTGGCACAGCACCCGGCCCTCCCAGGCGGCGGGCTCCAGGGGCACGATCTCCACAAGGGGACGACTCGAGATGATCATGCCGCCCACGTGCTGGGAGACGTGGCGGGGAAGACCCCGGATGTCTTCGGCCAGCTCGCAGAGCGCTTGCCACAGCGGTGAGCCGGCCTTCTCGCGGAACTCAGGCAGGCGCTCCAGCTCGGCGAGCAGACCCCCGCCCGAGCGCCGCTCCGCCAGCTTGGAGAGCTTCTCCAGATCTCCCATTGGGAGGTTGAGGGTCTTCCCGATCTCACGGAGCGTCGATTTCAGGCGGTACGTGGGAAACGAGCACACGAGCCCCGTGTGCTCGCCCCCGTATCGCTCGTAGACCCGGAGGATCAATTTTTCCCGGATGTCGCGTGGGAAGTCGAGGTCGATGTCCGGAACGCTTTGCATGGCTTCGTTCAGGAAGCGGCCCAGGAAGAGGTTCGTTTTGACGGGATCGACGTGGGAGAGGCCGATCAGGTAGCAGATGATCGACGACACCGAGGAACCCCGCCCCCGTCCCGGAGGCAGGCCGGCGTGGGCCCTGGGGGCGCCGCCCCGGATCTCAGCGGCCACATCCCGGGCCAACTCCATGATGTCCCGGTAGACCAGGAAAAAACCGGCCAGGCCGTGAAAGTCCACCAGCGTGAGTTCCTGGTGGAGGCGCTCGCGGGCGTCGGCTTCCAGCTTGGAGCCCTGGTAGCGTTCGTCCAGCTTGGCGAGGCAGATGGCAGCCAGGTTTTCGATCGCTGCACCCCGTTCGCTCCCCTCGAAGTCCGGAAACGTGTAGCCCAGGTCTTTGGTCAAGTCGAAGGCGGCGCACCGCTCGGCGATCTCCAAGGTGTGGGCGAGGGCGTCCGGGCGGCTCCGGAAGCGGTGGGCCATTTCCTCAGGCGGGGCCAAGTAAAATCGTGCGTTGGCACGGCGTTGCTCGTGCGAGCCGTTCAACGTCGTCCGATTCCGGATGGCCACCAGGACGTCTTGAAGCCGGTGCCGTTCGGGGCGGTGATAGTGAACGTTCCCCGTAGCCACCACGGGGATTCCGAGTCGGTCGGCAAGCCGGCCGAGGTTACGGTTCCGGTAGCCGTCCCCCTTCTGCTCGTTGTCCTGAAGCTCGACGAAAAGACCCCGAGAGCCGAAGGCGGCATGCAGGCGCCGGGCCAGGAACTCAGCGGTGGCCGTGTTGTTCTCCAGCCCCCTCGACAACGGGCCTCGCCGGCACCCGCTGAGGGCGATGAGCCCCTGTGTGCGTGCGAGGAGGGAAGAGAGGAGGAGGGTGGGCCGCCCCCGTTCACTCTGGAGGTGCGCCTCACTCAGGAGCCGGCAGAGGTTGGCATAACCGGCCGGGGTTTCGGCCAGGAGGGTCATGTGGCAGCCTCGGGCCAACGGGTCTCCATCGGGATCCTCCGCCCTCAATCCGTCCACAACCAATCCATCCAAGCCCTCAGGGATCCCCGGAATTTCCAGAGCCACCGTGACCTCGGCACCGGTGATGGCTTGAAGTCCTTCGGCGCGGGCCGCCTGGGCGAATTCCATGGACCCGTACAGCCCGTTGTGGTCCGTGAGCGCCATGGCGGGATAACCCAATTCGAGAGCCCGAAAGACCAGCTCTTCCGGATGAGAGGCCCCGTCCAGGAAGGAGAAACCGGAATGGCAGTGGAGCTCGATGTAGGGCGGCGTCGGCACAGTATTGGGTCGGTGTGGGACGATATTCGGTTTTTATTCGGGCAGGGGCGCATTATAGACCGAAAATCGGTAGGAGGCAATGAGAACGGCGTCTCTCTCCCTATGGTCCGCTCTTCGCGCGAATGCCGCTTCTCTCTACGTTTCCTCCCATGGAAATCGGCATCTACAGCTTCGCGGAGACGCGCTTCTATCCTACGACGGGCCACCAGCTCGACGTGGGCGGGCGGCTGCGAGACCTTCTGGAGGAGATCGAACTCGCCGACGAGGTGAGGCTGGACGTCTTCGGCGTGGGAGAACACCATCGGCCGGACTGTGCGGTCTCAGCGCCCGCCGTGGTCTTGGCCGCGGCTCGCACCAAGCGGATCCGCCTCACGAGTGCGGTCTCCGTGCTGAGTTCCGACGAGCCGGTACGTGTGTTCCAGGACTTCGCCACGCTGGACCAGATTTCGGGCGGACGGGCGGAGATCATGGTGGGGCGGGGGTCATTCACTGAGTTGTTCCCCCTCTTCGGACAAGACCTCTCGGATTACGACGAGAGGTCTTGTCCGAGAAGCTCGATCTGCTCCTGAAGGTGCGGGAAGAGGAGCGGATCACATGGTCGGGTCGGCATCGGCCGTCCATCGACGATCGTGCCGTGTATCCCCGACCGCTCCAGGACCCGATACCGGTCTGGGTCGCCGTCGGGAGGACGCCCCAGTCGGTCCAGCGCGCAGTTCGGCGGCATACTCCGATAACGACGTCATCGCCATCACAGTAGTTTGGGGCGTATTCAGTGGCCCACCACGGCAGCGCCGTTTCGTCGAGTGGGATCTATTGATGAACGACATTGGTCCGTGGGACTTTGGAGATGCAGGCCTCAATCCCGCCCTCATGGACATCGCCAACGTCGTGACCCATGAACTCGGCCATGCGGCGGGTCTCGGCCATCCCCCGAGCGAGCGAGTGCGTCGATGAGACCATGTACGCTTTCGCGACTGAGGGAGAGACGAAGAAGCGCGATCTGAATGCTGGGGATATACAGTGGATCGTCAAGTTGTACCAATAGGGTCTAGAAGGCGAACAAGCGAGAGCAGCAAGGGGCTCTGGGGTCGGGTCAGACCGGCGCGTCCCCCCGCCCAACCACCTCCCTCGCACCGGCCTCCGCTTCCTCCATCCCCACGCGGATGACATCCGGCGCGAATCCACGGCGGCTCAGGAAGTTGTGCAAGCGCCGACGAGCCCGCTCACGCTCGTCGCATCGCTCCGCGTCGGCCAGGCTCTCGATCAGGGTTGCTCCCTGACGATCGAGCCAACGTCGAGCGGCCGCGCAAGCCAAGTCCCCTTCCGACGTTTCTTCGTTGCTGAAGGCCTGGTCGATGGCTTCCTCCGCGATCTCGGCGGACACTCCCTTCTGGCGCAGCTCCTGGGTTAAACGAAAGCGTCCTCTCGGCTTGAGGCGGATCCGGCTGCGCACGTATGCCGAAGCGAAGGCATGGTCATCGATGAGCCCCTCTTCCTTGAGGGCGCGGAGGCACCACTCCACTGATGCATGCGGAAAGTCCTTGGAACGGAGGCGGCGCCGAAGCTCTTGCTCGGCTCTCGGTCTGTACGAGAGAAGATGAAGGGCGGCTTGGCGAACACGCCACTTGGTATCGTCTTCCTGCAGTTGGGCGACATCCTGCGTGGTCAGGTTGCTCCCGACGTGGATGCCGGAGCGCTCCATGACGTCCAGAGCGATCTCGAGAGGCTCGGTGCCCTCCAAATGCAGGAGGACACGGTTCTTCTTGCGCCGCATGAATTGGATGCGGAGGACTTTTGATGTCACAAGATGTGATTTCAAAGCAGCCTCACTGCCTGTACCACCCTCCGGTCACGAGGTCCCGGAAAAGGATGACCGGCCGGCCGTCCTCCAGAACCAGGGCGTAGTACTTTCTGGAAATCGGTACGCGCCACCATTCATCGTCGATCCTCCATCGCTCTCGAACCGCCATTACCCGGAGTCGCTTTCCTTTTTGATGAAGCTCGGTCGGTAAGCCCTCGTCGTCGGTGCGCACTCGGACCGGGGAAGGGGACTTCAAGGGCCGCAGCCTCTGCCGCTTGCTGGTGCGCTCGTGTCCGGCGTGGCTCACTGATGGCGTACTGGGATTCATGAGAATCGGGTTCGAAATCTAACCGAATATAAACCGAAACTGTGGGCGGCGCAATTTCGGATGGGGACTGATGCAGGGGTATTCAGGCCAAAAAGAGAGACTCAGTCCAGGAAACTCAGAAGCCGGTTCGCTGGAGGGAGCTCTCAGTTCGGTGGCAACGCACTTTTGACGCCACGGAGGTTCTGATCACGGTCTTCCACTCCCCCTAGTCCGCGAATCTCCCGACCGCGGAAACGCTGCTCCAAGGCGAATGGCAGTTCGAGATTTCTCATCGATTTCTGCCACCGTTTTCAGATGGCCAGGCGCCCTCTGGGGTCTGGACGGACCGATATTCAACCGGATGGGATTGGCCTCCGCACTACACGATCGGGGAATGTTTACCCTTCAGCGCACGAACCTGACCGACACCCGGGGTTTCAACGTAAAGGTTCGAGTGTTTGAGGCTGAGCGGGAGTCGACTCGGGTGATGTTGGCGGTGGTTGCTGGCCCGGTCTGGAATGGAGACGCCTCGCTGCTCTTGGACGGATCGAGTCGCGCCTGGCAGTACTACGGGCAGTTGACCGCCAACGTGATGCTCGGCGGGCGATTCGCCCTTGGTGTGGTCCCCTCCTTCTTGGAACCCCCGCCTGGATGCAGCACAGGCTGAAAACACGTTCTCGCTCAGGATCGGGTCAGGCCTACCTGTCACAGCACGTGAGCGTTCTCGGTGAGTGGAACGTCAGTGAGGAACGGGTTGGGCAGGAGTACGACTCCGGGACCTTCGGTGTCGAACTCGAGACCGGAGGGCACTTCTTCAAGCTCGTATTCTCGAACTCTGTGCGCCTCAACCCGGCTCAGTTCATAGCGGGTACACCGTTCTCCTTCGGCCCGGACGAATGGCGTCTCAGCTTCAACATCACTCGAGTGCTCTAATTCTGAGGACATCGCTTTGAGGATTCGCTCCCTCGAGCGTCACGGATCGAAATTCAGCAACGCGTGTCGTCGCTCCGGGATCCTGGACCAGGGATCGATCTCCACGACGCGGTAAAGCGGAGAGAACCCCAGCTTCAGCTTCAACTCCATCACGGCTTCCCGCAGAGAGGACAGGATGGCTCCCTCAGACAGTTCCCGTCCGTTCCTCTCTCTGCCGTTGGCTTCCGCACGACCGAAGAGGTCGCTCTGGGATGTCGCGGGGCCGAACTGGAAGAACTCCACCATGAGGGTCTCGACCGCTCGCAGCGGAGGGGACAGGGCCATCCGGGTTCGGACGGTGAAGGCGATGCGGTCCCGCTGGGACGTGGGCTCTCGCAGGATCGTCTCCAGGGCCCAAGAGCCCCCACCCTCCAGATGCGCCCTGAGGCGCATCCCCTGTATGCTCCGGCCTTTGCGTTCCAGATGGGCCAGCGCCCGTTCCAGGAGCCGGTCGAGGGCCCCGTGGAGCGTGTCCACTTGGCCCACGGGAGTGTGGAATTCCATGGAGACACGGATCGGTTGGGGGCGGTAGTATGGCTGGACGGGGTCGATGCGCTCACCCGTGGCCCACGCCCGGGCCTTCTGCCCGTCGGGGCCGAACTGCCCGACCAGGGCGGGGCTCGGAAGGCGAATCAAGTCGCCCAGGGTCTCGATGCCGAGTCTCTCGAGTCGCTCGGTCATGACCGCATCCACCGGGAGCACGGAGACAGGACATGGGCTCAGGAATGCCGGTAATTCCTGATCCGGAACGATCACGGCCCGGCCCGGCCCCGCCCCGGCTGCGGCCACCCAGGCCCCGAATTTTCCAGGAGCCCATCCGATTCTCGTGGCGGCCACTAACGGGCGAGGGAAGATTTTCAAGAGCGTGTGTAGCACCCTCTCCACTTGTCGCGAGGGTGAGCCGTACAGCCGGCCGAGTCCATCCATGCCGACGAAGATCCGCCCACGGCCGGCGGGCTCCACGATGGGACTCAGGCCCGACAGGATTTCCAGAAGCTCTTCCTGCGTAGCGTCGTAATGGGCCGGATCGGGCTCTAGGAGGGTGAGGGAAGGGCACAGAGCGACGGCTTGCGAGATGAGTTGCCCCGGCCGTACGCCTGCGATCGAGGCGCGCTCGGAGACCTGCCATATGGTCCTCCGGGTGTTCTCCCCGGGGGAGAGAAGGGCTACGGACGTGCTGTCCAACTCCGGGGTCCGAACCAGCTCCAGCCGAAGTTCGAACGTGGGCAGCCAGGTGCACAGCGCTTGGCGGCTTCCACGCTGCCGAGTGGCGGTGGCTCCCTTGTTATCCCACCCACAAACGGTGAGGTGGGTGGGAGCACCATACACGCGTGAACGGGGCTTCGACATGGTCGGATGAGCCATCGGATGAGGCGGGACGAATACCGAATAAAAACCGAAAGTCGAAGATAGGTCTAGAAACCCGAAGGAGCAAGCGTCGGCGTTCCCACCGAGCCATTGGCGCTCACTTCCCCCTGGGGTATCTTTCGTCGCTTACCAGCCCTGTCCTATCGTGGCGGAGCCTAGGAAATCCGAACATTTACGGCATCGCTCTGGAGCGTTTCTTTGGCCAACTACAAGCACGCGGTAATTCCCTCGGACGGAGACAAAATCACCAAGGAGAGCGGCCACTTAGTAGTACCGGACCGACCGATCATCCCTTTTATCGAGGGCGATGGCATCGGCCCCGACATCTGGCGGGCCACACAGGCCGTTGTCGACGCGTCTGTTGAGCACGCGTATCAGGGGGCACGGCAGATCGTCTGGATGGAGATCTATGCCGGCGAAAAAGCCAATGCGAAAACCGGAGAGTGGATTCCGGGAGAGACTTTCGAGGCTCTACGGGAATTAAAAGTGGGCATCAAGGGGCCGCTCACCACGCCGGTCGGCGGGGGAATTCGCTCTTTGAACGTGACGCTTCGGCAAGTTCTCGACCTCTACTCCTGCATCCGTCCAGTCCGCTGGATCGAGGGCGTTCCGTCTCCCATGAAAGAGCCTGAGAAGCTCGACGTGATCATCTTTCGAGAGAACACGGAAGATGTGTACGCAGGAATCGAGTGGGCTTCCGGTACCCCTGAGGCGGACAAGGTGCGTGCTTTTCTGGTCGATGAACTGGGTGCGAACATCCGTGAAAGCAGCGGAATCGGCATCAAGCCGATCAGTCCCTTCGGCACAAAGCGCCATGTGGCGGCGGCTATTCGTTATGGGTTGGAGAGAAAACGGCGCTCGGCCACGCTCGTCCACAAGGGCAACATCATGAAGTTCACCGAGGGCGCGTTCCGTGACTGGGGGTACGAGGTGGCTGCGGACGAGTTCGCGGACAGCACGATCGCCGAATCGTCCGTGTGGGACGGTGCGGATCCGACGGGCAAGCTCTTGATCAACGACCGCATCGCCGACGCCATGTTCCAACAAGTTCTGTTGCGCCCGGACGAGTACGACATACTCATCACGCCGAATCTGAACGGCGACTACCTCTCGGATGCATGCGCTGCCCAGGTGGGCGGATTGGGAATGGCGCCCGGCGCCAACGTGGGGGACGACATCGCGCTCTTCGAGGCCACCCACGGTACGGCACCCAAGTATGCGGACCAGGACAAGGTCAATCCGGGGTCGTTGATTCTTTCGGCGGTCATGATGCTGGAACACTTGGGCTGGTATGAGGCCGCCGAGGCGGTGCTGCGCGGCATGGAGGGGGCCGTGGGCGCCAAGACGGTGACTTACGATCTCGAGCGGCAAATGGACGGCGCCCGGACGCTGAAGACGTCAGAGTTCGGCCAGGCCGTCATCGAGCACATGTAGCCGGGACCGGCGGAACCCTATGAACGTTCGTTGCGTCTCATCGGCCGACGCGGCCAGCCACGACACGCCTCTGCTGGTCCTTCCCGTTTACGATTCCGGGGAGGAGGACGGGGTCCACGAGGCGCAAGTCATTGCGCCGGCAGGTCTCTCTGAAGTGCTCGCAGGCGCTTTTCCCTCCGAGGATCTAAAGCACAAGCCCGGCGAGAGTGCCTTCGTCTACCTCAACATGGATGCCGGCCCCCGGCGCGTGCTTCTTCTCGGAGCAGGAAAACCGTCTGAGTTGGACCTCGAGGGAGCACGACGCTTCGCGGGCTACGCGGTTCGGGCGGCAGAGTCCGTCGGGGTCTCGGGGCTTACGGCCTATCTCGGCTCCGGTGTGCCGGAGGATGCGGTGCAGGCCGCTACCGAAGGAGCCGTTTTGGCGTCGTGGCGCTTCACGGAGATGAAGAGTGTGGATGAGGACGACGCTCCCGTCGACGTGTCGCACTTCGAGGTCATGGTCGACCCCGAGGATCTGGACGCGGGGGAGGCCGGAATCGAAGCGGGCGGCGCTGTGGGACGGGCTGTCAACTTTACGCGGACCCTGCAATCGCGACCGGGGAACGTGGCCACGCCTTCGCATCTGGCCGATGAAGCCTCGAGAATGGCCGGTGAGCGTGGCCTGCGGGTCACGATCATGGGGCCGAAGGAACTCGAGGCTGAGCGCATGCATGCACTCTTGTCTGTCTCTCGGGGGTCGGATGAGGAACCACGCCTGATCGTGCTGCACCATGACGGGGGCCCTGACGGTGACGCCCCTCTGGTCCTGGTCGGGAAGGGGCTCACGTTCGATGCGGGAGGCATCTCGATCAAACAGGCCAGTGGTATGGAGGACATGATCTTCGACATGTCCGGGGGTGCGGCCGTCATCGGAGCCATGCAGGCCATCGCCGAGTTGAATGTCCCGCTCAACGTCGTGGGGATCGTGCCTTCGTCCGAGAACATGATTAACGGACGAGCCATGAAGCCGGGCGACATTATCGGGTCACGTGAGGGAAAGACCATCGAGGTGGTCAACACCGATGCCGAAGGGCGCTTGATTCTCGCCGACGCTCTGTCCTACGCACAGGGTCTTGATCCGGCTGTAATCGTCGACTGTGCGACCCTCACGGGCTCCGTGGTCATCGCATTGGGTCACCATGCGGCGGCCGTCTTCAGCACGGATGAGGATCTGGTCGAGGAGTTGAGGGAGGCGGGAGACCGATCCGGGGAGCGCTGTTGGCCTCTCCCGTTGTGGGACGATTATCGGCGCCAGATCGACAGCCAGGTCGCCGACCTCGTCAACATCGGAGGCCGCGCGGGTGGCAGCATTACCGCGGCTTGCTTCTTGAAGGAATTCGTGGGGGATTGCCGCTGGGCGCATCTCGATATCGCGGGTACGGCCTACGGCGAAGGCAAGCTCTCCTACCAGCGAAAAGGCGCCTCCGGCTTCCCCACGAGGCTTCTCGTCGATTGGGTGCGGAGTCGGGCGGGGTGAGAGACCCGCTCCGACGATTCCTCGCGCCCCGGGCCCATAAGGCCGGGGCGTTCTACGTTAGAGAACCAGCCAGGACCGTCGCCCCAAGTCAGACCGCTGCATCTTTTGCCGTTCGGCTCGCCCTTGCCGCAGCGATGCTTGCGGCGGGTGCCATCCCGTCCGCAGCGCTGGCGCAAATTCCGGGCGTCGCAGGCCCGCCCCCGGATACGCTTTTGGCCGGAGCCGACTCCTCGAGCCTGACGCCCGGAGTTGCCGAAGCCGATTCCAGCGCGATCCTGGCCGATTCAACCACGATCCCTGCTGACTCGAGTGCGATCCTCGCTGATTCAGGTCGGGTGGCACCTCCGATAATGCCCGCGATCTCGTCGGGCCCGGGGCCCTCGCTTGGCTTGGCGGTCTGGTCCTGGGATCGCAACGCACTCATGTCTACCAGAGCGGCCACTTTGGCGGAGCTCGTCGCCCTCATTCCCGGCGTGATCGCCCTGAAGGGAGGTGACTATGGAACCCCTGTGACCGTGATGTCGTTCGGGGCAGGGGGCGGCCGTGTCCGGGTCATATGGGACGGTTTCGAGTGGATACCGCTCGAAGGCGGCGTGCCTGATCTATCCCGAATCGGCCTCGCCGGCTTGGATGAGGTCCGAGTGGAGCGACAGCCTGGAGGGCTACGCATCGAGCTCAGAACCCGAGAGCCGACGAGTCGGGATCCAGCCACCTTGGTGCAGGTGGGGACCGGCGATCTCGGAACCAATCTCCTCCGTGGGCTTTTCGTCTCTCCCAGGGCCTTGGGGGGGGCGCTCACCTTGGCTTTCGACCGTGTGGAGACACGAGGCCCGGGCCTGCAGGCGGGCGGCTCATTGAGCGGCTTCGCACTTCGATACGCGATCTCCCGCGGAGATCGAGGTGGCGTCGTGGCTGAGATGAGGCGATTCGCTCCCCGCACCGACGTCGTCGACCTCACCACAGGACTGACGCGCAACGATTGGAACATTCGAGCGAGGTGGCGTCTGGCTGAGGGATTGATCGGAGAGGGCTACTGGGGTGCGTCGTCGTTGGCCGGGGGCCCAGAGGAGCCGGTCTACGGCACACTCGATGTCCGTCGTACCCAGCTGGGCCTCCGGACCAAGTACACCGTTGGGAACCTGTGGGCTCAGGGCGCGGTGCGCCGATTCTCCGGCCACGGCGTGCCGGGTGAGAATTACGAAGCTTCGGCAGGAGCCGCCCGTATTTTGGGGGCGTCAATGGATGGATCGCTGCGAGTCGAGCGGTGGGTCGGCCAGTATGCCATGTCCTGGAGAGCGAGGATTGAAACGGCACCCGTCGGGGGACTTTCGCTTTTCGCTTCCTATGAGGACGGAGAGACGGGGGCGCCGTTCGTGTCGGAATACGAGGCATATCTTCGGTCTCTCAGGCTCGGCCCGCCCGCCCCCCCAGCCCTCGTCGAAAAACCCCGTCCGCGCTTCACGAGCCGCACAGGGATGCGAGCCGGGGGTAAGTTCTCTTGGCGAGGCTTCCATTTCTCCGGAGCTTGGCTGTCGATGGAAGCGGATTCGATCCGCCCCCTCGGGTTGGCCCTTGATCCCGACGGGATCTCTGTGGTGGGAGGCGACCGCATGGGCTTCGAAGCGACGGCCAGTGTCCCGCTTCCCTTGCGGGGCTTTGCTATGGAAGCGGCGGTGCAAGCGTGGGATGACGATCTCGCGTACCTTCCCAGGCGTCTCTGGGACGGGGCGCTCACGTATCATGGGATCTTCAAGGAATCACGAAATCTGGAAGTATGGGGCGGACTTGGTGTGACCAGGCGAGATCCGATGGCGATCGGGATTCTGGAGTCCGGTGGGGATCCTGCCGTCCCGGATCTCGTCGTCGTACCGCTTTCGGAGGAGTGGTACACGCATATTCAAGTGCGGATCGTCACGCTGAACCTCTTCATCCGCTGGGAGAACATCAGGGGCAAGAGCGACAACGTGGACTTCCCGAACCGCGAACAGCCAAGATTCCGCACGCTTTACGGAGTTCGTTGGGTCATGAACAACTGATGGACGGCATACGCGGATGATCAGAAGCATGACCGGTTTCGGCGAGGCCGAGGAGGCGACTGGGGCACGCGTTCTACGCGTCGAAATCAAGACCGTCAACCATCGTTTCCTCAACGTGAACATGCGCACTCCGACCGGCTTCGACCGCTTCGAGAGTGACATTCAGTCCTGGCTCAGACCGTTTCTTAGCCGGGGCCACGTCACGTACACACTGTCCCTCGATCGGGATGTGGCTGAGGCGAACGACACACTTCCGGAGCTGGATCTGGAGCGCGCGAAGCGGTACGGTGAGCTTCTCGAGACCCTTCGGCGTGAGCTCGATCTCAAGGCTCCAGTGGACCTGTCGCACGTCTCCCGTTTCGGGGAGATTTTCCGGGCCCCGGAGCCGGGAAACGCGTCGGCTCTGGTGGAGGGGAAAGTGATCCACAGGCTGACGGAAGCGGCCGCTGCGGAGGTGGTTCTGCTGAGGGAAGCCGAGGGGTCGCGGCTGCAACGAGACCTAGAAGAGCATCTGCAAGCCATCGAGGAGGCATTGGTCCAAGTCGAAGCAAATGCCCCGGAGCGCCTGGTCGCGGAGCGTGACCGGTTGCGGATGGCCGTGGCCGACCTCATCGAGACGCACTCCGTCGACGAGGATCGCTTGGCTAGAGAGATCGCGTACCTGGCCGAGAAGTGGGATATCAATGAGGAGATCGTACGATTCCGCTCCCATGTCGAACTGTTCAATGAGGCGCTCCAAACCGAAGCCGGCGAGCCGGTCGGGAAGAGGCTCGGCTTCCTCGTCCAAGAGATGAATCGGGAGGCCAACACGATCGGGTCCAAGGCCAACGATGCACAGATCGCGCACACGGCCGTGAGTCTCAAGGAAGAAGTCGAACGACTACGGGAGCAGTTGGAGAACGTCGAGTGAGTTCCCTCGTGCACCGGACCTGCCCTGTCGTGCTGTCGGCACCCAGTGGAGCCGGAAAGACCACGATAGCGAGAGCTCTGGTAAAGGAAATCGAGGACGTCGTCTTCTCGGTCTCCGCGACGACACGTTCCGCCCGGGACCACGAGGTGGATGGCGTCGACTATCACTTCCTGTCCGAGGCAGAGTTCCGTGCGATGATCGAGGCCGACGAATTGGTCGAATGGGCTGAGGTGCATGGCCACCTGTACGGGACTTCGCGGGAGGCGCTTCAGGCCGCCAGCGAAGAGGGGCGGTTCCTGATCTTGGATGTCGACGTTCAGGGTGCGATGCAGATGCGAGATCGTGTCCCGGACGCGGTTCTCGTGTTCGTGCTTCCCCCATCTGCGGATGTGTTGGTGGAGCGCCTCACCGAGCGGGGTACCGAGGGAAAAGACAACGTGACCCAGCGGATCGAGAACGCCCGCGGTGAGTTGGAGCAGGCGTCCCGGTTCGACTACATCGTGGTCAATGAGAACATCGAGCAGGCGATCGACGAGGTTCGGAGCATCGTTTTGGCAGAGGGCCGGCGGACCGATCGAGCCATCGACTTATCCAACGCGATTCGCCAACTTCATGACCAGATTGATCGGCTTCTCGCGGAGAAATCTTGACATTCCGAATGAGTAGCGCGACGCAAGTGTTTGTAATAGAACAACATATAGGGCCTGGCCCAGGAGCTTCATCATGCGCGTATTCACGCCCGACGAGTCCGCCGCACACACGCAGAGCAAATATCTCGGCGTGCTGGTGGCGGCGAAGTACGCTCGAGAGCTCAATTCCTTGCCCAGAGAGACCCTCCCCCTCGGGGAGGAGAAGAAACTCACCACGAAGTCCCTCGAAGCGCTTACTTCGGGTCAGATCGAGTTCCGCCTGGTCACTCGCAGGCGTAGCGAGGGGTAGAACTGAGTGTGGCGTCCCCACGTGTACTTCATCCCCGGCGTCCGTGGGAGGGACGGAGGATCGTCCTCGGCGTCACCGGAGGCATCGCCGCCTATAAGGCGGTTCAGCTCGCCCGAGACCTGACCCGGCTCGGCGCGGTCGTCGACACGGTTGTTACGGCCGGCGCGCAACGTTTCGTCCAGCCTCTCTCGTTCGAGGGGGTCACGGGCCGCTCGTCCGCGACCGACCTGTTTTCAACTGAGGGGGCCGCTCTCCACATCAAGCTCGGGTCCGAGGCCGACGTCGTGTGTGTCGCGCCCGCGACGGCGGAGCTGATTGCTCAGGCGGCTCAAGGTCGTGCAGACGACTTGCTCACGACCACGTTGCTGGCGACGAGGGCCCCCGTGCTCATCTGTCCGGCCATGAACGACCGGATGTACTCCCATCCTCAGACACAAGCCAACCTCAGTCACCTTCGGGATGCGCTGTCGTATCGTGTGGCGGGCCCCGGAACCGGCCCGCTGGCAGCCGGTGAAGGCGACGGCCCCGGGCGGATGTTGGAGCCGCACGAGATCGTCGAAGAGATCGGCCGCGTGTTGTCGGAGGCGTCTCCGCTGCGGGGGAAAAAGGTGCTGATCACGGCCGGCCCAACTCGCGAGGCGCTCGATCCCGTGAGGTTCATCGGCAATCGGTCCTCTGGCCGGATGGGGTTCGCCCTGGCGGCCGCAGCGTGGCGACGGGGAGCGCACGTCACGGTCGTGGCGGGCTCTGTGTCCCTGCCGGTTCCGTATGGCGTGGAGGTGATTAATGTCGAGACCGCTCTGGAGATGCTCGACTGCGTTTCGGAGCACCTTCCAGGGGCGGACGTGTCGGTTTTCGCCGCGGCAGTCACGGACTACCGGCCCGCGGACCCCTCGGAACAAAAACTGAAGCGGGCCGACGCGGGATCGGACATGGCCCTCACGTTCACCGAAAATCCAGACGTGGCGCTGGAGACCCGTGCGCTGCGGAAGACGGGATCGATTTCGGTGGGATTCGCCCTCGAGACCCAGTCTCTCATGGAAAATGCTCAGGCCAAGCTCGAGTCCAAGGGATTCGATGTGATCGTAGCCAATGAGGCTGAGGCGGAGGGAGCCGGATTCGAAGTGGAGACGAACCGCGTGCTGCTGCTTGGGGCGGATGTGAAAGCCGAGGAGCTTCCCCTCTTGCCCAAGGACGAAGTCGCCGAGGTGATTCTCGACCGTGTTTCAGGGATCATGGAGTCCGGCGAGTGAGTACAGACGAGTGAGTGCCGATCCGAAAATTATCGAGGACGCCGCGCGCTTTCTGCGGCAGCGAGAGGACTTGGGCCTCGACGAACTCTTCCTCGAGAGTCTCACGCGAGAGCAGGTACTCCTTGTCGCCGCCGAAGCTCGTAAAGGGCTCCGCGCGAAGTTGAGGGGCGTCCCGGAACACGAGACTTCCCAAGCCCACGCGACCGCCCTCGCCGCGCCGACGAGGGATGATGGCGTGGCGATTTCGCCTCCCGATCTCGACATCACGGACCTGAAATACCCGGAACTCAAGGCGGTGGCCGAGTCGTGCCAACGGTGCCGCCTGGCCAAGGGCCGGACTCAGGTCGTTTTTTCCGATGGAAATCCGCAGGCGCGCCTCATGGTGGTGGGGGAGGCGCCCGGCGCCAACGAAGACCGTACCGGTCTGCCTTTTGTCGGACAGGCCGGGAAATTATTGGATCTCTTGCTCGCTGCGGTGGATCTGTCCCGTAGGGACTCAGTCTACATCTGCAACGTTCTCAAGTGCCGGCCGCCCGGGAATCGCGACCCCATGGCGGACGAAATCGAACTCTGTTCACCCTTTTTGAAGCGCCAGATTGCACTGGTTGCGCCAGAGGTTATTCTGGCTGTCGGTACCTTCGCGGCACAGTTGCTCACGGGGATGGACCGCCCGCTCAGAAAGCTTCGAGGCTCAGTGTACGCCTATGAGGGCGTTCCGTTGGTCGTCACCTATCACCCGGCGGCGCTGCTTAGGAATGCGGGCTGGACCCGTTCCACTTGGGACGATCTCCAACTCCTACGACAGATTATGGACGGAAACTGATGGAGACTGCGTCAATCCCCGCTGCGCTGCCTGATCACGATCGGCAGCAGCCGTACTCGTTGGAGGCTGAGATCTCGGTCCTCGGCGGTATGCTCATCGACAACGACGCGGTGGCGAAAGCGATCGAGATCGTCGACGACTCCATGTTCCACCGGGAGGCTAACCGCCGACTCTTCCGAGGCATGGTGCGCCTCTTCGAGCGCGGGGACGTAGTCGACGTGATCACGCTGAATGAAGAGCTCAAGAACACGGATGAGCTCGAATCTGCCGGTGGGGCCTCCTACCTCGCCGAGCTGCTCGACGCCGTACCGACCGCGGCCAACATCGAGTACCACGCCCGAATCGTCCGCGACAAGGCGCTGCTCAGGCGGCTCATCGCCGCTGCGTCCGACATCATCCGGGACGTCCACGACCAGGGAGAGCGCTCCGTCGAGGAGGTCATGGATCAGGCTGAGCAAAGGGTATTCCGCATCGCTGAGAGCCACGACAGACAGGGCTTCGTCTGGATCAAGGAGATCCTGTGGCCGACGTTCGAATACATTGAGCATCTTCAGGAATCCGGTGGCGGGATCACTGGGGTTCCGACGGGCTTCAAGGATCTTGACCGTATGACCACTGGCCTTCATAAGGGAGATCTGGTGATCGTCGCTGGGCGCCCCTCGATGGGAAAAACGTCCTGGATTCTGAACGTGGCTCAGAGCGCAGCCATCGAAAACAACACGACGGTGGCCATCTTTTCCCTCGAGATGTCCAAAGAGCAGCTGGTGCAGCGCTTTCTTTGCGCAGAGGGTCGGGTCGACGCGCAGAAGCTCCGTCATGGAAAAATGAACCCCGAAGAGTACCAGCGGCTGGCCGCGGCCGCGGGGCATTTGAACACTGCGCCTCTATGGATCGATGATTCGCCCGGGAATACGGTTCTCCAAATGCGGGCGAAGGCGCGGCGGCTCAAGGCCGAAAACGATGTCGGACTCCTGATTATCGACTACATGCAGCTCATGTCGGGCCACCACCGGACGGAGAATCGGGTTCAGGAGGTGAGCGAGATCTCGAGAGGCCTCAAGGCGCTTGCGAGAGAGCTGGAGGTACCGGTCGTCGCGCTCAGTCAGCTCAGCCGCGCGCCGGAGCAGCGCACGGATAAACGGCCCCAACTCTCAGATCTCAGGGACAGCGGATCGATCGAGCAGGATGCCGATCTGGTCATGTTTCTGTACCGTCCCGAATACTATTTTGGCCCGGTGGACAAGGATGGGAACTCGCTCGACGGGAAGGCGGAGTTGATCATCAGTAAGCAGCGAAATGGCCCGACCGGTCTGGTCGACCTGTATTTCCATAAGGCCTACACGCGCTTCGATTCGGTGGCCAGCAAATCGTCCGGGGACGAGGGGCCAGGGCTCGACGGTCACCAAAGTCACGACAGGTCGTGAGCCGGCCCACCGGCGATCAATCGGAGTCACGGGATGGGGAGTTCGGGGTCGGCGTGGTGGTGCCGGCTGCGGGGTCCGGACAGCGCATGGGGGGCATAGCCAAACCGTTTCTCGAGCTTCGCGGTGAGCCGGTCCTGCTGCGATCTTTGCGGCCCTTCCTCGATCACCCGGGGGTTCGGGAAGTGATCGTGTCTGTTCCGATGGCCCATGCCGAATCGCCCCCCGCATGGTTGATCGAAGCCGATCGGAGAGTCCGAGTGGTTGCGGGTGGCGAGACCCGGCGCGACTCCGTGTGGGCCGGCCTTCAGGCGCTGTCGGATGCACTCGACGTGGCGGTGGTCCACGACGGGGCACGCCCGCTCGTCTCTCCAGATGTCGTCGGCCGGTGCATTGCACTGGCGGGGAGTGGGGTGGGGGCGGTCGCCGGCGTCCCCGTGGTCGACGCGCTGAAGGAGGTCGAGGACGACGGGCATATTGCGGCCACGCCGGATCGGTCCCGTCTCTGGCACGCCCAGACACCCCAGGCGTTTCCGCTTGGCGTGATCGTAGATGCGTATCGCCGGGCTTTGGCCCAAGGCCTTCTCGCGACCGACGACGCGGCGCTCGTGGAGAGCGTGGGAGGCCGGGTGGTGATGGTGGAGTCGTCACCGGACAACTTGAAGATCACCCGGCCGGAGGATCTCGAAATGGCCGAGTCGATTTTGTCCCGCCGCGAAGGTCGCTAGTGTGGTCTTCCAGGGGTCCGCGCCGTACTCGGGGAGGACCGCGTCATGACCGGTCCCAAACTCATCGATGTCCGGGAAGCCACACGGTCGACGGATACCCTCGATTTGGTACAGGAACACTTGAGGCAAGGGGGATTGCTCGCCTATCCCACGGAAACCGTGTACGGATTTGGTGGCCTTCCGATGCCTTCGGTCATAGAAAGGCTCGTGGAGCTCAAGAAACGTGACCGGGCAAAGCCCATGCTACTCCTGGTTCCGGACAGGGAAGCCGTGAGTGATCTGACGTGGACGCCGGAGGCGATCGAGCTGGCAGACGTTTTCTGGCCAGGCTCCGTCACCCTTGTGCTGTCGGACCCGGGAGCGCGGTATCCCGACGGAGTGCGAGGATCGGACGGCGGCGTCGCGGTCCGCGTGAGCCCACACCCACTGGTTCAGGAGTTGGTTCGCGGCATCGGTAGCCCCATTTTATCAACCAGTGCCAATCGGCCCGGGGAGGCCCCGGCTTTGGACGCTCAGGGTGCCTTCGCCGCCGCCCTTGCGGCCGGCTCGGGGGAGGAGTTGTGGGTGCTCGACGGGGGAGTTTTGGAGCCCTCTGCGCCGTCCACGATCGTCGACTGCTCAGGGCCGGAGCCGGTGGTTCTACGTCAGGGCACGATCCTGCTGGGGCGGGTTCGCTGCGTACTTCCTCTTATTGAGGCCCATGACCGGAAGAGCCATGAGTGATCAACCCGCCTTCAGGCTCCTGTTCGTCTGCACGGGCAATACGTGCCGGAGTCCCACGGCTCAAGTGATCGCCGAACGCGCCGTGAGCCGGCGTGGGTGGGACGGTGTCGAAGTCCGTTCGGCAGGTGTCTCGGCGGCGCCAGGTGCCGGAGCGAGTGAGGGGGCGCGGGGAGCAACTGAGTCGCACGGGCTCAGTCTTGAGGAACACAGGAGCACTCCACTGGACACGGATTTGGTGGCCTGGGCCAGCCTCATCCTGACCATGGGACCGCACCACGCGGATGTAGCTGAGGCTCTCGGGGGCAGTGGCAAGGTGTGGATGCTGTCCGCCTTCTCTGGCAGCGAGGACGATGCACGCGGCTCCGGGGTGCCCGACCCATTTGGTGGAGACTCTCAGGCCTACGTCGAGTGTCTGGAGGCCCTGGAGGGCTTGGTGGAGGCCGCGCTTGGACGCGTCGATGCCGAGTTCCTCTCTTCGAAAGTCGGCGCCGAGTTCCCCTCTCCGAACAAGGAGGCTCGTCCTTGAGCTCGCTGACGGCCCAGACTCGGTTGTTCACGGTACTCGGAGATCCCGTTGATCACTCGCTTTCGCCTGTAATTCAGAACGCTGCGTTTCTCGAATCCGGGGTCGACGGCGTGTACGTGGCGCTTCGCTGCGACGCCGACGGGATGGTCGGGTTCATGTCGGGTCTCGGCCGGGCTGGAGGCGGAGGGAACGTCACGCTTCCCCACAAGGAAAAGGCCGCCTCCGTCCTCGACGAACCCTCAGAGGCGGTCCGTCGGACAGGGGCATGCAACACGTTTTGGGGTGAGGATGGAAAACTCTGTGGGGACAACACCGACGTCGAGGGCTTCGGGCGAGCGCTGCGGCATTTTCTCGGTGGCGCCGCGGCCGGCTATCGAGTGCTCCTGCTCGGTGGGGGAGGCGCAGCACGTGCGGCGCTGCTCAGCTTGGTAGACGATGAGGCCGAGGACGTCTTGATTCTCAATCGGACGGTCGAGCGTGCCCGGGCGGTGGCGCGCAGAATCGGTGGGGATCGCGTACGTGTGGCGGAGAGCCTGTCCGATGTCGATGACGGCGACTTCGACCTGGTCGTGAACACCACCCGCCTCGGGCTCGACAGTGAAGACGAGCTTCCACTCGACCTCGAGCGCCTTTCACGGGCGGGTGCCGTCATGGACCTCGTCTATGGCCCCGGCACGACGCCATTTGTGGAGGCCTCCAAACGCCTTGGGATTCCGGCGGTGGATGGCGGGGAGATGCTGGTACACCAGGGCGCCGTGTCCTTCGGGCGCTGGTGGGGTGAGGCGGCGCCCATCGACGCGATGAGGCTGGCCTTGGAAGCCGCCAGGTCCAGTGACGTCCCCGCTTGAGCGGCCGGGCGTGAGCGGTTGGACGTGAACGGGCGGGCGCTGGTCGCCGAGCTGTTGGATTTTTTTCTGCCCGCGGTTTGCCTAGGCTGCCGAGACCACCTGTCGCCGGAATGTTCCGCAGAGCTCGTCTGTAGGCCTTGTCGTACGCGGCTTCGTGCGCCTCCTTGGCCGCGCTGCCGCCGATGCGGATTTCCGGTGGGATCAGGGGCGGTTGCTGCCGACACGTGCTTCGAATGCGCGGGATGGAGCCCTGAGCTACGCGGTCATCTTGCGTCCCCCCGCGAGTTGTTGTCGGGGCAGTACCTCATCGCGCCCATTCCGACGACCCGCCGCCGAGCCCGTACGCGCGGATACAACCAGGCTGCGTTGCTCGCCGAGGCCGTTGCGGACCGAGTCGACACGCGCCTGGTAGAGGCTTTGGAACGCCGCCGGGGAGGGTCGACGCAGGTCGGGTTGCACCCGGCAGAGCGTCGGGCTAACGTCAGGCGCGCATTTACGGTTCGCGCCGAAGCGCGAGCCACACTAAAGGGTGCCCGAGTCCTACTGGTCGACGATGTGCTGACAACCGGATCCACCGCGATGGAGGCGGCTCGACCACTCGTCCAGGCGGGGGCGACGCAGGTCTTCCTCAGTACTTTTGCCCGTGCCTTGCCCTATTGGAATAATCCCCTAAAGCGAAATAAAGAAGAGGAGGCGAGTGGATGCCAATCCGCGTTGCCATTAATGGATTCGGCCGCATAGGCCGGAATGTTTTGCGAGCTGTGCACGCATCCGACGATTCGGAAATCGAGATCGTCGCTCTGAACGACCTCACCGACAACGATATGCTCGGCCACTTGCTGAAGTACGACTCGGTGCATGGCAGTTTTCCAGGAGAAGTCACCGTGAGCGCCGATGGCTTGGAGGTCGATGGCCTCGCCATCAAGGTCTTGTCGGAACGTGACCCGGCCGACTTGCCATGGGGCGATCTGGGTGTCGATATCGTCGTAGAGTCGACGGGATTATTTCGCGGCCGGGACCAGGCCGCCAAACACCTCGACGCGGGAGCCAAGAAGGTCATCATCAGTGCTCCGGGTAAGAACGAGGACATCACCATCGTTCTGGGCGTCAACCATACCAAGTACGATCCCGCGGAGCATCACGTCATTTCCAATGCCAGTTGCACGACGAACTGTCTGGCCCCGGTGGTGAAAGTCCTCATGGAGGAGTTCGGCTTTCGTCGGGGATTGATGAATACGGTGCACGCCTACACGAATGATCAGGCGCTCTTGGACGTGCCCCACTCGGACAAGCGGCGCGCCCGCGCGGCGGCTCTGTCGATGATTCCTACGACGACGGGCGCCGCGAAGGCCACCGCCCTGGTAATCCCCGAGGTCGAAGGCAAACTGGACGGAATGGCCCTACGCATTCCGACGCCGGATGTGTCGGTCGTGGACCTCGTTGCCGAACTCGAGACGGAGACGACGGAAGAAGCGGTGAACGAAGCGTTCCGGCGGGCGGCTCGTGGGTCACTGGCAGGAATTCTCGACCTCTGCGACGAGCCGCTCGTGTCGATCGACTTCACGGGGAACCCTCACAGCTCGATCGTCGACGGCCCGACCACGAAAATCATCGACGGGAGCTTGGTGAAGATACTCGCCTGGTATGACAACGAGTGGGGCTACTCGCAACGGGTGGTGGACTTGGCGGCCTACATTGGCGAGCGGTTGCAGTAGTCCCGGATGGACAAGAAGACGCTCGAGGACTGTCCTCCAGAGACCCTCGCCAACGAAATCGTTGTCGTTCGGGTGGATTACAACTTGCCGTTCGACGAAGATGGCGAAGTCGTCGACGATACGCGTCTCGTCCGAACGTTGCCCACGATCCAGTATCTCGTCGAGGCCGGGGCGAAGGCGGTTCTGCTGTCTCACCTGGGCCGACCCAAGGGCGGACCGGACCCGGCACTCTCCCTGCGTCCGGTCGCTCCAAAGCTCGAGGAAGCTCTCGGGTCCCCGGTCGGGTTTTGCCCTACCACGACCGGCCCCGTCGCGCTGGAAGCGGTACAGAGGATGAAGAGTGGAGATGTCCTCCTCCTGGAGAACACTCGCTTCTGCCCTGAGGACGCCCAAAACGACGCCAAGTGGGCCGAGGAGATCCGTTTTGGGACGAAGCTCTTCGTCAATGACGCCTTTGGAACCGCGCACCGAGGCCATGCCTCCACCCAGGGCGTCGCAGATGTGGTACGGAGAGCCGGAGGAGAGGCGGTGGCGGGGTTTCTCCTGGAACGGGAGCTCCGTTTCCTCTGCGGTGCCATGGCCCACCCTGAGCATCCCTTCGTGGCGGTCATCGGTGGAGCGAAGATCTCGAGCAAGATAGACGTGATCGAGGCGCTGCTTCCCGCCGTGGACCGGCTGCTGATCGGTGGGGCGATGGCCAACACCTTTTTCAAAGCCCAAGGTTGGGCGGTGGGCGATTCTCTCGTGGAGGAAGACCGAGTCGATACGGCACGCTCACTGATGGACGTGGCCGGAGACAAGCTTCTATTGCCCGTGGACGTGGTCACGGCGACGTGCATCGAGTCCAATGCCACCACTGGTGTGTCCGCGTGCGATCAAGTGGGGGGAAGCGAACGAATCGGGGACATCGGGCCACACACGGCGAAGTTGTTCGCCGATTCCTTGGCTGGTGCCCGCACGGTCATATGGAGTGGACCGATGGGTGTCTTTGAGTTGGAGCCGTTCCAATCGGGCACGTTCGAGGTCGCGCGAGCCGCGGCCTCGACAGCCGATTCGGGCGCAACCGTGATCGTGGGAGGGGGAGACTCCGCCGCCGCCGTGTTGGCCGCTGGCGTCGCCGATTGCATCACGCATATTTCGACGGGTGGCAGCGCCTCGCTCGAACTCCTCTCGGGTAGGAAATTGCCCGGTGTCGAAGCTCTGTCGGGCCGATCGTGAATTTCAGGAGGGCGTGACGTGAGACCAAAAGTGATCGCCGGGAACTGGAAGATGCATCACGGCCCCGCCGCCACGCGCAAGTTTTTCAGCGAGTTTTCTCCACAGCTTCAGGATACTGAGCCGACGATTTTGATTTTTCCTCCGGCCATCTCCCTTCTCGCGGCCGCCGAGTCGAGGGGTGGGCGTCCGGAGATCAACCTCGGCATTCAGAACATCCATTGGGAACCCAACGGTGCGTTCACGGGGGAACACTCAGCCGGAATGGCGTTGGCCGCCGGTGCCCGATTCGCTCTCATCGGACATTCAGAACGACGACATGTGTTCGGTGAAACGAACGCGCAAGTCGAGCTCAAGGTTGCCGCGGCAATGCGTGAAGGCCTGGCGCCCGTGGTGTGTGTTGGAGAGACGCTGGAGGAGCGCCGGGATGGACGGGTGGAAGAGGTGATCGTCCGCCAGCTGGATGCCGCTCTTCTCAGCGTTCCCGAGGACATGAAGAAGTCGATCGTTCTGGCGTACGAGCCGGTTTGGGCGATTGGCACCGGCGAGACCGCGACGGCGGAAGATGTTGCCGATGCGCATCGTATGCTTCGCCGCCGTCTGCAGGATGTACGGGGCGACGATTTCGCAGCGGACGTGGCCATCCTGTATGGTGGGAGCGTGAAGCCTGACAATGCGGCTGAACTCCTTGCGGTCACCGACGTCGATGGGGTGCTCGTGGGTGGAGCGAGCCTCGATCCCGGGAGCTTCGCGAGCATCGCTGAAGCTGGCTGATTACAAGGGTTTACTGGTTGACACTCCAAGGGGACAGGGCGACGTTTAGCCGTTGTTCCAAACCCTGAGCGATGGGCGATTCATGTACGGTTTATTGCTGGCGATCCTGATTCTCGACGGCATTTTTTTGTGTGTCGTGGTCCTTCTGCAGTCCGGGAAGGGTGGCGGGCTGGCCGCGATGGGCGGCGGCGCCGCCGCGACAGACGGAATCTTGGGTGGACGCCAGGCCACGACCATGCTCACGAGGGCGAGTTGGACCACCGGATCGGTCTTCATGGTGTTGTCGCTGGTCCTCTCCATCATGTCGTCTCGTGCCACACTACCGCAGTCTATTTTGCGGCAGGACGTGGCGCCCGGTGCGCCAATCACTCAGCCGATTCTGCCCACGCTCGTTGAGCCGGGAGATGCGGCAGATGGACCCGCGGAGCCCATCCAGGCTCCCCCAGGTGGCGACGGGAACGACTGACCTCCCCCTGAATACGGAGATCTGACGTGGCCCGTATCGAAGTTCCCATGCCCCAGATGGGTGAGTCGATCGCTGAGGGTACGGTATCGAAGTGGCTGAAGCAGGTCGGAGACCCGGTCGAGAGAGACGAGCCCATTCTGGAGATCTCGACCGACAAGGTGGACGCTGAGATCTCCTCGCCCGAATCGGGCACACTCGTAGAAGTCCGTGTCCCGGAGGGCGAGACCGTCGAAGTCGGTGCGGTTGTGGCATATATCGATACTGAGGCGGGTGCGGCCATCACCAGCATCTCAGGCGAGACTAGCGCCCCTGCTGCTGCCGTGGACGATCCGACCGACGTCGCCGACGGACTGGACCCGGAGGTCGAACCCGCGGCTTCCTCCGTGGGGCCGGTGAGCACGGTAGTTCCATCGGCCGATGCGGATGCTGCCCAAGCCGCCTCCCGAGGGAGCGCTCCGGCGACCGTAGAGGGCCGGATACAGACCCGCTCCACTCCGGTAGTGAGGAAAATCGCTGCGGAACATGGCGTTTCGATCGCGGACGTTCCGGGAAGCGGCCACGCCGGCCGCGTGACGAAACAGGACATTCTCGACTTCATAGAGAATGGTGGGGCGAAGGCGCCCACCGCGGCGTCGACGCCGGACCGTGCGTCGGACCCCACGTCGAAAAGTCCACCTGCAGGTCATATGGGCTCCGGATCGTCGTCTGAGCTGTGGGCGGCTTTCTACGGAGAGGCACAGCACCCGGAGTTCCCTGTGCGGGAAGGGGACCATGTGGAGCCGATGGACAAAATCCGCCGCCTCACCGCAGAGCACATGGTGCTGGCGAAGAGGGTCGCGCCCCACGTGCACTCCTTCATCGAGATCGATTTTTCCTGCGTGGACCACATCCGGGTAACCCACAAGGACAAGTGGACGGAACAGGGAGTGCGCGTGAGCTTTACCGCGTTCGTCGTATGGGCGTGCTCGCGCTTGCTGCACAAGTATCCGATGATCAACGGCACCGTCTCAGGGAACAACATCATCCATCGAGCCAGAGTGAATGTAGGGATAGCGGTAGACCTTGACCCGGGACTGATCGTGCCCGTACTGCACGACACGGACGGACTCAGACTCGTAGGGATCGGCAAGAAGATCATCGACCTTGCCGGTCGTGCCCGCTCACGGAAGCTCGCGCCCGCGGAAATCCAAGGATCGACGTTCTCAATCACCAATCCTGGAGTCCTGGGTACGCTGGTCGGCATGCCCATCATTCCGCTGGGGACGGCTGCGATCCTCGGCACCGGGGCGATCGAGAAGCGGGCGGTGGCCGTCGAGGATCCTCTTACGGGCACGGATTCCATCGCGATTCGTAAGCGGGCGCTCGTTTCTCTCGCGTATGACCATCGGCTCGTCGACGGAGCCGACGCTGCCCGCTTCCTCGCGGAGTTGAAGGCTCTTATGGAGGATTTCCCCGAGGACGCCTAGAGGAATGCATCGGCCCGTGGCGCATGAATGACGCGACAGCGCTGGAGGTACGGGATCTGGGTTTGATTCCGTATGACGAGGCGCTGGCCCTACAGTCGGACCTGGTTGAGCGCAGACGAACCGGCGAAATCCCCGATCAGTTGTTGCTCCTCCAACACCCCCACGTCATCACTCTGGGCACGACGTCCTCCCCCTCGCACGTTCTCGCCGACGAATCGAGGCGCCGGGACCTCGGAATCGACCTCATCGACGTGGGGCGGGGGGGCGACGTCACGTACCATGGACCGGGGCAACTCGTGGCGTATCCGATCCTCGATCTCAAACCGGACCGGAAGGACGTTCATCGGTACTTGCGGGACCTCGAGGCGGTGCTGGTAAAGGCGCTCGACCGGATTGGCATACGCGGGGAGCCCATCACGGATCTCACGGGCGTGTGGGTGGATGGCCGAAAGATCGCGGCAATCGGGGTACGGGTATCGAGTGGTTGGATCACGTCTCACGGATTCGCGCTCAACGTGTCGAACGACCTCTCCTATTTCGACACGATCGTCCCGTGTGGTATCCAGGACGTGTCGGTAACGTCCGTTGCCCAGGAGCTGGAGCGGCCGGTTGAGGTCGCCGACATCGTGGGGATTGTCTCCGAGACCTTCTCAGAAACGTTCGATCGCTCCAGACCCTCTTTTTGACTCCATATCCGTGTTGGCGGGCCAACAAATCCACCCCTAAATCAGGGCACTTTTGCGTCTCACATTCCCCTATTTTTTCCAAAAGATTTGGCTCTAAGGTCCGTGTTCTTCCTCGCACACGCCGGTCGAAACGATCTGTTTATGAACATTTGTCAAGATATATAAATAACATTATCAAAACTCTATAAGGGGTTATATAACAGCAATATACATTGTAATACAAAAAACGATTCGCTTCCTCGTTGTAAAGCTTGACGGGGCCCGTTGGGGGTAGCACACTGGTCGTGCGTTTCCGATGTGGTTCGCTGATTCGATGGCGTTGGTCATCCCTTCGGTCGATTCGCGAAACGTGTTCCACCGGGCGGGACGCTGCAGCGGTGGAAGCTTTCTGAGGAATTGGAACTCAGTAAGCCGATGGAGGAGCCGTTGGTCTCCGTCGAACCCTCCGGAGCTCGGAGGACTCAGGATCGCTACCACGCGAGAATGGGTGAAAAGGAAGCTGAGTTAGCTGCCTGAAGGACAGTGAGCCGCAAGGCGAGCCAGAGATCAGGTGGGCATCCAAGTACGACGAAGCTTCTACCAACGAAACTGAAGCCCTCGGGACGGCTCGCCGCTCCGGGGGCTTCTTCTCTGTAACTGGCCACTGGTCAGTCGGTGACTGGTTTCGCGTTGTAGCCGTCGACGCGCCCGGGGCGTTCTGCGAGTGGCGCTGGCCCGGGCTCCTCAAGCTACCCGGGCGGGGCGAGCTCCATAAAATCGCAGTACCGGCCACGCCGATCTCGCTGATCCTCCAGCCAGGCGTGGAAACCGCTCTCGACCAGCCCATCCGATGAGGTGCCCTCTGTCGCGGCCGTCGTAGCGAGATGATCGGCGTATTCGTTCTGGGGATGCTCGTCGTGACCTCGCACCCAGGTCCATTCGACGTGGTGCCCTTCCCTCACACGATACAACTCCTTCCAGAGTTCGCGGTTTTCGATCTTGCCGCCCTTCCGTGTCCAGTCTCGAGCCCTCCACCTTTCGACCCAATCGTTCATGCCGTCGACCAGATACTTGCTGTCCGACACGAACCGAACTCGACGGCGGCCCTTGCGGAGCAAGACCAGCCCCACGATCGCACTTCGAAGGGCCATGCGGTTGTTGGTGGTGTCCGTCTCGGATATCCAATAGTCCTTACGTACCCACCGGTCCCCCGTCCAGTGCTCCATCAGTCCGGCCGCGCCGCCGGGGCTGGCCCGTTCTTGGAATTGGTTCCCCAGACAAGATTCGTCCGCGAAGATGGCCACCTCGAAGGTTTCAGTCATGCGGGGAATGTAGGCCCGAGCGGAGATGGATGGAACGTCCGGTCCCGCTCGCTTGACTCGATCTCTCTCGATTCTAGATTCCGCCGGCCGAAGCCGATTCGTATGGGTCCGCCAAGCGGATCTTTCTGTTCTTTCAAGAGGCGCCTGACCGTTGGCTCGTATTCACAAGCGCGACCCTGCGTATCTCCTGCTGGAGGACGGCCGCCGCTTCGACGGCTACCGCTTCGGAGCGCCCGGGCCGTCTCTGGGAGAGGTCGTCTTCAATACGGCCATGACTGGGTACCAGGAGATCCTCACCGATCCGTCTTACGCGGGGCAACACGTTGTGATGACGTATCCCCTGATCGGCAACTACGGCGTCAACGACGAGGATCGTGAGTCGGAGCGTCCTGCGGTCACGGGCTTTGTCGTGCGTGAGGCCCCGCCACGTCACTCGTCGTGGAGGGCTACAGGGTCCCTGGAGGATTATCTCCTCGAGTGTGGCGTGGTCGGAATCGCGGGTGTCGACACGAGGGCGCTCACACTCCACATCCGATCGGAGGGAGCCAAGCGGGGCGCCATCGCACCCGCCGGCGCGGACGAAGCGGACATGCTCCAGAGCGTGCTCGCACATCCGCCCATGGAGGGCCTCGACTTGGCATGCGGTGTCTCCACAGAGGCGTCCTATGAGGTGCCTGCCGTCGGCCAGGAGCGGTTCCATGTCCTCGCCTACGACTTCGGGATCAAGGCCCACTCGCCGCGTCTCCTGGCTGAGCGTGGGTGCCGGGTCACCGTCATTCCGGCGGAGACGCCGGTCGACCAGATCCTCTCGGATCCACCCGATGGGCTCTTCGTATCAAACGGCCCGGGCGATCCCTCGGCCGTGGAGAAGGCGGAGGGGGCCATACTCGGTTTGTCCGAACGGGGCGTTCCGGTCTTCGGAATCTGTCTGGGCCACCAGCTGATCGCTCGGGCGTTCGGAGCGCAGACCTACAAGCTTCCGTTTGGCCACCACGGGGCGAACCACCCCGTGCGCAACCTCGATCGCGACACGGTCGAGATCACGTCTCAGAACCACGGGTTTGCCGTCCTTGCGGGTGAGGACCAGGAAATCCCGGGTGCTCCGGATCTCCGCCTGACCCACCTCAATCTCTACGACGGAACGGTGGAGGGTTTGGTCCATCGAGAGCGACCGGTGTTCTGCGTCCAGTACCATCCGGAGGCTGCGCCAGGACCCCACGACAGCGTCTATCTCTTCGATCAATTTATCGGGTTGATGGAAGCCCGGCTTTCGTAGGTTCAAGCGTCCCTTGACGTTCCGGGCTCGACACCGTTACCGTGGCTTTTCTGCCGCCGCTACTCATCACCGTATCTTGGAGGAAATTGCATGACCAAGGCCGACCTCGTCGAACAGGTCGCAGAGGCCATAGGTCCTGGCATCACGAAAAAGGACTGTGCGTTGGTCGTGGATGCTCTCCTGAACGCGGTCAAGCGCGCTCTCGCGAACGGTGACAATATCGAGATCCGTGGATTCGGGACCTTCAAGGTGAGAAAGCGGAAGAGCCGCATGGCCCGGAACCCACGTACGGGCGAGGGCGTTGAGGTTCCATCGCGAAGCGTGCCGGTCTTCAAGCCCTCGAAGCATTTGCGCACCCGCGTCAGCCACCTCGACGGGCGGGGCCCGGGCTAGGTTTCCTCAATAGGGACCAGAGAGGGATCCACAGGGGCCGGAGACGGATCCATGCGTTCGCTGGCCTCCCGCCACTTCAAGAGGCCTTTAACGTTCTCCTGCCTGGGGACGTCTGACTCACAATGGTAGGGGATTCACGCCTGGCGTCGCCCACGGACGAGGAACTGGTTCAGCGAGTCCGAAAAGGCGACGAACAGGCCATGAACCTTCTCGTCGATCGCCATCATGGTGTGGTGTTTCGGACCTGTGCGGCCATCCTGAGTGACGAGGATCTAGCGGCAGATGCGAGCCAGAACAGTTTTCTCAAGGCTTTCAGGGCCATCGAACGCTTCAGGGGTGAGGCGGCGTTTCGCACGTGGCTACTGGCTATCGCGGGCAACGAAGCTCGGGGTCTCCTCCGCAAAGTCAAGCGGAGAAGGGAAGACAGGCTCGAGGATCTGGACGTGCTTCCAGCCGTGGGGAATGATCCTTCTGTGGAGGTCACTCTACGGTCTGAGGTCGAGCGGGTCCGGGAGGCACTGGCGGACCTACCTGAGAAGCAGAGATTGTCAGTGACCTTGAGAATTTTCGAGGGTTTGAGCTTCCGAGAGATCGGTGACAGCATCGATTCTACGGAGGGAGCGGCCCGGGTGAACTATCACCATGGGATTCAGCGGTTGAGGGAGTTGTTAGGGGCATGACGAAAATCGAATGCACAGACGTGAAGGACCTGCTACCGGAGTGGATCCGGGGCGAGCTCGAAGAGAGTGATCTCGCCGTCGTCTCCGGGCACGTCTCCTCTTGCGCCATGTGTTCCGAAGAAGTCGAGCTGCTCCGAAGGATCCAGGTGGCCGCCTTCAGCACCCCCGCGTCGCTCGCTTCTGAAATCAAGTCCGCGCTTGCCGAGGAGATGCGCGCCGGCGTCGGCGGTGTGGTTCAGCTGGAGGATGTCCGGTACGGATGGGCCCGGCGCTTCGGGGGACGAGGTCTGGCTGCTGCGGCGACCGTGGTTCTGGCGTTGGGGACTGCTCTGATTTGGCAGCGCACTCAGGCGCTTCCCGAAGTGGGGCCGCTCGGCTCAGATCCTTTCGCGGTCGTGTGGCCGAGCGATGACGCAGACGTGGCGGGCGTGCCGATGTTAGAGAACCTCTCCGACGAAGATTTGGCACTCCTACTGGAGGAGCTAGGAGGATGAGCGGAGCTACGGGAATGGGCGGAACTCGGAGGATGGACGGAGTTCTGAAGATGAACGGACGAACAGGGGTCATGAAGAGGGCCTCGAGCCTCTTGGTGACGACGGGCCTCGTGATGACGGCCCTGCTGTGCGGTGTGGCCGAGGACCTTGTTGCGCAGCGTCGCGGCGGCGCTGGTCTGCGAACCGGAATGGAGCAGAGAATTCAAGCGCGTTTTGACAATCGGGTCCGTGAGGATCTGGAGCTCAGCGACGGCCAGTTCCAGCAGCTCCAAGACGTGGTTGGGAATTTCCGGCAACGGCGAGTGGAGTTCTCACAAAGAGAGCGTGACTCGCGACGCAGGATCGCGGGGTTGGGCGCTGGCGGAAGGGGACGGGACCTCACCGAGCAGGAGGCTTCTGAGATTCTCGAGGAGATTCTCGAGCTCAGCGGCGATGAAGCGACACTCTTCCGAGAGGAACAGGAGGCGTTTCTCCAGATCCTGAGCCCGCCGCAGGTGGTGCGTTTTATCGTGATGCGCCAGGAACTAGGCGATAGGATCCGTAGCCTGCGTGGAGGAGGTGCCCCAGGCCGTGGGCCACAAGGCGGCGGGCGGCCACAAGGCGGCGGGCGTCCAGGGCAGCAACGGCGCTAGGTTCGATGCCGTAACACCGACACGGGACATTGACGGGGAAGGCGGGGACCCTCTAGTCTCCTGAGTGTTTCGCCTGATGCCTCCCGTCGCTTGGATGTACGACCACGTGGAAATCCGCACCCTGTTCTTCGCGTCTTATAAGGAACTCCTCGGTACTGGGGAGCTCCAGCTCGTTCTTCCCGAGGGAGC
>Ga0310121_10000070_pt1 | contig 94508 bp, 80 predicted proteins | sample CB27_Tmax_986_MG_FD_203504 | JGI IMG/M metagenome (GOLD analysis project Ga0310121, IMG submission 203504) | Marine microbial communities from Western Arctic Ocean, Canada - CB27_Tmax_986 | ecosystem: Environmental > Aquatic > Marine > Oceanic | place: Canada: Western Arctic Ocean | collected... | reverse complement strand
GTGATCGTGATCGAAAACCAACCGGACGGCTCGCTCCCGGACCTCCAGTGAGTATCTCCTCGGTCTTCCCATGGACCCCATCCGCCCAAACAATGGAGCCTCCAGGAAACCCGGGGCGGGTCACTTTCAATTGATCGGTACGGCCTTCATGATTGGCAAGCCGGCGATATTCCTTACAGCCAGGTATTGCTTGTACAAAGACAACCAGAACACAGACCCATGGATCGACCTGATAGGTGTGGCTCACCATGCCCTTCACGTCAAGTGGTCCACGTATGTTGACGGAACAGATGTCGCGATTGGTCAGCTCGATATGAGTGACGTTGACTGCCACGATTGTGCCAACCACAGGGTTATGTCGCTTTGTACCTGGACACCGATCGAGAAGGAACTAGTCTGTCACTGGGGTTGTGATCCGTCGGTGATCGAGGTGAAGGATCAGGCGGCCGGCGACTATCAGCTAGCGTGCCAGCTGAAGCTGCGCGGCTCCAATGGGCTCTTCATAGAGCAATTGCCGAAATACCCCCCGTTCACCAACAACCCGTGTCATGTTACAAGCGCGATAATTCCCCATGGTTCGAGCGGCGGCCCAGTCACCCTCAGCACCGGCCAGGTCTGCGCGATTAGTACAAGTGGGAGCGACTTTGGAAGATATTCCGTCGTGTCGCTCGTCAAGGACGCACTCAATGCCATGGTCCCACCTCACTTTCGCCTAAACAACGATGGCAAGGGTAGGAAGCAAACGTTCGAACAGCTGTTGACTGAGTTCGGTTTAAAAGTACTGAAAGGCAGTTGATCGCGGGTGCCGTCTAACAAGGGCATGAAGCAGACGAAGCCCGCGCTGGCAAGGGACGCCGCGTGCTTCGCAGCTTATGCCCAGTGTTGGACGGACATGCGGTGAGAGGGGGTACGGCTACGCCACGTGAGTAACACAGACAAGCTGCATTTCGCCGTTTTCGTGCTGGCCTCCTTCGTTGCTTTCCTGGCGCTACTAAGGGTCATCGTCCGGAAACGACCAGTGCAGCCGGGCTCGTTGTCACTTCTCTGGGTGTCCGCCGTTGTTGTCGTGGCCGGGATGCTATTCGCCAAGGTTGCCGCCAACTCCGGCCTGCCACCGTGGGTGTACTACGGAATCCCAGCCGCTACCACGATCCTCCTTCCTCCCGTCGTGTTCGGCATGCGGCGGGGCGAAGTGGCCGCCTACCTCTGCGCGGCAAGCCTAACGCCGGCCGTAATTCACGTCGGCTTCTCCCTCATCCTGGGCTGGAAGGAGTATCTTCCCTTCTGGGCGGTGCCGTCTTTGCGAGAGCTGCTCTCATGAGAGGCGTCGCGTGGGGGCAGGGTGCCGTCCAACGAGCGGATGCACCAGACGAAGCGCTTGGTCTGAACATGCTCCACGCCCCTAGCTTCATCAATGTGCGCTTCGCAGGCGATCCTGGCTGTTAGCCCCCTTTCAGGATTCTTTCCGAACGGAACATCTCCGACGTAAGGTCGAGCTGGGCGGAGCATTTCCACGTCTATGCCGAGGCCCCGAACCGGTACTTCGAGGCGGAGCTGCACGACGCCACTGTGTCACAGCTGCTCAACAGCCTCGGCGAATCGGATGCCCTTTCAAAGCAGGGCCGAACGTGCGCACTGTTTGGGTTTGGCGGCCAGACTCGGGAGTTGTATCGAACGCTGGGCGACACACCGGGGCTCGACGTTATGTGGCGAGCGGACTTCGGTCCCTGGTGGATACGGCCATTGGGCCTGGTTGGAGCCGCACACGGAGGGCTGATTCACGTACGCAATACCAAGGCCGTTCCAGAGGCCGTACAAGCCCTCCCGAGGCACCCGCGGGTTGGACGCCTCCATCGCGACGATGAGGAAGGGATGCCGGTGAGCAGCCGGGGATTCTGCTAGCAGGGTCCCAAGGGATCGGGCCGACACCCTCCTCGGAGAGCCGCGGTCCCGGTGTTCGTGCCGCTCCGGTGGTCGGGTCCTGCCCGCCCGTGTCGGATCAGCTTCTGTAGGGCTGCCGACCGAAGCCCTGAATGGGGATGTCCTGGGCGGCGAGGACCTCCCGCTGGAGCGCGAACATGCACGCGGCGGCCTCGTCGATCTTGCGGGTGAAGGCCACCGAGCCCTCCAGGATCGGCTTGAGCCGATCCCTGTCCTGGATGCGGGCCGGGGGGTACTCGTGCTCGACCACGAGGTGGGTGTTGGCGACGTCGAGGTCGAGGAGCTCCCGTGCAGCCAGCTGGTGATCGAGCCAGTCGACGGTCCGGTTCTGCAGGTAGGCCAGCGGGTCGTGGCGCGCGGTGCCCGGCAGCTCGTGCTCGCAGAGCACCACCTGCTTCTTCCAGGCATTGAGATGGTCGGCGACGTTCGGCGAGGGCTTGCCGTCCACGATGTCGCCCCGGTCCATGGTCTGCCCGCCGTAGCCCCAGGCCGAGACGCCCTTGGAGTCGACCACCTGGCCCTTCACGTGGAACCCGCCGATCAGGAAGCCGTAGCCCTCGTCCTTCAGGTACTGGAAGATCGACCGCGTGTCCTGCCCCATGAGGATGGCGTGGGACGGATCGTAGTGGATGCGGAACTGGTCGCTCACGCCGTGCTTCTCGCAGATCCGGTACAGCGCGATCCAGGTCCCCGGCGTGTAGGCAATGTTGTTGTGCCAGTTGTCGGAGGTCGTCCATCCCGGCATCGGACACTGCTCGACCCGGTAGACCAGACCCCGGTCCTTGGCCTCCTTGAGGAGGGGCACGAAGCTCTCCTCGAAGTCCTTCAGGTTCTGATCCATCGAGTGGCTCTGGTTCCTCCCGACGAACCCGCAAACTGCATCCACCCCCAGAAGGTTGGCCGCGTCGAACACCCGTCGCATGAAGTTGTGCTTCTTCCTTCGGATCACCGGATCCTGGTGGAGCAGGTCGTCGAAATAGCCAAGGTCCGAGAGACCCATCCGGTGGGCCGCCAGCGCTTTCTGCACCCGCTTCGCCCGGTCCTTGTTAAAGGGCTCGCGCAGGTCGAGGGTGTTGGCCACGGGGTCGAGCAGGGCCTCGGCAGGCACGTCGGCGACGGACGGATGCAGAGCCGACGAGACCTGCATGTAGTCCGCCCCGACCTCCCGCGCGAACGCCGCCCACTCCTCGATCGCCAGGTCCGGATCGGGATCGCGCTTCTCTCGGGGGGTCAGCTCCTGCAGGGCCGCCGTCAGGATGCCGACCTTCATGTACCTGGGCTCAAAAGCAGCGACGGGCATGGGGTTCCTCCGTTGTCTCGTGCGGCTGTCGACGATATGTCGGTGGCCGAAGTCGCGTCAACCGGGCAACGCCGTGGGCTATCTCGCCATGAACGTCTCGATCTCCTCGACGGTCCGGGGCACGGTGGCCGAGAGCGACTCCAGGCCGTCCCCGGTGAGCAGGAAGGAGTCCTTGACCCGCACTCCGATTTCCGCGTACTTCCCGACAGCCGGCTGCACCGCCTCGGCGAAGGCATGGTTCTCGGGCGTCTCGGGGAGCTGCTCGAGGGCGACCTCCCGGATGTAGAGGCCGGGCTCGATGACGAAGGTCATCCCTGGCTCCAGTGGCCGGCCGTAGTCGCCCGCCCGCGTCGTGCACGTCCATGCCGATCCAGTGGCAGACGCCGTGGGTGTACCACGTCCGGAATTGCTCGGAGTCGACATCCGTGATGAGGCCCCGCTCCAGCAGGCCGTCCTTGATGACCGCCGCAACCGCCTTCTCCACGTCGAGGGTGAGGTTGCCGGGGACAGCCGCCTTCATCCCGGCCTCCTGGGCGGCCAGCACGAGGCGCCACAGGTCGGCCTGCTCGGGCGAGAAGCGGCCGTTCGCCGGCCACGACCGGGTGATGTCGACGGTGAGCCCTTCGAAGTTGGCGGCGGCGTCGATCAGCAGGAGGTCGCCGTCCTTCATCAACCGGCGCGACCTGCTGTAGTGCAGGATGGTCGCGTTGGGACCGCTGCCCACGATGGACGGATAGCTCCACCCCCAGGCCCCGTTCTCGAGGTACACCTGCTCGAGGGCCGCCTCGACCTCGTACTCGTACCGCCCGGGCCGGGCCGCCCGCATCGCCGCGCGGTGGGCGTCCGACGAGATCTTTCCGCTCTTCCGGAGGATCGCCTGCTCGTAGGGCGTCTTGACCTGGCGCAGGCCCCAGACCACAGGCGACACGTCCTGCACCGTAGCTCCCACCAGCCGCTGGCGCATCTTCTCAGCGAAGGCGTAGACCGGAGGCAGATCCTCGTCCGGGGTCGGACGCGTGCCGAAGACCAGGGCCAGTCGCGCTCGTCCCTCCCAGAGGGCATCGAAGAGAGCCGCGAACTCCTCCACGTCTCGTCGGCCCCGCCCTCCCCAGGGCCTGCGATTCATGATCGCCTTGAGGAAGGGCTCGAACTCCGAAAGGAGATGAACCTCCTGGATCCCACTGGCCTCCCGGGCCTCGTCCTTCGTGAGGAGGTGCCCCTGGCGGTGCTCGGCGCGAGGGTCCGGACCCTGGACGAACAGCAGCTCGGTCCGGGTCCGGTTGCCCGGCATCATGACCAGGATCGTCCCCTCCTGGTCGATGCCGGTCAGGTAGAGCATGTCGCTGTCCTGTCGGTACTCGTAGTCGACGTCCTTCGAGTAGACGCGAACCGGGGCGCTGAACTGAATGAAAAGCGTCTCGGGCGAGAGAGCCTCCTTGACTCGCCCGCGCCGGGCCTGGAGATCCTCCTGAAGCTCTCCGGCTCCGGCCGCAGAAACCAGAAGGCACGTCGCCAGCACGGTCAGGACCAGGCGTTTCATGACACTCTCCTCGATGAATACCCGGCGGCGTAGAGGCCACACAGGGCCTGATTGAAGGTCGCGATCTCCCTGGGTCGGGTCTGGTTGGTGTAGAGCGAGATCACGTCCGCCCTGCCGCCCAGGACGTCGTCCACGAATCCCTTGAGAGCCCGCTTCGGACCGACCTCGACGAAGGCCCGGGCGCCGGCGGCGTAGGCCTTCTCCAGCCCCTCGACCCAGCGCACGGGGGAAGCGATCTGCCGGCAGAGCAAGCCACGGATCTCCTTCGGGTCGTCGGGATAGAAGTCGGCGGTGACGTTCGCCACGATCTGCCGCCTCGGAGCCTGAACGTCGAGACCGTCGAGCACCGTCCCAAGCCCGTCGGCCGCCGGGGCGACGATCTTCGTGTGAAAGGCATGGCTCACCGGGAGCCGCACGGCCTGGACGTCTCGCTCCTCAAAGGCCTCGATCGCCCGCTCGACCGCCGGTGTGTCCCCCCCGATCACGCACTGGCCGCGCGAGTTCAGGTTCGCCGGTACGACGTAACCCTCGATTCCCTTCAGCACCTCTTCGACGACGTCGACCGGGGCCATGACCGCAGCCATGGCGCCGTTGTCGCCCACGCTCACCCGGCTCATCTCCCGACCCCGGGCGGCCGCCGCCCGGACGGCCTCGGCGAACGTCAGGACCCCGGCCGAAACGAGGGCGCCGTACTCGCCCAGCGAGTGGCCCATGACCAGGTCGGGCACGATCCCGAACTCCCCCAGGAGCCGTCCGAGGGCCACGTCCAGAGTGAGCACCGCGGGCTGGGTGATCGCCGTCTGCTTGAGGTCCTGGCCTGCCGCCTTCACCGCGGCGCGATCTCCGTCGACGAAGACGTAGCTGGTGAGCGAGCGGTCCAGGAGGGGCTCCAGGACGGCGTCCGCCTCGGCGAGGACCGCTCGGACGACGGGCTCGGCATCGGCCAGGTCGCGCCCCATGTTCACGTACTGGCTGCCCTGGCCCGTGAAGAGGAAGGCGAGCTTCCCCGCCGCCGGGCCGCTGCCTCGAAAGACTCCCTGGGCCTCGAGGGGCTCCCAGGTGGCCCGCTGGTCGTCAGCGAGGCCCTGCCGGGCCTTCTCGAGCCGGCCGATCAGCTCCTTCTGATCCCCGTAGTCGATGGCCAGCCTCTCGGGGGCTCCGAGGTCCGCGGGGTCGGGGGCGGCGGCAGGGGGCATCGAGCCCTCCCTCGCCAAATCGAGGAGCGTGTCGATCCTGGTCTCGAGCCCACCCGCCGAAGGGGCACCGATCATCGCGAGGCCACGCAGAGGCGTCCTCGCCGCCGGGACGGTGGAATGAGGTGGTGTGGGCGTCGGCGTCATCTCAAGGGCTCCCTGATCCAGTGCGGAGTGGTCTCGATCCCGGGCCTCGGGCCGGTGATGGGGGCTTCGACACGAAGCTCCGAGAGGCTCGACCCGAATCCTATTGTGCAGGGAGGTCACCCGCAACAACGGCGGGCCGCGTCGCGTCGAGCGCTCCCGTCGTGTTGGCGCCCGGGGTCAAGCATCCATCAAGATGTCGCCCCCTGCCGTCGAATACAATCAGGTGCTGCTCCTGGGTCCGCTCTGGTCCCCAGAGCAGAACCCTGTCGCAGGAGGTCAACCCGATGGAAGCTGTCCCTCACGCTCTGTCTGGCCGTCATTGCGCTCGCCGTCGTCGCAACCCCCGCAAACGCTCAGGACCCCATCCCGCCTCCCGAATCCCTGGAGGGCGGCTTCCCGACGAACGTCTTCTGGGGCGACACCCACCTGCACACGGCGATGTCGATGGACGCCGGGGCGTTCGGCGCTCGCCTCGATCCCAACGACGCCTACGAGTTCGCCAAGGGCGAGGAGCTCACCTCCTCGACCGGCCTCCGGGTCAAGCTCTCGAGACCACTGGACTTCCTCGTCGTGGCCGACCACTCGGACAACATGGGCTTCTTCCCCCGGCTCTACGCCGGGGAGCCCGCCATGCTGGCCGACCCCACCGAGAAGCGCTGGTACGAGATGATCCAGGCCGGCGGGCAGGAGGGCGTGAAGGTGGCGGTGGAGGTCATCCAGGCCTTCTCGAACAACGAGTTTCCGCCGGCGCTGGCGTCGCTGCCGGGGACTCCGGCCTACCGGTCGGCCTGGGAAGGTGGCACTCAAGGCCGCCGAAGCCCACAACGACCCCGGCCGCTTTACCGCATTCATCGGCTACGAGTGGACGTCCAACGCCAGCGGGATGAACCTGCACCGGGTGGTGATCTACCGCGACGACGCAAACAAGGCGGTGAGGGTGGAGCCCTACACGACCCTGCCGCCGCTGGGCAGCCCCGATCCACGGGACCTGTGGAAGTGGATGCAGGGCTATGAAGACAAGACCGGGGGACGACTGCTGGCCATCGCCCACAACGGCAACCTGTCCAACGGGATCATGTTCCCGGCGATCGAGTCCTTCACCGACGAGCCGGTGGACCTGGAGTACGTCGAGACCCGTGCCCGCTGGGAGCCCCTCTACGAGGCCACGCAGATCAAGGGGGACGGCGAGACCCATCCCTTCCTCTCCCCCAACGACGAGTTTGCCGACTACGAGACCTGGGACCAGGGCAACCTCGACCTGAGCGAGGTCCAGGAAAACGACATGCTGCAGTACGAGTACGCCCGCTCGGCGCTGCAAATCGGGCTGCAACTCGAGGAGAAGCTCGGTGTCAACCCGTACAAGTTCGGCATGATCGGCTCGAGCGACAGCCACACCGGACTCGCCACCACCCAGGAGGACAACTTCTTCGGCAAGCACTCCGGCGCCGAGCCCAACCCCAAGCGCTGGGAGCACCCCATGGCCCAGATCGGCGACCTGAAGTACGAGGGCTGGGCGATGGTCGCCTCGGGCCTGGCCGCGGTGTGGGCCAGGGAGAACACACGCGAGGCCCTCTTCGACGCCATGCAGCGCAAGGAGACCTACGCCACCAGCGGTTCGCGGATGCTGGTCCGCTTCTTCGGGGGCTGGGACTTCGACGCCGAGGATGCCCAGAGCCGTCTCCCGGGCGCCATCGGGTACACGAAGGGCGTGCCCATGGGCGGCGACCTGCACAAGGGCCCGGCGGGCAAGGCGCCCTCGTTCCTGGTCGCCGCCCTCAAGGACCCCTTGAGCGGCAACCTCGACCGCGTTCAGATCGTGAAGGGCTGGGTGGACGGAAGGGGCAAGCGTCACGAGAAGATCTACAACGTGGCGTGGTCCGGTGACCGCAAGCTCGGAAGCGACGGGACGCTGCCCTCGGTGGGCAACACGGTCGACGTGAAGAAGGCCACCTAGACGAACACCATCGGCGCCCCCAAGCTCATCGCCGTCTGGACCGACCCGGACTTCGACCCCAAGGTCCGGGCCGTCTACTACGCCCGGGTCCTCGAGATCCCGACCCCGCGGTGGACGGCCTACGAGGCCCAGCGCTTCGGCGTCACGATGGACCCCGTCGTCCCCATGACCACCGAAGAGCGCGCCTACACCTCGCCCCATCTGGTACACGCCATAGCACTCCGGGAACGCGTCCTGGACGACGTTCCCGGAGCATTCCGTTCTGCGGTGCAGGGTGAGGGCTACAGCTCCCAGGGCGCGCGGTAGGCCAGGTCCAGCAGCTTCGAGGCCTCGTCGTCGCCCTGGATCGTCTCGCTCTTCGGGTCCCAGCTGATCTGGTGTCCCGTCCGGTAGGCGATGTTGCCCAGGATGGCCGTGCTGGTGGAGCGGTGGCCGATCTCGATGTCGCTGATCGGGGCCTGGCGGCTCTTCACGCAGTCGAGGAAGTTGCGCATGTGCCGGGCGTGGCTGGCCGGGAGCGACTGGGCCTGCATGGGAACCCCTTCGTCCTCCCCCTCGGGAACGATCTGGAAGCCGCCGCGGTCGAGGAACATGGTGGCCTCGGTCCCGTGGAAGGAGATCCCGTAGCTGTGTCCGTCCAGGGGGAAGCCATTGCCCACCCGGTTCTCGTACGTGCACACGAAGCTCGGGTAGCGGTACGTCGCCTGCAGGGTGTCGGGGGTCTGGCGGTTGTCCGTCAGGACGAGCTTGCCGCCGTGGGTGCTGACCGTCTCCGGGGCGTCCACGTCCATGGCCCACTGGACGATGTCGATGAGGTGCACTCCCCAATCGGTCATCATCCCGCCGGCGTAGTCCCAGAACCACCGGAAGCTGGCCCACCGCTGGTACTCGAGGTCGTCGTTGAGGAAGACCCCGAAGCGGTTCTCGTTGAAGGGGACCTTCGGCGCGGGCCCGAGCCACATGTCCCAGTCGAGGCCCTCGGGCACCGACCCATCGGGAGGGCTCCCTATGCCGTCGGGCGCGTCGTTGCCGTAGTTCCACGTCCGAACGAAGGTGACGTCGCCGAGGGTGCCGCCACGAACCAGGTCCGCCGCGTACTTGAAGTGGGGCGCCGACCGCTGCTGCGTTCCCACCTGAACGATGCGGTCGTTGCGGCGCGCGGCCTCGACCATCCTGCGACCTTCGGCGATGGCCACCGACGTGGGCTTCTCGACGTAGACGTCCTTGCCCGCGTCGCACGCCATCACCGTGGCGAGCGCGTGCCAGTGGTCAGGAGCGCCGATGACCACGGCATCGATGTCGTCGCGTCCGAGAACCTCTCGGAAGTCCGCGTACGTCTTCGCGTCGGGTGCCTTCGCCACCGCGAAACGCAGGTTGGGCTCGTACACGTCGCACAGCGCCCGCACCTCCGCATCGGGCTCGGCCAGCAGGTTCTCCAGGTGTCCCCGGGACATCCGGCCCACACCGATCATCCCGACACCGATGCGATCGTTGGCGCCTGCCGTCCGGGCGTCGCTCTTCGCCGTGGGGGCCATAGCCGCGGCGCCCAGAGCCAGTGTCTTGACGAAGTCTCGACGGGTCGGTGACCTGCTCGCGCTCATGGCCCGCCTCAGGCCTTCAGCGTCTTGTAGTACGCGACGCTCTGCGGGATCTGCGCCACCGGGTCCCGGCTCTCGTCCTCGAGGTAGTGGATCTCCACCCCGGCCGCCTCGCCCGCCTTCACGACGCCGGCGATGTCGATCTTGCCGGTCCCCAGGACGACCTTGGCGTCGGCCCCGGTCTCGTTGCCCTTCGTCATGTCCTTCAGGTGCGTGTACCAGATCCGACCCGGATACTTCTTCATGAGCGCGAGGGGGTCGACTCCGCCGGTCGTGACCCAGAACACGTCCAGCTCGAAGCCGACCTCGGGGCCCACCTCCTCTGCGAACAGGTCGAACAGCGTCCCCTCGGGCGCGGGACCGAACTCCTGGCTGTGCATGTGGTAGCCAAAGCGCTTCCCCGCCGCCCTGATCCGCCTGGACCATCCGACGAAGGCGCCGGACGCCCTCAGCATCTCTTCGCGCGTCGCCGCGCCGTGCTTGTCGTGAGGAAGGGAAGGCTGGATGATCGTGGTCGCCCCAACGGTCTCCGCGTCCTTGAGGACGGCCGAGAGATCGTCTCCCAGGGCGTCCCATCCGATGTGCATGGCCTGACAGCGCAGGCCCGCCTTCTTGAGCTCCGCCGTGAACTCGGCGGCGCTCCGGCCGTAAAAGCCGGCGGACTCGACCTCCTCGATGCCCCACGCCCGGATCATCTTCAGAGTCCCCGGGAGGTCCTTCTCGAGCCGGTGTCGGAGGCTGTAGAGCTGCAGCCCCAGAGGGGGCTTTTGGGCAGCAGCCGCGTGGCCGAGGCGCCCGCCGGCCACGGCGACCCCCAAGCCGCCTGCCATCGTGCCCAGGAACGACCGTCGAGTGGTCATGGTGCTCCTCCTCTTTCGCCTGCGCATTCAACCACGAATTCCCGTCCAGGGCACGCTCCGGGTCCTCGTCACCCACAGCTCCACGCACTACTACGTGGACCGGGGCAGGCAGGGAGGGATCGCCTACGAGATGTTCCGGCTCCTCAGATACTCATTCGTCGATTCGCCTGGGTCGGAAGAATTGACGGAGGCGGATCCTAGTCGACCGACGCACGACTCAACCACAGGTGCGCGGCCAGGATGGCGAACAGCAGGACGAGGCCGATGCCATAGCCGTGGAACACGCCGTACGTGTAGGCCCACACCTCCGGCAGAGTCGCGTAGTGAGGCAACGTCTGCGTCAGCAGCACGACGGCAACGAACCCGATGGCCCAGACGCGCCTGCTCGCGTGCCACTCCAGCAGCGCGAGCATCAGCGCGGGGCTGAGCCACCAGAAGTAGTGCTTCCACGTGTGCGGCGAGATCAGCAACATCGCCAACAAGACGAGCCCCGTCTCGCCGAGCCAGCGCCGCGCGTCCCCATCGTCGGATCGCCGTCGGCAGGCGAGCGCGCATGTCCCGAGGATCAGCAGCGTCGCCAGCGCCAGCAACAGCCCCTGGTAGTCGATCAGGTTGGTCGAGCCGAGGAAGTTGCGAACTCCGTTCCAGCCGAGGTCCTGCGCGCCCGACTCGATTCCACCCTCGTAGGTCGGCGCAATCGTCGCCATGATCATCGACGGCACGCCCTGGAAGCGTTCGTGATAGGTGTGCAGCGCCGTGTCCTGGCTGAGCCCCGCGTACAGGCCGTGGAACTGGCCGATCCCGCGGCCTACGCCCTGGTGGACCAGGACCGCGCCGGTCGTTAGCGCGAGGCCGACGAGCATGCCGCCCAGAGAGCGCCAGGCACCCTTCCAGACCAAGAGCGGCAACAGGACGATCGGCGTGATCTGGATCGCGATCGGGAGCGACCATACAAGGCCGCCCAGGAACGGCCGCCCGGTGGTCAACATGTAGAGCCCTGCGAAGAACAGGAAGACGAGTAGCGGCGCCAGCTGCGTGTAGCGCGTCGCCAAGTGCACGAACGCCACCAGCATCGCGAAAGCGGCGACCGGCAACCACTTGGACCGCGGGTCCGGCTCGATTCGCTGCAGCACGGGGCGTGCGACGACCAGGGTCAGGCCCAGCACTGCGAATGACAAAGCGCCGAACACCATCTCGGCCATGGCAGGGCCGAGCGGGAGCAGCGGCTGCAACAGCAGCTCGAAGAAAGGACCCTTCTTCGCAGGCATCTCGGTGCGCGCCCAATCGGGGAAGTACATGTCCAGACCCTCGGCCATGCGCAGCGCCGCCCGGTAGAAGGACTCGAAGTCCGAGACTGTCAGATCCAGGGAGAGGTCTGTGATCTGGCTGACATCCCGGGCGAAGGCGGTGCGGCCGCGATGCACCAGGTTGATGACCGCGAACGCGATGAAAGCGACCCAGAAAGCGATCATCCCCTTGTCGGGCGGGTCGCGGCGCGGCGCTTCCGGTGGCCGCCCGGTGGGTGTCACCGTGACAGGCGTGCGACCGTGCTCATCTTCTCCGTCCGCCATGCCCCAGTTCCATCCTAGTTGTGGGACCTACCTGAGAATCCAGCCACCAAACACGGCCCCGCACGCATTGCCGGGCGCTGGCTCGAAAGCGAAGTTCCCTTGCCTCATTGCGTCGTCAGCGGGCATCGAACTCGCGCTGCGATGTATGCGGGTCCACTATAGCGCCCAGCGTGGCCACGATGAATGAACATGCGTCGAGTGACTCTCCTCTGCATGACATTTCTCCTCTCCAAGATTGAATCACCCCTTTCCATGAAGTCCTCGACTGCGAGACATGAATATGATCGCGCATCTCTCCCGAATGACCTTCCTGTTCAACCCTGGGACAGGCAGACTCATGCCGTCCAGGAATCTGATGGGATTGGGGGAGAGTGGTCGGCTATGATCTCGCCAACTCGTTTTCCAAGGAGACGCAGAGACATGAAGCACGCTGTCGCGATGGCCTTGGTGGGGACTCTGGCCCTCGCTACGGAGGCGGCCGCCGGGACGACGGCGGTCGAACGGCTTGTGGCGGCCCTCCTCGGATCGACGCCCATGGAGGAGGACCTTCGTGTCCTCACCGACGAGATCGGCGGGCGGGCGACCGGCTCGGAGACCAACCGTCGGTCCGTCGAGTGGGCCCTCGAGCGATTCCGAAACGCCGGGGGCGACGCACGGGCCGAGGCTTTCACCATGCCGGGGCTCTGGCTGGAGCGCTCGACGCGAATCTCCATCGAGGGTGACGTGACGTTCCGGGCACGAGCGGTGGCCATGCCCTTCACGCCGCCCACGCCACCGGAAGGCCACGTGGCGCCCCTTCTCGACGGGGGCACCGGGTCTGCGGTCGACTTCGCCCGCCTGGGCTCCCGCGTCCGCGGGGCGTTTGTCCTGGTCGAGACCCGGGAGCTCACGAACCTCGAAGGCCTGTTTCGTGAGTACACGGACGCCCACGCCATCGACACGCGGGCGCTGGCCGGGGAGGCCGCAGGCGTCGTCGTCATGGCCTCTCGACCCGGCGACGTCCTCTAACCGCCACCTGCCGTCGGCCAGCGTGGAGAACACGCTCACACAGATCATCCTCGAGCGAGACGCCGCGGAGCGGGCGCTGCGCCTCCTCCGAGCAGGACGGCAGCTGACCCTGCGGGCGCAAGTCGACGCCGAGACCGGCGGCCCGTACGAGAGCCGCAACGTCATCGGAGAGATTCTGGGAGACGAGCGACCCGAGGACATCGTCCTCGTGGGTGCGCACCTCGATTCCTGGGACCTGGGCACCGGGGCCCTGGACAACGGATGCAACGTGGCGATGCTCATCGACATCGCCCGGCAGATCCGCCGTCTCGGCCTCACGCCCCGGCGCACGATCCGCTTCGCGCTCTGGAACGGCGAGAAGCAGGGGGCACTCGGCTCCTGGGGCTACGTCAGGACGCACGCCGACGAGCTCGATCGGCACGTCATGGCGGCGTCGTTCGATCTCGGCAACGGGCGCATCGACGGCTTCTTCACCAACGGACGAGCGGAGCTGGTGGAGTTTGTCGACCGCGCACTCGCGCCGGTGGCCGGTCTCGGGCCCTTCACGCAGGTGAACGTGCCGATCGTGGGGACCGACAACTTCGACTTCATGCTGGAGGGTGTGGCCAACCTCGTCGCCAGCCAGGAGTCGGCCAACTACGGCCCCAACTACCACGCCCGCTCGGACACCTTCGAGGAGGTCGACCTGCGCCAGATGCGGGCCAACGCCGCAGTGGCGGCTGCGCTCACCTGGGCCTTCGCAGACGGCGAGGAGACCTGGGGTCGCCACGACCGAGCCCAGGTCGAGGCGCTGATGGAGGAGAGCACGCTCAAGGACCAGATGCAGGCGATGGGCTTCGGGTTCTGGGAGCAGTGGACGAGCGGCGAGCGCGGTCGACAACCCTGAGCGTGCCTCGACCGGATCGCCGACAGGACTCTCGATCTTTCTGCCGTGACGAGGTAGGCTTCGGCGTTGCAACACGGAAAGGAAAACCATGAGACAGCACCGACTTCACGGCATGCTCTTGATCGTCGTGCTGGCGCTCCTGTACGGGAGCGCTCCGACCGCCACGCCGGCGGGTCAGGATCCAGAGTGGGTGCCGATGTTCAACGGGAGGGACCTCACCGGCTGGGACACGTTTTTGAGCTACCAGCCGGACACCGGCTCCGAGGAGATCCTCGGCGTCAACAAGGACCCCGAGGGGGTCATCACGGTGGTCGATGGGGCGATCCGGATCTCCGGCAAGATCTGGGGCGCCCTCACGAGCCATCGGGAGCTGGAGAACTACCACCTTCGGCTCGAGTTCAAGTGGGGCGAGAAGAAGTGGCCTCCCCGGGACGAGAGCAAACGGGACAGCGGCCTGCTGTACCACGCCGTGGGGCCCCACGGTGCACAGAGCGATCACTGGATGCGGAGCTTCGAGGCCCAGATCCAGGAGGGCGACTGCGGCGACTTCCACAGCCTGGACGGTGTCACCATCGACATCGAGGGCGAGATCGAGGAGCACGACGGACGTCCGCGGCTGCAGTACAAGCCGAGAGCGCCGATCCGTCGCGGCGTGAAGAAGCGAGTGGTGAAGCACGGCGACAACGAGATGCCGTCGGGCCAGTGGAACACCCTGGAGATCATCGCCCGGGGCGACAAAGTCGAGCACATCGTGAACAGCCAGGTCGTCCTGCGAGCAACACACCTCAGGCAGGTGGTCGACGGCAAGACGGTCCCGTTGACGAAGGGGAAGATCCAGCTCCAGTCCGAAGGCGCCGAAGTCTTCTACCGCAACATCGAGTTCAAGTCGCTGGACTGACAAGACCCGTTGAGCACCATGGACAGCCCTCTGACCACGACGCACGATCTGGCCGGTGGTCTGGGCCACGACGACCTGGCGATCATCGACTGCCGCTTCTCCCTGGCCGCGCCGGAGCGGGGAGAGGCGGAGTATCTCGAGGGACACATCCCCGGGGCGGTCTATGCCCACCTCGATCGGGATCTCAGTGGTCCGATGACCGGCACCAACGGCCGCCACCCCCTGCCCAGCGTCGAGCACATGGCAGAGCGATTCTCCTCCTGGGGCATCGACGAGCCAGTTCGGGTGGTGGTTTACGACGATGCCGGCGGACAGTACGCGGCCCGGCTGTGGTGGATCCTTCGCAGCCTCGGCCACGCACGGGTCACGCTGCTCGACGGTGGAATCCCTGCCTGGCGAACGGTACGGGGTGAGCTCCGGACCGGCCGGGAGGAGCGCGCTCCACGGGACTTCAGGCCGCGGCCCCACCCCGACATGGCGGTCGGCATCGCTTCTCTGGGACAGTACCTGCTCGTCGATGCCCGGGCCGGCGAGCGATTTCGCGGCGCGACCGAGCCTCTGGATCCGGTCGCCGGCCACATACCCGGGGCGCGGAACCATCCGACGAGCGCGAATCTGGACGAGCAGGGACGGTTCCTGGCTCCCGAGATCCTGCGGAGCCGCTTCGACGACGTGCTCGGCGCGACTCCCGCCGAATCGGTCGTGAGCTACTGCGGCTCGGGCGTGACGGCGTGCCACAACCTACTGGCGATGGAGATCGCCGGTCTCCACGGTGCGCGCCTCTACCCCGGCTCGTGGTCGGAATGGTGCTCGGACTCGGGGAGAGGCGTCGAAACCGGGAGCGGTGCCGCCGAAGACTCGAAGGGCTGACTACGTCAGCCGCACGTCGATGTCGTGAGCCCGGAGCCAGCGCCGATGCTCCGCGCTCAATCCGGTGTCGGAGACGACCACGTCCACGGCATCCAGTGGGGCCAGTGGGATGAGGGTGCCACGACCGAACTTCGTGTGGTCCGAGACGATCACGACTCTCCGCGCGATCTCGATCATCTTGCGCTCGGAGCCCACGACGAGCGGGTTGGAGTTGCTGAGGCCCTTCTCGGTCACCCCGCCGATGCCCATGATCGCGACGTCGACGGCCAGGGACGCAAGCATCTGCTCGCAGAGCGGACCGAGCATCACCCCGAACTGGGTGTCGAGCTGACCGCCGGTCAGGGTGACGTCGACACGGCGAGCGTCGCCTAGGATCTCGGCGATGGGGAGCGAGTTCGTGACGACGTGCAGCGAGCGACCGAGAAGCTCCCGGGCCACCGCGGCCACCGTGGAGCCACCGTCCAGGATGAGCGTCTGACCGTCTTCGATCAGGGCCGCGGTGGCGACGGCGATCCGCCGCTTCTCCTCCACCATGCGCAGGGCGTGCCCGGCGAAGTCGTCCCCCCGCGGGCTGGCGGAGCGGACGGCCATCGCCCCGCCGTGCACGCGCTTCAGAACACCCTCGTCCTGCAGTGCGATCAGGTCGCGGCGCACGGTGGACTCGGAGCTGGCGAGGTCGCGACACAGAGTCGGCAGTTCCACGAAGTCCTGGGACTCGAGAAGCTGGCGGATCCTGAGCTGTCGCGCCGGAGCCTTCATGGGGCGGGAGGTGCGGACTCTCCTAGCCTCCGTACAACGGACCGAAGTTTGCGCAGGCTCGAAAGTCGGCGCCCTGCGGGTCGTGAGCCCCGAACGCCGTCCAGGCGCTCGGGCGGAAGACATCCTCTTCCGGGACGTTGTGCATGAACACCGGAATGCGCAGCATCGAGGCCAGCGTGATGAGGTCGGCGCCGATGTGCCCGAAGCTGATGGCGCCGTGGTTGGCGCCCCAGTTGTTCATCACCGTGTAGACGTCCCGGAAGGGACCGCTCGCCTCGACCCGGGGCACCCACCAGTGGGTCGGCCAGGTCGGGTTCGTCCGTTCGTTGAGCGTCTCGTGTACCTTCTCGGGCAGGTCCACGGTCCACCCCTCGGCAATCTGGAGGACCGGTCCCTGACCGGCCACGAGATTGACTCGGCACATCGTCATCGGCATGCCGCCCCGTGTCAGGAACTGCGAGGAGTAGCCGCCCCCTCGGAAGTACTCGGTGATGGACGGATACCAGGTCGTCGCCTCGAGGCACCCCTCGACGTCCTCGGGAGTGATGTCCCAGAAGGGCTTCATCACCGGTGTGCCGTTGGCAGTCTGGCGACCGGTGGCGTCCAGGGTGGCGGCGCCGGAGTTGATGAGGTGGATGATCCCCCCGGCGGAGCGGCCCTGGAGGTCGTGACCGGTGACGCGCTTCACGGCGGCGGGGCTCCAGTAGGTCCGCACGTCGGCAAAGATCTGGGCGGTGTTCGCCGTCAGGTGGCCGAAGAGCATGCCCACGGCGTTCAGGCAGTCGTTCTCCGTGGCGAAGGTGAAGGCCTCGCGAATGCCGTTCCAGTCGAACGACGAGTTCAGGATCGCCTCCATGAAGTCGCCGTTCGGGTAGTGGTCGGTCCAGTGCCGCTGGCCCTGGAAGCCGCCCAGGATGGCGTTCCGGCCCTGGGCCTCCTCACCGAACCCGGCCCCCTCGAGCCGCGGGTTCCCCACCATCAGGTCCCGCACGATCATGGCCATCTTGATCGACGTCTCCCAGTCGGCGTCCTTCTGCGCGCGGCTGCGCTGGGAGTCGGGGCGGTTGTACTCGCGCCCCTCCTTGCAGCGGGCCTTCACCCAGACCCGAGCCCGGACGAGCTCGTCGGCGTCGTAGACCTCCTCCTCGACCCGCCGGACGATCTCGGTCATGTCCACCGCCTCGACCCGCATTCCAAGGTGGCCCTCGAGGAACTGCGCGTCCACGATCGAGCCTGCGATCCCCATGGAGGTGCCGCCGAGGGACAGGTAGGACTTGCCCCGCATCGTGGCCACGGCGATCCCGGCCCGGGCAAAGCGGAGGAGCTTCTCCTGGACGTCCTCCGGGATGGCCGTGTCCGACATCTCCTGGACGTCTCGCCCGTAGATACCGAAGGCGGGAAGACCTTTCTGGTTGTGTGCCGCGAGGACCGCCGCGAGGTAGACGGCGCCCGGCCGCTCGGTGCCGTTGAAGCCCCAGACGGCCTTTGGGTAGAGGGGGTTCATGTCCATCGTCTCAGCGCCGTAGCACCAGGCGGGAGTCACGGTGAGGGTCAGGCCGACTCCCTCACGCTCAAAAAGCGCCGCCGTCTGAGCAGACTCGGCCACGCCGCCGATGCAGGTCGAGGGCACGACGCACTCGACGGCGGTCCCGTTCGAGTGGCGCAGCTTCGACTGGAGGAGCTCCGCCACCGAGCGGCCCATGGCCAGGGTCTGGCTCTCGAGGGATTCCCGGACGCCCCTCCTCCGCCCGTCGATCGTCGGGCGGATGCCGATCTTCGGCATCGGGCCGATCAGGCGGTTCTTCGGCGGAGCCGTCTTTGCGGCGGCTTCGGCAGCGGTGGCCATCGTCCAGCCCTCACGTTCTCGGCGGTCCGTCCAGCGCCTCCAGCACGGCGTCGGTCACGGCCTGCACGATCGACTCGACGTCGTCGCCGAGGGGCATTTCCGCCGCCGCCTGCCGCGGCGGGAACGGCGGGCGGACGATCCCGCCCGGCGGCTCCGGCAAGTCGCAGAGCTCACATTCTTTCATGTCGTGGCGGGCGTCGGGAAGGCCCATCCGCTTCTTGATCGCGAGGAGAGCCGCCGCTTTCTCGCTGGGAATGTGGGAGACCGGGGCGCCCAGCTGCTGCGCCAGGATGAGAGTCTGGCAGTAGGTGTTGAGGATCTCGGCGAACCACTCGGCGCGGGTCACGGTTTCGCCCCAGCAAACGATCCCGTGGTTCCCGAGAAGGATCGAGTTGTGGTCCCTGACGTACGGGATGATGAGGTCGGCAAAGTCCTGGGTCCCCGGGGTCTCGTAGGGGACGAGGGCCACCTTTCCCACGAACACCTCGCATTCGGGGATGACGCAGGTCGGGGGAACCTGTCCCGTGATGGCGTAGGCCGTTGCGTGGGGCGGATGGCAGTGGACGACGCCCTTCGCCTTGGGCTCGGCCTTGTAGATCTCCAGGTGCATCAGGATCTCGCTCGTGCGTGGACGGCAGCCAATGAGCTGGTTCCCCTCCAGGTCCACCAAACACAGGTCGTTCGGCGTCATGTCGCCCTTGCTGAGCAGAGTTGGCGTGCAGATGACCGCATTTTCGCCGATACGGTAGGAGATGTTGCCGCCGTTCCCGTCGACGTACGCACGCTGCCAGAGCTTCTTCCCCACCTCGCAGATCTCGGCCTTGATCTGTTCCGCCTCGTCCGAGAAGAAGAAGCGGTCGATGTCGCTTCCGGGCTTGACGTTTTTCCGTGAGCAGGCGCAGGTCTCGGTGGAGCCGTGGCGGCAGGCCCCCGACGCCGCGCCGGAAGCCGGGCCGCTCCCGTAAGCCCCGGAGGCGGGCCGCGCTGCCGACGCGACGGCCGCGTTGGCGCCGGACCCGTTCCCCATCACTACGTTCCCGTTGCCGCCGGTCCCGTTGCTGGATTCGAGGTTCATCCCCACTTTTCGGAGAAGATCCCGGGCGGCGGGAGTGACCAGGGTGCCCGCTCCGGTGCGCAGCGTGCCCACGCCCTCACGGACCGCGGCCTCGATGTCGCGGACGGAGATCACTTTCTGGGTCATCAAGTCGACGCTCTTCATCCGTGCACCTCGGTCCCCGGGAGCGTGTGCTGCTCGGGGAGAAGCGGAAAATCAAAGTCCTTGACGATCAGCGCGCAGTACGCATCGATGGGCACATCGTTCGGCCAGTAGGCGTTGGCGCCCTCCCGGCCCTCGACGAACGCGACCAGCTCGCCCCGATCCGGGGCAAGATGGTCGGCCACCACCAGCGTCTTGCCTCCGCCCTTCCCGTTCCGGGCGGCCAGGTTCTCCGCGGTGACGGGCTCGACCATGAGGAACCGGGTTCCTCGAAGAGACTCGACGGCCTGGTTCAGGACCACGTGACCACAGACGACGCCGAGCCTCATCGGAGACTCTCTTCCGGCGCGAGCGTGACGCAGTCGACGATCCCGGCGACGTGCAGCCGCGCGGGCGTCGTGTTGCCGAGCCGTCGACGCACCGCCGCGCCGTCGGTGGAGACCATCACCGTGGACCCGCGCCGGGCCCCCAGTCGGTCGAGGAGCACCACCGGCTCGGCTGCGGCCCTCCCGCTGGCGTCGAGCCGGCGGCCGATCAGGAGCTGGCATTCCTCCAGCGTCTCGTGGCGCGTGGTCGAGGTGAGGGTCCCGTCGATGCGGGCGAGGTACATGCTCAGTGGATCCGTAGCGCGCCGCCGATCACGATCTGGCGCTCGCGCGTGAAGGTCATGGGGGTCGTGACGCCTTCGCCGGTCGGAGTCGCGATGCTGTAGCTCAGGTAGCTGGGGGCATCCAGCCCGAGCGAGGCGGTGCTCGGGGCGTTCTGCACGAAAAGCGTGGTGTTCATGGCGCGGGCCATCTTCGTGACGTTCTCGACGTTGAGCGAGTGCATGACCGCGGTGTGCCGGTAGCCGTGCTCGGCGCGGACAGCGGCCGTGATCGCCTCGTCGACGTCGCGGACACGAACCACGGGCAGGAACGGCATCATCTGCTCCACTTGCACGAATGCGTGATCTTCCGTCGTCTCGCCGAACAGGATGAGCGTGCTGGGGGGCACGCGAACGCCGGCTGCCTCGGCAAGAACGCTCGCGTCCTTTCCGACGAGCTCGCGCTTGAGCCGGGGGCGGCCGCCCCTGGCACCATTTCCCTTCCCGCGCTCGAAAGAGGCCTCGCTCAGCCTCTCGATGGCCCGCGCATCCAGCTCCTGGGCCCCGGCCCGACGCATCGCCGCCATGAAGCCGGCCATGACCGACGCGACGACGAAGATCTCCTTCTCGCCGATGCACAGGAGGTTGTTGTCGAAGCCCCCTCCGGCGACGATCGCGCGGGCGGCCGCGTCCAGGTCGGCGGTCTCGTCGACCACGACGGGCGGGTTGCCGGGGCCGGCGGCTATCACGCGCTTGCCGGCCTTCATCGCTTCCCGCACGACCACCGGGCCACCGGTCACGGTCAGGAGCGCCACGTCGGGGTGATTGAAGACCTGCCCCGCGGCCTCGATGCTGGGCTCGGCCATGGTGGTGATGACGTTCGCGACGCCCAGCTCACGGTGGATCTCGCGGTTGAAGAGCTGGAGGGCCCGTGCCGCGATCCTCGCACCCGCCGGGTGCGGGCTGAAGACTGCGGTGTTTCCCGCAGCGAGCACGCTGATGGCGTTGGCGGCCATCGTCGGCACCGAGTGCGTCACCGGCAGCACCATCCCGACGACTCCCCAGGGCGCGTGCTCGACCACGCACAGACCCGTTGTGTCGCTGCGGGCGTCGGTGCGCAGCATCTCGACCCCGGGCACGTGCTTGATCGACTCGAGCTTGCGGATCTTGTCCTCGACACGCCCGATGCGCGTCTCCTCCAGCTCGCCCCGCCCCAGGTCCTCCTTGTGCTCTTCGCACGAGCGCTTGATGATCTCGACGACGCGCCAGCGCTCCTCGAGGTCCATGGCCGCCACGCGCTTCTGGGCGGCGACAGCGGCCTTGACCGCCTCGTCGACGGTCCGGAAGACCCCGTCCCCAATGGTGGCCGCCTGCGGCCGACGACCCGGGGCTGGCCCTGCGGGCCGCACCTGCCGCTGCGACAGACGGGCGATGACCTCTTGTGCGATCTGGGTGACGATCTGCTCGCGGTCCAGCATCTAGATCTCCACTTCCTTGCCGTCCATCTCCACCGTGTCGACGATGCCGATGATCACGGCGTCGACCGGAGCGTCTTTCGTCCCCGGTGTGAGGCGAGCCGAGCTGCCCTGTGTGAACAGCACCAGCTCGCCGTTTCCCGCCCCCACGCTGTCCACGGCCACGACCGAGCTCCCTGAAGGTACGAGGGAGGTGTCCTTCTTGATGTGGGGTTGGATGAGCAACAGCTTCATCCCCCGGAACCCGGAGTGCTTCTGCGTCGAGACGACGTTGCCGACCACCTTGGCCAGGAACATGACGGTGACCTCTCTCCCCTGGCGCCGCAGACGTGAGGCGCCACGAACCGCCCTACTCGGGCAGTGCCACCTTCAGGTCGTCATGGGGACGCGCGATGACGTGAATGCTCTGGATCTCTCCGTTCACCCCGCGCGCAGCCGTGGCACCGGCGTCCACGGCCGCCTTCACGGCCGCCACGTCGCCGCTCACGAACATCGTGACGAGCCCGCTCCCGACCTTGCGCCAGCCCTTGAACTGGACGTTGGCCGCCTTCACCGCGGCGTCCGTGGCCTCGACCAGCGCCACCAGACCACGGGTTTCGATCATTCCAATTGCCTGCTGAGCCATCTTCATCTCCTCGTGGGCGCGGCTAACCTAGTCCAACATTCCTTCGACCAATCCCTCGTGCGGGCGAGCGATCACGTGCGAGGAGACGAGCTCCCCGCCCACGGCCCGCGCAGCGTCCGCCCCGGCATCGATTGCCGCGTGGACGCTGCCCACGTCGCCCCGGACGATCGAGGTGACGAAGCCGCCGCCGATCTCGATCGTCTTGATCAGCTCGACGTTGGCCGCCTTGCACATCGCGTCGCTTGCCTCGACCAGGCCGACAAGCCCTTTCGTCTCGATGAATCCCACTGCCTTGCTCATGTCGTTCTCCTGGTACCCGGGCTAGCCCTTGGCGCCCTTCTTCGTCGGAGGGTGGTAGTACGTCACGATGTCGTCGTGCGGCCGCGAGATCACGTGGACCGCAACGAGGTCGCCGACCTGGGACGCCGCCTGTGCCCCGGCGTCCGTCGCCGCCTTGCACGCCGCGACGTCGCCTTCGACGAAGGCGGTCACGAGGCCGCTCCCGACCTTTTCCCAGCGCGCGAAGGTGACGTTGGCCGCCTTCAGCATCGCGTCGACTGCCTCGAACAGGGCGACCAGACCTCGCGTCTCGACCATCCCCAATGCCTGCTTCATCTCTGGCTCCTCACGGTTACTTGAACAGATCAATGTCCTTGGTCAGGGACAACCCGGAGGCGTTGGCCTCGTCGGTGTCCAGGTGCACGTCGAGCCGGTAGTCCGCTCCGACGCGGACCTCCACTCTCTCGAACGTGACCCCCGCCTCGCCGCCCACGCGAAGCTTCATGAGATCGCCATGGGCCACGCCGTAATGGGCCGCGTCGGTCGGGTTCATGTGGACGTGCCTGGCCGCCCGGATGACGCCTTCCTCGATCTCGATCATGCCGTGCGGCCCCATCAGGAAGGCCCCCGGGGTGCCGTCCAGGTCCCCCGACAGCCGGATCGGCAGCTCCAGGCCCAGCGATGCAGCGTCGGTAAACGCCAGCTCCACCTGCGTCCGCGATCGAAGCGGGCCCAGGATGCGGAGGTTCGAGATGAGCCGGCTCCGCGGCCCGATCAGCGTGAGTATCTCCTTGGCCGCAAAGTTCCCCTCCTGGTAGAGCGCGTGGTCCACCGTCAGCTCGTAACCCGCTCCGAAGAGCTGGTCCAAGTCCTCCCGACAGATGTGCATGTGTCGCGCCGAGGCGTGAACGGCCAGGATCGGCTCGCCAGGCTGGGCCCGCGTGGCCAGATGCTCGGTCACGAGCTCCCGCACGAGCCCCTCCACGACACCTCGATCCATGACGGCTGATGTCGCCACTACGCTCTCTCGGAATGTGACGGATTACGCATTATTCTGACTGATTCTATTCAAAACCAGTCTCATGTCAAGAGATTTCTTGATGGAGTCGTGGGACGAAACGAGCAGAGTGAATCAGAAGCTTCCCGTGAGCGATACCCTAATCCATTCGAAAGTAGTGAGTTACAGTAAGCCTCAGGATGTCACCGGGCCAGCTCGGCGACGGTCTCGGCGGTCGCCCGGGCAACGATCCTCTCTTCGTCGGCCGGCACCAGCAGAACCGCCACGCGGCCCGAGTCCCGGGAGAGCGTCGTCTCGGCCTTCTGGTTCCTTTCAGGATTCAGCTCGATTCCGAGCTCCGACAGACCCTCACAGACGGCGGCCCGCACGTCCGGGCTGTTCTCCCCGATTCCCCCGGAGAAACTCAGGACGTCGAGCCCGCCGAGCCGGACGAGGAATGAGCCAATGTAGCGGCGGATGGCGTCCACGAAGACCTCGAGGGCCAGGCGGGACCGGACATCGCCGTCCGCAGCAGCCTTCGAGAGGTCGCGGACGTCGCCCGAACTTCCGCTGAGACCGGCCAGGCCGGAACGGGTCGCGAGGATCTGGGCGACCTCGTCGACCGAGTATCCCTTGCACTTCATGACGTAAAGCACGGCAAAGACGTCGATGTCGCCCGTTCGATTGTTGTGCGGGAGCCCGGACTGGGGCGACATGCCGAAGCTGCAGTCGACGGCCACCCCGCTGCGGATCGCCGCGACGCTCGAGCTCCCCCCGAGGTGGCAGGAGATGTGACGTAAATCTCTTGTTTTCAGCACTTCTTGGGCCTTCTCACTGGCGGCTCGGTGGCTGGCGCCGTGAAAGCCGTACCGCCGGATGCCGAGCTCGGTCTTCCACGAGTGCGGAACCGCGTAGGTCACCGCGGCCTCATCCACCTGGTCGAAGAAGGCCGTCTCGAAAAGGGCCACCAGGGGCACCTCCGGCACCAGGCGACGAAAGGCCCGCATCGCGGCGACGTACGGCGGGTTGTGGGCCGGGGCCAGGAAGGCGAACTCCTCCATCGCTGCAAGGACGTCATCGTCCACGACGCGGGCCCCGCTCAAAGGGCCGCCATGGACCGCCTTGAAGCCGATGCCGCTCAGATCCCGCAGGTCCTCGAGTGGCCTCCCGGGACCGGCGATCTCGGTCCGACACCGCGTGATGGCTCCGCCGTAGTCCGGGCAGTCTCCCCCCGGCTCGCCTATCCTCTCGACGCGGCCGCGGGCCAGCTCCGTCCCTTCCGGCATCCGGAGGAGCTGGTGCTTGAGCGAAGTGCTGCCGATATTCACCACCAAGATTTTCATTATTCAATGACCCCCCACCCTAATCTCTCCCCACGTAAAGGCCCTGTTTTTTCTTGTTGCATTGGCCGTGGTGGATTTTGTATAGTTCTGACAGAAAGTGATCAGTTTCTATCATGAACACAGACACGATCGAGACCCACGGTGTCGTCGGGGCAGGCGGCGGAGGGTTCCCCACCGCGGTGAAGCTGGCCACGCAGGTGCCCATTTTCATCGTCAACGGTGCGGAGTGCGAGCCCCTGCTCCACAAAGACAAGGAGCTGATGAGGCACCAGGCCGAGCCCATGCTTCGGGGCCTGCAGGTCGCCATGGAGCTGGTCGGCGCCAGGGAAGCCATCATTGGCATCAAGAACAAGTACGACGACGTCATGGCCTCACTCAAGCCGCAGCTGCCCACCGGGGTCCGGATCCTTCCGCTCACCGACACGTACCCGTCCGGAGACGAGTTCATTCTCGTCCACGACGCCACGGGAAAGGTAATCCCTCCCGGCGGATTGCCGAAGGACGTGGGAACAGCCGTCGTAAACATCGAGACCCTGATCAACATCGGCCTGGACCGCCCAGTCACGCACAAGTACCTGACTGTCGCGGGTGCGGTCAAGGCTCCTGTGACGCTTCGAGTTCCGGTGGGGCTGTCTCTCGGCGAGGCCATCGAGGCCGCCGGCGGGGCGACCGCGCGTCCCTTCGCCATCCTCCTGGGCGGCGTGATGATGGCGCGACTGGCCAGCGGGCCGGACGAGCCCATCACGAAGACCACGGGGGGAATCATCGTGCTCCCCGCGACCCACCCGCTCGTGCTCCGCCACGGCGCAAAGTATCCCCAGATCGCCCGGGTGGGGCGCTCGGCCTGCGACCAGTGCAACTTCTGCACCGAGATGTGCCCGCGGTACCTCATCGGCCACCCCATCGAGCCCCACAAGGCCATGCGCGCCTTGAGCTTCACCGAGCCTCCGAATCCGACCATCGCCGGCACGCTCTACTGCTGCGAGTGCAACCTGTGCAGCCTGTACGCCTGCCCGGAGGACCTGGACCCCAAGAGTGTGTGCGTGGAGAGCAAGCCCATCGCGCTCAAGCGCGGCCTCGTGTTCAAGGGGAACCCCGAGGACGTTCAACCGCACCCCCTGGCCGACGGCCGACGCGTCCCGACGAGACGCCTCATGACGCGCCTCGGGCTCAACGAGTTCCGCAACGTCGGTCCTCTCGAGGAGCGCGACTTCGCGCCGCCACGGGTGGTGCTGCCCCTAAAGCAACACGCGGGCGCGCCGGCAGAGCCCACCGTCCGTCCCGGAGAGCGCGTGCGCATGGGAGACCTCGTGGCTCAGCCCGCCGAGGGTCAGCTCGGGGCGCCCATCCACGCCAGCATCGACGGCACGGTGCGGAGCGTCGACGGTTCTGTGGAGATCGAAAAGTGACCGCCGTTAACGAGAGATGCTTCGTCGCACGCCCAGCGACGAGGCGACTCTGCATGACTGTTTCGGGAGAGGATCGTGACTGAGCCCCTGGACGCAATCGGCCTCGTGGAGGTCTCGAGCATCGCCCTTGGTCATCTGTCCGAGGACGCCATGCTGAAAGCAGCCTCCGTCGACCTTCTGATGGCCCGCACCATCTGCTCCGGCAAGTTCATCGTCGTTGTGGGAGGGGACGTCGCCGCCGTGGCATCGGCTGTCGACGCTGGGGCCGCCGTCGCGACCGGGGGCGTCATCGAGCAGCGGGTCATCCCCCGCGTGCACCCCTCGGTCTTCCCCGCCATCTCGATGGCCGTCGACCTGGATCCCGCCGAGGCGCAGGCCCTGGGCGTCGTGGAGACCTTCTCGGCGTCGAGCGTCGTCGACGTGGCCGACATCGCCGCCAAGGCCGCGGCGGTGAAGCTCTTCCGCATCCATCTCGCCATGGCGATCGGCGGCAAGGGTTACGTCATGCTCACGGGCGACGTGGCGAGCGTGGAAGCTGCCGTTGCCGCGGGCGCCACGGTCGCCGCCGAGGAGGGCATCCTGGTGGCGAAGGCCGTCATCGCCGCTCCCCGGAAAGAGCTCTTCCGCGAGTTCATCTGAGGGAGAGAGACCGTCCTCTCGGCGGGTGCTCTCGAAGGGATCAGACTCGAACGAGCTGTGGAAGATGGTCGAAGTGCTTGTCCCGATCGTGAAGAACGAGGTCGTGCTGGAGCACCAGCGCTGCGATCCACAGGTCATTCGTGGGGATGGGGGTGCCTTGCGAACGCAGCTGTCGAAACGTTCGCGCGTAGTGGTGGGTCGTCTGATCGTCGGCGTAGACAACCTGGACTCCCTCCTTCATGAGGAACTGTCGCAGCACGCGCTCGTTCTCCGCCGGACGGCGCCCCAGCGCAAACCCAGCTCGCAGCTCGCCTACGACCACGAACGGAAGGAAGACTGCGTCGGCGACAGCCAGGAGATCCGACGTCTCCTGGCGGCCCTTGCACAGATCGACGTAGCGATTCGTGTCGAGGGCCAGTCTCACTTCCAGATGTCCTCATCCACCGTGTCCTGAGCCTGGAGTCCGGCCTCGATCGCGGCGTCGGCCTTCCATGTTCCGGCCACGTCGCTCAGATCTCGCCTGACCACGGGCTCGCGGCCAAGGCCAATACCCTCCGCCAGTGCTTCGATCGCCACCTCGTTCAGGCTCCGGTGCTCGGTGCGCGCCCGCCGACGGATCGCCTCGTCGACTGGCCCGGGTATTCCGCGAATCGTGTACTGCATGCTTTGATAGTAGGCAATGCCTGCACACTTTGCAAGCATCGCTGGAACGGGGCGACGAGCGCCCGGCTCTCCCAACAACGAGGCGCTCAGTCGTGTGCGGGGTTTATGATGGCCTCCCCGCGGGCCTGGACCCGCGTTCACGCCGTTGACTGAGGGAATGATCGATGGCGTCCAGCACTGAAAAGCCGATTCGGACCCTGGCCGTCCTCACCAGCGGCGGCGATGCGCCGGGGATGAACGCGGCCGTCAGGGCGGTGGTGCGGACGGCCCTCGAGCGGGGCGCCCGGGTGTTCGCCATTCGAGAAGGCTACGAGGGGATGGTCGCGGGAGGCGAGCTCATCCAGGAAGCGCGTTGGGACCTGGTGGGCGGCATCCTCCACCAGGGTGGCACTGCCCTGGGCACTGCGCGCTCGGAGCGGTTCCGCACCCGTGAAGGGCGGCTCCAGGCCGTGGAGAACCTGGTCCGGGCGGGCATCGACAGCCTCGTGGTGATCGGCGGCGACGGGAGCCTGACCGGGGCCGACCTGCTGCGTCGCCAATGGAGTGCCCTGGTCAAAGAGCTGGTCGGGTCGGGCCGGCTCGACGGCGCGACGGTCGGCAAAAAGCCACCCCTGAGCATCGTGGGGCTCGTGGGCTCGATCGACAACGACATGGCCGGAACCGACATGACGATCGGCGCCGACACGGCGCTGCACCGCATCACGGAGGCCGTGGACGCCATCGCATCCACGGCAGCCAGCCACCAGCGCACGTTCGTGGTCGAGGTCATGGGCCGCCACTGCGGCTTCCTCGCTCTGATGGGCGCGATCGCGACCGGCGCCAGCTGGGTGCTGCTCCCCGAGAGCCCGCCCGACGTCGACGACTGGGAGGCGACGATGTGCGCCCGGCTCAAGGCCGGCCGTGAAGCGGGGCGTCGCGACAGTATCGTGATCGTGGCCGAGGGTGCCCGGGACCGGCACGGCAAACCCATCACCGCCGAGCACGTCCGCAAGGTGCTGCACGAGCGCCTGGGAGAGGACGTCCGGATCACGATCCTCGGCCACGTCCAGCGAGGCGGAGCGCCGAGCGCGTTCGATCGGTACATGTCCACCATGGTGGGACACGCCGCGGTCGAAGAGCTCCTCGCTTCGGAGCCCGGTTCCGAAGCCCAGCTCATCGGCATGAAAGACAACCGGGTGACGAAGCAGCCGCTGATGGAGTGCGTGAAGCTGACGCGCGAGGTCGCCGAGTGCGAGGACGCCGGGGACTTTGCCGGCGCTCTGGCCCGGCGCGGGAGACGATTCGAGAACAACCTGAGGACCCTCCGGACGATCGTGCGCGCCCTGCCCCACCCTCCGCCGGCCGGGCAGAAGCGACTGAACATCGCCCTCATCCACTCCGGCGCGCCGGCCCCGGGCATGAACACCGCGGTTCGGGCCTCGGTGCGCCTGGCCCTCGACAAGGGCCATCGCATTCTCGGCGTGCGCAACGGCTTCCGGGGGCTGGTCGCGGGCGACATCGGGGAGATGGAGTGGATGAGCGTCAACGGCTGGGCGAGCCGGGGTGGCGCCGAGCTCGGCACGAACCGGCGAGGCCCCGCTGACGGCGAGCTCTACGCGATCGCCAAGCACCTCGAGGGCCACGAGGTCGACGCCGTCTTGATGATCGGGGGCTGGACGGGCTATCAGGCGATCCACAAGCTCCGCTCGGAGCGGGAGCGCTTCCCTGCCTTCGCCATCCCGATGATCTGCATGCCGGCCTCGATCAACAACAACCTGGCCGGCTCGGAGATCTCCATCGGCAGCGACTCGGCCCTGAACTCGATCGTCGAGGCCGTCGACAAGATCAAGCAGTCCGCCGTCGCTTCTCAGCGCTGCTTCGTCGTCGAGGTCATGGGCCGAAGGTGCGGCTATCTCGCCCTTCTCGCAGGCCTCGCCACCGGAGCCGAGCGCGTCTACACCCACGAGGAGGGCGTGACGCTGGCCGACCTGCAGCGGGACCTCGCCGCGATGGTGGAGGGGTTCCGCCGGGGCAAGCGGCTCGGCCTCGTGGTCCGGGCGGAGGGGGCAAATCCGCTCTACACCACACCATTCATGTACGCGCTCTTCGAGCAGGAGGGCGGCGAGCTCTTCGACGTCCGCCAGGCCATCCTGGGTCATCTCCAGCAAGGCGGAGATCCCAGCCCCTTCGATCGCATCCTGGCCACGCGATTTGCCGACGAGTGCGTCGAGTACCTGGCGCAAGAGGCTGGTTCCGAAAGCCCGGGCGCGGCGTTCATCGGCCTCCAGGAGGGCAAGGTGGCCGTCACGCCGATCGAAGAGCTGCCCCGTCTCATGGACATGAAGAACGAGCGGCCTCGGGACCAGTGGTGGCGAGCCCTGGAGCCCCTCGCGCGACTGCTGGCCCAGCCCGGCCCGAAGTCCGGGATAGCGGCCTCACGCCCGCCTTACAGGCTGGACATGTTTTTGCGCCCGGGCACCCCTAAACCGGTCTAATATCTAGGCTTCCTACGGCTCCCGGAGCGGCAGGGGCCGAGCAGCCCGGGCAGGGGCGGTCCCCGGGCGCGGAAAGACAAAGGCGCGGAAATGAAAGAGAGCCAGGGCGACAAGGCCCCCAACGGGGGCCACCGCATCAACCCCATCGCGCGCTTCGCCGTCGAGCGCCGCGTCACCATGGGGATGATCGTGCTCGGCGTCATGGTACTGGGCTGGGTGTCGCTCACGCGGTTGCCTCTCGAGTATCTGCCGGCCTTCTCCTCCTCGAGGGTGTCGGTCAGGGCCTCCTACCCCTCCTCATCCCCGGTGGAGACGGAGCGGCGCATCGTCCGGCCACTCGAGGACTCCCTGGGCACGATCCAGGGCATCGAGACGATGAGCGCACGCGCGTCGTCCGGTGAGGGCAACGTGAGCATCACGTTCAAGGACGGGACCGACATGGATCTCGCCGCAGTCGAGGTCCGCGATCGCGTCGACCGTGTCCGCCACCTCCTGCCGCCGGACCTCCGCCGGGTCTACGTGAGGCGATTCCAGAGCGAGGACATGCCGGTCCTGAGCTTCCACGTGACGGCCGACTGGTCCAAGGACCGGATGCAGCACTTCGTCGAGGAGGTCCTGCAGCGGCGGCTCGAGCGGCTGGATGGAGTGGCCCAGGCCCAGGTGCGGGGACTGGTGCCGGCGCAGGTGCGCGTCGCCCTCATCCCATCCCGGCTCCAGGCCCACGGTGTGGACGTCCGGCAGGTCTCCCAGACCCTCCGCGAGGCCAACGTCACGCAGTCCGGCGGCTACATCGAAGACGGGCCGCGCCGCCTGCTCGTCCGCAGCATCGGGGAGTACCAGAGCCTGGACGAGATCCGGAACCAGCCCCTGAACACCATCGGGCTCACGGTCGGAGACGTGGCCGAGGTGACCTACGGCTTCCCCCGTCAGGAAGAGTTCAACTTCCTCAACGGGCAGGAGGCGTTCACGGTGCGGGTCTACAAAGCCTCCAGCGCCAATCTCCTGGCCGTCGCCGACCGCACCAAGGCCGAGCTGGCCCTCATCCACGCGATGCCCGAGGCTGAGGGTCTGCAGACACGTATCTACCGGGACTCCTCGGTCGACGTGCGCAAGGGGCTCGGCCAGCTTCGAAACGCGGGCCTCGTGGGCGGCCTTCTCGCCGTCGCGTTCCTGTTCTTCTTCCTGAGAAAGGTCCGGACCACGTTTCTGGTGGCCGTGGCCATCCCGATCTGCGTCGTCTTCACCTTCGCGATCCTCTACCTCATACGCCAAGCCGGGATATCCAACATCACGCTGAACATCATGAGCCTTATGGGCCTGATGCTCGCCCTGGGAATGCTGGTCGACAACTCGGTCGTCGTGATCGAGTCCATCTTCCGTCACGTCCAGGACCTCGGCGAGGATGCTCGGACGGCGGCGCTGCGGGGCACGAGCGAGGTCGCGATGCCGATCATCGCCTCCACCGTCACCACCTTGTGCGTCTTCATTCCGCTCCTCTTCATCTCGTCCCAGGGCGGCGGGATGATGCGCTTCATGTTGGACCTCGGGGTCACCGTGTGCGTCGTGATGGTGGCGTCGCTCCTGGTGGCGCTCACCGTGGTTCCCATGGTGGCGGCCATCATCTTTTCCGGAGAGTCTCGCCATCGAGCCGCCTTCATCGACTGGCTCTCCAGCAGCTACGCAGGGCTCATCGGTCTCACCCTGCGCCATCGGCCCATCTTCCTCGTCTCGATCCTCTTCATGCTCTGGGGCTCGTATGCCCTCTTCTCCGGCATCGAGCGGAGCTTCACCTCGGGCTCGCGGGAGCGACAGGTTCGCATCAACGTAGACACGCCAGAGCACTACTCGCTCGAGCAGACGGCGGCTCTTTTCGAAGAGGTCCGGGCGCTCCTCGAGCCCCGGCGGGAGGAGCTGGAGATCGCGGACCTCGTCTACGAGTACGACCGCCGGAGCGGGCGCTCCCGTGGCGGCTTTGGAGGCGGACGACGCTTCGAGATCTTCCTCAAGGACGAGGAGGAGTCGGCCCGGACGACGCGGGAGATCACGGCTCAGATCCGCCAACTGCTGCCGGTCAAGGCCGGCGTCGACTTCCGCATCGCCCAGTCGCGAGGACACGGCGGCTCGTCCTCCGGCATCAGCCTCGAGGTGAGCGGGGACGACATCGCCGTACTCGAGCTCGCGGCGAACAAGGTGGCGTCCGCGCTGGAGCAGCTGCCCTGGGTGAAGGACGTGGACACCTCCCTGGACAGCGGAGACGACGAGATCCACGTCGTTCCCCGGCGGGCGCGCGCGGCGCAGTCGGGCCTCAGCACCCAGGCGGTGGCGGCGACCGTCTCGAGCGCCCTCACGGCGCGCCCGGTGAGCCAGATTCGGACGGACGAGCGCGAGGTCGACCTGGTGGTGCAGTTCAGGGAGCAGGACCGTCGCACGCTCAGGCAGCTCCGCAGCCTGCCCGTGTCCACGGGCGCCGGACGGCAGCCGATCGATGCCCTCGCGGACTTCTCGATCGAGAGTGGCCCCAGCACCATCGAGCGCGAAAACCGCCGCCCCGAGCTCGACATCACCGCCAACACGACTTCCGCCTCGACGAACTTCCGCATGATGGAAGAGGTGCGGGGCATCTTGAGCTCGATCTCGCTGCCTCCCGGATACGAGTGGGAGTTCGGCCGATGGGTGCGGTGGGCCCAGCAGGACATGGAGGGTGCGTGGCTGGCGATGGGGCTGGCGCTCCTCTTGGTCTACCTGATCATGGCGGCTCTGTTCGAGAGCTTCATCCAGCCGCTCACGATCATGCTCTCCATCCCCTTCGCGTTCATCGGGGTGGGCATCGCACTGCGGCTGGTGAACCAGCCGCTCAGCAGCACCACGAACATCGGGCTGATCATCCTTCTCGGTGTCGTCGTGAACAACGCGATCGTCCTCGTCGATCACATCAACCACCTCCGGGCGCAGGGCATGCCCCGGAACGAGGCCATCGTCCTCGGAGGCCGCCATCGGTTGCGCCCGATCCTGATGACGGCCCTCACGACCATCCTCGGGCTCCTCCCGATGGTGGCGCCGCTGTTCTTCCCGGGCTGGCTCGGTCAGGCGGAGGGTCGAGCGGCCCAGTGGGCGCCGACCGGCCTCGTGATCCTGGGAGGGCTCGCCGCGTCGACGTGCCTGACCCTGCTGGTCATTCCCACCTTCTACTCCCTCATGGACGACCTCTCCGATTTCTTCGGCCGGGTCGTGCGGACGGCCTGAGAACATTGAGAACATGAAAACGAGACACATTACGTTGATGGCGACCACACTCGCCCTGGGACTGACCTTCGCCGGCTGCAGCGGGGAGACCGGGAACGGGGGCGGCTCCGCCCGCCCGCCCGGTGCCTCGGCACGCGGCGGCCCTGGGGGACAGCGCCCAGGAGGAGGCGAGAGCGCGGCCGTCCCCGTCGAAGTCGCCGCCGTGGCGCGAGAGACCGTGGCGTCCTACATCCAGACGAACGGGACGCTCGAGGCGGAGAACGATGTCGTCATCGTGTCCCGCACACAGGGCCCGATCGTGGAGCTCCTGACCGAAGAGGGACGGCGCGTGGCGAAGGGCCAGGTGATGGCGCGGATCGACCCCAAAGAGACCAGCGCGCAGGTGAAGATCGCAGAGGTCGGACTCCGCGAGATGGAGCGGGCCTTCCGGCGCGCCCAGGACACCCACGAGGAGCAGCTCATCAGCCAGGCCGACTTCGATGCCGCCCTGGCCGCCAGGGAGTCGGCCGAGGCGACCCTGGTCGATCGCCAGGTCCAGCTCGACTACACCGAGATCAAGGCTCCGTTTTCCGCGATCGTCGTCGACCGAAACATCAGGCTGGGCGACAACGTCACCGTCAATCAGGCCCTCTTCCGCATCTCCGACTTCGACCCGCTTCTGTGCAAGATCCAGGTTCCTGAGAAGGAGCTTCCCCGCCTCCGCAAGGGCCAGCCGGCATACCTGACGGTCGAGGCCTGGCCCGACGAGCGCTTCCCGGCCAGGGTCCTCCGCCTGAGCCCCGTCGTCGACGCCACGACCGGCACGATCCGGGTCACTCTCGAGGTCCAGGGTCGCGCTAGGCTGCGGCCCGGAATGTTCGCCAGCATCTATCTGGAGGTCGATCGCCACGAGAAGGCGCTCACGATCCCCAAATCGGCGCTTTCGCTCGAGAGCCTGGGCGACACCGTGTACATCGTGAACGACGGCGTGGCCGCACGACGGCCAGTGGAGCTCGGGTTCGAGGAGGCCGACATCGTGGAGGTCGCCTCCGGCCTCGACGAGAACGACCGCGTGATCGTCGTCGGCCAGGACGGCCTCAGCGACGGCACGCCTATCCGGATCCTGGAGGGCCCCGGGGCCGAGCAGGCCCCCCCTCGGCGGGCAGAAGGTGCCAGTCCGCCCGGTGGGAGCAGCGCTCCTGGAAGCCAGGGGCAGCGGCAGCCAACGGCCGGCGGCACTCTGGATGCTGCAGCTCTTGAAAGTGCGCCGAGGCGCGGCGGCCGGCGCAGCCCGCCACCCCAGGCGCTGGTCGCCTGCGAGACGAAGGCCGAGGGAGACGCGTGCTCGTTCACCACTCCCAGGGGTGAGATGGACGGCACGTGCCAGCCGCGACGCGACGCGCCCGACCAGATCTCCTGTCGGCCCAGTGGTCGGAGAGGCCCCGGTGGCGCCCGCAGCGAATTCCCGCGTGCGCCTGCGAGCACGGGCTCCTAGGCTTAAGCTCCGCAACCGACACCATGAAGATCGTCGACTTCTCCACGCGCCGCCCTGTCACAGTGACGGTGTTTGCGCTCGCCGCGATCATCTTCGGCCTCGTCGCGTTCCGTAACCTGGCCGTCGACCTCCTCCCCGACATCGCCTACCCCTCGCTCACGGTCAGGACCGAGCTCCAGGGCGCCGCGCCGGCCGAGATCGAGACGCTGCTCACCCGTCCCGTGGAGAACACCGTCGGCGTCGTCAACGGCGTCGTCTCCGTCACGTCGAGCTCCAGAGCCGATCGGAGCGAGGTCAACCTCGAGTTCCGCTGGGGCACGAACATGGACTTCGCCGCCCTGGACGTGCGCGAGAGGCTCGACCTCCTGCAGCTGCCCGATGACGCGGTCCGCCCGATCCTGCTGCGCTACGACCCCTCGCTCGATCCCGTGATGCGCATCGGCCTCACCGGCGAAGAGGAGCTCGTGCGCCTGCGCCTGATCGGAGAGCGCGAGGTCAAGCGCCTTCTCGAGAGGGTCGAGGGCGTGGCTGCCGCCATCGTCGCCGGCGGGCTCGAGGAGGAGATCCAGGTCGAGATCAACGAGCGCCGGATCGCCAGCCTCGGGCTGAGCGTCGAGCAGATCGTGGCCCGTCTCGCCCAGGAGAACGTCAACCTCACCGGCGGGCGGCTGCAGGACGGACAGGCCGAGTACATGGTTCGCACGATCATGGAGATCGAGCGGGCCCAGGACCTGAACGAGATCATCATCGACTCCGGAGGCCAGGGAGCGGTCCGGCTCAAGGACATCGCGCGCATCGTCCGCGGGCACAAGGAACGCGAGGTCATCACCCGCGTCAATGGGCAAGAAGCAGTCGAGATCGCGATCTACAAGGAGGGTGGGACCAACACCGTCACCGTCGTCGATCGCGTCACGGCCCAGCTCGATCCCGTCCGCAAGAGACTCGAGGCCACGGGGCGCCAACTCGACCTGACGATCATCACCGACCAGTCTCGCTACATCCGCCAGTCCGTCGCCGACGTGCTCCAGAGCGCGCTCATCGGCGGCCTCCTCGCGGTGCTGGTGCTGGCTCTGTTCCTCCGTAACTTCAAGGCCACGGCGATCATCGCGATCTCGATCCCGATCTCGGTCGTCGCCGCGTTCCTCCTGATGTACATGTCCGGCATCTCCCTCAACATTATGTCTCTCGGGGGCCTGACACTGGGCATCGGCCTCCTGGTCGACAACTCGATCGTGGTGCTGGAGTCCATTCAGCGCAAGCGCGACGAAGGGCTCGACATCGTCGAGGCGGCACGGGTCGGCTCGGGCGAGGTCGGCCAGGCCGTCACCGCCAGCACGATGACCACGATCTGCGTCTTCGTGCCCATCGTCTTCGTGGAGGGGGTGGCGGGTCAGCTCTTCGGCGACCAGGCCATGACCGTTACCTACTCCCTCGCCGTCTCCCTTATCGTCGCGCTGACCGTGATCCCGATGCTGGCCTCGCGTCAGCTCGGCAAGATCGACGTCGAGGCGACGCCCGATCAAGGCGCTCTGGGCCGCGCCCTCTTCCCAATCACTCTCGCGCTGACACGCCTCGTGAAGAAGGCCGCACAGGCCATCGGCTTCGGCGTGGGCCGGGCTCTGGCAATCCCCTTCCGTCTCTTCGACGCCGGGTTCGGCTGGGTGCAGCGCCTCTACCCTCGGATCCTCGAAGCCGCCTTCGGCCATCGAGCGCTCACGCTCGGGGTGACTCTTCTTCTCTTCGCCGGCGCCGTCAGTCTTGTTCCCACCCTCGGGCGCGAGCTGGTTCCGGAGCTGATCCAGGGCGAGTTCTTCGTGGACGCCGAGCTTCCGCCGGGAACCCACCTCGACGTCACCTCGCGACGCCTGGCCAACCTCGAGAGAGCGGCGACGGCCCTCGACGGCGTGACCCTGGTCTACGGGGTGGCGGGCACGTCGCGCCAGCAGGGTGGCATCGCGGGAGAGCTTCGCGAGAACCTCTCGCAGATCACCCTGCGCCTCGCCCCACCCATCTCCCGTGAACGCGAGATGGCGCTCATGAATGCGCTGCGTCCCGAGCTCGACAGAGACGGAGAATACACCTACCTCTTCGGCCGACCCTCGTACTTCAGCTTCAAGACGCCGATCGAGCTGGAGATCCGCGGCTTCAACCTGAAGCTCCTGGAGCGGCTCGCGGATGAGGCGATGAGGCGCATGGAGGAGATCCCCGGGCTGGTCGACGTCAAGTCCTCGACCGAGGGCGGCAACCCGGAGCTGCAAATCCGCTTCAACCGCGACCGGCTGGCGACGCTGGGACTGTCCGTCCAGCAGGTGGCCTCGGTGGTGCGGTCGAAGGTGCTGGGCGACATCGTGACGGACATCACCCGCGAGGACCGGACGATCGACATCCGGCTCCGGGCCCAGGAGGAGTACCGGAACAGCGCCGACGATCTACGCAACCTCAGCGTGGCCCAGGCCGGCTCGACCTCCATCCCCCTCTCGGCGGTTGCGGAGGTCACCGAGACCATGGGGCCGGCGGAGATCCGCCGGGCGGACGGGGAGCGGGTCGCTCTGATCACCGCCAACCTCGACGGCCGCGATCTGGGCAGCGCCTCCAACGACATCCAGGCGGCCCTCGACGAGATGACGTTCCCCCTGGGCTTCGAGGCCCGCCTCGGAGGACAGCGGGCGGAGATGGAGACCTCGTTCGCGAGCATGCGCTTCGCCATCCTTCTGGCTATCTTCATGGTTTACCTGGTGATGGCGTCCCAGTTCGAGTCGCTGCTTCACCCCTTCGTGATCCTCTTCTCCGTCCCGTTCTCGCTGATCGGCGTGGTGGCCACGCTCTTGATCCTGCAGATCTCGCTGAGCGTCGTCGTCCTGATCGGCGTCATCCTGCTGGCGGGGATCGTCGTCAACAATGCCATCATCCTCATCGACTACACGAACCGCCTCCGTGCCGACGGCCTCGCCAAGCTCGAGGCCCTCAAGAAGGCCGGTCAAGTCCGGCTGCGTCCGATCCTCATGACGACCGCCACCACGGTGCTCGGTCTTCTCCCGATGGCCATCAGTCACGGCGAGGGAAGCGAGCTGCGCGCGCCCATGGCCATGACGGTCATCGGGGGGCTGCTCATCTCGACCCTGCTGACCCTCGTCATCATCCCTGTGGTCTACTCGATCCTCGACCGCTCCGACTGACGCCCGGCCGGCCCCACCGGACCCGCCGGTCCCCAGCCCGACCAAAGTCCGTTTTTCCGACGCGCAGGGCCGCTGACCCTACTTCTCCCACCACGATCTCGGCATCGATATCTCCATAACCCACTCTTCTGATTCGACTTGACTGGCCGGCCCTGGCGACTGGCAAGGGGATTCCTCTTCCCGACCCAGGATGCTGGGAAGCGAGGGGGATCAGGCCATGGTCAGAGGGACGACGCGAACACGCTCGAGAAGGCCGCGGCACACGCGGGCAGTCGCCGCCCGCCCCGAGAGTGACTTCGAGCTCGTCGCGCGCAGGGCCCAGGAGGCATTCCTTCCCTTCTTGATCGTGGTTCTCGCCTGGATCCTGGCGACGAGCGCGGTAGTGGGTCGCTAACGCTACTCGCGTCCGGAAGCCCAAGACCTGGAACGAGATAGGGGACACCATACTTGTCTCCGCTCGTGTGACACGAGATAGGTATGGTGTCCCCGATCTCCCCGGGCTGCGGAGTGCTCAAGCCCGGTGATAGACTCGCGCCCATCACCTAACGGGAAGGGAGCGATCATGAGCAACAAGGACCTCGAGCGGAATGTGTCGGGCCGGAGAGACTTCTTCAAGACAGCGGGCGTGGGCCTGGCCGCGGGCGGAGCCCTCCTGACGTCGGCCGGGCCGGCTGCCGCGCGCACCCTGACCGAGAAGGACAAGCTCGCCCGCGTCGCCTCCAACACGTGGCCCGTGCGCTCGCTCTACAAGCGGCGCCCCGGCGGCCGCCCGCCGAACGAAGACGCCGTGAAGATGAAGGAGAAGTACGGCGAGATCACGATGCTCGACATGGCCCAGTTCACGAAGGACCACTGGCCGGGCGTCTACCACATGGACCTGTGGTCGTCCCTTTTCGGCGACGTGACCGACGACAGCATGTTCTCCGAACGGACCTTCACCCGGGGTGAGCGCACACGCACCTTTCACGAGTTCGACCCGTCGACGATGGCCGCCAAGAGATGGCTCGACAAGCTGGCCAACACCAACGAGGCCGCGGGTGTGAAGTGCCACCACGTGTCCAACAACGCCCCCCGCAACATCTCCGACTTCGACGCCGAGAAGCGCAAGGCCGGCATCGCTGTGGCCAGGCACTGGCTCGACGCCAGCGCGCAGCTCGGGGCCAAGACGATGCGCGTCAACACGGGTGGGCCGCGCATCGCCCCGTGCGCCGTCGGCGATCAGGGCTATCCGAAGAACGACGAGATCGTCAAGTACCTGAACCTCTGCATCGAGTCCTTCAAGGAGATGGCCGACTACGGCGGCAAGGTGGGCGTGAAGGTGACCATCGAGAACCACTGGGGCCTGAGCGCGGATCCGATGATGATCCGGGTCATCCTCGACGAGGTGAACCACCCCTTCTGCGAGGCCTCGCCGGACTTCTGCAACTGGGAGCACGAGTACCACCTGTACCACGGCCTCAAGGCCCTCGTGCCGTACACGACATCGATCGTACACGCCAAGTACTGGGACCGCTGGGACGAGGTCGACGTCCAGCGGTGTGTCCGCATCATGATCGACGGGGGCTACAAGGGCATCTTCGCCCTCGAGTACGAGCACGGCCCCTGGGACGGTGTCGAGGGCATGAACTACCTCTTCAAGGAGGTCATGGCGGCGCTATAGCTACCGGACACCCGCGCCGCGGGGTGCGTCAATCAGCGCCACGAGGGCGTCGAAATCGGGATCGCGTGGAGTAATTCGAGGTGGGCGTCCTCACTTGATGAGCTTGAGGGCGAGCTTCCGCTGTACCGGCTCCTCCTGCATCACCTGATAGACGCTCCCCATCCCGCCGGCGCCGATCTGCCGCAGGACGCGGTACGGCCCGATGCGATCCGGCATTTCATCGCCGGGGTCGCGCGTCTCAGCCGCATCGGACGAGCCAAGCGTGATCTGATCGTCCACGGCCGCCAGGAGCGACAGCCGCTCCTCTCGAGCGTCCTCGTCGGCTTTCCCCAGCTTCTGGAGGAACGTCGTCCTCTGCGCCGGCGTCTTCTGCCGCACGACGTCGACAAGACGTTGGGCTCGCTCTTGCGGTGTTGTCAGGGCTCGTCCTGTTCCTTAGTTGCGATAGTCGAGCGGGGGCTGGCGATCTCCGACCAGCATGGCCACGTCCGACATGCTCGCGTGCCGCTGGTCGACGAGAGCCAGGATCCGGTCTTCGGATTCGCCCGCACCCGCGCTCGCGGCTGCGAGCACCAGGAGGCCCGACCCCACAAACCGGCGCAACATCCTGCTCATCGCACTCCTTTCGATTGGGCCGCCCGTCGCTGGACGAGGACATCTCTTCGGCACCGCCCGGAGAATGGTACAAGACCATACTACGTCCGGCCGTGGCGCTCCCGGGCGCCGCCTTCCACGTGGCCGACACAAACCTTCGTGGCCTCTTCGGCGTCTACCCCTGGGGAGGTGTTTCTTGAGACGTGTCCCAAAGTGTGCACCATCAGCCGAACCGATCCGTCGCCGGCTCGCCAGAGGCCTTCTGCTGACGCTGGCGACCGGGATGGCCTTGTCCGCACGGGCCGACAAGCCGGCCCCGACCCTCGCCATCGTGGGCGTGCACGTCGTCCCCATGGACACCCCTCGCGTGCTCGAGAGCCACACGGTGGTCGTGACGGGCGGCCGCATCACGGCTCTGGGACCGGCGGAGGACGTCCCCGTCCCGGGTGGCGCCCGCGTGGTGGCCGGCGAAGGACGGTTCCTGATTCCGGGGCTCGCCGACATGCACGTCCATCTGCGCCGCAACAGCGATGAGTACGTGAACTACGTGGCGCACGGCGTCACGACGGTGATGCACCTGGGAGGCTCGGCGGCCCAGGGTGCCCAGATTCTCGAGCACCGGCAACAGATCGAGAACGGCGAGCTCACCGGACCCAACATCTACGCCACTCAGCGGATATTCGACGGCGATCCACCTCTCGCGACCCACGCCTACAGCCTCGCGAACCCGCAGGCCGCACGGAGGAGAACGGCGGAGCTCGCCGTGGCCATCGTCGACGAGGCCACCCGCCGAGGGATTGTCGTCGTCGGACACATCCCGCGAGGCTTCGATCCCCTCATCGCGCTGCGCGGGGGCCAGAAGGTCGTCGTCCACACGGAGGAGTTCTTCTTCACGTATTTCAAGGGACCTCGCTCGACCGAAGACATGGATCGGGGTTACCGGCCCGACCTCTCGCTGATCTCCAATCTTCTCGCGGTTCTGGTCGAGGCCCGCATGACCGTCATCCCCAACTTGTCGTTCACGTTCACGAACCTGCTGATGTGGGACGCTGGACAATATCTGGGCCGACCCCGAGCTGAGGTTTCAGCATCCTTCGACGATCCGGGAGTGCCGCGCCGGAAACATCAACCGACGCCAGGAGATCGAGACCTTCATCGTCCGAGAGCAGATCAAGGGAGAGCTGCTGCGAGAGCTGACGAGACGCTTTCAGGAAGCCGGCGTCCGCCAGCTCCTCGGAACCGACTCGGCCCTGCCGGGCCTCTTTCCCGGCAAATCGGCGCATCGGGGCTCACCGAGCTCGTCAAAGCCGGGCTCAGCAACTGGGAGGCCCTTTCCATCGGCACGGGGAACGCCGGAGAGTTCGTTCGCGAGCACATCGACGATCAGGAGAGGTTCGGACGAATCGCGCCCGGCTACCGCGCGGATCTCCTTCTGGTGGAGGGCAACCCCCTGGAGGACGTGCGCCACGCGCGGGAGATCGCCGGCGTTGCGGTGAGGGGACGGTGGTTCGAAAAGAGCGACATGGACGACCGCCGATCCGCACTCGCCGAGCGGTACGAACAGGTGAACGAGGTGACCCGACAGGTGGACGAGGCACTCGAAGAGGAAGGGGCAGCGGCAGCCGTAGGGGCGATCCTCGCGGCACACGGGCATGACCCGGAGATCGGAAGCGCCATCGAGAGCCAGCTGAACTCGGCGGGCTATGGCGCCGCCATCGCCGACGACATCGACGGGGCCGCGTTCATCCTGAGGCTCGCGACAAAGCTGTTCCCCGACTCCGCGAATGCCTGGGACAGCCTGGCCGAGATCACCCTGTACCGGGGAGATCGGGACGCGGCCATCGAGTACTACCGGAATGCCCTGGAGCTAGACCCCGAGTTCTCGAACGTGCTCGACAGCTGGAGAAGTTTCTGAAGGAGTAGCCAGCGCTGTCGGCCCCTCAGACCTTCGGCTCCCAGCCGGGCTCGTACTCCCGGCCCCAGAGCGCATCGGCCTCCGGATGGTCGACCACCCGGCCGGTTCGGGGATCGCAATTCAGGTCCCGCTGCAGCCGGTACGCGATGTTTCCGAGAAGTGGCATGAGGGTGCTGGGCTGATGGATCGCGATGTCGGCGTTGGGTGATCTCCCGGATCGAATGCTCTCTAGGAAATCCCGCACGTGGTACGAGTCGAGCGTCTCGCCTGGCCCCTGCAGGTCGGTGGGTCTTTCCGGGGTCTCGCCCGTGACCTCCTCCACGACCGCGCTCTTCCTGTCGTAGATGACGTACCCGCTTCCGGCGAGCTTGAGGCTGCCGTTCTCCCCATAGAAGACGACACCGCCACCCTCGCCCTCCACGGTTCCGCCGCTGCAGCTGCGGCCCTCCCAGGAGAGGCTCTTGCGGCCTTCGAAATCGAAGCTCAACACCTGGGTGTCGGGCATCTGCCAGTCGTCGTTGTAGTGGTAGCGTCCCCCGGCCGACGTGACGCGCGTCGGGTAGTCGACGCCGAGACCCCAACGCATCAGGTCGATCGTGTGCGTGCCGTTGTTGCAGGTCTCCGCCGTCCCCCAGTGCCAGAACCAGTGCCAGTTGTAGTGGATCACGTTGTCCTTGTAGGGGCGCCGCGGCGCCGGGCCCTGCCACAGGTCGTAGTCGAGGCCGGAAGGAACTGGGGCGGCCTGGCCCCGACCAATGGACCCGCGAGAATTCGCGTACCAGCCCCTGGCAAAGTACGCCCGCCCGATGACGCCCTCGTGCAGCCGCCGGATGGCCTCGATGGTCCGAGGCAGTGAGCGGCGCTGTGTGCCGACCTGAACGATCCGGCCACTCTTCCGCGCGGCCGCGACCAGGAGCTCGCCCTCTCGGGGGTTGTGGAAGGCGGGTTTCTCCAGGTAGACGTGCTTGCCGGCCTGACACGCCAGGATCGCCGCGGGCGCGTGCCAGTGGTCGGGTGCCGCGATCACCAGCGCGTCCACGGACGGATCGTCGAGGACCCTTCGCACGTCCCGAACGCCATCGGGTCGCTTGTCCTGCGTCTCGAGGGTCGCCTCGACGCCCTTGGCGAGAGCGCCGTCCTCCACGTCGCAAATGAACGCCACCTCGGCCCCGGGCTGGCGGGCGAAGGTGCGGGCCAGGGCGGCGCCCCGGCTGTTCGTGCCCATCACCGCCACGGTGATGCGATCGTTGGCCGAGGCCGATCGGACCGCTGTCCGTGCGAGCTCCGGGGCCACGCTGAGTCCGAGTCCCGTGGCCGCCGCGCTCCGAACGAACTCCCGCCGCGTCGTGGTTCGCGCCATCTCCCACCTCCTGGTTCTTCGTCGGCAGCCTATTCCCGCTGGTGAGATAGGTCAATCGGGCCGAGCGACTCCCGGCCCTTCGACAATCGCCAGGCGGCAGATCACAGCCCCGGCGACCACCAGGACAGAAGCGGTCCAGATCGCGGGTCCCGGCACCACCGCCAGGTACAGCGCCGTCACCAGGGTCGAGAGGAGCGGGGTGAAGTAGGAGAACGCCGCCACCAGCACCAGGTTTCCCTTCCGCATGGCGTGGTCCCAGAAGACATAGGCCATGACCGTGACCACCAGGGCCATGTAGAGAAACTCCACGGCCAGGCGAGGGGTCCAGGACGTCGTCTCCTGAAAGACAAACCGCAGGGGGAGGACGGCGAGACCGGAGGCGACCAGGAAGAGAGGAGCGCCGCTCTCCTGCCCGCCCCAGCGACGCGCCAGGTTTGAGTAGAGGGCCCAGGCGACGGCCCCGATCAGAGCCAGGCCGTAGGGGAGCGCGTTGGCCCGAGCGTTGGCCAGCAGCCCCGCCAGGGAGAAGGTGCCACCCTGGGCAGTGGCCATCACCACGCCGGCAGACGCGGCAACCATCCCTGGCACGAGGAACCAGCGCGCCCGGTGGCCCTGGAGGGGGATAGCCAGCAGGAGCGTCAGGCTGGGCCACAGGTAGTTGACCAGACCCACCTCGAGCACCTGGGAGCGGTCCGCCGCCAGACCGACGGAGAGGCAGAAACAAGCGGTGTAGATGACGAACAGGGCGCCACAACCCCACAGGTACTTCGGGGGCAGGTGCCGCAGGCGCCCAACTCCCCCCGGGCCAAGCGCCGTCACCGCCACTGCAACCACGCCAGCAAGGAGATAGGAGAAGGCAACCGTGCTGAACGGCCCCATCTGCTCGGACAGGGTCCGGATGAAGGCCACCGAAGAGCTCCACAGGACGATGGCCACGAGGCCCATGAAAGTGGCCCGGCGATCATGGTGGGGCATCAGCTGCCGATCCTACTCCGCCTGCCGGGCGATAGCCTCGGAAGGAGCCTCGGAAGGGGTCAGGTCTCAGCTCGAGAAGATGAGGCTAGAATCCCCCGGGAGAGGGGGCCACTGTGGCGCAAACGACACCGTGCGAGCGTGACGATTCTGTCTGCCACCGGGGAGCCCGTTTCGCGGGGCTCGTCGTAGTCGGCCTCCTGGTCTTCCAGCTCGCGGCCCGCGGCGAGGCGGCAGAGGATCCCCTGGTGGTCGTGGGCGACCTGCACGAGATGGTGAACACCCACCTCGGCAAGCGTGCGCGCGATCTTCTCGAGCAGAGAGAGTCTCTCGTGGCCGGTCTGGATTCCCGAGCCAGGATCGAGGAGCGACAACGCTACGTCCGCGATCGCTTCATCGAAGCGCTCGGCGGATTCCCCGACCGGACACCTCTCAACGCGCGCGTCACCCGCACACTGGAGCGGGGTGACTACAGCGTCGAGATGCTCGTCTACGAGAGTCTTCCCGGCTTCTACGTGACGGCCAACGTCTACGTGCCGAAGCACGGAAGCCCCCCCTACCCCGCCGTCCTGGGCGTCGCCGGACACTCGGCCAACGGAAAGGCCTCCTCGACCTACCAGCACGTCTGGATCTCCCTGGCAAAGAGGGGTTTCGTCGTCCTCGCCTTCGATCCCGCCGGTCAGGGTGAGCGCTCGCTCTACTTCGATCCGGAGCTGGGACGCTCCCGAGTCGGGATCGGGACTCGCGAGCACACGCTGTCCGGCCTCCAGTGCCTCCTGAGCGGCCACCACTTCGCGCGCTACGAGCTTTGGGACGGGATTCGCGGGGTCGACTATCTGCTGACTCGAAAAGACGTGGACCCCGAGCGCCTCGCGGTAGCCGGCAACTCGGGTGGAGGCACCCAGGCGGCCTACCTGGCGGTCGTCGAGCCGCGGCTCTCGGTCGCGGTGTCCTCGTGCTACATGACCTCCTGGAACCAGCTCTTCTTCGATCCCGGGCCCCAGGACGCGGAGCAGGACCTCCCGGCCTTTCTTTCCCACGGGCTCGACTTCCCGGATTTCGCGATCGCGTTCGCCCCAAGGCCCTTTCAGATCCTCTCGGCGACACGCGACTTCTTTCCGATCGCGGGGGCCCGATCGACGTATGAGGAGGCGCGGCGCCTCTACGGCCGCCTGGGCCATGAGGACCAGATGGGCTTCTTCGAATACGACAACACACACGGCTGGTCGAAGCCGCGCCGCGAAGCGACGTACCGCTGGCTGGACAAGTGGCTCCTGGGGAGAGAGGACGGGGGCCTCGAGCCGGCACACGAGACCGAGCTCGAGTCGAAGCTCTACGCGACGCCGACCGGGCAGGTCTCCACGTCGTACGACGACGTGGAGACCGTCCAGTCCCTCAATCGAGTCGAGGCCGAGAGGGTGTTCGCCGGCCGCACGGCAGCGGGTCTCGACGACTCCGGCAGCCTGGGACCGGCGATCAGGAGCCGTCTCAGGATGTCCGAGGCGAGCGACATGGCCACCCTGACGGCACACGGCGAGCTCGGCCGGGAGGGCTACCGCATCGAACGCATGGCCTTTCACACCGCGCACGACATCACGGTCCCCGCCCTGGTGTTCGTTCCGAACGGAGGGCCGGCCCGTAAGCCCGCCGTTCTCTACGTGCACGGCGCGGGCAAGGGGGTCGATGCCGGGGAAGGGGGAGACATCGAGGCCCTCGTCCGGGCCGGACACGTCGTCCTGGCGCCGGACCCGCGGGGGATCGGCGAGAGCCAGCCGACCTCGGCGGCCGGCGGCTACCGCCCCATGTGGCAGATGTTTCAGCGAGCCCTGCTGGTGGACCGGACCCTCGTGGGCATGCAGGTCGAGGACTTGCTGGCGGCGTTCGACTCGCTCGCCTCACGAGACGACGTGGACCCGAACAGGGTCGCTGTCCTGGGCAAGGAACAAGGGGGCGTGCTGGCCCTGGTGCTCGCCGTCCTCGAGCCGCGGGTCGAGAAGGTCGCCATCGAAGGGACGGTCCTCTCCTACCTGGAGATCACCCGAGCGCGGTACCACGAGGATCTGACCGCCATTTTCGTCCCAGGCATCCTCGAGGACTTCGACCTTCCGGACCTCGCTGCCGCGCTGGCTCCCCGCACCCTCTGGATCGTCGATCCGCGAAGCCCCACAGGGGCGCTGGTCGCGACGGACCGGGCGCTGACGGAGTACGCCCCTGCCGTCCGGGCCTACGAGGCCGCCGCACACCCAGAAGGGTTGCGGGTCCTCCACCGCCCGCAGGAGTGGGCCCTCACGAAGGTCTACTCGGAGTGGCTCGGCACGGCCTCTCCAGACGGAAGATGAGACACCACGACGTGGCTGTGGATGCCTCGATTGCGTAAACAGGACGGAAGCACGCGCCCCTCTCACCCTATGAAGGCCGAGTCCCGAGCGACGAAACAGAGCGGGTTGCCGAAAGGATCCGCCGAGTAGAACGATCTCTCTCCCCAGGGCCTCTGGGCGATCTTGCCGAGGGATCCCACGTCCGGAACCACGTCAGGCGAGAAGGACGCGCCGGCTGCCATGGCGTTCGCGTAGGTGGCCTCGAGATCGTCGACAGCAAGGTAAATGGGCTCCGGCAGCGGCTTGGCGTCGTACCCATCGCCGTCAGCCTTCGGATCGTACCAAGCCAGTATGGTCCCCTCGCATTGGAAGTAGTGCCGACCAGGTGAGACACGCTGACCGGAGTTGCCCGGGACCCTTGCGCAGAAGCGTGCGGCACGCTCGATGTCAGCTACGGGCACGATCACGCGGAACAGATGTAACATCCCACCTCCCCCCTGTCCGCAGAACAGTGGGGATCACCTGCGAAGCGCACATTGATGACGCCAGACCAGCGGCAAGTGTCGCGACCACCTTCGCTACTTCAGCCACTTCCTCCTCCGTCTGCTCCGGTAGCTCTATTGTCCGTCGAACAGCGGGATCACCCGCGAAGCGCACATTGATGACGCCGAGGGCTGCTCGGGCGGCTTCACTTCCGCGCCTCGTCTGCTGCATCCGTTTGTTCGACATCATCTCCGACCACGCCATACCCTGGGATGGCGCTTCGCGTGCAGGCAGCCGACGACGACGGTCTCGCTCCCAACCAAGCGATAGAAGACGCCGTATGGGAATCGGCGCAGGAAGAGTCGCCGTGTGTCCCTGTGGACGACCGGTGCAGCCAGCGGGTGAGCAGCGATCATCTCCAAGCTCGCACCGACCGCCGCCAGGAACTCATCCCCAAGACCGGCGCGTTGATCCTCATACCACCGCTACGCTCCTTCGACGTCAGCGGCTGCTGCCGGTCGAAGGATCGGTAGCTCCAACTACGGGCTCGGATTTGCCTCAGAACCTCATCTCAGGGGACGCCAAGGGCGTCGCCCTCGTGGATATCCCGATCCAGTTCAGCGAGCCGCCGATCGAGCTCCGCACGCTGTTCCGGGGTCACCGGGACCTCGGCAGGCGTCCGCGCGAGGCTATCCCACAGTCGCTCAAGGAGATCGAGCCGCTCCTCGGGACTGAGCCCTTCGATCTTGACCGCCGTGTCGCTCACAACCCTATTCTCTCGCCAGTTGCCCTTTTGGGCAATGATGGCGAACAGTGAGGATCACCTGCGAAGCGCACATTGATGATGCCGAATCGTCGTCGGGCATCTTCGAGTCCGCGCTTCGTCTGGTGCATCCTCTTGTTCGACGACCTATTCGCTCCCGCGACCGTGCGGCCCCAGGTCCCTACGGTTGGCCCGCGTCCTTTCTCGGGCGATGGCCTCGCGGATTCCTGGGCCGCCCCAGAGTAGCAGCCCCGCTACCACGAGGACTCCGCCGAACACGTTGTACGGCAAGGAGCTCGCCCCAAACAGGATGGCGAACCCAGCCGCCTCAGCCGCAAACGCAAGCGCCCCACGAGTGTCGCTTCTGGTCCACGACCTCCTAACTCCTTCCGGCGGTTTCCGCTCAGGTTCAGACATGTTGTCCTGTTGCAGCTATCGGAAGGTTCGGCGAAAAGTTAGTTACTGGCGGAGAATAACCTGTCGGAGGTCGATAGGATAGGAGACATTTCTTGCTCGGTAGCGCCGGGCATTGAGCAGCACAGCATCCGTTTCGCTCACGCACCCGGAAGGGTCTTGACCGAGCGATGTGAAGCGCCGAGAGGCGGTCCGGGGACACGCTTAGCCGGGCCAGACCGGGGGAAGCTCCAGTAGGTCGCCGAGCTTGATCGGCTCGCCGGTGTCGATGGACGTCCGGGCCGCGATGCCGATCAGGCTCGACAGGATGCCCTCCCGGCTGCCCGCCCGCTGACCCAGGGGATCCGCGCTCTCCGGGAGGAAGAGCAGGTCTTTCAGCTTCTTGTCGGCTCCGCCGTGCTCGCCGGTCTCTCTCCCCACCGTCCACGTCTTCGTGTCGCCGAACGATTTCGTGAGACGGAAGTCCGCGGCCTGGTCGACCTCCCATGGCTGACGGTTGAACACCTGGACGTCCAGCCGGCCCTTCTCGCCGTTGAACGCGATCCGCTGCCCCTCGTAGGGCATGAAGGCGTTCAGCGAATACGCGAGCAGGGTGCCGTTGCCGTACTTCACCTCGACGGTCATAGAGTCGTAGGTGTCGATGGTGTTGTCCCAGACACATCCGTCTCGGAAGTAGCCATCCTCGCTTTCGCAGTCCACATACATGTCCATGTAGCGCTTGCTCTGGGTGATGTCCCAGTAGAACTCGCACCGATCCTTGAAGCTGCAACCGCGACACCGGGGCGAGCGGAAGGAGCCGTTCTCCCCGTAGAACGCCACCCGCCCGAAGGCGTGGACCTCCTGCGGCTCGGCCTGGAGCCACCAGTTCATCTGGTCGAAGTGGTGCGAGGCCTTGTGCACCAGGAGGGACCCCGAGAAGCGCTTCTTGCCGTGCCACCGCCGGAAATAGCTGGCACCGTGCTGCACGTCCAGGTACTCCTGGAACTCGGCGGAGATGATCCGGCCAAGCTCTCCGGACACCAGGACCTTCTTGATCGCCTCGCTGGCGTTTCCGTGGCGGGCGTTGAAGGTGGTGGAGACCCTGCGACCCGACCGTTTCTCGGCCTCGAGGATGGCTCGACACTGCTCGACCTCCGTCGTCAGAGGCTTCTCCGAGATCGCGTCGCAGCCCAGGTCGAGAGCCCGCACGACGTAGTCGGCGTGGAAGCAGTCCGGTGTCGTCACCATGACGGCATCGGGCTTCGTGTCGTGGATCATCTTGTCGAAGTCGCCGGCCGGATAGGTCGGGACGTCCACGCCGATGTAGCCCCGGGCGTACTCCACACGTTTCCGATTGATGTCGCAGAGACCCACGAGCTCCACGTGCTCGGCGTGGGTCTGCATGAGGGCCTTGCCCCACATGTGAGATCCCCGGCTCCCGGTGCCCACGAGCACGAGCCGGCGCCTGCTCGAGGAGGTCTCGGCCGAAGCGGGTCCCGAACCGGGTGCCAGAGGCAGCACCGCTCCGGCGGCCGCCGCCCCCGCGCTCCGCCGGACGAACTGACGCCGACCGATCTCCTGGCGCTCACCCATCATGACCTCCCAAGACCCACACGAGGCGCCGCACCTCGCGACGCCCTACGGCAACACGGATGGCGTGATCTTACTCCGACCCAGGAGCGAGTGCCGCGCTTTCGTCGGCGTAGTGGCGCTGCCACCGCTCGATGTCCCCGGGTCGGGCGGCGCCACGATGGATCACAAGCCGATAGCGCAATACGAGGGGCCGATCGGTCGGGACCGTCACCGTCTGCCGTCCGGGGAAGACCGGGTTCTGCATACTCCCCTGCTGCCGCAGAATCCAGGGCTGTGGAAAGCCGGGCAAGCTCGGGTGGCAGAGGATGGTGACACCACTCGGTGCACCGTCCTTGCCGTAGGGTGCGGAGATGTCCATCCACGGCCCGGCCTCGACCTGCAGCTCCTGCGGCGTCACCCGGCCATTGCGGGCTGTGAAGACCAGACCACCCGGCATCCTCAAGCGTGCCGAGAAGCCACCGTAGCCCTTCGGATCCTCCGAACCTCCGATTCGGACACCCGGGACCAAGGCTCGAAGTGCAATCTCGAAATCGATCGCCCGAGCACCTGCCACGACTCGGTGCGCGGTCACGGCCGTTGCCTCTTCGAGGAAGGGCTCGCCAGCGCGATATCGCGGGGAGTTCCAAAGCACCGTCGCTTCGATTCGCGCTCTGCCGGTCGCCACGGTCGACTCGACGCCCGCTATTCGGGTGACGAAGTCTTCCAGCGACCATCCATCCCCGACCCTCTCCTCGCCGACCAGGAGCTGATGCCAGGCCCAGAAGACCCCGCGGTGGTGCGGGTGATCGGCCGGAAAGTCTTCCGTCAGGACATCGCCATCCAGGCTCATCAACGGGTGAACGTAGTTGCTTCGAGCGAACTGTCCATCGAGTGACCGGGTCTCGCGCTGGTAGAAGAGGACGACCTGGGTGTCGTCTCGCAGCTCCAGCCCCTGATCGGTCTCCACGATCTCGAATGCACCGGCGGCGGCACCCTCCGGGGCACTGATCGGGAGGAGAGAACACGCCAGCAGGGCGACTGCGGGAAGGACCCCCTCCGGCGTCTTCACAGCCGCGCTCCGCAGTGCTTGCAGTAGCCGGCGTCGGTGCCGTGCCCCCCCACCCCGCACTGTGGGCAGGCCCGCGTCGTGATCGACATGCGCCGGACGTTCGCCAGCTCGACGGTGACGATGCCCGTGGGGACCGCGATGATGCCGTACCCCAGGATCATCACCGTCGAGGCCAGGACCTTGCCCGGAATCGTTTGCGGGGTGATGTCGCCATAGCCGACAGTCGTGAGCGTGACGATCGCCCAGTAGATCCCCTGCGGGATGCTCGTGAACCCGCTCTCCTCTCCTTCGATCAGGTAGATGAGCGCTCCGACGATCAGCACGATCGTCAGGACGGTCCCCAGGAAGACCGTAATCTTACGCAGGCTCGCCAGAAGCGCCGTACGCAGCATCCGGGCCTCGCCGACGAAGTGCACCAGCTTGAGGACGCGGAAGACCCTGAGGAGGCGGAGCGCTCGGATCACGATCAGCGACTGGGCTCCGCCGATGAAGATGCTCAGGTAGGTCGGGATGATGGCGAGCAGATCGACGATGCCGAAGAAGCTGAAGGCATAGCGGAGCGGTTTGCCCACGCTGGCGAGGCGGAGCAGATACTCGACCGTGAACAGCAGCGTGAAGGCCCACTCGATCGCCCGGAGCACATCTCCGTAGCGTGAGCGGACGGACGCCACGCTCTCGAAGAGGACCGTGACGACGCTCGCCACGATGCAGACGAGAAGCGCCACGTCGAAGGCCTTCCCCGCCGGCGTCTCCGCCTCGAAGATGATCTCGTGGACCCGATCCTGCCACTTCGTCATCGTTGCGGGATGCAGTCTAGCAGCCCGTGGCGAAAATCAGACCGCGTCCAGGCGCCGAGAGGCCTCTGGGCCGCGCGAGGCCTCAGCGAGCCTTCGGTCGCGAGGCCGTCCTAGCGGCTGTCTTGCGCGTCGCCTTCTTGGCGGCCGCCGTCTTCTTGCGGACAGCGCTCTTCTTCGCATTGGCGGGGCGTCGCCGCTCCAGGTCGATGCTGCAGTCGGTGAGGAGCGCCACCAGGGCGCCAATGGCGGCGAGGACGGGCGCCAGGACGGAGGCCACGACGCCCACGGTCAGGGGAACTCGGCCACGACCTGCCTTTCTGCTTGACGACCACCCGTCGGACGTTGCCCTCGTGGATGATCCGTCGGGCTTCGTCGACGATGTGCTCGCCCTGGAGCTTGACCGTCTCCCATGTCGTTCTCTTGGCCATGTCACTCCCCTGCTGAAGAAAGCGCTCCGCGTTGATCGGGCGGGCGTCCCCGCCTAGGACGTGACATAGGGGATCGTTTGCGGCCCCTCGGGCAGCACGGCCACCGGAGCGTCTGCTCCGACCCGTTCGAGCTCCCGTCCGACGGCGGCCCCGAGGTCGTCGAGAGGCTCGATGTTCGCATGCCTCACGTCGTCGGGTGGCAACTCGCTCTTGAGGCCAACGCGGGCCTTGAGCTGGATGATCGCCAGGACCTGGGCCTCCCACTGGTCGTACATCGAAAAGCCCGGCGCTTCGATCGTGTCGAGGAGCGACCGGGGCGAGTCGTGATCGAAGAGCAGGGTCTTGAAGTTGCCGTGTGCCGGGAAGCCGTCGTTGCAGCGCGCGGCGGCAGCGATGTAGCCGCCGTCGGCCACGACCTGCGAGGCCGCCGACATCCCCTTGACGGCCTGGTAAAGGTTCTGGTCGAGGGGATAGCCGCTGTTGGTCGTGACAACGATGGGAAACGGGCGCTCGCACGCCACCATCGCCGTCTCCTTGGAGAAGGCGCAGCCCCTCTCGGACGCCTCGATGGGATGGCCGCAGAAGAAGCGCGTGATCTCTCGGTTCTTGTTCAGCGTCAGGTTGAGGCAGAAGTCCAGGGGCACGAGGGCGCCGTTCTGGCGGATGATCTGCTGGGTGGGGTTGCCCTCGAGCACGCCCCAGGTGCTGCGAGGATGGCCGATGGCCTTCGCGTCGTGGTAGCGCATGATGGACCCGATGTCCGCCACCGCCGGGAAGATCCCCTTGTAGCCCCCGGAGAATCCGGCCATGAAGTGGGGCTCGATGAACCCCAGGACGATTCTCTTGTCCGCCTCCACGTACTCCCGGTTCATGAGCACTGTCTCGCCGTCCGCGGACTGTCCGACCGGGACCATCGTCGACAGGTCCTGCGCCGTGTGGTTCACCACCGAATAGCGCCGCAGGATATCGAAACCGACCATCGAGGCGAGCTCCTCCGGCGTGTTGACCCGGTGGGAGCCCGTCCCGTTGACGATGACGAACCGCTCGGCCGAGACGTGGGACAGCTCCTCGAAGAGCCAGGGCAGGAGCCGGTCGGACGGGAGCGGCCGCGTGGAGTCGGCGATGACGACCACCACGCGGTCGTCCGCTCTCACGATGTCCCGAAGCGGCGGCGAGCCGATCGGGTTTCGGACCGCCTCGCGGAAGGCCTCGGCCTCGTCGGCGAGGCCCTCCACGAAGCGGGGCTCGATCAGCGTCACGTTGTCGGACGGAATCGACGCCTCGAGACCGGTGGTTCCGTACTGAAGGCGGACTTTCATACAGACCAACCTACGCCGAGCGCCTCGACCGGTCAATCCGCCCGGGCATGTCCTATGAGCCGGCTGCCCTGGCCTCGACGAGAACTTTGCCGAAGCTGCGGGCCTTGAACGAAAGGATGACAATCAGGATCCCGACGATGATCGACCAGGCCACGATGAATAGGAGCAGGGTCAGGGCTCCGGCTCCGGGCCGCGCCAGCATGATCATGCCGAAGACGACCGAGGCCAGCCCGCCCAGAGCCATCCACCACTCGCCCTCGATCTCGTTGCGGAGGCGGACCGCCATGACGATCCGCAGCACGCCGGTGGCGATGGCCCAGAACGCGATGTAGAGGAGCAGGACGATCGCGGTGATCTGCGGGGCCTGGAACGTGATCACGCCGAAGGGGATCCCGAGGAGCCCTTCCAGGAGGAGCAGCCACCAGTTCTCGTTGTCCTTGCGGCCGGCAAAGGCGTGGAACACATCGCACAGGCCGTCCACAAACACCCACGCAGCGAAGAAGATGACCAGAGTGGCCAGCGTGAGGCCCGGCCACGCGTAGGCCATGACTCCGAACGCGATGGCAAAGATCCCTCGCAGGAGCAGGACCCATCAGTACTGCGACAGGAGCTTCCCGAGCATTGACGACCTCCTTGAGTTGTCGAAACGGCCAGGTCGCACTCTATCTCACGGGGAAGGCCGGAGGAGCCCGAGAACCTGCGAAGAGTTGGCCAAGCGCGCCAAACGCTGGAAAAAGAACGGTCACATCTTCGCAGCTACTCGAACGGGTACTTGAAGCCCCACTCGGCGCGGAGACCGTCCATAGTCTTCATGATCTCCAGCGACTCGTCGAGGGACATGACCTCGCTCTCGGTCTGGCCACGCCGGATGCGGTTCATCGAGTGGGAGATCTGGAACTGGTAGCCGCTCTCGAACGGCTTCGTCACGACGTCCCTTGCGTCCGGGGTCACGATCTCGTACGACTGGGCCTCCCAGAAGCGCGGCACGCGGATCCAGGCCTTCTCGGCGACGATCTCCGCTTCGCAGGTCGTCCAGACGTCGATGGCGCTGCTCAGCATGGCGAACGACCCGCCGGCATAGCTGAACAGCATCGCGGTGCGCTCGTCCACATGGGTCTTCGTCATCGTGGCCCACGACAAGACCTTGTCCGGCTTCCCGAGGAACCACGAGGCGAGCGAGATCGGGTAGATCCCGAGGTCGAGCAGGCCCCCGCCAGCGAGGCCGGGTTCGTGGATCCGCGCCTCGTCGGCGGGCATGGGCACACCGAAATTCGCCTGAAGATGCGCGATCTGCCCGAACTCCCCGGAATCGAGGCGGGCCTTGAGGTCGACCCACACCGGCAGAAAACGGGTCCACATCGCCTCCATGAGGAAGAGGCCCTTGGCCCGGGCCACGCGGATCACCTCGGCCGCCTCGCCGGCGTTGACCGTCAAGGGCTTTTCGCACAGCACGTGCTTGCCGGCCTCCAGCGCCAGCAGGGTGTTGGGACGATGGAAAGGATGGGGGGTCGCGACGTAGATCGCGTCCACCTGCGGATCGGCAACCAGGTCCTCGTAGCTCCCATGACACCGGGGGACGCCGAGCTCCTTACCGAAAGCGTCGGCGGCCTCCTTCGAACGGGAGCCCACCGCCACGAGATCCGCGTCGGGCAGGAGCTTCGTGGCCTGGGCGAACTTGTGGGCGATCCGGCCGGTGCTGATGATTCCCCAGCGAATATTCGTGCTCATGGTGGTTGACTCTATACTAGCCCGCAGCCCGACCGCGAGACCCCGGGGGGGTTGGCGGCCGAAGGGCCCGGGATAGAATCCGCCATGGCCATCCTGAAGCTCCCCGGGGGCACGGCCCTCTCGGGGTTTCGCCTCGAGAAGCTCAACGCGCGGGTCGGGTCCGTCTGCCCAGGCCTCCACGTGAGGGCGACACAGCACTGGCACTTCGTGGAGGTCGAGCGGGAGCCCACGCCCGACGAGACGCGGACTCTGGACCGGCTCCTGCGCTACGGACCCGAGGGGCCGGAGCCGGGGGAGCTGTCGCAGCGCACCATCATGGTGACTCCCCGACTGGGCACCATCTCGCCCTGGTCCTCGAAGGCCAGCGACATCGCCCGCCAGTGCGGACTCTCGGTCGTCCGGCGCATCGAGCGCGGAACGGCCTTCCACCTCGACGGGAAGACAGGCGAGATCTCGCCGGCGCTGCCCCTCCTCCACGACCGGATGACCGAGGCCGTGATGGCGTCGATCCACGAGGCGGACGAGCTCTTCCACCATTGCCAGCCCAGGCCCCTCGAGGAGATCAACATCCGGGAACGGGGTCTCGAGGCCATCGCCGAGGCCAACCTGTCCATGGGCCTGGCACTGGCCCCTGACGAGGCCGACTACCTGCTGGAGTACTTCGAGAGGCAGGGGCGCAACCCCACGGACGTGGAGCTCACGATGTTCGCTCAGGCGAACTCGGAGCACTGCCGCCACAAGATCTTCAATGCCTCGTGGATCGTCGATGGAGAGGAGATGCCTCAGTCGCTCTTCCAGATGATCCGCGAGACCGAGAAGGCGAACCCCCAGGGGACGCTCACCGCGTACTCGGACAACGCGGCGGTGATGGAGGGGCGGACGGTGCAGCGGTTCCTCGTCGACCCCGAGGGAGGGCTCTACGTGCGTCGCCACGAGCCCACACACGTCCTGATGAAGGTCGAGACGCACAACCATCCGACCGCCATCTCGCCCTTCTCGGGAGCGGCCACGGGCTCGGGAGGCGAGATCCGGGACGAAGGCGCCACGGGCCTGGGCTCCAAGCCCAAGGCGGGCCTCTGCGGTTTCTCCGTGTCGAACCTGCGTCTGCCCGGCTTCGAACGGCCCTGGGAGGGGCCGGAGTGCCGCCCGGACCGGATCGCTTCGCCTCTGGCGATCATGACCGAGGGCCCCGTCGGGGCGGCGTCGTTCAACAACGAGTTCGGTCGTCCCAATCTCGGCGGGTACTTCCGGACCTACGAGCAGGCGGTGGCTGGCGTCGTCCGGGGTTACCACAAGCCGATCATGATTGCCGGCGGGGTGGGCAACGTCCGCTGGGAGCACGCGCGCAAAGGCGACATTCCGCCCGGGGCTCTGCTCATCCAGATCGGCGGCCCCGGGATGTTGATCGGGATGGGCGGTGGGTCGGCCTCGTCCATGTCCACCGGGGCCAACACCGCCGATCTCGACTTCAACTCCGTCCAGAGAGGAAACCCCGAGATCCAGCGCCGGGCTCAGGAGGTGATCGACCGCTGCTCGGCCCTCGGCGCTCTGAGCCCCATCCTCTCCATCCACGACGTGGGCGCCGGCGGGCTCTCGAACGCGCTTCCGGAGCTGGCCCATGGCGGAGGCCGGGGGGCACGGATCGATCTGCGCGCCGCTCCGAACGAGGAGCCCGGGATGACACCCAGGGAGGTCTGGAGCAACGAGGCGCAGGAGCGCTACGTGCTGGCGGTGGCCAAGGAGAGGCTCGACGTCTTCGAGGCCCTCTGCCAACGCGAGCGGTGTCCCTTCGCGATCGTCGGAGAGGCCACCGACGACACGCGGCTCGAGGTCCGGGACCCCCTCTTCGACAACACGCCGGTCGACATGGAGCTTCCCGCGCTCCTCGGCAAGCCCCCTCGAATGACCCGGGACGTCGTTCGTCTGGACGCCGAGCTGCCACCGTTCGACCCGGAGGGAATCGAGCTGGACGAGGCCGTGCGCCGGGTCCTCGTCCATCCCACCGTTGCGGACAAGACCTTCCTCATCGCCATCGGCGACCGGACGGTCGGGGGCCTCTGCTCCCGCGACCCCATGGTCGGGCCGTGGCAGGTGCCCGTATCGGATTGCGCCGCGACGCTCCTGGCGTTCGACGGCTACGCCGGCGAGGCCTTCGCCATGGGCGAGCGCACGCCCCTCGCGGTGATCGACGGACCCGCCTCCGGACGGATGGCCGTCGGAGAGGCTCTCACCAACCTGGCCACTGCACCGGTGAGCGCGCTCTCTCAGGTGAAGCTCTCGGCCAACTGGATGGCGGCCGCCGGCTCCCCAGGGGAAGACGCAGCGCTCTTCGACACGGTGAAGGCCGTCGCCCTCGACCTGTGTCCCGAGCTGGGCGTGGGGATCCCCGTGGGCAAGGACTCGATGTCGATGCGAACCACCTGGGAGAATCGTGGCCGCCCCCACGAGGTCGTGAGCCCGCTCTCGCTCATCGTGTCTGCGTTTGCCGTGTGCGACGACGTCCGATCCACGCTGACCCCACAGCTGCGCACCGAGCGCCAGACGGACCTCCTCTTCGTGGACCTCGCCGGAGGCGCTCAGCGCCTCGGCGCGTCCATCCTCGCCCAGGTGTTCGGCCAGACGGGGAACGAGGCCCCGGACGTGGAGGACCCGGAGCTCATCAAGGGCCTGTACGCGGCGCTTCATGAGCTGCGCGACGCGGGTCTTGTCACCGCCTACCACGACCGCTCCGACGGCGGACTCCTGGTCACCCTCGCCGAGATGGCCTTCGCCGGCCACGTGGGTGTCAGCGTCGACGTCGAGCCCCTGGCCGGCGCCGACGCGGACACCGAAGCCGTCCTCGCGGCGCTCTTCAACGAGGAGCTCGGCGTCGTGATCCAGACGGACGGCCCCGGTCGGGACCGGGTGCTGGAGCTCCTGATCCGACAAGGGCTCACCGGCGTGCCCCTCGGCGGAGTGAACGACTCCGACGAGATCCATATCGCCTGCGGCGACAGGATGCTCCTCGCGGCGCCGCGCTCGGAGCTTCACCGCCTGTGGTCCGAGACCACGTGGCAGATGCAGACCCTTCGCGACAATCCCGAGTCGGCCCTCGAGGAGTACGACCGCCTCCTCGACACCGACGATCCCGGCCTCTCCCCTGCTCTCACCTTCGATCCGACGGAGGACGTGGCGGCACCCTTCATCGGCCGTGGCTCCCGTCCGAAGATGGCCGTCCTGCGCGAGCAGGGCGTCAACGGACAGGTCGAGATGGCCGCCGCCTTCGACCGAACCGGTTTCGACTCGATCGACGTCCACATGAGCGACGTCATCTCCGGGCGCCTCTCTCTCACCGACTTCAAGGGCTTCGTGGCCCCCGGGGGGTTCTCCTACGGCGACACCCTCGGCGGTGGTGAGGGCTGGGCAAAGTCGATCCTCTTCAACGCCCGGGCACGGGACGAGTTCACGGCCTTCTTCGCCCGGAAGGACAGCTTCGCTCTTGGAGTGTGCAACGGCTGCCAGATGATGGCGGCGCTGCACGACCTGATCCCCGGAGCCGAAAAGTGGCCACGCTTCGCGAAGAACCGCTCCGAGCAGTTCGAGGCTCGGCTCGTGACGGTGGAGGTGACCGAGAGCCCGTCGCTCTTCTTCAAGGGGATGGCCGGCAGCCGCATCCCGGTGGTCACCGCCCACGGGGAGGGTCGTGCGCTCTACACCGGAGACCGCCAGCCGGATGAGGCCCTGGTCACCATGCGGTACGTCGACAATCGCGGCGTGGCCACCGAGACCTATCCTCTCAACCCGAACGGCTCACCCGGCGGGATCACCGGCCTCACGACGCCCGACGGCCGCTTCACGGTGGTGATGCCACACCCGGAGCGGGTCTTCCGCACGGTGGAGATGTCCTGGCACCCGGACGCCTGGGGCGAGGACAGCCCCTGGATGCGCCTCTTCCGCAACGCACGGGCCTGGGTGGGCTAGGAGCCCTCGATATGGTCTTCCAGCAGGCGGTTGACCTCCGCCGCCTTCTCCATGTGCACCATGTGACCCGCACCCTCGAGCACCTGCACTCGCACCGCATCCGGAAGCCCCTCCGTGTGCCGGGCCGGAATGATGCGATCCTCCGCGCCCCAGATCACCTGCACCGGCATCTCGAGCCGCGAGAGATCGTCGCGCATTACGCTGGTCTGAGCACCGTCCGCGAACACCGCGTCCGCGATGAGCGTGAGCAGCTCCTGGACGCCGTCCAGCCGCTTGAACTTGAGAAGGTCATCCAGAAGGTCGCGGCTCACGAGGGCCGGGTCCGCGAACAGTTGCTGCACTACGGGCTTCAAGTCCTTGCGGCGCCCGGCACGGATGAACCCCTGCACGTACTCCATGTTGATCTCCGGTCCCAGCCCCGCGCTCGCGAGCAGGGTCACCGAGCGCACCCGCTCCGGACGGTCGAGGGCAAGCCGCAGCGCGACGGCGCCTCCCAGAGAGTGCCCGGCCAGGTGAACCGCGGGCATGTGGAGCGCGTCCAGGAGCTGGATGACGGCGCGGGTGAGTGACGCCAGGTCGTGGGCGTCGGCATCAAGCGTCTTGCTCGAGCCTCCGTGGCCCGGCAGGTCCAGCGCCAGTACCTGGCGGCTGGCGGCGAGAGCCGGCTGATTGAACAGCCAGTTGTTCAGATCGGCGCCAAAGCCGTGGATGAGCGCAAGCGGCGCCGCATCGCTCTCACCCATGACCAGATACCGGGTTCTCTGGCCGTCCACATCGACGGTCTGTGGCTGGGGGCCGGTATCGTCGGCCTCGGCCCGGGAGGCGAGCGTCTCGGCGAACCGCCGGTTGAAGCTCTCGACGAACGCGTCGATCGCCTCGTCCGTGACCGACGCCTCTGCGAGGACGCCGAGCAACGCGCCCACCGGCGCCGTGGTGCCCGCGTCCACCAGCCGGCGTCTGAGCACGCCGCCTGCCGGCGACAGGAACTCGTTGGCGATCTTCTCCGTCTCGATGTCGAGGGCCGGCGCCCCCTTCTCGACGACGGCGCCCTCTTCCAGGTGCCAGGCCGTCACCAGCCCTTCGGTCATGGCGAGGCCCCACTTGGGCATCGTAATGGGTCTGATGTCGTCACTCATGGCGTCGCCACTTGCGTATGCAGAGGCCGGCGAGACGCCCCGCTAGCCTGCCGAGCAGATCGAGATTCGGTGACGACACTTCAGGAGAAGGCGGCCACATCCCGCACCGCCGCTTCGATCTTCGCCGGACCGGGGATGTAGAGATCCTCGAGCTCCGCTGCGAACGGCGGTGGCGTGTGCGGCGCGGTCACCATCTTGATCGGCGCCTTCAGCGCGCTGAAGGCCTTCTCCGCAACGAGCGCGGAGATGTCGGTAGCGATGCTGCACCGGGGATTGGCCTCGTCGACCACGACCAGGCGCCCGGTCTCCTGAACACTCTCGAGGATCGTGTCCTCGTCGAGAGGCGAGGTGGTTCTCAGGTCCACGACCGTACAGGCGATGTCGTCGCCTTCGAGCTTGTCGGTGACCTCGTTGGCGAACTTCACCATCCGTCCCAGGGTCACGATGGTCACGTCATCTCCTTCCCGAGTCAGGTTGGCCTCCCCGAAGGGAATCGTGTACGGGTCGTCGGGCACCTCCTCCTTGTCGTCGTAGAGGAGCTTGTGCTCGAAGAAGATGACGGGATCGTCGTCACGGATGGCCTGGGTGAGGAGTCCCTTGGCCTCGTACGGCGAAGACGGCATCACCACCTTGAGGCCCGGTATGTGGGTGAACAACGGATACAGGCACTGGCTGTGCTGGCTCGCGGCGCGAAGGCCAGCTCCGTACATGGTGCGGATGACGACCGGCGTGACCGCGTGGCCGCCGAACATGTAACGGAACTTCGCCGCCTGGTTGAAGATCTGATCGAAGCACACGCCCATGAAGTCCACGAACATCAGCTCGGCGACCGGGCGAAGCCCGGTGGCGGCGGCCCCGACCGCGGCGCCGATGAACGCGCTCTCGCTGATCGGTGTATCGAGGCAGCGCTCGCGGCCGAACTCCTGCACGAGATTCTTGGTGACGCCCAGCACGCCGCCCCAGGGGTCGTCTTCGCCGGCTGCGCCCATGCCGCCCACGTTGTCCTCGCCCATGAAGACGACGGTCGGGTCTCGGCGCATCTCCTGGGCCAGCGCCTCGTTGATCGCCTGTCGGTATGATTTCATCGACATGGTTGCGATCCCTCAGTAGCTGACGTAGACGTCGGTCAGCAGATCCTTTTCGCTCGGCGGCGGTGCCGCCTTCGCCTCCGCGACCGCCTGGTCGATGAGCCGCCTGGATTCCTGCTCGATCTCGTCGAGCTGCGCGGGATCCAGCAGCCCTTCCTCGCTCACCCGCCTGCGGAACATCATGAGGCAGTCTTTCTCCGCCTCGACCTTCTCCGCTTCGTTCGGACCGCGGTAGGTCGTCGCGTCACCTTCGAAGTGGCCGTAGTACCGGTAGATCTCGACGTGCACCAGGCTCGGACCTTCACCGTTGCGCGCTCTAGTGATCGCCTCCTCCGCCGCGTCGTAGACGTCGAAGAAGTCGTGGCCGTCCACTTTGCGTCCGGGCATGCCGAAGCCCTCGGCGCGCTTCACCTGGCTGCCGCCCACGGACCATGTGCTCGCGGTGGACTGCGCGTAGCCGTTGTCCTCGACGACGAACACCGCGGGCAGATTCCAGACCCTAGCGAGGTTGTAGGACTCGAGGGTGGTTCCCTGATTCGAGCCGCCGTCTCCCACGAAAGCGATCGCGACGCCGTCCGTCTTCAGGGTCTTGGCGCTCAACGCCGCGCCGCAGATGAGCGGCGGGCCTCCGCCGACGATGCCGTTGGCGCCCATCATGCCCTTGTCCAGATCCGCGATGTGCATCGACCCTCCCTTGCCACCACAAAGGCCGTCCGCACGTCCGAAGATCTCCTTCATCATTCCCTTGATGTCGCAGCCCTTGGCGATGCAATGTCCATGGCCCCGGTGGGTGCTGGCGATGCGGTCCACGTCCTTCAAGTGCATCATGAACCCGACCGCCGACGCCTCCTCTCCGGCGTAGAGATGAACGAAGCCCGGGATGTTCCCCGCCGCGAACTCGTCGTGCAGGTGAACCTCGAATTCTCGGATGTCGCACATCATCTTGTACGCGCGCGCGAGCTCCTCGCGTGGGAGCTGCAGTCCAGGCGGTGACGTCGTTTGGGCTTGAGTCGTCATGGCCATTTTCCTACCTCTCAGCTAGAGATCCAATTCTGTTCCCGCCAGCTCGGAAGCGCAAGGACGATCTCTTCGGCATCCCGACCCGGCGAGGAGGGGAGACGAGGCGCCTAAGGGGTCGGCTCGGGTGGTGGGCCGGTCGGAGGGGGCGGGGCGCCCGCGGTCGGGGGCCTCCCGAGCGCCCGGGCCCGGCGTTCCTGGTGCTCCCGCGCCACGCGCGTCACGAGCCCGAAGACTTCCCGAGCCCGCGCCTTCCGAAACCAGAACGGGATCCGAATCCGCGACCGCGGACCGTGACGACGTCGACGCGCAAGGCGAACCGCAGGACCAGCAGGGCAACGAAGGGCAGGACCGTGAAGACGGCAAGGCCGGCTCCGGTGGCACCGTCGGCAATGGCGGCCAGCAGGACATGCACAGGGCGTGGGCCGGCCGTTCCGGATGGTGCGCACACGTGCTCGCCACATCGGCCTCGAACGCCGAGACTGTAGCATCCCCCGACCGCCGTCCAGGCCTCGACGCAACCCAGGCCAGAAGCTGTCCGCATGGGAGATGAGGTGTCCGTATGGGGAATGAGCTGTCCGCCTGGAGGATGAGGTGTCCCCAGGGGGAACGACGTGTCGCCTCGCCCTGATGCGTCGGGTTCGGCAACGCGCCATTGACACATCCCCGCACGGGGATAAGCTTGCGCGAACGCCGCCGCCCGCCGGCCCGGCCGTGACCCCCGGAAGGAGCACATGAACGCCACCAGGACCCGACTCCCCCGCTTCGCGTGGCTCACGCTCGCCTGGAACATGCTCGTCATCCTCTGGGGCGCCTTCGTCCGCGCCACCGGGTCCGGCGCAGGCTGCGGGGCCCACTGGCCGCTGTGCAACGGCGAGGTGCTGCCGCGGGCGCCAGCAGTCGAGACCCTGATCGAGTTCACGCACCGCCTCACGAGCGGCGTCGCGCTCCTCATGGTGTTTGCGCTCGCTGTCTGGGTCTTTCGCGAGCGGACAAAGGGCCACCCGGCCCGCCGCGCGGCCGTCGCGTCGGTCGTCTTGATCCTCACCGAGGCCGCGGTGGGTGCCGGCCTCGTGCTCCTCCACCTCGTGGGCGAGAACGAGTCGGTCGCGCGGGCCCTGTTCATGGCCGTGCACCTCGTGAACACGTTCCTCCTGCTGGCTGCACTCTCCCTCACCGCGCAGTGGTGCGGCACCGACGCCCCGCTCCGAAGGGACGCCCTGCGTCGGGACGGCTGGGTGTTCGGGGTCGCGTTCGTGGGGCTGTTGCTGGTGGGGGTAAGCGGCGCCATCGCCGCCCTCGGCGACACCCTCTATCCTGCGCAATCACTCCTCGGCGCGCTGGCCCAGGACCTCTCGCCCACCGCGAGCGTCCTGGTGCGGCTCCGGGTCCTGCATCCCATGCTGGCGATCGCCGGAACCCTGGTGGTCGCCTTCGCGGGAGCGCGGGTGCTCCGGTCGACCGCCGAGCCGGTTTCCAGGCGCTGGGCCTGGACGGTCGCCGCGCTCGCGGCCTTGCAGCTCGGGGTGGGGCTCCTGAACGTCGTCCTCCTGGCCCCCGTCTGGATGCAGATCGTGCACCTGCTGCTGGCCGAAACTCTCTGGATCGCACTCGTGCTGCTCGCCACGCGGGCCCTGGCGCTGGCCGCACGGGTGGTCGCTCCAGATCAGCCTCAGGACGTCACCGCTTGAGACTGGGCATCAAGCGACGCTCGAGAGGAACCTCCTCACGCCCTCCAGTTCTCGAGCTTCAAGCCTCTGATCCAACCGAGGCTGTGGAAACTCTGTCCGGACAGAGTTGGGGAAAGGGCGTCCAGGTCAGTCGTGGTGGCGCGCCTGCAAGAAGTGGATAAGGGGGACGATTTCACCCGGACCGACGTCGTGCCCGCGGTCTGAGCAGCGTCTCAGCCCAGGCGCGCGACCCGGAGGACCTTTCCAGCAGGATCACGCACCCGACCGGACGGGACGGGCCTTGTTCACCCAGCCCGGATCGAGATCGATTCCGAACCCCGGCCCCGAGGGCACCCTCATGATGCCGTTCACGCAGGTCAGCGGAGAGGTGTCGCACTGGAACGGAATGGAGCTCAAGCCCTTGAACTCCAGGTGCGGCGCCGGGTTGGGAATGAACGAGACGAAGTGGAGGGCATTGAGGTAACCCAGGCCCCATCCGGACATGTGGGGGGTGCAGGTCAGGCCGGCGGCGTCTGCCATCCGGGCCACTCGCGTGGCGCGGATGTAGCCGCCGTAGTAGTGCAGGTCGGGCTGGACCACGTCGACGCCGCGGTTCAGGATCGTCCACCGGAAGCGGCGCTGGCTGAACTCCTGCTCGCCACCGGCCACCGGGATGTCGAGAGCGTCGGCCACCCGCTTCGTCTCCCAGAGATCGTCGAAGCGGCAGGGCTCCTCGTAGAACGCGTAGCCGTGTGCCTCGAGCAGGCGCCCGACGGGGATCGCGTGCTCCGCGTCGTAGGAGCTGTTGGCGTCGGCGTAAAGAGTCATCCCATCGCCGAAGGCTTTCCTCACGGCGGGGATGAGGGCGTCCGTGCGGCCGGGAGCGGAGTCTTTGTTCCGACCCAGCTCGCTGCCGAGGCGGATCTTGACGGCGCTTGCCCCGGTCTCGGCGACGAGCTTCCGCAGGAACTCGATCTCCTCGGCCGGTGCGTTCCCGCGGTTGCCGCTGGCCCGGTACACGGGGATGTCGCGCCGCTTCACGCCGCCAAACAACTCTCCGATCGACTGCCCCGAGACCCGCCCGAGGAGATCCAGAAGGGCCATCTCCGCCGCGGCCACACTGACCCAGAGGGCGAGGCCCTGCATCTTGTAGGTGATCTCCTCCCGTAGGACCTCCTCGAGGTCGCTCTCGATACTCCGAACGTCCTTCCCGACGAGAAAGGGCACGAGCCGGTTCAGGAAGATGGGGTACGTGTCGTGCAGCCACCACGAGTTCGTCACGCTGAGCGCCTCGGCCCCGTCCTTCGCCCGAGCTCGAACGAGGATTTCCTCGCCGTTCTTCAGGAGCTCGAGGGACTCGAGGATGACCGGCTGACGAAGCCGCTCGAGGCGGAGAGCGGGCTCGGCGACGATCCTCTGCAGTTCCTCGTCCATTGGCGTCGGGACGTCCGCGCCGGCTTGGCGGCGACTCGCGACGAAAGGTGCACCGACGGCGGCTCCGGCCAGCAGAGAACGACGGGACAGTCTCATGGGAACCTCCTCAGGCGCCCGGCACGTCGAAGACGACCGTCTCCCCCGACGGGAGCGCGTAGCGCGACAGGCCGAGCGAGCGGATGACCCCGAGCCGTTTCAGCTCGGTCGGGGCGTCCAACGGCAGCCGCAGCTCGCCCTGGCAGTCGGGGGGGAGCGTGAGCCAGACGCGGTGGCCTGCGCCCTCGGGCTGGGACTGGAAACCGATGGGGCCAAGCCCGGTGTGCAGCGTCAACTCCAGGGCGGGCAGGTCGCCGAGCTGCGGGCGCACGATCACCTTACGAAAGCCCGGTTCGCCGGGGCGGATGCCCGCGATGTCCATGAAGAGCAGGAAGAGGGGCGAGACCGCCGCGTGGCTCCACTGGTCGGTCGTGTCAGGGCGGTGCTCCCACTGCTCGGCGATCGTGTTGTTCTCGAGGACGGAGGGCAGGGCCGCCCAGAGGTAGCGCAGCTCGCGCAGGACGACGTCGATCCGGCCGTAGCGGGCCAGGGCCTGAAAACGCCAGTGCGCGTTGGCCGGGAAGGAGAGGCCGAGCTCCGCGGAGGGCTCGGCCAGCATGGCGACGACGTCCTCCGTCTTCCCCCGAGGGCACTGCCCGAAGAGGAGCGCCGTCGCCAGCGAGCGGTCGTCGAGGCGCACTCCCCCACCCTCTTCGGTGAGCCACGGGAGATTGGAGACGAAGAGCCCGCGCTTCGTGCTCCAGAAATGCCTGACGGTGGCCGTCACGAGGGCGTCGGCAGCCGTGCGGAACCGACGGGCGTCCCGGGTCTCGCCGGCCAGCTCGGCCAGGGGGACGAGGGCGCGCCGGAGAACACCGGCTGTGAAGAGGTTGAACGCGCACTGCTTGTGGCGTTGCTGGAGGAAGCACGCGGTGCCGTCCATCCAGACCGTGGGGACGCCCCAGCCTTCGACGGGCAAGAGCTTGTCCTTGTCCAGGTTGTCGAGGAGGTACCGGGCGAAGCGGGCAAGTTGCGGGTACAGCTCCTTCGCGATGTCGATCTCGCTCGTCTCCTCGTGGTGTCGCCAGACGTCGTGGATGAAGCTGACACCGTGATCCAGTAGGGGTCCCCACCGTGTGGCGCCGAACTCCCGCTGCGCAATCCGGTTGAGGCGGTCCCAGGCCGGCCAGCAGTCGAGGAAGTACCCCTCGTGGGTCTGCCCGAGGGCGTAGGTGTGCTGGAAGCGCCGAGCCAGGTCCCAGTCCCCGCACACGAGGCGCGTGGCGTGGAGCATGTGGGCCACGTCGCCGCTGTACTGCTGCCGCTCCCGGCCCATCCCGTCAACGATCGTCTCCTGGGCAGCGTTCACAAGGGTGTTGAACGACGCCTCGAAGAGCCGCTGGAGCTTCGGCTCGTCGCAGTGGAAGTGGGGCGGCCGGGGCCAGTCGTAGCTCCGCCGGCGAACCCCCACGTCGCGCACGTCCACGGAGCCGGTGGCCTCGCGGATGTGGATCTGGAGAAAGCGGAGCGATTCGTAATCGAACAGCTCGAAGCGGTTCTCGCCCTCGCGGCACACGAATCGCGACCAGCTGTAGAAGTGGGTGTCGAGCCAGGGCGGGTTGTCCTCGGAGTGGGACTCCTGGACCATGGCCTCGACGATCGTGCCCTCGGGGGCCTCGATCGTGAAGAACGGGAAGCCCACCATCTGCTCCGGGAGCTCGAAGAGCGCCCACACGCCCTCGCCCCGAGCCGGGTCCAGCGTCCACGCGCCGTCGCCCGAGGGGAAGGCCACCGATCCGTCCACCAGCTCGAAGGAGTTCGGGATGCGGAACTGGAACCAGTCATCCGGGTCCCGCCGCCAGCGAATGCGCCCCGACTCCAGCAGACGCAGCACCGGGCGGGCGGTCTCCCGCACGAGGGGCACCTCGCGCACGACGAGAGCGGACGTCGACGCCTCGGCTCCTCCGTCGGTGAGGTACTCGTGGTACGGGCCGGCTGCGGCGGGATGGTCGGCACCGCCCCCGAGGACCAACGGACTCATCCAGTCCTGATTCGGCGTGAATCCGGCCTCGTTCCAGCCGTCGGGTCGGCGACGGGCGTCGTGCTCCTCCTGCAGGGCACGGAGATACCAGCGCTTGTGCCCACCCGGAGCGTGGGCGCGGTCGAGGAGGACCTGCCAACGCTCGTCCGAAACGATCTGCTGGACGCCGCCGTCTGCCTCTTCGACCTGGAGGGCGAAGAGGAAGCCGGGCTTGCCTGCGGGCCACGTGCCTTCGCCGTGTCCGTAGAACAAGACCTCGGCCGCAATCGCATTCGCGCCCGGCACGAGGAGGGACGTGATGTCGACCGGGTCGACTTCGAGCCGGCGCGGGTCGCACGGTGCCGGGCCCCATTGCACCCGACGACCGTTCACCCACAGTCGATACCGGCTGTCCGCGGAGACCCAGCCCCGAGCCGAGACCGGCTGGCCGACCACTTCGATCTCCCGCCGGAACAGGACGAAGGTGTTCGCCAGGGTGCGCTCCGAGGGCAGCCAGATCCAGCGGGCGGGCGAGAGGTCGACGGGGGTCCCGAGCTCCGGCTGCGGCCAGCCCTCCTGAGCCAGGCGGACGAGCGGCCGCCCTTCGATCGACGCGCCCGGCAGGGGTGCCCGGGGTTCGGTGGGAGCAGCCGCCGAGGGGACCGCGCTGCCTCGCGCCGCGGCGGGCACGGCGACGGACGCCGCGACCGAGGCGCCAAAGCGCCGCAGAAACACGCGGCGGCCGGGGGCCTCGTTCTTTCGGCTCACGATGTGCCCCACGGCTGCAGGTCGGCCTCTGCGGGATACGACCGCGGCTCGAGGAGAAGCTCCCGTGGCGGTGGCTCCCGGGTCTCGACCCAGCGGGCAATGAGCTCGAGCGCCGGACCTGTGCTCGACGGCGAGATCACCGTTCCGGCGAATGTCTTCTCGCGCACCAGCTTCTGTCCTTCTTCGGCCAGCCCGTCGCAGCCAAGATAGGGGATGTCGGCCCAGTCGGGCCTGTTCGTGGTGAAGGCCTTCCTCACCCCCGCCGCCATCAGGTCGTTCTGGGCGGCCACGATGTCGGGCTGGAAGGGCTCGGCCGTCTTCAGCCGCAGCCAGGACATGATGGCCTTGTCGCTGCCGGTCGCGGTCCACCCGCCGTGAAGCACGAGGACCTCGAACCCCTCGCCGAGCGTCTCGACGAAACCCTCGGCTCGCTGGTGTGTCGCCGTGGAATCGGCCGGACCCTGAACGCTCAGCACGCGTCCGCCGTCGGGAAGGAGCGCGCGGCACTGCCGCCCCTGGATGCGGCCGATCTCGCACTGGTCGGTCCCCACCCTTGCCACCGCGACCCCGGGGTGGGCGGCGCGCAGCTCGTCGATGTAGTTCGCGCGGAGATTCAGCAGGAACCAGCCCACCCCGACCCGGGCGGCGTTTCGAGCCACTCGCTCGAACGCCTCCCCGACCACCGGCTCCACGATGACCGCCGCGGGACGCTCAGCCTCGGGGGCGTGGATGGCCTTGAAGAGCTGCTGGATCTGGACGACCGCCTGGCTCTCTGCGAACGCCACCTCCACATCGAGTCCGAGCCGTGCCCCGGCCTGCCGAGCGTCCTCGGCCTGCATCACCTGGAAATCCTGCTCCTGGCTCAAGAGCGATACGAGAACCTTCGCGCCCACCCCGTTGTCCCCCTATTCCCCAGCCGAGCGACGCCGCTTTTCGGTCTCGCACATCCACACGACCCCGGACACGAAGTAAACCGCGAATTCTCGTGCTGACCATCCCGATTGGCAGCGCTCGCGCGAGGGAGAAGTCTAAACCCGCACTCTCCCGGAGTCACCTGCGCGCCCGACCTCGAGCGGGCTCAGGCGTACCGCTTCTCGATCTCGCGGTAGCGCCCAGCCGCCTCCGACCAGCCGGGCCGCTCGCGGGGCTCGAAGCGCTTCGGCTTCACGGCGCGGGCGACGACGCGGCGCCCCTCTGCCAGCGAGGCCAGCCGGCCCGAGGCGATGGACTGGAGCAGCAGGTTGCCCGTCGCCGTGGCCTCGGCCGGCCCGGCCACCACCGGGCGCCCCGCGGCATCGGCAGTCGCCTGGTTGAGGTAGTCGTTCTGGCAGCCGCCGCCCACGATGTGAATCCCGGGCACCGGCTGGCCCGTGAGCCCCTCGATCATCCTCACGACGGAGGCATAGCGAAACGCCAGCGAGTCGAGGACGACCTTGGCCAGGCGGGCGGGCTCGTCGGTCACCTCCTGACCGGTCTCGGCCAGCGCCCCCTGCACCTCCGCCATCATGCTCTCGGGGTTGAAGAATCGCGGGTCGTCCGGGTAGAGGACCCCGGGGACGTCCTCGGTGGCAGCCACCGAGGCGAGCAGGCTCTCGTACTCGGCGGCATGACCGCGCTCCGCCCACTCCTTCCGACACGACTCGAGGATCCAAAGCCCCATCAGGTTCTTCAGGAAGCGCAGCGTTCCGAAGGCCCCACCTTCGTTCGTGAAGTTGGCCTCGGCCACGGCTGTGTTGACGAGGGGAGTCTCGCGCTCGACCCCCACGAGAGACCAGGTGCCGGACGAGACGAACGCCCAGCCCGGCTCGAGCGGCGTCCCCGCGACCGCACTCGCGGTGTCGTGGGTGGCCGGTGCGAGGACCCGAAGCGGGCCGAGCGCCAGCTCCTTCTGTAGCGCGGGCCTCAGCTCGCCCAGGTCCGTGCCCGGCACGACGAGCTCCGGCATGAGCTCGAGGGGCAGGCCCAGCCGCGAGAAGAGATCGTCCGCCCAGCTTCGAGTCCGGACGTCCAGGAGCTGGGTCGTGGACGCGTCCGTGTACTCCCCCTTCGTCGAGCCGCAAAGCGCGTGGTGGCACAGGTCGGGGATCATCAGCAGCCGTCGCGCCCCCGGCGGCAGCCCGGCGCGCACGTGGGCGTGGAGCTGGACCAGGGTGTTGATGTTCATGAACTGGATGCCCGTCCGCTGGAAGATCTCCTCGCGCGGAACCTTCTGGAAGACGCGCTCCATCTCCCCCTCGGTCCGAGCATCCCTGTAGGTGACCGGGTCCTCCAGGAGGCGGCCGTCCGCATCGAGGAGCCCGTAGTCCACGCCCCAGCAGTCGACGCCCACCGTCTCGATCGTTCCCCCGGCTGCGAGGGCCACCTGCTGGGCTTTGCCCAGGCCGCTCTTGATGCCGTCGAGGATCCGGCCGAAGTGCCAACGCAGGTGGCCGGCGCTCGTCTCCGGCTCGTATTGAAACCGGTGCACCTCGTCGAGCATCAGCCCGTCGTCGCCCAGGCGCCCGAGGATTGCCCGACCGCTCCCCGCGCCGAGATCGATGGCCAGGTGAAACGGCCCGGTGGCGGACTGGCGGTCGCTCGTCATGGTTTTTCTCCTTTCACAATCCTGTCCTTCAAATCGCCAGCGTCGATGATAATCGGATGATGATCTCAGGAAACGGTCCTGTTAGCCCAGGTGCCACGCGAAAGAGGCTTGTGGGCAGGATGACGATCCCCGCTTCTACCGGTGCACTCCTCCTGGCAACGGTATTCAACCTGGCCGGCGTGGCGGCGCCTCAGGCCTCTCCCGTCCCACGCGGCACGGCCGTCCATCGCGATCTGGCCTACGTGAGCGCAGGACACCCGCGTCAGAGGCTCGACCTCTACCTCCCCGAGAGGACGGGGCCACTTCCTCTCCTTGTCTATGTCCACGGCGGCGCTTTTCGGGGCGGGGACAAAGGCGACGGCCCGCCGCTCGAGTACCTCGACGAGGGCTACGCGCTCGCGTCCATCAACTACCGCCTGAGCCAGCACGCGGTCTTCCCCGCCCAGATCGAGGACTGCAAGGCCGCGGTGCGCTGGCTCCGGGCCCATGCGGGGGAGTACCGTCTCGACCCTGACCGTATGGCGATCGGGGGCACGTCGGCCGGCGGGCATCTCGCCGCCATGGTCGGCACCACGGGCCTCGTCAGGGACTTCGACGTCGGGGAGCACCTGGACCGCTCCAGCCGGGCCCAGGCCGTCGTCGATTACTTCGGCCCCACGGACTTTCTCCAGATGGACACCCATCGACTCCCCGGCGGCATGGTGCACGACGGTCCCGACTCTCCCGAGTCCCGACTCGTCGGTGGCGCCATCCAGAAGAACCCGGAGAAGGTCGTCCGCGTGAACCCCATCACGTACGTGACGGCCACGTCTCCGCCCTTCCTGATCGTTCACGGAGACCAAGACCCTCTCGTCCCCCACCACCAGAGCGAGCTCCTGGCGGATGCCCTGAGAGAGGCCGGCGTCCCCGTCACCCTCTACACCGTCCTCGGCGGCGGACACGGGCAGTTCGACGACCCGAAGGTGCCCGAGCTGACGAAGGAGTTCCTGGCGCAACACCTCCGCCCACTCCGCTGACGGGTGCTGACGGGCGGGTGAGGCGGTGCCTGCAGCGTCGAAGCTCCTCTGCACGACTGTGGTCTGAGGCCCGCGGGGCGGACGCTTGGCGTATCATCGTGTCGAGGGTCCGCGCGCTTCATGACACCGAGCCGAAAACCCAACCGGACGTCAACCTCAACGTCCGGGGGCTCCACAAGTCGCCGACCCTGGCCATCAACGAGCGGTGTCGGAGTCTGCAGGCCGAGGGCCGACAGGTCTACCGTCTCGGGCTCGGGCAGTCGCCCTTCCCGGTTCCAGAGTCGGTGGTCGAGGCGCTGCGGGCCCATGCCCACGAAAAGGAATATCTCCCCGTAAAGGGCCTTGCCACGCTGCGAGAGGCGGTCGCGGACTACTACGCACGGCGCCACGGCGTCGAGAGGTCCGCCGAGGACATCCTGGTCGGCCCCGGCTCGAAGGAGCTGATGTTCATCCTCCAGCTCCCCTACTACGGGGATCTCGTGATCCCGACCCCGAGCTGGGTCACCTACGCCCCCCAGGCTCACATCGTCGGAAGGCACATCCGGTGGATCCCGACGACACCGGAAGACGGCTGGCCGCTCAAGCCCGCTGAGCTAGACGCGGTCTGTCGCCCCGATCCCGCCCGTCCCCGACTCGTGATCCTGAACTACACGTCCAACCCCACGGGCCAGACGTACAGCGTGGACGCCTTGCAGGAGCTGGCGGAAGTGGCGCGCCGGTACCGCGTGATCCTGCTCTCCGACGAGATCTACGGCGAGATCGACCACCGGGGTCGGCACACGTCCATCGCACGCTTCTACCCCGAGGGGACGATCATCAGCAGCGGGCTGAGCAAGTGGTGCGGCGCCGGAGGATGGCGCCTGGGGACGTTCACCTTCCCCCCCCTCGCTGGACTGGCTGCTGGACGCCATGGCTGTCGCCTGCAGCGAGAGCTTCACCGCAACCAGCGCACCGATCCAGCACGCCGCCGTTCGCGCCTTCCAGGGCGGCACCGACCTCGACGAGTACCTCTTCCACTCGCGACGCATCCTGAGGGCCCTCGGCGTGGGCGTGACCGAACGGCTCCGGGGCGCAGGGCTGTTCGCTCCGATGCCCGAGGGCGCCTTCTACGTCTTTCCGGACTTCGGAAGCCGCTCGCAGGCTCTCGCCGCCCGGGGCATCACGACGAGCCTCGAGCTGTGTGAGCGCGCGCTGGCGGACACGGGCGTGGCGTTCCTCCCAGGCGCGGCCTTCGGTCGCGACCCGCGAGAGCTCACGGGCCGGCTCGCGTACGTGGACTTCGACGGGGCCGGGGCGTTGGCCGCCTCCCGGGAAGCGCCGGACGACCAGGAGCTCGACGACGCATTCCTGCGTCGCCATTGCGGGCAGGTCCTGGAGGCCGTGGACCGCCTCTGCGGGTGGATAAAGGGATAGGCGTCTCGGGCGCCCCGCTCCATACTCTCCGTGGTCGTTGTCTCCGGGGACCCTTCCCGCTACGATGCGCCCCATGGTCAGAGAATCGACGCTCACGGCAGCCGATGATCAAGCAAGGCCGTCTCGCAGTCATGGCGGAGTCACGGGCGACGTGACCGATGTAAGGCTGCAGGTCACACATCTGCGCACCACCAAGAACGAAGATGTGGTGATCCCCAATTCCAAGATCCTCAACAACGAGGTGACCAACTACAGCACCCTGGCTCGGGGTGACGGCCTGATCCTGCACACGGTGGGAATCGGATACGAGGTCCCCTGGCGTTAGGTGGAGGCGATGCTGCTCCTGGCCGCGGAGCGGACGGACGGCCTCAAGACGGAGCCTGCCCCGTTTGTTCTCCAGAAAGCCCTGGCCGACTATGCCGTGAACTACGAGCTCAACGTCTACTGTGGTGACGCTCGGCAGATGTGGCCTCTCTACACCGCTCTGCACCGCAGCGTCCAGGACGTCTTCAACGAGTACGGCATCCAGATCATGACGCCGTCCTACGTGAGCGATCCGTCCGCGCCGAAGACAGTTTCCAGGAGGGACTGGCACACAGCCCCGGCCCCACAGCCACAGAAGAAGGGCCAGGCCGAGCCCGACTGACGGCTAGGGCCAGATGCCCGCCAGCTCCCAGAGGTCGAAGGAGAGTACCCGGGCCGGGCCGGGCTATCGTTGCTGGCGTTTTCGAGGAGGACCCGTGAGACTCATTTCCACAGTGACGTTTGCAGCCATCGCGTGGGCCAGCGCCGGGGCGACCTGCCTGCTGGCCCAGGACCCGGCCGCACCCGCCCCGGCCGACGTCGCCTTCCAGCCCTACGTCGAGACGATCCCGGGCGCCGGAGCCGACTTCGAGATGGTGCCGATCAGCGCGGGGAGCTTCTTCCTCGGAAGCCCCGACGGAGAGGACGGTCGCTCCTCCGACGAGGGGCCACAGGTCGAGGTGAGCGTCAGCGGGTTCTGGATGGCCACGCACGAGGTGACCTGGGCCCTGTACGACGCCTTCCGCAACTCGGGCAAAGCCGACTCCGCGTGGGAGATCGCTGCAGACGACACGGAAGCTGACGTGGACGCCGTGACTCGCCCCACCAACCGCTACGGAGACGAGTCGTTCGGCTTCGGCAAGGGCAAGCAGCCCGTGCTCGGGATCAGCTATCACGCCGCGAGGGAGTTCACACGGTGGCTCTCCGCCGCCACCGGTAAGGCCTACCGCCTGCCCACCGAGGCCGAGTGGGAGTACGCCTGCCGCGCCGGCTCGTCGACCGCGTACTCGTTCGGAGACGATCCGGCCGCCCTGGACGACTACGGGTGGCATGCCGACAACTCCGACTTCCGGGCCTGGCCCGTGGGTAAGAAGCAGCCGAACGCCTGGGGGATCCACGACCTTCACGGCAACGTGGCGGAGTTCTGCCTGGACCAGTACGAGCCCGACGCCTATGCCGGGATCGAATCAGGGGCGCAGTTGCCGGTGGTCCTTCCGGACGAACGGCGCTATCCACACGTGGTGCGGGGCGGCTCCTGGGACGACGATCCGGCAGTGCTTCGATGCGCGGCCCGAACCCCTTCATCGCCGAAGTGGAGCAAGCGGGACCCCCAGCAGCCCAAGGGCATCTGGTGGCACACCGATGCGCCCTACATCGGCCTGCGCGTCGTGAGGGCCCTCGAGGAAGACGAACGCCTGGCGGGGATCCGCTCGAAGATCACCCGCGAGAGCCCCTGACGCATGATTGGAGCATGACTGAGTCTTGAGCTACGGAATGAGCTGGTTCCGCCACAGCATGAGCGGCGGGCCCTCCCAGCTCGCCGACGTCACGATGTCCATGTCCCGATCGCCGTCGATGTCGCCCACCCGCGCCTTGTAGGCGCTCTTGTCGGCGACCTTGAAGCGGGTCCAGTTCATGCCCTCGACCGAGTTCAGGAACACGACGATCTCCGGATTGTCGCTGCGCTTCAGGGTCGCGGCCACGATGTCGTCGTCCCCGTCGCCGTCCATGTCCGCTCCGACCAGGGTGTGGCAGTAGTCCACGATGCCGATCTCGTGCTTTCTCCAGGACTCGGGACCGGCTTTCGGATCGTCGCTCGAGTACCACGTCACCTGGAAGCCTGGCTTCTCGGCGTGTGAGAAGGCGACGTCCGGTCTCGTGTCGACGTCAAAGTCTCCGATGGCGATCCGCACGCTGTGGTCCTGCCACCCTCCGGTGACGTCGGTGAACCACTGGGCGTCGATCACGTGAACCGCCCATTCATCCTTTCGAGGATCGTCGGGGCACTCGAGCCAGTAGCCGTTCATGATCGCGTCGTAGTCGCCGTCCTCGTCGAGATCGGCCAGGGCCATGCCCTCGCGTTGGCGGTTCTCGATCTTTCTCTCCGTCCACTCGTGCGGCGACTCCTGGAAGTAGAGGGCGAAGTAGTGCTTGGTTCGGACGACCACGTCGGGCCTGCCGTCGTGGTCGATGTCGGCTACGTAGAGGTCCTTGACCTCGCTCTCGGTCTCGACCTCGGCCACCCTGGACTCCGTCCAGGCACCGGTCGCCGCTCCACCGGGGTTCTCGAACCACCAGACCTGGGCGCTGTCGTCGTTTCCCTTGGCTGTCACCACGTCGAGGTCCCCGTCGGCGTCCACGTCCGCGGTCACGATGCCGTCCCCGAAGATGTGGCCATCGCTCTTGATCACGAAGCGCGACCAGTCCGGATTCCGATACCAGCCCACCGATCCGTCGGCATCCTTCCCCCGGTTCGTGGACCACGTGTGCAACGCCAGGTCGTTCTGTCCATCTCCGTCGATGTCCCCGATGGCTAGGCGGCCGCCGGCCTCGGCGTCGATGATCGAGTACTCGAACTGGAGCGCAGGAGGGCTCTCGGCGGGCGTGGGCTCAGGCGCTGGCTCAGGCGCCCGCGTGCAGGCGGTGATCGGAAGTCCTGCGACGCCGACCAGCGCGGCCAGGGCAAGCAAGACGGCCCGGGATGGAGTCACGGTCTGTCCCTCCTTCAAACGACGCCGGGGCGTCTGGTAGGTGGCTACCGCGTCGAGTAGGCGGGGCTCACCAGGCCAGGCGTGGAGGCGTGCCGGCTCTCACTGGCCCACAGAATTCCGCGCTGCATGATCGTGAGCGCCTCCTCGATCTCGAACACGTCCGGGCTGTGCCCGAGAGACGTGTAGAAGACGCGGCCCTTCCCATAGACCCTTTTCCAGACCACGGGCATCACCGCGCCCTCGATCCAGGAGGCGCCCTCGCCCGTGAACCCGGTCGTGGCGAGCACCGTGTTGTTCGGGTCGACGTGCATGTAGTACTGCTCGCTGTGGACCGCGAAGTCGGAGAGCCCCCTGGTGACGGGGTCCTCGGGGTCGGTGATCTGGACCGTGTAGTCGACGGTGTTGCCAGGATGAGCCACCCACTGCCCGCCGATCATGAACTGGTACTCGGTCTCCTGACGATAGGCATCGGCGAGGCCGCCGTGCCAGCCGGCGATACCGACGCCTCCTCGCACCGCCGCGAGAAGCCCCTGCAGGTTCTCCTTCTCGATCGTTCCCATCGTCCAAGTCTGCACGACGAGATCGACCGAGCCCATCAAGTCCGCATCCGCATAGACGTCCTGGGAATCCGAGGCCGTGACGTTCCAGCCGAGGGACTCCATCCAGGGGACGAACAGATCCCGGCACTCGACGGGCGCATGCCCCTTCCAGCCACCGTAGACGAAGACGACCTTCTTCTCGGCGGGGCCGGCCGAGCCGACTTCGCTCGAGGGAAGCAGCGCGGAAGCCACGACGGCGCCGACGACCAGCAACCCCGCCGCCACCGAGAGGCGCCTCGTGAACCGCCGTCCGGAGGGGCCATCGCCGCCGGTCGTGGACTGGCCAGACTGATTGAGATGCATAGCCCTAATCCTACCCCAAGCAACGAGGGCTGGCTCTGGCGGCGGCTCGAACGGGGGCTGCGGGGCACGCGGTATACACTGGATCGAAGGAGGCGGCTCGCATGCGACGAGGGAGAAGGGGTCCCACTCGGCCAAAGAGCGACGCATCCGTCGACGACCTGATTCAGGAGATCCGGAGGTCGAGAATGGCGCCGGGCAACTACCGGGAGCGCTCCCTGAAGATCCACGGATTCGTGTGTGCCCGGTGTGCCCGGAGCTTCGACCACACGAACCGACACCTGCTGACCGTCCATCACAAGGACGGCAACCACGACAACAACCCTCCCGACGGGTCCAACTGGGAGAACCTCTGCGCGTACTGTCACGACGACGAGCACAGCCGAACCCTGCTGGGCCGCTACTTCAGCGAGCAAAAGTAGCGGAGCCTGGCGGGCGAAGGAGGAGGAATCGATGCTGTCTGCCAGCCACCAGTTCTTCAACAAGGCCGCCGACGTCCTGAAGCTCTCGGACCCGATCCGGGACATTCTCCTGAGCCCGGTCCGCAGCGTGAAGGTGGAGATCGTAGTCGAGGACGACGAGGGCAAGCTGTGTCACTTCACCGGCTTCCGGGTGCAGCACAACCAGGCGCGGGGGCCCATGAAGGGCGGGCTCCGCTATCACCCCCACGTCGACGAGGATCACGCCACCGCCCTCGCCAACCTCATGACCTGGAAGACGGCCGTCGTGGACCTGCCCTACGGAGGCGCCAAGGGCGGCATCAACTGCGACCCGCGAAAGATGTCCGAGGCCGAGCTGTTCCGGGTCACACGGCGCTTCATCGAGCAAATGAAAGACGTCATCGGCCCCACCAAGGACATCCCGGCCCCGGACGTCAACACGAACTCCAAGATCATGGGCTGGATCATGAACGAGTACTCCAAGCACGCGGGCTTCGCCCCGGCGGTTGTAACGGGCAAGCCCCTGGAGCTGTTCGGCTCGAAAGGCCGAACTGCGGCCACCGGCCGAGGCGTGACGGACGTGCTGGCGGAGGCCCTCGAGGAGAAGGGCCGGTCGTTCTCGGACATCACCGTGGCCGTCCAGGGGTTCGGCAACGTGGGCAGCAACGCCGCCCGCCTGATCGCCGAGCATGGAGCGAAGGTCGTCGCCGTCGCGGACCACACCGGCGGCGTGTCCCGGGAGGACGGCCTGGACATCCCTGCGCTCATCGAGTCGACCGGCGGACACGAGGGTGTGAAGGGCTTTCCGGAGGGCGATGCGTTCGACGGGGCTCAGATCATCACCTGATGCGGACGTCCTGGTGCCGGCCGCTCTCGAGGACGCGATCACGAGCGACAACGCCGCCGACGTGAGGGCCAGGATCATCGTGGAGGGCGCCAACGGGCCCACCACGCCAGAGGCCGACGCGATCCTCAACGAGCGCGGGATCCTGATCGTCCCCGACATCCTCTCAAACGCCGGGGGCGTCACCGTCAGCTACTTCGAGTGGGTCCAGAACATCCAGCAGTTCAAGTGGGACGAGCAGCGGATCAACAACGAGCTCGACAAGATCATGAGCAAGGCGTACCGCTCGGTGAGGGACATCGCGACACAGCACGCCATCGACATGCGGACGGCGGCCTTCACCCTGGCGATCCGACGGGTCGGCCAGGCGGCCATGGCGCGGGTCCCCTTCAAGACGAAGCACCCGTTTTAGCAGACCGTGGTAGAAGTGCTCCGCGAACGAGGCCGGCTAGCCCTCGCGTCGAGCGGTGACCGCTACTGACCATGCGCGACCTCCATCACCCAGAGGTCGCCGTGGTCCTCGTTCCAGGTGAAGTAGAGGAACTCTCCGTCGGTGTCGTTCAGCCGGCCGAGGTATCCGGGGCGCCCGACGAAGTCGGTTAGCTGACGATCGATCGACAAGCCGAACTCCTTCTCATACACGTTCCCCCGTCCCTCCCGCCGAGCGCCGAGCGCCGAAGTACACCCTGTTGCCGCCTGGCGAGAAGAAGGGCGACCAGAGAAGGCTCCCCGGAAGGGCCCCGCCGAAACGAACACGACGCCGATCTCACGCCACATCCCGTCGGCAGTCCGGCGCGCGGTGCACGAACGCGACGGGGGCCGGTGCACCTACGTTGAGACACGTGGGAGACGCTGTAGCAAGCGGGACGATCTCGAGTTCCACCACCGCGAGCCCTTTGGCCCTGGCGGGGACCACAGCCCGAAGAACCTCTGTCTGATGTGTCGCGCTCACAACGATCTGCTGGCCGAGCACGATTTCGGCAAAAAACGCGATGGCGCGACACCGGCGCGGTGGGAGTCGGGTGTCGGAGCCGCAGGCCGCCTACGGGATTCACTCCGGACGGGCGAATGCCCGAGCCTACGGAGACGTCGGCTCCTCTCCGAAGCTACCGCCCGCGACCACCTCGAGCTCGGGCAGCAGCGCGCTGAGACGTTCGATCGCGGCGGGGGTCGCCTCCGTCTGCCAGAGGTAGAGCCAGCGGAGCCTGGAGAGCAACTCCAGGTGCTCGAGGCCCGCGTCGCTGACCGCGGTTCCGTAAAGGTTGAGCGACTCGAGGTACGCCAGATCCGCGAGGTGCGCGAGCCCCGCGTCGCTGACCGCGGTCCGGCTCAGGTCGAGTCGAACGACGTGCGCGAGGCGGCCGACCGACTCCAACCCCGCATCGGTCACGGCCGTGCCGCCGAGATCGAGCCACACAATCTGTGGCGCCAGCGGCGCGAGCGCCGCGACCTCGGCGTCTTCGATGGCATCGCCGGCGTTCGTCGTCTGGACCAGGACGAACGCGACACCGTCCGCGATCGGCTTCACGGAGAAGCCCGCCGCCTCGGCTGCAGCGAGAGCGCCGGGATCGGGCGCGTCCGGCGACACCGGCGGCAGCGTGGGACCACCCGGAGGCAGCGGACCGAGGATCGCCTCGACGATCGAGCGGACGTCGGGGGCCACCTCGACCTCACCGAGCGTCTTCTCGAACGGCGCTCCCTCCACGATCCACCAGCGCAGCAGCGCTCCCTCGGCCGCGGTGACCGAAGGGCGACCGCGCGGCGGCATGACGTCGGGGTGGGACGGCGGGAGGGAGACGCGCCGCCAGAGCTCGCTCGAGGCCGGCCGCTCCGGGGTCACAACCGCTCCGTGATCGCCGCCGGCACCGATCCGCTGGGGATCGTCGAGGCGAAGCCCGCTCTCGCTCCGCTCGGCACCGTGGCAGGAGACGCACCGCGACTCGAGGATGGGCTCGACCAGCGCATCGAAGACGACGGCCTGCTCCGGCGGCACTGTGGCGTCAAGGACCGGAGGCTCCGGAGCCAGGAAGGCGATCAGGGCTTTGAGCGTCGACGGAGCGTGCTCGGTGAGATAGCCCTCGCCGTGGGTGAGCGTGGCGCCAGCATGTGCGGCTCCAACCATGAGCGCGAGCGACGAGATCAGCAGGACCGCGTAGGTCACGCGCGCATTGCGGTCCGGACGGTGTGACGCGTGCACCCGGGCGCTTGCAGCCCCCAGCGTGAAGGCAGCAACGCCGAGACCCAGCCACTGGTGGCGGTCGTAGACTCCGCCCGCGTAGCCCCCGCTCGTCGCGAGCAGGTAGCCGGCAGCGGCGGCAGCCACAGCCCCGAGGGCCGCGAGCCAGAGCAGCGGGCCGATCGCGGCGTCGAGGGCTGACGGCGCCCCCTTTCTCCGCCGCCACGACACCCAGGCCTGGAAGCAGCCAGCCGCGACCAGGAGGCCGATCGGAAGGTGGACGAGGACCGGGTGGAGGCGACCCAGAAAGACCGGGAGGTCGCTCAAGCCAGGAGGTCCGGAACGACCCGCCCGTGCACGTCGGTCAGCCTGTAGCGTCGACCCTGGTGTTTGAAGACGAGACGCTCGTGATCGATCCCCAGCATGTGGAGGAGCGTGGCCTGGAAGTCGTGCACGTGCACGGGGTCGCGCACGATGTTGTACCCGAGGTCGTCCGTCTCGCCGTACGTGAAGCCCTTCTTGACGCCGCCGCCCGCCATCCAGATCGTGAAGCACCGCGGGTGGTGATCGCGGCCATAGTCGTCCTTCGTGAGCTTGCCCTGGGAGTAGTTGGTGCGGCCGAACTCGCCGCCCCATATGACCAGGGTGTCCTCCAGCAGGCCCCGCCGCCGGAGGTCGCGGACGAGCGCGGCCGTGGGCTGGTCGACCGAGCGAGCCATGATCCGGATGTCCTTCGGCAGGTTGCCGTGCTGGTCCCAGCCCTGATGGTAGAGCTGGATGAAGCGGACGTCGCGCTCGGCGAGCCGCCGGGCGAGGAGGCAGTTGGCCGCAAAGGACCCGGGGACACGGGCCTCGGGGCCGTACATGTCGATGACCGAGTCCGGCTCGTCGCTCAGGTCGGTGACCTCCGGGACCGCGGTCTGCATCCGGAAGGCCATCTCATACTGCGCGATCCGCGCGTCGATCTCCGGATCCCCCACCCGCTCCCGCTGCTTCTCCTCCATCGTGCGCAGGGTGTCGAGCATCCTGCGGCGCCCGCTTCGGTCGAGCCCCTCGGGATCGGAGAGGTAGAGGACCCCGTCCTTGCCGCTTCGGAACGGCACACCCTGGTGCTGCGAGGGCAGGAAGCCGCTCCCCCACAGCCACGAGTAGAGGGGCTGATCGCCGCTCCTCCCCCGGGAGAGAAGAACGATGAAGCCCGGCAGGTTCTCGTTCTCAGAGCCGAGACCGTAGGACAGCCACGCCCCGATCGACGGCCGGCCCCCTTGCTGCGAGCCGGTCTGGACGAAGGTGACCGCCGGGTCGTGGTTGATCGCCTCGGTGTGCATGGACCTGACGAAGCACAGCTCGTCCACGATCTTCGCGGTGTGAGGCAGCAGCTCGCTGACCCAGGCACCGGACGCGCCGTGGCGCGCGAACTCGAACTGCGAGCCCGCCAGCGGGAACGATTTCTGGTAGGCGGTCATGCCCGTGAGCCGCTGCCCCATCCGCACCGAGGCCGGCAGCTCCTCGCCGTTCATCGTCTGCAACAGCGGCTTGTGGTCGAAGAGGTCGAGCTGCGAGGGGGCCCCGCTCTGGAACAGGTAGATGACGCGTCTGACGCGGGGAGGAGTGTGCGGCGCCGCGAGGACCGGCCGGCCGTTCGCGGGTGCCGTCTTCGCCTCCCCGCCTTGCAGGAGGCGAGGGTCCAGAAGAGAGGCCAGCGCGGCGGCACCCAGGCCCAGGCTGCCCGTCGAGAGGAACCGTCGCCGGTCACAACAGAAGCCGGAGTCGTCGTGGTTGCTCATCGCTTGAACACCGCCTCGTCGTAGTTCATGACCGTGCTCGCCACCACCATGAAGGCGGCCGCCTCGGCGGTCGCGAGAGACGGATCGGCGGCTCGCTCCCCCACCTCCAGTAGCGACCGTGCCGCCCCCCGGTTCCCCTCGAACGTCGCGAGCTCCTCGCCGAGAAGCGATTCGAGAAGCGCAAGCTCCTTCTCGTCGGGCACCCGGCTCGTGAGGAGGCGGAAGCCGTAGGTGATCCTCTCCGGCGCGGACGAACCGCCCTCGAGAATCATGCGCTCCGCGACCACACGAGACGCCTCGAGATACTGCGGATCGTTCAGCAGCACGAGCGACTGAAGCGGCGTGCTCGTGCGCTGGCGCTTCACCGCGCAGGAGAGCCTGTCTGCGGCGTCGAAGCTGACCGCCGAGGGTGGCGGGGAGCTGCGCTTCCAGACGGTGTACAGGCTTCGCCTGTAGAGGTCTTCGCCGTGGCCGACCTCGTACTTCGTCGCGTTCCGGGTGGCGAGCTCTTCCCAGAGGCCCGGCGGCTGGTACGGGTAGACGCTCGGCCCGCCGATCTTCCGAACGAGGAGTCCGCTGGCCGCCAGGGCACCGTCGCGAATCTGCTCCGCGGAGAGGCGGTGCGACGGACCGCGCGCCAACCACTCGTTCGAAGGATCCTGCGCGAGCCGACTCGCGTCGGCCACCGAGGACTGGCGGTAGGTCGCCGAGAGCACCATCTCCTGAATAAGCGCCTTCAAGTCCCACCCCGACTCGACGAACGTCGTCGCCAGCCAGTCGAGAAGCTCCGGGTGAGTCGGCAGATGTCCCTGGCTTCCGAAATCGGCCGGTGTCGCGACGAGGCCATGTCCAAAAACCAGGGCCCAGTAGCGGTTCACGAGGACACGGGCGGTGAGCGGGTGGCCGGGATCCAGCAGCCACCTGGCGAGCCCCAGGCGGTTTGGAGGCAGGTGCTCCGGGAGTGTGCCCAGGGCTTCTGGCGTCCCGGCCTCGACCTCGTGTGTGGGGGCGTCGTAGACACCCCGCGCCAGAACGAAGGTTGGCCGCGGCCGCGATCGCTCCCGCATCGACATCACCTCGGGGAGCGATGTGAGGAGGGCGTTTTCCTGGCCCCGGGCCTTCGTCAAGGCCGCTCGTCGGGCGCGCAGACCCGGGGCCACGCGCAGGACATAGTGCTCGCGCAACGCCGCCTGTTGCGCGGGAGAGCGCTCGGCTGCAGCGAGGCTTCTGGCTGCCCCGAGCGTCCTGGGAGACCCTCCGAGGGCGGCCACCTCGAAGGCAGTGAGCTGTCGATCGTAGACGCGCAGATCGTCCACCGAAACGTCCTGGAGCGTCTCGTCGTGGCGGCGCCCGAGACGCAGGCTGGGCGGCTTGCTCCACGTCTTTCCGTTCTGGTCGTGGAGGATGCTGCGTTTCAGGTTGTCGACCACGATGATCGACTCTGCCGGCTCGCCGTCGAAAAAGAGCCGCAGGCCGCGAGCCCGACTGGAGCCGTCGTACGTCAGGGCGAGGTGCCGCCATGCGCCGGCTGTGACCGGGTGCGCGGTTTCGATCTCGATCGAGTTGTCCGGGAAGACGTGATGGAGCCCGGCCGTCAGCCGGCCGCTCTCGTGCAGGATGACCTCGTAGCCACGATTGCCGTCGAAGAGGCCGCCGCAGCGGGTCACGAGCGGGCCGGCCGTCCCCTCCTTCTCGACACGGAACCAGAGGGCCAGCGAGAACGGCTGGTTGCGTTCGAACAAGGCGACACTGTCTCCGAGCGTGATGTGACTGTCGCCTGCCAGTCTCTGGGCCCCTCCGATCTTGCCCGGTACGGTCTCCGGAGGGCGACCCTCATCGCCTCCGAGTTCAGCGGCCTTGTCCGGATCTGCCCGATTGACGAAGCGCAGGAGCTTTTTGCGCTTCGGAGGGATGCCGGCTTCGGGATCGCCCTTCGTCACCTTGACGAACCGCTCACCCCGGTCGAGGGGCAGATGGACGACGAGGCCGGGGGGCTTGGCCACTGCCGCGGGGCCGGGAGAGGGTCCGGCGAGCCAACGGTCGAATCCCTCTTCGAGGGCGGGGTGGTCGATGGCGAGCTCCGCCTCGAGACGCTCCATCCGGCCACGGATCTCGGCGAGTCTCGCCTCGTCGTCGGCTTCCACGACGATCACGGTCGGGCTCGGCACTCCGGAGTACGGGACTTGCCCGGTCTCGTTCACGTTGTTGAAAAACGCGAAGAGCCGATAGAACTCTTCCTGCGTCACCGGATCGTACTTGTGGTCGTGGCAACGTGCGCACTCGACGGTGACACCCAGAAACGCCCGCCCCAGCGTGTTCACCCGGTCGACCACGTACTCGGTGCGGTACTCCTCGGGGACGACGCCACCCTCCTGGCTCTGCATGTGGTTCCGGTTGAAGCCGGTGGCGATCAGCTGCTCCTGGGTGGGCTCGGACAGCAGGTCTCCGGCGAGCTGCCAGGTGATGAGGTCGTCGAACGGCAGGTTGCGGTTGAAGGCACCGATCACCCAATCGCGCCACGGCCACATCTGCCTCATCCCATCGTCCTGGTAGCCGTGCGAGTCGGCGTAGCGGGCCACATCGAGCCACTCGGCAGCCATCCGCTCACCGTAGGCCTCCGACTCGAGCAGCCGGTCGACCACCTTCTCGTAGGCGTCCGCCGAGGAGTCGGCCACGAAGGCGTCGATCTCCTCGATGGTGGGAGGCAGCCCCGTCAGATCGAAGCTCACCCGTCGAAGAAGCGTCTCGCGCGAAGCTTCCGGTGAGGGCGTCAGGCCTTTCGACTCCAGCGTGGCCAGCACGAAGCGGTCGATATCACCAAGTGGCCATCCCGAGGCCTTCACCTCCGGAGCCGCGGGCCGACTCGGTGAGATGAACGACCAATGCGGCTTCCACTCCGCCCCCTGCTCGATCCATCGGATAAGGGTGGCCTTCTCCCGCTCGTCGAGGGTGAGCCGGGAGGAGGGATCCGGCATCATCACGGTGGGCTCGGTGCTCATGATCCGGGACACGAGCTCGCTTCGACCGGGTTTGCCGGGAACGATGGCCCGGCGGCCCGACGGCAGCTCGGCGAGGGCGCCGTCGTGCCGATCGAGGCGCAGACCGCCCTTTCGAGGGCCGTCGTCGGGTCCATGGCACTTGAAACAACGGTCCGACAGGATCGGCTTGACGTGGAAGTTGAAGTCGACGATGTCCGGCACCCCTGGCATCGCAGGGACCGAGCTGCTGCAGGACGTGGGCCCGATGGCCACGAGGGCCGCCAGCACTGCGGCGAGCGAGACGACGTTGGCTATGACTCGAGGCAACAGCAACGCAAGATCCTCCGCCTGGACGACACGCATCAGGACCGGTTGATCGACCGGAGGCCCTGGGGCATTATAGGCTCTGCATCCGCCCCCGCGTGGCCGGGCCGCCTGGACTTCTCGCGTTGATGCCGCGGCCCTTCCCCGGGCCGCGGCGGCGAGCTACTCCCCTTCGGCCGGCCCGAGATGCGCTCGATGCTGCATGGCCTGGAACCGCTCGGCCGCTTCGGGCTCGGGTGCCGCCAACGAGACGATGATCCCAGCAGCGAAAGCCAGGGGGATCGAGATGAGCCCCGGGTTCCTGAGCGGGAAGGGCGCCGTCTCGTTGCCGAGGACGGCGATCTGGATCGTCGGCGAGAGATAGATGAGCAGCAGCGAAGACGCCGTGCCCATGAGCATGCTCACCTGGGCCCCGCGGGTCGTGAAGGGGCGCCAGAAGATCGCAAGCACGAGGGCCGGGAAGTTCGCGCTGGCGGCGATCGCAAAGGCCAGGCCGACCATGTAGGCCACGTTCTCGTCCTTGAAGACGATGCCGAGAAGGACGGACGCAACGCCGCCCACGACCGCAGCGATCCGGGCCACACGAAACTGCTCCTGGTCCGACGCATGCCCTCGACGCACCACGTTCACCCAGAGATCGTGGGACAGCGCCGCCGCACCCGAGAGCGTCAGGCCGGCGACGACGGCGAGGATGGTGGCGAACGCCACGGCCGCGATGAAGCCGAGGAACCCGGCGCCGCCCACCGCCTCGGCGAGCAGCGGGGCCGCCATGTTTCCACCCTTGTCGACCGCCCGGATGGCGTCCGGACCGACGATCACCATGGCGCCGAAGCCGAGAACGAAGGTCAGGAGGTAGAAGACGCCGATGAGACCCGTGGCCCAGGAGACCGAGGTGCGGGCGGTCTTTGCATCGGGCACGGTGTAGAAGCGCATCAGGATATGCGGCAGGCCGGCGGTGCCGAGCATCAGCGCGAGGCCCAGGGAAAGTGCGTCGAGCGGATTGGAGACGAGCTGGCCCGGAGCAAGCACCTGGGCACCGAACTGATCGGCGGCTGCGGCAAAGAGCTCCAGGGGGTTGCCGCCGAACCTCATGAGGACGAGGCCGGCAAGGATGGAGGCGCCCGCGAGGAGCAGCGTTGCCTTCACGATCTGAACCCAGGTCGTGGCGAGCATCCCGCCAAAGAGGACATACGCGATCATCACGGTCCCCACGATGACGATCGCCAGCTCATAGGGGAGCCCGAAGAGCAGCTTCACCAAGTTCCCCGCCCCGACCATTTGAGCGATCAGGTAAAACCCCACCACCGCGAGGGTGCCGATCGCCGCCGCCACCCTGACGGGGCCCTGCCGCAGGCGATAGGCCACGACATCGGCGAAGGTGTATTTGCCGAGATTTCGGAGTGGCTCGGCGATCAGAAACATGACCACGGGCCAGCCAACCAGGAATCCGATGGCGTAGATGAGCCCGTCAAATCCGGACAGCGACACGAGACCCGCGATGCCGAGGAAGCTGGCGGCGCTCATGTAATCCCCGGCCAGGGCGAAGCCGTTCTGGACACCGGTCACCGTCCGTCCGGCGGCATAGAAATGCTCGGCACTCTGGGTCTTGCGCGCGGCCCACCAGGTGATGCCCAGGGTCACCGCCACAAACGCGAAGAAGCAGGCGATCGCAACGTAGTTGGGTTCGCCGAGGCTCGACGTCATCGGCGCTCCTCTGCCCGAGTGGAGTCGACGTGTCCTCGCAACGAAGCCACGGTCGTGTCGTAGTGGCTGTTGGCCCAGCGCACGTAGATCCAGATGAGCACCCACGCGGACACGATCACGAGGGCGCCGAGCAGGGTGCCAAGGCTCAGCCCGCGGACGAGGATGGTGCCGAGGAGCGGCTTGGCCCAGGCCACGAGCAGCATGAACCCGAGGTAGATCACCAACATCGCCGCCGTGAGGCCTACCGCCAGGCGCCACTGCGCCTGGGCGAGCGCCTCGAGCGCCCGCTGCTTCTCGCTCATGCGTCCCCCTTCTTCTGTCGAACGGTGACGCGTACGCTAGCGGCCGGCTGCCGCCCCGTCAAGCAGAGCTCCGCGCTGGTCGCGGCCAGCGCGGACGCCGGTCCTACTTGCCGGCGATCGAGAGGAGCTCGATGTCGAACGTGAGAGAGGTGTTCGGGGGGATGCCGCTGCCCGCCGGAGGATTGCCCCCATAAGCCAGCTGGTGCGGGATCGTGAGGCGACGCTGCCCCCCCACCCGCATCCCCGGGACTCCCTCGTCCCAGCCCCTGATCACCTGACCGGAGCCGGCCGTAAACGTGAACGGCACGCCACGGTCGTAGGAGCTGTCGAACTGCGTGCCGTCGAGGAGACGACCCACGTAGTCGACCGTCACGGTGTCGCCGACCTCGGCGATCGGCCCGTCCCCCACGACGAGATCGAGGACGACCAGCTCCACGTCAGCCGCGGGGTCGGTGGGGCCGGCGGTGCCTCCACCGCACGCAGCGAGGCCCAGAATCAGAACAGAGACAAGTGCACGGTCCACGATGAATCCTCCAAGAGCAAAAGCCCATCATAGGCCACATCCTTGCTCCGGGCCGAGCGCTCGTCACCGCCGGAACAAGGACAGTCATTCAGAGGACCGCCTGTGTGGGCTGCGGTCCAAAGCATCTGTCAATACCGCTATAGACAGATGCTTCGTCGCACGTCCAGGGAGGAGCTCCTCTGCATGACTGTGCCTCTAGTAGTAACGTCGAGAATCCGCCTTGTCTTCCCTGGGTCTGATCGCTTGCGAGACCTCTGTCACACCGACCTGGGAGACCGACTATTGGTCCGCCTCCATGCGGTCGTAGAGACGGTTCACCTTTACCGCGGGCATCCGCCCGCCACCGGGCTCGATTTCCAGGACGACGAGGAGCCGCCCCGGCTCCGGGGACACGCTCCACGTCTCCTTCATCTTGCCCCGCTCCGTCTTCGTTTCGACAAAGAGACGGTCGCCCTTCCAGCGTGTCTTGACCTCGCCCTCGCCATGCTCGGCCTGGTACTTCTCGCCATCGGGCTGGAGCGTGCGGACGAGCCCGTCGGGCTCGACGATGGCGATTGCGGGCGTGAGATGGGTGATGGTCAGCTCCCTGGCCGAGAAAAACGTCATCATTCGAGGCCTCTGGCCCTGCTCACTGCCGTCGCGGCCCATGCCTCCGCCACCACGGCCACCCATCCCGCCGCCGCGACCCATGCCGCCGCCACTCATGCCCCCACCGCCACGGCCACCGCCGCCGCCACTCCCGCCCCCGCTCGCCATCCGCTCTTGCATGGCTTCCTGCATCTTCTCGCGGGGGTCCTCGCTGAGGTCGGGGTTGAGCCTCCACTGGCCGACGAGGGCCTGGCGCGCGGGGTGTTCGGCGATCTCGCCCCCGGGAGGGTCCTCGGCAGCCCAAGCCGTCGCCCATGGCCCGGAGGCGACGAGCGCCACGGCGCACGCCGTCGTCGTCATGGCCTTGTGCATTCCCATGTCTTCTCCTTCGGGACCGGTGATCGCCGATCGCTCACGGGATCGGGAACGTCCTCCCGCCCTGGAACAAGAAGCCCTCGTCGTCCGTGATCTCGACGGCGAAGTCGAGGAACGCTTCGCTCCCATCCCCGGGGCCCGAGTAGCGCGTGACGAACGTGAGGTCTCGCGTTCCGTTCGCCTCGAGGCGAGCATCGCCGGCCTCCAGTGTCGTTTCCGAGGGATCCTCGTCGGTGATGACCTCGATGCCGCCGGAGGCGGCTCTGAGCGTCAGGCCGACACCGGTGATCGTGCCACCGAGGCCTCCCGTCTCCGTGAGTGCGATGGCGTAGGTCGCGGTCCACTCGAAGTCGGTGTCGGCCGAGGGCTCCGCGATGATCGGATCGGGGCTCGCGGTGAAGTCCACGCGCATGCCCACGACCGAGGAATCCGTCACCGAGTTGTCACCGCCGCACCCCGTCATGCCCAGTACAGCGATCCCCGCGAGCGCCAGGATGGGAAGCTATCTGGCGAATGTGGTCGGAACCTGCGTTTGTATCATCTGATCTCCTGGCTGCCCCGGCGATCTGAACGCTCCGTGGGCCGTGCCAGCCGACGCGGCCCCGTGACGATGGGCTCGAGTGACGGACCTATCGCTACTCCGGCGCAAGGCCACGTCCCGGGGGACCCCAGCGGCCACCGTGGCGGCCCATCATTCCACCAGGCCCCATCATTCCGCGGTGGCCCTTCGGACCGCGCATGCTCTCGATTAGCTCCAGCTTCTGCTTTTGTTCGTCACTGAGGATGCTCTCCAGGGCCTTCTTCGACTGCTCTCGCAGGGCACGTATCCGCTTCTTCAGAGCTTGCCCTTCGATCATGAGCTCGCCGACGAGGAGCGCGTCCGGCTGATCGCTCTCGAGCGATTCCCTCACGAGCTGTCGGTTCTCACGCATCTCCTGGTGAAGAGCCTCCCTCTGCGGACGCTGCCCCTCGAAGATCTCGCGAGCGGACGCCTGCTGGTCCTCGGTGAGCTCCAGAAAACGGCCGTGGCCGCGGAAGCCTCCCGATCCATGCCGGCCTTCGCCTGGACCGACCGGCAAGGCGATCGCACCGGACGTTCCGAGCAGAGCCGCCGCGCCGAGGCTGAGTAGAGTGATGTGCTTTCGTTGCATTGAGCTGTGCTCCCTCGCTTGAATCGCGCCTCCTCGGAGGTCGCGCGTCTCATTCCACAAGTTCGGCCAGCGGGCCCGCGGAGTCTTCATGGGCGCGAAAGGTCCCTGTAAAGTATGTAAGTGGTGCATTTTGGGAGCCCTCCAGCGCACGATGCGCCGCTAAACTCGCCTGATGGTGCGCTGGCCCCGAGAGCATGGGATGTGGTTGCTGGTGGGTGTCCTGACCGTCCTGCTCGGGCTGCTCGCGATGCTGCAGTACCGCTGGACGGGGGAGATCGGACGAGCGGAGGCCGAGCGCCAGCAACATCGCCTCAAACGGTCGGCAAGACGGTTCGCGCTGGAGCTGAGGCACGAGGTGGGCCAGGTCGCGCTCGCGTTCCGTCCCGACTTCCGCGGCCGATCCGGCGACGTTCGGACCGACCAGCTGGACCGTCTCGCGCGATGGCAGCAGACCAGGCACGCCGAGCTGGTGAGCCGCCTCGTCGTCTTGACACGGTCCTCCTCCGGGGAGCTTCTCGTGGACGCCGCCGACCTCGGCGCGGACGCTCTCGCCTCCATCCCTCTACCTGCGGGACTCGAAGGCTTGCAGCAGCGGCTCGAGGCCGCCGGCGATCAGGGACGGAGGGCCTTCCGAATGCTCCAGAAGCCGCTGGCCCTCATGGTGCCGATAGTTCGGCCCGACCGTCGAGGTCCCGGGCGGTTCAGGCCTGAAGATCTTCGCCTCCAGGGCGCCACCGTGCTCGTGTTGAACGTCGACTACCTCACGGGCGAGCTTCTGCCGCAGCTCGCCGAAGTCCACTTCGGACCGCTCGACGAGGGCGACTACGCTGTGGCCGTGCTGAGTCGCGACGACGGCGCGATCCTGTACTCCAGCGACCCGAGCCTTGGACGGGACGATCTCGAGCACGCCGATGTTCGTCTGGGGCTGCTCTCGCAGCAGGGGTGGTCCGGCGGACTGGGCTCACCCGGCCGGTATGATCACGGACCCCGTCCCGCCGGAGGACGGCCTCCGCCAGGCGCGCCACAACCCGGCTTCCCGGACAGAAGGGGCGGGCCGGGAGACAGCGGCAGACCTCCTGGAGTCGAAGAAGAGACCAGTCCGTGGATCCTCGTCGTGAGACACCACGGCGGCTCCCTTGCTGAAGCGGTCGAGGGCGTCCGGCGTCGAAACCTCGGCGTCGGCATGGGGATCCTGCTCCTCCTCGGCACAGCTGCCGTGGTGCTGGCCGTGAGCGGGCAGAGGGCCCGCCGCCTCGCGCAACAGCAGCTCGAGTTCGTCGCCGGCGTGACCCACGAGATCCATACGCCGCTGGCGGCCATCCGCTCGGCAGGCCAGAACCTGGCGGACGGCATCGTGTTCGACACCCAGCAGGTCCGGCGCTACGGGGATCTGATCCACAAGGAGGGCGGCCGGCTCACGGCTCTCGTAGCGCAGGTGCTGGACTTCGCGGGGATCGAGTCGGGATCCCGCGCCTACTCCGCCGATCCGGTCCAGCTCGGGCCGCTCCTGCAAAAGGTCGTCGGCGACCTGAGCCTCGTACTCGAGCAGGCCGGTATGACGGTCGAAATCGATGTCGCCGAAGACCTGCCCGAGATCCGCGGTGACACCGGCGTTTTGCGGCGCGCCCTGGAGAACCTGATCACGAACGCCACGAAGTTTGCCGGGAGGGGTAGGTGGATCGGAATTCGAGCCGCCGCCGGCGCGGACCACCGCACGGTCGTGCTCCGCGTGGAGGACCAGGGCCCGGGAATCCCGAAGTCTGAGCGCATGCGGGTCTTAGAGCCCTTCTACCGCGGCCACGACGCCCGCCAGAGCCAGGCGCCGGGGAGCGGCCTCGGCCTGAGTCTCGTCCGGCACGTGGTGGAGGCCCACGGCGGCCGCGTGCGTGTCGAGCCGCGTGACAAGGGAGGTACGACGGTGTTGATGGAGCTTCCGGTCGAAGGACAGCCGTCGGAGGGCTCCAGGTGACGCCTGAGGAGACCGCAACACCACCGTCGGGGAGCCGCCCCCGCGTCCTGCTGGTCGAGGACGAGCCCAGCCTCGTTCTCACGCTGGAGGACCGCCTGAAGAGCGAGGGCTACGACGTCGAGAGAGCCCTGGACGGAGAAACCGGCCTCCAACGTGGACTGAGCGGTGCGTTCGACATCATCGTGCTCGACGTGGCGCTGCCGGGCCGTGGTGGCTTCGACGTGCTCCGCGATCTGCGTCAGAAGCGCGTGGAGACACCCGTCCTCATGCTCACCGCCCGCGGGCAGGTCGTCGATCGAGTGTTGGGACTCAAGCTGGGCGCCGACGACTACCTCCTCAAGCCGTTCGACATGATGGAGCTGCTGGCCCGCATCGAGGCGGTGATGCGCCGCCACCAGCAGAGCCCCTCCACGGGAATGGCCGGGACCTACGCCTTCGGCGACGTCCGCGTGGACTTCAGGCGGGCCGAAGTGTCTCGCGCCGGGAGCCCCGTCGAGCTCTCGAGCCTGGAGTTCAAGCTGCTGCGCTACTTCATCGCGCACCGGGGAGCGCTGCTCTCGCGGAACGAGCTGCTGGAGAAGGTCTGGGGCTACCCGGCCGTGCTGCAGACGCGGACCGTGGACGTGCACGTGGCCTCGCTGCGCCAGAAGATCGAGCCCCATCCCTCCAAGCCGGAGCACATCGTGACCGTCCACCGGATGGGCTACCGCTTCAAGGGCTAGGCGAAAGAAGCGCGGTCGAAGCTCGTCAGCATGACGGGTTTTCTGGCACCCCGATTTACAGGGTTTACAGGAGCTTGACTCCGCGATGAAGACTCCGCTCGCGGGGTGGCCCATCTTGTGGGCAAGAGCCGCAAAGCCAGGTCAGGAGGTCCCGTTGCAGGAAGAGGGTCGGCGGACGTACCGCGATGCCGTGATCGCCGGCCTGATCGCGCTTGCCGCGACCGCCGCACTCTTCCTGGACACGCGCATCGAGAACCGGGCATCCGTCGCGGGCGGGGCCGCTCGTGCGGTCTTCGGAAGAGGCGGACCGGACGCGGTTGCGTCCGCCTGGGGACCCGACCCTGGTTGTGCGGAAGGCACTTGGAGAAGAGGTGAAGCATTGAACCAGATGAAGCGAGTTGTCCGTGCCCTGGCTCCGGCCGCCGCCGTGAGCCTCGGGGCTGCGATGCTGGTGGCTTGTTCCGGCGGTTCTGGCGGCACGCCGACGATCGTCGAGGCGCCGGCAGGTGCTATTTCAACGTTTACCGCGTCGGACGCCACGGCCTCGGACGATGGGACTGGCACCGAAACCTCGCCCGACGGGCGTCCTTCGGGGCCACCCGAAGAGGCCCTGGCCGCTTGCGACAACAGCGCCGAGAGCGACGCCTGCTCCTTCATGAGCCCCCGTGACGGGAGCGCGGTCGACGGAACCTGTCGCGCTCGCCGCGACGATGCCAGCCAATACGTGTGCTTTCCCAACGACTGGGACGGCCGGGGCCGTCGGGGCGAGAGGCGCGACGGCCCGCCCGAAGAGGCGCTGGCCGCGTGCGAGGGCGTCGAGACCGGTGTCACCTGCTCGTTCGAGACGCCTTTCGGTTCCATCGACGGAACCTGCAGCGCCGGGCCGGACGGCTCGGGGCAGGTTGTGTGCCGCCCCGAGTGGGACGGCGAGGGTCGCCCAGGCGGCCGTCGTGGAGGAGAGGAAGCACGGGCCACATGCGAGGGGCGGGCAACTGACGCCACGTGCTCGTTCGAGGCCCCCTTCGGATCGATCACGGGCACGTGCCGGGTCGGTCGCGACGGGAGCTCGCTGGTCTGCTTTGGAGAGAACCGTTCCTAGCCCGAATAATTCGTCGGTAGGACCCAAAAAGAAAGCCCCTGGGTGGAGAATGGCTTTGGATAAAGGCCGGACCCCACAAACACAGGAGCTTTCAGATGCCCGACGGTAGCACACAGTGTTGGCTGTTTCC
>Ga0310121_10000069_pt1 | contig 94780 bp, 99 predicted proteins | sample CB27_Tmax_986_MG_FD_203504 | JGI IMG/M metagenome (GOLD analysis project Ga0310121, IMG submission 203504) | Marine microbial communities from Western Arctic Ocean, Canada - CB27_Tmax_986 | ecosystem: Environmental > Aquatic > Marine > Oceanic | place: Canada: Western Arctic Ocean | collected... | reverse complement strand
CCGCCCCGGATGGGGCAACTGTTTCGAGTATACGAAGGGTTTAGCGGAGACTAAGTCGTTGACACGACGGACGGCGCCGAAAAGAATGCCAGCGCGTTGCCGGGGGAGCACCCGCGGTCCCCAACGCACTCGCAAGCAAGCAAAACCGACGAGGCAATCCCGATGACGACCACGATCGAAGTCGTACAAGGCGACATCACCGAGCAAGACGTCGACGCAATCGTGAACGCGGCCAACAACGAGCTCTGGATGGGCGCGGGCGTCGCCGGCGCGATTGTGCGCCAGGGCGGCCGCGAGATCGAGGCCGACGCGATCCGACAGGGGCCAATCGGCGTTGGCGAGTCGGTCATCACCGGCGCGGGCGCGCTGACCGCGCGCCACGTCATTCACGCGGCAGCAATGGGCCAAGATCTGCGCACCGACCGCGAGAAGATCCGGCAGGCAACCGACAGCGCACTGACGCTGGCCGAGGAGCGCGGGCTCGACTCGATCGCCTTCCCCGCGCTGGGGACCGGCGTCGGCGGGTTTCCCGTGAACGAGTGTGCGGCAGTGATGGTGGGCGTCGTGCGCGATCACGCGCACGGCGCGGACGCGCTGGATACGGTGCGCTTCACGCTCTTCGATCCCGTCGCGTTCGAAGCGTTCCGTAGCGTCGCGCAGCGCTAGTCGGTGCGCGCCGAGGGGGTGCTGCTCACGGCCAGAACTTCGCTAGCATCGATCGATGCTGTTCAAGAAGGATTGGGTCGGGGCCGTGCTGGAGGGCCGCAAGACGCAGTCGGTCCGGCTCAAGCAACCGCGCATGACCGTGGGGCAAACCTATGCCGTACAGACTTCGTTCCGCTCGACCAGCGTCGGCCGGATCCGGGTGACGGGAATCCGACCCTGCTCGCTGGCCGATCTGGCCGACGCGGACATCGTCGCCGAGGGCTGGCCAGCGTCGCAACGCGACGAGTTCGAGCGCTACTTCGCACAGACCAACCACTTCGATCCCGACGCAATGGACGCGGAGGAGTGGCGGGCGCTGCGGGAACGCCGGATCTGGTGCATCGATTTCGAGCCTGCGCCCAACAGCCAGCCAGGGACGAAGCACACGAGGTGAGCGACCCGCAAGTCCGGGGGCGGGGGCGATCGTGGTGCGCGACGGCGGTTTGCTGCTGGTGCGGCTGACCTATGGCTGGGCAGCCGGGCGCTGGGTCGTGCCGAATGGCGGTCAGGATCCGGGTGAGTCGCTGGCCCAATGCGCCGAGCGCGATCTGGCGGAGGAGACGGGATTGGTCGGCGAGGCCGGGCGGATCGTCGTGCGATCCTTGTCGTCACCACTGGGCTCCGACACCTTCGTGGGTCTGGTGACCACCGCCGTCAACGGCGAACCACGTCCAGACGGCGATGAGACCGACGGCGCACAGTTCTTCAATCTCGCCGCGGTACGCGAACTGGACCAACACGATCAGATCGTGCGCCTGCACTGGCTGATCGCCTAGCACGTGCTGGGCCCCAACTCGCCGCCGAAGGTTGAGACCCTGCCCGCGCGCGACCGCGACGGCAACAGCGCTACCGCCGTCGTCTATTTGCTGTAGACACGATCGCCTTATCGGCGCCGACGCGATGAGGCCGGACTCCCCTAAGGGCTACCCGCAATCAGCCGATGATTCCCTTAGGTGGATCCCCGGGGCATCCGCGGTACCACTGCTCGATAGTTCGCCAGGACCGCTGATGCTCCGACGCGTCCCCCCGGCCTCGCTGCGCGCCGCCGTCTTCCGACGCTGGCCCGTCATCGTGACCGCGCTCTCGGCACTCGCGCTCGGCGCCTTCCTCTGGCGAAACGACCTTGATGGAATGTGGCAGTCGCTCGCGACGGCGGACCCTGTCGCGGTCACGTCCGCGCTGGTGCTGTTCGTGGGGCACCACGTCGTGCGCGCGGCTCGCTGGCGCATGCTGCTGGCCCACCTGCACGACTGTGGTCGTTGGCTGCCGCTGCGCGCGATGACGGTGGGTGTCGCGATCAACAACGTCGCCCCTGCCAAAGCAGGGCACTTCGGGCGTGCGCACATGATCAGCGCGCAGGTGCCGATCGGCCGCGTCGCCATGGGCAGTACCTTCCTCTTGGAAGCGCTGTTCGATGGCCTGCTGGTGCTGGCCTTCATCGGCGTGGCGGTCGCGTTCGTCCCGGTTGGTCCGGAGATCCAGTCGTCGGCGGCCGGATTCGCGGTCTTCATGCTGCTGGTGCTCGGCCTGGCCGGAATGGTCGCGACGGGCCGTGGGCCCACACAACTCCTCCAGCGACCGCTGCGCGCGACGACAGCGCGGCTCCCCGCCCACGTGCGGAACGCCGCGAACGGTAGCGGACAGCAACTGCAGGACGGTGCCGCGGCGTTGCGCAGCCGCCGGCGCGTCGTCGAAGTCGCGATCACGTCCGTCGTCGCGTACGGCCTCCTCGCTTGGTCGTTCTTCCTGCTCGCACGCGGGCTAGGGATCCAGCTTTCGTTCGCCGAAGCGATCGCCCTCGTGGCCGTCGCGAACCTGGCCACGGCGCTGCCAGGGGCCGGCGGCGGGATCGGAACGTTCGAAGTGATGACCGCTCACGCGGTGGACGCTATGGGAGTCAGCGACGCCTCTGCAGCAGCCTACGCGGTGGCGCTGCATGCAATGATCATCGTGCCGATCACGCTGTTGGGGGATCCTCTTGATCGTCCTGAGCAGCCGCAGCCGCCGCAGGCAGACGGTCAGCGCGACGGAGGAATCGGCCGTGGACGGTCGCTCCGGGCAGGGCCGGGGCCGTGTGTCCGCGATTCCGCGTCAGGCCGCGTAGCGCACGGATCGCCGGCGGCGCTTCTCTGAGCGGCGGGCGCAGTACAATTCGCGCGTGCCGCATTACACCGGAACCGGGGACGACGGAGAGACCACCCTTTGGGGCGGAGCCCGCGTGCCCAAACACCACCCGCAGCCGGAGACCTACGGCGCGCTCGACGAAGCGACGAGCGCCTTGGGCCTGGCGCGCGCGCTGGCGACGGCGCCGCGCACGGACGGCGTGGCGCAGGAGCTGCAACAGCACTTCTACCGCCTGATGGCCGAGTTGGCCGTGGCGTCGGGCAAGCCGGTACCGGAGCAGTTCGTGACGAGCGAGGCGCATGTGACAGCGATCGAAGCGGAGATAGAAACGCTCGAATCGGAAGCGCCGCCGCCGACGGAATTCATCCTACCCGGTGGCAGCGCGGCGGGCGGGGCGATCGACCTCGCGCGGGCGATCACGCGTCGCGCCGAGCGCGAGGCGAGCCGGCTTCGCGCCAGCGGCTACGAGCTCAACCCCCAGGTCATGCGCCTGCTCAATCGCGCCTCAGCGCTGCTCTACTCACTCGCCCGGTACGAGGAACATGCCGGAGGCAGCGACGCGCCCACGACGCACATGCCCAACAAGGGCGGCAGGGGATGAACTCGTGACAGGTCCGACATGGTAGGCCCGATGCCGCAGGATCACGTCCCGGAGCACGGCCAGGCAGACCCGAAGCTGGCCGTCGTGAGCACCGAGAGCAACATCGACGTGCGCACGATCGGCACCATTCCGTCGGACGACACGGCGCCGATCGTCGTAGCGAACGCCGCCGAGCAGAAGCTGCGCTTCAGCTGGCCCAGCTGGTCGCCGGACGGCGGCGCGTTGCTGGTGAGCGGCAGCGGGAACGATGAAGACGGTGGCGTTCGGCTGGAGGTGTGGCGGGTCATGGGCGACGGCTCGGAACAGCCCAGCCTCGTCTTCAGCAACGACTCCGAGGCAGCCACCATGATCGCGCCGGGGGTGCCGCACTACGTGAATTGGTCGCCGTCGGGTCGCATGGCGGCGCTCGTCGCGCAGACCCGGAAGGGGATGATGCTGCACCTCGTCGACGCGCGACGCGCCGCCCCCGCGCAGGCGTTGATGGCGGGCGGTCCGCTCTACTTCGCCTGGGCACCCGACAGTCGCGGCCTGGCGATCCATACCGGTATGGATGTGCTCTTGTTCGACACACGGCGCGCGGGCCGTGCCCCCAGCGGCACCTCCGGCGCCGGGAGTGAAGGGCGCGACGCCAGCGGCTCACAACGGGTCGCCCACGACAACCCCACCTTCCGCACGCCGGTCTGGAATCTGGACGGATCGGGCTTCCTCTATTCGACCCCCAACTCGTCCGATGGTGTCACGCTTTGGCGTTCGCCCCGCGAGGGCGAGGGCCGGGTGGCGATCACCACGCTCGACGGCAACACGAACCTGCTGCGAGCACCGCGGTCGGACCTCGTCGCGGTCTTGCCCGCGACGGCGGACGGCATGACCTCCGGGCGGGCGCTCAGCGTGGTCGGGCCCGAAGGCATGCTGGAGCAGTTTTCGACGGGCCCGATCACGGCCGCGATCTGGGCTCCCGACGCGTCGGCGCTGTATTGCCTCAGCCCGTTGGGCGCGGAGGCGAACCTGACCTTGCTGCGGCTGGATCTCGAGACCTGCCGCGCGCAGCCGTTGGCCGAGTTCCGGCCCTCGATCGAGTTCGCCGCGCTGCTGGCCTTCTTCGACCAATACGCGCAGTCGCACAGCCTGATCTCAGCGGACGGGCGTTGGCTCACCTTCGCCGGGCTGGCGGCCAATAACGGCGGCGGGGGCCGCTTGGGCATGGCACCGCAGAACGGCTGCTACGTCGTGCCGACGGATGGGTCCTTGGCCCCGCGACGGGTGGCCGAGGGCGAGATCAGCTTCTTCCCGCCGGCGTCATCAATGGGAGGCGGGTCGAACGAGCCCGACCGCTTCCGCCAGCCACCGGCTTTGATCTAGAACACGGATCTAGGGCTAGCATGAGATCGGGCCGGCGAACGCCCCGAGCAAGCCATGAGTTGTGACACCAGCACGACGGAATTGCTGCGCTCCCACGGCATGCGCGCGACCTGGCAACGCCAACTGATCGCCGGTGCCCTGCGCCATCACGACGGCCACCGGCACGCGCAGGCGATCCTCGATGAAGTGCAGGAGAGCCACCCCACGATCAACCCCAGCACCGTTTACCGCACGCTCTCGTCGTTCCGCGACGCGGGGCTGGTCGCGGAGACGAATCTGGGCACCGGGGAACTATCCTACGCCTGGCTGGGCGACGAGCGGCATCATCACCTGATCTGCCGCGAGTGCCACCAGACGATCGAACTCGATCACCGCTATCTCGAGGATCTGCGCGGCGCGATCCAGCGCGACTATCAGTTCGCGGCGACAGTCGACCACTTCGCCATCTTCGGGTTCTGCGCCGACTGTCGACAGAAGTTGGGGACCACCTAGCACGCCTCGCTCTATCCTGACCCGAACGCGGTTGCCGAAGTCCGGGGAGAGAACTCGTGGTGGATCTGCCCGACGGTTTCGTGCGGCATCGAGCCGAGATCGCAGACGAGATGCGCGCCGTGCTGGCGGGCCGCGACTCGCCGATCTACAACATGGTTCGCTACGCACTGGGCTGGCAAGAGAGCGACGGCACCGCCCGCGAGGGCGGCGGTAAGGGGATCCGTCCGTCGTTGACACTGATGACGGCGGAGGCGCTCAGGCCCGACGCAGCGGATGAGGCGCGGAAGCGCGCCGTGGGCGGTGCCGCGGCGATCGAATTGGTGCATTCGTTCTCGCTGGTGCACGACGACATCCAGGACGGCGACCTCGAACGCCACCACCGCGAGACGGTCTGGGTGGTCTGGGGCCGCGCGCAGGCGATCAACGTCGGCGACGCGCTGCGCGAGCTCTCGGAGCAGGCGTTGCGGCGGTCGTCCGAGGCCGGAGTGGGGGCGGAATCTGTGCTGGCGGCCCAGCGGCTGCTGAACGACACGACCCTGGAGATGATCGAGGGCCAGTACATGGACCTCGAGTTTGAGGGGCGCTCCGACGTGGGCGTGGACGAGTACCTGGCCATGATCGAGCGCAAGACCGGCGCCATGATCGGCTGTTCCATGGCGATGGCGGGCCTGCTCGCGATCGACGACGCGGACACGGCCGCAGCACTCAACCGGGCCGGTCGACGGCTGGGGCTGTGCTTCCAGATTCGTGACGATTGGCTCGGCATCTGGGGCGACAGCGACGCGACGGGAAAATCGAGCGACAACGACATCCGGCGTCGCAAGAAGACGTATCCCATCGTCTACACCTTCGAACGGGCGGACCAGAGTGCGCGAGCCACGTTGGACATCATTTATGCGCAAGAGACGCTGAGCGACGCTGACGTGGATGAGGTGCTCGGCATCCTGGCGCAGTTGGGGGCGGCGGAGGCCGCAGACGCGGCGGCCGCAGCGCAGCTGGCGGCGTTCAGTGACGAAATCGCGGCCCTGGGGCTGAGCCCGGCGGCAACGGCCACCTTCGATGCGGTGGCGCGGTTCATGCTGCAACGAGACCGCTGATGACGACCTCGGAATCCGCCGCCGGCTCCGTGGACGATACACGGCTGCACGCCTCGATCGAGGCGGCGCAAGGCTGGCTGCTGAACGACCAGCATGGCGAGGGGTACTGGTGGGGCGAGCTGGAGTCGAACGCTTCGATCACAGCCGAGTACCTGCTGCTGACGCACCACCTGGGCATCGGCGACCCGGACCGATGGGCACGGATCGCGGAGTATCTGCGCCGCCAACAGACGGACGTCGGATACTGGGCGCAATACCTCGACGGACCGGGTGAGGTCAGCACCAGCATCGAGGTCTACTTCGCGCTCAAGCTGGCCGGCGACGACCCCAACGCGCCGCACATGGTGCGCGCCCGCGAGTGGATCCTGCAGGCGGGGGGCATCGACGAAGCGCGCGTCTTCACGAAGCTGTGGCTCGCACTCTTTGATCAGTTCGACTGGGAACAGCTTCCGGCGATGCCGGCCTGGCTGAACCTGCTGCCGAACTGGTTCCCGATCAACCTCTACGAGTTCGCCTCCTGGGCGCGCGCGACGATCGTCGGGATCACGGTGATCTTCGCGCTGCGGCCGGTGGCGACGCTGCCGGCCGGATCCGGTGTGCAGGAACTCTGGGTCGATCCGCGACAGCGTCAGCAGTTCGCCGTGCCCAAGCCGAAGCGGATGCTGTCTTGGTCGAGCGCGTTCTATCAGGTCGACCGGCTCCTGCGCCTCTTCGACCGCAATCACATGCGCCCGTTCCAGCGCCGCTCGCTGGCGACGGCGGAGCGCTGGCTGATCGAGCGGCAGGAGGCGGACGGCGCCTGGGCGGGGATCCAGCCGCCCTGGGTCTACGCCATCCTGGCGCTGCGCGCCCTCGGCTACCCGCTCGACCATCCCGTCATGCAGAAGGCGATCCACGGCTTCGAGCGATTTACCTGGACCGAGGACGGCCTGGTCTGGACCGAGGCCTGCCAATCCCCGGTCTGGGACACGGGCCTGGCGGTGATCGCGCTGCTGGACTCCGGCTTGCCAGCCGACCACGAATCGCTGCTCAAGGCGGGCGACTGGTTGCTGCAGGAGCAGGTCTTCGCCGGCGGCGACTGGCAAGTCAAGAACCCCGACGCGCCGCCGGGCGGCTGGGCGTTCGAGTTCGACAACGATGTCTATCCGGACGTGGACGACACGGCCGTGGTGATGATCGCGCTGGACAGTCTGCGGCTCGCGGACGAAAAGGCAAAGCGTCGTGCGATCGATGAGGGCACGACCTGGATGATGTCGATGCAGTCGGCCAACGGCGGCTGGGGTGCCTTCGACGTCGACAACACAAAGACGTTCCTGACCCAGATCCCGTTCGCCGACTTCGGCGCGTTGCTGGACCCGCCCACGGGCGACGTCACGGCGCACGCGCTGGAGTTCCTGGGGCGGATGGGTTACCGCGGCGAATATCCGCCCGCGGCGCGCGCGCTGCAGTTCCTCTACGACCTGCAAGAGCCCGACGGCTCGTGGTGGGGTCGCTGGGGGGTGAACTACATCTACGGACTGGGAGCGGTGCTCCCGGCCCTGGCGGAGTTGGGCGAGCCCATGTCGCAGCCCGCGGTGCGCAAGGCCGTGGGCTGGCTGCGGGCCCATCAACAGCCCGACGGCGGCTGGGGCGAAAGCAGCGACAGCTACGCCGACCCCAGCCTGCGGGGGGCGGGTCCATCGACGCCGTCACAGACCGGCTGGGCGTTGATGGCGCTGATCGCCGCGGGGGAGGTTCGGTCGCGCGAGGTGGCGCACGGAGTCCAGTACCTCGTCGAGCAGCAACGGTCGGACGGAACCTGGGATGAGCCCGAGTTCACGGGGACGGGGTTCCCTACCGACTTCATGATCAACTACCACCTCTACCGTCACTACTTCCCCTTGATGGCGTTGGGGCGCTACGCACACACATTGCACGCCCGCTGAGCCGACGCGCGAGCCGTGTCCTGCACGACTCGTTGACCAGGGGCTTAGAATCGGGCCAGCGACAGCCGCGGTCGGCGGCGCTGTGCGCGGGTGACGGTGACGATGACAGTGCAACGCGAACCCCTTGCGACCTGCGACGCCTCACTCGATCTCGAGGAAGCGACGGCCTGGTGCGAGCGCTACGCTAAGAGTCAATACGAGAACTTCAGCGTCGTCACGCGCTTCCTGCCCAAGCCGCTGCACGGACCGATGTACGTCGTCTACTCCTTCTGCCGCTACACGGACGATTTGGGCGACGAGGCGGAGGGGGACCGGCTGGCCCTGCTCGACGCCTGGGATGCAGAACTGCATCGCGCGTTCGAGGGCGGCGCCGAGTTTCCGATCGGCGTGGCGCTGAGCCAGGTCGTGCGCGACTACCCGCTGACGCTCGATCCCTTCGAGCGCCTGATCGAGGCGAACCGCCGCGACCAAACTCAATCGCGCTATGAGACGTTTCAAGACGTGCTCGACTACTGCGACTATTCGGCCAACCCCGTGGGCGAGATGGTCCTGGGCCTGTTTGGCTACGACGATGAGTTCCGCATCGCCCTGTCCAACTCGACCTGCACGGCCTTGCAACTGACGAACCACTGGCAGGACGTCGCGCGCGATTACGCAATGGGCCGGATGTATCTGCCGCTGGAGGACCTGCGTCACTTCAGCGTCGATGAAGGTCAGATCCCGGCGCGGGACGCCAACGCAGCCTTTCGGCAGATGATGCGCTTCGAGGCCGACCGGGCGGAGGCGTTCTTCCGCCAGGGCGAGCCGCTGATCGAGCACGTCGAACGCGACCTACGGTTGGACCTGCGCCTGTTCACGGCGGGCGGGCGGGCGATCCTGCGAGCGATCGAGCGCCAGGACTACGACGTTCTCTCGCGGCGCCCGACGACTTCCAGCCGCCAGAAGCTGTGGATGCTGACCCAGGCGCTCGTGCGGCGCTACGCGTTGGGGATGTAATCGATGCCGAAGCCGAGCAACGAAGCGATCCGCGAGGGCTACGAACGCGCTCAAGCCTTCACCAAGCGACGCTCATCGTCGTTCTACTACCCCTTCGCGGTTTTGCCGCGGGAGAAGCGGAACGCCGTCTACGCGGCCTACAGCTTCGCCGGGACAGCCGATGACGCCGTCGACGAGGCCGGTACGGACGACGAACGTCGCCAGCGGCTGGTCGAGGCGGGCCGTGTGCTGGACCGGGCGTATGCGGGCGACGCGGACGACTGGATCGCCGCTGCCCTGGGCGACGCCGTGCAGCGCTACGCGATCCCGCGTGAGCACTTCGATGAACTCGTCTCCGGCATGGAGCAGGATCTGACCCAGACGCGCTACGCGACGTGGGACGAGCTCAATGGCTACTGCTACAGGGCGGCTTCCGTGATCGGCCTGATCACGATCGCGATCTTCGGCTATGACCAGTCGCAGTGGGACCGCGTACAGGAGTCGGCGATCGACATGGGCAAGGCTCTGCAGATCACCAACATTATGCGCGACGTACAGGAAGACGCGGAGCGTGACCGGATCTACTTGGCGCAGGAGGACCTGGCGTCCTTCGGCGTGAGCGAGGACGACCTCAAGGCAAGCCGTTTGAGCGACGAGTTCCGCGCGCTGATGCGCGAATACGGCCAGCGCGCGCGAGTGCTCTATGCGAGCGGAGAGCGACTGATCCCCTTACTGAACGGGGCGCGCAGCCGCGCCTGCTGCAACGGCCTGAACGGCGGCTACCGGACCATCCTCGATGCGATCGAGGATCGCGACTACGACGTTTTCAGCTCGCGCGTACGTCCCTCCAAACCGGCGGCACTACTGACGCTGGGGCGACTCTGGCTGGCGGGCGCCGGGTCCGGGCTCAGCCCGGGCGACGTGATGCGACGGTGACCAGCGACTCGCCTCCGATCGTCATCGTCGGGGCGGGGTTGGCCGGGCTCAGCGCCGCGATTGACCTGGCTGAGGCGGGACAACGAACGCTGCTGATCGAGCGTCGACCGTTCGCCGGGGGCAAGACATACTCGTTCCGCGACCGCCGCTCCGGCATGGAGTTCGACAACGGGCAGCACATCTACCTGCGTTGTTGCACGGCCTATGTCGCGCTGATCCGCAAACTCGGGCTGCAGCGGCAGATGCGCGAGCAGGATCATCTACGCGTCCCCGTGCTGGACCCTGCGAGCGGCGTCACGTCGGCGATCGAGGCGACGCCGGGCCTGCCACCGCCGCTGCATATTGCTCCGTCGCTGTTGCAATACCGCCATCTGGGCTTGCGTCAAAAGCTGCGCTTGGGGCGACCGATCTGGGCCATGCTGCGCATGGGCGACGACGGGCGTCGCGAACTGGAGGATGTCTCGTTCGCGGACTGGCTGGGCGATCAGGGGCAGAGCGTCGAGTCAATCCGCTCGTTCTGGGACCTGATCGTGCTGCCCACCTGCAACGACCGCTCAGAGGCGGTCAGCGCGCGTCAGGCGATCCTCGTCTTCCAACTCGGGCTGTTGCGCGACTCGCGCGGCGCCGAGATCGGGGTCGCAAAGGTGGGCTTGAGCACCGTCGCCGAACGTGCACTGGACTGCTTCCGGGCAGCCAGCGGCGAGGTGCGGTTCGGCTCGGCGCTGGACGCGATCGATCACGACGGCGAATGGGTGACCGGCGTCGTGCTGGCGAACGGGGATCGCATCGCGGCGCGCGGGGCGGTCCTAGCGCTGCCACCGCAACGCGCGAAGGCGGTGCTGCCGGACGAATGGCAACGACGATTCAGCGCGCTGGACGAATTCGAGGTCGCGCCGATCGTCAACGTCCACCTCGAACTGGATGGCGCCGTACTGCGCGAGCCGTTTGTCGCGGTGCTGGACGATGCGCTGCAATACGTCTTCAACCGCAGCCTGATCGCCGGGCTGCCGGGACCGAATCAGTGGCTGGTCTGCTCGTTAAGCGGGGCGCACACGGCGTCGGCGCTGTCGCAGCAGCAGATAGTGGCCACCACGTTGGCAGCGCTCCGACAAGCGTTCCCGGAGGCGGCTGCGGCGGAGCTGTTGCAGTGGCGGGTCGTGAAGGAACTCGACGCCACCTTCCTGCCCCGTCCGGGACTGGCGCCGTTCCGGCTGGGCCCAACGACATCGATCCCGAACCTCGTCCTCGCAGGCGCTTGGACGGATACGGAATGGCCCGCCACGATGGAGTCGGCCGTGCGCAGCGGTCAGGCAGCGGCCGCGGCCGTCTTGCGGCAGGGCTAGGCGCGCCGCAAGCCAGCGCTCGAGATCCCTGTTGTATCTTGGCGGCGACCACCAGGCATCACCGCCGGGTCCGCTGGCCCGATTCACGACGGAGGCAGCCATGACGCGCTACGTGAAGACGCTCGAAGATGTGCGCCGCTTGCAGAAGCTGTACGCGGAACCCGAGTTCGAGCAGCACCGCAGCATCTCCGCCGTGTACGAGACCGACCCGGAGATCATCGCGGCCGTGCTGCCGCCACCGCTGAAACCGACCGACCGGCCCTTGGTCAGCGTCGGCGTCTCGCACATCGGCCTCTCCAACACACTGCAGCCGTTCGGTTCCGCCGGACTCAGCGTGCGCTGCGAGTACGAAGGGCTGGTGGGCGACTACCCCCTGACGATGCCGATGTCGACTGACAGCGCGGTAGTCTTCGGGCGCGAGCTGTACGGCGAGCCGAAGAAGGTTGCCGCGATCGAGGTGCGCACCGAGGGCGACGAGATCGTGGGCACGGTCGAGCGCTACGGCACGACCTACATCGAGCTACGTGGCACCGTGGTCGAAGAGGGCGAGCCCGGCGACGCGGGCGAGTCGAGCCGCTTCTACTTCAAGTTCATGCCCGCCCCGGACGGCAACGGCTTCGACAACGACCCGGTTCTGGTGCGTGTGCGCCACACGGGCCGCATGCGCGTGGTGCGCCGGCTCGAAGGCACGATCACGCTGCGTGAGTCCGCGCATGACCCCGTCGTCGACATTCCGGTGCGCAAACAGCTCCGCATGGCGTACTCCGAGGGCGACGTCTATACGCACGGTGAGATCCTGACCCGCGTCCCCGGCGAGTCGTTCCTGCCGTATATGTTCGGCAAGCTCGACGACTTGGAACTGCTTGCGCAGGAGGTTGGCACCGGGGTCGTCCGCGCGTAAGCCGTCGACGGTCGCCGCCGTAGGCCGCTCAGCGGCCTCGTAGCGGCCGCAGGCCGCGTTCCTTGCGCAGCGCGTTGCAGTGCACCAGCAGCGGCGGATCCGCCTGGATGAAGCGCGACAGCGCCCCGGTGCTGACGCCGGCCCGTTGGGCGGCCTCGTTTACCACGGCATCGACGGCGACGAAGAGGTCCAGGAAGCGCTGGACCCCGCGCGGATAGTCGGCATGCCGCGGGCCCAAGCGCTTCGACTTTGGTGCACCGAGCACGGCACGCAGTTCAACAGGCGGCGTGTAGCGCTCCAGTTCGACGGGGCGCCGTACTTCATGCGCGATCGCGATGCGCAGCCGCCGCAGAGCCTGCTGGCGGTTCTGCAGTTGCGAACGTCGCTCCGAAGCCTGCGCCGTGACGGCGCTGGGCTCGTGGGTCAGGCGCACGGCCGTGTCCGTGCGGTTGCGATGCTGGCCGCCCGGACCGGAAACGCGGAACGTGTCGACGCGGCACTGCGCGAGCAGGGCGTCGTCGTCGAGTACGAGGTAGTCGGCGCTGGGCTTCACTCAGGCATGATGACAGTCCGCAGGCGCGGCCGGCGCTAGCCTGGCCGGGAGGAACCCACGTGCCTGATCGACAGCTGATCTCCAGCGGCAGCCCCTACGAGTCCACCTTTGGCTTCTCGCGCGCCGTGCGCGTCGACGATCGAGTTTTCGTGGCCGGGACGGCCCCGATCGAGCCGGACGGCTCGACCACGCCGGGCGGCATGGCGGCACAGGCACGTCGCTGCCTGGCGATCATCGAGGAAGCCCTAGTCGAGGCCGGGGCGTCGCTCTCGGACGTCGTGCGCACGCGGATCTTCGTCACGGACATCACGCTCAGGGAGGAGGCCGCCACGGCACACGCGGAGGCCTTCAGCGACGTACGACCGGCCGCGACGATCGTGCAGGTTTCGGCGCTGGTGGCGCCCGAGATGCTGGTGGAAATCGAGGCGGAAGCCGTGATCGGCAGCACTCAGATCAGCGGAGACGAGTGAGCCTTGGCGCTGTTCGTTCTGCTGCATAGTCCGCTAACGGGGCTGCTGACCTGGGCCCACGTGGCGAACGAGCTCTGGGAACGCGGCATCGACGTCGTCGTGCCCGGCCTGGCCAGCGACCCCGCGACGTGGCGCGCGGGGACGACCTACTGGCAGCAGCACGTGCAGCAGGTAACCGAGTCGGTCGCCCAGTTGCGCAGCGCGGGGCCGGACTCCGCCGACCCCGACGAGGACGTCGTGCTGGTGGGGCACTCCGGGGCGGGCGTCTTGCTGCCGGCGATCGGCGCGGCGCTGGAGCGGCGGGTCGCGGCCTACATCTTCTGCGACGCGGACCTGCCCCAAGAGGGCGCATCGCGCTTCGACAGCTTCACCGACACGGACGACGTCGAGTCGTTCCGGCGCGCCGCCGTCGACGAGATGCTGCCGCCCTTCCCGGAAGCCGTGTTGGAGCAGACGATCCCGGACCCCGGGGTCCGAGCGCAGTTCCGCGAGGATCTGCGCTCGACGCCGCTGGAGGTCTATGAGGAGCCGATCCCGGTGCCGGAAGGGTGGCCGGACGCCGCCGTCGCGTACCTGGGCTTCAGCAAGAGTCGCGACGCCTATCGGGCTTCGATCAAGACCGCCGTCGAGGGCGGCTGGACCTTCAGCGAGCTGGGGGGAGCGCACTTCCACATGCTGGTCGATCCAGGCCGCGTGGCGCGCGCGCTGCTCGACCTGGCACGCAAATGCGGAGTCGAAGTTGAGCAGGAACCGGCCGGCTAGACGACGGCGACGCGCTCCGACAGATCGAGCGCGGGCAAGCAGCTATCGTTGCCTGGCAGGGGATGATCGAGACAGGGGAGGGGCCGATGCCAGCAGACGTCCAAGCCAGAGACCGCGACGCAACCATTAACGGTCTGCACCTCCACTTTCGCGACTGGGGCGGCGATGCGCCGCTCTCGGCGATCGCCGTGCACGGGTTCGCGCTCAACGCCCACTCCTTCGACGAGGTAGCCCCCGCGCTCAACGAACAACTGCGCGTTTTCGCCTTGGACCAACGCGGGCACGGCGACAGCGCCTGGGCGCCGGAGTTGAGCGACTACACGCGCGACAACATGGTGGCCGACATCGGCGGCCTGATCGCGGAGCTCGCGCTGGATCAGCCGATCCTGATCGGACACTCGATGGGCGGGATGAACGCGATGACCTACGCGGGGCGCAACCCCGACGCGGTGCGGGCGCTGATCCTGATCGACGTGGGCCCCGAAGTCAGCGTCGATGGGGCGCAGGAGGTACGCCAGTTCGTGGCCGGTCCCTACGCGATGGAGAGTCTGGACGCTTGGGTGGACCACACGCACAAGTACTACCCCTACCGCTCGAAGGACCGGATCCGAGCGAGGTTGTCGGTCTCCCTACGTGAGACCGACGACGGGCAGATGGCGAAACAGTTCGACGAGCGTTTCCGCGAGGAAGGCTTCGCCGGCGTCGCTCGGGCGGAAGACGACATCTGGGATGTCGCCCGCGCGGTTTCCTGCCCCACGTTGTTGCTACACGGCGAGAAGAGCCCGGTCTTGAAACGCGAGCAAGCCGAGGCCTTCGCCGAGGCCAACTCGCATGTCGAGCTCGTCACGATCGCGGAGGCGGGACACTCGGTCGCCGGCGACCAGCCGGATGCCTTCGTGGCCCAGGTCAGCCGTTTCCTCGCCTCGCTTGGCAGCTCCTAGCGCGCCGCGAATGCAGGAAGACGCGAACGGCCCAGACTCTCAGAGCTCGGCCTTCCCAAGCTGGATACGCCTCTCGCCTGGGGGCGTGATGGTGCTAATCGTCCTCTCGGGTGCGCTGGCCTTCGGCATTGTGGCAGTGGTGCTGAGCGGCAACGCCCGCACCGCGACGACCGGCTACTACGGCATCGTCGCCGACCTCTCCGCCGGCGCCGTGGCCGATATCGCCCTGCTCGCACCGGTCGACGTGCTGCAGTCCTGCCTACGCGGCGAGGAGTCGGGCTGTGCCCAGCAGGCGCAGAACGTGCAAGCGGTGGCGGCGCGCCTGGGACAACTCGCGAACGGGATCGGCGCCAACACGCCCACCTTCGACGCGACGATCTGGCAGTCGGCCTATTTGACCGCGCTGGGCGATCTACGCGTGGCGCTGGGAGCCCAGGTGGTCGCGATTGAGGCGCGCGATCGCGATGCGTTCGCCGCGGCCGTCGAGACGACGCGCGCCGCCGTGGCGCGCGAGGAAGAGCTGACGGCAGAGTTCAACCAGCGCTTCGCCGGCGATCTGAGCCGCTAGAGCCGGATCGCCAGAGTCGAGTCGCCAAGAACAAAGGCATCGCTCAGCTATCCTCGCTCGTGCCGGGTGGGACCTGCGGCGGAGACCGAAAGGATTCGCATGCCTGCCTACCTCATTGCCCAGGAACGGATCGACGATCCCGAGCGCTTTCAGCAGTACCTCGACGGCGTCGTGCCGACACTTGAGGCGCACGGCGGCCAACCGCTTGTGATCGCCGATGAAGCGGAGTTGCTCGAGGGCGAGAGCGACCTGATGCGGCTCGTCGTGCTGCAGTTCGAATCGGTCGAAGCCGCCAGAGCTTGGCACGACTCGCCGGAGTACCAGGCGGTCGCCGAGCACCGCAAGGCGTCATCGGTGCATCGCTTCCTGCTCGCCCCGGGCTTCGAGTTCCCTGGCTAGAGCGAGCCGGCCTTAGCGGAACATGTCCATCTCGGCGGGGCGGATCAGCGACGTGTGGTCGTGCGACTCGTCCAGCGGGACATCGAGACCACGCACAACGGCGACCGGGACGCGGTCGAGCTTGTTCATGACCGGCTCGCTGGCCCCGGCAAGCTGGTCGGCCAGGGCCATCACGGTGACGCGCAGTTCGTAGCCCTCGGAATCCACCTGGCCCTCGTACGAGAGCAGCGGATTCATGCCGCTGACACCAATCGCGACGTTGGTCAGCCCATCGCGCCAAGGACGGCCGAAGGTGTCGGTCACGATGATCGGCACGTCGGGCTGACCGAGTGCGACCAGCCCCTGCCGGATGCCGTGCGCCGAGGCTGACGAGTCGACGGGCAAGAGCGCGACGGCGTCGCCGCCGCCGATGTTCGACGCGTCAACGCCGGCATTGGCACAGATCCAGCCGTGATGCGTCTCGGCGATGATGATGCCGCGCTCCATCCGCACGATGCGTCGGCACTCGCGCAGGACGAGTTCGACGGCACGGGCGTCCTTCTCCCACTGCTCGGCCCACTGGATCGCCATCGCACCCGGCTCGACGTCGGCCAGTGCAATGACGCGGTGTTCGGCCTTGCTAATGATCTTTTGGGTGATGCAGAGCACGTCGCCGGTCTCGAGCGGAGTCCCCTGCGCCAGCAGCGCGGCATCGATGACGGCGGCGAGGTCATCGCCCGGCCCCACTTCGGGGATGCCACCCACAGCGAAGACGCGGTATTCCGAGAAGGCTGGCACGGCGCTACCCCAATCCCACCATTTGGATGGCGGCGCTGGCTTTGTATCTGTGATTGATGCCCAGAATCAGGGCGGTAAGATCCTCGACGAATTTCGACATGGCAAGCGGGCCGGCGTCGATTCCGCGCAGGGCAGTGAGCTCCGCGACGAGGTCCAGGATGGCCTGTTTGCCTTGCTCGTCGTCGCCGGTGACCAGAACGTCGCCTGCGATGGGCTGGGACAGGTCCTGCAGCCGCTTGGCGCTGAGGTTGTGGAACGCGCCGATCACCGTCGCGGCCGGTAGCAGCGCCTGGGCCTGCTCCGTAGCGCTTCCCTCCGGCACCTCCTCGACGCCGGGCCGGCCGTCCTTGAACACGAGCGGCACCGCCGCGTCGATCACGAGCTTGTCACCGATCGACTCGGCCAGGTCAGCGCAGGTCGCGGCGTGGCCTTCAAACGGCACCACAATGACCACCAGATCGGACTCCCTGCAGACATCGGCGTTGAGCGCCCCGGCGCTGTCGGCATCACCCCCGGCCGCTTGGACCGCATCCCGCACGGTCGTCGCGGCCTCTTCGGCCCGCTCAATGCGGCGCGAGCCGATACGGACTGCGTGCCCAGCCAGCGACATTCGCATGGCCAGCCCGAGCCCCTCGGGTCCGGTACCGCCGATGAACCCGATCGTCGTCATCGATGCCTCCTGCGTCGCGCCTCCGCGCTCGCCGGTGGCATTCGCCGCCGCTGCTCCAGCGCGAACGTAACGATAGATCAGCCACCCACCGACGCGAAATCGCCGAGGACGCACGTGCGTCGTCCCAGGTGCGGTGCGCAAGCGGCACGCTACTCTGCCGGGCCGCGCGCCGGGTATCGACCCGGCACCAGGGGAAGGGCGCTGGGGTACGCTCGGCGCTGGAGAGGCGACCGACATGATGAGCGCGAGCCGATGACCCTGGGCAGCTACGTCGCGACTCAGGCCATCGCTGCGCAAGGCGTCTCCGTGCGCTACGGCGATGCTCAGACCGGGCTACTCGCTGTCGATGACGTCTCGCTGCTGGTTGCGGCGGGCGAGTGGGTCTCGATCGTAGGGCCGAGCGGCTGCGGAAAATCGACGTTGCTGCGCGCCATCGCCGGATTGCAGCCGCTGACCGCGGGCCGCGTCGAGATCTTGGGCGCGTCACCTCAGGCCGCGCAGGCCGGCAAGCGGCTCGGCCTGGTCTTCCAGGAACCAGCGCTGTTGCCCTGGCGCGACGTGGAAGCCAACGTGCGCCTGCCTCTGATCGTCAACAAGTCGAGTGAGCCGGGCGTCGATCGGACTGCGGAGTTACTGGGCATGGTGGGGCTAGAGGCGTTCGCGCATTACCGGCCACACGAATTGAGCGGCGGCATGCAACAGCGTGTGGCGCTGGCCCGCGCACTCGCCCATGACCCCGACCTGCTGCTGATGGACGAACCACTGGCGTCGCTCGACGAGATCACCCGGGAGCAGATGCGCTACGAACTGCTGCGGATCTGGGAACAGGCGAGCGTCCAGCGGCCCAAGACGGTCATCTTTGTCACGCACTCCGTGGCGGAGGCTGTTGCGCTCTCAGACCGAGTGCTCGTGATGAGCGCCCGGCCTGGAGTGATCAAGGCGTCAGTCTCGATCGACTTGCCCCGGCCGCGGCGCCCCGAGCACGAGCGGGACGCGGTCTTCCTGGACTATCTGGATTCGATTCGGGGCCAGCTGCGCGACGAGACCGCGGAGGAGGCCGGTGCGTGACTGATCGATCGGAGCCGCGCGAGACGGACCGGCGCAGTCCGCCGCTGCGCTTGGACTGGGGCCAGTGGGGGCGCGCGACGCTGCCCTACGTCCTGCCCCCACTCGTCGCGTTGGTGGCCGTCGGCGCGGTCTGGGAGCTCTACATCGAGATCAGCAACGAGAGCAAGTTCGTGCTGCCGCGCGCCAGCTCGTCGTTCGACGCGCTCTTCAGCGACCCAGGTCGCTACGCCGAGAATGGACTGTCGACGCTGTGGGTGTCTCTGGCGGGACTGGCTCTCGGCAGCGGTGTGGCCTTCGTGTTCGCCATCTTCATGGCGCACTCGCAGAACCTGGAGCGCGCCTTGCTGCCGGTGGCGATCATGGTCAAGGTCACGCCGATCGTCGCGCTCGCGCCGCTCTTCGTGATCTGGTTTGGCTTCGGCTGGCAGCCGAAAGTGGCGATTGCGGCCTTGATCGCCTACTTCCCGGTTCTGATCAACGCAATCGCCGGGCTGCGCGATGTGGATCCGCGCACGTTGGACTTTCTGCGCTCGCTGCATGCGTCGCCACTGGAGGTGTTCCGGCTGTTGCGGGCGCCGTCGGCGCTGCCGTTCCTCTTTGCCGCGCTGAAGATCTCAGCCACCTTGGCGCTAATCGGAGCGGTCGTGGCGGAGTTTTTCTCGCCGCAGCAGAGCGGTCTGGGCGCGATCATCAACATCGAACAGCGCAACGTACAGTTGGACGAGGTTTTCGCGGCGATCTTCGTCTTGACGCTGATAGGCGTAATGATGAACACGGCGATCGTGATCGTGGAGCGTCTGACGTTGTCCTGGCACCGTACGTCAATCAGCGTGAGACAGTGACGAACAAACCAGGGCCGGGCCACGCCTACGCCCAGTGATGCAGACCGTGACAAAGGCAGATCCATGACGAACGAGACCAGCGACCCCCCGCCCACACAGGTGCAAGCGGCGCAAGCGAACATCGCGCACGACGACGATGAAGACCCCACAAACGTGGAAGGCCGCATTCCGCAAAAGATCGCACGCCGTGAAGTCGCGCGGGTGGTGATCAAGATCACTGGCAGCCAGGAGCTGCTCGAGATCGAAGGCGACGACGTCGATCTCGGCACGGACCTCAAAGTGCGCTACCACCATCGCTTGGTAGCCGAGTTCCGACGTGACGCCGTGGACGGCTGGTGGTTCAAGTCATACGTGCTCAATCAGAGCGCACCGTACGGCGGCGAGGGCGACGCCGGCGATGTTGGCGACTTGTCGGAAGGCGTGAGCGACTAGCTCCGTCGACCCTGCGTAGCCCGCACGGTTGACCACGGACGGCGCGCGCGTCTAGCGTCGCTGCAATCTCAGCACGTAACTCACAGGCGGCGTCTAGCCCCTAGCTGCTCGTTCGCGAGGGCCGGCCTGAAAGGGTCGGCCCTGCTTTGCGTTCATGGCCGGCTCCAGTAACTGGAGGCCCACCATGCTGCGCAGCTTGAGTTCGAAACCCTTCGCCGATCAACATCGACGCTGGCTGCTTCTTCTCTTGGCCGTTTTGACGATCGGACTCGTAGCCGCCGCCTGCGGTGGCGACGATGACGGTGCCCCGCCAGACACGCTCAGCTTCAGCTACATGGCGGGATTCCGCGCCCAGGCCAACCTGCCATTCGTCGCGGTCTACGTGGCGGAAGAGGAAGGCTTCTTCGACGACGTCGGCCTCGACGTCGAGATCCGGCATGCGGCGCTGGGCACGAGCGAACACATCCAACTAATCGCGGCGGGCGAAATCGATCTGACAACGCAGCCCGCCTCCGAAGTCCTCCAGCGCCGGGCAGGCGTGGGCCTGCCGCTGGTGGCGGTGGCGCTCTTCGGCCAGCGCGGCGACCTGGGCTACGCGGTGCTTGAGGAGAGCGGAATCGACTCGCCGGCCGACTTCGCGGGCCGCACCGTGGGCGTCAAGGGCGTAATCCAGGCTGAGTTCATTGCTCTGCTGGACTCGGCGGGGCTCAGCGTCGACGACGTGACGCTGGTCGATGTGGGTTTCAACCCCGTCGTGCTTAGCGAGGGCGCGGTGGACGTCTACCCGGTCTTCCTCGACAACGAGCCCGACACGTTGGAGCGGGTCTTCGGCGTCGACGTGCGTGTCTTCCAAGCTGCCGATGTGGGCGTACCGACTCTGGGCGTGACCTACGTCGTGACGGAGGAGTTCTTGGCGGATGCGACGAACCGCGAGCGGTTGCGGCGCTTCCTAGTCGCGACGATGCGCGGCTTCGCCTTCGCCTTGGAGAATCCGGCGGCGGCCATCGCGGCGACGCAGGCATTCATCTCGGAGGACGCCGATCTCGCCCATGAGCGCTTCCTGCTCGACACGGACCTGACCAACGCGGTCTCAGAGCGGACCGCAACCGAGGGGCTGGGGACGTTCACGGAGGCGCAGTTCCAAGCCTTGCACGATGTCTTGCTGGAGTTCGGCGGAATCGAAGGGGCGACCGACGTGGCTGCCGCTATCGACACCTCGATCATCGAGTCCATCTACGACGACGGCGAGCTCGTCGCGAACTGAGCTGGGCCGGCCAACGCAGACAAACGAAAAGGGCAGCCTCAAGGCTGCCCTTTGCTCGACGCGGCCGCGGCTGCTGCGCCTCTTAGGCGGGTGCTGCGACCTTCTTGAACTTCTTTTGGCCCGGCGTCGGTTCGTCGTCGGGGTAGTGGACCTTCTTGAGCAGGTCACGATCGGGCAGAATGTGGACCGCATCCCAGCCACAGGAATCCTCGCAGAGGCGACAGCCGGTGCAATTCTTCTCGATCACGCTTGCCTGGCCGAAGAAGTCGAAGGCCTCGTCGGTGACCTCCAGCACGAGCGCGTCGAAGGGGCAGACGTTGATGCAAAGTTCGCAGCCGCCGCCGATGCACTTCTCTGCGTCAACGTGGGCGAGGGGGAATTCCTTGCGGGGGAACTTGCGGCAGATGTCGCCGTCATCATCGAGGATGGACTCGACGGGACAGACCGCGCCGCAGGCGCCGCAGTCGATGCACAACACCGGGTCGATGTAGTGAATGTCGTTGCGCGCCCCGTAGATGGCGTTCGTGGGGCAGCGGTTGGTGCAGGCGGTACAGCCAATGCACCATTCAACGATTTCGTAGGCCACGGGCTCCCCCTTCGGAGAAGCGCTAGCTGCTGAACGATGCCGACAGCCGAACCGGCGCTGACCGTTGGCGACCGCTTGTTCAGCGGCCGGCGGCGGCTGCGCCTCAGTATATGGTCGGCCCTGCGGGCGAGCAATGAAGCCCCCCCGCCTTGTCGAGCGTACAACTGGGAGGCGACGCGAAGCTCGCGAGCCGATCAGTCACTACAGTATTCTGAAGTCGGTCAGGGAGATCGACGGGGAGAAGGGGTTGGGATGAGTGCAGTCTTCGAATTTGAGCCCCAAGCCGCGCCGATCCGCGCGGCGTCGGCCGAACGGTTTCCTGAGGAATTTCAGGAGAATCTGCGCAACATGATCGCGGACGTGGAACAGAATGTCGCGGCGAAGGCGCTGGACGTGGGTGAGGCCGCGCCGGACTTCACGCTGCACCAAGCCGGGAGCGACACCGTGCGGAGCTTGGCCGCGGCCCTGGCCAACAGCCCCGTGGTGCTTTCGTTCTATCGAGGGCAGTGGTGACCGTACTGCAACCTTGAGGTTCAAGGTCTGCAGAGCATTTACAACGAAGTCCAGGCGCTGGGCGGCGAGATCTTCTTGATCGGTCCGGAGACGGACGAGACCTCCATGCAGCTGATGGAAAAGACCAAGGCGACGATCCCCAACCTGAACGATGTCGAAGGGACTGCGATTGCGGCCTACCGGCTCGGCTTTGAGCTAACGCCGTTCTTCCAGCGGGCCTATGCGGGGTTCGGGATGGACCTGCCCAAATCCAGCCCTGGCACCGGCTGGATGCTGCCGGTGCCGGCCACCTACGTCATCGGACAGGATCAGAAGGTGGCTGCGCGTTACGTGAACGCCGACTACACGACACGGATGGAACCGGCCGCTGTGCTGGCAGCAGTGCAGGCCGCCGCCACCTAGCGGCATCCGTTCTCTTCGCGACGATCGACCGATCACCGCCGCGCAGCTGGGGAGAGCGGCGTAATCCCCTCCCTCCGCGAATAACCACGCCTCTGAAGGACCTGGCTTGGGCGGTTGACGGAATCGGGTGGTACGATTGCGCACAGCGGCCCTTACTGGGCAGCGAGGGCGGGTGACCCGGGCAAAGCGATGCAGAAGCGACTGCACTTGTTGGCTGGCGTGCTGATGGCAGCGGCGCTCGCCTTCGCGGCATGCGGCGGCGACGACGATCCAGTACCTGAACCCGCGGATCAAGCCGAGCAGACCTCTGACCAAACCGAAGAGACACCAGATCAGGCGGACGAGGCTGAAGAGCCAGCCGATCAGACCGTGCCCGACGAAGCGGAAGATCGGGATCCGGCCGAGGACCAGACGACTCAGCCCGACCCGGCCGACGATCCGAATCGCGAGCTGCTCAGCCTGGGCGAGACGTTTAGCGCATCGATCACGGAAATCGATGGGGTGCGGCAGTTCCGTTTCGAGGCCGACGAGGGTGCCCTGATCCGCGTCTCTGTGGATGGCAAGGCGGGGATGGACCCGATCGTGACCTTGCTGGAGCCCAACCGCAACGAGATCAAGACGGAGGATGATGTCAGCCCCGGCGCGAACCGGGACGCGGTCCTGATCGCACGCTTGCCGAGCGCCGGCCTGCAAGTGGTGCGGGTGGTGGCATTCGGCACCAGTATCGGCGACTTCGAGATCACGATCGAACAGCTGGCGGAGAACGCCGACAGCGATTCACAGATCCTGACGATCGACTCCACGGTCATTGGCAGTATTTGGGAACCCGCCGATATCGACATCTACGAGTTCCAGGGCGCGGCCGGTCAGCGCTTGCGAATCTACGTGGATGGCGCCATCAGCGTGGACCTGGTGGCGCAGGTCTTCGCGCCGAACGGCAGTTTCATCACGACGGCCGACGATTCGGGCCACGGGCTTGACCCGGAGATCCTGTTGACGCTGCCCGACGATGGGACCTACCGCGTCGAGGTGTTCGCCTTCGGAAACAAGATCGGGCCGTACGAGTTCTCGGTAAGCACGGTGCCGGAGGACCCGCCTGCGGACGATCCGGCGATCCTTGAGGAGATCGCGAACACCGCGCTCGCCTACCTCGCGGCGCTGCAGGACGGCGACACGCTCAACATGTTCGCCTTAGCGGGTCCGGAGGCGATCGCCTTCCGCGGCTGGGAGTCCGCCGCCGATGTCGAATTCGACCTACTCAATATCACGCAAACCGTGGCCGGGGGCGAGCCGGGAACAGCGACCGCCACCCTCGACGGCGAACGGGGCCGCGTGACGGTCGCCCTGATCGGCTCGGGGCAGACGATGCGCTTCGACATGATCAGCGTCGGCGGGCGCTGGTTCGTGGACCTCTGGTCGGTAGTCGCGGACGCCTAACGGGCGCCCAACCAAGGACATGCCGGCGGCACGAGGTGGTGCCATCACGAGCGACGAAACTACCAACAGGATCCCGCTTGGATCTCGCGACAGTCCGTCGCTGGAGACGCAACGCCAGGACGCGCGGCGACGCTTGCGCTGGGCGTTCGCGCTGGCACTCGCCATGCTGGGCGTCGAAATCGCCGGAGGGCTGCTGTTCAACAGCCTCGCCCTGCTGGCAGATGCCGGGCACATCCTAGGCGACGCCCTGGCCGTGGGCCTGGCGCTGGGCGCGATCTGGCTTGCCGGACGGCCCGGCGGCCAACAACGCACATTCGGCTGGGCGCGCGCTGAGATCATGGCGGCGATGTTGAACGGCGGCGCGCTGCTGGTGATCGCAGCCGTGATCGTCTGGCGTGCGGTTCTGCGCCTGGACGACGACCCGGACGTAGCCGGAGTGGGTCTGCTGGCGCTGGGGCTAACTGGGCTGGCCGTGAACGGCATCGCAGCCTGGCTGCTGCACGCGCCGCAAGGTCGCAGCCTCAACGTTCGCGGCGCGTACTACCACGTGCTCGGTGATGCGCTGGGGTCGGTGGGCGCGGTGATCGCGGGGATCGTGATTGTGGCGACGGGGTGGTCCACGATCGACGCGGTGGCCAGCTTCGCGATCGCCGGGCTGATCGCCTGGAACGCACTGCGTCTCCTATGCGAGGCGATCGACGTGCTGATGGAGACCGCGCCGCCGGACCTCGGAGTCGAAGCGATCGCGCTCCGTCTGCGCGCGCTGCCGGGGGTGTTGGGCGTTCACGATCTCCATCTCTGGACTGTGACCTCCGGCTTCCCGGCGCTCTCCCGCCATCTCGAAATCGACGAGATTACCAACGTCGAGTCCGTTCTCATGTCCGCGGCCCACCGCCTGCAGGATGAGTTCGGACTGCAGCACGTCACGCTGCAGCCCGAGACGGGAGCGCTGCATGAGGCGATGGCCTGCTGCGACTTCCCCGACCTGTCGGCCTTGGGCGCGTTCAGCGTGGGGCATCGCTCGGACTAGCATCGACCGATGCCGGTTGGTAGCCGCTCAACGAAGCGTCAACTAGGCTGGAAAATAGGTGGACGGGCTCGCAGGTGTCGTGCCCCAATACCGCCTACCCCTCCTTTTCCTCGTTTTGGTGCTCGCGCTGGCATCCGCTACAGGCGGCCAGCTCCAGGCGCAGGCCGCCGCTCCAACGACGCTGTACCCCGGCTGGAACCTTCTGCTGTACGTGGGCATCGCGTTGCCGACGGAGCAAGCGCTGAACGAGGCGGCGCCGGCTGTCGAATCGGTTTGGGCCTTCGAGGCGCAGACGCAAACCTGGACCGTCTGGTCTCGCGAACTGCCGGACCCGTTCATCAGCCTGGCGCAGCTCGAACCCGTTGGGATCTATTTTGTGCGAGCGCTCAGCGGGGCGCAATGGACGCATCCGCTGGTCGCCCCGCCGGAACCAGAGCCAGAACCAGAACCAGATCCCGATCCGGCGCCCACCGGCACGGGGGCTTGGCAGGTGGTCTTCGAACGCACGACAGTGCTCTTCGCCTTCGACGAGTCGTTGACGATCGCGGAATCGGGCGCGATGACGGTGAACCGGAACGGCGTCGAGTCCCAGGCGACCTTGGACGCGGCGAACTCGTCGGGTCTCGATGCCTTGTTCGAGACGAACACGTTCTTCCTCGCCTGGCCGACCGATACGACGAGTGGCTGCGAGAGCTGCTTTCGCTACACGATCACGGTGACCGCGCCGGGCGGCCAGTCGACGACCCTAGAAAGCGACGGGGTGGGGGCCTCGGGCGCGCTGCTGGACGCAATCAACCGGCTGACGGCCTTCTTGCTGTCCGCATAAGCAGCGGCTTGCTGTCCGCATAGCGGCGGCCAGAGTTCAGTCCAGTGAGATCAGCTCCACGTCAAAGTTGAGCGCCTTCCCCGCGAGCTCGTGGTTGGCGTCGACGGTGACCGTCTCCGCGGTCACCTCCGTGACCAGGACGGGCTGATCGCCCATCTGCACGCGGTCGCCGGCCTTGAGACCGTCCGGCGCTTCAGCGGCAGGGACCGAAAGAACGCGGGATTCGTCGCGCTCCCCGTACGCGTCGGCCGGTTCAATGTGCACGGTTCGGCTCTCGCCCGGAATGAGGCCGCGCACAGCCTCGTCGAAACCGCCGATCACCTGCCCCGATCCCACGGTGAAGCTGAGCGGATCGCGACCGCGGGAGGAGTCGAATTGTTCGCCGTCATCCAGCGTTCCCGTGTAGTGAACGTGGACCGTGTCGCCGTCCTTGGCAACGCGTGCTTCGGCCATCTCGGCGTCGCAATCTAGACACGGGCCGTGACGCGCCAACAAATAGGGAGCGTTTGAAGCGGTCCGGTACCGGGATCGAGGTTAACACGGGCTTGCCTCAATCCTCGCCGCGCGCGATCTTGTCCGACGAGGCAGACCTCGCGCGCGTCGGTTCAGACAAACTTTAGGCAGGAGGCTTCGATGGCCAGCGAGACACTCCCCGTCGTGTCAATGACTTTGGGCGCCGACGCCCCTTGGTCGGACCACCGCAGCGGGATGCTGATTCAGTTCGGCGTCTCCGGCGAGCTGATGGGGTCCGAGAACGTCTTCATGACACGCCAGAAGATTCCCGCCAAGATGCGAAGCATCCCGCACTACCACGTCAACTGCGAAACGGCGATGTACATCCTGCAGGGGCCGGTCACGATGCGGCATGGCGACCAGCTCGAACACGCCTACGAACTGGCCAGCGGCGATTTCCTGCACATCCCGCAAAATGCGGTTCACCAGATCGTCAACCCGAGCGCCGACGGCGACGCTGAGGTTGTGCTCTGCCGCGACGCGGCGGAAGAGTTGGTGCACGACCTGCCCGAGCTCGATCTTGAGGGCTAGCCCGCCGCCTCGGTCGGCCGCTGCTTGGCACGGCGCTCGCCCGCCAGCACAGCCAGATCTTCGCGCATCGTCTCGATGGCGGTGTGGGCGCTGGCCAGGGCCGTGACGACCAGGTCCGGGCCGCGCACGTTATCGCCGCCCGCGTAGACGCCAGGCCGGGTGGTGCGACCACCTTCATCAACCACAACGCCACCCCAGTCGTTCAGCTCGATCCCGATGTCGGGGCTGAGTAACTCGGGGCCAACGTCATAGCCGACGGCCACGACCACCGCGTCGGCCTCCAGCACGAACTCGGAGCCGGCGATCGGCGAGGGCTGGCGGCGGCCGCTCTCATCCGGATCGCCCAGCTCCATGCGCACGCATTCGACGCCGCTGACCTTGCCATCCTGGCCGAGCAGCTGAACCGGCGTCGTCAGATACTCGAAGTGCACGCCCTCTTCGCGGGCGTGACGCCGCTCCTCTTCGCGGCCGACCATTTCGTTTTCCGTACGGCGGTAGAGCAACGTGACCCGTTCGGCCCCGAGCCTGATCGCCGAGCGAACGCAGTCCATCGATGTGTCACCGCCACCAACGACCAGGACGTTGCGGCCGATCGCGGGCTCACCCTGCATCGCCGCCGGCAGATCATCCTGCGGCAGATTGGCACGGACCAGGAACTCCGTCGCGCTATAAACGGCCTCGAGGGCCTCACCATCAAGCCGCAACCGACGAGCCAACCCAGCGCCGTGGGCGAGGTAGACCGCGTCGAATTTGTCGAGTTCGTTCCAGCGCAGTTCCGCGCCAAGACGGGTGCTGAAGTGGAACTGGACGCCGGCCTTCTCCAGCGCGACGACTTTCTCATCGACGATGTGCTTGGCCGACTTGAAGTTGGGGATGCCGTAGCGCAGGACGCCACCGCCGCGCGGCCAGGCTTCGTAGACCACGACGCTGTGGCCCTCCGCCCGCATCTGCTGCGCGACGGCGAGCCCGGCTGGGCCGCTGCCGATCACGGCGATGGCAACGCCCGTTTCCGCAGCCGGTGCGGGCACCGGAAAGCCACCGCGTTGCTTGCGGTCCCAATCGGCCAGGAAGGCTTCCAGTTTCCCGATCGCAACGGGCTTGGACTTTTTACCCACCACACAGGAGCCCTCGCAGAGGCTCTCCTGGGGGCAGAGGCGGCCACAGAGCTCGGGCATTTCGCTGGTCTCACGGAAGACGTTGGCGGCGTCCTGCAGACGTCCGATCTCCAACAGAGCGAAGGCGCCCGGAATGTCGTTATCGATCGGACAGGCTTTGATGCAGGGCGCCGCTGGACACTGAATGCAGCGCTGCGCCTCGAACATGGCGGGTTCCGGTGTGTAGCCGTGGTAGACCTCGTCCCAGTTGCCGATCCGTTCGAAGGGCGGTTGCTTGGTGACGTGGTGCGGGGGAATGCGCAGGCGCGCCTTGCGGTCGATCGGGAACGCCTGCGGCCGGCGTGCTTTCTTGGGCGAACTCGGTGAGTCGTCGGGCTTCGCGGTGCGCGAGTCGGAGGGCGGCGTTCGGGGGGACATGCCGGATCCTTCCGCAGACGAGAATATCTCCGTCCGCCGATTCGATCATCGGCGGGTAACCCCATAAATGAGAGTACGCTCCATCCCGTTTTTCGGCCCTTCGCCTGCGCGGAGGAGATTACAGCCGGTGCTAGCTTTGGCTGGGCACGGGCTCGACAGGGGCTGGGCGTGGACCAACCGGATACCGCACGCAACTCGGATCCCGACCTCGTCGGCGCGTTCGCGAACCTTGCGAGCGGCGCGGAAGAGACGATCGATCTCGCTCGCGCGTCGCTGGCCGCCGCGACGATCGTCGATCCAGCGCTAGATCCCAATCCGTCGTTGAAGCGGCTCGATGATCTGGCGGCCGCGGTACGGCTGCGCGTCGGGAGCGGCGAGCAGGTGGGGGCTGAGGCGATCGCGCGGGGCAGCGTCGAGCTACTGTTCGAAGATGAGGGATTCACGGGCGACGAGGACGACTACTACAACCCGCTGAACGCGTGCCTGGACGCCGTGCTGGAGCGCAGGCGCGGGCTCCCGATCCTGCTTTCGATCCTGTTTATCGAGGTGGCAGGGCGGGCGGGCCTCACAGTGCAGGGGGTGGGGGCGCCGGCCCACTTCGTCGTCAAGTATGCGAACCAGGGCCGGGACCGATTCTTGGACCCGTTCAACGGCGGCGTAGAGATCCCAAGCGCCGGCTTGCGCGGGCAGGTGGAACAGTCGCTGGCCGGCAGCGGCGTCTCGCCCGACGCATTCCTGGAGGGCGTGACCAAACGGCAGATCCTGGGTCGGGTGCTGGCGAACCTGAAGGGCTGCTTTCTGCGGCGGCGCGACCCCGCTGGCGCGCTGCGAGCCGTTGACTATCAGCTAGCGCTGACGCCCTGGGCGCTGGACGAGGTCCGCGATCGGGGCCTGATTCTGTACCAGCTCGAACGCTACGACGAGTCGCTGCAGGCTCTGCACAGCTACCGCGAGCACACGCCGGCCTCCGGGAGCGCGGGCCGGATCGACCAGGTGATCCGCCGCCTGGAACGCATCGTGGACGGGCTCCCGCCGGAGGCGGCCGACCCGGCCTAAGACGTTATCGCAGCGCGCAGACGTGGCCCTCCTGGGTCGCGCTGTGCTATTGTCGCCTCGATTTCCCGGTTTTATTTCTTTTCCGGGAAGAGGCATTATTCGTGTAATTCGTCCGGATAGTTAGTAGAGGGAGCGAGTGGCTGCAACCCGCGCACCGGGCGTGTCGGCGCTGCCGAACGCCCGCCAGACGCCGCAACGCGGCGCTTTTGGCTTCGTGCACGAACACCTCGACTACCGCACTGAGGAAGGCCCTTGGCTGCTGGATATCACGGACGACGTGCGACGCGTCGTGCGCGAGTCCAGTATGCGGTGCGGGCAAGTGTCCGTGTACTCCAACCACACGACGGCGGCAATCCGGCTGCAGGAGAACGAACCCCTGCTGCTGGAGGACCTGAAAGACATGCTGGGCACGCTCGCCCCGCGCGATAAGTACTACCGGCACAACGACTTTGATATCCGCACCGTCAACATGCACCCGGACGAGCCCAAGAACGGCCACAGCCATTGCCAGCAGATCCTGCTCAGCACGAGCGAGACGATCCCGCTGATCGACGGCGGCCTGCAAATGGGCGAATGGCAGAGCGTGTTCCTGATTGAGCTGGACACCGCGCGAGCGCGCCGAGTGACCATCTCGATCGTCGGTATCTAGGAGCCAACGGCATTCTGAACGAAGGGCCGCTGCGGCGGCCCTTCGTTCGTTAAGGAGGAGCGGATGGAGCCTTGGTTCGTCCTCCATCGCGCTTCGCAGAACCGGACCGAGCTGGGGCGGGCCCTCGCGTCGGACGCGGACCTGCTGGAACTGGATTGCTGGGCCGAGGGCCGCCGGATCGCGCTGCGGCATGACCCGCTCTACTGGAATGCGCTGGCCGGTATCATGCGGCGGCATCGTATCGTCCCGTGGCGGCGCGGCGAGCGCTTCTGGCTGGATCAGGCGCTCGACACTGGCCTCTCGCCAGACCGGATCATGCTCGACATCAAAGATCCGAGGCCGTGCATCGTCGATCTGCTGGTCGATGCGCTGGGCCCGTACGAGGGCGGTCGCGGGCTTGTCGCCTCCACCCCGCAGTGGGGGCAGCTAGACCGGCTTGGAGAAGAGCTGCCGGCGGCCACGCTGCTGTACTCGATCGGGAAGGGGCAGCGCGGCGCGGAAGCCTGGACCCGATATCGGGATCGAATCGTCATCGGAGGTGCGGGCGGCGGCGTGTCGATCCACCACGAGACGGCTACGCCCCAACGACTTGCGCTGCTGCGTGACCATGAGTTGCGATCGGTCTGCTACACGGTCAACGACGTGCAACGCGGGTTCGACTTGCTCCAGGCCGGGGCCAGCGGGCTTACCTCGGACCGAAGCGATCTGATCGCAGTGTGGCGGGATCGGTCGGCGAGTCGGGACTAAAGATCTCGTCGTAGATCGCGGCGACGGCATCGCGCGAGCGAATCGCGAACTGATCGTAGCGCTCGATCAGCAACTCGCCCGCGGGCGTCAGGCGCGACCCGCCTCCGCCTGCGCCGCCCGCAGCGCTCTGAACGAGTTCAACACCGAGATTCTGTTCGATCTCGCGGATCTTGCCCCAGGCGCGTCGATAGGAGAGGTCGAGCGTGCCCGCCGCTGCGGCCAGCGATCCACCCTCCGCGATCGCCTTGAGCAGCCGCAGCCGATAGTCGCTCAGCGCGAGCTTGTCGTCCTGTTCCAACCAGAGCTTCGTGCGGGGCTGCATGATCGACATCCTAGCGCGGCGGGGGAGCGGACCTCGGGCGGCGATCCATTCCTAACCTGAGTTCGTCCCGACGGCGGTCGCCGCTGTATGCCGTTAGGCCATCCGTATACTCGCTGCATGCCGTCCGCTCCTGACCCTGCTGATTCCGATCCGTTCCACCTGCCCAGCGCTCCGACACCGCTGGCGCGCACGATCGCGGAACAGATCCGAAGCACGGGACCGATCACGTTCGCCGACTTCATGCAGCGCGCGCTGTACGACCCCACACTGGGCTATTACCGGTCGGGCCGGACCACGGTGGGTCGCGAGGGTGATTTCCTTACCAGCCCAGAGCTGCACCCGGTCTTTGGCTACGCGGTGGCGATGAGCGCGGCGTCGATCTGGGATCAGCTGCGGCGGCCGCCGGTCTTCGATCTGGTCGATGTGGGACCCGGGACGGGCGCGCTGATCGCGGCGGCGGCTCACTGGATCGAAACGCAGCGATCCGACCTGTGGAGAGCCTTGCGGATCACCCTGGTTGAGCTGAGCGAGGCCGCTCAGGCCTCGCAGCGGAAGCGGCTGGGCAACCTGAGTGTGCCGCTGGAGTGGCTGCCGGAGCTGCCGCAGGGCGGCAATCTCAACGGCCTGATCGTGGCCAATGAGCTGCTCGACGCGCAGCCGGTACACCGCCTCCAATGGAACGCCGAGGGCGACTGGCAGGAACTCTTCGTCGGCCTGGATGGGGAAGGCGGCTTCCGCGACCAGCCCGGCGCGCCGAGTCACCCGGCGCTGTTGCGCCGCCTGAAGGGAGTGGCGGCGGCTGAGGGTCAGGTCGTGGAGGTGTGTGCGCTGCTGCCGGGCCTACTGGTCTCGCTGAGTGCGTCGATTGGAATGGGCGCGCTGCTGCTGTTCGACTACGGATACGAGCACGACCAGCTCTACGCGCCTCACCGTCGCGAGGGCACCCTGATGACGTTCCGCGTCCACACGCCGGGCGACGACCCCTACCGCTGGGTCGGCGAGCAGGACATCACCTGCCACATCGACCTCGATTTCATGCTCGGCTCGACTCGGGCCGTGGGGCTGCGCGCGCTACCCTTCCGCTCGCAGGCCGAATGGCTGCTGCGGATGGGAGCGCTCGACAGCACTCTGCCGACGGAGCTTGGATCACATCTGGACGACCAGCTCGCACAGCGCCGCGCGCTGGAGCGACTGACGGATCCGGCCGGGCTGGGCCGGATCCAGGTGATGGGGCTGCGGGCAGAGGGGGTGGAGTCACTGCCCGGATTGGAGCCAGACGAGTCATGACTCCGCTTCTCGCCAAAGGCAGCCCACTGCCGGAAACCATCCTGGACGGCCCCGACGGACCGGTCACGCTGGATCAAATTCGCGCGGGCCGCCCGCTCGTCGTGGCGTTCTACAGCGAGGATGCGACGCCAACCTGCAGCGCTCAGCTCTGCGCCTTTCGCGACGACTTCGTGGTCATCGAAGAGCTGGGCGCCGCCTTCGTGGGCGTCTCCGCCGATAGCGCGGAGTCGCATGCCGCATTCGCTGCGCAACACCAGTTCCCATTCCCGTTGCTGGCCGACCCGGACCTGGACGCAGCCCACGCGTTCGGCGTCGTGGAAGAGGCGACGAAACGCAGCCTGCGGGCGATCTTCGTGAGCGACGCGGATGGCACCATCGTCGAGGCGATCCCGTTCTACAACCCGGCCAACGGCTCCCAGTACCAGGCGGTCTTCGTCGCGCTGGGCATGGAACTCTGATGGCGGGCGAACGGAGGGCCGAAGCGACCCAGTCGGCGCCGCTCGACCCCGTCGTGGCGGCAGCGTTCGCGCACCTGGGCGGCATGGCCGAGGCGGTGTCAGAGTTGCAGATCGAACTGAGCGAGATCCCGGCCCCGACGGGAGCCGAGTCCGAGCGGGCCGGGGTGATGGCGCGCTGGCTGCAGTCGACAGGTTGCCGCGTGGAGATCGACGGCGTGGGGAACGTCGTCGGCAGACGAACCGGGCGGGAGCCGGGGCCGGCGGTAGCGCTGTCAGCCCACCTGGACACGGTCTTTCCGGCCGAACAGGCAGTCGCGGTCGCACGACCGGGCGACGAGAGTCCGTATCAGCCCGGGCTGCGCGTGCCGCCGGGCCAACTGCACGGACCCGGGATCGCCGACGATGCGGCGGGGCTGGCGGCGCTGATCGCGATCGCGCAGGCACTGGCCGTGAGCGGACTGCGCACGGAGCACGACGTGCTGTTCGTCGCCACCGTGGGCGAGGAAGGGCGCGGCAACCTACGCGGCGCGCGCCACTTCTTCAGCCAACACGGCCTCTCGGAGCTCTCGGCCTTCATCACGATCGATCACCCGGAGCCAGCCGTGATCGTACATCGGGGTGTGGGCAGCCTGCGCTACAGCGTGGAGTTTCGTGGGGCGGGCGGGCATGCCTGGGGCCACTTCGGGCGCTACAACCCCGCCGTCGCGTTGGGCGCGGCGGTGGCCGAGATCGGCCGGATCGAGACGAACGAAGGACCGCGCGCGACGTTCAACGTGGGACTCGTCGAGGCGGGCCGCTCGGTCAACTCGATTCCCGAGAGTGCGCGGATGGAGATCGATCTGCGCTCCGAGGACTCGGACCAGCTCGCCCGCCTCGACGCACTGGTACGCAAAGCGGTTGCGAAAGGCCATCGCGAGGAGGAGGAGCGACGCCAGGCCAGCGGGGCGAGCGTGGCAATCACCGAGATCGGCAAGCGACCGGCGGGAGAGACGCCGCTCGATTCGGCGCTCGTGCAGTCCGCCCAGCGCGCGCTGAAGGCTGAAGGGTTCGTGGCGCGCATGACCACGTCGTCAACCGACGCCAACGCCGCAATGGCGGCGGGCATTCCCGCGATCTGTTTGAGCTGGGGCGGCAGGTCCGACAACCAGCACAGCGTGAGCGAATTCTTCGCCGCGGAGGGGCGGGAGAAGTCGCTGGCCGTCGTGCTGCTCGTGCTGCTCGACTTGGCGGGGACCGCCTGAGCCCGGGCGTACACTGGCGCCATGGCTGAGTCCGACTCCTCCGGCTTGGATTACAATGAGACCGTGCTCGATCATTTCCGCTCGCCGCGCAACGCCGGCGACCTGCCGGACGCCAATGCGATCGGCGAAGCGAGCAATCCGGCGATGCAGATCCGCCTGCTGCTGCGGATCGACGACGGCCGGATCAGCGCGGCCCGCTTCCAGACCAAGGGCTGCCCGGCGTCGATCGCGACGAGCTCGGTCGCGACGGAGTGGCTGAACGGCAAACCGCTGGAACAGGCGCGCGCGATGACGCGCCGGGACTTGCTTGACGCGCTGGGTGGGCTGCCGCGGGCGAAGCATCATTGCCCCGCGCTGGTCGAGAAGGCGCTGGCTGCTGCCCTAGCGCAGCACGACAACGCCGCAAGCTGACCCTCAATGGCGAAGTCGACCGGAGCTGATTCGGACAAGCTCATCGAACTGGCCACGGCGATCCCGATTCGGCAACTGGCTGCCCGAGTTGACCTGCCGACGACGCTTCGCGAAGCGGCCGCGGCCTACGTCAATCGGCGGGGGCGGGCCGCGACCGTGGCCGAGGCGCTGGCGGACGCCGAACACCCCTGCCTGACGACCTCACTGCTGGTCGTTGAGGCGAGCCTCGGACTGCCGGACGGATGGATCCCGCTGGCGAACCGACTGACGACCGCCGGGGGCCTCACGCCGGACGACGCCGGACGGCTGGGGGCAGTCAGGCTGGCGCCACCCGTCGCCGGGGAGAGGTCGGCTTATCGCGGCGCGGGGCCGCTCGGAGTCGCGGTCCGAGCGGCGTTCTCGCGGGAGAGCTCCATCGTTAGCGTGCAGGTGGCGCTGGGCGGCGCGGCGTCTTATCCGCTTCAGGCAAGACAGGTGGAGGCAACCCTGCATGGACGTCGAGCGTCAGCGGAGCTGATCACCGTCGCGGCGGAGACCGCGGTAGAGGAGGCGCGACCGGCCGGAGTTGGATCGCTGACTGTCGAGGAGGACTTGGCGTTGCTGCGGTCGGTCGCGCTCGAAGCGCTCCAGGCCGCGCTGCTCTGAACGAGCGCCCGCTTGGCAGAGTCAGCCGCTAGCCTCGGGGCTCTGGAGGCCGTGACGATGGAAATTGGAATTTCGGTGACGTCGGCGCATCCGCGCGACGTCGACGCGCGAACGGCAGCGAACTGGGTAGTGGAGCGGGCGGCGGCAGTCGCGGCGGCGGGCTTCGCCTCGTTCTCGATCGGCGACCACCACGCGACGCCGGCGCACTACGTGCAGAACGTGCCAATGCTGGGGCGCTGCTTGGCGGAGCTCGGGTCGATGCCGGTGATCCCGCTCTTTCTGCTTCCGCTCTGGCACCCGCTGCTGCTGGCCGAGCAGATGGGGACGTTGGCGGCGATCGCGCAGGGGCCACTGCATTGCATCCTCGCGGTCGGTCGCGATGACGAGCAATTCCCCGCGCTGGGTGTGAGCGCGCGCGAGCGACGCGGACGGATGGAGGAGGCGATTCCTCTGCTGCGACGGCTGTTCAGTGAGGACCACATCGATCATGCCGGAGAGTTCTGGCAGTTCGAGAACGTGTCGATCAACCCCAAGCCCCCGCAGATTCCGGAGTTCTGGATCGGCGCGAACGTCGGCGTCGCGATCGATCGCGCGGCGCGCGTCGCCGACGGCTGGCTGGCCTCGCCGGGCGAGACGCCGGAGCAACTGACGGAGAAGATGGCGCACTTCGGCGAGGCGCTGTCGTCGAACGACCGCGCCTCTGAGATCTCGACGTTCCCAGTGCGGCGTGACGTCTACATCGGCGAAAGCGACGCCGAAGCCGCCGCGGCAACGGGCCCGCTGCTCGACGGCGGCTACCGCGGAATCGACCCCAGTTCGCTGATCGTGGGCGCTCCGGAAACGGCGGTGGCAGCGCTGCAGGACCTGGAGGCACGTGGCTTCAACCACACCCTGATCCGCTTCCTGCCCGTCGGCCAGGACAAGATTCTGAAATCGATCGCCCGGATCGGCAGCGACGTGATCCCCGAACTGCGGACCACGGGTGGCTGAGCGGCGCATGGCCGTCGCCGCCGTCGTTCTGGCCGCCGGTGAATCGACCCGCATGGGCCGCCCCAAGGCGCTCTTGGACTGGCGTGGCCGCACGCTGTTGCAACATCAGATCGACACTCTGACCGAGGTCGGCTGCGATCCCGTGATCGTCGTCCTGGGCGCGCGCGCCCATCAGATTCGGGCGCGGACTCAGTGCGATGCGCCATGCCGCATCGCCGAGAACGCGGCCTATCGCAGTGGGCGGGCGTCGTCGTTGCGGATCGGCGCACTGGCCCTCGCCGACGATGTGGAGGCGGTGCTGATCGCGAGCATCGACGGCCCATCATCGCTGGCAACGACACGGGCCGTGATCGAGGCCTGGCGAGCGAGCGCGGCGAGCATCGTCGTGCCGCGCTTCGAGGGGCGCAACGGCCATCCGGCGCTGTTCGACGGAGCCCTGTTGGCTGAGCTACGAGAGTTGCAGGAATCGACGCTGGGTCTCAAGGCGGTACGAACCGCGCACGCGGACGCGACGCAGTTCGTCGACTGCGACGACCCTTGGATTGTGCTGAACATGAACACGCCGGAAGAGTACGAGCAGGCCCGTGCCTCACAGGGCGGATCATCGCCGAGCGGATCGTAAGCCCGGGGACAGCCGTCGCTCCGTCGCCGATCTACGCTGCGATCGACGCACGGTCGACCGGGGTCCCACCGGAGGGGTTCAGCGACGAAGAGTCGTGGCGGGCGTGCCAGTCAGCGAAAGGTGCGGAGAGCACTGTGACTGCACATCGGACGTTTTTGTTAGAGCAGATCGAGGCAGGAACCCAAGCGGTCCAGGGACTGGTGGAACATTTCCCGGCCGGGCGCTGGGACTGGCAACCGAGGCCAGAGAGCTGGTCGGCGCGGCAGAATCTGAACCACCTGCGCAACGTGGAAGGCCGCTACTTGGAGCGCTTGGAGGGGGTACTGGCGGAGGGGGAGTATGTGCAGGCGCCGCGTCCCGCGGAGGAGCCGGCCAGCAGCGGCGAAACCGTCTCGGAGATACTGGAGCAGTTCGTAGCGCTGCGCGGGCGCGAGTTGGAGTTGTTTCGCGGTCTGACCGAGGCGCAGTGGCACCAGGAGTTCGACCATCCGACTCTGTGGGGCGTGATATCGGTCGAGTTCTGGGCGGAGCGCCTAGTCACGCATGGCAGCGAGCACGTGTAGGCCTTGTGGAAACTGCGGCAGCTCGCCGCGATCCCACCGGAGCGGCTGGGGCAGCTCGCGTTATCCTGACGGCCCGGCTCTGGACGCTGCTCGCCTAGTGGCCGTTCCACTCCACTGATACAGTTCCCGGGAGTGCGGAGGGGACCCACCCCTCCGCTGCCAGACGAAAAGCCTTGGGGGACAGGGGACACTATGGGCGTGCCATTGCGGGAGGCCGCCGCTTGCGGCGCCTACATCGCCAAACAGCGTCTGCGCGGGGTCAAGCGCTACCCGCTGGTGCTGATGCTGGAGCCGCTCTACCAGTGCAACCTGGCCTGCAGGGGCTGCGGCAAGATCCAGCACGCCGAGCCGATCTTGCGGGCGCGCATGACGCCGGAGCAGGCATGGGCCGCCGTCGACGAGTGCGGCGCGCCGATCGTGTCGATTCCGGGCGGCGAGCCCCTGATTCACCAAGAATTGCCGCGACTTGTGCAGGGGATCGTCGAGCGCAAGAAGTTCATCTACCTCTGCACGAACGCGATCCTGCTGGAAAAACGGCTTGATGAGTTCGAGCCGAGTCCGTACTTAACTTTCTCGGTGCATCTCGACGGCTTGCAGGCGGAGCACGACCAGTCCGTGGACCGCGGCGGCATCTTCGACGTCGCGATCCGCGCGATCAAAGCCGCCAAGGCGCGCGGCTTCCGCGTGACCACGAACAGCACCTTCTTCGAGGGCAGCGACCCACAGCGGGCGCGCGAGCTGTTCGACCTGCTGGCGGACTTGGACATCGACGGGATGATGATCTCACCCGGCTACGCCTACGAACGCGCCCCCGACCAAGACCACTTCCTCAAGCTGGAGGAGACACGCGAGTTCTTCCGCGAGGTGCTGGAGAACCCCAACCGTGAGTGGGTCTTCAATCACTCCGACCTGTTCTTGCAGTTCCTGCGCGGGGAACTGGACTACGACTGCACCCCATGGGGCAACCCGACTTACTCGCTGCTGGGCTGGCAGCGCCCCTGCTACCTGCTCGATGAGGGCTACGCCGACACCTTCCAGGAGTTGATGGACGAGACCGAGTGGGACAACTACGGGCACGCCAGCGGGAATCCCAGTTGCCAGCAGTGCATGGTCCACTCCGGGTTCGAGCCGACGGCGGTGATCGACGCGTCCACCAATCCCATCCGTGGGCTGCGCACGATGAAGAAGGCCTTGATCGGCTAAACCCGGCGCCGCAGCGGCATGCGAGACTGCCGACCATGCCAGTCTCCTCTCCTGCCCGCTTGAGCTGCCGTCCATGCTCGTGATCGTGACCGCGCTGCCGTGGGAGGCGGACCGCTTCGCGCGCCGTCTGCAGGGGCGTCGGCGCGATGACCTGGCGCAGGGCTGGGTTGTGAGCGGCGCACGGGGCGCGCTGGAGTATCGCGTCGTAGTGAGCGGGCCCGGGCCGGCGCGCGTACGAGAGGCCGCGGCGGGGCTGGCGACGTTGGATCCGCGGCCGACGGCAGTGGTCGCGACCGGGATCGCGGGCGGCCTGCTCGCGGGCCTGGGAGCAGGCTCGTTGGTGCTGGCCGATCAGTTACTGGCGTCGCTGGACGAACCGCCGCTGGAGCCGGAGGCGGACTTGTCGGCTTGGCTGGGCCGGGCGCTGGCTCACGGATCGATCCGCTATCGCTCGGGCGCGAATCTGAGCGTGGCGGCGGAACTGACGACCCCGGCTCAGAAAGAAGAGGCCGCCGACAGAGCCATCGTCGTGCAAATGGAGGACCACGTTTGGGCGGAGGCGGCGACCAAGGCCGGCTGGCCGTTCGCGTCGTTGCGCACCGTGCTGGATCCCCTCGATCGAGCCGTGCCGGACGAGGTCATAGGCTGGGACTGGCGCGGCCCGCGCGCGACGAAGATTGTCGCGGCGGTCCTGCGTCATCCCCAGCTTGCGCTCAGCCTGGCCCGTCTGGGCTGGGAACGGGCGCGGGCGCGGCGCTCGATCGATCGCGCGCTCGAGGCGATCGTCGTGGCCGGCGAGCCACCCGAGCGCGGAGACAGCAGATGACGCGCGCGCTGGTGACGGGCGCCTCTGGCTTCATCGGCGGGCACGTCGTGCGAGCACTGCTGACCGAAGGGGCGGAGGTGCGGGCCTTCGTACGCCCCGCCAGCGGCTCCGCAAGCGCTGCGCACACTCTTGAGGGACTGGACGTCGAGCGCTTCGAGGGGGACGTGACCGACGCGGATGCGGTCCGCTCCGCGATGGCGGATGTCGATGTCGTCTTCCACCTCGCCGCACGCTATGCGCTGCACAGGCGCGATAGCGATCTGACGAAAGCGGTCAACGTCGCGGGGACGCGGGTCGTGATGGAGGCGGCGCTCGCGGCGAGCGTAGAACGGGTCGTGTACACGTCGTCGGTGGCCGCCGTCGGGCTCCCAACTGAGGACGGGACGCCGGCCGACGAGTCGGTCTGGGCGGATCCGTGTGAGGCGGCCGGTCCCTATGAGGCGTCCAAGTACGCCAGTGAGCGGTTGGTGCAGCGCATGGTGGCGCAGCAGGAGTTGCCGGCGGTCGTGGTCAATCCCTCCGCGCCGATCGGTCCGCTCGACTTCAAGCCGACGCCCTCCGGCCAGCTGATCGTGGACGCCGCGAATGGGGCGCTGCCCGCCTATCTCGCCTCGGCTGGGTTAAACATCGTGCATGTCTCCGATGTCGCGGCCGGTCACGTACTGGCTTGGCGTCGGGGCGAAGTGGGTCAGCGCTACATCCTGGGCAACCTGCAAGGAAATCTGACGCTGCGCGAGATCGCCGATCGGGCGGCGAAGGTGGCCGGGCGGCGCGGTCCCCGTCGATCGATCCCGTATGCCGTCGCGATGGCATACGCGCAGGCCGACGAGCGGGTCCTGTATCGCTTCAGAGGAGGGGTTGTGCACGCGCCGATCGCGGGCGTGCGGCTGGCGCGCCATCGCATGTGGTTCGACTGCCGGCGCGCTGTTGATCAGCTGGGGCTACCGCAGACGCCGCTCAACGACGCCTTCGCGGACGCGGTGCGTTTCTTCGTCGAGCAAAGGCGGGTGCGCCCCGTCGAGAACCGCTGATCACTGCCGCGACACGGAGACTTTGACGCAGTCACGGGTGGGCCGTAGGTTCGGCCCTAGCGACGGTCACGAGCAGCGGTCAGCGGGGAGAACGAGATGGCGGCAGATCCCGTCGACGGGACGACGCTGACGAACCGGCTTCTGGCCAAGCTGTACTTGGGCCAGCATCGACACCGGCACGGAGCGATCGTCGATCTGATCGGCCTGGGAATGCCGCGCTCCGAGGTGGCGGTGGTACTGGATCTGTCCGAAGACGAAGTCCAAACGGTGTTAGACGAAGCCGCCGAACTCGCCAGCCGCGCGATCGGGCGCCCACCCGCGGCCGGGCGCCCCTCTGGCTAGTTCCCGGCCGTGCGGTTAGCGTGTCGCGTCGGCGTAGCGCGAGCTGGGCTCATGGCGCAATCGCACCCGACCCGCGGCGGCCCGAAGGCCTTCAAGGCTGCCCGTCAGCGCGCTCAGCTCCGCCCCAGAGAGCTCGTCCAGGACCTCGCCCACAAAGGCGTTGCCGAGGTCGGCGGCGTCGCCGAGCACCCGTTCCCCGGCGTCTTCGAGGAAGTTGCAGGACACACGGCGGTCATGGGGGTGGGGGTCGCGGCGAACGAGGCTGAGGTCGACAAGGCGGTCGATCAAGCCGGTGACGGCGGAGGGCGTGACGCTGAGATAGCTCGCGATTTCGCCGGTTGAGGAGCCGGGCGACTCACGCAGCTGAACGAGCACTCGCAAAAGCGGCAGCGTGATGCGGGATTTGCCCCAGATGTCGAAGCGGAGCGGATCCACGATCGCCAGCGCGTTCCAGTACGCCGCGAGCGCGCGTTGGGTGTCTTGAGTCGCCACGGATCCCCCCCCCAGAAGTCCATCCGTCAACGCGAATACGATTCTAATGCCAACTCGCGGACGTTCGCCGAGATATTTATGTCGCTGACGATAGGCACCGCGCTAATCGGGCGCGGTCTCCACGGACGCCGCCTCAATCGCGGGAGCATCGAGCACTTCCCGCACCTTGCGCGCGATGTCGGCGTGGCCAACTGGCTTCTTCAAATAGGCGGCGCCGGGGCCTTGGGAGTCCAGCTCGACGGGCTCATTGTCGACGTAGCCCGAGGTGAAGAGGACCCGCAGCGAGGGGTCGATCTCACGCATCCGTCTGGCCAGTTCGGGACCGCGCATGCCGGGCATGACGATGTCGGTGAAGAGCAGATCGACGTCGAACCCCTCGCGGGCGATGAGATCCAGCGCGTCCTGCCCAGAGACCACGGTGCACACCTGGTAGCCGCAGTGCAACAGCACGCGCTCGACAATGCCACGGACCGCGTCTTCATCTTCGACAAGCAGGATCCGCTCGGTACCACGGGGGAGTTGGGCCGGTTCGTCGGGGCGAGCATCGTCGCCGGGCGGTTGTGCGGCGGGGAAGTAGCCGCGGAAAACCGCGCCCTGACCCGGTTCGCTGTCCAGTTCGATCGCCCCGTCGCTCTGATTGACGATGCCGTAGACGGTGGCCAGACCCAAGCCCGTCCCTTCCCCCACATCCTTCGTCGTGAAGAAGGGTCAAACACACGCTCGCGCGTCTCGGCGTCCATGCCATGCCCTTGGTCGCTCACAGCCAGCATGACGCAGAGCCCGGTCAAGCCGGCCGGCGATTCAACCGCCTCCCCGGACCGTGATCGTGCCGCCGTTCGCCATGGCATCGCGGGCGTTAACGACGAGGTTCATGATGACCTGCTCGATCTGACCCGGATCCGCCTACACCGTGCAGCCGATCGGATTGAGATCGGTCTCGATCTGGACGTCTTCCTCGATGATGCGACGCAACATGGGCTCGAGTTCGGCCACGACCTCGGCAAGATTGACGATCTCGGGCTCCAAGACCTGCCGCCGGCTGAAAGCCAGGAGCTGCCGGGGCAATGCCGCGGCGCTCTGCCCCGCTTGCTTGATCTCGCTGAGCGATTCGTAGAGCGGATCCGACTCTTCGACCGACAGCAGCGCGAGTTCGGTGTAGCCGGTAATGACCGAGAGCACGTTGTTAAAGTCGTGCGCGATTCCGCCGGCCAGCCGCTCGACCGCCTCCATCTTCTTTGCTTGGCGAAGCTGCGCCTCGAGACGCCGTTGCTCATGAACGTTGACGCAGACCCCGACGACGCCGGTGATCTCGCCGCGCGCGTCGCGCTTGGGCGTGTAGTGGTGGTCGAAGAGGAGGCCGCCCAGCTTAAACGTGTCCGACAGCTCTTCCCCGTCCAGCGCGCGCGCCACCGCCGTGCCCAGGGCGGCGGTGGCGGCTTCTAAGGCCGACGCGCCGACACGCAGGTCGGGAGCGAAGTCGATCTCTTCGAGTCCCTTGCCGTCGGTCATGGTGAAGACGCCGTCGGCGTCCGTGGCGAAGATGATCACGGGCGCCGTGCGGACAAGCGAGCGCAGCTGTTGCTCGCTGGCCTGGAGCGCTTCGATCGTTCGCTGCCGCTCGGTGATGTCCTGCACGACCCCGGCGACACGGGTGACCGAGCCCTGCTCGTCGGCGATCCGTTCCGAGCGCAGCGCGACGTGCCGGACCTCCCCGTTTGGCTGCAGAATGCGGCGTTCCAGGTAACTCGGTTGCCCGGCGCGTCCACCGGCGACGAACGACTCGCGCACGCTGTCGAGATCGTCGGGGTGGACGCGGCCCCAGAAGTCCTCGGCCGTCAGAGGCTCGCCCTCACCGTCTGGCCGGAGTCCAAAGATGTGACGCGCCTGGTCTGACGCGGTCAGGCCAAGTGTGGTGGTATCAACCTCCCAGGAGCCAAGCTGGCCCGCCTCCTGGGCACGTTGCAGGGAGGCACGGCTGCGGGCAAGCTCCTGCTGTTGGCGCTCGCGTTCCGTGGTATCGAAGCCCAGCCCAACGACGACGATGATGTCACCACCCTGCCGCTGCGGGACATAGCGCACGTCCATTGTGAGTCCATTCTCATGCCAGACCTGATGGACATCGTGCCCCTGCATGGCGCGCTCATACCCGTCACGCAGCTCCGCCTTCATGCGCGGTGCTGCCTCAATCGGCTGGGCCGCGAGGAATGCGCTATCGATGCCGATCCAGTCCAAGACGCGCCCTTCCGCGAAGATGACGCGGCCGTCCGCGTCGAAGATGAACACCATCATGGGCAGGGGCGCGAGGGCGGTCCGCAATTGGGCCTCACCTCGCGCGAGCACAGCCCGCGCCTGCTCGGCAACCTGCTCCGCGAACTTCGCTGTCGTAACGTCGCGCGCGATGCTGACGATCGTCGGTGGCCGTCCCGATGCGTCGTTCACGCGGCGGCCAGCGACATCGAGCCAGATGATCGTGCCGTCTTTGCGGCGCGCCTCGAACTCCAATGAGCCGGCCTCGCCGGCGGACTGAAGCCAGCCGGTGACGGCGCCCCGGCCGGATTGCGTCTGGTCCGCCGCGAGATCCGCGAAGGGCAGGGACCGCAGGTCCGCGGCGCTGTAGCCGAGCAGCGTTTGACTCGCGCTATTGGCGAAGAGGATGCGTCCGCTGAGGTCGAGTTCGAAGATGAGATCCGTCGCGTTGGTCACAAGGCTGCGGTATCGCCGCTCCGAACGCTGGAGGGCTCCCTCGATCTCCAGCTGTGGCGAAATATCGCGATGACTGGAGAGGCGCTGCCCATCGCGAAGCTCGGCGAAGACCGACTCCAACTCCATGATCTCGCCATCCTTGCCGATCACACGATGCTCAATGTGTGCCGGCCGACCGGCGCGCGCGGCACGAACACGCGGGCCAACCTGCGCGGGATCCGTTTCCATGTCCGGCAGGTGGCGGCCGATCAGCTCGCTGCGGTCATAGCCGAAGAGTTCGCAGGCGCTCGAGCTGGCATCGACAATGTCATCGTTCTCGTCGGTGACGAGGATTGATTCGGCCGTCTCGTCGACGAGCGGAAGCGGCGCGGGCGCCGGCCGATCCGGCGCGACTCCGAACATCTCGTCGTCGACGATCCCGATCGACTCGGCCGCCTCATTGACGACCACGCGCATCGGGCCTCGCTCTCCGCGCTAACGTCGTGAGCGATGCCCTGGAGACCACGTCCCGTCCCGTCCGCGTCGTGGAGGCGATGCGTACGCAGCTGAACCGTGAGCGGGTCTCCGGCGCGGGTACGCGTCAAGATCTCGGCGACATCCACCGTCTGCGTACCGGCAAGTCGCGCCGCCAGGAGCTTGGTGACCCCCGCGAGTTGCGCCGGATCAACGAGCTGCGACATGTGCATGCGCTGGGATTGTTCCCGCGAGTAGCCATAGTCGCGTTCGATCGCGGGGTTGACGTCAAGGAAGTTGCCTGCCGGGTCAATCGTGAAGACGTAGTCGCGGGTGTGCTGCGACAACGATCCTTCCAGCCGAAGGGTCTCGCGCAGTTCCGCGTTCTCCCGCTCGATCTCGGCCATCCGGGCCTGCGGATCGGCGGGGCGATCGTGTCTGGACAAGAATCAGGCCATGCGCAGCGGGTCCGTTGTGCGTCGCGCCGCACAACGGCCCAGGCAACCCGCGCACTCAATTTACGCGGGGCACCGTGAGATTGACAAGGCTGTGATCGTTTCGTGATGGATTGATGCCATCCCGCGGCGCATTGCCTGGCGAGCCGTTCCCTTAGGCCAAAGCTCGCAGTCTGGGCATCGCGACGAGGGCCGAAAGGGAGACGGCGATCAGCCCCACCGCCATCCCGGCTATCGCCCATTGCACGCCAACGACGCCCGCCACCATGGCGATGAGGAACGCGCCCAGGGACATCATGCTGAACTGTGTCATGAAGACGGCCATGACGCGGCCGCGATAGGCATCGGCGGAGTAGGCCTGCAGCAGTGTGTTGGAGATGCTCTGACGGCCGGCCTGTCCGATCCCCACGAAGACCATGAAGAGGCCGGAAAGCCAGAGCAGATTGGAGGAGGAGAAGGCGAGCAGCCCGGCGCCGAGGATGACCGAGCTTGCGATCAAGAGCAGCCCACGACGCCGGTCGGGCATGGACGCCAGCACCAGCGCACCCACCAGAGAGCCCACTGCGCTCACGCTCGTGAGCAGGCCAAGCGTCTCCGCGCCTCCGTCGAACACCTCGGTCACGAAGCCGGGCAGGATGGGCAGGTACGCGGAGCCCAGCAGCGCGACGAAGAAGGAGAGGACCAGAACGGCGCGCACCTCGCTATTGCGACGGACGTAGCGGAATCCGTCACCGATGTCGCGCAGGCCGCTGCGGAACCCCTCGACGCTGCGCAGCGGAGGGCCGTCGGACTTTGCAGGGGGCGCCTTGGGGACGAAAGCCAGCGCCACCGAGGCAAAGGCGTAGCAGCCGGCCATGACGAAGAAGGCCCCACCCGCGCCGATCGTGGCGAAAAGTACGCCACCAATCGAGGGTGCCAGGATCTGCGTGATGTTCATTGCGGAGGTGTTGAGCGAAACGGCGTTCATCAGCCGCTCGCCACCGACGACCTCATGCACCATGGCTTGTCGGGCCGGCATCATCATCCCGACCAGCAGACCAGAGCCGGCGCCGGACAAGACCAGATGCCAATACTCCAGGATGCCGACCGTCGCGAGGACGCCCATGAGGGCGACGTTGGCGAAGCCGACGACCTGGCCCACCATGACGACGTGCTTTTTGGGCAGGCGGTCGGCCAGCACGCCCCCGTAGAAGCCGAATAGGAGCTGTGGCACCGCGCTGGCCAGACTAAGTACGCCCAGGGCGGCGAACGAACCGGTCAGATCGAAGACCAGGAAGCCGCGCACCAGGATCTGCATCATGACAGCGGACATCTGCCCCAGCGTGGAGAGGAAGAACCAGCGGAAGCCCGGCTCGCGCAGGGAGTCGAACGTGCCCGGGCCACGTCCGCCGGACCGGCACCCAGCCGGAAGCGCGGTCGCTTGGCCACGCGCACGGGCGATCAGGGCGTCTGTTGTGGACGCGGGCAGTGGCCGCGCCCGCGCGGGTGGAACCAGCGGTGAGTCCGAACGGCTGCCGGGCGCGGACCGCGGAGATGGGCCGCTGGGGGGAGTCGCCGGAGGCGCGGGCCGCGTCGCCACACGCCCTCCCTTCGTGAGGATGCGTATGGAGCAGTCTAGAGCCAGTAACTATCGTTCCCAGATTGGGGAGGCGCTCGTCGCGAGTGGATCAGGAGGCAAGCGCCAAATAGATCTGCGCGCCCGTACGGTCCAGGACACGGAGACGCGCACCGTTGGCGCGGAGGAGGTCGTCCGCACTGAGGAGCCACAAGCTGAGCTGCGCGCCATCGCCCAACCACCCGAACGGCTCCGGTCCGACAACGTGTTCTTCGGCCATGGGCTGATCGATGTTGCGCAACGTGACGCGCGCGTAACGCCCGGGCTTCGGTAGGCCCAGCCAACGTGCCTGGTCCTCGTCCACGCTTCCCGACCACAGCTCGAGGCAAAGGGCAGAGGCCCCACCCTGGTGGATCCACTGGCCAAGCAGGGTAATCCTCTCCAGGAGCGGGCTGGGCTGAGCTGTCACCATGATGCCAGCCGGGACGATCGCGGAAGCGTGCAAGATGACGCGCAGGTGAGACGGCAAGGCATCGCCCGCCTCGGCCAAAAGCGCCGTCAGCTCGACATGCTCAGGGTGGGCGACGGGCGCGCCCGCGGTCACGCGCAGTTGGGCAGCCAGCTCCCCCGCGTCGCGCACGGCGCTGTCGATTGCGTTGAGGTGTTGGTCCGCGGCACCGTCGTGCCCGACCTCCGCATGGGCGAGATCGCCGTGGCACCGGATCACCGCGAGAGCGCCGTTGAGGCTGTCCGCCACGACCGCGGACAGCCTGGAAATAACGTCGGCCGTTTCTCGACTGCGCCCGGACCGCTCTTCATCCAGCTGCGCGGCGACATCGAACGCGATAATCGAGCTCCCAACGACCCGGCCGCCGGCGTCATAGGTCGGCGCGAAACGACAGTCGAAGGGGATGCTGTGTGCCTGCCAGGTGCCCGCGCTGGACTGGCCCACCAGCGCTCACCGGACGGCGGCTCCGACTCCGGGAAACGGCAATGCTGCAACGCTAGTTCCGAGCACTTGCTGGTCGTCGATGCCGAGGTCGGCCAGCGCTTGCCAGACGGCAACCGTGATCTGTCCGTCGTGATCGGTGGCGAAGAGAGCAAACGCGGAGCCGCGCGCGGCGTCGGCCAAGACCGGCTCCAGTTCAGGGGCTTGGTGCGCAGGCTCCCGCTCCCGCAACACGACTACGATTCGGTCGGGCTGGTCGAAGCGTGCGATGAGCCAGAGCCGCGTCCCATCGGACGGACTGCGCACCACGGTCGCTTCGACTCGGACGGCTGGACCGTAATCGGTGCAGAGCACCCCTATTGATGGGCTGTTGCTGGTCTGAATGTCGTTCAGATACAGCGGAAGGATATCGCGGTCACCCATGCCGAGCAGCCGGCGGGCCGCCCCGTTCGCATCCAGGATGCGCCCTTGGCGACCAACAGCCATTGTGGCCGTCTTCAGCGAGCTGAGTTGCCCGGTGGGCTAGTTCAGCGCCTGGATCAACTCGGGATGGCCGGCGACAGGCCGAAGAAGTAGCCGCCGGGCGGAACCATCGCCGGGCCGTCGTGTGATCGAGGCCCAGAGGGGCTCACCCCAAGCCAAACGCAGGAGTTGCTCCGGCGCCGGCGGAGAACCGAGCGACGTTTCAAGCATGATACGTAAATCCGCCAGGTGGACGCGATGGACCAGGTCGCTTAGCAGCATCCGCTCAGCGCCGTGGAGACGGCGCGCCGCTGGGCTGGCCGGCTCGACGACGCCGTCCGGATCCAGGTCATAGATCAGATCGCGGGGTTCGTTTTACCGCGGCACGTCCAGCCCCGCGAGACTCTCCTGCAGAACCGCGACCTGTGCGTGCAAGGAGCGAATCGACTGCTGGATCGCCGCCACTGGCGAGGGTCGGTTCGTCGGGGACATGTGCCGTCACTTTTCAGGTCAGTCAGAGTGGAACGATCGTAATCGGCGCCGATCGCAGCGGGCGGGGAGATACCAGAACAGTGATCAGACGGTGATCGTTGGGGAGATCTAACTCATGCTAAAGCCATCATAACTTTGAACCGACAGGTGCACCCGGATTCCCGTACACCTTTCGGTTCCGTTGCTATCACAACGATCCATGTCGCCGGGATCAATCGTGGCCGCGCCGCGCAAGGCCTCAGTGGCCGCGGGGGCCGCGGGGAGCGAGCACGGCGACGTCGCCGCTATGGACCGCGGCGGACGCCGGCACTACTGGCGGGGCAGCCCCAGGCCACGCGTTGCAATGATGTTGCGCTGAATCTCGCTCGACCCGGCGGCGATCGTGCTGGGCACCGTCCGCATGTAGGCACGGCCGATGTCGGCGCGCAACGGAGCGTGAGGGTCGTCCGGATCGATCCGCTGTGAAGGCAGTCCGATCATGCGCGTGCCGAAGTTGGCGATGCGTTGGCTCAACTCGCTGCCGAATGCCTTACTCATGCTGGCTTCGTAGTTAGGGATCAGCTGTTGACTCTGCATCCATACGACGCGGTAGGAGAGTAGGCGGCTGGCTTCGGCTTCGATGGCGATGTTGGCGAGGCCGATGCGCACGCCGGGGTCGTCGATCAGCTTGGTGGCCGAGCGACCGGAGGTGTCGCGGGCATACTCCGTCAAGCCTTCGACCTGGCGGCGCGCGTTCGCCGACCAGGCGACGCCGGAGCGCTCGAAATCCAGCAGCGTCGTGGCCACGTACCAGCCGCGATTCTGCTCGCCCATCATGTTGCTGGCGGGCACGCGCACGTCCGTGAAATAGACCTCGTTGAATTCGTGGTCACCAAGCATGTTGATCAGCGGACGCACCTCAACGCCGGGCGTCTTCATGTCGAGCAGGAAGTAGGAGATGCCACGGTGCTTCGGCGCATCGGGGTCGGTGCGGGTCAGGACGTGAATCCAGTCGGAGTGGTGCGCGCCCGAGGTCCAGATCTTCTGACCGTTGATGACGAAATCGTCGCCATCCTTGACCGCCCGGGTCTGCAACGAGGCGAGGTCGGATCCGGAGCCGGGTTCGGAGAACCCCTGTGCCCAGTTCACTTCGCCCTTGGCGATCTTGGGCAGGTGCTCCAGCTTCTGCTCTTCGCTGCCGTGCACCATCAGGCAGGGGCCCACCATCGTCACGCCCTGGCCGCCAGAGCCGGGCGCGCCACGATAGGCGCTCTCCTCGCGGAAGATCAGTTGTTGCATGTGGCTGGCGCCGAGTCCGCCGTACTCCTCGGGCCAGGCCATGGTCAGCCAGCCGTTCTCCGCCAGCTTGGCTTCGTAGGCAGAGTCGGCGGTATGGGAGGCGTCGTCGCCGGAACGCGAGTCAGCGGGCGGCGGCGTCCAACTGTCGGCGATAAAGTCCTGCACTTCGGTGCGGAATTCTTCCTGGTCCGGGGTGAATTGGAACTCCATGAGCTTGCCTTCCTCGATCCGTCCGGCCGAGGTTAGCGGATAGCGGGTAGGCCGGCGGGCTGCGTGGGCAGGACGGCCTCAGAGGCGCCGCCGAGGGCGGGAAGCGACAGAAGTAATGAGAACAGCGGCGGTGAGGGCGTCCCAGCGAGGGGAACTCGGCGGGAATCCGCTCAAGGGCCCTTTCAAGCTGGGCAAGCGCCACGTGAAGCGACTCCGCCAACCCCAGCCGGAACCCGAACCGACCCCAGCCAATGCGTCACGACCTCTAGCGAAGTCAGTCTACTAAGACGAATCTGAAACATGCCGACGAGAGGGATCTCGGCATCGCGCGCCGACCGTCGCGCGCGGGGCCAACGATGGTAGGAGTCGCGATATGCCACTGATGAACCCCTCCCGCTTCGGACCCCTCCTCCTGCTCGCCGTCGGATTGACGTTGGGCTTGGCCCTTTTGGGCTCGGCGATCATCGCGCCGAGGCGCAGGTTGGCACGCGGACCATCGCGGTCAGCGGCATCGCGAGCGTGGAAAGCCAGCCTGTCCTCGTGCGCATCCTGGCGGTTGTTGGTCCGAACGAGCAGGCGGGCGACGTCGCGGCCACCGTGCTTGCGCAACAAGGCGCCCGGCCGCTCACTTCGTCCGAGTACAGCCTGACCGGATCCGTCGATTGGAATGACGATCCGGGCCTCGGACCCGGCATCCAGGCCGTCTTCAACTACAACCCAGCCAACGAGCCGGCGGGGGGCCAGGAGGCATTCCTCTACAGTCTCGGCACGTTGACGTACCCCATTTCGAGTTTCACGGTCTCGAAGAGCCCAGGCACCACCAACCGTCTGCCCTCGCTCGTGCGCGAGACGCCCGGACCGCAAACATTCGACGGCGAGAACGACGTGGCCTGGATGAACCTCAAGGGCCGCAACACCCTGGCAGTGACCTGGTCCGGCACGAGTAACGGCTCTCCCGAGGCAGACATCACCATGAACACGGACTGGGATTGGTACACCCCAATCGATCCTGGCGTCTACGACTCCGAAACCGTGCTCCTGCATGAACTCGGGCACGGAATCGGCATCGGGCACTCCCAGGTGCCGGGAACGGTGAGGGCGCCGGGGTCTACGGCGGCCAGCTGTGGATCCTGCAGCAGGACGACCTGGACGCCCTACACGCGCTCTACGGCGGCGGTCCCCCGCCCCCCCCCTCGCCGCTCCCACGATCAGCAGCTTCACGGCCAGCCCCGACAGCCTGTCCGACCCCGCGCACATCGCGCTTCTCGCATGGCAGACCGACGGAGAATCGGTCGACATCACAGGGGGCGTGACCGAGTACTCGGGCGGCGCAAACGACAGCCTCGAGGTCAGCCCCGACGTGACCACGACGTACACCCTGACCGCCACCGGCCCCGGCGGGAGCTCGAACGCCGAAGTGACTGTCACGTTCGGCGCCCCGGCGCCGCCGCCGGCGGGCGCCGTGACGGTTCTCAGCATCAGCTATAGCTGGAGTGGCGGGCGCGATGGCTACCGCCACCTCGAGGCCGAGGTGCTGGTCGTCGATGCCGCGACACTGGCCCCGGCGGCGGGCATCGCCGTAGCCGCGACGCTGACGCGCGTCGAGGACAACGCCGGCAGCTGGAACTTCGGCGGCACAACCGGCGGTGACGGAACGATCGTGTTCAAGCTGATCGGCGCGGGGAACGCCGCCGGCAACTGTTACGACCTGAACGTCACGGCGATCACCGGTGCCGACTGGGTGCAACCGGAGCCGGTCGCCGAAACCCTCGACGACGCCTGCCGGTCCTAGCCACCGCCGCGCGTACCAAGCGAAGCGCCCCTAGCCGGGGCGCTTTCACGTTCTGGGCACCCTACTGCCGCGGTAGTCCTAGCCCCCGCGTCGCGATGATGTTCCTTTGGATCTCCGAAGTGCCCGCGAAGATCGTGTAGGGCACCGTGGTCATGTACATGCGACCGATATCGGCTTGGAGCGGGGCGTGCGGATCGTTGGGGTCAATGCGCTGCGCCGGCAACCCAATCATGCCGACGCCGGCGTTGGCGACGCGCTGATTGAGTTCGGTGCCGAACATCTTCGCCGCGGAGGCCTCGTAGTTCGGAATCAAGCCTTGACTCTGCATCCAGACGACGCGGTAGGAGAGCAGGCGGCAGACCTCGGCGGAGAGATAGAGGTCGGCAAGTTGATTGGCGACGCCGGGCCGGTTGTAGACGGTGGAGCCGTTGCTCTTGGTCTCCTTCGCCCAGGCGGTGAGGTCTTCCGTCACGCGACGCGCCTGGGCGGGGTAGTTGACGCCGGAGCGCTCGAAGTCGAGCAGCGTGGCGGCAACGTACCAACCACGATTCTCCTCACCAAGCATCTGGTCGGCCGGCACCCGCACGTCGGTGAAGAACGTCTCGTTCAGTACGTGATTGCCGGCCAGGTCAATGATGGGTCGCACTTCGATGCCGGGCGTCTTCATGTCGAGCATGAAGTAGGAGATGCCGCGGTGCTTGGGTGCGTCGGGGTCGGTGCGGGTAAGGACGTGGATCCAGTCCGAGTTCGTGGCGCCGGAGGTCCAGATCTTCTGGCCGTTGATGACGAAGTCGTCGCCATCTTTGACTGCGCGGGTCTGCAGCGATGCGAGGTCGGAGCCGGAGCCGGGCTCGGAGAAGCCCTGGCACCAGACGGCCTCGGCGCTGGCGATGGGGGGAAGGAAGCGCTTCTTCTGCTCCTCGCTGCCGTGCACCATCAAACAGGGGCCCACCATGGAGATGCCCTGGCCACCCGCGCCGGGTGCGCCGCGGTAGGCGCTCTCCTCGCGGAAGATCAGCTGCTGCATGAACGAGGCCGACTGCCCGCCGTATTCCTCCGGCCAGGCCATGGTCAGCCAGCCGTTCTCGGCCAACTTCCTTTCGTAGGCGCGCCCGGCCTCGAACGCCTCTTGGTTATCGGGCTCAAGCGAGGCGGGCGGCACGTCCCAGTTGTCGTCGATGAATGCGACGACCTCATCGCGAAACTGCTCTTGCTCGTCGCTGAACTTGAATTCCATGATGTCTCCCTTGCGGAACATGCGGAGCTTAGCCGGTGCGGCCGATTGCGGCTCGTGGCGGCGGCCGCGCAATCGACCTGCTAGAACACGACGAATGAAAATCGTGGTGGCACTGGGCGGGGAGATCGCGGACAGCGGCCTGCTGCGCGCCCGCGTCGCGGGGGCGGAACTGACGATCGCGGCCGACAGCGGGGCAGCGCGACTGGAGCAGGCGGGGCTCAGCCCGGACGTCGTGATCGGCGACTTCGATTCGCTGTCGGAGTCCGAACTGGCGGCCCTGCAAGAGCGCGGCGTGGAGAACGTGCCCCATCCGGACCCCCAGCAACGAACCGACGGCCACGTCGCCCTACAACTGGCCGCGGAGCGGGGCGCGTCGGAAGTCATCTTGCTCGGCGCGGGCGGCGGCGAGCGGCTCGACCACCAGCTAACCAATCTGCTGTTCCTGGTCGCGGAAGAATTCGCGGCGGTGCCGATCAGCGCGGTCAGTCTCTGGACGGAGGCGGTCGGACTGCACGGCCACGAAACGGGGTTCGGGCGTGATGAGGCGCGCTTCGCCGGCGAGCCGGGCGACTACGTGTCGCTCGTCGCGCTAGGCGCGGTGCGCGGCGTCACGAGCGACGGGCTGCGTTGGCCGCTCGAGGGCGTCGACATGGAGCTGGGCCTGGCGGGCGCGATTTCGAACGAACTGACCGGTTCGGCGGGTGGGTTCCGGATTGAAGCGGGGCAGGCGATCGCAACGCACACCTTCCGCAAGGGCCGACTGCCGGGCGGTTAGCCGCAGCGGTTAGCCGCGGACGCCTCGACCCGAGGCGCGGGCACGGTACACTCGTGCCCGATCCGAAGATACGCGCAGCAATGGCGACGCGAGGAGCGACTGATGCCGATTTACGAATTTCAATGCTCGAAATGCCGCAAACAGTTCGAGATCTCACGCCCGATGTCGAAGGCGTCGAACGGAGCCAAGTGCCCGAAGTGCAAGGCGACGGCGAAACGTCTCTTCAGCGCGACGATCATCACGACGGGCACCGCCAGCAGCGACTTCGATCTGGACGAGATGGGCGACTTCGGCGGCATGGGGGACATGGGCATGGGCGACGACGACGGCCACTCGCACGGCCCTCCGGGAATGCCGCCCGGCATGCCCGGCATGGGCGACTTCGACTTCTAGCAGCCATTCGGCCGGCAACCCGAAACGGAAGGACCGGGCGGGGGGAACAATGCCCAACGACCGCGGCAGCGTCGACGACAGCTGGGAGGTCGCGTGGGAGCGGCCAGAAGACGCCGAGCGCTCGTGGACGCGCGATGGGACGCACAACCCCTACCCCGCCGGCTCCGATGGCGCTCGCGCTACTGAGCTACAGCTTCGATCACAAGCGACGGCACATTGTCGTCAACGGCTGGGTGTACTACTTGCTCGGCCCGCCGGACTTCCCCGAGATGAGCGACGAGGAGTACAGCGAGCGCGGCGGCGCGCAGGCCTGGTTCGAGGTCTGCCTGCCGCTGGCGCGGGAGATCGGCGCCACGCTGCGCGGCCGCGACTACGCCTCGATGTCGACCGCGGAGCTCGCCGCCTTGCTCCCACAGCTCAAAGTGGAGAGCAGCAACCTCACTCGACAGACGTTCCGCACGATCGGCCGCATGGCCGAGGAATTTCAGGCCTTGGTCGACTTCTGCGCCGAGCATTTCGGCGACGGTGCTGAAGAGCTTGCCATGGAGATGAGTCATGGGGCGCCCAACGAGTCGGCGGCCTTTGGCGAAGAGCTTGATCGCCTGGCCGACCTCGCGCGCGAACGACCCGCGCTCACCGCGGCTCTGCGCGGGGGCGAGTTCAACGATCTGGGCGATCTTGAGGGCGGCGCCGAATTCGAGTCGCGGCTCGCCCAGGTGCTCAAGACGGCCGGCTGGCGAGCCGCGAGTTGGGGAAAGATCGAGCAAACAACCATGGCGGAGGACCCCTCCCTGGCGCGCAAACTGGTCGCGGGGTACTTGGACGCGGATGACGCGGCGCCCCAGGCTGCACGGCAGCGAGTGCGGGCGGCAGCCGAGCGAGCCCGCGACCAGAGCCTGTCGCAGCTTGGAGCGGAGGACGGCGATGAGCTGCGTTGATTGGTGGCGCTGGGGCAAGGCTATAACGCGGCGCGCGAGAGCCGTGCCTACTGGCAGTTGTTTGCCGCTGGCCTCCCGCGCATTCCGCTGATGGAGCTGGGACGTCGTCTGGCCGAGAGGGATGTACTCGAGCAGCCCCGCGACATCTTTTATCTGGATATCGAGCAGGCAACCGAGGCGGCGGCCGGGAATTTCCCTGGGGCAAGAGCACACGCGACGAAGACGCGGCAGAATTACGAACATTGGGCCACGCTCGACGCGCCGCCATTCGTGGGTGCGCCGCCCCTACCATACCCCGAAGAGTTCCGCCAGCAGTTCGTCGGCATGTTCGGCGAGCGCGTGGAGCAAGATGGCGGCGACGCGGTAGTCAAGGGGATCGCTGCCGGAAAGGGCGTGGCAGAAGGGATCGCCCGAGTGATCGCGTCGCTAGACGAGATCGAGCGGCTAAAGCCAGGCGACGTGTTGGTCTGCCAGTCGACAGCGCCGCCCTGGACCCCACTTTTCGGGATCGCCAGCGCGGTCGTGGCCGATGCTGGCGGCGTGCAGTCGCACACAGCGATCGTGGCGCGCGAGTTCGCGATCCCCTGCGTCGTCTCCACGGGCGACGGCACGCGTCGCATCCCCGACGGCGCGCGGGTCCGCATCGACGGCGGAGAGGGCACCGTCACGTTGCTCTAGGCGGCGGGCAGGCAAAGAAACGCCCCTCCAATGGAGGGGCGTTTCTTTGCCTGCCCTGGTCGTGCTCGCTTAGAGCTTCTTCATCGCCCAGAAGGTGTCCGCGAATTCCTTGACGCCCGCGCGCAGGTTGGCGGCCAGTTCAGCGTCCGCGTTGACCTTGTTCGCGCCGGCCAGCTTGACCAGGTTCCAGACCTTGTCGTGGATGTCGGGGAAGGCTTCCACGTGCGGCGGCTTGATGAAGTCGCCCCAGATGATCAGCACCTGGCGCTTGACCTTCTCGGCGTGCTCTTCCTTGGCGGCGATGTAGCGCACGGTCGAGTTACGGAAGGCGATCGAGCCGTCGTTCTCGCCGAGGTCGTTGAGCAGGCTGACCATCTTTTCGACGGTCTCCGCCGCGATCTCGGCTTCGTGCGGGTCATAGATTCCGCAGGGAATGTCGCAGTGGGCGTAGGCGGTGCGCGAGGGCCGCAGCCAGCTCGTGAGGCTCAGTGTCATCCGGTCTCCTCCTAGGATGGTCGATGTTCAACCCGGCGCCGCAACAGTCCGTCGGCGACGGGCCCCAATTCTGTGGGCGGCGCGCCATGTTGGCCGCCGCAATCCGGGCCGAATGATACGACGTGCGGGAGGGGAGCGACAGTGTTGCGGGCGCTGCTGATCGTTGGGCGCTGGATGCCACCGCTGATCATGATCGGCGCGCTGGCGTGGCCGTTTCTAGCGGGGCGGCTGCGGACGTACGCAATCGAGGGCGGGAGCATGGAGCCGGCCCTGGCGGCGGGCGACTGGGTGGTGGTCGATCTGGGCGCGGACGCCCCGGTGGGGGAGATCGTCGTCGCGACGCGCCCCGATCGGCCTGAACTCGAGGTGATCAAGCGGGTCGCAGAGCGGAATGCGGAGGGCGCGTGCTTTCTCCTGGGCGATAACGCAGCACAAAGCACGGACAGCCGTCAGTGGGGCTGGGTGGAGCCGGAAGCGGTCAGCGGCGTGGTGCGATTCCGCTACTGGCCGGCGATGCGGGCGGGGCGAATCCGGTCGCGAAAGGGCTGAGCTGGGAAGCGGCCGTTCTCGGCTTATGGTGGCGGAGACAGTCGGGATCGGTGTCGACAGACGGCCTTGGCCAGCGCTGTCGGCCCGACACGCGGGCAACACTTCGGCAAGAGGGCACTGGCTTGCCACGACCCGGTGCAGGTGCGACACTCCCTTAGCACTCGCGGTCGGAGAGTGCCAAACGCTGTCCGACCCCGTAGCTTTCTGTCGTGTCACTTATGCGAGCCCACCGCTCGCGATAGCTGTTAGAGGGTACGGAATGGCGAAAGAACTCCTGTTTGACGAGGAAGCCCGCCACGCACTGCGTGAAGGCATCGACGCTTTGGCCGACGCGGTCAAGATCACGCTCGGCCCCAAGGGCCGCAACGTGGTGCTGGCCAAGTCGTTCGGGGCTCCCACGATCACCAATGATGGCGTCACCATCGCCAAGGACATCGACCTCGAGAACCCCTTCCACAACATTGGAGCGCAACTCGCCAAGGAGGTCGCGTCCAAGACGAACGACATCGCTGGTGACGGCACGACGACGGCCACGGTGCTGGCGCAGGCGATCGTCGCCCAGGGCATGCGCAACGTCGCAGCCGGGGCCAACCCGATGGCGCTCAAGCGCGGCCTGGAGACCAGCCGTGAGGCGATCTCCACTTACATCCGGAAGAACGCGACCCGCGTGACTACACGTGATCAGATGTCGCAGGTGGCCGCCATCTCCGCCGCCGACCCCTCGATCGGGGAGCTGATTGGCGAGGTGATGGAGAAGGTCGGCGCGGACGGGGTGATCACGGTCGAAGAGGGTCAGGGCATCCGCAACGAGGTGGAGTACGTGGACGGGATGCAGTTCGACCGCGGCTACATCTCGCCCTACTTCGTGACCAACCCGGAGCGCATGGAAGCCGACATTGAGGATCCCTACATCCTCATCACCGACAAAAAGATCTCGTCCGTCAACGACATTCTCCCGTTGCTGGAGAAGGTCCTGCGCGTGACGAAGAACTTCATCATCATCGCCTCCGACTTGGACGGCGAAGCGCTGGCCACGCTGGCCGTGAACAAGCTGCGCGGCACGGTCAACGTCGTTGCCGTCAAGGCGCCCGGCTTCGGCGACCGCCAGAAGGACAATCTGGGCGACCTCGCGGTGCTGACCGGCGCCACCGTTGTGAGCGAGCAACTGGGCGGCAACCTGGAGACGACGGAGATTACGGACCTGGGCCGGGCGCGTCGCTTCACGGCGACGAAGGAGGCCAGCACGATCATTGAGGGTCGTGGCTCGGCCAAGGAGATTGACGCGCGGATCAACGAGATCCGGGCCATCTTCGAACAGTCCAAGAGCGATTGGGACCGTGAGAAGGCCCAGGAGCGCCTGGGCAAGCTCTCCAACTCGGTGGCCGTAATCAAGGTTGGGGCCGCGACCGAGGTTGAGCTGAAGGAGCGCAAACACCGCGTTGAGGACGCCCTGTCGGCGACCCGGGCAGCCGTTGAGGAAGGCATCGTGCCTGGCGGCGGCGTGGCGCTGATCGGCGCGATCAAGGCGTTGGACGCCTTGGACCTCGCCGGCGACGAAGGCACCGGCGTGCGCATTCTGCGTCGCGCGCTGGAGGAGCCGATGCGCCGTATCGCGATCAACGCGGGCCAAGACGGCTCCGTGATCGTGCAAGAGGTGAAGACGAGCCGCAAGAAGAACTATGGCTACGACGCCTTCGACGACGAGTTCGGCGATATGATCGACAAGGGCATCGTGGACCCGGCGATGGTGACCCGCGCCGCGATGGAAAACGCGGTCTCAATCGCGTCGATGGTGTTGACAACGAACTGCCTGATCACTGACAAGCCGGAAGAGGGCAGCGGCGCCGCGGCGGCCATGGCGGCCGGCGCGCCCGGCATGTACTAAACCGGCCGGACTGGAAGATCCTGAAACGGGCCCTTCGGGGCCCGTTTCTTTTGCCCGCGCGATCGCCGGTGCTGCGCCGGCTGCGTTAGCCCTTGCGGCGACGACGCCAGTGACGTCGTTCCTGGACTTCGCCGGGAGTCGCTTGGTCGAGCGCGGGCAGCGTGAGCCGCCGCAGGACGGGCTCGGTGCCGTGGATCAGACGGCAGGTGGCGGCGGCGACGTCGTCGGCCACGGGCTCGGTCAGCGTCGCCAGCGGCAACGTGGTGTGCAGTCGGGACCAGGACGCTGTCCAGTCCTCAAGCTCCCACTCAGGGCCAAGCGCGGCTCGCAGGTCGTCTGCGTGACGGGCGATCTGCGCCGCCACTTCGCGACTCCAGTCGTGGGGGCCTTCAATGTGCAGACCCACTTCGATCCGGCCGGTCTTGCGCACCGGCCAAACCTCGTAATGGAGGCGCGGCTCGCCAAAGTGGATCTGGAGCGAAGTGAAGACGCGTTTCGATGTGGGCGAGCCCAACGCTGGGTCCAGGTCGCGCTCGGTCCGTTCCTGCACCTCGTGCAGGAACTCGCGGATGTTCAGTCGAGGGGCGGCGGTTGCGCGGGGCATGGCAGCAGGCTACGGCAGCGCTCCTCGTCCATGTTCGGGTTAGGATGCGGAACGGGCAGCGGACCTGCCGCGGGGGAGAGGCTACGGGTGGACGCAGAACGCGATGTCCTGATCTACGTGACCAGTTGGTGCGGGTCATGCCGGGCGGCGCTGCACTGGCTCGACGAGCAGGCGGTCGACTACCGCACGATCGATATCGACGAGGACGGCGAGGCTGCGGAGATCGTGATGGGACTGAATCGGGGCAACCGCTCCGTGCCCACGATCATCGTCGATGGCAACCACATCCTGCGGGAGCCGAGCCGCGCCCAACTGGTTGAGGCGTTCGGCGGCGACTAGCAATCCGTCGGGTTCGCAGAACCCTATTCGTGGTCGATCACATGCGCCGCGGTCGCCTTAAACGTGATCGTAACGAGGCTTCCCACATCGATCGCGAGATCTTCAAGCGAGGGTCGCGTGAGCGTGACGACGACGGGGATGTTGCCGTCGGATCCGGCACCGAGCTGCACCCGCACAACGGGACCGGCCGCCTGAACGCCGCGCACTGTGGCGGGCAGGTGATTGCGCGCGCTGGTCGGCTGCTCCTCCACGCGGGGTTCGGCGATGGCGGCCAGCGTGATCTCCTCGGGCCGGATGGCGAAGAGGGCGTGCTTGGGAGGGTCCGCGGCAGCGACATCGAGTTCGCAATCCGAGCAGGCGTCGAGACGGTAGGTAGCCACGCCCCGGTCGGCGCGAAGCAGGGTCGCGGACCAGACGTTCTCGACGCCAACGAAGGCGGCCACGGCCTCGTCGGCGGGCGCGCCGAAGACCTCCGCAGGCGGGCCCACTTGGCGCACATCGCCGTCGATCAGAACAACAACGCTATCGGCCAGACGTAGCGCCTCGTCGCGGTCGTGCGTGATCAGGACCGTGGTCACCTCAGTCTCGCCCAGGATCTGGGCAAAGTCGTCGATCAGGGCTTCGCGGGTCGGAGCATCGAGCGCGGAGAACGGCTCATCGAGCAGGAGCACTTCGGGCTCGAGCGCGAAGGCGCGAGCGAGGCTGACCCGCTGCGCCTCGCCGCCGGAGAGCTCGCGCGCGTGCCGCTCGGCCAAGCCGGCGACGCCGAAGCGATCCAGCCAGCGCTCGGCACGCTCGCGGCGCTCGGCACGCGGGACCTTATGCAGACCCAGCGCGGTCTCGACGTTCTTGCGCACGCCCGTCGAGAGCAGCAGCGCCTCCTGGAAGACGGAGGCCATGCGTCGGCGGGTAGCGAGTGGATCGTCGCGCATGGAATGGCCGTCGAGCAGGAGCTCCCCGCTGTCGGGCGCGACCAGCAACTGCAGCGCCGCCAGCAGGGTGCTCTTGCCAGAGCCGTTGGGCCCGATCACCACACTGACTTCGCCGCGGCGCAAGGAGAGGTCGTCGACGTGGAGCACCTGGCGGCCGCCGCGGGAGAGGCGGACATCGCGCAGCCGGATCTTGGCGTCGTTGGGCGGCTGGCGGCCAGCGTGACCGCGAGCCGAGCTAAGTGGCGCGTCGTTGTTGCTGGACACCGGTCACGACCAGGTTCACTACGTAAGCCAACACAAGCAGCATGACGCCAAGCGCGATCCCGATCTCGATGTTGCCGCGGCTCGTCTCCAGCACGGTCGCGGTGGTCAGCACGCGGGTTTCGCCGGCGATGTTGCCGCCCACCATCATGCTGGCCCCAACCTCGGAAATGACGGCGCCGAAGCCCGCCATCAGCGCGGCCAGCAGTCCCAACCGAGCCTCGCGCACGAGCAGCCAGAGCAGCTGCAGGCGGTTCGCACCCAGCGCCACGATCTGTTCGAGTAGGCGCGGGTTGAGCGACTGAATCGAGGCCATCGAAAAGCCGACGACGAGCGGCACGGCGATGACGAACTGCGCGATCACCATCGCGGTCGGCGTGAAGATGAGGTTGAGTCCTCCTAGCGGTCCGCTGCGCCAGAGGAAGATCGCCACGACCAGTCCAACCACGACGGGCGGCATCCCCATGCCGGTGTTCACCAGCGCGACGATGAAGCGGCGACCGCGGAACTGCTTGAGGGCGAGCACCGCGCCGGTGGGAACGCCGATGAAGAGCGCAACCGCGGTCGCGACGGCGGAGATCGCCAGCGTGCGCAGCGTGATCTCGATGATCTCCGCGTCGCCGTGGATCCAGAGGTTGAACGCCTCCTTGAGCCCGTTCCAGAGAAACTCCATCGCTCGCTCCTACTCGCTCGCGCCAGCAGCGAAGTCGTCGATCGTCTCGGCTTCGCTGCGACCGCGCGTGGGGATGAACAGCGAGCGACCAAACTCCTCACGGCGGAACGCCTCGATCCAGTCTTGCGTTTCGGGCTCGAGCAGGAAAGCGACCCAAGCAGCGGCTGCGTCGGCGTTGATCTGACCCTTGCCGGGCTCGACCTGCATCACGCTGTAGATGTTGATCAACTCCGGGTCGCCTTCGGACAGCACTTCCAGGTCGAGCGTGGGGCCGAGGGCGAGGAAGGTGCCGCGGTCGGTCAGGATATAAGCCTCTTTCTGGTCGGCGATCGTCAGCGATGAGCCCATGCCCTGCCCACTTTCCTCGTACCAGTTCCCGGCCGGGTCGAGTCCGGCCGCGGCCCAGAGCGCGAGCTCTTTCTTGTGGGTACCGCTGTCGTCGCCGCGCGAGATAAAGCGCGCCTCGGCGGCGGCGACCCCAGCCAAGGCGGTCTCGATGTCGCGTTCGCCGCGGATGCCGGCCGGATCGTCTGGCGGACCGACGAGGACGAAGTCGTTGTAGGCGACGAGCCGGCGGTTGATCACGTCGCCAGATTGGACGAGCTCCTTCTCCGCCGCAGGCGCGTGCACGAGCAGCGCGTCGGCGTTGCCCTCCGCGGCCATGCGCAGTGCGGCGCCCGTGCCGACAGCGATGACCTTGACGTTGATCCCGCTGCGCTCTTCGAAGATCGGCACCAGGTCATCCAGCAGGCCGCTGTTCTCCGTGCTGGTCGTGGTGGCCAGGATCAATGCGTCATCGCCGCTACAGGCGACCACGAGCAGCGCCACGAGAAGTGGCGCGGTCAGGATCAAGTGCGGCAGACGCGGTCTCACGCGTGCGTTCCCCCAGCGCTCATCGATATGCTGGATACAGCATAGCGTCGAGAATCGTCACACGATCGGCGGCTGCGGGCAAGTACTCAGCGCTAAACGAGCCCCGCGAACGGGTCAGCGTCGACGAGGGCGGGGCCGAACACGAGCCGGTAGCACTCCTCGCGCAGCACTGTGTCGACGACGCCCGGCGGGAAGAGCGACTGCGGCGTGCCGTCGGCGAGCTGGGAGCGATGGGCGCCGATGGATTCCCGCTTCCGCCGCGGGTCTGCGACATCGCGTCTGAGATCGACCGCGGCCGCTTCGGCACCCAAGTCGGGCGCGTCGTCGCCGACGCTGGCCGCGTCGGGCCCGGCGGTCATGAGACGCCACTGCGGCAAGAAGAGGCCGCGCGGGAACACCGCCGCAAGCCAGCGGCGGTCGCGGTCGGGCGCGTTCGTCAAGATCGAGGCCAGCGCGAGCCGCGTGTACTCCCACAGCGCGACATGGTCGGCGTGGCCGTACACGCCGTCCTGGTCGAGGCTGACGATCAGATCCGGGTCGATGTCGCGGAAGAGGTCGACGAGGTCGGCGATGGCCAGCGCACTGGGCATCTCGCGCAAGCCGCCGTCCGGCCAATCGAAGTGGGCCGCGGGCGGAAGACCGAGCAGGGCGCACGATGCATCGAGTTCCGCGGAGCGGATCGCCGCGACGGCGGATTTGCCCGAAACCTCGTCAGGATGGGTGTAGTCGCGCCCGCCCTCGCCGCGAGTGGCGGTGACGACGTGAACCTCGACGCCGCGCTCGGCGCTGCGGGCGAGCAGGTCCGCCATGGCGTAGGACTCGTCATCCGGGTGGGGAATGAGGGCAAGCAAGCGCTGGGCCATAGTGGGGGAATTGTAGCGAGGCGGATGGTGCAGCACGCGGTACGCTGAGCCCATGAGCACGACTCAGCCCAACGTCGAGCGCTTCGATGCGATCGTCGTCGGTGGGGGACCCGCCGGTAGTACTGCGGCGCGCCGACTCGCACTGGCCGGGGCACACACGCTGGTGCTGGAGAAGGCGCAGCACCCGCGCTACAAGGCCTGCGGGGGTGGTGTGCCGCTGCGAACGCTGCGGCACATCGACCTGCCGCTGGACGACTTGATCGAAGGCGAGATTCGCTCGATCGAGGTGACGCACTTCGGCAAGCGCAGCTTCGTCAAGGACTGCCCGCAGCCGTTCGCTTACACGGTGATGCGGGATCGCTTCGACCAGCGCTTGCTGGAGGGCGCAGCGCAGGCAGGGGCGGAAGTTCAGCAGGGCAGCCCCGTCCGTGGGCTGGAACTGGACGCGACGACCGCCCGCGTGACGACCGAAAATGGATGCTACGAAACGCCGCATCTGCTGGCGGCGGACGGCGCAACGGGGCCGATTGCACGCTGGGCTGATCTGGGAGGCGGCATTCAGCGCAGTGCGGCCTACGAACTGGAAATCTCCGCGCCCGAAATGGCGCTTCAGCGTTGGAGCGAGGCGGCCAACATCGACGTGGGCTATCAGCCCTGGGGCTACGGCTGGGTCTTCCCCAAGCAGGGCCGGTTGTCCGTGGGTGTGGTGCTGTCGCCGGGGCATGGGAACTCGATCAAGCTGTTCACCCAACGCTACGTCGAGCGGTTGGGGCTGGCTGGGACCACCGTGACGACGGCGGTCGGCCATCCGATCCGCTTTCGACGCAGCCGCGACGAGATCATCGCGCGCGGGCCGGTGTTGCTGTTGGGCGATTCCGCGGGGCTGGCGGACGAGTTCACGGCCGAGGGGATCGCTTACGCGGTCCACTCGGGCGCGCTCGCGGCGCAAGCCATCGACGGGTCGTCGGGCGATGCCGCCGCCGCGTACCAACGCGCCGTCGACGAGGCGATCCAGCCCGAGCTGGACGCCGCACGAGCGATCTCGCGGCTCTACTACCGCTGTGTGACAACCTGGCCCACGCTCGCTCTGGCGGTCAGCAAACGCGTCGACTATTTCTGGCGTGCCTTCTTCCGGGTGATGCGCGGCGAAGCGTCGTACGACAGCGAGCTGAACCGCTGGCCACTGCTCAGGCTATCGACCAAGGTGCTCTGACCATGGCGGGCGAGGGCGCCACGCAGAAGGCGAGCAAACGCCGCCGGCCGCCCACCATCGGCACGGGCAAGTTCAAGCCATTGATCAGCGCGGCGGAGGTCGTCGATCGGTTGGTGGCGGAGGCGCCGCTGCCGGAATGGCGGCCGCATCAAGATCCGGTCGGCGAGTTGGTGCTGACGCTGCTCTCGCAGAACACGTCGGACACGAATTCGGGCCGGGCGTATCAGCAGATCCTGGCGCGCTTCCCCGATTGGGACGCCGTGATCGCGGCGCACGTCAACGAGGTGGAGGACGCGATTCGGGTAGGCGGCCTAGCCAAAACCAAGGCGCCACGCATGCAAGCGTTGCTGGCGGAACTGCGCGGGCGCCTGGGCGACGACTGGGACGCCTCCCTCCTGCGCACGATGCCGATGCCGGAGGCCAAGGAGTGGCTAATCAGTTTGCCAGGCGTGGGCCCCAAAACCGCGGCTTGCGTGATGCTGTTTTCGCTCGGTCGGCCGGCGCTGCCGGTGGATACGCACGTCGAGCGGGTGTCGAAGCGGCTGGGGCTGCTGCACGCGAAGGTGAGCTCCTTTAACGCGCACGATCTGCTCGAGGGTCAGATGGACTCGGAACTGTACTACGACTATCACGTCGCGGTGATCCGGCACGGACGTCGCGTCTGCAAGGCGCCGCTGCCGATCTGCGATCGCTGCGTGCTCGCCGACTCCTGTCCGTCGGCGTTCTTCGCGGAGCGCGGCGGCCCAGATGGGGCGACGGGCAAGCGGGCGCGGGCGAAGCGGGCGGCCAAGCGCTCCCCCAAGAAACCCGCCGGCCGCCCCTTGCGGAGCTGAAACAGATGCGCGGAGCTGAGACACGTACGAGTCACTGTGCCGCGTCAACGGCCGGGCGCTCGCGGTATGATGCACGCTTCCTAGGAGCGAAACAGAAAGGAACACGCCGTGATTCGCGCAGGCATCATCAATGTGACTGGCTATGTGGGAGCCGAACTCGTCCGTTTGCTGGCGGGGCACCCCGAAGTTCAGATCGCGTCGGTGACCGGCCGTTCACAGGCAGGCAAACGCCTGCCCGAAGTGTTCCCCCACCTCTGGGCCATCGACTTGCCCGTCTCGGACGAGCTCGACGACGAGGTCGATATCGTAATCTCGGCCCTGCCCCATGCCGCCGCCGCGGAAACGCTGGCGCCGCACATTGAGGCGGGCACCCCCGTGATCGATTGCAGCGCCGACTTTCGTCTGCACGACGCCGACAGCTACGAACGCTGGTACGGCGAGCACCCGCACCCGGGACTGATTCCCCAGGCGACCTACGGGCTGCCGGAGCTGCATCGCGACGCGATCCGCGAGTCGCGCCTGGTCGCGGTGCCCGGCTGCTACCCAACCGTGTCGATCTTGGGGCTGGCTCCTCTGGCGGAAGCCGGCTGGCTGGAAAGCGCCATCGTCGACGCGAAGTCGGGCGTCTCCGGCGCCGGCCGCGCGCTCAAACTGAACTCACACTTCTCCGAGGTGGATGAGAGTGTCAGCGCCTACGGTCTGTCGGGGCATCGCCACCAGCCGGAGATGTCGCAGGAACTGGGCGCGCTCTCGGCCAACGGCGACGGGCTGGACGTGACCTTCGTGCCACATCTGATCCCGATGGTGCGCGGGATTCTGGCCACCTGCTACCCGACACTGCGCGAGGGCGTGCTGCCGGACAACGCGCGCGAGGCACTCGACACGCGCTATCGCGAGTTCTACGCGGACCACCCCTTCGTCCACGTAACGGCGACACCACCCAGCACCAAGCAGACCTTGGGCAGCAACGCCTGCCTGGTCTATCCCAACGTCGATTCGATGACGGGGCAAGTCTCCGTGATCTCCTGTATCGACAACCTGGTCAAAGGCGCGGCGGGGGCCGCGGTGCAATGCCTCAACCTGACGCAGGGCTTCGACGAACGCGCCGGGTTGAGCAGCATCGGCCTCTACCCCTAGCCACTTCCGATCAATATCGGCGGCCGCTCTCATCGCGGCCGGCACGAATGACGGCGAGCGATCCATGCAAACAGTCGACCCCCAAGCGAAGACAATCGGTGCGCTCACGCAGGCCAAGGGATTTCGCGCCAGCGGCGTGGCAACCGGGATCAAGGAGTCGGGCAACCCCGACGTCTGCGTGCTCGTCTCCGACGAGCCGGCCGCCGCCGCGGCCGTCTTCACGACCAGCGCATTCAAGGCCGCGCCACTCCATCTCTCCATGGGCCAAGTCGCCGACGGACGGATCCGCGCGGCGGTAATCAACGCTGGCAACGCGAACTGCGCGACGGGCGCCCAGGGTCTGGCAGATGCCGAGACCATGGCTACGTTGACGGCCGAGCGTTTCGGCTTGGAGGCGAGTGAGGTCTTCGTCAACAGCACGGGCATCATTGGCCACCGCCTGCCGATGGATCAGATCCGCGACGGCATCGCCAGCGTGGAGCCCAACGCGGACGGCGGCGGCGACTTCGCGATCGCGATCACGACGACCGATACCCATGTCAAAGAGGCAGTCGCCAGCTTCGAGAATGGCGGGGTCACCTACCACGTCGGCGGCTGCTGCAAGGGTGCCGGGATGATTCACCCCAACATGGCGACGATGCTGGCCTTCGTCACGACGGACGCGCCGATCGCGGCGGAGGTCCTTGCGCCGTGCTTGCGTTGGGCCGTCGACCGCTCCTTGAACATGGTCACGATCGACGGCGACACATCGACCAACGACTCCACCCTGTTGCTGGCCAACGGCGCGGCGGGCGGGCCGCCAATCGACGGTTCCGACACAGCGGCGGTGGAGGCCTTCGAGGGCGCGCTGCTGGGGGTGCTGAAGAGCCTGGCCAAAATGCTGGCCTCCGACGGCGAGGGGGCGAGCAAGATGATCGAGATGACGGTCTCGGGCGCAGCGTCGTTCGCCGACGCGCGGGACGTGGCGCGCACCGTGGTGAAGTCGCCGCTGGTCAAGGCGGCGCTGAACAAGGGCGACCCTGAGAACTGGGGCCGTGTGTTGATGGCGGCGGGATACGCCGGGGTGCCGTTCGAACAAGACCTGGTGCGGCTCTGGGTCGGCGGGACGCAGGTGGCCGAGGCAGGCGCGTCGATGGGGGTTTCGGATGAGCTGATTAAGCAGGCGGCGGGCGGCGATACGGTGTCGATGCGGCTGGACCTGGGGGCGGGGAACGTCTCCGCCACTGCTTGGGGCTGCGACCTGACAGAGGAATACGTCCGCTTCAACACGGATTACGTGACCTGAGCCCCGACAAGCGTCAGCTCTTGATTCGGATGTGCTCGTGTACGCGGCTCATGCCGTACGCTTCGCAGATGGAAAATGGACGAGCGACCCCGGGCTCAGCGCCGATCGTGATCAAGATCGGTGGCAGCACGTTGGGCACGCATGACACATCCTTGGCCGACTGCGCCGCGTTGCACGCGGCAGGACAGCCGCTGGTGATCGTGCACGGTGGCGGCGCGCTCGTTTCCGATTGGCTGGCGCGCTTGAACGTCCCGACCGAGTTCGTCGCGGGGCTGCGCAAGACGACGGCCGAGGCGCGCGACGTGGTGGTGGGCGTGCTCTGCGGGGTCGTCAACAAGCAGTTGGTGCAACGACTCGCGCAACTCGGTGCGCCGGCCGTCGGCCTGAGCGGGATTGACGGCGGAACGCTGACTTCGCCCCAGAGTGAGCGCGGACTTGGCTTTGTCGGCGACGCGCCGGTCTGCGACCCGTCGACGCTGACCGGGATGCTGAATCAAGGCCTGCTGCCGGTCGTCGCGCCGATCGGCCTGCGAACCGACCAGGCCGAGATCCTCAATATCAACGCCGATACGGCGGCCGGCGCGATTGCGACGGCGATCGGTGCCAGTGACCTGATCTTCCTGACCGACGTGCCCGGCATTCTGGATGCTGAAGACTCGCTCGTGACGTCCATGGACTGCGCTGACGTGGCCCAGCTGCGAGCGGCCGGCACCCTCTCCGGCGGCATGCTTCCCAAGGTAGAGGCCTGCCTACAGGCGGCGGAGCGAGGCGCCGGAGCCCGTATCGTCGATGGCAGTGCCGCCGGGGCGATCCCGGTCGCGCTCGCGGGACGCGGCGGGACGGTGGTCGTATGACAAGACTCTGGACGTCCCGCGTTGGTCTGCACTGGCCTCAGCTTCCGCTTGGCGGGCTGGGCATACAACGCACGCAGCCTCCGGACGACAAAGAGTCGGAGGGCGAGCAGCCCCCGTTCGTCGTACCTCCGTCGGAGGAGGGGCGTTCCGGCAATCTCGGACCACCACCGCCCGACCTGCTCCGCGATCTGACCGGCGGCGGCGGCGAGGACCAGCCGCCACCGTTCGAGATGTCCGATGCGCGTCAGCCGCCAGGCCGACGTTGGTGGCCGAAGATCCTGGTCGTCTTCGTCTCGATCCTGGTGTTCTTCATCTTGCTCAACGCCGCCATCGGCCTCTTCGTCGACCGGCTCTGGTTCGATGAGGTTGGCTACCGCGGCGTGTTCAACACGCGCATCGGCACCCAGGTCTGGCTCTTCTTCGCTGCGTTCGGCATCGCCTTCGTCTTCATCTTCATCAACGTGGTTCTGGCCTGGCGCTTGCCGCTGGAGACGCGGGGCGAAGAGACGAGTCCGTTCCGTGAGCTGAGCGTGGGCACAGTGCGCCGCGGGGCGCTCTGGGGTGGCTTCGCTGCTTCGCTCTTCCTCGGCATCATCTTCGGCTCCGTCGCCGTCGGTCATTGGGAAGAGATTCTGCAATTCATGAACGCACAGCCGTTTGGCGTGCGGGACCCGGAGTTCGACAAGGACGTCGGCTTCTACGTGTTCCAGCTGGAGCCGCTGCAGTTCATCAAGGGCTGGGCAACGGGGCTCACGATTCTGGCGCTGATCTCTAGCGTAGGCGTCTACGGATTCCGCTACTCCTTGCACAACGGCGACGCGGACGCCTCCCGCCCAGCGCGGATGCACATCGCCCTGCTGGTGGTCGTGGTGATCGGGATGTTCATTTGGGGCTATTGGCTGGCCCGCTTCGAACTGGCGGTGAGCGAAAATGGGGTGGTCTTCGGCGCCACCTACACGGACGTCAATGCGCGCAGCGGCGCGCTGATCTTCATGATGATAGTCGGCGGCCTAACCGCCGCAGCGTTCCTCTCCTGGCCCTTCCATCGCCGGCTGCGCTACCCCGGAGGCGCGATGGCGCTGCTGGTTGTGGCCAGCATTGGCGGGACCGCGATCTACCCCGCGATCGTGCAGCGCCTGCAGGTGGACCCGAACGAGTTGGACCGCGAAACCGAGTTCATCGTCCGCAACATCGAAGCGACGCGCTTCGCTTTCGCGCTCGACGGAATCGACGAGCGCGAGTTCCCGGCCGAGAGCCAGGCGACGATTGAAGACATCGAGGCCAACCCGGAGGTCCTGCGCAACGTGCGGCTGTGGGATCACCGCCCACTGCGCGACACGCTGAACAACATCCAAACGCTACGGCAGCTCTACGTCTTCCCCGATGCCGACGTCGATCGGTACGAGATCAACGGCGAGATGCGCCAAGTCTTCCTCGCGGTGCGCGAGCTGTCGCATACGAACCTGCGGGAGGATCAGCAAGGCTGGGTCAACCGGCGACTGCAATTCACGCACGGCTTCGGCGTGACCGTAACGCCGGTCGACGAGGTGTCCGTCTCTGGCCGGCCCAACTTCTTCGTCTCCAACATCCCGCCGGAACTGACTTCGCTCGATCCGGAGACCTCGGAGATCGTCGAGATCTCGCAGCCACGGATCTACTTCGGCGAGGTGACCGACCCCTACGTCATCGTCGACACCGATGCGGAGGAGTTCGACTTCCCGATTGGGACGGGCGGGGAGTCGACCAACCGCTACGACGGTACCGGTGGGATTTCGCTGGGCAGCATCTTCAAACGCGCCATCTTCGCGATGGAGTTCCAGGACTTCAACATTCTCGTCTCCGGATCCGTCACCGCCGAAAGCAAGATCGTTTTTCGCCGCAACATCCAGGACCGCGTGCGCGAATTGGCGCCGTTCCTGCAACTCGATAACGATCCCTACATCGTGATCGGGAGCGACGGCGGTTTGTACTGGATCCAGGACGCGTACACCTCCACCGACCGCTTCCCGTACTCCCAGCCACTGACGGCCGGAACGGTCGGAATCCCGGCGGGCAGCAACTACGTACGCAACTCCGTAAAGGTCGTGATCGACGCGTTCAACGGAACGGTCGACCTCTACATCGTGGACGAAACAGACCCGATCATTCAGGTCTGGCAGAAGATCTTCCCCGACCTGTTCCAGCCCCAGTCCGCCTTCCCGGCGGACCTCCGCACCCACTGGCGCTATCCCCAGGACCTCTTCACGGTGCAGGCCGAGACCTATCTGACCTATCACATCACCTCGCCACGCACGTTATTCAACCGCGAAGATGTCTGGGCAATCCCAACCGAGTTGCTACGCGAGGCGTCGGTCCAGGTTGAGCCGTACTACGTCACGTTGCGGCTGCCCGATCAGCCGGAGCCCGAGTTCCTACTCATCCAGCCGTTCACCCCGCGCAACCGGCTCAATGCGATCGCCTGGCTGTCCGGCCGGAGCGACGGCGAAAACTACGGCCAGCTCTTTGCCCTTCGCTTCCCGGCCAGCCCGCTGGTAGATGGGCCGGCGCAGATCGAGGCCCGAATCGACTCGGATGTCGCTGTGAGTCGCGAGTTCACGCTGCTCGGCCAACAGGGCTCCGATCTGATCCGTGGCAATTTGCTGTTCTTGCCCGTGGGCAATTCGTACGTCTACGTGGAATCGATCTTCATCCAGGCGGAGACGGCGACGTTCCCCTTGCTGCAAGCGGTCGTGGTCGTCAACGGCAACCGCATCGCGCTGGAGGAAACGCTGCAAGAAGCGTCACGCGTCGCGCTCGGGCTGGCCCAGTCGACAGGCTTAACGGGGACGGTTCTGGCCGGCGACCTAGGCGGCCTGGGGAGCCCGGCCGCCGACGACCTCACGCCGTCCGCCGATGAGCCGCCGGCAGGGGATGACGACGACGCACCGGTGATCGACCCCGGGGACGCCACTATCGCCGAGCTCGTGGAGGAAGCACGCAACGCGTTCTCCGAAGCACAGCGCTTGTTTGCCCTCTCAGAATTCGCCGAATATGGTAGGCAACTGGAGTTGCTGGAGGACGCCCTGCAGCGTCTCGAGGCAGCGCTCAACGCGCAATAACGCGCCGAGACCCGTGGACCGAGCGCAGATCAGTGACCGGCCAGCGCGCCGGTCACGTTGTTCTCGTTGCAGGGTTCGCTTTGAAGGGCTCTGATCAGAGCCTCTGTGCAGAGGAGGACCGCATGGCCAGCATCGCGGAACGAGAAGCCGCCGTTTTCATGCGCACCGGCGCACGCGTACCGCTGACCCTGGTCCGTGGCGAAGGTACGAAGGTCTGGGACGACGACGGCAACGAGTACCTGGACTTCATCGCGGGCATCTCCACGGACGCGCTGGGGCACGCCAATCCCGTCATGCTCAAGGCGATCCGGGAGCAGTCGGAGCAGCTGATCCACGTCTCCAACATTTTCTACACCGTGCCCCAGATCGAACTGGCGGAGCTGCTGGTGGAGCAAAGTGGGCTGAGTAGCACGTTCTTCTGCAACAGCGGCGCCGAGGCCAACGAAGGCGCGATCAAGTTGGCCCACAAGTGGGGCCGCGACCACCGCGATGGGTCCTACGAGATCATCACCGCCGAGAACGCCTTCCACGGCCGGACGCTGACGACCGTGACCGCGACGGGCAACCCGCGCTACATGGACCCCTTCGGCCCACTGCCGGGCGGCTTCGTCTACGTGCCCTACAACGACATCGAGGCGCTGCGCGGCGCCATCACCGATAAGACCTGCGCGATCATGCTGGAACCCGTCCAGGGCGAGGGCGGCGTCAACGTGCCGGACCCCGAATACCTGCCGGCCGTGCGCGCGCTCTGCGATGAGCAGAACGTCTTGCTCTTCCTGGACGAGATCCAGACCGGGATCGGCCGCACGGGCAAGATGTTCGGCTTTCAGCACTTCGATCTCAAGCCAGACATCATGACCTTGGCCAAGGGGCTGGGGGGTGGCATTCCGGTCGCCGCGATCATGGCCAACGAGAAGGCCTCGGTCTTTGAGCCCGGCGATCACGGCACGACGTTCGGCGGCCAGCCGTTCGCGACCGCCGTCGCGCTGGCCGTGATGCGCACCATCGTCGAAGAGGACATCCCCGGCCAGGTGGCCGAGAAAGGCGTCTATCTGGAACGCAAACTGCGCGCCCTGGAGGACACCCACCCCGAGGTGATCGACGTCCACGGCCAGGGCTTGCTCGTCGCACTCGAGTTGAAGCACGACATCGCGGCCGACGTGGCGGGAGCGGCGCGCGAGCGCGGCCTGCTCTGCAACAACGTCCGGCCCAACCGCGTGCGGCTGATGCCGCCGCTGACCGTGAGCGAAGCGGAACTGGATCGCGCGGTCGAGATCTTGGAAGCGTCGCTGACCGCCGTGGCCGAAGCGGACGATTAGCGTCGAGGCCCGCAACTAGCGCCGGCTGAAGGAGCTGCCCGTGCCCAAAAGCAACAAGCCGAAGCGGGTCGTCCTCGCCTACAGCGGGGGACTCGACACATCCGTCGTCACCCGCTGGTTGGTGGAGCGCGGATGGGACGTGATCTGCCTCTACGTCGATGTCGGCTTCGCCGACCGCGAGTCCGGCCTGGAAGAGCGTGCCTTGGCGGCGGGCGCCGAGCGCCTCGTGATCAGCGACGCGAAGGACGTCTTCGCGCGCTCCTTCATCTTCCCGGCGATGATGGCCGGCGCGCTTTACGAGGGCCGCTATCCGCTGGCGACGGCGCTGGCCCGACCACTGATCGCGAAGCTGCTGGTCGACGTGGCGCGCGAAGAGGGCGCGACCGCGATCGCGCACGGCTGCACGGGCAAGGGCAACGACCAGGTCCGCTTCGACGTTTCGGTGGGGGCGCTCGCCCCGGATCTGGAGATCCTGGCGCCGGTACGCGAGTGGGAACTGACGACGCGAGCATCGGAGATCGTCTTCGCGCGTGCCCACAAAATCCCGATCACCGTCAGCGAAGACAAGCAGTACTCGGTCGACGAGAACCTCTGGGGGCGGTCGATCGAAGCGGGCGAACTCGAAGACCCGTGGGCCGAGCCCAAGGAGAACGTCTGGGAATGGACCTCGTCGATCGAGGACGCACCGGACGAGCCGACCTACGTGGAGATTGGATTCGAGCGGGGCGTTCCGGTCTCGTTGGACGGTGAGCGGCTGGAGCCGGTCGACCTGATCCTGCGTATGCACGAGCTCGCCGGGAAAAACGGCGTCGGCCGGATCGACATGGTCGAAAACCGGCTCGTGGGAATCAAGTCGCGCGAGACGTACGAGGCGCCGGCGGCACTCGTACTGATGGAGGCGCATCGGGCGCTCGAGAGTCTGACGCTGAGCAAGCAGCAGTTGCGGCTCAAGCACCGCCTGATGCAGGACTACGCCGATCTGATCTACGACGGGCTCTGGTTCACCTCGCACCACCAAGACCTGGCGGCCTTCACCCGTTCGATGCAGCGCCACGTGAGCGGCGAGGTCCGCATCCGGCTGCATAAAGGCAATGCAACCGTGGTGGGCCGTCAGAGCCCGCACAGCCTGTACCAGCTTTCACTCGCCACATATGATGAGGGCGATATCTACGATCAGACCGCCGCGCTGGGGTTCATCCACATTTGGGGGCTGCCCGTGCGGGTGCAGGCGGAAGCACAATTGCTCAAACAGCCCGGCGGACCCTTGCAGGTCAGCGCCGGAACCGTCAGCGAGTGAGTCGATGACGACGCAGACCGATGAGACTCAGCCTGCCATCGAGGTCCGCTACGAGGGTTCGGCGCCTTCGTTCGGCGGTTTCGACTCCGCCGACTTCGCGATCGACCGGCCCAACCAGCACATCTTGGAAGTGAACCTGCGGCTCTCCGCCGACGCCCGCGCCCTGTTCGAGCAGGCCCTGGCGGAAGGCGGCGCGGCCAGCCTTGATGAGAGGGGCGTGCAGAGCCTGCTCGTCGCGATCGGGATGCGGCGCTACGGCGCGATGGCCGCGGGCGACCTGATTCCGGCGATCATCACGCTGCGCGCACGCGACATCGAGGCCGGCACGATCAGCGACCTGCTGACGGAGGCCGGCCTGCTCTGAGCCCTAAACGGCGCAGTGTTCGGAGCGGGTGCTCCGAGTCGCTGCACCGGGCGACAGGGGCGCCAATATGAACGGCTCCACGGTGGCGGATCTCGCAGAACCCACGGACACGAACGACGCCGGCGCAGACGGTGCCACGTCCCAGATTTGGGGCGGCCGCTTCACGGAAGCGCCGGATGATTTGGTGCGCAGCTACACCGCGTCGCTGCAGACGGACCTGCTGATCTCGCGGCACGACATCGCCGGCTCCCGCGCCCACGCACGGATGCTGGGCCAGCAAGAGATCATCCCCGCAGACGACGTCGTCAAGATTCTCGATGGCCTCGATCAGATCGAGGAGGAGATCGTGTCAGGCACCTTCCTGCTGCGGCCTGAACTCGAAGACATCCACATGAACATTGAGGCGCGGCTGGCCGAGCTGATCGGCGAAGACGCGGCGGGCAAGCTGCACACGGCGCGCTCGCGCAACGACCAGGTCGCGCTGGACAGCCGCATGTTTATGCGCGACGCGATCGTGCAGAGCGTCGTCGTGATCCGCGGCCTGCAACTGGCGCTGGTCGACCAGGCCGATCGCAACATCGAAGTCGTGATGCCGGGCTACACCCATCTGCAGCGCGCGCAGCCGATCCTCTTCGCGCACGCGCTGCTGGCCTATTTCGAGATGCTCGACCGCGACGCGGAGCGCTTCGTCGATGCGTTTGAGCGAACCGACGTGATGCCGTTGGGCAGCGCCGCCCTGGCGGGCGCGGCCTATCCGCTGAACCGCGAGTCGGTCGCGAAGGAGCTGGGCTTCGGCCAGATCTCGAAGAACAGCGTCGACGCCGTGGCCGACCGCGACTACATGCTGGAGTACGCGGCGGCGGCGGCGATCTGCATGACGCACATCTCGCGGCTGTGCGAGGACCTGATTCTCTGGGCCAGCGCGGAGTTCGGCTTCATCGAGTTCTCCGACCGCTACTCGACCGGTTCGTCGATCATGCCGCAGAAGAAGAACCCGGACATCGCGGAACTGGCACGGGGCCGAACGGGCCGGGTGCTGGGCAACCTGATCGCGCTGCTGACCGTGCTCAAGGGGCTGCCACTGGCATACAACCGCGACCTGCAAGAGGACAAACCCGCGCTGTTCGACTCAGTCGAAACGCTGATCAGCACGCTCTCGGTGCTCACCGGTGCGATCGCCACGGCAACCGTGCACGGCGACCGCGCGCGCGAAGCCGTCACCTCCGACCGTTTCATCCTGGCCACCGACTACGCCGACTACCTGACCCGCAAGGGGCTGCCCTTCCGCGAGGCGCACCGCGTCGTGGGCGCGCTGGTCAAACAGTGCGAGACCGAGAACAAGGCGCTGGCGGATCTGACGCTGGCCGAGCTGAAGGCCCAGCACCGCCTGTTTGAGAAGGACGCCGTTGGCATGACCGTGGAACAGGCGCTGGCGGCGCGCGATGTCCCCGGGGGCACGGCGCCCACGCGGGTCAGCGCGGCGATCGCCGAAGCACGCAACCGAATCCGGATCAGCGTCGACGGACGGGAAGGCGATGGCTCGTGACTCGCACACTCAAGATCGCGCCGTCGATTCTCTCGGCCGACTTCGCCCGCCTGGGTGAACAGGTGCGCGACGCCGAGGCGGCCGGCGCCGACTCAATCAGCCTGGACGTGATGGACGGGCACTACGTGCCGCCGATCACGTTCGGGGCGGACGTCATCAAGGCGGTGCGCAAGGTGACCTCGCTGCCGCTTGAGGCGCACCTGATGGTGACCAACCCCGAAATACATGTCGTTGAGCTGGTCGAAGCGGGCGTCGAGACGATCATCGTGCACGTCGAGACCGCGCCGCACCTGCACAAGGTGCTGGCCGACATCCGCGCGGCGGGCGGGAGGACCGGCATCACCTTGAATCCCGCCACGCCGCTCGGTTCGCTCGATCCGCTGCTGGCGGAGGTCGACCAGGTGCAGATCATGAGCGTCAATCCGGGCTGGGGCGGCCAAAAGTTCATCGAGTCGTCGCTGGGGCGGATCCAGGAGCTGCGTGCATCCCTCGACGCCTTGGGCAGCGAGGCGGTGCTAGAGGTCGACGGCGGCGTGAACGAGAAAACGATCGCGTCGGTGGCCGAGGCGGGGGCGGATCTCGTTGTCGCCGGGTCGGCAGTGTTCAACGACCGCGAGTCGGTGGCGAATGCGATGCAACGTCTGCGAGCGGCGATCCCGAGCTAGCGGCAATCCAGAGTTAGCGGCGATCACAGGGCTGGATCGAAAACGGCCCCGTCTCGGACGGGGCCGCGCGTTTCGTGGATCTCGCGCAAGCCTAGGCGACCATCCGCTTGAGCTGAGTGCGCATGCACGATGTGCAGATGTTGACGCGCACGATCTTGCCGTCGACTTCGATGCGCTTCTTGTGGACGTTGGGCTTGAACTTGCGCGAGGTCTTGGGTGCCTTGCGCTTCCAGCGACCAGAGTGCTTATGTCGGATATTGCGACCAAAGCTTGTGGTCTTGCCACAAACGTCGCAGCGGCCGGAAGCCATGATAGTTCCCTCTCCGGGATCGGGCCCGGGGACCCACGAAACAGCGCCGTAACCGGCACCCATGGATAATACCAAAATGGCTGGTCCCGACCAAACGAGCGAGCCGGCGGGAGAAGCGCCGGTCACAGTGCTGAGCGCACCCCTACTCCGCCGCGGACTCACGACCGCGGCGGACTGGCTCTCACGCAATGCCAGCGCGATCGACGCGATCAACGTCTTCCCCGTGCCCGACGGTGACACCGGCTCCAACATGGCCCTGACGCTGCGGTCCGCCGTCGCAGAGGTCGATCAGTTGCCCGGCGATACCTTGGCATCGGATGTGCTGACGGCCTGCGCGCGCGGGGCCCTGATGGGCGCGCGCGGCAACTCGGGCGTGATCCTGTCGCAGTGGTTGCGAGGCCTGGCCGAGGCGGTGACGGGCGATCCCGTGTCGGCGGCGGAATTGGATTCAGCCGTGGCGCAGGCTGCCACCGTCGCCCGCTCGGCGATCGCGGAGCCGCGGGAGGGCACGATCCTCTCCGTCAGCGACGCGCTGTCCCAGCAGGGAGACGCAAACTCGATCATTGAGTGGGCGGAAGGCGTCGTGGAGCGGGCGCGGAGGGCCGTCGAGCGTACGCCGGACCAGCTGCCAATCCTGCGCGACGCCGGCGTGGTCGACGCGGGAGCGCTTGGCCTGTCGACGCTGCTGGAGGGGCTGCTGCTGGGACTGCGCGGAGATTCGCTACCCGCCGAGTCGCGCGAGGCCGGGACGATCGATCCCCAGTGGATGGCCGAGGCGGGGGCCGGGCTCGCAGAATCGTCGGGGTTCTGCACAGAGTTCGTCGTCGACATCGTGGGGCCCAAGGCGAGCGTGGACAGCGCGGCGCTGCGTCGGTCGATGGAGGCGCTGGGGGAATCCGTGCTGGTCGTGGGCGACCGGCAGATGGCGCACGTCCATCTGCACACGACCGATCCCGAAGCCGCGTTCGCGGCGGGAGCGAGCTTCGGTCGGGTCAGCGAAGGCAAAGCCGACGACTTAGCAGCGCAACACGCTGTCCTGCAACCGGGCGCTGGCCTGGCCGAGATGGCCGTCGTCGCGGTGGCCTCCGGCCACGGCTACATCGACCAGTTCCGCTCGCTGGGCGTGTCGGTGATCGTGCCGGGCGGGCAGACGATGAACCCCAGCGCGGCGGCGATCTTGCGCGCAGCGCAGACGACGCATGCGCGAGAGGTGCTCGTGCTGCCGAATAACATCAACATCCTGCCGACCGCTGAGCAGGCCGCGCAGTTGGCGGGAGCGGATGAGCCGCGGTTGCACGTCGTGGGAACACGAAGCCAGCCCGCGGGCGTGGCGGCGCTAACGGCGCTGATCCAGGGTGCGAGCGCGGAGGACAACGCGGCGATGATGACAGAGGCAGCGACGAGCTTGCTGGCTGGCGCCGTGACCTATGCCGCGCGGTCGATCGAGGAGCCGTTGAGGCTCGTGCAGGGGCAGCCTTTCGCGCTACTGGAGTCCGAGATCGTCGCGGCCGCGGAGGAGCTGGACGACGCCCTCTGCCTGCTGGTCGGCAAGATGCTGGCGCAGGCGCCCTCCGCCTCGCTGCTGACGCTCTATCGGGGCGGCGATGTCTCCGCGGAGGCGAGCGAAGCGGCCATCGAGCGGATCAGGCAGGCCGTACCGGCCGGGGTCGAGGTCGAGCTTGTCATAGGCGGGCAGCCGCACTACCACTGGGAAGTCTCGCTAGAGTAGGCTCCATGCACCCGCGTAATCGCATATACACCTACTCAATTTGTTGACCTATGGTGATCCGAATCGTCACAGATTCCACTGCCGATCTCGATGCGGCGACGCTCGCGCAACACGGGATCGCGGTGGTGCCGCTCAACATCCACTTCGGCGACGAGGTCTACGAGGACAGCGTCACGATCACGAAGAACGAGTTTTACGAGCGCATGGATGTCAGCAAGGTGCTGGCCCGAACCTCGCAGCCCTCGGTCATCGTCTTCCAGGAGATTTACGAGCGCGTGATCGCCGAGGGCAACGTAGACGGCATCGCCTCGATTCACCTGGGCGGCAAGCTCTCGGGCACGATCAACGCCGCGCGCACAGCGGCCGGTCTGCTAACCGACGCGCCGCCGATTGAGGTGATCGACTCCGACTCCGCCACGCTGGGTCTGGGCAATGCCGTGCGGGCCGCTGCAACGACCGCCGCCGACGGCGGCGACATGACGGCCATCCGCGAAGCGGCGCTGGGAGCGGCGGGGCGAACGAAGATCGTGCTCTTCGTTGACACGCTGGAGTATCTCCAGAAGGGCGGCCGGATCGGTCGCGCGCGCGCCTTCCTGGGGACTCTGCTGCGCACGAAACCGGTGCTGGAGCTGAAAGACGGCGAGATCGAGGGCATCGAGCGGCCGCGCACACGTCAAAAAGCGACAGACCGCCTGTTCCAGACGATCCTACGCACGCCTCGCCCGGAGCGAATCGCCGTGCTGTACGCCACGACGCCAGGTGACGCGGAAGCATTGGCTAGCCGGGTGCGCGAGGCGTTGCCGTCGGTCGAGGTCAGCTTGGTACAAGTGAGCCCCGTGATCGGAGTGCATACGGGACCGGCGGCGTTGGGCGCGGCCATCCTGCAGGCACCCGCGTGACGTCGGCATGACCACGGCGGGCGGCCCGGCCACCGCCATCGCGACGCTGATCAAGATGTTGCGCACCGAGCAGCAGCGCGGTTTCGACAATGGCGCCGTGGCTGGGGGACTGGACCGGTACTTGCGTGCCGCGCTAGCGGAGGCCAACGCCAAGAGCCCGCTCTATCCGATCGTCGCGGCGCTGCCGCGCGACGGGTACGGCTCGCTCGAGGCGGGTCCGCGCGAGGCCTGGGCCGAGACGGCGATGAAGCGGCTGAAGGCCACGCCCAGTCGAGCGCCGACGCCGGGCCGCGGGTCGTCAGAGGCCGCGCCGTCGTCGGGGCGGAAGAAGGCGGCAGTCGGACGCAAAGCCCTGGGCAAGCAAATCGCGGCCGAGGCGCGGGCGGCAGGGAGCGCGGCGGAGGGGCGGGCCCAGGCGGTCGAGCAAGAGCCGAAGAGACCGAGCAGCGGACTACAAGCCTCGGTCAGCACGCTGGCACGGATTCAGCACACGACGGTGGAACGGCTCGCGCGGATCGGGATCGAAACCGTCGAGGATATGCTCTGGCACTTCCCGGCGCGGCACGTCGACTTCACGGATGTGAAGCCGATCGCCGACCTGTTCGTGGGACAGCGCGCGACCGTGGTCGGCACGATCAAAAAGTCGCGCGTGGCCTTCTTCGGGCGCGGACGTCGAGCGACGGAGATCACGATCGCCGACGAGAGCGGCTCCATGCGCGTGCTCTGGTTCAATCAGCCCTACCTGGCCAAACAGCTCGTCGAAGGTGCCCGCGTCGGTCTGGCCGGCAACGTCACGGCCTATCGCAAACGTCCGCAGCTAACGTCTCCGGAGTGGGAGCTGCTCGATCGTGACGACGCCGGCACGCATGTTGGCCGCTTCGTGCCGGTCTATCCGCTGACACAAGGGCTCCCAGGCCGAACTGTGCGCAAACTCGCCCGCGCGGCCGTGGAGCGCTATGCCAACGAGGTGCCGGAGTCGCTGCCGCCCGAGGTGCTGGCGGAGACCGACTACCCCCCGGAAGGGGAGGCGATCCGGGCGCTGCACTTCCCCGAGAGCTGGGACCAGCGCGACCAGGCACGCGAACGGCTGGCTTTCCAGGAGCTCTTGGCGATCCAGGTCGCCGTACTGAGCAAGAAGCGCGAGGCACGCGATCGGCGGGATGCGCCGTCGATCCGGCTGCGCGGCGAGTTCATCCAGACTTTCGTCGATTCGTTGCCGTTCCAGCTAACAAATGCGCAGATCCGCACGATCACGGAACTTCGCGCCGACATGGCACGCGACGAGCCGATGGCCAGGCTGATGCAGGGGGACGTGGGCTCGGGCAAAACGGTCGTGGCGGCTGCAGCGATGCTGGGCGCCGTCGTCGAGGGCTTCCAGGCGGCGCTGATGGCGCCGACCGAGATCCTGGCCGAGCAGCACTACCGCACCCTGCGCGCCATCTTCGGCGCGGACGACAACGCGTCGTTGCAGCTGGGTGACCCGATCGCGCCAGGGCTGGATCGGCCGGTGCGGATGGCGCTGCTGACTGGGGGCACCAAGGCCAGCCGCAAGAAACAGCTACAGGCGGCATTGAAGCAGGGCGAGCTGGACATCGTCGTGGGGACACACGCGCTGATCGAGGAGAGCGTCGGGATCGATCGACTGGGTCTGGCCGTCGTCGACGAACAACATCGATTCGGGGTGATGCAACGCGACGCCCTGCGCGGTAAGGGCGGCAGCCCCCACCTGCTGGTGATGACCGCGACGCCGATCCCCCGCACGCTGGCGTTGACGGTCTACGGCGACCTGGACGTTTCCCAGCTGGACGAGATGCCGCCCGGGCGGCAGCCGATCGAAACGCGCTTCGTCTCGCCAGAGGATCGTGAGGCGGTCTACGACAAGGTGCGCGAGGAGATCGCCCGCGAGCGCCAGGTCTTCGTGATCTGTCCGCTGGTCGAGGATTCGGACGCGGTGGAGGCGAAATCGGCGGTGGCGGAGTTCGCCCGCTTGCGCGACGAGGTCTTCCCCGAACTCGCCGACCGGATGCGCCTGCTGCACGGCCGCATGACGACGTCGGAGAAGGACGAGGCGATGTCCGACTTCCGCAACGGAGGCGCGGCGATCCTGGTCTCGACGGCGGTCGTGGAGGTCGGCGTCGATGTGCCGAACGCGACCGTGATGGTGATCGAGGGAGCCGATCGCTTCGGCCTCTCCCAGTTGCACCAGTTCCGCGGGCGCGTGGGTCGGGCGGAGCATCAATCGTACTGCTTCCTGCTGTCGGAGTCGGACGGCGAGCCGTCGCACAAGCGGCTGACCTTGATGGAGCGCAGCGGCGACGGATTCGAGCTGGCGGAGGCGGACCTGGAGATGCGCGGACCAGGCGAGTACTTCGGCACCCGGCAGTCGGGCATGCCCGACCTGCGCGTCGCGAAGCTGACCGACCAGATCCTGCTGCTAAGCGCACGCAACTTCGCGGAGCGCATCCTAGATCGCGATCCGAACCTGCGCGCGCCGGAGCATCGCGCGCTGGCACGTCGCGCGGGACGGATGTCCGTCGAGGGCGCGGAAGCGGTGCACTGAGCCGCTGGCCGGCGCCACGACCCGGTGTGCCCATCTGGACGCGTAAGCGGGCGTGCATTGACCGTCCCGCCAACTGTCACGGAGAGGCCGGCCCGGCTACGATTAGCGCTCTCAGCGAAGCCACACCCGGCGGCCGCGAGAGACTCCGAGACGTTGCCATGACCGACCTCGTTCGCGACCAGGTCCGCTCCGCGATCGCCGCAGCGTTGGCAGAAGCGCAGGCGGATGGGGCGCTGCCCGCCGTGCCCGGCGAGGTCGAGGTGGAGCGGGCGCAGAAGCCCGAACACGGCGACTACGCCAGCAGCGTGGCCTTGCGGCTAGCAGGCGCGGTCAAACGCAAGCCGCTCGATGTTGCCGCCGAGATCGCGTCGCGCGTGCCCAGCGGCGAGCTGATCGGCGAGGTCAGCGTGGCGCCGCCAGGCTTCATCAACGTGCGCCTGGCGCCGGAATGGAAGCGCGCCCAAGTCGACGCGATCGTGGAGGCGGGCGCCGCCTGGGGCGACGTCGATCTGGGCCGGGGTGAATCGCTGCAAGTCGAGTTCGTCTCAGCGAACCCCACCGGCCCGCTGCACGTGGCCAACGGTCGCGGGGCCGTGCTGGGCGACGCCGTCGCGTCGGTTCTGGAAGCGGCTGGCTATGACGTGCAGCGCGAGTACTACATCAACGATGCGGGCGCACAGGCGCGGACCTTCGGCGCGACGCTCTACGCGCGCTACCAGCACCTGTTCGGACGCGAGGTGCCGATTCCCGAAGACGGCTACCCCGGCGAGTACATGCTGGAGGTCGCCAACGCGATCAAGGCAGAGGCGGACGACGGCTACCTGCGTCCTGAGGGCGAAGCGGGGCCGGATGAGCTGACCCATCTCGGCATCGAAACGATGGTCGAGGGGATCCGCGCCGACCTGGAACTGCTGGGCGTGCGCTTCGACCACTGGTTCAGCGAGCGCTCGTTGTTCGAGGGGCGCGAATCATTGGAAGGGAAGTCGCCCTACGAGGCGGCTCTGGCGCGACTGGCGGACGCTGACTTCATCACCGAGCGCGACGGCGCGATCTGGTTCGCCTCCACCAAGCTGGGCGAGGACAAGGACAACGTCCTCGTGCGCAGCTCAGGCGAACCGACCTATTTCGCCGCCGACCTCGCCTATCACTTCGACAAGTTCGTGGAGCGCGGTTTCAGCCGCGTGATCGACGTCTGGGGCGCCGACCACCAGGGCCACGTGGCACGCACCAAAGCGGGCAGTGAGGCAGTCGGCGCGCCCGCAGGCAGGCTGGATGTCTTGCTCTTCCAACTCGTCCACTTGCGACGCGGCGACGAGCGCGTGCGGATGTCGAAACGGACCGGCGAGATCGTTTCGCTGCGTGAGCTCGTCGAGGAGGTCGGGGCCGACGCGACGCGCTACTTCATGCTGCAACGCTCCGCCGACGCCCAGATGGACTTCGATCTGGAGTTGGCCACCAGCGCCGACCCCAAGCAGAATCCCGCCTCGTACGTGAAATACGCGCATGCGCGAGCGGCCAGTATTCTGCGCAACGGCCTTGAGGCGGATGTCGACGGGGGGCTGAGGCCCGACGGCGACGTCCAACTCTTGGGACAGCCCGAAGAGCTGGCGCTGATCGGCGAGATGCTGCGGCTGCCGGAGCTGGTCGAGTACATGGCCGAGCGGCTGGAGCCGCATCACATGACCGCGTACGCGATGGAACTGGCGCAGTCGTTCACCGAATTCTACGGCGCCTGCCACGTGATCGACGCCGAGCAGCCAGAGCTCTCCCGGGCGCGTTTGCGACTGACCTTGGCCGCAAAAACGGCGCTGGCGCGTACGCTTAGGCTGATCGGGATTACCGCACCGGAGACCATGTAACCGGGCACCGTGCAACCGGAGACCGTGCAACCGGAGACCGTGCAACCGGAGATGAGGTAGAGGAACGCTGATGGCAGAGGATCGGGTCTTCGCGGGCATCCGCGCGACGGGACGCCAGCACATCGGCAACTACCTGGGCGCGATCCAGAACTTCGTCGCGCTACAGGACAAGTACCCCTGCATCTACTCCGTCGTCGACTACCACTCGCTGACGACGCTGACGGAGACCGCGCAACTGAAAGAGAACGTCTTCGACACGGCGCTCGATCTGCTCGCGGCCGGGATCGACCCGGAACGGACGATCCTCTACGTGCAGAGCCACGTGCCGGAGGTGGCCGAGCTGCACTTGATGCTGAGCATGGTGGTGCCAAACGGCTGGCTGCTGCGCGTGCCGACCTTCAAGGAGAAGGTGCGCGAGCAGCCCGACAACGTCAATTATGGCCTCGTTGGCTACCCCGTTTTGCAGACGGCTGACATCGCGCTCTACAAGGCAAACAAGATCCCGGTGGGGCGCGACCAGCTTCCGCACCTGGAGTTAGCGCGTGAGATCGTGCGTCGCTTCAATCGCCACTTCGGCGAGACCTTCCCGGAGCCCGATCCGGAGCTGACGGAGGCGCCGGCGGTGGTGGGCCTGGACGGCGTGAACAAGATGAGCAAGTCTCTGGGCAACCACATCGAGATCGCGGCGGCGGAGGAAGAAACGATTAAGTGTGTGCGCTCAGCAGTGACCGACGTGCAACGCCAGCGACGCACAGATCCGGGGCGTCCCGACATCTGCAACGTTTTCGCGCTGCACGAGTTCTTCGACGACGAGAAACGGCCCTGGATTCGCGAGCAGTGCACGACAGCCGGGATCGGCTGCGTCGACTGCAAGGGGATGCTGGCCGACGCGATCAACGACTTCTTCCGGCCGATTCGGGAGCGCCGCGTAGAGTTGGCCTCGCGTCCGGACGAGGTCTGGGACATCTTGGCGGACGGTGCGCGGCGCGCGGAGCTGATCGCACGACCGGTGCTGGCTGAGGTGCAGGAGCGCATGGGGCTGCCCCCACGGCGCGACTAGCGCGCCGATCGCCCTCAGGGGCGCCATGATCGCTAGCGCCTCAGGGCGCAATCGAACCAAGCCAGCCGATCGACATCGCGACGATGGCGAAACTCAGTGCCCAGCGTTGCCAGACGAGGCGGCGCTCCGTGACGCCGAAGAAGAGCACCCCCATCAGCACCAGCTCCAGCACGATCGCCGTCGTCGCGGTGGGAATGATCCATTCGGCACGCAGGTTCTCAACGTTGGCCGACGCGACGGCAACCACGATCAGTGATGCCACGGCACCCCAGCTGACGGGGACCGCGTAATCGATCGTGAGCCAGTGCAAGACGTTGCGAGCACCGTCGGCGTCGTCGCGCTCGTAGTCGGGCAGCTTGATTACGAGGTAGGCCGCGAGGCCAGCGACAATGCCGACGGGGAACGACCACCAGAGCACCTCATCGAAGGCGTCCACCGCCTCGCCGACCCAGAGCGGTACGAGCGCGAAGCTGAGCGACCAGGGCGCCCAGCCCAGGTACGTGCCCCGCAGGCGCGCGGAGTACTGATAGGCGAGGACGAGCGTGGCGAGAACGAGCAGTAGCGCGATCCAGTCGAGGCTGGCGGCCAGCACCAGCGCGACGACGGCTGCCAGTGCCGCTGCCCACTGAGCCTGGTCGACCCGGATCAGACCGGAGGGGATGGGACGCCAGACGTGGGCGCTGCAGTCGAACTCAGCGTCTGCGGCGTCGTTGAAGGACGAGGCCGCGGCCAGCGTCGACGCCATCACGAGCGCGACACGGACAACCTCGTGCCAGGCGGGCGAGCCGTCGAGCGTCCAGGCAAATCCGACAGCGGTCGCTGTGCTGGCCAGTAGCGCCAGCGGGCGCAGCAGGCGCAGCCAGCCCCAGGCCGGACGGCGTCGGAGCGGGAGGCGGACCGGGCGTCGCGGGCCCTCTGGGCCTGCGTTCTGCGGGATCTCGTCGGGACGTCGTTCTGTCATCTGCTCCAGCATGACCTGAGCGGACGAGTGATCCAAGCGGGCTCGCGTGGAAACAGGACGGGCGGGCCCGCAGATGGCTAAACTCCGACTGCACCTTGCGTCGCATCAGATCCGGAGGCAGCCATGGCCGTCATCAACTTTATCCGCGACTACGAGAAGTTGGCGAAGTTCCAACTCGGGCGCTACCAGGGACTGCGGGGCCCGGGCGTCGTCTTCGTGATCCCGTTCATCCAGAGCGCGGTCAGGGTCGACCAGCGCGAGATCTTCTTCGACGTGCCACCGCAGACCAATATCACGAAGGACAACGCCAACGTCGACGTCGACTTCGTGATCTACATGCGGGTGATGGAGCCGGAAAAGGTCGTGCTGGAGGTCCAGGATGTCCTGGGCGCCACCCGCCAGCTCGCCACCACGACCCTGCGCGCGGTGATCGGCGAGATGGACCTGGACGGGGTGCTCTCGCGACGTGACTACATCAACGGCCAGATGCAGGCCAAGCTAGACGAAATCACCAACCGCTGGGGCATCAAGGTCACCGCCGTGGAGATTCGCGAGATCAGCCCACCGCCGGCGATTCAGGAGGCGATGACGCGTCAGATGTCGGCCGAGCGCACGCGCCGTGCCGACATCACCGAGTCCGAGGGGCAGCGCGATTCCGCCGTGAACGTGGCGGACGGCGACAGGCGGTCACAGATTCTGCGCGCGGAGGGCGACAAGGAGTCGGCGATCCTCCGCGCGCAGGGCCAGCGCGAGTCGCAGATTCTGGAGGCGGAGGGCTTCGCCACCGCCATGCGCAACATCAACGAGGCCGCCGAGGTGGCCCACGCCAACACGATGGGCCTGCAGTACCTCGACATGATGCGGACGCTGGGAGAGGGCGCGAGCACCAAGTGGATCATCCCGATGGAATTGGCCAGCGTGGCCCGCTCGATCGGCGATCGGCTGTCTTCAATGACCTCGGCGAGCAACGGAACCGACGACGAGAATTAGTCCGACGCACGCGGGCCGACCGTCTGCAGGAGATAGGGCTCGAGTTCGTCGAAGAGTTCACCGGAGCGTTCGCGCAGGCTGTGGCCAGCGCCTTCCATCAGGACGAGGCGTTTCGGCTCCACGGCCCGCTCAAAGATGTCCTCACTGGCGGCATGCGGCAGCACCGTGTCGTGGTCGCCGTGAATCAACAGCAGCGACTTGTCCAGCTTCTCGATCTGGCGCGTGCCAAAGAGCTGCGGCGAAAGCGACGCCACCGCGACGACGATCGGCGCCAACTCCCCGGCTTTGATCACGACCGCGCCGCCAAAGGAGTGACCGACGAGCGCGACCTTGTCCGCGCCGATGCCCTGCAAGACGGAGCAGCCGGCCAGGATATCCAGCACGCAGTCCTCGAATTCCCCGGCGTGGCGGTAGTGCAGCCGCAGGCTGGTCACGCCCTTGGGCGCGAGCGTCTGTGCCAGCGCCTCGAACACCCGCTCGCCGGGCCCCAGCACCTCGTGCGGGCCGCCCATGGCCCCGTCGACGAAGATCGCGGCCCCGCTCTCGCCCTCTGCGGCATCAAGCAGGCCCCGTAGTTCGCCACGCGTCGTCTGGATGACCAGTTTCAGCGAGCTGCTGCCGTCGATCGGGGCCGCCGCGACGTCGCGGATGCCAAGCGTCAAGTCGTCGCCGGAGGGCGCGTGCTCGGGTTCGCCAGGCTGAGGCTTCGGGTCCGCCATGGGTCCGCCTTGTCGCGGCAGTGTACGAGGCCTGTCGGACGGGGGACGAAGTCTTACTTCGCGCCGACCCGGGAGGAGACGAAGCGCTGGATCCGTTCCAGGGCGCGTTCGATGTCCGACAACGATGTCGCGTAGCAGGCGCGGACGTGTCCGCGACCAGCCTCGCCGAAGGCCGAGCCGGGCACGACCGCGACGCGCTCTTCCAGCAGGAGCTGCTCAGAGAACGTCTCGTCGTCAAGTCCCGTCGGCGCGACGCTGGGGAAGGTGTAGAAGGCACCCAGCGGCTCCACGCAAGGCAGCCCAATCCGGCGGAAGCCCTCGTACATCAGGCAACGGCGGCGATCGTACTCGTCGCGCATGCTGATCAGGTGCTCCTCGCCAGAACGGAGCGCCTCCAATGCGGCATACTGCGCCGCCGTGGGGGCAGACATCATCACGTACTGGTGGATCTTCATGACCCCTTCCAAGAGCGTGAAGGGGGCTGCTACGTAGCCGACGCGCCAGCCAGTCATGGCGTAGGTCTTGGAGAAACCGCCCAGCGTGATCGTGCGCTCGCGCATGCCGGGGACCGACGCCATCGGCGTGTGCTCGACGCCGTAGACGAGCCGGTCGTAGATCTCATCGGAGACAACCAACAGATTGTGCTCTTCGGCGATCTGTCCGATCCGTGCCAGCGCCCCCGGGGAGAGCACGGCGCCGGTGGGGTTGGCCGGGTAGCCCAAGAGGATCGCCTTGGTCTTCGGAGTCACGGCGGCGGCGACTGCGGCGGGGTCGAGCGCGAAGGCGTCGGCGGCCGTGGTCGCGATGGCAACGGGAACCCCTTCGGCGAGCTGGATCGTAGGGCGGTAGGCCGCATAGGCAGGGTCGGCCAGGATCACCTCATCGCCGGGGTCGACGATGGCTCGCATGGCGATGTCCAACCCCTCGGAGACGCCGCTGGTGATCAGCAGTTCGCCGTACGGGTCGAACTCCAACCCGTAGAGCCGTTCGAGATGGACGGCGAGTTGCTCGCGCAGCTCGGGGAGGCCGAAGTTGGACGTGTAGTGGGTGTGGCCATCCTCAATCGAGCGAATGGCCGCGTCGCGAAACGCCCAGGGGGTGACGAAGTCTGGCTCGCCGACGCCCAGCGAAATGACGTCGTTCATTGAGGCGAGCAAGTCGAAGAACCGCCGGATGCCCGAGGGCGGGATCGCGTGGACCCGCTGGGCGAGTCGCAGGTCAGCTGGGTCGGGCGGCTCAGCCATCGACTAGAGCACAACCTTCTGCCGGTCCTCTTCGGCGGCGTTTTCGAGCAGCACGCCGTCCTCTTTGAAGCGACGCATGATCACGTGCGTAACCGTGCTCTGTACGCCGTGCAGCGTGGCGACTTTCTCGCCGACGAAGTCAGAGATCTCGTGGATCGAAGGAGCAACCACGATCAGGGCGAGGTCGTATTCGCCGGACATGAAGTAGCAGGTCAGGACCTCGTCGAAGCGGGAGATGCGTCGGGCCACGGCTTTGTAGCCCACGTTCTCCTCGGGCTGCACTTTGACCTCGACGAGGGCGTAGACGTTGGGCCGGCCAGCGTTGGCCCAATTCACCTTGGCGCCGAAGGAGAGCAGGATCTGACGCTCCTCAGCCTCTGCGACCAGCGTGCGCACCTCGTCCTCGGAGCGGCCGGTCTCTTGCGCGATCTGCGCTGGCGTGAGGCGGCCATCGCGTTCCAGCGCCCGCAAGATCTGTTCCATGGCGGTCCACCCGCTTTCGAAGCCGCAGCGACGTGCTGGGCATTGGGCTGGGCCGTCGACAAGTCGTTATGACGGCCGGATACGCCAACTGTATTGCCGCGCTTCGAGGCCGTCTATCCAGCTCGTTCCGGGACCGACGGGACTTTACCCATGCGTGACCCTGGTGGGCGTCGGGTCCGCGAGACCGTCGCGCTAGAGAGCCGGGCGACGGGTGTGCCAGTCGGTCGCCTGCTCGTAGGCGGACGCGCCGCGGAAGAGGGTGGCCTCGTCCCAACTCTTGGCGATGAACTGCAGGCCAACGGGCATCTCCGCCTCACCGAAACCGGCCGGCATGGAGAGCGCAGGCAACCCGGCGATGTTGGCCGGGATCGTGAAGACGTCGTTGAGGTACATCTCGTAGGGGTCGGAGACGGTCCCCTGCTCGAAGGCGACGGTCGGCGTCGTGGGCGTCACGATCAGCTGCGCCTTGCTGAAGATGCTGTCGAATTCGTTCGAGATCAGCGTGCGCACCTTCTGGGCCTGGAGGTAGTAGGCGTCGTAGTACCCGGCTGAGAGGGCATAGGCGCCCAGCATGATGCGACGTTTGACCTCGTCCCCGAAGCCGTGCTGCCGCGTCTTTTCGTAGTTGTCCCACATGGACTCGCCGTCGGTGAACGAGAAGCCGTACTTGACGCCGTCGTAGCGGGCCAGATTCGCGGAGGCTTCGGAAGGGGCCAAGATGTAATAGACGGGCAAGGCGTGCTCGGCGGTGGGCAGAGTGGTGTCGCGGTCAATCGTGGCGCCTTGAGCGGCGAGCACGCCGAGCGCTTCCTCGGCGGCGGCGAGCACTTCGGGCTGGATGCCGGAGTCGGGGTCGAAGAACTCGCGTGGGGCTGCGATGGTGAGACCATCCAGGCCCTTATCGAGGTCGGCGGAGAAGTCGGGCAGCTCCCGGTCAGAGCAGGTGGAATCGCGCGCGTCGGGGCCGGCCACGGCCTGCAGCAGCGTCGCGGCGTCCGCGACGGAGCGCGCGAACGGGCCGATCTGGTCGAGCGAGGATGCGAAGGCGACCAGGCCGTAACGACTGACCCGACCGTAAGTCGGCTTCATCCCCACAATGCCGCAGAACGCGCCCGGCTGGCGGATGCTGCCGCCGGTATCCGAGCCGAGCGAGACGATCGCCTGCCCGGCCGCGACGGCGGCCGCGGAGCCACCGGAAGATCCGCCCGGCACGCGGGTCGGGTCCCAGGGGTTGCCGGTGGTGAAGAAGGCGGAGTGTTCGGTGGACGAGCCCATGGCGAATTCGTCCATGTTGGTCTTGCCAACGACGACCGCTCCTGCCTCGCGCAACCGTTCGACCACGGTCGCGTCGTAGCGAGGCACATAGTTTTCGAGCATGCGCGAGCCGCACGTCGTGCGCACGCCGGCCGTGCTGAGCACGTCTTTAACCGCGACGGGCACGCCCGTGAGGGGTCCGGCGTCACCGGACTGCAATCGGGAATCCGCCTCGGCGGCGGCGGCCAGCGCCTTCTCGTCGGTAACGGTGATGAAAGCGTGGATCGACTCATCGGTGGCGGCGATGCGATCGAGCGCCGCCTGGGTCAGTTGCTGCGAACTAAAGGTCCTGTCGCGCAGCCCCGCGGCCGCCTCGGCGAGACCGATAAAGGGGTCCTCGACGGTCGCCGCCATCAGTCGAGTACTCCGCGAACGCGCAGGTAGTCGTCTTCACGAACCGGCGCATTGGCCAGCACGTCCTCGACGGGGAAGCAGGCCTCCGCCACGTCGTCGGCCATGACGTCATCACCACTGCGATCGGCGAACGCGCCATTCATGGTGGGCTCGACGTCCTCCGTGTCGATCGCGGCGAGCGAGTTGCAGTGGCCAATGATCGAGGAGAGCTCAACGCGGAACTTCTCCACGTCCTGATCCGTCATACCAATACGGACCAGCGTCGCGATGTGCCGGACATCGGCGGCGGAGAGGTCGGAGGAGTCGCTCACGGTGTGGCTTTCTAGTGCATGGGCTAGTACGCGGGCTAAGACGCGGAGGACGCGCGCAACGCGCCACAACCGCTCCGTCCCTGAGTTGGCAGTATATGAGCGCCTTCGAGGCCGCTCCAGCAGCCCATCCGAGATGGCCGACTGGCGGTCCCAACGCTGCCGCGGCGTGGGTTACGCGCGGGTAAGTGGTGCGTCGGGCTGCGCGAACCACACGAAGCCGGATGGTAAGCTGAATCACAGGTGGGGCACGAGCCAGATGAGGCGGGACGGCCTGTCAGCGCGCGACCCCCTGCCCAATCACGACGCCGAGGGCCAAGACGCCGCGAGCTTTGCCGCTGAGCACGAGCTTGAGTTGGGCGTGCCCAGTCTCCTTTGGGGGCCGGGCCAAGCGCGACGCGTGCGCCTAATCGAAAAGCAGATTCCGTTGGCCGGTCGTCGCATCTTGGACATCGGCTGTGGAGTGGGTCAGTACGTCGCGCATCTGCGGTCGCTGCCGGCGACGGTCGTGGGGATCGACATCGATCCTGGACGGTTGGGCGACGCAGGGGTCGCTGGCTTGCTGGCGGCCGATGCGGAACATCTGCCCTTCGCACCGCACTCCTTCGACGTGGTGATCCTGAATGAGGTGATCGAGCACATGGCCGACCCTCGCGCGGCACTGCGTGAGATCGCCGTGCAGCTATCGGCGCGGGGGCACGTGGTGATCTACGCGCCGAACCGCTGGTTTCCTTTCGAGACGCACGGCGTGCGCTGGCGCGGCCGCTACCGCTTCGGGAACTTCCCCTTCGTGAACTGGCTTCCCCGCACCGTGCGCGACCGGCTGGTGCCGCACGCCGACGTCTATACCCGCGGCGACCTGCGACGCATGTTCCAGGGCTTGCCTTACCGAGTGCGGTCGGCGAGCGCCGTGTATCCGGCCTTCGACGGCGTGCGCTCACGAAACGAGATACTCGGCCGCACGCTGCAAGCCACCCTGCATCGCGCGGAGCGGACCCCGTTGCGCTGGCTGGGGCTGAGCCACTTCATCATTCTTGAGCGCGACGAGAGGGCCTCGTGAGCCGCTCCAGGTCAGGCGGGAACGGTGGCAAGCGGCGCGCGACGCAGATCGCGATGCGCCAACGTCGGCGTCGTCGCGAGGGCGGGCGGCGCGGCTCGCGCCGGATCTCGAAGCGCTGGATCTTCGGGCCGGCTGGACTGCTGCTGCTGGTGCTGACGTTCGTGGGAGCCGGGGCGGGAACGGCCTTCGGGGTCTATCAGTCGATCGCGGACGACCTCGTGGAGCCAACCGCAATCGAGCTGACCCAGCACTCGTTGGGCACAAGCAAGGTCTTCGACAGTCGCGGGCCCGAAGGCGAGCTGCTGTTCGAGTTCACCGACCCATTCTCAGGCCTACGCAATCCAATCAAGTTGGAGAAGGTCTCGCGCCACCTCATCAACGCCACCGTATCGACAGAGGACTCCACGTTCTTCGAGAACCGTGGGATCAATACGCGCGGGCTGTTGCGGGCAGCCTGGGAAAACATCGGCCTGGGCGGGGGCGAGTTCCTGGGCGGGTCGGGGGGCTCGTCGATCACGCAGCAGCTCGTCAAGAACGTCCTGATCCCGTTGGAGGAGCGCTCGGAACGAACCGTCAGCCGCAAGCTGAAAGAGACGATCCTGGCGCTGGAGTTGACCGACCATTACTCCAAAACGCAAATCCTGGAGTGGTATCTGAATTCGATTTTCTACGGCAACCACGCCTACGGCATTGGCGCGGCGAGCCAGCGCTACTTTGGCAAGCCGGCCGCGGAACTGTCGCTCGCGGAAGCGGCGCTCTTGGCCGGTCTGCCACAGGCACCCGCCCTCCACGACCCCTTCACCAATCCGGCTGGAGTGAAGTCGCGCCAGGCGGACATCCTGGACCTGATGGTGATCAACGGCTACCTCAGCCAAGCCGAGTCCGACCTGGCCAAGGCGGAGCCGTTGCAGTTCGCCAGCCAGCAGTTTGAGATCAAAGCCCCGCATTTCGTGCTCTACGTGCAAGACGAGATAGAGCAGCTCTGCGCCCGCGGGCGCCTGACGTTGCCGGACGGCGTGGAGACGTGCGACGACGTCTTCACCGACGGCGGCCTGCGCGTGACCACGACGCTGGACTACGACCTCCAGCTCCAAGCCGAACAGATAGTGCGCAACGACTTGGCCACGTTCGAAGAGCAAACCGGGGCGCACAACGCCGCTCTGATTTCGATTGAGCCCGGGAGCGGCGAGATCCGGGTCATGGTCGGCAGCCGCGACTTCTTCCGTGAGGACATCGACGGGCAGGTGAACAACGCGATCGCGCTGAACTCGCCGGGCTCGTCGTTCAAACCGATCACTTACGTGACGGGCTTCCTGCGCGACCCCGAGCGCTGGAATCCGGCCACGATCATTTGGGACGTACCGTTCGAGTTCGAGGAGTTCGACGGCACGACGTTCTCGCCGGAAAACTTCGACAGCGTCTTCCGCGGGCCGGTCTCCCTGCGCAGCGCGCTCGCGAACTCGATGAACGTGCCGGCCTTCCGCACAGCGGACACGCTGGGCGTGGGCAATGTGCTGGACGTCGCGCACCGGCTGGGCATCACCACGATGCAGGACCTGAGTCAGTTCGGCCCGGCGCTCACGCTGGGCGGGGGCGACGTGAAGCTGCTCGACTTGGTCTTTGCCTACAGCGTGTTCGCGAATCAGGGGCTGATGCGCGGCCAGCATACGATGCTGGATCTGCCCTTCGGCAATCGCGCGCTGGACCCCGTCGCGATTCGCGAGATTCACGACATCAACGGCAATCTGCTCTACCGCCTGGATGAGCCCGTCGTGCGCCGAGTACTGCCGGCGCAACAGGCCTTCCAGATCACCGACATCCTCTCCGACAACCAGGCGCGGTCTACGCTCTACGGGCTCAACAGCACGTTGGTGTTGGACCGGCCCGCCGCAGCCAAGACGGGCACGGCGGGCGAGCCGGGGCGCAACGACGTGCGTCGCGACTTCTGGACCGTCGGCTACACCCCCCAATTGGTGACCGGCGTCTGGGTGGGCAACGCGGACAACGAACCGATGA